>Ga0268297_1012_pt1 | contig 194082 bp, 164 predicted proteins | sample MetYM2_FD_190384 | JGI IMG/M metagenome (GOLD analysis project Ga0268297, IMG submission 190384) | Soil microbial communities from Anza Borrego Desert, Southern California, United States - Methylocaldum Y-M2 | ecosystem: Environmental > Terrestrial > Soil > Desert | place: USA: California...
CGCCCATTATAGCCGGCTTTTCCAGTCCGTCAACACCTCGTTTCGAGCCGTTGACCCCGCTTCAGAACCCGAAGGTTTTCCCGAAGCGAGCCCGCCATCTTAGCGGACTTTTCTGGTTCGTCAACCCTGCGTGAAGCTGCTGGGTCAACTTCCGTCCGATCAACTTGCCTTTCGGCGAAGCCCTCGTGACGGGGGAGGGAAAGTATGGCGCGTCCCCAAGGGTTTGGGAAGGGGGTTTGTGAAATTTTTTTGACGCTACGCCCACCTTCCCTCTACGCAAGCATCAACCTGCAACAAGACGGACGCGCGCGAAGTTGCGCTTGCCGATCTGGATGACGCCCTCGAAGCCCGGCGCGAGTTGCAATTGCGGGTCTTCCACCACCTCCCCCGCTACGCGCACGGCACGTTCCTTGAGCTTGCGCGATGCCTCTGAATTACTCGGCGTCAGGCCGGCGGCCGTCAGCAGCGCGCCAATGCGCAGACCTTCGGCAGGCACTGCCACCTCCTGCAGCGGCAGCAGGCTGGTGTCACCTTGCCCGGTCACCACGGCGTGCCAGCCGGCAATGGCCTGCTCGGCCGCTGCGGCGTCATGGAAACGCGCCGCCAACTCACGCGCCAGCCGCAGCTTCACTTCGCGCGGATTCAACTGCCCACTGGCGAGCTGCGCCTTCAACGCCAGCGCTTCTTCCACGCCGATATCGAACGACAGCAGCTCGATCCAGCGCCACATCAGCTCATCGCCGATCTTCATGGTCTTGGTGACGATGTCGATCGCCGGCTCGCTGATGCCAATGTAGTTGCCGAGCGACTTGGACATCTTGTTGACGCCGTCCAGGCCCTCCAGCAGCGGCATGGTCAGCACGATCTGCGGCGGCTGCCCGTGATGCTCCTGCAGGCCGCGGCCCATCAACAGGTTGAACTTCTGGTCGGTGCCACCGAGCTCGACATCGCACTTGAGCGCCACCGAGTCGTAGCCCTGCACCAGCGGATAGAGGAATTCGTGGATGGCAATGGACTGCTGCGCGGCGTAGCGCTTGGCGAAATCATCGCGTTCGAGCATGCGCGCCACGGTGTGCTGCCCGGCCAGGCGGATCATGTCGGCCGCGCTCATCTGCCCGAACCACTCGGAGTTGAAGCGCACTTCGGTGCGGTCGCGGTCCAGCACCTTGAACACCTGCTCTTCGTAGGTCCGCGCATTTGCCAGCACGTCCTCGCGGGTGAGCGGCTTGCGGGTGACGTTCTTGCCGGTCGGGTCGCCGATCATCCCGGTGAAGTCCCCGATCAGGAAGATCACCTGGTGCCCGAGATCCTGGAACTGCCGCATCTTGTTCAGCAGCACCGTATGGCCGAGGTGCAGGTCCGGCGCGGTGGGATCGAAGCCAGCCTTGATCCGCAGCGGTCGCCCTGCCTTAAGGCGCACCTCCAGCTCTTCCGGCTTGAGGATCTCGTCGGCACCGCGGCCGATGAGCGTGAGCGATTCAGCGATCGAGGACAAAGCAGGCTCCAGCCAGGGAATGGGTGACCGTCAACAACGTGAACAATGTTAAACGCCGGTTAATGCCGCGCCAAGCGAAAACATGAACAGGCTCAATGGTTTGACGCGGTCTTGATGGCTGTCTATGGTACCGGCGTTTAGCTCGTGTTCCGAGCCATCGAGGAAACGATAGATGCAGCATTCCGAGCAGGGCCGTGCGCGCCGCCAGCGCTTCCAGGAACGCCTCCACGTTCAACACGACTCGGCCTTGCATCAGAGGCTCAGGCAACATCTTCCCGCCGCTTTCAACCAGCGCTGGACCCGTCGGCACTGGCTGCACGCGAGTTTGTTCACCACCATCGGCGCGCTGCTGGCCACCATCGTGCCCGGCTTCTCCAACGCCATCGATGCCCCGCTGGTCACCCATTCCACGCTGACCCTGCCGTTGCCGCCGCTGCCCTCCTCCAAGGCGCAGAGCGTGCCGGGGGAGAGTTGGGAGCTGCTGCGGGTCAAGCCCGGGCAGACCGTCAGCGGCCTGTTCGACGATCTCGGCATTCCGTCCACCACGCTGGCCCGCGTGCTTGATCACCCCGGTGCCCGCCAGGCGCTGACCCGCCTGCGTCCCGGCGCGGAGATCGCCCTGGATATGCCGCGCGCGGGCGAATTGCGGGCGCTGCGTTTCGACCGCGACGCCAGCCATCGGGTCGAGCTGCTGCTGAGCGGCGAGAACGTGCGCGAGAAGGTCACCGAGCGCGCCACCATGGTCCGGACCGTGGTGACCAGTGGCGAGATCACCAGTTCGCTCTACAACGCCGCACGCAAGGCCGGCCTGCCGGCATCGGCCGTGGCGACCATGACCGACGAGATCTTCAAGTACGACATCGACTTCGACAAAGACTTGCAGCCGGGCGATCGTTTCAGCGTGGTCATGGACGAAACCTGGCGCGAGGGCGAGCGCATCGATACCAGCAAGATCCTGGCCGCCACCTTCACCACCGGCGGCAAGACCTACACCGGTTTCCGTTTCGAACGCGGCGGCAAGACCCCGGAGTATTTCGACATCAGCGGCCGTCCGCTGAAGAAGAGCTTCATCCGCATGCCGGTGACCTACACCCGCATCAGCTCGACCTTCGGCATGCGCAAGCACCCGGTGCTGGGCACGATCCGCGGGCACAAGGGCATCGACTACGCCGCGCCCACGGGCACCCCGATCATGGCCGCCGGCGACGCGCAGGTGAAGTTCGTCGGCACCCAACGCGGCTACGGCAACGTGATCATCCTCGACCACGGCAAGGGCTACAGCACGCTGTACGGGCACATGTCGCGCTTCGGCAAGGTGCGCGCGGGCCAACGCGTCGAGCAGGGCACCATCATCGGCTACGTCGGCATGACCGGGCTGGCGACCGGCCCGCACCTGCACTACGAATTCCGCGTCAATGGCATCCAGCGCAACCCGGCCTCGATCACCATGCCGCCGCCGACCCCCCTGGCCGGCACCGAACTGGCCGCCTTCCGCGCCCAGACCGCGCCGGCCATGGCCCGCATCGAGGGCATGGAGAAGCTCATCTACGCCGATGCCGAGAGCAAGCCCGCCAAGGGCAAGGGCAAGGGGCGCGGCTGATCGCCGGGCGCCCCGCGTAACCCGATCCGACGGCGCCCTTCGCGGCGCCGTATCTTTATCCGCGACATTCCCAGCAGAGATCCGCATGGCGGCGATTCCCGATGGCACCCCGCTCTATATCGGCCTGATGTCCGGCACCAGCGCCGATGGCATCGATGCGGCCGTGGTGGCCTTCGAAGAAGGTGCCAATGCGCCGCGCTGCACCTTGGTGGCCGGCCACGCCCATGCCTGGGACCCCACGCTGCGTGAGGCACTGGTGGCCTTGGGCGAAGGGCGCGAGGCCGGATCGCTGGACGTGCTCGGCCGCCTGGACGCGCTGGTCGGGGAGGCGTTCGCCGAGGCAGCCAACACCGTGCTGGCGCTCAGCGGCTTGCCCGCTTCGCGCATTCGCGCGATCGGCTCGCACGGCCAGACCGTGCGCCATCGGCCCCAGGCCACGCCCGCTTTCACCTGGCAGATGGGCGATGCAAACCGGATTGCCGAAGCCACCGGGATCACGACCGTGGCTGATTTCCGTCGTCGCGATGTCGCCGCCGGCGGCCAGGGCGCGCCGCTGATGCCGGCCTTCCACCTGGCCATGCTCGGCAATGGCGATGAAGACCGCGCGGTGCTCAACCTGGGTGGCATCGGCAACCTCACGCTGATCCCGCGGCAAGGCGTGGTGCGCGGCTTCGATACTGGCCCGGCCAACGCCTTGATGGATGCCTGGTGCCAGCGCCACACCGGCCAGCCGTACGATGCCAGCGGCGCCTTCGCTGCCACTGGGCAAGTGCTGCCAGCATTGCTGGCGCAGTGGCAGGCCGAGCCGTGGTTCGCGTTGCCGCCGCCCAAGAGCACCGGCCGCGAGCAGTTTCATCTCGATTGGGCCCTGGCCGCCCCGGCCGCTGCGGGCGCGGCACCGGCGGACATCCAGGCCACGCTGCTGGCCTTGACCGTGGCCACCGTGGCCGACGCACTCCAGGCCCATCAGGCACACACGCGCCGGGTACTGGTGTGCGGAGGCGGGGTGCGCAACCCGGTGCTGATGGCGGCGCTGGCGGCGCGGCTGCCAGCAGCGGTGGTGGAATCAAGCCAGGTGCATGGCCTGGATCCGGACTACATGGAAGCGATGGGCTTCGCCTGGCTGGCGGCGCAGACACTGGCGGCGCGGCCGGGCAACCTGCCGGCGGTCAGCGGCGCACGGGGTCCGCGCATCCTCGGGGCGATCCACCCCGCCTGAAGGGGTCAGAAGCTGGCCCCGGACGGGATCAACTTGAGCGCGGCGATGGCCTCGGCCAGGGCGTCGACTTCGGGATGCTCGAAGCCCCCGTGGACCTCGTGCTCCGAGGCGAACAACCCTTGTTCGATCAGGTTGATGACCGTCTGGTGCTGGGTCCAGCCGCGGGCCACGGAAATGCGCCGGATGCGGTCGACCAGCATCGGATCGATGTCGCGCAGAACCAGATCGGTCATTTCACTCCCCAACACGGTGTGTCCGAGGATCCCCCCTCGGGAACGCATCATCGGTAGTTCCGGCGCACCTTTCAATCGGCGCTTGCGGGAACCGGCGCCACCGGGTCTACGATCCGCCGCCACAGCCAGGCCAGCAACAACAGGGTGGGGATCACCGTCAGCGCGCTGAGAATGAAGAAGGTGGAGTACGAGCTGGCCTCGACGATATAGCCGGAGACACCGCCGACGAACTTGCCGGGCAGGTTGGCCAGCGAGACCAGCAGCCCGTACTGGGTGGCGGTGAAGTTGCGGTCGGTCAAAGAAGACATGAAGGCGACCAGCACCACGCCGGCAAACCCCTGGAACAGGTTGTCGGCCGAAAGCGCGGCATAGAACGCCCACAGCTGCCCAGGGTGCTGGGCCATCAACAGGAAGGCCAGGTTGGACAGGGCCACGCCGAGCGCGGCCACCAGCAGCATCCGGCGGAAGCCGAACGCGGCCACGGCCGCCCCGCCGGCGAACGCGCCGACCAGGCCCATCCACACACCAAACAACTTCGACACCGTGGCGATGTCGGCCTTGGTGAAGCCCGAATCCAGGTAGAACGGCCCGGCCATCACCCCGATCACCTGGTCGGGGAATTTGAAGAACCCCACGAACAGCAGCAAGGCCACGGCCACGCCGGCGCCGTTGCGCGAGAAGAAGCTGCTGATCGGCTGCCAGAACGCACCGGCGATATCGATGGAGCGGGCGACTGTGACTTGCGGGCGCGCCGGCTCACGGCACAGCAGCGTGGTGAGCAACGGCAATGCCATCAGCGCGGCCATCGCCATGTAGGCCCATTGCCAGCCCAGGAACTCAGCCAGGTACAGGGCGCCGGCGCCGCCGACGATCAGGCCGAGCCGGTAGCCGAAGATGTAAGTGGCGGCCAGGGCCGCCTGCGCGCTCTCCGGCGCAACCTCGATGCGATAGGCATCGACCACCGAATCCTGGGTGGCACCCATGAACGAGGCGAACAGCACCCAGCCGACCAGCCCGGCCACGCCCAGCTCCGGCCGCGAGAACGCCAGCGCGAACAGCGCCACCGCCACGCCGAGCTGGGAGACCAGCAGCCACGACCGGCGGCGGCCGAGAAAGCCCAACAGCGGGAAGGCGTGGCGGTCCAGCAACGGCGCCCACAGGAACTTCAACAGGTAGAAGAAACTGGCCAGGCTGATCAGGCCGATGTCGCGCAACTCCAGGCCGTTGTCGCGCAGGCGCGTGGACAGCGTCTGCGAGGCGATCAACAGGAACGGCAAGCCGCTGCCGAAGCCCAGCAGCGCCATCGCGCCCGCCGAGGGTGTGGCGAAGGCGCGGCGGATGCCGGCCCATCCCTTGTAGGAAGTCTTCGCCGCGGCCGGCGCGGCGGGCGCCGGGGTCACAGGTCGTAGTCCACGATATAGGGCGCGTGGTCGGAGAAGCGCTGGTCACGGTAGATCGAGCAGCCGCGCAGGCGCTCGCGCAGGCCCGGCGTGGCGAACTGGTAGTCGATGCGCCAGCCCACGTTGTTGGCGCGGGCGGCGCCGCGATTGCTCCACCAGGTGTAGTCCTCGCCCTGCGGATGCAGCACGCGGTAGGTGTCCACCCAGCCACGGCCAAGCGCGGCATCGGCGTCGGCCAACGTGTCGGCGCACTGGCCGTTGAGCCAGTCGCGCTCGGGCGGCAGGCAGCCGGAGTTCTTCTGGTTGGACTTCCAATTGCGGATGTCCAGGGCCGAACGCACGATGTTCCAATCGCCGCACAACACGTATTGGCGATCGCTGGCCAGCCATTGCGCCAGCGTCGGCCGCAACCAGTCCATCACCTTGAACTTGAAGCCCTGCCGCAGCTCACCGGAGGAGCCGGAGGGGATATAGAAGGACACCACGCTCAGGCCCCCGTAGCGGGCCTCGATGTAGCGACCTTCTTCATCGAACTCGTCCCACCCCAGCGAAGTACGGATCTCGTCCGGCTCACGGCGGCTGTAGATCGCCACGCCGCTGTAGCCCTTCTTGGTGCTGGCGTCGCGAAACCAGGCGCGATAGCCCGGCGGCAGGAATTCCGGGCCGGCCAGTTGATGTTCCTGGGCCTTGGTCTCCTGCACGCACAGCACATCGGCCTGCTGCTGGGCGAACCAATCGAAGAAACCCTTGCTGGCCGCCGAACGCAGGCCGTTGGCGTTGAAGCTGATGATGCGCATGGATGGTTGTAGGCGTGGCACGAAAGAATCCGCAAAGCGTACCGCAAGCGACCTTCCGCGGCCGGAGCCGCTATGCTTTTGTCCTCCCCCTCTGCCCCGCTCGCCATGACCGACCACCGGCAACGCTTCCTCGAACTGGCCCTGGCCGCCGACGCCCTGCGCTTTGGCGAGTTCACCTTGAAGTCCGGCCGCCTGAGCCCGTACTTCTTCAATGCCGGGCGCTTCGATTCGGGCGCCAAGACCGCCGCACTGGCCCGTTGCTATGCCGACGCGATCCATGCCGCCGGCCTGGACTTCGACCTGGTCTTCGGCCCGGCCTACAAGGGCATCCCGCTGGCCACCGCGCTGGCCTGCGAGTTCGCCGGCCGTGGCCGCGACCTGCCACTGGCCTTCAACCGCAAGGAAGCCAAGGCCCATGGCGAGGGCGGCAGCCTGATCGGCGCGCCGCTGGGCGGGCGCAAGGTGCTGATCGTCGATGACGTCATCACCGCCGGCACCGCGATCCGCGAGGCCCTGGAGATCATTCGCCAGGCCGGTGGCCAGCCGGCGGGGATTGTCGTGGCCCTGGACCGGCAGGAGATCGCCAGCGAGCAGGACCGGCGCTCGGCCGCGCAGGCAGTGGCCGCCGAAGCCGGCATCGCCGTGGTGGCGGTGGCCAATCTGGGCGACCTGCTTGATTTTGCCGCCGGAAACCCGGAACTTGTCGGCTACCGCGAACCGCTGCTGGCCTACCGTGCCCGCTACGGTACCGACACATCGGGCTGAGGACAGCAGGGGGCTGCCATGATGCCAAACACCAGGAAGGCGATGCTCGGCATCGCCGCCATTGCCGTTGCCGTGCTGGCGCTGCCTGCGCACGCCCAGCCGAGAAAGACCAGCAAGGCGCCGGCCACGCCGAAGAAGCTCTATTGCTGGGACCAGAACGGCCAGCGCGTGTGCAGCGATACGCTGCCTTCGGATGCGCTCAACCGTGCCCGCGACGAGATCAACGCCAACAGCGGCACGCGCAGTGCCGCGATCGACCGTGCGCTGACCGCTGAAGAGCGCGCCGCCGCCGCCGCTGCCGCGGCCCAGGCGCAAGCCGACCTGGCCGCCGAACAGACCCGCAAGCGCACCGAGCAGGCGATGCTCACCACCTTCCAGAGCGAAGATGACCTGCGCCGGGTGTTCGCCGAGCGCACCGCGCTGATCGACAACAACGTGCAGACCGCACGCTACAACGTCACCAGCCTGCGCGATGGCCTCATCACCCTGTTGCGCGAAGCGGGCAACCGCGAGCTGGCCGGGCAGAAGGTGGCCGACAAGCTCGCCAACGATATCCAGGGCCGGCACCGCGAACTGCTGTGGCAGCAGCGCCTGCAGGCCAGCTTCGAGCGCCAGCGCGCCGAACTGGATGGCGAGATCGAGCAGATCATCGCGCGCTACCGCGTCATGAAGGCGCCGCAGTCGAGCTGATCACCCGCCAGGCATAAAAAAGGGCGGCCAATGGCCGCCCTTCTTGTTTCGCTCGTACCGCCTTACAGCTCGATCTCGCGTCCCGGCAGCAACTCGGCCAGCTGGGCCTTGAACAGCGCGCGGATGCGCGCCAGCGCCACCTCGTTCTCGGCCTCGAAGCGCAGCACCAGCACCGGCGTGGTGTTGGATGCGCGCACCAGGCCCCAACCATCGGTGAAGTCCGCACGCAGGCCATCGATGGTGGCAATGCGCGCGCCCTCGAAGGCAGAACCCTCCGCCTGGGCCTGGACGGCGGCGACGAAGCGCGCCACCAGTTCATGCGGCGAGCCTTCCACCGGCACCTTGATCTCCGGGGTGGACAGGCCGTCGGGCAGTTCGGCCAGCACTTCCGACGGCGTTTCGTCGCGCTGCGCCAGCACTTCCAGCAACCGCGCGGCCGCATACAGGCCGTCATCGAAGCCGTACCAACGCTCCTTGAAGAAGAAGTGGCCACTCATCTCGCCTGCCAGCTCGGCATCGGTCTCGCGCATCTTCGACTTGATCAGCGAATGCCCGGTCTTCCACATCATCGGGCTGCCGCCATGGCGCAGCACGAAGTCCTGCAGCTTGCCGGTGCACTTGACGTCGTAAATGATCAAGGCACCTGGGTTGCGCTGCAGCACGTCGGCGGCGAACAGCATCAGCAGGCGATCGGGGAAGACCATCTTGCCTTCGCGCGTCACCACGCCGAGGCGGTCGCCATCGCCATCGAAGGCCAGGCCGATGTCGGCGTCGAAGCGCTGGACCATCTGCACCAGGTCTTCGAGGTTGTGCGGTTCGCTCGGGTCGGGATGGTGGTTGGGGAAGGTGCCATCGACATCGCAGTACAACGGGATGACTTCGGCGCCGATCGCTTCGAGCAGGCGCGGCGCGATCTCGCCGGCGACGCCATTGCCGGCGTCGGCCACCACCTTGAGTGGGCGGTCGAGCTGCACGTCATCGGCGATGCGCTGGATGTAGTCGTCGCTGACATCGCGCTGGCTGAGGCTGCTGGGCTCGCCCGCGGTATGCAGGCGCCCCTCGGCGATGCGGCGGTACAGGTCGGTGATGGCATCGCCCGCCAGCGTCTCGCCGCCGACCACGATCTTGAACCCGTTGTAGTCCGGCGGGTTGTGGCTGCCGGTCACCGCCACGCAGCTACCCGCGCGCAGGTGATAGGCGGCGAAGTAGACCACCGGGGTCGGCGCCAGGCCGATATCGGTCACCTGGCAGCCGGCGCGGCGCAGGCCTTCGATCAGGCCGGCGGTCAATTCCGGGCCGGACAAGCGACCGTCGCGGCCCACGACCACATCACGCAGGCCCTGCGCCTGCATCACGCTGCCGATGGCCTGGCCGATCAGCTCGGCCACCCCGGGGTTGAGTTCCTTGCCGACGATGCCGCGGATGTCATAGGCGCGGAAGATATCGGCGACCACGGTGGGCGCGGCGGCGCGGCGAACCGCACCCGCACCCTCCTCGTCCGCCGGCGCTGCCGCTGCCGCCGCCGCGGCGACCTCCGCGTCCTGGCGCAGGCTCTCGCTCAAGGTCGGCGCATCGCTGCTGTCTTCCTGCGTCGCACGCCGCTTGGGCAGGCGCACGCGGCCACGCGCCGCCAGCACGGCCAGCACCGCCAACAGCACCAACAAGACAGCGACGATCAGGCACGGGATTGCGCCCAGGCCAAGCGGGCCACTGTCCACTTCCGCCACCGCGGCGGCCAGGCGCAGCCCTTCCTTGCCCAGGGGGCGCGACATCGCTTCGGCCGAGTTGGCCAGCGACGTGTCGCCCTTCTGCACCACGTTGAAGGCGCCCTGGCGCAGCGCCAGGTAGCCGTCGGAAGGCACGTCGAGGGCATCGAAGGGCCCGGTCAGGCGCAACAGCGGCAGCCGCACGAAGCTCACCGCCGGCACGTCGCCCAGCTGCACGCGGGCGGCCACGCCCAACCGCGCCTGGCCGTCATCACGGACCACGCGCACCTGCGCCTTTTCGTTCTGCAGGGCAGCTTCGAGCAGGGCCAGGCGCGAATAGCCGAACTTGGCGCTGTCGGCGTAGGCGTCGGCCAGGTCGGCGCCCCATATCTGCACATCCTCGGCACCCTTGAAGCGTTCGCGGATGACCGTTGCGGCGGCGGTGGCATCACCCGCGGCCAGGGCTGCGACGACCGGCTCGTCCTGCAGCAATTTGTCGTACTGCCCGGCCTGAGCCGCCAGCGCACGTCCGATCTCGCCCAGCGCGCGGTCACGCGAGGCGCTGACTACATCGACCACGTTGCCGTGCCGCCACTGCACATACCCGTTCCAGCCGAACCACGCCGCCAGCAACAACGCCAGCAGCGCCAGCAACGGCGCGGACCTGCGCAGGCTGGACACGGCCTGCCCGCCTTCGTTCGTCCTGCTCATCTCGACAGCCCCCTGTCAGCGCACGCCGGTGTGGCCGAATCCACCCGTACCCCGTGCACTGTCGGCGAAAGTATCCACCACCTGCAACGTTGCGCGCACGATCGGCAGCAACACCAATTGCGCGATGCGGTCCCCCGGCGCGATCGTGAAGGCCTCCCGGCCCCGGTTCCAGACGCTGATCAGCAGCGGGCCCTGGTAGTCGGCATCGATCAGGCCGGTGCCGTTGCCCAGCACGATGCCGTGCCGATGGCCCAGCCCGGAGCGCGGCAGGACCACCGCGCACAGGCCGGGGTCGTCGATATGGATCGCAATGCCACTCGGCACCAGGACCGCATCGCCTGGCTCCAGCGTCATCGGCGCCTCGGTGGCGGCGCGCAGGTCCATGCCGGCGCTGGCAGCGGTCGCGTAGGCCGGCAGCGGCCACTCGTCGCCAAAACGGGGATCCAGCAGCTTCAGCTGCAGGGGGTGGTCCGTCACGCTCATGCTTGCAGCCTCTCGGAGATCAGTTCGAGCAGCCGTTCGGCCAGGTCGGCCTTGCTGCTGCTGGGAAAATTACGTTCGCCGCCCTGCCAGTAGGCCGTGGCGGCGTTGTCGTCGCTTTCGAAGCCGCTGCCGCTGAGGCCGACCTGGTTGGCGATGATCAGGTCCAGGCGCTTGGCCGCGAGCTTGCCGCGCGCGTATTTCTCCACGTCGTGGGTCTCTGCGGCGAAGCCGACCACCAGTTTCAGCGCGCCGGTCTGGGCGGCGACCTCGGCCAGGATGTCGGGGGTGCGCACCAGCTCCAGGGTGAGGGTTTCGCCGGTCTTCTTGATCTTCTGCGGCACCGCCCGCCGGGGGGTGTAGTCGGACACGGCCGCCGCGCCGATGTAGATATCGGCCGGGAAAGCCCCCAGCACCGCCTCGCGCATTTGCGCAGCCGAGCGCACATCGACTCGCTGCACCCCTGCCGGCGTGGCCAGGTGCACCGGCCCGGCGACCAGCACGACCTCGGCACCATGGCGCGCGGCGGCGGTGGCCAGGGCGAAGCCCATCTTGCCGCTGCTGCGGTTGCCGACGTAGCGGACCGGGTCGAGGTCTTCATAGGTGGGGCCGGCGCTGATGACCAGGCGCAAGCCCTTGAGGCGGCCGTCGCCCTGGGCCTGGGCCGCCGGCGCAACCGACTCGGCCAGCGCGCGTACCAGGTCGTTCGGCTCGACCAGCCGACCCGGCCCGGATTCACCCTCGGCCAACGGCCCATCGGCCGGCCCGACCACGCGCACGCCGCGCGAAGCGAGCGTGGCGACATTGGCCTGGGTGGCCGGGTGCAGCCACATGCGGTGGTTCATCGCAGGGGCCACGGTGACCGGCGCGGTGGTCGCCAGGCACAGGGTGGTGACCAGGTCGTCGGCGTGGCCGTGGGCCAGCCGCGCGATCAGGTCGGCGGTGGCCGGCGCCACCACGACGCGGTCGGCCCAGCGCGCCAGTTCCAGGTGGCCCATCGCCTGCTCGGCGGCGCTGTCCCACAGGCTGGTGCGCGCGGGGTAACCGGACAGCGCCTGGAAACTGAGCGGCGTCACGAATTGCTGGGCGCCTGCGGTCATCGCCACCTGTACGTCCGCCCCGGCATCGCGCAGGCGGCGTACCAGTTCCAGCGACTTGTAGGCGGCGATGCCGCCGCCCACGCACAGCAGCACGCGCTGTCCCTGCAGCGGGACGGACTCTGAAGGGGCAGTCACGTAAGGGAATTCCTACACATACAAGGAGAATTAGATTAACCGAAGGCCATGGCCAGGCTGATATCGACTGCCCGGTGCAGCATGCATCCTAGCCATATGCACATAAAGAATTGGCCAGCTGAACTGCGTCCGCGTGAAAGATTGATCAGCCAGGGTCCGGGCAAGCTGTCCGACGCTGAATTGCTGGCGATCTTCCTCGGCTCCGGGGTGCGTGGCCAGGATGCGGTGGCAACCTCGCACCACCTCCTGCAGGAAGCGGGCAAGCTGCGCGGGCTGCTCGATCGGGGCACCCGCGAAATGACCCGCCTGCCCGGGCTGGGGCCGGCGCGGGCGTGCAAGTTGTCCGCGGTCCTGGAACTCAACAAGCGCCACCTGTGGGCGGGGCTGGAGCGCGGCTGCGCGCTGACCAACGCGACCGACGCCGGCGAGTACTTCTCGGCGCGGTTGCGCCCGCACAAGCAGGAGGTCTTCGCGGTGCTGTTCCTGGACAACCAGAACCGCGCGGTCGCCTTCGAAGAGCTGTTCAGCGGCACCATCAACAGTGCCCAGATCCATCCGCGCGAGGTGGTCCGCCGGGCCCTGGCCCACAATGCCGCCGCCATCATCATTGGGCACAACCATCCCTCCGGGCATGCCCAACCTTCGGCAGCCGACCGCAGCCTGACCCAGGAGGTCCAGAAGGCGCTGCGGATGGTCGACATCCGCCTGCTCGACCATTTCGTCATCGGCGACGGCCCGCCGATGTCCATGGCCTCGCTCGGCTTGCTCTGAAAGCGCTGGAGCCCGTCCCGGCCGGCCCCACGCAAGCCGGCCGGCTCGCTTCTGGCGACCCCAGCTGAACGGCCGCCGCGTCCATTCCCGCGCGGTCGGTTAAAATCGCCGCCTTTCTCGTTCTGCGCAGAATCCTCCGTGAAACCCCAACTCCGCGCCCTGATTGGTCAAGGCATCGAAGCCTTGCGCGCCAACGGCACCTTGCCCGCCGACACCTTGCCGCCGGACTTCGTGGTCGAGCGCCCGAAAACCCGCGAGCACGGCGATTTCGCCACCAATGCCGCGATGCTGCTGGCCAAGGCTGCGCGCAGCAACCCGCGCGCCATCGCGCAGGCGCTGGTGGCTGCGCTGCCAGCCAGCGACGACGTGGCACGGGTGGAAATCGCCGGTCCCGGGTTCATCAACTTCCATCTCACCCCCACCGCCTACCAGCGCGAAGCCGCCAGCGTGCTCAAGGAGGGTGGCGACTACGGCCGCAATCTCAGTGGCGACGGGCGCAACGTGGGCGTGGAATACGTGTCGGCCAACCCGACCGGTCCGCTGCATGTCGGCCACGGCCGCGCGGCGGCGATTGGCGACAGCCTGGCGCGGGTGCTCGATGCTAATGGCTGGAACGTCAAGCGCGAGTTCTATTACAACGATGCCGGCGTGCAGATCGAGAACCTGGCCCGCTCGGTGCAGGCACGCGCGCTTGGCCTGACCCCGGACAGCGAAGGCTGGCCGGAGGACGGCTACCGCGGTGACTACATCGCCGACGTGGCCCAGGCCTACCTCACCGGGCAGACCGTGGACCTGGAAGGCCACCTGGTCACCGGCGCCAAGGACCCGCAGGACTTCGACGCGATCCGCCGTTTCGCCGTGGCCTACCTGCGCAACGAACAGAACCACGACCTGGCCGCTTTCCGCGTCGACTTCGACATCTACTTCCTGGAAAGCTCGCTCTACAACGATGGCAAGGTCGAGGAGGCGGTGCAGAAGCTCATCGCTTCCGGGCACACCTATGAGGAAGGCGGCGCGCTCTGGCTGAGGTCCACGGACTTCGGCGATGACAAGGACCGCGTGATGCGCAAGTCCGACGGCACCTATACGTATTTCGTGCCGGACGTGGCCTACCACCTGACCAAGTGGCAACGCGGCTACGAGCGTGCGATCACCGAGCTGGGCGCTGACCACCATGGCTCGCTGGCGCGCGTGCGCGCCGGCCTGCAGGCGATGGAGCTGGGTATCCCGCAAGGCTGGCCCGAATACGTCCTGCACCAGATGGTCACGGTGATGCGGGGCGGCCAGGAAGTGAAGCTCGGCAAGCGCGCCGGTGGCTACGTCACCCTGCGCGACCTGATCGAGGAAACCAGTGCCGATGCCGTGCGCTGGTTCCTGATCGCGCGCAAGCCCGATTCGCAGCTGACCTTCGACATCGATCTGGCGCGCCAGCAGAGCAATGACAACCCGGTCTTCTACGTGCAATATGCGCACGCTCGCGTCTGCAGCCTGCTGCGCCAGGGCCAGGAAAAAGGCTTGGCCCACGATGTGAACCGTGGCATCGCCGGCCTTGGCAAGCTCGAAGACGAAACCTCGCTGTGGCTGATGGTCGAGCTGTCGCGCTATCCCGAAGTGGTCGAGGCCGCCGGCGAGGCGCTGGAACCGCATCAGATCGCGCAATACCTGCGTGAATTGGCGCATGCCTTCCACACGTGGTATCACGGGACACCGGTGCTGGTGGACGATGCGGCAGAACGCGACGCCAAGCTGGCGTTGGCGCAGGCCGCGCGCCAGGTTCTGGCCAACGGCCTGGAACTGCTCGGCGTCAGCGCACCGGAAAAAATGTAAGGAACCCGCGGGTTCCGGCAGTCCACTGGAGAAGTAGTAGATGGCAGCACGACGCGGTAAGAGCCAGGCCAAGCGCAACAGCAGCAACGGCACGCCCGGCTGGGTCTGGCTGGTGGCCGGCGCGGCGATCGCGGCGGTGGTGTTCCTGGCTGCCCCGGGCCTGTTCAAGAAGGATGGCGACGGCTTCCTGCGGGTCGGGCCGCGCCCGAACCCGGACGCGCAACCGGCGCCGGTGGCCGATGCCGATGTCGACACCCCGGCCGAGCTGCCACGCCCGGCCGGCAAGCCGGCCGACAAGGCCGATGCGGCCGCGCCGACGCAATACGACTTCTACACCCTGCTCCCAGGCAAGGAAGTGCAGATGTCCGACGCCGAGCTGGCCGCCAGCGCGCGTGCGGAAGAAGCCGCGCGCGCCCGTGCCGCGCTGGAAGGCAAGCCGGTGCCGCCGGCCCCGGCCAGCGTTGCCGCCACTGCTGGCAACCCAGCCCAGCCGGCACCGGTGTCCGAAGCCCCGGCACCCAAGCCGCTGGCCGAAGTAGCGCCGGCCCGTGCCGCGACGCCTGCGCAGACGCCTGCGAACACCATGGTGCCTGCGGCGGCGCCCACTCCTGCGCCGCGCGAGACCGCAGCCGCACCGGCCGCCGCCGCCGCCGCCGACAACGTCCGCTACATCCTGCAGGCCGGCTCGTTCGGAGCTTCCGGAGATGCCGAATCGACCAAGGCCAAGCTGGCCATGCTGGGCCTCAGTGCCCGGGTGGAGTCGGCGCAGATCGGCGGGCGCACGGTCTATCGCGTTCGCATGGGGCCCTACGGCACCGCGAGCGAACTGGCCGAAGCGAAGCAGAAGCTCAGCGGCAGCGGCGTGCCGGCGATCGCGATCAAGGCGCAGTAGTCGCCTCGCCAGCGCTTTCGACAACCCGGCCCGGCGCCGGGTTTTCTTTTTGTGCGTACCGGGTGTGGCGCGATGGTGCGAAAATCTGCGCTTCGCTTTCCTTCGGAGCTGCCATGACCCAGACCGCCCTCATCACCGGCGCCACCTCCGGCTTCGGCCTGGCCGCTGCGCGGCGCCTGGCCACGGCCGGTTGGCGCGTGATCGTCACCGGGCGCCGTGGCGAGCGCTTGCAGCCGCTGGTGCAGGAGTTCGGCGCCGACCAGGTGCATGCGGCGATCTTCGACGTGCGCGATACGACCGCGATGGACGCGGTTCTGGCCGCGCTGCCGGCGGCGTTTGCCGAGATCGACCTGCTGGTCAATAACGCCGGCCTGGCCCAGGGCACCGCCCCGGCGCAATCGGCCGCGCTGCAGGACTGGCACACGATGATCGACACCAATGTCACCGCGCTGGTGAACCTGACCCATCGCTTGTTGCCGCGGTTGATCGCACGCAAGGGCGCGATCATCAACATCAGCTCGGTGGCGGCCACCTACCCCTACCCGGGCGGCAATGCCTATGGCGGGACCAAGGCGTTCGTGAGCCAGTTCTCGTTGGGGCTGCGCTCGGATCTGCACGGCACCGGGGTGCGGGTAACCTCGATCGAGCCGGGCATGGCCGAGACCGAATTCACCCTGGTCCGCACCCATGGCGACCAGGGCGCCTCGGACAAGCTCTACGCCGGGGCCAATCCGATGACCGCCGAGGACATCGCCGAAACGATCTTCTACGTCGCCACGCTGCCGCCACACTTGAACATCAATCGCCTGGAGATCATGCCGGTGACGCAGTCTTTCGCCGGGTTCCAGGTGGCACGCGAGTCTTGAGCTCAGGCCGCGGCGGTTGCCAGTCGCGCCGTTAACCAACGCGAGCGCAACTTCAATCCGGGGCGTTCGATCGTGTAGTGCAATGCGGCGGCGGTGGCTACCGCCGCCGCCCCATAGATCAGGAACGCCAGCACGCCCCGTCCCTCCAGCCAGGCGCCGAACTGCTGCTGGATCACGTGGTACACCGCCTTGTGCACCAGGTAGAGGCTGTAGGAAATCGCCGCCAGCCAGCCGGCCAAAGGCGCGAGCCACTGCTTCATGCGGCCTCCCGGGGCGGCGCCGGCGAAGACCAGCAGACCCATTCCCAGCGCCAGCACGGCCCAGCCCAGGGTATTGCCGAGCAGGCCCACACGGTCGCGAAACAACCACAATGCCCACGCCATCACCGCCACGCCCGCCAGCAGCGCTGTATTCGCATACGCCTGCGCGCGCTCCCAGGCCAACGGACGCCACGTCCGCCAAGCCGCGAGCAAAACGCCGGCGAGCAAGCCGTCGAGGCGATTCCAGGTAGGGAAGTACAGATCCTCGACGAACCAATTGCGTGCGGCCATGTCCGGATCCAGCGCGTGGTTGTGTAGCCAGATGCCGCCTCGCAACGCGATTCCACCCAGCACGACCATGGCGGCGAGCACCGCCACCCATCGCCAGGAAGCACGCCCGGCGACCGCCGCCGCGAACCACGGGAACACCAGGTAGAAGTGCTCCTCCACGCACAGCGACCAGGCGTGCGAGAAAGCGGCCCTGTGGCTGTAGTCGATAAACAGGTTGAGGGTGAACGTCAGGAACATCCACGCCGGCGCGATCCCGGGCACTTCGCGGATACCCGGCGCGATCACGTAGATCAACAACACCAACAGGAATGCCGGCAAGATGCGAAACGCGCGCCGCAGATAGAACTCGCGATAGTCCAGCCGCGCGCCAGCGGCCAGCGGGCGCAGCACCTGGCTGCCAATCAGGAAGCCGCTAAGGACGAAGAACAGGTCCACGCCCATCCAGCCGTAGCGAGAGAGCCAGGACCAGTCCGGACCCAGGCCGCCGACCACGAAAGAATGGAACAACATCACCCATACGATGGCGATGGCGCGCAGTAGATCCAGTCCAGGCAGGCGCATGGGCAATGGCAGCGTAATCAGGTCGCCGATTGTAGACACGCGACAGCGCGCGCGCTCAGCCCACCAGCGGAAAGTCCTCGACGATATCCAGCACCCCGTTGATCAGGAACTGCACGCCCAGGCACACCAGCAGGAAGCCCATCAGCCGGGCAAAGGCATCCACGCCGCTCTGGCCGATCACGCGGATGATCGCGCCGGCGCTGCGCAGGCACAGCAGCAGGATCACGCAAAACAGTGAAAAGGTCAGCAGCGGCGCGCCCCACATGATCCAGGGCGCGAACGGCATCTCGTCCTTCATCGCCGCCGCGGTGCTGATGATCAGGGCGATCGTGCCGGGGCCGGCGGTGCTGGGCATGGCCAGGGGTATGAAGGCGATGTCGCTCTTGCTGTGCTGGCGCAGCTCCTCGGTGCGGCTCTCCACTTCCGGTGCGTCCTCCGGCTTGTCGCGCGGGAACAGCATGCGAAAACCGATGAAGGCCACGATCATTCCGCCGGCAATGCGCAAGGCGGGAATGGTGATGCCGAAGACTTCCATCACCGCCTGGCCGGCGTAATAGGACACGCACATGATCGCGAACACGTAACCACAGGCCAGCAGCGCCTGGCGATTGCGTTCCTGCGCGGTCATGCCGGTGGACAGGCCGAGCAGCAACGCCACGGTGGTCAGCGGGTTGGCGATGGGCAGCAGCATCGCCAGCCCCATCGCCACGGCCTTGAGCAGTTCCAGCATGCCGGTGCTCCACGAAGGACGAGAGCCGGGCGGGCCCGGCACCGGCGATCATCCCTCATTCCGGCGTCGGCGGCATGTGTCGACCGCCGTACCCATGCTCAGACCAGCGGTTCGTCCGACAGATAGGTATACCCGGTGAGCCCGGCCTCCAACGCCTCGGACAGTTCCTGTGCCCGCGCCACCGGCAGTTGCGCGGCGGCAATGCGTTCGGCGTAGGCAGCGCGCAAGTCGTCGAGGCGGTAGCCCACGTAATCCAGCATCACATCGGTGGTGTCGCCACGGCGTTGCTGGGCAATGCGGTAGCCCTCACCCTCGACAGCCACTTCCACCGCGTCGGTATCACCGAACAGGTTGTGGATGTCGCCGAGGATTTCCTGGTAAGCGCCGACCAGGAAGAAGCCGATCCGATAGCTTTCGCCCGAACGCAGCGCATGCAGCGGCAGCGAGGTGTCCAGGCTCTCGTTCTCGACATAGGTCTTGACCATGCCGTCCGAGTCGCAGGTCATGTCGCAGACCACGCCGCGGCGGTCGGGGGCCTCGTCCAGGCGCTCGATCGGCACGATCGGGAACACCTGGTCGATCGCCCACACATCGGGGATCGACTCGAACACGCTGAAGTTGACGAAATACTTGTCTACCAGGCGCTCGTTCAATTCGTCCAGCAGCGGCCGATGGCTCTTTTCGTCGAAGCTCAGGCGCGCACGCACGGCGTGGGCGATGGCATAGAACAGGTCGTCGATGCGCGCGCGGTGGACCAGGTCGATCTGCCCGAGCGCATAGGCCGACAGGCCTTCGGCGTGGAAATGCTGGGCCTCCTGGAACAACTCCACCGCCGGGCGCACGTCCAGTTCTTCGTGGATTTCGCGCAGGTGGCGAATGGCCGCCGGCTCGTCGTCATGCGCATCCGGCACGCGGCCTTCGGGCGCCTGCTCGACCTCGGACACATTGGCGATCAATACCGCGTGGTGCGCGGTCATCGCGCGCCCGCACTCGGTGACGATGCGCGGCTGCGGCAGGCCGTGCTCTTCGCAGGCGTTGGCCAACGGCTGGACGATGTTGCTGGCGTAGGAATGCAACCCATAGTTGATCGAGCAATAGCTGCGCGAGCGGGTGCCTTCGTAATCGATGCCCAGGCCGCCGCCGACGTCGACATGGCTGATCTTCGCGCCCAGTCGCGAAAGCTCGACGAAGTAGCGGGTCGCCTCGCGCATGCCGTTGGCGATGTCGCGCACATTGGAGATCTGCGAGCCCATGTGGAAGTGCAGCAGGTTCAGGCAGTCGGCGTACTCGGTGTCGCGCAGCGACTTCCACAGGTCCAGCACCTGGCGCGGGGACAAGCCGAACTTGGCCTTGTCGCCACCGCTGTTCTGCCACTTGCCCGCGCCCAGCGAGGCCAGGCGCATGCGCACGCCCAGGCCGGGCTTGACCTCGAGCTTGCGCGACTCCTCCAGCACCAGCTTCAGCTCGGAGGGCTTCTCGATGACGATGAAGGTCTGCAGGCCGAGCTTGCGGCCGATCAGCGCCAGGCGGATGTACTCGCGGTCCTTGTAGCCGTTGCAGACGATCAGGCCACCGGGACGCGACAGCGCCAGCACCGCCATCAGTTCCGGCTTGCTGCCCGCTTCCAGGCCAAAGCCTTCGCCGTGGTGCGAGGCCAGGGTGCCGGCCACGCCGCGATGCTGGTTGACCTTGATCGGGTACACGGCGGTGTAGCCACCGGCGTAGTCCCAGTCGGCCTGGGCCTGGCCAAAGGCGGACTGCAACTTGCCCAGGCGCTGGCCGAGGATGTCCGGGAACCGAACCAGCAGGGGCAGCTTGGCGCCGCCGGCGCGCGCGGCGTCCACCACTTCCGGCAGCGACACGGCCGGGCCGTCGGCGCCGGTCGGGCGTACCACCACGTGTCCGGCCGCATCGACGTCGAAATACCCGTCGGCCCAGTGTGGGATCGAGTACGTCTTGCGGGCGTGGTCGATGGACCAGGTCATGGGCGGTTCCGGCACTTGCGAGGGACGCGCATTCTACCCGCCTCACCCTGCTACTTGCGGTCAAGGTGCCGTACGCGGACGGTAACGGACGCATCAGGGCGGCTTCGCTACAATGCGCGCCCTCTTCCCGCCCCCGGCCGCCTGGCCACGGCCCCGTCGCAAGGAATCCCCATGAGCACCCAGGACAACTGGTACATCGAGCATTTCCAGCCCACCGGCTCGGCCATCGGCTACCGCATTACCGGCAAGCTGGACGAGGTGCAGTCGCCGTTCCAGAAGATCGAAATCTACGACACCACCGACTGGGGCAAGTTGATGGTGATCGACGGCGCGGTGATGCTGACCACGCGCGACAACTTCTTCTACCACGAGATGATCAGCCACCCGGTGCTGTTCACCCACGCTGCGCCCAAGCGCGTGGTGATCATCGGCGGCGGTGACTGCGGCACGCTGCGCGAGGTGCTCAAGCACCCGGGCGTGGAGCGCGCCACCCAGTGCGACATCGACGAACAGGTCACGCGGATGTCGGAGAAGTACTTCCCCGAACTGTGCGAGTCCAACGGCGACGCCCGTGCCGAGCTGCTGTTCGACGACGGCGTGGCCTACATGGCCAATTGCCCGGCCGGTAGCGTGGACATCGTCATCGTCGACTCGACCGACCCGGTCGGCCCGGCCGAGGGCCTGTTCAACAAGGCGTTCTACGACAGCTGCTTCCGCGCGTTGAAGGACGACGGCATCCTGGTGCAACAGTCCGAGTCGCCGCTGGCGCTGCTGGACCTGATCAAGGAAATGCGCCAGGAAATGGGCAAGGCCGGCTTCCAGTCGTTCAAGACCCTGCCGTTCCCGCAGCCGTGCTATCCCACCGGCTGGTGGAGCGTCACCCTGGCACGCAAGCAGGCCGGCGCCGACTTCGCTTTCCGCCAGGCCGATGCGCAGGCCAAGGCTTTCGACACGCTTTATTACAGCGCCCACCTGCACACCGGCGTGCTGGTCGCCCCGCCGTTCGTTGCCCGCGCACTGGGTGAGTGATCCAACGGCGGACGCCGGGCCGGTGGGCACGCAGCGCGCGCGCGAATGGGCCACGCGCGCCAGCTTCCTGGTCGCCGGCATCAATTTGTCGGCGTGGGCGCCGCTGGTGCCGTACGCGCGCGACCGCCTGCAGGCCAGCGAGGCCCAACTAGGGCTGATGCTGCTGGCGCTGGGCATCGGCTCGGTCAGCGCGATGCCACTCGCCGGCTGGGCGGCCAGCCGGATTGGCAGCCGGCGCCTGATCATCTTGCTCGGCGCGCTGGCGGCCCTTTGCCTGCCGGGCCTGGGTTTCCTGTCCAGCCATGCCGGCCTGGCCGCACTGCTGTTCATCTATGGCGCCGCACTCGGTGGCATGGACGTGGCGATCAACCTGCACGCGGTGATGGTGGAACGCGAGTCCGAGCGGCCGCTGATGTCCGGCTTCCACGGCTGTTTCAGCGTGGGCTGCATTCTCGGCGCCGGCAGCGTGGCCGCCGCGCTGTGGCTGGGCGCAACGCCCTGGCAAGCGGTACTGCCGATGGTGGTCATCGCCGGACTGACCCTGTGGCGCTGCGCGCTGCATCTATTGCCGGCCGGTGGCAGCGGCGAAGGCTGGCACTGGCCGCATGGCCGCCTGCTGCTGTTGGGTGGCATGGCCTTCGCCACCTTCCTGATGGAAGGCGCGATGCTGGATTGGAGTGCGATCGCGCTCAACAGCCTGCAACACGTGGACACCGCCCGCGCCGGCAGTGCCTATGCGGTGTTCGCGGTGACCATGACCGCTGGACGCTTCGCGGGTGACCGTTGGGTGTCGCGCCATGGCGGCATGCCGGTCCTGCTGGTCGGTACCGCGCTGGCGGTGGGCGGGCTGGCCCTGGCGCTGTGGACCGCGTCGGCCTGGCTGGCGTTGTGTGGCTACGCATTGGCCGGCCTGGGCGCGGCCAATATCGCGCCGCTGGCCTTCTCCGCAGCCGGCCGCCACCCCGGCAGCAACCCACAAGTCGCTGTCGCGGCGGTGTCGGCCATGGGGTACACCGGCACCTTGGCCGGCCCGGCGCTCATCGGCTTCATCGCCCACGCCAGCAGCCTGCCAACGGCGTTGTCATGGGTCGCGGTAGGCCTGGCAGTCGCGGTCGTGGTGGGCGCGGCCAGTGTTCGAAAAGCGTAGGCCGCACCCATGGAACCGGCATTTTGTTCCAATGGCGGAACATTGCATTTTTTTAACATTAAGAATTTAAAGACTGGTGAGTTCTAAAATTGCTCCCCTGCGCCGGGCCAGCCCTGGTGCGGGATTACCTGCGAAGACCGGCCTCCCCCATAGCGCCGGCGCAGGCCCAGGAGCAACAAATGAATACGCGCGTCCCCACCGCGATCGATGCCGCTGCCGAGGCCGCCGTCCTGCTGAAGGAAGGCACCCGGCTGCTCGAACCCAATGTCTACCGCACCCATGTCGATGGTCGCCCGGCCGTGGTCAAGGACTACAGCCGCTACCGCCGCACCGTGCTGGCGCCGATCGCCCGGCTGATGGTTCGGCATGAGGCACGCATGCTTGAGCAACTGAAGGGCTGGCGCCATGCGCCGGCGCTGCTCGGCACGCTCGGCGGGCTGGCCCTGGGCATGGAGTTCATCCCGGGCGAAACGCTGAGCGCCAGCGCGCTGGTCGGGCAGGAAGTGTTCAAGGAACTGCAGGCGGCGGTGGAGAAACTGCATTCGGCCGGCATCACCCACAACGACCTGCATGGCACCAACGTGGTCATCAGTGCCGGCGTGCCGGTGTTGATCGACTTCACCTCGGCGTGGCGCTTCCCGCGCTGGTTGCGCGACAACGTGATCTCGCGCCAGCTGCGCCGCAGTGACCAGGCCAACCTGCTGAAGATGCAGAAGCGCCTGACCGGCGTGGCGCCGTCGCCCGAACAAGCGGCGCTGGCCGCCGAGCCGGTCTGGGTGAGCGCTATCCGCAGTAGTTGGAAGCGCTTCTACCGCCGCATGAAAGGCGGCGCGGCCTGAGATGCGCGCGACGCGCCTACAGCGCGTCGGCGTCCAGCTCACCGGTGCGGATGCGCACCACGGTTCCCAGGTCGTAGACGAAGACCTTGCCGTCGCCGATCTTGCCGGTGCCGGCGGCGCGCACGATCGCCTCGACCACCGCCTCGACCTGGTCCTCGGTGACCGCAACTTCGATCTTCACCTTGGGCAGGAAATCGACCACGTACTCGGCACCCCGGTAGAGCTCGGTGTGGCCTTTCTGGCGGCCGAAGCCCTTGACCTCGGTCACGGTGATGCCGGCCACGCCGCAGCCGGCCAGCGCCTCGCGCACGTCGTCGAGCTTGAACGGCTTGACGATGGCCATGATCATCTTCATCGGACATTCCCTGGTGTCAGGTTTTGAAGAATACCCTGTCCGATCCGGCGGCGCGGCGCGTGACGCCCAGCGCGCGGACCCTGATCGCGGCTTATCCTTACGGCCTTGCGACCGCGCCGCCGATGGCGCACGCCCGGCACGCAGTAGATGCTGGCCTGGCCTACCGGAGATGCCCATGATCGACTTCAACCACCTCGACGACCTCGCCCGCCGCCTTAGCGACCTGGTGCCCCCCGGCTTGCGCGAATCGCGCGACGAACTGCAGGCCAGCTTCAAGAGCGTGCTGCAGGCGGGCCTTTCGCGGCTGGACCTGGTCACGCGCGAGGAGTTCGACGTGCAGCGCGCCGTGCTGCTGCGCACCCGCGAAAAGATCGAGGCGCTGGAAAAGACGGTTGCAGCCCTCGAAGCACGCAGCAACGGTCCGACCTGAGTTGGACCCGCTGTTCGCCGCATGAGCCTGGCGCTCGTGCACAGCCGCGCGCGCGTGGGCGTCGCGGCACCGGAGGTCAGGGTAGAAGTTCATTTGTCCGGCGGTTTGCCTTCCACGCAGATCGTTGGTTTGCCGGAGGCGGCTGTCAGGGAATCGCGCGAGCGTGTGCGCACGGCGATCCTCTGCGCGCAGTTCGAATTCCCCGCCAGGCGTATCACCATCAACCTGGCGCCAGCCGATCTACCCAAGGAAGGCGGCCGCTTCGACCTGCCCATTGCACTGGGTATCCTGGCGGCCAGCGGCCAGATCGACCGCGATGCATTGGCAACCCTGGAGTTCGTTGGCGAGCTGGCGCTGACCGGCGAGCTGCGGCCGGTCGACGGGGTCCTGCCTGCCGCCCTGGCGGCGATGCATGACGGACGACGACTGGTGTTGCCGGCGGCCAATGCCGGTGAGGCAAGTCTGGCCAGCCACGCGTTGCCCATCCCCGCACGCACCTTGCTGCAGGTGTGCGCGGGTTTGCGTGGCGAGCAGCCATGGCCTGCGCTACCAGAGGAGCCAGAAGACTTTGCGCTGACGCCCGTCATCGGCGACCTGGCCGATGTGCGCGGGCAACCGCAGGCACGGCGCGCACTGGAAATCGCCGCTGCCGGCGGCCACCACCTGCTGTTGTGCGGCAGCCCTGGCAGTGGCAAGACCTTGCTGGCTTCGCGGCTGCCAGGCCTGCTGCCTCCCCTCAATCAGGACGAGGCCCTGGAAGTAGCCACGATCGCTTCGGCCAGCCAATCCGGCCGCGGCCTGGAGATCGCACGTTGGCGGCTGCGGCCGTTTCGCCAGCCGCACCACACTGCCAGCGCAGTGGCGATGGTCGGCGGCGGTCCGCTGCCGCGCCCGGGCGAGATATCGCTGGCGCATCACGGCGTCTTGTTCCTGGACGAATTGCCCGAATGGCAACGCCATGCGTTGGAAGTCCTGCGCGAGCCGCTGGAATCGGGATCGATCGCCGTATCGCGCGCTGCGCTGCACCTGACCTTCCCGGCGCGGTTCCAGCTGGTGGCGGCGATGAACCCGTGCCCCTGCGGCTGGGCAGGCGACCCAAGCGGGCGCTGCCGCTGTACCGGCGATGCGATCCGCCGCTATCGCGGGCGCATCTCCGGCCCGCTGCTCGAACGCATCGACCTGCACGTGGAAGTACCGCGGTTGCCGCCACAGGCACTGCGTCGCGACGCACCCCGCGGCGAGGATTCGGCCACGGTGCGCGCGCGGGTGATGGCGGCGCGTGCGCGCCAGCTACGGCGCGCAGGTTGCGTCAATGGTTGCCTCGATACCGCAGCCACGGCGCGCGACTGCGAGTTGTCGCCCGCGGACGAATTATTGCTGGAACACGCCATCGAACAATGGCAACTGTCCGCACGCTCGATGCATCGCATCCTGCGCGTGGCGCGCACGATCGCCGACCTGGACGACTGCCAGGCCATCGGGCGCGCCCACCTCAGCGAGGCGATCGGGTACCGCCGGATGGATCGCGAGCTGCGCTGAGGCGGGCAGCTCGCGACGCGCAAGCACTACTCGATTGGCGCAGGCGCAGGCACCGGCACCACCAGCGGCACAGGCGCCATGCCCGCCAGGCGCCGCAGGTGACGCCACTGCACCACGCCCATCGCCAGGAACACCAACGCGATCACGCCAACGCTGGCAGCCAGCTGCGGGTCGTCCGGACTATCGAACAGCGGCGCGGCCGCCGGCAGGCGGGTAAAGGTTTCGGTGAGGCCGGGAATGAAGTGGAAGAACAGCGCCACGGTGTACAGCAGCGAGGCCATGCGCAATGCCTGCCAACGCAGCGCGCCGCGCCGTTCGAACCACACGCCCAGTGCCAGTACCGCCAGCGTCGCCAGGCTGAGCACGTGCGGCTTGCCGAAACCACCGTGGTGGTAGATGAACAAGCCGGTGATAGCCGAAAGCGCAGTGAACAGGACGAACACCCGGCCGGCGCGCGTGTCGCGGCCGATCCGGAAACGCGCGAACAGGGCGACGAAGCCGGCACCCATGCCGATCAAGCTGATAACCGTGTGCAACATGCCGAATGCAGTGATTCCAAGCATGACGAAACTCCCGGATCGAAGGGGGCAACGGGAAGTACGCGGAGGGGACGGCACGAACGACTGCGCCCGCAGCATAGCGCGGTCTTCCGGTCTCCTAACGGGCAACGTCGCGGGGGTCGTCATTCGGCCAGGCGTCCGGCGGGCGTCCACGCCACATTGATGGTCCTGCGCCTACGGTGCCTGTCCAAACACAGGAAGCCCCCATGTCCGCCAGCGACGTCACTGCCATCCCCAGCCTCGACCTGTCCCGCTACCTGGGCACCTGGTACGAGATCGCTCGCCTGCCGATGCGCCACGAACCGGCCGACGGCACCGACGTGTCCGCCCACTACTCGCTGGACGAGGATGGCAAGGTGCGGGTGCAGAACCGCTGCCGGGTGAACGGCGAAGTAGAAGAATCGATCGGCCAGGCCACGCCCGTGGATGCGGGTAACAGCCGGCTGGAGGTCACTTTCCTGCCCGAGGGGCTGCGCTGGATTCCCTTCACCAAGGGCGACTACTGGGTGCTGAAGCTGGACCCGGAGTACCGCTTCGCGCTGGTCGGCACGCCCAATCGGGAATTCCTGTGGCTGCTGGCGCGCGAGCCCCGCATCGACCCTGCTGTTCGCCAGGCCTACCTGGCCGAAGCGACGCGGCAGGGTTTCGATTTGTCACGGCTCATCGATACCCCCCACACCGGCACGCCCACGGCCTGAGCGACCAGCGCGACCGCGCTTCACTCCTGCTCGGGCGGTGTCAGCGCGTCCAGTTCATGCGCGGCCGCCTGCGCGGCTTCCAGGGTATCGAAGGCCACGCCGGTGTCGCCCACCACGTATTTGTCGCGCAGCTGCGCACCGGCCACTTCCTGGATCCGACAGATCGGGTTGCTGTCGCTGCCACCTACTCGCTGCCTGTCCATCGTCTTCTCCCGTGAACTCACCGGCAAGCTAACGGTCCGGCGCCGGGCGGCGCGTGAACGAGGCGCGCATGCAGTTCGTGAAGCACCCGACCGGGCCCGCTCCGCTATGCTCGGCGCATTCCCGACCGCAAGGAGAGAGACCGGTGAAACAGCTGTCAGCAGGTTGCGTTGCGTTGTGCCTGGCCGTTTTCGCCGTGAGTTCCGCCCCGGTGGTGGCGGCGCCGGCGGCACCCAGCAATCAGGTCACTGTTTCAATGCCGGCTCAGCGCCTGCCTGGGCTTCGTTATGCCTGGGTGCCGATGCCGGCGCAATTGCCGGCCGAGTCCGACCCGCGGGTGCTTGATCCGCAGTTCCGCCAGCGGCTGCAGGCATCGCTGGACAAGGCGCTGCAGGCCAAGGGCTACCAGCGCGTGGCCAGCCCGGCGCAGTCGGACTTCCTGGTGGCCTTCCGGGTCGGCATGCGCGATGGCGAACAAGCGCTGCTGCGCAACGAGGGCGTCGGCTCACAGCCCACGCCGCAGGCCACCGTGGAGTGCAACAGCGAGGGCTGTTCGCAGATGGTCGTGCCTGGCGGCGATGGCGCGCCGGTGATGGATATCAAGCGCACGCGCTACGTGGAAGGCGGGCTGCAGATCGAGGTGATCGAGCCGAAGTCGATTCGCGTGGTCTGGCGTGCGCTCAATCGCGGCACGGTCAAGCGCAGCGATGGCAGCGCCAAGCGGCTGGATGCCATCGCCCGCGAAACCTTGGCCCAGCTGCCGCCTGCGGGGCGCTGAGCGCTGGCTTCAGGTCACCAGCTCGGTGGCCTGCTGCACCAACGGGCGCGGCGCCGGCGCCCGACTGGGGAAGGCGTGGCGCACGATGCGCCATGCCACCTGGCCGAACTGCCGTGGCAGCGAGCCGGTGTTGTAGTGCTGGCCGTATCGCGCGCAGATCTCGCGCACCTGCACGGCGATGGCAGCGTAGCGATTGGCCGGCAGATCCGGATAGAAGTGGTGTTCGATCTGGTGGCTGAGATTGCCGGTCAACACGTCGATCACGGGGCCGCCACTGAGGTTGGACGAGCCGCGCAGCTGGCGCAGGTACCAGTGGCCACGTGACTCATCGCGTACGCATTCCTTGGGGAACACCTCGGCGTCAGCGGTGAAGTGCCCGCAGAAGATGACCACGAAGGTCCACACGTTGCGCATGCCGTTGGCCACCAGGTTGCCCAGCAGCACCGGCAGGAAGAACGGCCCGGCCAGCAACGGGAAGAACACGTAGTCCTTGAACAACTGGCGCACCATCTTGCGGCCGACCGGCTGCGCCACGCGCAGCAATTGCCGCGTGGTCATCTTGCCGTGCAACCAGCGGCCGATGCGCAGGTCCTGGATCGCCACGCCCCACTGGAACATCAGCGCGAAGAGCACCGCGATCGGCGGCTGCAACAAATAGAACGCCTTCCAGCGCTGCTCCGGGAAAATACGCAGCAGGCCGTAGCCGATGTCATCGTCCATGCCGCGCACGTTGGTGTAGGTGTGGTGGCGGAAGTTGTGCGTGCGGCGCCAGTTATCGCCAGTGGCGACGATGTCCCACTCGTAGGTGCGGCCTTGCAGCTGGGCGTCGCCCATCCAGTCGTACTGGCCATGCATGACGTTGTGGCCGAGCTCCATGTTCTCCAGGATCTTCGACAGGCCCAGCAGCAGCGTGCCGGCGATCCACGCCGGCCACAGCAGCATCGGCACGAACGCCCCCAGGAACAGCAACGCGCGACCGGCCACGCCGGTCCAGCGCACGGCGGCCACCACCCGGCGGATGTAGCGCGCGTCGCTGGCGCCCAGCTCGGCGGTTACGCGCCGGCGGATGGCATCCAGTTCCTCGCCGAAGGCTTGCAGCTCAGGCAGCGACAGCGCGCGGTTGGCGGGACGGCTCATGCGGTTCCTCACAGTTCCAGAATCAGGTCGGTGCTCGGGGCCTGCACGCACAGGCGCACCGGTGCGGCGGGTTCGTCATGGTGCTGGCCGCTGAGCAGGTGGCGCGTCGCGCCGGATTCGCGCTGGCACACGCAGGTGTTGCAGATACCCATGCGGCAGCCGTGGAGCGGCTTGAGGCCATGCGCCTCCAGGCCTTCGAGCAGCGAGCGGTTGCGCGCCAGGCGCAGCGTGCGCCCGCTGCGTGACAGCACGACGTCCACTTCGCCCTCGTCACCCTCGGCCAGTGCGGGTGCACTGAAGGCCTCGGCCTGGAACGCGGCCACCTGGCCCGAGAGCCGCTCGCTGGCGGCCTGTACGAACCCGCCGGGCCCGCACGCAAGCACGGCGGTCTGCGCCAGCGCCGGCCACTGCGCCCACGCCAGTGCGTCCACGCGCGGCGCGCCCTCGCCGGTCACCTGCAATTGCAACGAGAAACGTGGATGTGCCTCGGCCAGCGCCCGCAGTTCGGCAACGAAACACGCTTGCTCGCCATCGCGCACCCAATACATCAGCGACACATCGCGATCGAACCCGCGTGCCGCCTGTGCCAGCAGCAGCGCCCGCATTGGCGTGATGCCGCTACCGGCAGCCAGGAGCAGCACCGGCCCGGTACCGGCGGGCCAGGCGAAGTCGCCGAAGCCGTGGCCAAGCTCGAACACCTCGCCCATTGCAGCGGCTTGCGCCAGATACGGGCTGACGCGGCCAGCGGCGACGGTCTTCACGGTGATTTCGATCTCGCCGGCCGCAGTCACGGTGGGGCTGTAATGCCGGCGCAACCAGCGCCCCTCAACCTGCACGCCGAGTTCGATGTGTTGCCCGGGCTGCACGCCGCGCCAATGACGGTTGGGCCGCAGCACCAGGGTCGTCGCATCCACCGCTGCCGCACGCCGCGCAACCAGGCGCGCACGGGGGCGGTTCCAGGTCCACAACGGATTGATCCGGGTCGCCCAGAAATCGAAAAACGCCGGGTCCAGCCAGCGCTGGGTGGCGTCGAAGCCGGGGGAGGAGGCAGTCTGCGAGCTCATGGCGCACACTATACGGGTGCGCGCACAGCTGTGTATACAGTTGTATATCGCGGTCGAGGCGTATGATTCAGCCATCTGTCGACCGGAACGCCCATGCCCGCCAGCGCCACCGCCTTGCCCGACACCGCCCCGGCCCGCAAGCCGGCGATTTCGCGCGAGGATTTGCTGGCCGCTGCCCTCAAGCTCATCGGCCCGCATCGCAGCCTGTCCACGCTGAGCCTGCGGGAAGTGGCGCGCGAGGCCGGGATCGCTCCGAACAGCTTCTACCGGCAGTTCCGCGACATGGACGAGCTGGCCGTGGCGCTGATCGACCTTGCCGGCCGTTCGCTGCGGACCATCATCGGCCAGGCACGCCGGCGCGCCACGTCGACCGAGCGCAGCGTCATCCGGGTCTCGGTGGAGACCTTCATGGAGCAGTTGCGTGCAGACGACAAGTTGCTGCACGTACTCCTGCGCGAAGGCGCGGTCGGCTCGGACGACTTCAAGCAGGCGGTGGAGCGCGAGCTCAACCACTTTGAAGACGAACTACGCCTGGACCTGATTCGCCTGGCTGCGGCCGATGGCGCGGTGCTGCATGCCCCGGAACTGGTGGCCAAGGCGATCACCCGGCTGGTGTTCGCGATGGGCGCCACCGCGATGGACCTGCCGCCAGAACGCGACGAAGAGCTGGTGGAACAGATTTCGCAAATGCTGCGAATGATCATCACCGGCGCGCGCCAGCTCGGCACGCCCGGGCGCTGACCGCGCGTCTCAGTCCAGCAGCCCCAGCGCGTGGGCGTACGCGAAAGCTTCCACGTCGCCGGTCAGCCGCAGCTTGGCCATCGCCGAGCGTTTCTGCCGGCTCACGGTCTTGATGCTGAGCCCTAGCGTGTCGGCGATCTCCGACACGCTCATGCCGCGGACGAACGCGCAGAACACCTCGTGCTCGCGCGGCGAGAGCGCCGTGCGTGGCACGGCGTGGGCGTGGCGCTCGCGATGCGCCCACTTTCGCTGGATGGCATCGCTGAAATAGGTGCCCCCAGCGTGCACGCAGCGCACCGCAGCGGACAACTCGGACATCGGCTCGGATTTGAGGACCACCCCGCGCACCCCTGCCGACACCACCAGCTGCAGGACGCCCAGGTTGTCTTCCAGGGTGAAAGCCAGCACCGGCATGTGCGGCCATCGTGCGCGCAGCGTATTCAGCATCGGCACGCCATCGGCGAGCGCGCCACCGGGCATGTTCAGATCAACCAGGGCGACGTCGCAGCTGCGAGATTGCAGCGTCTTGAACAATGCGTCGGTGGAATCCGTCTGCGCGATGAGGCGTATCCCCGGATCGGTTCGCAAGGCGTGCGAAATTCCCGCCCGTACAAGCGGGTGATCGTCGGCGACGACCAGCTTGATGACTGACAAGAGCGCAATCCTAGTGCGGGGGGGCGCGAAGGCTAGCGCGGCGCACGCCAGCGTGCGCGCGCTTTTATCCCGCACTGCAATGACGATGCGAATGTTCTCAGCAAGCACAGTTGAAAGCGCACGCAGCGCACGCGGCGTGACTAGGTGCGTGAGGCATTTCTACCCAACGACATAGGTCGATCTCGACCCGCCCGCGATAGCCCCAGTGTCAGCAGGATTGACTGCGACGCGGCGATCCGCCCCCCGCGGCCACCGATGCGATCATGGCGTCCACAGCGCGGCCTCAACCAGCCTTGCCAGGATCGCCTCCGGCGCTTCAGCAACCTCGCGTAGCGGGGGCAGCGGCCGCTCGACCCCAAGCAAGGCATACACCGCCTTCTGCGCGCCCCGTACCGAATACTCCACTGTCCAAGTTACCTCGTTCGCCAGCTCCACGTATTGACCCAGCAAGCCGAGGTTGCGCGAACCCGCGGGTACCGGCGGCGGCCGATCGCCCTGGGCACGCACCAAGAACGGGCTGGTGACGTACGGCAAAGTGCAGGGGATGCAGTTGGACGCGGCCATGATCGCCTCGCGTTCGCGTCGCGGGTACTGCAGCTGATGCAGTACTTCCTCCAGGATCTCGGTACCGTTGCAGTCGCGCAGCGGCTTGCGGATGAAGTCGCCCGGCCGGTCGTGCGCCAGTCCGTAGCCCCACCACACCGTGGCTATCTCGGGCTGCTCCATGAAGAAGGGCTGGTCATACAGTGCCAGGGTCAGCAACCAACCCGAGCCGTTGAGGCGAATGATCTGGGTTTGCTCGCCGCTTACGCCGCGCAGGCGCGCCAACGACGCGGCGAACGCCGGGTCGTCGGTGGTCACGGTGAACGAGGTCCACTGCGATGCATCGACGTCGTCGCTGAATGCCTGCGGGCGACCCAGGCCCGGACGGCGCGCAGCCAGCGCTCGCCACAGCGCCCAGCCGTCGGCCTCGGCAGGCGGCGTTGGAACCAGCGGTGCCGGTTCGATCATGGAGCCAAACGTGGCACCGGTCGCCATCGCACCCAATGTAGCGAACACGCGGTCATCGGCGGCTACTGACAGCTGCGCAGGCAGCCCATCCTGGACCAGGTGCAAGGCCTCGACCTGCCAGCCGTCGCCGACCTCGGCCAACGTCATATCGGTGACCGCAGTATGGAAGCGGAACTCGACCCCTTGCGCGACCAACCAGCGCTGCAGCGGCATCGCCAGGCATTCGTACGGGCTATAGAGCGTGCGGCTGATATCGCTGGGCCCGGCTGGCGCGGCAAGCTGGCCGGCCTGCCGACGCAGGTAGCGCCGCCACTCAACCGCGCTGTGCCAACGACGCAATGCGAAGGTGGTGGACCATTCCAGCCAGAAGGCAGTATCGAAGAAGGCCTCTTCGAAACAGTCGGAGATTCGCTTGCCCGATAGCGCGCTTTCGTCGGCGGCCAGCAGTTGCACCAGCCCATCGCGATAACGTTCGTGCAACGCATTGGAGCGGTCGACCGCGCCATGGCGATCGGTGTCCAGCAGGCGCACGTGGGCCAGTTGCCGCCCCCCGGCAGCGAGGGCACTTTCCTCGTTTACCGAAATATGTGGGTTACTGACCGAGGGGATCGACCCCATCAGGTCGAAGGTGCAGGCGTACTGGCCGGCGAAGATCCGGTTGCCGTACATGCGGTAACCGCTGGCGGCACTGCCATCGGCAGCCAATGCACCGCCGAACCCCGGCGCCGCCTCGAAGATCACGATGTCCTGGCCGCGCACCGCGGCATCGCGTATCAGGAACGCTGCACCGGCCAGCGAAGCGATGCCGCTGCCCACGAAGTAATGCTTGCTCATCCGCCAAGTCCATTCGGGGCCGGAAATTGCCGGCTGCCCGCCCCAGGGGCACGCCGGCGTTCGAGGGTAAGGCCAGCCAATGCTAGCGGCGCGTGAAGCCGCCTGCTCAAGCGTTCCAGGCAGAGATTCGAAATTGCAGCCGCCCTTTGACGCCTGGTCGGGTGGCGACGCGCACGCCATCGACCACGCTGGTGCTTTCGAACGGAATGTCGATATCCACGCGGCGTTGGCGCATCTGCTCGGCCGATACGTCCACGTCCTGGGTCGGGCTGGCCACGCCACTGTCCTGCCAGGCAAAACGCACTTTCCAGGCACTGCCCGCCCGCAGCGGCGGCACCATCGACAGCACGATCGAGTTGCGAAACAGATAGCCGCCCTCGTAGTGCTGGTTGATCCACAGCTTGCGTTCGATCTCGTAGTCCGGCACGCGGATGCCCAGGGTCACGCCGTAGGACAGCGAACGGTCGCTGTTGTCCACCTTGGCTGCGTTGGAGAGGAAGATCGACGACAGATAGTGCGGGACTTCCTTCTTCCAGGTCGCATGGCGGATACACGCAACCGAATCCTCTTCGGCCACCCGCCGGGTCAGGTACCAGAGTTTCCCGCGCGGCGAGGCCAGCATCTCGACCTGGTACAAGGCATCGATTTCATGCCCGGCGGCGCGTGCCTGCTCGACCTTTTCCGGCAGGCGTATCTCATCCAGCTGCAGCCACACATCCACGCGCACGTCGCCGAACAGGAAACGCGCCAGGTTCTGGAACGCTTCTTCGCTATTGACGATGCCGTAGAAGCCCGAATGCGAGCGATAGGCGAACGCCTTGGCGCAATAATCGCCCAGGCTGCCATCGGCATTGACGCCCTGCAGGGTGGCGTTCTCGATCTTCACCAGGCCATCGCTGCCATTGCCGACGAAGGTGCGCGAAAGCCCGGCCGCGGCATCGTAGTCGGCGCGGTTGGTGGCCACCATGCAAAACACCTTGCGCGACGGAAAACGCGACTCCGGCAGCAGATCGACCCGGCCTTCGTTCTGCTTGGCCAGCTCGACCAGGTCCAGATACTGTGGCATGCGCTTGTCGCGGTCGAAATTATCGATATCGAAGGCACTGAGCCACGACGGCACGTTGTTGCCGATCGCATCGATGCCGTTGTGCGGCGTGGCGTAGGTGAACAGCTTATCGACGCAGTCCTTCATCCCCGCCGGGTCCAGCGCCGGGTTTTGCAGGAACGCACGGCTCACCAACCCTCCCATCGAATGGGCCACCAGATAGCAACGGAATCGATCCGGGGTCACCTGGTTGGCGGGATTGGCGCAGATCAACTCGCGCACGCGCGCAACCAATTGCGACAAGCGCCTGGCCGAATCCTCGATGCTCGGCGTCTTGCCGCCTCCAAACAGCGACGACGCCGGATCGTAGTAGCGATGGATCACCACCGAGCGCGAACCGAGCTGGTTCCCGGTCGGCTGGCCCTCGGCGCTGGATTCCCAGCCCGGATCAAGAATGTCCTGGCCATCCTCGTACACATCGCTGTACTCGAACTCGGACATCAACCGCACCACCGGCGACTCGAACACATATTTGCGCGGCGCCCGCTCACGCTCGGCCACCGCGCGATAGACGGTCGAGCCGAGATTGAATCCGCAGAACGGATCGGCGCTGGTCTGGTCCATCTCACCGCGCGTCATCGCATAACCGCGCACATAGATGATGGGAAAGAACGGCGGGGTCCACGGGGTCTTCTTATCGGCCTTGGCCATGGCGGCATGCTCCTGAGTAAGTGGCGATCGCGGCAACGCTAGGAGACAACGGCAGGCAAAGCCCGCCCAGGCCAGAGTGTGCCGGCACCCAGGCGCAGGAGAAGAGACAGGAGTCGCGATTGCGGGTAAGAACACCGCAGTGGACGGACAGATGACGGTCGGGGCTAAAGCCCCTCCTACAAGAGCCCCCCTTTGTTAAGGGGGGCGCGGCGAAGCCGCGGGGGATAGGCGAGGTAGAGCGGGGCCCCGAAGTTTGCGCAGCAAACTTTGGGGGCACATCCCGCGCAGCGGGATGTGCCGCGCCGATGATCGCGCGGAGCGCGCGAGGGTTTACCCCTCGCGCAACCAGCGCGCGATCATCGGCGCGAAGTAGGTCAGCACGCCATCGGCCCCCGCGCGCTTGAACGCCATCATCGCTTCCAGCACGCACTTACGTTCATCCAGCCAACCGTTGGCAGCGGCGGCCTTGAGCATCGCGTACTCGCCGCTCACCTGATAGGCGAAGGTCGGCACACGGAATTCTTCCTTTACCCGCCGCACGATGTCCAGATACGGCATGCCGGGCTTGACCATCACCATGTCCGCGCCTTCCTCGAGATCCAGCGCGATCTCCCGCAGCGCCTCATCGCCGTTGGCGGGGTCCATCTGGTAGGTCTTCTTGTCGGCCTTGCCGAGGTTGCCGGCACTGCCCACGGCGTCGCGGAACGGGCCGTAGAAGGCCGAGGCGTACTTGGCCGAATACGCCATGATGCGCACGTTGATGTGCTGCCGTGCATCCAGGGCGCGGCGGATGGCGCCGATGCGGCCGTCCATCATGTCCGAGGGCGAGATGATGTCCACGCCGGCTTCGGCATGCGACAACGACTGCTTCACCAAGGCTTCGACCGTGATGTCGTTGAGGACGTAGCCGGCGGCGTCGATGATGCCGTCCTGCCCGTGGGTGGTGTACGGGTCCAGCGCCACGTCGGTCATCACGCCCAGCTCGGGAAAGCGCGACTTCAGCGCACGGATGGCGCGCTGGGCCAGGCCCTCGGGGTTCCAGGCTTCGGCTGCGTCCAGGCTCTTGCCGGAGGGGTCGATCACCGGGAACAGATCCAGTGCCGGGATGCCGAGCTCAAGGGCCTCTTCGGCCACTTTCAACAGCTCGTCGATCGACAGCCGCTCTACGCCCGGCATCGAGGCCACGGCAGTGCGGCCGGCCAGTTCGTGCACGAACACCGGGTAGATCAGGTCATCGGTGGTGAGCGTGTGCTCGCGCATCAGCCGGCGCGAGAACTCGTCGCGGCGCATGCGTCGGGGGCGATAGTGGGGGTGCACCAAGGCAGGCTCCTTTGGAACAGGCCGGGCCGCATGCGGCGGCCGGGCAACGAAAAGGAGCGGCCATTCTACGCCCGGCCCCGCGGCTGCCCACGCGACATCCGGTCGCAGCGCCGGGACGCTGCGATCCGCCTGCGCAGGTCTCAGATGATGCCGCCGCCCAGGCTCAGGCGCAGCACGCCCACCACGATCACCATCCCATTGAGCAGCAATCCGGTCTTGGCGCGGCCACGGTTGGCTGGTGCGGTGAAGAGAATGCCAATGGCGGCGATGATCGCCCCGACCGCGGCGAACGGAATCACGAACCAGTTGCCCCACCCCAACAAGGGAATGAAGGCCACCACCATCCACAGGATCGCCACGATGCCCCACAGCAGGCTGATCAGTCCCATCCGTCGTTTCCTTTGCCGTCCTGTCCAGCCGGCACCATAGCGCGCCGCGCTGGCAATGGCACGATGCAGTGAAAGACCCGGGGCTGCCCTTGCCTTGTTTCTCACGGTGCCGGCCGCAAGCTGCAAGCGCGGCGCAAGTCCGGCACGATTCAGTGCCGCGGCCGGATCATCCGCCCAACAGACGAGGAACACGCCATGAAAATGCCGCTTACCGCTGCCTGCCTAGCCCTCGCGCTGGCCGGTTGTGCCAGCTCCTCCAGGGTGATGATGGGCAGCGCCCGCCCGCCGGTCGACCCGGCGATCGTGCAGGTCTATTCGACCGCGCCTGCCGGTGCGATCGAGATCGCCCAGATCGAAACCACCAGCGCGGTCGGCTTTGGTACCCAGGGCCAGACCGACTCGGCCGTGCTGCGGCTCAAGCAGGAAGCCGCCAAGCTCGGCGCCAATGGTGTGGTGGTGGTAGGCGTGGGCTCGCAGGGCTCGCCCGGCGGCGTATCGGTGGGTGCCGGCAGCTGGGGGTCCAGCGTGGGCGGCGGCGTCGGCATCGGCATTCCGACCACGCAGAAGCACGCGGCCGGTGTCGCCATCTGGGTTCCGCCGGGTACCCCGACGCCAGCCCCATCGACGCCGGTGCCGACACCGACACCGACACCGACGCGTTAAACGATTCATCGATCGGGCGCCGCCACTGCGGCGCCCGATCCGTTTCAGCCCTTCTTCTTTGCGGCCGGCTTGCCCAGCTGCGAGGGAATGAACTGCTCCTCCACCGCCTTGGCCAGCTGGTCCGGCGGCAACAGGCCCTGGTCCAGGAGGAAGTTGTTGAACTTCAGGCGGTCGAACTTCGGCCCTAGGGCCAGCTCGGTACGCATGCGCAGCTCCAGGATGCGGCTGTAGCCGTAGAAGTAGCTGCCGGCCTGGCCCGGTGCGCGCACCATGTAGCGGTCCAGTTCCTGGCGCGCCATCGCCGGCGACAGGCCGACGTCGTTCTCCAGCACCAGGCGCGCACGCTCGCGGTCGATCAGGCCGAGGTTGAGCATCGGGTCGAGGATCGCGCGCGCGGCGCGCAGCAGGCGGAACTGCAGGGCGATCAGCTGCCCATCGAGCGGTTCGTACGGCACCATCTCGGCCTCGGCGTACAGCGCCCAGCCTTCGACGTTGACCGAGTTGAAGGCGAACATGCTGCGTGCCAGCGAGATCCCGCGCTCGACCATGGCGGTGAACTGCAGCTCGTGGCCGGGGCGGCCCTCGTGCGCGCTCAGGGTCCAGGCCGCCGAACCAAAGTTGAAGTCGTCGTACTGCTCCTTCTTGCCACCGGCCGCCGGGTTGCCGAGCGGCAGCACGAACTGGCCCTGCTGGCCGGTATTGCCGACCAGCGGCGCCGGCAGGAAGTGCGGCGCCGGCTGCGCGGCGCTTTCGGCCGGCGAGCCCAGGCGCATCTGCATCGGCCGCTGCGGCACATCGACAATGCCCTGCTTGCGGATGATCGGGTCGATCTGGTCGATCACGCCGCGGTAGTAGGGCTCCAGCTGGTCATCGGCGATCTTGTTGCCCTTCAGCGCGCGGATGACGTCGGTGTAGTCGCCGCCCTCGGGCAGGCCCTTGGCCTTGGCCACCAACGGCGCCAGCTGGCGCATCGCCGCGCGGGTTTCCATGAACTCGACCTGGGCGCGCTGGATCAGCGCCTGCGGCTCGATGCCGATACCCACCTGCTTGAGCTGGAACGCATACAAGGCTGGCGGCAGGCGGGTGTCTTCGCGTGCCTTCGGCAGCACCTGCTTGCGGGTCCAGTCGGCATAGGCCTGCAGCTGCGTGGCAGTGGCCTTGAGCGCTTCGTCGGCGCCTTCGATCTTGTACTTGCCGAACAGCTCCTTGATGCCCTGGATGTAGGTGTCGACGTTGGCCAAAGCCTGCTCGACCTCGCGCCGGGTCGGCTGCAACAACGCCGGGTTGGACAGGCGTTCGCTATAGCGCGCCTTGGCCAGCTCGGTCATCGGCGTGCTGCCGGGCGCCAGGCCGACATAGGCCTTCAACCGGCCCAGCGCGGCGGCGCGGCGTTCCGGCGGGGTCTGGTCGGAAAGCAGGTTGTTGATGCCGCCGAACACCGTCTGCGGCACATCGGTCCACGGCAGCAGGTAGCGCTCGTTGAGTTCGCTGCCCTCCACTTCCTGGTCGATGGCGGCAATCAGGATGGCCAGGTCCTGGCGGACGTTGGCATCCTTCTCTACCGCCAGCTTGGCTTGCAGCTCGGTGCGGGCCTTGCCCAGCGCGGCGCGATAGCGCGCGCCGACGTCCGGACCGAGGTCGGCGACCTTCTCGTCGTAGCCGGGCACGCCGAAGAAGCTCACCAGTTCCGGCTGGAACGGTCCCTGCGCGTTGAGCAGGATCTGCGCGAACTCGTTGCTGCGGCTCACCCAGGCCGGAGCGGCCGGGCTACTGGCAGCCGGCTTGGCGGCAGGGGCGGCAAGCGCCGGCAGGGGTGCAACGAGCGCCAGGCAGATGGCGAGGGCGAGTGGCTTCATCGAGTAACTCCGGGACGGGTTCAGCAGCACGCTACCGGTGCCCCTGCTACACCGCAATCGGCCCTAAGTCATGGTTACCCCTGCACCGCCCCCGAAGGGGCGGGCCAGGAAGCGCCGGCCGGGTTACTTCAAGCAGCGCTCGATGAAGGCTTCGGCGGTCTTGTAGCGATGCAGCGCATTGCTGCCCGACAGACCATGCTTGGCGCCCGGGTAGGTCATCAACTCGAACGGCGTGCCGCGCTTTTGCAGCTCGCTCATCAGCGAGGTCGAATTGGAGAACAGCACGTTGTCGTCGGCCATGCCGTGGATCAGCAGCAGCTTGGCCTTCAGCCCATCCAGGTGGCTGGCAATGCGCGCCTCGCGGTAGCCCTCGGCATTGGCCGCAGGCAGGTTCATGTAGCGCTCGGTGTAGTGGGTGTCGTACAGCGCCCAATCGGTGACCGGTGCGCCGGCCACGCCACAGGCATAGGCGTCGCTGTGCTTGGCCAGCAGCATCAGCGTCATGTAGCCGCCGTTGGACCAGCCCTGCACACCGATGCGTGCGCCATCGACCCAGGGCTGCGACTTCAACCAGGCCACGCCGCGCAGTTGGTCCTCCACCTCGACCGTGCCCTGCTTGCCGTACAAGGCGCCGCCGAAATCGCGGCCGCGCCGCGGCGTGCCGCGATTGTCGAGCGAGAACACCACATAGCCCTGCTGGGCCAGGTACTGGTTGAACAAGGCATCGCCCTTGGCGGCCCACGCGTCGGTGACCGTCTGCGCGGCCGGGCCGCCATAGACATGCACCATGACCGGATAGCGCCGCTTCGGGTCGAAGCCAGCCGGCTTGATCAGGCTGTAATGCAGGAGGGTATGGCCATCGGCCGCCATCAGCGTGCCGAACTCCACCGGACGTTGGGCATCGCGGTACTTGGCGTAAGGATGCTGCGGGTCGGCCAGGTCGTTCTTCAGCAAGGTGGCGAGCTTGTCGCCGCTGGCCTTGAACAGCTCGATCTGCGGCGGCGTGCCCGTATTGGACCAACTATCGACGTAGACGCTGGCATTGCGGGCGAAACTCGCCGCATGGGTGCCATTGGCCTTGGACAGGCGCTCGATCTCACCGCCGGCCAGGGCCACCGCGTAGACGTTCTTCTGCAGCGGTGAATCCTTGGTCGCGGCGAAATAGACCCGGCCGGCGGCTTCGTCCACTGCCAGCACCTCGTCGACGATCCAGTCGCCCGAGGTCAACGGCGTCATCGTCGCGCCATCTTCCGAAGCCAGGTACAGGTGTTCATAGCCGCTGCGTTCGGAGGCCCACAGGAAGCGCCCGTCCTCGAGGAAGCGCAGGTCGTTGTGCAGCGGTACCCAGGTCGCACTGGTCTCGGTCGCCAATACCCGCTGCTTGCCCGTGGCCAGGGTGCTCTCGACCAGTTCGAGCCGCTTCTGGTCGCGAGACTGGCGCTGGAACGTCAGGCGCTGCGGGTCGCGCCAATCAACGCGGGCCAGGTAGATGTCGGGATTCTTGCCCAGGTCGACCCAGCGCGGCTTGGCGCCGGCCTTCGGCGCCAGCGTGGCCAGCTGCACGCGGGCATTGGGCTGGCCGGCCTGCGGATAGCGCTGCGCGACCACATCGGTATGGTCGGCATAGACCTCATAGCGCTTCTGCACCGGCACGGGCGTTTCATCGATGCGGATGAAGGCAATGGCCGAATCATCCGGCGCCCACCAGTAGCCGGTGTGGCGGTCCATTTCCTCGTCGGCGACGAACTCGGCCACGCCGTTGCCGATGGTCTCGCTGCCATCGGTGGTGAGCTGGATCTGCTTGCCGCTGGCCAGGTCGATCACCCACAGGTTGCGCTCGCGTACGAAGCTGACGAAACCGCCCTTGGGCGAGATCTTCGGGTCAGTGGCAAAGCCCTCGCCGTGGGTCAGCTGCCGCACCGCCGCGCCGCCCTGCTTGGCCAGGTCGTACAGATAGAGCTCGCCGCCCAGCGGGAACAACAGCGCGCGCGCGTCCGGTGCCCACTGGTAATCGACGATGCCGCTGAAGGCGGCAATGCGCTGGCGCTCGCGTCGCGCCTTTTCCTCATCGCTGAGTTGCTCGCCGCCGGGCAGCACCACCTTCGAGTCCACCAGCAGGCGGGTCTGGCCGCTGGCGGTGTCGTACTCCCACAGGTCCAGCTGGTTGCGGTCGGTGTCCTTGCCACGCAGGAAGGTGACGCGCGACCCATCGGGGGCCACCTGCGGCTTCATCAGCGTCGGCCCGGACAGCGGCAAAGCGCCGGTAATGGCCTCCAGGGTGAGCTTCTCGGCGTGGACAGGGGTAGCAGTAGCGAGCATGAGGGCGAGCGAAGCGAACAAATGGCGCATGGAGGGGCGTTCTCGAATTGCAGGTGCTGTAACAGGTCTGTAGGAGCGGCTTCAGCCGCGAGAGCTTTACCGGTAAAGCTTCGGTCGCGGCTGAAGCCGCTCCTACAAGAGCGCGAGGTTCTGGCTATTTCTTGCCGAACAGATGCTTGCGCTCTTCCTCGCTGAGCGGCTTGCCGGCGTTCGGGTTGACCTGCTGCTTCAGCGCGTAGGCGCGCGCGGTGGCCGGGCGCGCGGCGATGGCGGCATGCCAACGGCGAATGTTCGGATACGGCGCCAGGTCCAGCGGTGCACTGTCGTAGGGGTTGATCCACGGGTAGATCGCCATGTCGGCGATGCTGTAGTCGGCCCCGGCGACGAAATCGCGCCCGTCCAGCTGCTTGTCGAGCACGCCGAGCAGGCGCTGCACCTCATGGGTGTAGCGGTCGATGGCGTAGGGCAGCTTCTCCGGCGCGTAGACATTGAAGTGGCCGTACTGGCCGGTCATCGGGCCCAGGCCCGCCATCTGCCACATCAGCCACTGGTTGATCGCGATCTTCTGGCGCACGTCGCCCTCGAAGAAGCGACCGGTCTTGTTGGCCAGGTACAACAGGATCGTGCCGGACTCGAACACGCTGAGCGGGGCGCCGCCATCGACCGGTGCATGGTCGACGATCGCCGGCATCTTGTTGTTCGGCGAGATCGCCAGGAACTCGGGCTTGAACTGGTCGCCGGCACCGATGTTCACCGGTTTGATCGCGTATTCCAGCCCGGCCTCTTCCAGGAACAGGGTGATCTTGTGACCGTTGGGCGTAGGCCAGTAATACAGGTCGATCATGACGCGCTCTCCGGGGGTGGGGCCGCAGTGTAGCGCCGGCTTCGGCTTGGCAGGGCGGCCCGGGGGCCGTTACCCTGCCCGGCCCCGCCACGGACTGTTCCAGCCATGACGCACCCCACCCGCCCACACGGCCCCGCCCGCCTGAGCCCGATCGCCGCGCTGATCTTCGCCTCGCGCTGGCTGCAGCTGCCGCTCTACCTGGGCCTGATCCTGGCCCAGGGCGTGTACGTATTCCTGTTCGGCAAGGAACTGTGGCACCTGATCCACGAAGCGCCCAGCCTCGGCGAGCAGCAGATCATGCTGATCGTGCTCGGGCTGATCGACGTGGTGATGATCTCCAACCTGCTGGTGATGGTGATCGTGGGCGGCTACGAGACCTTCGTCTCGCGCCTGCGCCTGGAAGGCCATCCGGACCAGCCGGAGTGGCTGAGCCACGTCAATGCCTCGGTGCTCAAGGTCAAGCTGGCGATGGCGATCATCGGCATCTCCTCGATCCACTTGCTGAAGACCTTCATCGCCGCCGGTGCCCTGGGCGGCCTGCCGCTGTGCGCGCCCGACAAGCTCAACGTGGCCGCCTCGCAGATCGGTGAAGCCAGCTGCACCGCTCTCACCGCGCAAGGGGTGATGTGGCAGACGATCATCCATTGCGTGTTCATCCTCTCGGCGATCGGCATCGCCTGGACCGACCGCCTGATGTCGGCCGCCGGCAATTCGACGCCTGCCAGCGGGCACTAGCCCGCCGGCCGTGTCCGGGGTCACAGAACGGTGCTGGCCCGGCGCGGCGGTTCCTTGCCCGCAGGGAGGCGGTCAATGCTAGATTGCGAGCCTGGTCGTCCGTCTTCGGGAGGGAAGGCGACGGCCCCGCAACATTCACCAGAATTCGGGGTCAAGGGGGAAACATGTTGGATGTGATTTCGCGCCGCAAGGTACGCCTGGTCGTGCCGATGTTGATGCTGGTGGCCGTCGCCGCCTGTTCCAAGAAGGAAGAGGCGCAGCCCGCCGCCGCCGCCACGCCCGCGCCCGCCGCGGGCGGTAGCGCTACCGCGCCGGCAGCGGCGCCCACCACACCCGTAGCGGCGCCTGCGGCGACGCCGGATACGGCGGTGTCGGCACAGGTACAGGCGATGTCGGTCGAGCAGCTGCGCGAAGCGGCCTCGCTGGCACTGCGCGAAAACCGCATGTACGCCCCTGCCGGCAACAACGCGTTCGAGTACTACCTGGCCCTGCGCGACAAGCAGCCGCAGGACGCCACGGTGAAGAGCGCGCTGACCGACCTGACCCCGTATGCGCTGATCGCCGCCGAGCAGAGCATTACCCGCGAAGAGTTCCCCGAAGCGCAGCGCCTGATCGCGCTGATCGAGAAGGTGGACGACAAGGCCCCGGCCCTGCCGCGCCTGAAGGCCGGCGTCACCAACGGTATCCAGAACGCCGCCACCCGCAGCGCCCAGGAAACCGAGAAGCTGAAGAAGCAGACCGAAGAGAAGACCCTGCAGCAGGCCGAGCAGAAGAAACTGGCCGAACAGCAGGCCAAGGAAGCCGAAGCCGCCAAGCAAATCGCCGCGCAACAGGAATCGGCGCGCCAGCAGGCGGCCGAGGCCGAGCGCCAGGCCGCTGCCAAGCGCGAAGCCGACCAGCGGGCCGCCGCCGCGTCCGCGCCCAAGCCGGCGGCCCCGGCGGCTACGGCTGCAGCCGCCGCCACCCTGCGCCCGATCAGCACGCCGGCGCCGCGTTATCCGCCTGAAGCCCTGCGCGCCGGTACCTCGGGCGAAGTGCTGGTGGAAATCACGGTCGGCACCGATGGCTCGGTCACCAGTTCGCGCGTATTGCGCGCCAATCCTGCGCGCATCTTCGACCGCGAGGCGCTCAACGCCACCAAGCGCTGGAAGTTCGAGCCGGTCGCTGCACCGGTGACTACGCGCCGGACGTTGTCCTTCAGCCCGGGCACCTGACCGCCGCGGCAAGCGCTGGATAGCACGAGGCCCGGATAATCCGGGCCTCGTGCGTTTTGCAGCGGGGTGTTCCCTACATTTCGTTGGAGGCGTGTTTCATCGCCTTGTCGTGTCCGGCCTGCATCTCGGCAGCGGTGACCTTGCCGTCGCCATCGGCATCCAGCTTGCCGAACATCTTCTGCGAGCCGGCGGCGTGTTCGGCGGCAGAAATTTTGCCGTCGCCATTGGTGTCGATTTCCTTGATCTTCTCGGCCGCCGACATCTTCATGCCGTCCGCTTTGCCGTCCATCTTGCCGTCCTTGCCTTTCTTGGCCGCCCACTGCGCGTCCATCTCGGCGGCGGTGACCGAGCCGTCCTTGTTGGTATCCATCGCGGTGAACATCTTCTGTGCACCGGCCGCGTGTTCGGCGCTGGAAATTGAACCGTCGCCATTGCTGTCCATCTGCTTGAACTTGTCTTCATTGGCGCTGGCCAGTGCCGGCACCAGCAGCATCGCGCCAACAGCCACCATCAGAGTCTTGCGCTTCATTCGAAACTCCACGATTGGGGTGTGGGTCGAGGCTGCGCGCGGTTTCGTTGTCGCGCCGTCAATCTGGCGCGAAACGCACGTGGCTGGTGGGCCCGCAGCTGAACAGCACGGCGCGCGCGTTGCATGGAAACGGTTGTAAGTGGCCGCTCAAGCGGATTGACCACAAAAAACGAAGGCCCGGCTTCACGGCCGGGCCTTCGGCGCTGCACTGTCGGTTGTGCTCAGCCGCTGATCGCCAGACGCTCCTGGTGATAGCGCCTTACCGCCGCCCACCACAGCAAGGCGGCCAGGCCGAAGCCCGCTGCCAGGTAGACCGCCCACACCTCACCGTCAATGGCTTCGTGCCGGGTGATCTTCTGCAGCATCTGGTTCTGCGCCAGGAACGGCACCGCGAAATGCCATAGCTGGGTCTTCAGCGGATATACCAGCAGGGCGTAGCCGGGCAGCATCGGCAGCAGCATCAGCCAGGTCATGTGGCTCTGTGCCTCCTTCATGCTTTTGGCGGCAGCTGCCAGATAAGTGAGCAGCGAAGTGCCGATGAACAACATCGGCAGCAACACGAACAACATCTGCACCATCGGCACGAAGCCGACGTTGAGCTGGCGCCCGACGCCGGTGGCGAAGGTCGCACTCAACTTGAACGCCAGCAAGGTCAGCACCAGCGAGATCATGCCGATCACGCAGGCCGCGGCGATCTTGCCGCTGACCACCGCGCTGCGTGGCGCCGGCGTGGCCAGTAGCGGCTCAAGCGACTGGCGCTCGCGCTCGCCGGCGGTGGCATCGAGGATCAGGTAGGCACCGCCGAGGAACGAGGTGATGATCAACAGCACCGGCAGCAGCAACGACATGTACAACCCGCGCTTGGCGTCGGCTGTTGCCAGGTCCTGGAGGCCGATATCGACCGGACGCGCAACCTGTGCGTCGATACCTCGCGCCAACAAGCGCAGCGCACCGACCTGCTGCCCATAGGCGCTCAGGGCGACCTGCAGGCGCGTGGTAGGGATGTCGGCATCGCGGCGGGTGGTGTCGCGCAGTACTTCCACCAGCGCCGGGCGACCCTCGCGCCAGTCCTTGGCGTAGTCGTCGCTGATGCGCAGCGCCACGTCGATGTCCTGGCTGCGCAAGGTGGCGGTCAGGTCGTCCGGCGCGGCTACCGCGTTCAAGCCTTGCGCCTTGAGGAAGGCGATCAGGTTGGGCGCGGCCTGGGCGTTGATCGTCGGGATATCCAGCGGCTTTTCGATCTGGGTCTTGACCCGCGACTCGGCCAGTGCGCCCATGCCCAGGATCAGGATCGGGTACAACAGCGGCGCCAGCAGCAGGGACAACAGCAAGGTGCGGCGGTCGCGCGAGATGTCACGCAGCTCCTTGCGCAATACCGTCAGGACGGTGCCGAGCAGGCTCGAATGTTCTACGCGGCTCATGCGTGCAATCCTTCTTCCGAACCAATCGCCTTGACGAAGGCGTCTTCCAGGTTTTCCTCACCGGTTTGCGCTCGCAGTTCGTCTGCGGTACCCGCGGCCACGACGGTCCCCTTGGCGATGATCGCGATGCTGTCGCACAGCGCGGCGACCTCCTGCATGATGTGGCTGGAGAAAATCACGCAGCGCCCCTCTTCGCGCAGCTGGCGCAGGAAGCTGCGCAGTGCACGCGTGGTCATGACGTCCAGGCCATTGGTCGGCTCGTCGAGAATCACGTTGCGCGGGTCGTGCACCAGGGCTCGCGCAATCGCGGTCTTGGTGCGCTGGCCCTGGCTGAAGCCTTCGGTCTGGCGGTCGAGGATGTCGTCCATGTCCAGTGCCTTGGACAGTACGCGCACGCGCTCGGCGATATGCGAAGAAGACAGGCCGTGCAACTGGCCGAAGTAGGCGATGTTCTCGCGCGCGGTCAGGCGCTTGTAGACGCCGCGGGCGTCGGGCAGCACGCCGAGACGGCGGCGTACCGCGACCGGGTCGCGCGCGGTGTCGATGCCGTCCACGGTGACTCGCCCGCTATCGGGGGTCATCAAGGTGTAGAGCATGCGCAACGTGGTGGTCTTGCCCGCGCCGTTGGGCCCGAGCAGGCCGGTGATGCGGCCGTCACTGGCGCTGAAGCTGACGCCATCGACCGCCTTGACCAGGCCGGTGCGGGTCTTGAATGACTTGTGCAGGTCTTCGGCGATGATCATGCCGCGTTCTCCCTATCGACGATTACGTGCATCAGGGTTCCCATCCATTGAACGAGGTGAAGGCCGGCACGCGGTTGAGGTCCTGCACGCAGTCGACATCGAGCGACTTGGCGTCGCCCTTTTCCAGGAACTGGCCGATCAGCTTGGGCATGCAGCCCACCGCCATCACGCTGTGGCCCTGGCCGGGCGCGATCAGGTGGCGGCCGTTCGGCAAGCTGGCAACCACGCGCTCGGCATAGCGCGGTGGGGTGACCGGATCGAGCTCTCCGGAGAGCAGCAAGACCGGCACCTGGCTCTTCAGCGGCGCGGTGAAGTCCGCCGGTGCGGTGCCGCTGGCCCAGGCCGGGCAGGCAGCGAAGAACATCCGCGCGACCTCCGGCCCAAGCAGGGTTTGCGCGGTTGCATCGGAGGGCTGGTAGCGGCCGGCGTCTTCAGCGCAGATCACCGACCATTGCATCAGGCGGTTCATCTGCCCGCCCATTTGCCGGTTAGCCAGCTGCGCCAACGACATCAGCGGCGCGTAACGCCCGTTGGCAGCCTCGTCGAGCACCAGCGGCAGCAGCGACGCCGTTTGCGGTGCGTAGGAGAAGGCGAATGCCAGCCCGACCACGGTGTCGGCGGTGACTTCGCCGTGCGCGGTTTCACCGGTGCCCGGCTGCCGGTATTCCACCTCCACCGGGGCCTGGCGCAGCCGCGCCAGCACGTTGCGCAGCTGCTCGTAGGTGTCGACCGGGAAGCGCTTGGCGCACGCCGCTACCTCGCGGCACTGCGCCGCCTGCAGCTTGATTGCGTCTTCAAACGTGGTGGCGAACTCGCCACCGACCACCAGGTCATTCGGCGCCACGCCATCTAGCACGATGGCGCGCACGTGGTCGGGATAGCGCTTGGCATACTGCTGCGCCACCCGGGTACCGTAGGACACGCCGACCAGGTCGATGCGCGGTGCACCCAATGCCTCACGCACGGCATCGAGATCGGCGATCGCCTCGGTAGTGGTGAAAAAGCGCGTGTCGGTGTGGTCCTTGAGCACGGCGGCGCAGCGGGCGGCGTAGTCGGCAATGGCCTGCGCGGCGTCGGCCGCGTCCTCCTGCGGCTCGGCCAACGGCTTGCCGTCGGGCCCGTTGCATTGCAGCGCGTGCGAGCCGCCGGTGCCACGTTGGTCGATCAGGAAGACATCGCGGCGCTTGCGCGTCTCGGACATGGCGACATCAACAATCCCGGCAACCTCGGTGGCCGACTGGCCCGGACCGCCGGCAATGAAGAACACCGGCTCGAGATCGCCACCATCGTTCTTGGCCTCGAGCCAGGCGATATTGAGCGCGATCTGGCGGCCTGCGGGCGCGGCGGGATTCTCGGGCACGTCCATCGTGGCGCACTGGGCGGCGACATTGGCCGCGGCCTGCGCCGAGGTGAGCGTGCAAGGGTGGAACTTGAGGCGGCCGCGCGCGCGCGTGACCGGCTCGTCCTGCACCGCCACGCCGCGCGTGCCGGTCTTGGCCGCTACGGCGGGTTGGCGCGCGTGCCACTGCCAATAACCGACCAGCGCCGCCGCCACGAGCAACGCCAGGGTGATCCTGACCTTCTTGGACATCTGCGTTTCCTTCCTGAGTGCCTGTTCCAGGACGCGCCGGTCCGGCCAATGTGACCGAGCCCGCGCCTCCCACGGTTACCGTCTCATGCTTCGTACAAGAAAATGCGTTCGATCGCCTGCCCGAACAGGCCCGCGATGCGGAAGGCCAACGGCAGGCTCGGGTCGTACTTGCCCGTCTCCAGCGCATTGACCGTCTGCCGCGATACCCCGAGTTGCTCGGCCAATTCCCCTTGCGACCAGCCCTGCGCCTCGCGCAGTTCCCGCAGCCGGTTGTTCATTGATACTTGCGCCGCAGCCAAACGCTGGCCCCCAGCCGCACCGCCATGATGCATGCGAACACCCAGGCCATGGCGGCCTCCGCGTCCAGGTGGATCAAGCCGAAGCGCTGCATGACCCAGGCACCGAAGTACAGCTCGGCCACCACCAGCGCAGCGATTGCCCAGGATTCGAGTTCGATCTTGCGCTGCAGTTCGTCCGCCTCGGCCAAGTAGCGCCACGCGGCGCGCAGTGTCCAGCCCAGCGCGAACAGCGGCAGCAGGCACAGCAGGAACAACAGCCAGGTCGGCTGCGGATGTGCCGCCAGCCACGGCGCGGCGAGCAACAGCGCCAGGTAGATCAGCAAGCCTGGCGCAGCATCGCGCAGGTAACGACGGGCCAGATGCCGTTGCCGGGTATCGCCCTCATCGGGCAACCATTGCGGACGCCACCAATGCAGTGCGGCGACCAACAGCAACGCACAGCCCATGCCCCAGGCCAGGCCGGCGGTGAAGTCGTGGTAGCGAGCTGGCCAGCCGAGTGCCGGTACATAGGCGGCCAGGGCCAGGACTGCGGTGAGCACAGTCAAGGCGCGCAGGCGATTGCCGCGCGAAAGTACGCTGGTGGTCCCCATGTCGCTGTCGTCCCCTGTCAATGTCGCTTGACAGGAGGATCGGGCGTGGGAGGGGTGGCTGTCAAGGGTCTTTTACAGGACGCGGATTGATATTCAAGATGCCGTGGAAAGGCGCCCAAGATCTAAAGCGACCCTTCCTCAATAAACCGCCGCGCCAGGTTGGCGCCGGCGTCCAGCGCGGCATTCATGCCGTGCTGCACCAACAGGTGGCCGGCGGGCACCGGTATGCCGTCTACGTCGACGCGATGGACGAAGGCCTCCGCGTTCTCGCGCAACCAGGCTTCCACCAGGAAGAGGCTGCCGTCGTGGCGGCCGTCGATGACGCGCTTTTCCACGATCGTTCCGAATACGTCCATGGCGAGTTTCTCCCGGTACCGCCGGCGTGCCCTGCGCGCGTGATGCGGCAGGACGACACCGCGACTACTGCTTGGCCTGCTCGGCTTGTGCGGCGGCCGCTTCGGCGATCAACGCGGCTTTGCGCGTAGGCGTGTTGCCGAGCTTTTCGATCTGGCCGCCGGAGTTCTGGAACGCGGCGATATCGGCCGAGATCTTCTCTTTGGTGAGCTTCGAATTGGCAACGCGATCCGAAGTAAAGTGCGAGGCATTACGGGGTTGCATGGTCACGTCCTTTCAGGAATGCACCACATGCCGACGGACGATGCCCGTTGGCGGTTCGAACGCAACTGTGAGGTGCTCCAAGGAAGTGCTGCGATAGCAGGAGCTTGGAACGCGCAGGAGCGAGGGCAACCCCACGCTACACCCATCCCCCGCCCCGCGCCAGCCCGGGCGTGAACGCGCTACTTGCTGCTGACGTACTTTTCCCGGCGAATCTGCGCGCTGGGCAAGCCAGCTTGCTTGAGCGCCTCGAAGCAGGCGTCGACCATGTTCGGGTTGCCACACAGATAGGCGATATCCGCAGCGGCATCCGGGGCAAATTCGGCCAGATGCTGCTGTACGTAGCCGTGTCGCGCGTCGGCGTGTGCATCAGCGGGCAGCTCGCGCGAATAGCACGGCACGTAGCGGAAACCCGGATGGGCATCGGCGAAGGTGCGGAAGTCTTCCGCGTACAGCAATTCTTCGTGGGTGCGCGCGCCCTGCAGCAACACCACTTCGATCCCGCGCTCGGCGATTGCCTGCGCCAGCAAGGGCAGCATCGACCGATACGGGGTCACGCCGGTGCCGGTGGCGATCAACAGGTAGCGGCGGTTGTGGTCGCCGGGCAGCAGGCAGAAGCGGCCGAAAGGGCCGCTGGCCTGGAGTGGATCGCCCGCCGCCAGGTTCTCGAACAGGGCCGTGGCCGCACCGCCGGTAACGAAACTCACCGCAATCTCCACCGCCTCGCCCGGGCCCAGCGCATGGTCGTGGATGGTGGCCAGCGAATAGCTGCGCTTGGCGGGGGTGCCGTCGGCGTAATGGAAATGCACCTGGATGAACTGGCCGGGCTGGAAATCCAGCGGCTGGCCGTCGGCGCGGACGAAACGGTAGTGGCCGACCGTGGGCGCGATCATGCGGCGGTCGACGAGCTTGAGCGGGAATTGGACGGGCACGGAGCGGAATGGAACAGTCTGTAGCCGGGGCCAGGCCCGCGGGGAGCTTCTATAATAGCGGCAGTACTTCCCCTGCGCCGGGACCCTGGCGCGAAGGCACGAGCTTGAATCCCGATTCCCGTTCCCCGGCTCCCGCGCTGCGCGTGCGGGACCTGCGCAAAACCTACGATAACGGCGTGCAGGCCCTCAAGGGCGTCTCGCTGGAAGTGCAGCCGGGCGATTTCTTCGCCTTGCTCGGCCCTAACGGCGCCGGCAAGTCGACCTTGATCGGCATCGTCTCCTCGCTGGTCAACCTCAGCGAAGGCCAGGTGGAAGTGTTCGGCACCGACCTGGTGCGCGAGCGCAGCGCGGCGATGCGCCTGATTGGCCTGGTGCCGCAGGAAATCAATTTCAACCTGTTCGAGAAGCCGTTCGACATCCTGGTCAACTACGCCGGCTTCTATGGCATGCCGCGCAAGGAGGCCGAGGCGCTGGCCGAGGTCGAGCTCAAGCGCGCGCACCTGTGGGAAAAGGCCCAGGTAATGAGCCGCACGCTCTCCGGCGGCATGAAACGGCGGCTGATGATTGCCCGCGCGATGATGACCCGTCCGCGCCTGCTGATCCTCGACGAGCCCACTGCGGGCGTGGATATCGAGATCCGCCGCGATATGTGGCGGGTGCTGCGCGAGATCAATGTCGCCGGAACCACCATCATCCTGACCACGCACTACCTGGAAGAAGCCGAGAGCCTATGCCGGCACCTAGCGATCATCAACCACGGCCGCATCGTCGAGCAGGGCCCCATGCGCACGTTGCTGGCCAAGCTGGACGTGGAAGGCTTCCTGTTCGATATCGACGGCGACCTGCCGGCGCAACTGCCGGCGATCGAGGGCGTGACCATGGTTGCGACCGATAGCCATACCCTGGACCTGGAAATGCCGCGCGCGATGGACCTGAACCGAATCTTCGCCACGCTGCAGGACGCCGGCATCCGGGTGCGCTCGATGCGGACCAAGTCCAACCGCCTGGAGGAACTGTTCGTGCGCCTCACCGCCAACCTGGAGACGCCGGCATGAGCGCGCAGCCGCAAGCTTCTGCACCGACCGACACCCAGCGCAACTGGACCGCCCTGGGCACGATCGTGCGCCGCGAGGTCAAGCGCATCCTGCGCATCTGGGGCCAGACCCTGGTGCCGCCGGCCATCACCATGACGCTGTACTTCCTGATCTTCGGCGGGCTCATCGGCTCGCGCGTGGGCTCGATGGGCGGCTACGACTACATGGCGTTCATCGTTCCCGGCCTAGTGATGATGAGCGTGATCCAGAACAGCTACGGCAACATTTCTTCTTCGTTCTTTGGCGCCAAGTTCGGCCGCCATGTCGAAGAATTGCTGGTCTCGCCGATGCCCAACTGGGTGATCCTCACCGGCTACGTCGCCGGCGCGGTGCTGCGCGGCTTGATGGTCGGCGTGATCGTGCTGATCATCGCGATGTTCTTCACCCCGGTGCGCATCCCGCATCCGCTGGTGACCTTGAGCACGGTATTGCTGGGCGCGACGATCTTCTCGCTGGCCGGCTTCATCAACGCGGTGTACGCGAAGAAGTTCGACGACGTGGCGATCGTGCCGACCTTCATCCTGACCCCCCTGACCTACCTCGGCGGCGTGTTCTATTCGGTAAAGCTGTTGCCGCCCTGGGCAGAAGCGGCCACCCACGCCAACCCGATCTTCTACATGGTCAACGCCTTCCGCTACGGCCTGCTGGGCAGCAGCGACGTGCCGTTGTGGGTGGCCTACGCGCTGATGCTGGGCTTCGTGGCGGTCCTGAGCGCACTGGCGCTGTGGCTGTTGCGGCGTGGCGTGGGTTTGCGTAGCTGAGGCAGAGTCCATGCGCATCCTCGTTCTCGGCGCCGGCGGTACCGGCGGTTATTTCGGCGGTCGCCTGGCCCAGGCAGGGCTGGACGTGACCTTTCTTGTTCGCGCGCCGCGCGGTCACCACCTGGACCAAAATGGACTGCGCATCCGCAGCCCGCTGGGTGATGCCGACCTCCCGGTGGCGCACGTCACCGCAGAATCGGTCGGCGCCGCGGCCGCGGTGCAGCCGTTCGACCTGGTGATCCTGAGCTGCAAGGCCTACGACCTGGATAGCGCGATCGAGGCGATCACGCCCGCGGTGGGCGCGCAGACCACGGTGCTGCCCATCCTCAACGGCCTGCTGCATTACGATGCGCTGGACGCTGCCTTCGGCCGCGAGCGCGTGCTCGGTGGGCTGTGCTTCATCAGTGCCGCGCAAGGACCGGCGGGCGAGATCCTGCACCTGGGCAAGCCGGCGTCGATTACCTTCGGCGAGCGCGACAGTGCCCACCTGAGCCCACGCGTGCGTGATTTCGCCGAGGCCTGCGCGCAGGCCGGCATCGACCACCTCGCCTCGCCGGCCATTGCCCAGGAGCAGTGGACCAAGTACACCTTCCTGTGCAGCCTGGCCGCGGCCACCTGCCTGACGCGCGCGCCCATCGGCCACATCGTGGCCACCGACGACGGCCGCGCGTTGATCAACGGCCTGTACAACGAAACCCTGATCGCCGCCGAAGCCGACGGCCAGCCCATCCCCATGGCTGCGCGCGAGAAAGCCCTGGCCACGCTGTTGCAGCCGGGCTCGGAGCTCAAGGCCTCGATGCTGCGTGACCTGGAGACCGGCCGCCAGGTGGAAGCCCGGCAGATTGTGGGCGACATGCTGGCGCGCGTGCGCGAGACCGGGCGCAACGCGCCATGGCTGATGGCCGCGTATATCCACCTGCAGGCGTACCAGCTGGCGCGGATGCAGCTGAGCGCATTGTAGGAGCGCGTATCAGCTGGCGACAGTCAGCGGCTGCACCGGCGTCGGCTTGCCATCGGCGCCCAGCGCGATCATCACGAAATGCCCGCGCGTACACAGCTTGCGCTCCCCGGTGGCCAGATCTTCGGCGATCAACTCGACCGCTACGCGGATCGAACTACGCCCCACCTCGACCACCCGGCCGATTGTCTCGACCATCTGGCCCTGGCGGATGGGCAGCTTGAAATCGACCTGGTCCGACCGCGCCGTCACCACCGTATGGCGCGAATAGCGCGCGGCGGCGAGAAAAGCGGCCTTATCCATCCACGCCAACGCCTGGCCACCGAACAGCGTGCCCATATGGTTGGTGTGGTTGGGAAACACAATCTCCGCCATCCGCACCTCGGTGGGTGCAACAGCAGGCGCGGTGTCGGCAGAACCAGCGGTATCGGAGACGGGGTCGGTCATGGCCATCGCATCAAGGGGGGATGGCGGCATTTTGCACCTCCCTAGCTTCCATGGCACATCACCCGCACGGTCGGGGCTGAAGCCCCTCCTACAGTGCAATCGCGTGAACCGCCAACCCCACAGCCCCAGAGCCCCCCTTAGTAAGGGGGGCGCGGCGACAGCCGCGGGGGATTGGAGGCGTGGAGCTGGGGCCCAAGGTTTTGCGCAGCACAACCTTGGGGGCATCGCCCGCTACGCGGGCAATGCCAAACCCCGCACGCGTTCGTCAGAACGCGTGGTCGAAGGAAACCTCGCCCTGCACGCCCACCTGGTAGGCGGACACGCGGCGCTCGAAGAAGTTGGTCAGTTCCTGCACGTCCTGCAGCTCCATGAAGGGCAGCGGGTTGCGCACGTTGTACTTCTTCTCCATGCCCAGCTTGGCGAAGTGCTGGTCGGCGCAATGCTGCAGGTACTGGCGCATGTCGCGCGTGGAGATGCCCGCCACGCCGCCGGACAGCACGTCTTCGGCGAACTGCAGCTCGCACTCGATGGCCTCTTCCAGCATCTGGTAGACCTGCTGCTTGAGCTCCTCGTCGAACAGGTCCGGCTCTTCTTCCCGCACCTGGCGCACGCACTCGAAGGCGAACTCCATGTGGCAGCTCTCGTCGCGGAACACCCAGTTGGTGCCCGAAGCCAGGCCCGGCAACAGGCCGCGCGAACGGAAGTAGTACACGTAGGCGAAGGCGGCAAAGAAGAACAGGCCCTCGATGCAGGCGGCAAAGCAGATCTGGTTGAGCAGGAACTGGCGGCGCTGGTCACGCGTTTCGATGCGCTTGAGGCCCTGGATCGAGTCGATCCACTTGAAGCAGAATTCGGCCTTCTTCTTGATCGAGTCGATGTTCTCCACCGCCGAGAACGCCTTGGCGCGTTCGGCCGGATCCGGCAGGTAGTTGTCGAGCAGGGTCAGGTAGAACTGCACGTGCAGCGCTTCTTCGTACAGCTGGCGCGACAGGTACATGCGCGCTTCGGGCGCATTGAGGTGCTGGTACAGGTTCAGCACCAGGTTGTTGGACACGATCGAATCGCCGGTGGCGAAGAACGCGACCAGCCGATGGATGAGGTGGCGGTCGGCCGGGCTCATCTTCGTGTGCAGGTCGGAGATGTCGATCTGGAAGTTGATCTCTTCCACCGTCCAGCTGTTCTTGATCGCATTGCGATACATATCGTAGAACTGCGGATAGCGCATCGGTCGCAGGGTCAGTTCGAACCCCGGATCAAGCAGCATTTGTTGGCGTTTCTCGGACATATGCTTGTTGCCTTGAGTACTCCGCCCGGCAGCGGAAGTGTTCGGTGAATTGCGGGGGCAGGCTGTCAGCGCTCGTAATCGTCGTGCGCGTATTGGCTGATGTAGGTGCTCAAACCTTCGCCGGCTTCGGCCAGCGCCTTCATCCGCGCCACTTTTTCCGGCCCGGCGCGGCCCTTGCTACTGTATTGGTAGGGTTCCGCACGATTGCGGAACCTTACCCAGATCGAGGTCGCGTCGAAGCGATACGCTTCAACGCCTGATTGTCCCGAGCGATTGGCATAACGCTTCATCGCGACCTCGCTTGCAGGCACCTTCCGGTGCCGTGTTCCTGACCCGTGCGCTTACTGGCAAGCCTCGCAGGCTTCCGGATTCTCCAGCGAACAAGCCACTGCTTCGACCGGCGTATAGGTGCTGACGGTGGTCTTGGCGATCTTGGTCGCCGGGCGCGAACGCAGGTAGTAGGTGGTCTTGACGCCCTGCTTCCACGCATACATGTACATGGAAGACATCGCGCCGATGTTCGGGCTTTCCATGAACAGGTTGAGCGAGGCCGACTGGTCGATGTAGGCGCCGCGTTCGGCGGCCATGTCGATCAGCGCGCGCATCGGCAGTTCCCATGCGGTGCGGTAGATCAGGCGCAGGGCTTCCGGGATCTGCGAGATGCCCTGGATCGAGCCTTCGGCCAGCTTGATGGCGTCCCGCATTTCCGCGGTCCACATGCCCAAGCGCTTGAGCTCGTCCACCAGGTAGCGGTTGATCTGCAGGAAGTCGCCGGACAGCGTCTCGCGCTTGAACAGGTTGGACACCTGCGGCTCGACACACTCATAGCAGCCGGCGATCGAGGCAATGGTCGCGGTCGGGGCAATGGCGATCAGCAGCGAGTTGCGCAGGCCATGTTCCTTGATGCGCTCGCGCAGGGCATCCCAGCGCTCGACGTTCTCCGGGGTCACGCCCCAGGCGTCGAACTGCAGTTCGCCATTGGCCGCACGGGTGTCGCCGAAGGACGGGTGCTTGCCGCGCTCGGCGGCCAGCTCGCACGAGGTTTCCAGCGCGTGGAAGTAGATCGCTTCCGCGATCTTCTGCGACAGCGCGCGGGCCTCGGCCGAATCGAACGCCAGGCGCTTGCGGAAGAACACGTCCTGCAGGCCCATGCAGCCCAGGCCGACCGGGCGCCAGCGCATATTGCCGCGGCGCGCGGTTTCGATCGGATAGAAGTTCAGGTCGATGACGCGGTCGAGCTGGCGCACGGCCAGGCGTACGGTCTCGGCAAGCTTGTCGAAGTCGAAGTCGCCGTGCTCGTCGAAGTGGCGGCCGAGGTTGATAGAGCCGAGGTTGCACACCGCGGTCTCGTCGTTGGAGGTGACCTCCAGGATCTCGGTGCACAGGTTGGACAGGTGGATGACGTTGTTCGGGCGCAGCGTCTGGTTGCTGGCTTTGTTGCACTTGTCCTTGAACGTCATCCAGCCGTTGCCGGTCTCGGCCAGCGTGCGCATCATCCGCGAATACAGCTTGCGCGCGGAGATCGTGCGCTGGGCCTTGCCCTGGGCTTCGGCCTGGAGATAGGCGGCCTCGAAGGCATCGCCATAGAGATCGGTCAGCTGCGGCACGATGCGCGGATCGAACAGCGACCATTCCTGGTCGGCCTCGACGCGCTTCATGAACAGGTCCGGCACCCAGTTGGCCAGGTTGAGGTTGTGGGTACGGCGGGACTCGTCGCCGGCGTTGTCGCGCAGTTCGAGGAAGTCCTCGATGTCGGCGTGCCAAGTCTCCAGGTAGACGCAGGCCGCGCCCTTGCGCTTGCCGCCCTGGTTCACCGCCGCGACCGAGGAGTCGAGCGTCTTCAGCCACGGCACGATGCCGTTGGAATGGCCGTTGGTCGACTTGATCAGCGAGCCGCGCGAACGCACGCGCGTATAGCTCACGCCGATGCCGCCGCTGAACTTGGACAGCTGGGCGATGTCGCCGTACTTGGAATAGATCGACTCCAGCGAGTCCTGCGGCGAATCGAGCAGGAAGCACGAGGACAACTGCTCGTGGGTGGTGCCGGAGTTGAACAGCGTCGGCGAGGACGGCAGGTAGTCGAGGTTGCCCATGCGCTTGTACAGCGCCAGGGTTTCCGGCACGTCTTCGCTGAGCGCGCTGGCGATGCGCAGGAAGAACTGCTGCGGGGTCTCCAGCACCTTGCGGGTGTGCGGGTGGCGCAGCAGGTAGCGGTCGTACAGCGTGCGCAGGCCGAAGTAGTCGAAGTGCAGGTCCAGCGAGATGTCGATCGCATCGTTGAGCTTGCGCGCATTGGTCTGCACGAAGTTCAGCAGGCGGTCGTTGATCAGGCCGACTTCATGGCCACGGGCGACCGACTGCGAGAAGGCGTGGATCTCCTGCCCGGAGACTTCCTTGGCGATGTAGTTGGCGAGCAGGCGCGCGGCCAGGCGGCCGTACTCCGGCTCCTCGCCGATCAGCAGCGCGGCGGTGCGGATGGACAGCTCGTCCAGCTCGCGGGTGGTGGCACCGTTGTACAGGCCGGAGATGGTGCGGGTGGCCACGCGCATCGGGTCCACCGAGTGCAGGCCCTCGCAGCAGCGCTGTACGGCGCGCACGATCTTGTTCAGGTCCACCGGCTCGATGGTGCCGTTGCGCTTGGTCACGCCCATGACCGTGGCGGTCGGCGGCGAGGTCAGCAGGAATTGGGCGTCGTTCTCGACGGGGGCGGTGGAAGTTTCGGGCGAGGTCACGGCTCTGTTCTCCATGAATGAGGCACGTCGTCGCCTGGGGACAGGCGACTCGGGGCCGGGACCTCGGAGCTTGGGAAGGCAATGTCGCGAAAGCTGCGACGCCCGGGCGCGATGCCACGGACAGAGCTTCCCGCCACTGCTCAACCCGGAACCCGGGGACCTCGGCTACACCGCGCGCGGTGTGCATTGCACGCGGTGATCGGGTCGGCGCCGCCATCCACCCATCGGGGGTTTCACCGCTAGCGCTGGGGACGTGACGTCAATCGCGTCTGGCCCGAGGAACCCAAGATAGTGGGGTCTACCCCCATCGTCAACCACATCATCTAGGGAAAGTTGCGCAGGCCTTGCCGGCGCTGCGATTGGCTTTTGTCAAGTGATTCGAGCGCCGCGACCGATGCGCGCAGCGCGCTTTTGACGCCTCAATTGACCAGCGCGGCGGCGCCCGGCGAGGTCCAGCGCAGGCCGACCAGGGCCTCGCGCAATCGCCCCTGCGCGGCTTCCAGGGCGAACGGTGGCGTGCGGGGCGGATCGTAGACTTCCGGCTGGGTGCCGCTGACCACCAGGTCGATCGCCACGCAGTAGCCGTTGCGCATGCCGCGATAGCCATCGACCTGCAGGTAATGGCTCATGGCCGCGTCGGCGGAGTGGAAGTGGATGAAATCGACTCCGTCCAGGACCACCGGCTCCAGCGCGCCCTGGGCCTCGGCCGGCGGCTGCATGCAGGCGGCCAGCGCCTGCGGGTCGTCGCTGCGGCCGACCCGCACCTCGGCGGCGGTGACTTCATTGGAGCCGTCCAGCAGCAAGGCCGCCAGCGGCGTGCCCGCCTGGCCAGCCGGCGCGAACAGGGCCCAGCCGGAGGGGGTCAGGAATTGCGGATGGAAGTCGGCGCGCCACTGCATGCCGGAAGGCGCGGCCAGCTGCAGCCCGGTCAGGGCGTCGTTGAAGACGTTGGCGGTCAGCGAGATGCCGCTGGGCAAGCTCGGCGCCGCAGGCGCGGCGGTCAGGGCCGCGGCGTCGGCGGCGGCCTGTTCGGCCAGCGGACGGGCCGCCTCAGTGGCGACCTCGGCGCTGCCGGCGGCGGTGGCGGTGGCCGGCGCCTGCTCCTGGCAGCCGGCCAGCAGCATTGCGGCCAGCAGAAGTCCGTGCCTTCGCGCCCTCGTTGCCTGTCGCATGTCCCGCTCCGTTCGCCGTGGTGGACGGATGCTGCCGCAAGCTGTGTGAACGCTGCCAAGCCCCGGCTGGTCGGCATCGTTGTAGGAGGGGCTTCAGCCCCGAGGCGGGCCATCGCGAGCTGTCAGATGGCAGTCGCGGCTGAAGCCGCTCCTACAGGGGACGGCTCAGGTCGGCACCTCGGTTACTGGCAGCGACACGTTCATCAGCGAGGCGTCCTCCGGGTCCGGGTGCAGCTGGAAGCCCAGGCTCTCGCACATCGCCAGCATGGTGCGGTTCTCGCGCAGCACCTGTCCTTCGACGGTCTTCAGGCCGAGCCAGTGGGCGTACTCGATCATGATCCGCATCAGCTGCCAGCCAATGCCGTGGCCCTTGAGGTCGGAGCGGATCAGGATTCCGTATTCGCCGCGTTCGTAGTCGGCATCGGCATGCAGGCGCACGGCGCCGAGCATCTCGCCGCTGCGCGGCTCGATCGCCACCAGCGCTATCGAGCGCGCGTAGTCCAGCTGGGTCAGGCGGGCGATGAACTCGTGGCTGAAATGCTTGACCGACTGGAAGAAGCGCAGCCGCAAGTCTTCATCGGTCACGCGGGCGAAGAAGGCGCGGAACAGCGCGTCATCCTCCGGCCGCACCGGGCGCACCAGCGCGCGGGCGCCATCGGCCAGGCTGATCTGGCGCTCCCACTCCTTGGGATACGGAAAGATCGCAAAACGCGGGTGGCCGCGGCCCTTGTGCAGGCGCCTGGGTGCGCCGACCGCCACGCGCGCGTCCAGCGCCAGCACGCCCTCGCGGTCGGCCAGCAGCGGGTTGATGTCCAGTTCGAGCACCTCGGGCAGGTCGGCGGCCAGTTGCGCCAGCTTGACCAGCACCAAGGCCACCGCGCGCTCATCGGCAGCGGCGACGTCGCGGTAGCCCTTGAGGATGCGCGAGACCCGGGTGCGACCGATCAACTCGTGCGCCAGGCGCAGGTCCAGCGGCGGCAGCGCCAGTTCGCGGTCGTTGATGACTTCGACCGCGGTGCCGCCGCGACCGAACACGATCACCGGGCCGAAGGTCGGATCGTCGGCAATGCCGGCGATCAGCTCGCGCGCCTTCGGCCGCAGCACGGTGGGTTGCACCACCACCCCGCGGATCGCCGCCTGCGGCAAGGCGTCGCGGGCCCGCCGCAGGATGCCCTCGGCGGCATCGCGCACCGCCGCCACGCTCGACAGGTTCAGGCGCACGCCGTCGACATCGGACTTGTGGGCGATATCGTCGGACAGGATCTTCACCGTCACCGTGGCGCCGGCGGCGATCAGGGTCTCGGCCAGTTCGGCCGCCTCGTAGGCACTGCTGGCCACCTGCACCGGCACGCAGGCAATGCCATAGGCGGCCAGCAGCTGGGTGGTGGCGACCGGGTCCAGCCAGCGCTGCCCGGCAGCGAGGGCAGCCTCGACCAGCGCGCGCGCGCCGGCGGCGTCCACCACGATGTCTTCCGGCAGGCTGGGCGGAGTTTCCATCAGCGCCGCCTGGGCCTCGCGGTAGCGCACCAGGTGGGTGAAGCCGCGCACGGCATCGGACTCGGTGGCATAAGTCGGCACGCGCGCGGCGTTGAGCGCGGCGATGGCGGCGTCGTCATTGCCCAGCCACACTGCAAACACCGGCTTCTGCCGCTGGTAGCGGTCGCGCTGGCCTAGGGTGCGGGTCAACGCCTTGGCGGCATCGGCCGAAGAGGTGAAGGCGGTCGGCACGTTGATGACGAGCACGGCGTCGTTTTCGGTGTCTTCCAGCAGCGCATCGATAGCGCCGGCGTAACGCTCGCCATCGGCGTCGACGATGATGTCGACCGGGTTGTCGCGCGACCAGCCCTGCGGCAAGACCTGGTCCAGGCGCGCGACGGTGCCGGGCGACAGCACCGCCAGGGTGCCGCCGCGCAGGGTCAGTTGGTCCACCGCCAGGCGGCCGACGCCGCCGCCGTTGGACAGGATGGCCAGGCGCCGGCCCGGGAAGGTCCCCAGGCGACCGAGGGTTTCGGCCGCGGCGAACAGTTCATCCAGGGCGCCGACCCGCAACAGGCCGGCGCGCGCAAACGCCGCGCCGTAGACCGCGTCCGAGCCGGCCAGGGCCTGTGCATGCGTGCTGGCTGCCGCATTGCGCTGGGATTGCCGGCCGGATTTCACGACGACCACGGGCTTGGCGCGCGCCGCTGCACGCGCGGCCGACATGAACTTGCGCGCGTCCTTGATGTGCTCGACGTACAGCAGGATCGCGCGGGTGCGGTAGTCGGTGGCGAAGTAGTCGAGCAGGTCGCCGAAATCCACGTCCAGGGTGTCGCCCAGCGATACCACCGCCGAAAAGCCGACCGAGCGGGCCACGCCCCACTCCACCAGGGCCGCGGCAATCGCGCTGGAGTCGGAAATCAACGCCAGGTCACCGGCCTGCGGGGTGTGTGCGGCGATGCTCGCATTGAGCCGCGCGTGCGGGGCGATGACGCCCAGGCAGTGCGGGCCGAGGATGCGCAGGCCGGCGGCGCGGGCGCTGCGCTCGACCCGGTCGAACGCCGAGCCCGGGCCATTGCCCAGCCCGGCGGTCAGGATGACCGCGGCAGGCACGCCGCGCTCGGCGGCCGCCTCGATCACCTGCGGCACGATCGCCGCCGGCGCGGTGACGATGACCAGGTCAGGCACCCACGGCAGGTCCTTGAGCTTGCGCACGGTGGCGATGCCGTCGATCTCGGGGTAACGCGGATTGACCCAGCCGACCTGGCCGGGGAAACCGGCCGCACGCAGGTTGCGGATGACCGCGCGGCCAGCGGAGCGCTCGCGCGGGCTGCCGCCGATGACGGCGATCGAGTTGGGGCGGAAGACCGAAGCGAGGTGGTAGGTGCTCATGGCAGCCCCCACGCTACAACAGGGTGCCGCTCAAGATCACCGCGGCGATGCTGAAATAGATCACCAGGCCGGTGACATCCACCAGGGTGGCAACGAACGGGGCTGAGGCGCTGGCCGGGTCGAAGCCCAGCCGCTGCAGGATGAACGGCAGCATCGAGCCAGACAGCGAGCCGAAGGTCACGATGCCAACGAGGGTGGCGCCGATGGTCAGGGCAACCATTTTCCAGTGCTCGCCGTAGTTGTAGAGCCCGGCGTTCTGCCAGACCGCGATACGGATGATCGCCAGCAGCCCGAGGATGGCGCCGAGCACCAGGCCGGTGGGCAGTTCGCGCAGCGCCACCTTCCACCAATCGCGCAGGCGCAGTTCGCGCAGGGCCAGCGAGCGGATCAGCAGCGAGGTGGCCTGCGAGCCGGAGTTGCCGCCCGAGCTCATGATCAGCGGAATGAACAAGGTCAGCACCACCGCGCGCGCGAGCTCGTCCTCGAAGTGCTGCATGGCGCTGGCGGTGAGCATTTCGCCCAGGAACAGCACGCTCAGCCAGCCGGCGCGCTTGCGGATCATCTCGCCGAAGCCGATCTGCATGTAGGGCCGGTCCAGCGCTTCCATGCCGCCGAACTTCTGCACGTCTTCGGTGGATTCGGCGATCAGCGCATCGAGGATGTCGTCGACGGTGACGATGCCGAGCACGTGGCCACTGGCGTCGACCACGGGTATGGCCAGCAGGTCGTGGCGGCGGATCAGCCGCGCCACTTCTTCCTGGTCCAGCAGCGGATCGACGCTGACCGGCGGGTTGACCTGGGCGACGTCCAGCAAGGGGGTTTGCGGCAGGCCGGTGATCAGCCGGCGCATGGTCACGACCTGCCGCAGCAGGCGGCTGTGCGGGTCGAGCAGGTAGATCGCATAGACGGTTTCACGGCTGCGCTCGACTTCGCGTACGTATTGGAGCGTCTGCGCCACGGTCCAGTCGGCCGGTACTGCCACGAATTCGGTGGTCATCAAGGCGCCGGCGGTGTTCTGCGGGTAGCGCATGAGCCTCTGGATCGATAACCGCGCATCGGTGCCCAGGCGCCACAGCAAGGCCTCGCGCTGGGTGGCGTCGAGCTCGTGGAAGATATCGGTGGCGCGGTCGTCGGCCATCTGCCCGAGCAACACCGCGGCCACTTCCGGGGCCAGCGCGGCGACCAGGTCACTGGCGCCCCGCAGTTCGGGCTGTTCGAGGATCTTCACCGCGCGCGGGTGCGGCAGGGCCGCCAGCACGGCGGTGGCGTCTTCGCGGTGCAGGCCGTTGAGGTACTCGACTGCGTCGGCAGTGTTGAGCTCGGCCAGCGGTGCGATCAATTCGTCGGCACCCTCGGTCGGGCGCAGGAGGTCTTGGTTGTGCATGGTTCGCCTGCAATGCGGCCATCGTCGACGATGGCGCGGCGAACCCCCCTATCGATCAGCCATCCATCAACGACTGATCAGGCGGTTGCCGACGCTGGCGTCGACCAGGGTCTAGGGTGACTGTCGCTGGACATGGGTTTGCCGGATTCCAAATGGACGCGCCGGCAAGTATCCCGCCGGCGGCGCGCGCAGTCTGCGCCGATGGGTTTGCACGGTCAAGGAAGGGGGCAAAGATTGCGGGCATGAATGTCAGATCGTGGGCGAGGCTGTGCAGTCCAGGGCGTTCAAGGGTCGTACGGTTCACTCCAGGGGGAGAAGTCGAACTCACCAGGTAAATTGCGGAGTGCATGGGCACTGTAGCGGTCTATTGCATCCGCTGGGTCATGGAGCACTCGAAGGTTGGCTACGTCACCCTTGTGGACGTGATACACGACCTGATCGCGACGGGTGGATACGACAAAGAACTGGTCTCCGGTTGGGCCACCAATGGAAGCGGGTCGCGTGTCCAGAAAGCAATCAAATCTATAGTGATCGCAGTCGAACTCATCGACAGCAGGCACAAAGCAATCGGGAAACTTCTCGACAATGCCCGGCAGAAATCTCTCTTTCCAGCCTCGGCCCATCGTGTCGAGGTAGTCATCGGCGCGGCGCCAGCCAACTGACGGGTGCGCCACCAACCGGCGATACACAAGAAATCCATCGTACGGCTCTTCGGGAACTCTCCAACCGCTGGTGCGCCATAACCACGAATTCGCAAGGTCGCTGGGGAGGCTGAACATCGAACCAAAGCAGTCATTGCCCACTCAAAGGTGGCACCTCCGAAGCTCGGGACGATTTCTATCATGCGGCCACAGCTCTCAAACATCGCCGCTCGGAAGGCCGCCGGCGGATCAGTTGGGAAGTATCGAGTCGCCATTTTCGCACCAACCTCTAGCGGGCCCGCCCAAGTGCAAAGCGCCTCATAGGAATGCGGCTGAAGCACCTTTAGAGGCTCCGCGAGCCAATCAAGTCCGCGCGCGAGGAATCCAAAATAGTCACGCCGTCCGCCAGGCCGCAACTGCTCAAGGAGCTCCTCCGGCACCTGCGATTCGTGGCGGTATACGCCGTCGCCATAAAAGCCCCTAAATTCTGAGCGCGTGACCCCACGGATTGTGTATGTCATCGACGCGCCTCCTGATGCTCCAGTGTCACCTTTTCAACCACGTCCTGAAATGCATCTTGCCTTGTTCCGAGATTCTTCTTGTACTCTGAATCGACTGGAATCTGCTTCAACTCGTTCCAGCCGCCATTAAGCCTCTCTACCTTGCAGCCCTTCGAGCAGTTGGCCGATTCGACCATGGGCTGGTAGTTGCGTGGATCCTTCAGCAGGGCCTCTCTCGCCCTCTTTGGGAGATCACAGAACCCGTCAATTTTCTCGATCGCGTCACGGGGCAACACATGATCAGCATGCAAGATCGCATTGTCAGGTACGACCTCAAGCGTGTTCGTCAGCGGGTTGATCCAGGTTAGCTCGCCGTTCGCGTTGCCACTTGGCTTCCATGACCTTGCCGTTGACCCAAATCAGGTTCTCGTTGGCTCGGGCTACTGGAACAATCGGCCTGAGAACCTTGACCACACCGAACGGCAACGCGGCTAATGTCGCGTCGGCAGCCGCACCGTTAATATCGCCATTGACGAGCTTGCCGACGATGGCCAGCACCATCCCCACGTCGCCGCTGAACATCTCCAGGACGGTCTTGCCGTCAGCTCCGCGCGCCTGGGTCGCCAGCGTTGCTAGCTGACTGTTGTAAGCTTCTTGGAAATCGCATTTAGTCCAACCTGCACCGCCCAACGCCTGCGACAACGCGCTCAACGACTGCTTGTCTTGCGCCAACAGCTCGCCGAAGTACTTGAAGTCGTTGTATTGAGCTCGCGTTGCTGTGAAGCCCTGACCCCATACAAAAGCCTTGGATGGGTGTTGATGAAGATTTCGGCCTCGCGATCGTCGGCACCTGATTTCGCCGATGTCACTGCATCCACTCGTTGAGTGGCCTCGGCAATTAGCCGATCCCGTGCGGCGGCGACCTGTGCGGCAGAACACTTGCCGAGGGAACAGCCGTTGATCTGTTGCGCAAACGCTTCGGCCTTGTCGCCTAGATACTGGATCTCATCGGGATGCAGCTGCCGATTGTGACATCCGCAGCCAGCGCAACGCCCGCCCCAGAGTGCCACCGATTGCCCCGCCCACCGCCAGGGCCGCAGCCTGCATGAGCGCATGGGCGCGCCGGCTAGTGCCCCGCCGCGGCGCGCGCAGTCTGCGCCAATGGGTTTGGGTGGTCAAGGCAGGGGCACCGTATACTGGGCAGGGTCCGGCGCAGGCTTACTTCGACCTTTAGTAAAGTCTGGCCTGCGCCTTTTGCACCAACTTATTCGTGAGAAGCTAGATTCTTAGCGGCCTGACGCAAGGCACTCATAAGTTCCTCAAGGTTGAAATTCCATTTTCCTCCCTCAATAGGGGGATAAATTTCTATTTCAATTGGCCTTCCTGGCTCATGTGATACCTCAGCCAACTGACTCGCCCCCGCCCAAATCTCGAACACGCAATTCTCTCGATCTGAGGGGCTTGTTATCACAGTAGATAAAAGATTCATGGCTTCGGCGGCTCCAATAAACCAATAAATTTTCCATTCGAATCGTAGCGAAGCCCACGGCCATCGGGGGCAATCACATCCAGAACCTTCCCAAATCTACCGGTGTCTCTATAGGTTACGGTGGTCGCCGGATTGCTCAAGATCTCTTCAGCTATTTTTTCACCTTGGGCGTTGATTTCAGAGGGACTTCCTTTAACGTTGGGAAACGCACTACCTTCACGACTGCTGTGTTTTTGGAGTGCTCGACCAGCTAATGAAAGTTGCCCTGATTTATCGGCAGGATCAAGCAGCTTTCCTGCATTCAACAATTCATCAATGTTTTTCCCAGCGAACGCACTACGTTTCGCACCAACTCTTCCCCTCCCAACCCCTTGCAGCGTATCAACCCTGTTCGGATCAACCTCCCGCACCACGGGATTCACCGTCGTGCCGACTACCCCGTCATCTCCTCGCCTGAGAGCATCCCCCAGCGCGTTGCCGCCCAGTCTGCCAAGGGCCAGTTCCACAAGCCCCCACGACGCATCAATCCCAAGCTCAGTGAGCCGGTTGCGTTCGCCCGGATAGGCCGCTGGATCAAACGAGGCGGCGACCCTAAGCGCTTCATTGCTTCTGTAGGCGCTCAGCAGCGCAGCTAGCCCCTCTTGCGCCTGCATGCCCGACAGTGCACCCGCGCCCAGCAGCATCAGGGGCACTGCACATCCCACGACCGTGCCGCAGGCCGGCGTCGCCGCGGCCGCCGCCGCGGTCGCACCGACTGCACCGGCAGCGCCGGTCAGAGCTCGAGCACCTCCAAAACTGCGCTGGACGAGTTCGTCATGACGCAGCAACCAGTCATTGATGGCGTCCAGTTTGGAATAGCCCTGGAAAGCATTGGCCTGCTTGATCAGCTTTTGCTCAGCGATGTAGTCCCGCCCGCGTTGTTCTGCGGCAACCAGCTTCGCCTTATAAGGATCGCCGTCCGGCACCCCCGCCGAGCACCTGGCCAAGGCGCACATCGCATCGTCCAGGCGCTGCTGTTCCTGTTCGCTCTTGCCTTGTTTCAGCGCAGCCAACTTCTGCGCCTCATCCAGGTGCAACTGCCGATTGTTGACATCCGCAGCCAGCGCAGTGCCCGCGCCAGTGGCGCCACCGATCGCCCCCCCACCTACCGCCAGGCTCGCCGCCTGCATCAGCGTGTTGAAGGTCGCCGGATCATCGCGCTCCGTGACTCCCGATTTGTTCAACGACTCGCGGATGATCGGCAACGCAGCCTGGTTCAGCGCTGCGCCGCTTAGCCCTTGCAGCGCGTTTCCACCACCGACCACCGCCACCGCAGCCCCCACGGCCGCATGCAGCGCCACCTTCTCCTTGCTCCCCTCCTGCCAGCCCATCCTGCTGGCCAGCTCACCAGCCGCATTGAACCCGACCTGCCCGGCTACTCGACGCGCTTCCAGATCATTGGCGACCTTCTGCGCATCGAAGATCTCCTTCAGCCCATCCTGCTGCAGTTCTGTGACCCCACGCTGGATGCCCTGGCCACTGCCATCGCGCACAATCAACGTGCCATCGGCGATCCCGGCCTTGGTCGTGCTGCGTGCACTGTCACTCTTCTGCTCGAAGCTGCCACTACCGCCACCACCACTCGACCCGCCACCGCCGCTCACGCTCGCGGAGGTCGCCTTGTACCTGGCCTCGTTGTGCAGATCCGTCCAGCCCAAGCTGCCGGTGCTGAAGCGGTTCTTGCCCGGCTCAGCCGTGCTGGCAATAGCCGCACCATCCAGCTGCGTCTTGCCAGCCACATCAATGTGATAGCCGCCTTCCCCTGCCTGGATCCCGCTTTGCTGGATCACGCTGGTGTAGGTGCTATCGATCTTGCGCGCGTCCACGCTGGCGCTGACCGAGCCGCCGCCGGTGCCGATGGCTGCATCGATGCCGGCCGCCACATCCTTGCGCTTGTAGTCGTTGCTGTCCTGCTGGCTGGCGATCAGGAGGTCACCGCCGACGTTGCCGATCACGCGCTTGCCGATGATCTGCGCGCCGGTGACCTCGGTGTTGCCGCCGCTGACAAAGGTGGTCGTGCCGCGATCACTGCCGATCAGGGTTTCCTGGTATTTGCGGCCCTGGCCATCGCCCTTGCCTTTGGCCATCGAGGCGGAGACATAGATCCCAATCCCGGCTTCGGAGCCGATCGTCACCCCAATCTCGCCGGAGCGGGCTTTGTTGCGCTCCTTCAGTAGATCGGCCTCTTCAGCGCTGCGCAGGATCAGCTTGTCGCGCGCGGCCACCGTGGTGTCGATACCTTCTATACGGCTGCCCGCCACCACGCCGTCGCCCTCGCGCGCCACCACCGACACGTTGCCGTCCTGGCTGTAGACCGTGCTGTCGTTGCTGCGGGCCTGGCTGAAGTCCACCTCGCTCTTGCTCGCGCTGGCACCGACGCCGATACGCAGGCTCATGCCGCCGCTGTTGGCCCTGGCATCGCCATTGACCACGTCCTTGGCATTGGCCACCTGGCCGTTGATCGCGCCGGCGTTGACGCCGCCCGCCGCCTGCAACGCCTTGGCCGCATACAGTGCTTTCAGCCGGCCATCATCGGTTTCATCGGCACGCCTGGCGCTCTGGTAGGCAACCGTGGCCGCGTCGGCTGCGCCGCCCTTGATGCTGACGTGGATGCCGCCGCTGCGCGCATGCTGGCTCTCTGCCCCCTCGCGCCGGTCCAGGCTGTTCTCGATGGCGAAGGTCTTGCCGCTGATCGCTACGCCGCCGCCACCCAATACATCGCTGCCGGTCTGCTGGTAATGCTCGCCGGCCCAGATCGCGGTCTTTCCGTTGACGCTGCCGATCAGGCTGGCGCTGTGCGTGACCTCCTTCAGCGCGGCCGTCTGCTCCAACCGGTTCTTGCCGAGGGTGAAGCCCACGCCGCCATCGCTGAAGAGGCCAGAGGTCTGCTTGTGCCGGGCAACGCGCTCCTCGAACGTGTTGGTCGCGGCCACTACGCTGACGTTCTTGCGGCCGATGATCGTGGTGCCTTCATCGGACACCACCTGGCTGCCCTGGACCAGGACGTTGCCGCCCACCACGTCCACCCGCTTGCCGCTGACAGTCGAAGCAACCGCGTCGTCACGGCGGCGCTTGATCTGCTCACCGGTCCTGGTCGTGCTCAGCACGCCCTTCTTGCGATCACTGCGCTGCAGGGCCAGGGTGTTGACCTGGCGCCCCTCGCGCAGGCTCACGTTGCCGCGGTCAGCGACCAGGGCCGCGGCCCCCTCATGGCTGGTGACCTGCGTGGCCTCCAGATCGATATCGCCGCCCAGTGAGCGCACGGCGATATCGCCGCCGGCCTTGAGCTGCGTGCTGCGCAACGTCTGGTCCTGGCTGTCGATCCGCTCGCTGCTGTTGCTGCCGGTATAGGCGCGGTCTTCGCGCCGGTTGTCCACCAATGCCTTGCTGCGGATGTCCCTATCGGCCACCAGCGCCAAGGTCTGGCCGGCCTCTACCTGGGCACCGTCAAGCGCGATGCCCTGCCTGCTCCGCAGCAATACGCTGCCAGCGCCATCGATCTTGCTGACGGCGTGGCCGACCTGCTCGCTACGCAGATGATTCGCCTCGTTGCCGCCGTTGTCGCGGCGGCGGCTGGTCTGCAGTGCCTGCAGGTCGATATCGCCGCCGGACTCGATGCGGGTCAGGCCGTTGGCGGCCTCGTTGCGCAGTTGCGCGCCTTGCAAGGTGAGGCGCTCGCCCGCGTTGACCTGGAGCGATCCCCGCGTGTGCTGGCCGGTCACGTATAGGCCGGCTACGCGGGCCACTTGCGTGCTGGCCAGGCCCTTGCCGTGTTCGGTGTCCAGGGTGGAAGCAATGCGCACGCTTCCGCCGGCGTCGACGCTCAACGCCTCGCCCGCCTTTACCGTGCCACCTTCGATGCGGATATCGCGTTGCGCGTCGAGCGCTACCCGCTGGCCGCTGATGCGTCCACCGTTGAGTACCCCGATGTTGCCCGCATCAATGTTCACCAGCGAGCGCCCGGCCACGGTGCCGCTGTTGTGCAGGCCGCCCTGCAATTGCAGATCGACCTTGTCGCCGGCCAACAACGCGCCATTGCGGTCCAGGTCCCCTGGCTTCAGCCGCAGGTACACCTGCGGGACCAGCGCGGTGGCGGTGCTGCCATCGGGCAAGGTGATGGTGCGTGCAACCAGCCATACGATGTCGCTGGTCAGCTGGGCCATCTGCGCCGGGCTCAAGGCCACGCCGGGGCGCAGGTTCCATTGCTGGGCGAAGGTGGCTCCGGCGTTGAGCAACGCGCGGTACTGCGCCTCGTCGCTGGTGTAGCTGGCCAGGAAGCGCCGGCCGGTAAGCTGGCCAATCTGTTCGCGCACGAGCTGTTGCTCGTAATACCCATCGCCCAGGCGCTTGTGCAGGGACTCGCCGTCGCTGCGCAGTTGCTTGAGCAAGTGGTCCGAACCCAGCCATTGCCGGTGGTTGGCAAACCGCGGGTCGGTTTCGACCAGGTAGTGACCACCGTTGGCATCGACCTTGAACAGGCTGCTGCGCGGTGCCTGCGTGGGTCCCTGGCCCACGACCACCGTGTCCGCCGAGCCATCAGCTGCGCGCACCGCTTGTACGCCGAGCAGAGCCTGGGCCTGGCCAGCGGTACCTTCCAGCGTTCCGATGGCCGGGCCCGGCAGGCGGCTCAGGTTAGGGTGGGTCGGCATCTCTTGCCGGGTCCCTGCGTTCACCGTCGCGAGATTGGCCAGGCCACCGGCCTCGCGCAGGCCCGGCGCCTGCCGCCCCTGGTCCAGGTTCTCCAGCCCGTCGAGCTTGAGCGTCAGCGTGCCACCGGTGATGCTGCCGCCGATGCTGCCGATCTGCTCGGACAGCGAGGGGTTGCCCCACTGCCGGGTGGTGCCGTTGTAGGCGTGGCTGACGTTGTTGAAGGTGTAGGTGCGATAGAGCGTTTGCGCCCGGTTGCTGACCTGGGCGGTTTTGCCGGTCAAGCCCAATACGTCGAGCGAGCCCCCGGCGGCGATGCGCGCGTATTGGTTGCGCATTCGGTCCACGTGGAGCTTCATCGCTCCACCAGACTGGATCACCGCCTCCGGGCCGGCGCTGGCCAGCACGTCCTCGGTCACGGTCTGGGTGGCGATCCGGTATTGCTCGTTGTCGCCCAGGTCGCCGCCGCCGGTGCCTTGGGGGTGGATCAGGATGCGCCGTGGGTCGGTATAAGCATGCGGGGCCCACAACTGCACGCAATCGGTGCTGCAGGTACCGTACTGGGGGGAATGAAGCAGCCTGTCCTCGATGTAGCGGAAGGGCGGCGCGCCGGCTTCGTCCTGGGCCAGCGGCCGGAATGGATCGGCCGCCCCTTCGACCTGGTCTGGATTGGCCTGGCTGTCTTGGCGGCCCTGGTAGTAGATCGTCGTGGTGCCTTCGCGCGTCGGCAGGCGCGAGCGCTCACCCAGGGCCGAGTGCAGGCCGCCGCGAGCGAACAGGTAGGCGCTGGTCTGCGGCGTCAGCCGGACCACGGCGCGTCGCAGCGCGTAGCCGTCGGGTGTGATGTACGGCATGTCTTCGAGGATGTCCTCGCGCTTGAGGTAGTACACCTCCCAGGCCGAGTAGTTACTGGTACTGCGGATGTTGCTGCTGGCGTTCTTGCCGTTGTGGCGCCAGGCCGGCTGGTCCAGCCGCACCGGGTCGCGCGGGGTGGTCGTGCTGGTCACGCGCACATCGGGACGAATGTTATCGATTGCCTCGGTCTTCACTTCCAACTGGCCGGTGATATCGACGGTCGCGCCGACATTGCGCAGATCAATTGCCTGGCCGCTCGCCTTGCGTGCCGCGTCAAGCGTTCCGCCGATGGCGGCATCGCCACCGCTGTGGATCAGTGCGCGACCGCTGTTTTCCAGCCTGGCCGCGCCCAGGTCCAGCCGCTGGCGCGCTGCAATCGTGGCCGCCTTGTCCTGGCCCTGGACCTTCTCGCTGCCATTGCGCAAGGCGTCAGCGTGCAGTGCGACGTGGTCACCGTAGATCCGGCCGCTGCCGAGGTTCTCCAGGGTCGCCGCAGTCAGGTGGGTAGTGGCGCCGTCGATCAGGCCGCGGTTGGCCAGCTGCGCGGTGATGTGGATCGCCGTGGTGCCCTGGCTGGTCGCTTCGCCGCTGGCGGCGTTGTCGAAGCCGCGCGCGCGGATATCCAGGTGGCCGGCGCGCAGCAGGCCGCGGTTATGCAGCTCGCCTTCGGTATGCAGTGCGAGCGTGCCGCCCGCCTCCATCGTGCCGCTGTGCTGCATGCCCTCGCGCAGGATGAGGGTGGTGTCGCCGCGCGACTGGAGCCTGCCGTCGCCCCCCAGCAGGCGGGCCTGTACGCGTTGGTCCTGGCCCGACGCGAGCAGACCGGCAGTGTTGTGCACCACATCGGCGAGGATGGCTTGGTGGCCGCTGGTGGTGATCTCGCCATGGCGATTATCAAGCGTGTCGGTGACCGTGAGTCGGGTCTGCTGGCCCGAGCGCAGGCGGCCGTGGCGGTTGTCGAGGGCTTCGGTCGATAGCGTCAATGTGCCGGCCTGCATGCCTGCGGCCTGGTCGAGCGTGTCCTGGTTGTCGATGCTGCCGGCGCGTAGCGAAAGGCGCTCGCCGGCCACGATCAGGCCACGCTGGTTATCGAGACGGCCGGCGAGCGTGATCGCGCTGTCGCGCGCGGCCTGTATCCGACCGCCGGCGTTGATTAGCGTGTTGGCGGTGAGTGCGAGGTCGCTTTGGCTGGCCAGCATGCCGCCGTCGCGGTTGTCGAGCGTGGCCAGGTCCAGCTGTGCCGCATTGCCGCCGAAAACCGTGCCACCGCGGTTGTCCAGTGCGCCGCCTCGCAACTCCAGCTTGCCGGCGCTGCGGATGCCGGCGTTTTCGCCGCCGCCGCGGTTGTCGATGGCCGATGCACCCGCGTTGATCTTCAGGTCTCCCTGCGATCGCAGCGTGCCGCCTTGGTTGCGCAGGGCGCCACTGGTGATGTCGAGCGGGCCGGCGACGCTGGCGAGGCTGCCGCCCGTGTTGTCGATGGCCTGCCCGCGCATCTCCAGCCGCGCCTGTTGGCCGAGCACGCGTCCGTGCTGGTTGGCCAGGCCGTTGGCAGTGAGGCTCAGCGCTTTGCCGGCCTGGATCGAACCGCTGTGGTTGTCGATCGCTTGCCCGCTGTACACCTGCATCGATTGCGCTGTATCGAGTGCGCCATGGGCATTGGCGAGCTCGCGCGCGGCGATATGCAGGTCGCCTTCGCTGGACACCACGCCCTGGTCGCGATTGTCCAGGCGATCGGCCTGCAGCTGCTGCGCGCCACCGGACAGTAGCTGGCCGCCACGGTTGTCCAAGCTACCCGTGACTGCGAGCGTGCTCTGGACTTGGCCTTGCAGCGTGCCGGCCCGGTTGTCGACGGCACCGGCGTTCAAGTCCAGCGCGCCGTTGCCACCGATCAGGCCGCCACGATTGTCCAGTTGCTTGGCGACCGTGAGCTGCAGGGTGTCCTTGCCCAGCGCACTCAGCCGGCCGCCCACGTTGACGAGGTGGTCGGCTCGCACGTTCACGCGCTGGCCCCAGGTGACGCCCTGGCTGAGGTCGACGTGCTGGCCGCTGAGCGCCAGCGCGCCCTGGCTGTGGAGGCGCCCGGCATGGCCCAGGAAGCGGGCGGTGTCGATCGCCAGCGTGCCCGGACCCCGCAAGGTCACCGCGCCCTCGGCGTTGCCGAACTCGTCGGCACTCAGCTCGAGCGCGCCCGCGCCCTCGATCGTGCCCCTGCCGTTGTCCAGGTGCGTGGCGTGGATGCGGCTGGCGCTGTCGCCGGCGCTGATCACGCCTTCGCGGTTGTCCAGCTCGCCTACTTCCAGTGCCAGCTGGCGCGCCGCCAACTGGCCGCCGCGCTGGGCAAATTCCTTGGCGGCCAGCGTGAGCCTGCCTGCGGTGGCGAGTTGGCCGCCTGCGTTGTCCAGGCGCGCAGCATGCACGTCCAGTACCGCCGCGTTGGCGGCCAGCACGCCGCCACGGTTGGACAGCACGCCATCGACCTGCACGCGGCTCTCGCCGGTGCCTGCGGCGGTCAGGCGGCCCTGCTCGTTATGCAGTGCGCCAGCGGCCACCTGCATCACGCCGTTGCCGGCGATCGTGCCACGCGCATTGCGCAGGAGTTCGCGGGCGCGCAGTGCCAGCGCGCCGCCGCCGGTGGCCTGCAGCGTGCCTGTGCTGTTGTCGAGGACGCCGGCATCGATCGTGATCGCCGCGGCGCGCGTTGTCGCCGAGCTCAGCTCGATGCGCTCGCCCGCCAGCGCGAGCGGGCCCTGGCTCTCCAGGGTGCCACCGGTGCCGGATAACCTGTCCGCCCGGAGTTGCAACCCCTGTCTGCCGCGATGCTCGATGCGGCCGCCGCCATTGTCCAGTGCGGCGCTTTCCAACTCGAGCGAAACGGCGTTGCTGGTGATCTGGCCGCCGCCATTGTCCAGCGTGCCCGCCACACGCCAGCGGGTCTGCGCGTTGCCCTGGTGCAGCAACGTTCCGACGCGGTTGTCGAACGCCGCAAGATCGAGGTCGAACTTGCCGCCCACGCTCAGCCATCCCTGTGCGTTGCGCAGCGCGCCGCTGCCCAGCTGCGCATCGCCGCGCACATCCAGCTTGCCGGCGCGATTGTCCGTTTCGCCGCCAACCAGCAACAGGCTCTGCACCCCGAACATGCCGCCGGCATTGTCCAGGCCGTGGTCGAGCACTACCTGCAGCGCACCGCCGGCGCTGATGCGTCCGGCGTCGTTGTCCAGCAAGCCGGCAAGGTTCAGCGCGCCATCGGCCAGTGATGATTGGGCGGCCTGGCTTGCGGTCGCTGTGCCGATGCCGCCGCTGGCAATGGGCTGTTGCGTGGGTGCAGCGGCGCTCACGCCTGGCCGAAGCGGTCCTGGCGCGGCGGCCTCGGTAAGGCCCTGCATGGGCAACGCGCCGATCCTTCCGCCGTCGCGGTTACGCAGGCTGCCGGCGCGTAACGCCAGTCCTTGCGCACCGGTTTGCTCGATCGCGCCACCGCGGTTGCGCAGGGATCCGGCATCCATCTGCAGACGCGGTGCGTTGAGGGTGCCGCCGCTGTTGTCCAGCGCCGCCAGCGTGGCGATCGCTAGCTCACCGCGGGCGCCAATCAGCCCGGTATTGGTGATCCCACCCGCGGCCGTCAATCGTGCACCGTGGTGCGATTGCAGCCTACCGCTGTTTTCCAGGCGTCCGCCGACCGTCACCACCAGCGTGCCGGATTCGGCACCGATCGTGCCGGCGTTACGTACACCCAGGCCGTGCTCGGTGCCTACCAGGCTGATCTTGCCGGCATACATGCCGCCCAGCGCGCCGGTGTCGAGGGCGAATGCCGGCCGACCGGCCTGGCTGGCTGCGTCAGGATCGGCGCCCAGGCGCAGCTGTAACTCGTCCTTGGCCCACAAGCCTGCATTGAGCTGCAGCGAACGGGTCAGCAGCTCGGTGTAGTCCACACGGCTGGCATCCAGGCCCTTGCCTGATATGCCAATGGTCCCGCCGCTGACGCGGTAGGCCTGCAGTGCGCCATCGTCAGCGACCATCGGCTTGCCGGTAGTCAGCGTCACCCGGCTGGCATTGAGGAAGCCACCGCCGTTGATGTAGATGCCCGCCGGATTGGCGATCACTACTTCGGCGCGCGGCCCGGCCACTTCCACGTAGCCTTGCAGGTGGCTGGCGGGGCCGTTGACCTCGTTGAGGATGACCCTGGCGCTGCCGCCGGCAAGCCATGGATTGCCCTGAACCCAGCCGCCCAGCTCGGTCTGCGCCGAAGCGCGCGCGTTGTTGAGGATCGCGCCTTGCTGGCTGACATCGAACTGGCTGTAAGGGTTGCGCGAAACCCCGGCTTCGGAAGGGGTGACGATGTTGACGAGAGGAACCCCATTGGGCGCAGCCATCACGCTGGGCGAGGGCTGCCCGGCGGTGGGATCGCCGGCGATGCGTGCCGGTACGGTCTGTGCGGCCAGTGGCGGGATGCCCGCCGCACCGGCCAGCAGGGCTGCAAGTGCAAACCACAGACGGGATGCCGGGCTCCTTGCGCCCGTGGTGCCCACCTTTCCACCGCGCCGCGTGCGTACATGCTCGGAAGCCACCTGCCACAACCGCAACGCGAGGTTGAAAACCCGGCGGTAGATCTTGTTCATCTGCGTTCCCTCGCCTGTGGCTCGGCGCAGACTAGGGCGGGACACTTCGATGGGATATGCGATTTTTCGTGCGTATCGCGGCATCGCTGTTGCGCATGCGGCGCTGCCGATAGCTGCAAAGAGCGTTCGCGCCGTGGCTTCGCAGCGGCGCGAGCCATGGCCATAATGACCACCCCCATGGAGACTCCCGATGCATAGTGGTGGCCTGGAGCTGGCGCTGGTCCTGATGCTGGCGGCGATCGTCGTCGTGCCGGTATTCAAGAAGTTCGGACTGGGCGCGGTGCTCGCCTACCTCGTGGCCGGGGTGCTGCTGGGGCCGGATGGCTTCGGCGTGGTCCAGGACGCCGACCGCATCCTGGCCGCCGCCGAGATCGGCGTGGTCATGCTGCTGTTCGTGATCGGGCTGGAGTTGTCGCCGGCACGGCTCAAGCTGATGCGCCGATCGGTATTCGGCGCCGGCACCGCGCAGGTCCTGCTCACGGCACTGGCGCTGGGTGCACTGCTGATGGCCGACCACCTGGCCTGGCGCAGCGCCTTGATCATCGGCATCGCGCTGGCGCTGTCTTCCACCGCGGTCGGCCTGCAGCTGCTGTCCGAGCACAAGGCGCTCAACAGTGACTACGGCCGCCTGGCCTTCGCCATCCTGCTGTTCCAGGACCTGATCGCGATCCCGCTGCTGGCGGCCATCCCGCTGCTGGGCGGGGTACGCAACGATGTGCTGGACTGGCGCGGCATAGCCATGGCGCTCGGCGCGCTGGCGGTGGTCATCCTGTTCGGCCGCTTCGCGCTGCGGCATCTGTTCCGCGTGGTCGCCCGCACCAAGCTGCCGGAGGTGTTCACCGCCACCGCCTTGCTGGTGGTGCTGGGCACCGCCTGGTTCCTGCAGGAAGCCGGCCTGAGCCCCAGCCTGGGTGCGTTCCTGGCCGGCGTGCTGCTGGCCGATTCGGAATACCGGCATGAGCTGGAATCGCAGATCGAGCCGTTCGAAGGGCTGCTGCTGGGCCTGTTCTTCATCGCGGTAGGCATGGGCATCGACCTGGACCGCATCGCCGCCGAGCCGCTGCTGGTGGCCGGCGGGGTCGGCCTGCTGTTGCTGGTGAAGTTCGCGCTGCTGTTCCTGGTCGGGCGCATCGCGCGGCTGCCGCTGCGCAGCTGCCTGATGCTGGGCTCGGTGCTGTGGCTGGGCGGCGAGTTCGCCTTCGTGGTGTTCAACGATGCCCTGCGCTTCGGCTTGCTCAGTGCGGCCAACCATGACCGCCTGGTCGCCATCGTCGGCCTGTCGATGGCGCTGACCCCGCTGTTGCTGCTCGGCATGCAGCGCCTGCTCGGCCAGCCTTCGCGGCTGGATAAGCAGGAAAAGGAATACGACACCATCGATGCGCAGACCCCGCAGGTACTGGTCGCCGGCATGGGCCGCTTCGGCCAGATCGTGGCGCGCCTGCTTACCGCCCAGCGCATCCCGTTCGTGGCGCTGGAGCACAACCCCGAGACGGTCGAGGACCTGCGCCGTTTCGGCAACCAGCTCTATTACGGCGACCCTACCCGGCCGGAACTGCTGCGCGCGGCCGGCGCCGACCGCATCAAGGTCTTCGTCATGGCGATGGACGACCCGGAGACCAACATCAAGGCGGTGCGGCTGGTCCGGCGGCTGTATCCGCAAGCCAAGGTGCTGGCGCGGGCGCGCAACCGCCAGCACGCCTGGAAACTGATGGACCTGGGGGCCGAGCCGTTCCGTGAGGTGCTGGGCTCAAGCCTGGAGCTGAGCGAACGGATGCTGGTGGAACTGGGCGCGGCCCAGGCCACCGCGCAGCACGCGGTCTCCCGCTTCCGCCATCACGATGACGACCTGCTGCGCCGCCAGTACCTGGTCTACGACGACGACGCGGCAGTGATCCAGACCTCGCGCGAGGCGCGTGCCGACCTGATGCAGCTGTTCGAGGCCGACGTGGAAACCGGTGCGCCGGAGGCGTCGATGGCTGGCACGGTCAAGGCCGATCCGCCGCCCACCGACCCCTCCCGGCACTGACGGCTCGCCGCAGCGCACATTGATGCGGCTGCGCGGTTGCCGGATGATCCGCCTTCACGTCATCGGGGGAGGCGTATGAGAAGGGTGGGCAAGCTGGGCTGGTTGCTGTGCCTGCCGGTGCTGGCCGGCTGCGTGGGACGCTCGCCGCTGCACGGGCATTGGGAAGTCGACCTGCAGGCCACGGTCGAACAGGCCCGCCGCGACGGCATCGCCGCGCAGGCGGTGCCGCAAATCCGGGCGGTGTATGGCGGTGGACGGATGGAGATCACCGGCGAAGCCCTGGTGATGCGGGTCGATGGCATGCCCGAGGCGGTGGCGCGCAACTATCGCGTGCTCGGCGAGCAGGACGGCTGCTACCAGATGGCGATCAATGGCGCACCGGGCACGCATGCCTACTGCCTGCGCGGCACGCACCTGCTCGTGCACGATCCGGCCACGCCTTTGACGGTGGTGTTTCGCCGCGCCTCCTGAAGCAGCATCAGCGCCGCGGTTTGCGCGTGGCGGGTTTGGCCACGCGCTTGATGGTCGCTTTGCGCGCCGCTGCCTTCTTCGCCGCCTTCTTCACTGGCGCCTTGGCTGGCTTGCGGCTGGAGGCAGCGGGCCGTTCCTCTGCCGCGCGCCGCGGCGGTGGCCGCCTGCCCGCGGTCAGCGCGCGCCAGGCATGGCCGCCATTGAGTGCAAGCAAGGCATCGGCGGCAGCCGGGCCGGCGCTGCCGGCGGCGTAGTTGGGGAAGTCGTTCGGCGCTTCTTTCCAGGCATCGAGGATGGGCTGCACGATCCGCCACGCGCCTTCCACCATCGCCGCATCTTGGAACAGCCCGGATTCGCCGTTCATGCAATCGCGCAGCAACTGCTCGTAGCCGACGCTGTATTCCTTCGGGAACCAGTCGCGATAACGGAAGTCCATCCGCACCGGTGCCAGGGCGACTTGTGCGCCGGGCCGTTTGACGTCGAATTGCAGCGAGATGCCTTCATCGGGTTGGATATGCAGCACCAGCCAGTCCGGCCCGTAACCGCCGACCTCGGTGCTGCGGAACGGTGCCAATGGCGCCGGCTTGAAGCGGATCGCGATCTCGGTGGTGCGTTCACGCAGGCGCTTGCCGGTGCGCAGGTAGAACGGCACCCCGGCCCAGCGCCAGGTATCGACCTGCAATTTCATCGCCACGTAGGTTTCGGTATTCGAATCCTCCGGCACGGTGTCTTCTTCGCGATAGCCGGGCACGACGCCGCGGTTGATCGCGCCGGCCGCATATTGGCCGCGCACCACGTCGCCTGGTTGCAACGGGCGCACCGCTTCGATCACTTCAGCGCGGCGCCGCTGCATGGCTTCAGTGGTGAAGGCAGCCGGTGGTTCCATCGCGATCATCGCCAGCAACTGGAACAGGTGGTTGGGCACCATGTCGCGCAGGCAGCCGGTGGGGTCGTAGAAACGGCCCCGGCCTTCGACCCCGATCGTTTCGGCTGCGGTGATCTGCACGTGGTCGATGCGGTCGCGGTTCCACACCGGTTCGAACAGGCCGTTGGCGAAGCGGAAGGCGAGGATGTTCTGCACGGTCTCCTTGCCGAGGAAGTGGTCGATGCGGAAGACCTGGTCCTCCTGCAGCACGCGGGCGACGATCTCGTTGAGCCGGCGCGCGCTGGGTACGTCATGGCCGAACGGCTTCTCCACGATCACCCGGCGCCAGCCCTGGCCCTCTCGCTGCTTCACCAACCCGGCCGCACCGAGGTTGAGCAGGGCCGGCTCGAAGAATCGCGGCGCCGTGGCGAGATAGAACAGCACGTTGCCTTCGCTGCCATAGCGCGGGTGGAGCTTGTCCAACAGCGCGCCAAGCGCCTGGTAGGCGTCGAGGTCGGTGAAATCGCCACGCAGGTAATGCATGCGCTCACGCAGCCAATCCCAGGTTTGGGTGTCGAAGCCATCGGCAGCGAACTCGGCATCGCGCGCGTTGAGCAGCTCGCGCATCTGCCGGCCGACATTGCTGCGCCAGGCGCGCTCGCTGATGTCGCCGTGGTCGACGCCGACGATGGCGAAGTGTTCGCCCAGGCCGCCGCTGCGGCGCAGGTTGTACAGCGCAGGCATCACCAGCCGGCGGGTGAGGTCGCCGCGAGCGCCGAACACGACGATGATGCAGGGGGGAGCGGGCGGGGTTGCGGTCATGGATGACGTTCCTGTTCGCCGAGGGCGCCGTGCAGGCGCAAAGCACTGTTGACCAGGGCCACGTGCGAATAGCCCTGCGGGAAATTACCGAGCATGCGGCCGCTGCGCGGATCGTACTCCTCGGCCAGCAGGCCGACGTCGTTGCACAGGCCCAGCAGCCGTTCGAATAGCGCGCGTGCCTCATCGTAGCGGCCGAGCAAGGTGTAGTTGTCCACCAGCCAGAAACTGCAGGCCAGGAACACCCCCTCGCCTGCCGGCAGGCCATCGGCCTGGTCGTCGGCGCGGTAGCGCTGCACCAGGCCATCGACCCCCAGCCGCTGGGCGATGGCATCTGCAGTAGCGGCCACCCGCGGGTCATCCGGCGGCAGGAAGCCCACCAGGGGGATCAGCAGGCACGCCGCGTCCAGGCGATCTGAGCCATAGCTCTGGACGAAATAGCCGTCCGGGTGCACGCCCTGGGCGAGCACCTCGGCGTGGATGCGCTCGGCCAACGCGCGCCAACGCTGGCGCTGTTCGTCGCTGGCTTCGCCGAAGTCCTCGCGCGCGCCGCGATCGAAGGCCAGCCAGGCCATCACCTTGGAATGGACGAAGTGGCGGCGCTCGTCGCGAATCTCCCAGATACCTTCGTCCGGCGCCTCCCAGCGGGCTTCCAGCTGTTCCAGGTAGACCGTCAGCAGGCCGTCGCCGGACTCGGGCGGCGGCACGCCTTTCTGGTGGGCGTAATGAAAGGCGCCAATCAGTTCGCCGTAGACGTCGAGCTGGAATTGTTCGGAGGCAGCATTGCCGACGCGCACCGGCCGCGAACCCTCGAAGCCCGGCAGCCACGGCACTTCCCATTCCAGTAGCCGGCGCTCGCCCCACACGCCGTAAAGGGCCTGCAGTTGTTCGGGCGAACCAGCCACGGTGCGGCGCAGCCAGTCGCGGAAAGCCGTCGCCTCATCGTGGTAGCCCGCATTGATCAGTGCCACCAGCGTGAACACCGAATCGCGCAGCCAGCAGTAGCGATAGTCCCAGTTGCGCTCGCCGCCCAGGTGCTCGGGCAAGGAGGTGGTGGGCGAGGCGATGATCGCGCCAGTGGGCAGGTAGCTCAGGCCCTTGAGCACCACCAGCGAGCGCTTGACCTGTTCGGCCCAGGGGCCGACGTCGTGACAGCGCGTGGACCACTGCCGCCAGAAGGTCTCGGTATCGTGCAGTGCGCGCATCGGTTCCAGCGGCGGCGGCAGCTCCTGGTGCGACAGGCCATGACCGAGGACGAACCAGGTATGGGCGCCCGCTTCCAGGGTGAAGGCCACCTCGGTGGCCAGATCGTGCCCGGCCAGTGCCAGTGGCGTGCGCAGGGTGATCCGGTCCGGGCCGCAAATGGCCTGGATGCCGTCTTCGATCTGCGTAACCCAGGGCACCGAGTGCCCATAATTGAAGCGCAGCAGGACGCGCATGCAGAATTCGACGCTGCCCTGGGTGCAGCGCACGATGCGCACCAGATGGGTATGCACTTCCTCATCATGGCTGGTGACCATGAAGTCCAGCACCTGCGCGGTGCCGCCCGCGGTCTCGAAGGTTGTCTCCAGCACCAGGCTGCCATCGCGATAACGGCGGTGGCTGCGATAGTCGGCGGTGGGCGCGAGCTTCCAGCAACCGTGCTCCTCGTTGCCGAGCAGCGCTGCGAAGACGGCGTCGGAATCGAACCGCGGCAGGCACAGCCAGTCGATCGTGCCGTGGCTATCCACCAGCGCCGCGCTACGGCAGTTGCCGAGCATGGCGTGGTCCTCGATACGTGCCGCCGTCCCGGTCATGCGGGCTCCGTTGCAGTAAAGCGCGCAGTTTTACATGGCAGGTGTGAGCATTCCGTCCGCCGGGGATCAGCCTTCAGGCATTTCCCGCTTCATGAACTCATCGAAGAGCGGCACGGTGAACGCGATATACCCATGCTCGGGCGAATAGACCATGCCCTTCTTGATGAGGCTGTCGCGAGTCGGACCCAGGCTGCTGCTGGATCGTCCCATGGCCTTGGCCACGTCGGATGACTTCTGCAGTTCGCCACCCAGTTCGGCCAGGCAACGCATGTACTCGCGCTCCAGCGGCGTCAGGCGATCGAAGCGCACGCGAAAGAACGAGGCATCCAGTTTGCGAATAGACATCGCGGTTGCTTGGCGCGCGTCGTCTGCCGTGATCCGCTCTCCGCCCGCGACATTCCATGCGTTGTAGCCCCATTCCTGCAGGAAGTAGGGATAGCCCCTGGTCTGCTGATAGATCTCAGCCACGGCTTCCTGGTCCATGACGGCGCCCTCCTGCTGGACCGGATCGCGCAAGGCTTCGCCGGCGTCTTCTTCGGAGAGTCGGTCCAGCCTCGGAAAGTCGAATAGCCGTTCGGCGTAGCTCTTGGCCTCACCCGCCTGGCCCGCGAGTTGTGGCAGGCCAGCACCGAACAGCACCAGCGGAAGACCTTCCTGGTTGATGGCGTGGATGCTGCGGATCAAGGCGCCAAGTTCCGCTTTGCTGACGTACTGAAGCTCGTCGATCAACAGCGCAATCGGCCGCTGAGTGCCCTGCGCCGCCTTGGCCACGGCCACCAACACATCACGGATGTCGGACTCCAGGTCGCCGCTGTCGGCCTGGCCAGGTTCTGGATCGACGCCCAAGGTGAGATCGATGCCGCCCGCACTGACGGTCACCGTTCCGATGAAACTGCGCAGAACCCGTAGCCCGCGCTTGACTGTGTCTACGGCCTGTTCGCCGCGGTCGAGCTGTAACAAGAGCTTGCGCAGGGATTGCATCAACAGCGCGCGCAGGTCCTGGCCATCCTGAGCTTCCACCTGGTCGGTGAGATAGCCGCGCTGCTCGGCTTCTCTCTTTATCTGGTTGAGCAGGACCGTCTTGCCGACGCCGGGCAGGCCCAGGATGAAAAGAGACTTGGCATGCCGCGCCCGCTTGATCCGCTCCAGCGCCGTGATCGCCTGCTCCAGGACTTCGGCACGGCCCGCCAGCTCCGGTGGGCTGACGCCAGCGCCCGGGTTGAAGGGGTTGGTATAGGGATTCATGGGGGACCCTAGGGGTTTATAGCCATATATATGCGGAAATGCATATAAATTGCTATATATACCTAGATACCTTTGGAATCAAGTACCTACCGGCTCTCGCGCAGGAAGCGCGCCATCGAGGACACGCCCGGCACCGCCGGCTCGAATTGCCCGGCGACATCAATGAAGCCACGCATGATCGCGATCTCGCGCGGCGTCCGGTTCAGGCCGTCGCGGCGCTCCGGGTCGGCACCGGCGCGCAGCAGTCGCTGGACCAGCGCCGGCAGGCCGTGCAAGGCCGCCAGGTGCAGCGGGCCGAAGCCGCGCGGGTCCTGCACGTCGAGCGAGACGCCTTCGTCGAGCAGGCGCTCGATCCCGGCCAGTACCACCTGTTCGTCGCAACGGGTGCCGGGTTCGGCACGGGCGCCGAGCAGCAGCAGCAGCGGGCTGACCTTGCCGGCCGCCACGCGCTCGGGATCGGCGCCGGCCAGCAGCAGGGTGTCGAGCAGGGCGAGCAGGCGCGAGCGGTCGCGCGCGGTGAAGCCGTAGAGCGCGGCGCAATGCAGCGGCGCCAGGTCCTGGGCGTCGCCGGCATGGACATCGGCACCGGCGGCCAGCAGGCGCGCGGTGATATCCGGCAGGCCGAGCGCGGAGGCCAGCATGAGCACGGTCACGCCACCGGGCAGGCGGTGTTCGATCTGCGCGCCGGCATCGAGCAAGGCGATGACGATATCGGTCTGGCGCATGCTTACCGCCGCCGACAACGGCGTGGCACCGCTCCCGGCCGCGTGCTGCGGATTGGCGCCGCGTGCCAGGCACAGGTCGACGACCGCGGCGTGGCCGCTGCCGGCCGCGCGCAGCAGCGCGGTGCAGCCCTGGGCATCGACGGCGTCCACCGGCAAGCCGAGTTCGATCAGGCGGCGCACGGCGTCGGCATCGCCACGGGTCGCGGCGGCCGGCACGTCGGCGGCGCGCAAGGGGCGGCGCGGCAGCGGCCACACCCGCCAGTCGAGCCAGTCGGCGAGATCACGGCGGCCGATCGAGAGCGCCACGCCCAGCGGCGTCTGGCCATCGGCGGCGCGCGCGTCCGGCGAGGCGCCCTGCATCACCAGCAACTTCAACGAGGCCTCGCGGCCCAGCGCGGTGGCCAGGTGCAAGGCGGTCATGCCGTGGCTATCGCGGGCTTCGCGGTCCACGCCACGTTCGAGCAAGGCGAGCTGCAGGCGCAGCCAACCCAGGCGTACCGCCAGTGAGAGCGGCGGATCGCCGGCGCCGGGATGGGCGAACGGATCTGCGCCGCGCTCGAGCAGTTCGAGCGCGAACTGCTCTTGCCCGCGCGAGCTGCTGTCGTGCTGGACGCAGGCGCTGAGGAAGCGGGTCAGGCCACCGGCGCCGGCAGGCGATACGCCATGCCGCAGCAGTACCTGCAGGGTCGCCAGGGCATCCACGCCGCGCGATAGCAGCGCAAACAACGGCACATCGCCGCAGGCGTCACGCACTTCCGGGTCGGCGCCGTGGCGCAGCAGCCAGTCGACCGCATCCGGGTTCAATGCCAGGTGCGGGTCGTGCAAGAGTTCGCCGAGCTCGCGCGGCGCGCACAGCCGGGCCAGGGCGGCCAGGCCGTCGGCGCGACCGAACTGCAGGCCCTCGCGCAACAGCACCAACGGCGGGCGGTCGAGTACCGGCGGCGGCGCGGAGGCATCGGCCTCGTTGTCGGTGCGGGTGTCGGTGACCGCCGACGGCAGCGGGTAGTCCGGATCCAATAGCGCGACGATGCTCCAGCGGCCGGCTTCGGCGGCGATATCGACAGCGCGGCGGCCGGCATGGTCAGGCTGGTCCGGCGGCAGGCCGAGATCGAGCAGGCGCTGCAGCAGCGCGGCGGAGGTATGTTCGGCGCTGGTCGCCAGCAGCACGGCATTGCGGCCGTCGCTGTCGACCGCAGTGAAGTCGGCCTTGCGCGCGAGCAGCTGTTCGAGCACGCCGACGCGGGCATGGCGTGCCGCCTCCAGGAACGGCGTGCGGCCGAGCAGGTCGCGCGCGTCGAGGTTGGCGCCGGCAGCCAGCAGCACTTCGGCGATCTCGGCGTGCCCGGCTTGCGCCGCTTCGTGCAGCGCGCTGCGGCGCTGGCGGTCGCGCGCATCCACGCGTGCCTTGTGCTTGAGCAGCAATTGCACGCCGGCGGTGTCGTCCTCTTCGGTGCCGGCGGCGGCCAATAGCACCGGGCGGCCTTCGGCCGGCTCCGGCTTGGCGCCGCGCTCGAGCAGGAAGCGCGCCAGGCGCCAGTTGCCGGCCTGGCACGCCATGGCCAGCGGCGACAGGCCGTCGCTGTTCAGCGCGTCGATCTCGGCGGCGGCATCGCGCAGCAATGCGGCCACGCCGGGGTCGGAGCTGCGCACGGCGTGGTGCAGCGGCGTGTTGCCCTCGGCATCGGTCACGCGCGGGTCGGCACCATTGGCCAGCAGCGTCATCACCGCATCCGGGCGGCCATGCCAGCTGTCGCGGGTGGCGGCCAGCAGCGGGGTCATGCCGCGATAGGACTGGTTGAGGTCGACCCGGCGCACGATCAGTTCGCGCAGCAGGCGCAGGTCGGGCAGCACCGCGGCGAGCGCCGGCAAGCTGCGTTGGTCGCGCCAGGACGCGTCGGGCAGCGCGTGCGGGTCGGCACCGGCCTCCAGCAGTTGCAAGGCGCGGTCGACCCGCCCCCCGCGCGCTGCGTCGTATAGCGCCGGCACCCATTCGTGGCGCGGCAGGGATTCCAGCGGCGTGGTTTCCAGGGTCGCAGCGAGCAGCTCGCTTGCCTGCGGTGCAACCTGCACTGCGCCGGCGCCGGGCATCCGCTGCAGCAGCAGGTGCAACAGGGGCGCGGCCACCGCCGCCAGTACCGCCCACAGCCAGTGCGCACGCGCGGACACTAACTCCGGCCAAGCCAGCACCAGCCCGAGCGCGCAGACCAGCAGTACCGCGCCGGCAACCGCCAGGCCTTGCCAGGCATGCAATTCGCGCCCGCCCAGGTGTTGCCAGGCACGGCGCAGGTCGCCGCCTTCCCTTTCAAGTTCATGCCAGAGCGGCCAGGTCCGCCACAACCCAAGCAGGGTGGCGGCGACGGCAACGCTCAGCGCCAACGCCGCAGCCAGGCTGCCGCTGTCGCGCAGCGCGGTGAGCGGCCAGGCCACCAACAAGGCCAGCAAGGCGCCACCGGCGGCCCACAAGCCGAGCAAGGGCAAGGCGCCCTGCCCGACTGCTCGCCAGTGGGCGGGAACCGCGCGAGTGCCGCGGGCCCAGGACACGCCCAATGCGAATGCAGGTTGCGCCAGGCACAGGGCCAGGGCCGCCAGCACGCCGCCGAATCCACCAAGCAGGGTCAGCAGCCCGCCCGCGGCGAAGGCCGCAGGCACCCAGCGCATGCGTGGCGATGCTTCAGCCACCGGCGCGCTCCGTACCAGGCAGGCTGGGCGGCATCTGCAGATAGAAGCCGCGCTCGGCCAGCGCCTGGCGCACCTGCGCCGCGTCGGCCAGCGCCAGCTTGCGCTCGGCGGTCAAGGCGACCTCGACCACGAAGGCCAACGGCGCCAGCTGCGCGAGGAGCGCAGGCGGCACGGCGTCGAACACATCGCGAGTGGCGAGATAGACGTAAGTGTCCTGTTTGCGTTGGCTCTTGTAGACGTAGGCTTGCATGCGTGCGGGCCACGCCCAGCGGAAAAAAATCCAGCCGGAATTGTGTCGGAAATACGGCACTGGCGAAAGGTTCGCCAGCGTGCTGGGCAACTGAGGCCGTTCATTATCCACCGCGCCCGGTGAGGACGGGGCAAGCAAAAGGCCCGCCGGACAACGCCGCCGGAAGTTCCGGCGAGGCTGCACGGCGGGCCCGTTCAGGGCACGCGTTCGGCTTACTTCACCTTGGCGTAGGTGCCCTTCAGCGCCATGCCGGCCATGATCGCACCGGCATAGCACTCGTAGTTGGTCGGGCTGCTGAATTCCTTGCCGTTGTAGAAGCTCACCACGTCGATGACGGCATTGGCGCCCTTGACCTTGGCCCCGTCCTGCAGCGCCTTGAGCACCGACAGCGTGACCCAGCGGCAAGCCTCGGCATCGCTCTTGTTGAACGCATTGGTCTTGCGGTTGGAGGAGTCGCCGCCAAAGGACTGCAGGACCGCCGGGTGGCTCTGGCCGGCCAGGTAGAACTTGACGCTGCCATCGATGCCGGCGTCCTTGGCTTCCTGTGAATTCACCAGCTCGGCCAGCGACTGTTCCACCCGGGTTTCGCGGGCGAACGCTTGCGGCGCGGCCAGCAGCAGGGTCAGGCAGGTAGCAGTGAGAATTCGTTTCATGGGTTTTCCTCCTTGGTGATGAACGATGGTCAATGCGGCCAGCGGCGGAAGATCAACGAGGTGTTGATGCCGCCGAAGGCGAAGTTGTTGCTGGCCACGTACTCGGTGTCCAACGCACGGCCTTCGCCGGTGACGTAGTCCAGGGCGGCGCAGCGCGGGTCGACCTGCTCCAGGTTCACGGTCGGCGCAAACCAGCCTTGGCGCATCATTTCGATGCTGAGCCAGGCTTCGAACGCGCCGCAGGCGCCGAGCATGTGGCCGACGAAGCTCTTCAGCGAGCTGATCGGCACGCCGCTGCCGAATACCTGCGCGGTGGCCTGCGATTCGGCCACATCGCCATGGTCGGTGGCGGTGCCGTGGGCGTTGATGTAGCCGATCTGCGCGGCCTCCAGGCCGGCATCGGCCAGCGCCAGGCGCATCGCCTGGGCCATGGTGTCGGCGCTGGGCTGGGTGACGTGCTGGCCATCGCTGTTGGTGCCGTAGCCGACGATCTCGGCGAGGATGTTGGCCCCGCGCGCCTGCGCGTGCTCGAGCTCCTCCAGCACCAGGGTGCAGGCGCCCTCGCCCAGCACCAGGCCGTCACGCGCGGCGTCGAACGGCCGCGGCGTGGTTTCCGGCGCATCGTTGCGCACGCTGGTGGCGAACAAGGTGTCGAACACCGCCGCGGCGGTGGCGTCCAGTTGCTCGGCGCCGCCGCACAGCATCACCGTCTGCTTGCCGCTGGCGATCGCCTCGTAGCCCGAGCCCACGCCCTGGCTGCCCGACGTGCAGGCGCTGGAAGTGGTGATGACCCGGCCGGTGAGGCCGAAGAACACGCCGATGTTCACCGGCGCGGTGTGGCTCATCATCTTCAGGTAGGTGGTGGCGCTGATGCCGGCGGTGGTGTGTTCGTTGAGCATGCGGCCGAATTCGGCGGTGGCGTCGTGCGCGCCCGAAGACGAGCCGTACGACACCCCGGCCATGCCGCTGCGCAGCACCGGATGGCCGAGCAGCCCGGCCTCCTGCAACGCCAGCTCGGTGGCGCGCACCGACATCACCGCCACCTTGCCCATGCTGCGGGTGGTCTTGCGGTTGTAGTGCGGCGGCAGCTCGAACGGCAGCGCCGGCGCCGCCAGGCGGGTGTTCAAGCCCTCGTAGACATCCCATTCGGGCAAGCGGCGCACGGCGTTCTGACACTCGCGCAGGCGCAAGTGGATGCTCGACCAATCGTGTCCGAGCGGGCTGATGGCGCCGGCACCGGTGACCACGACGCGCTTCTGGTTGCTGCTCATGCCGCCAGTCCTCCGTTGACCGAGATCACTTGCCGGGTGATATAGCCGGCGTCCTCCGAGAGCAGGAACACCACTGCCGCGGCGACTTCTTCCGGGCGCCCGAGCCGGCGCGCGGGTACCAATGGCAAGGCGTGCTCGACCACCTCGGCTTCCAGCATCTCGGTGTCGATCAAGCCGGGCGCGACGCAATTGACGGTGATCGCACGGCTGGCCAGTTCCAGCGCCAGCGCCTTGGTCGCGCCGATGATCCCGGCCTTGGCCGCGCTGTAGTTGGTCTGCCCGCGATTGCCGACCAGGCCGGACACCGAGGACAAGGTGACGATGCGGCCGGGCTTGCGCCGCCGCACCATCGGCATGATCAACGGGTGCAACACGTTGTAGAAGCTGTCCAGGTTGGTATGGACCACCGCATCCCAATCTTCGCCGCTCATCGCCGGGAAGGCGTTGTCGCGCGCGATGCCGGCGTTGCAGACCACGCCGTAGTAGGCGCCATGCGCTTCCACATCGGCCAGCAGGGCGGTCGCGGCGGCGGCGCGGTCGGCGACATCGAATGGCAGCACGCGCGCCTGCCGGCCGAGCGCGCGGATCTGCGCGGCTATTGCTTCGGCTTCGTCGATGCGGCTTCGGCAATGCACCACTACGTCATGCCCGGCCTCGGCCACGCGCAAGGCAATCGCCTTGCCGATGCCACGACTGGCCCCGGTCACCAGGACCGTCGAATCCCCCTTCATTGCTCACTGCTCTCCAGATAAGCCGCCGCATCGGGCGGCTCGAACACCGAAATATTGGCGGACGCCAGCACCTGGTCCTGCTGCAGGATTCTGCAGGCGAACATCCCCAGGCCATTGTCGCCCATCAATTCGCATCTTGCCTCTACCCGCAACACGGCGCCGGCGGCAAAGCGCTCAGTGGCGGCCTGGTAGCGTCGGGTGCCGAGCAGGAAGCCGATCGAGGGCTCGGCGCCGCGGCCGCGCGCGCGGCAGCCGGCCCAGGCCGCCACGGTCTGCGCCATGTACTCAACGCCCACCCAGGCCGGCACGCCGGCGGCGTCACCGAAGACTGCATCGGCCGGTACCCGCAGTTCGGCGACCACGCTTTCCTCGTCCCAGGCCAGCAGGCGGTCGATCAGGCGCATCTGGCCGCGATGCGGGATGACTTGTTCGATGTCGTAGTGCAGGTTCATGTCATTGCGCCGAGAAGGCCAGCACGGCATTGCTGCCGCCGAAGGCGAACGAGTGACTGAGCAGGTGGCGCGGCGAGCGCGCGGCGCGCTGGCCGGGCACGACCAGGGCCAACGGCGGCAACTCGGGGTCGGCCTCGCCGTCCCACCAGTGCGGCGGCAACAGGCCTTCGGGATTGCGCGCCAGGGTCAGCCAGCACAGCGCCGCTTCGATTGCGCCGGCCGCGCCCAGGGTGTGGCCGGTCAACGGCTTGGTTGCGCTGGCGGCGACCGGGCCGCCGAACACCGCCTGCATCGCGCGGCTTTCCATCGCATCGTTCTGGCGCGTGGCAGTGCCGTGCAGGTTGACGTAGTCGATGTCGCCTGGGCGCAGGCCGGCGCGCGCGATCGCCAACGCCATCGCCTCGATGGCACCGGTGGCGGCGGGATCGGGCGCGGAAAGATGATGGGCGTCGGAGGTCTCGCCCCAGCCAGAAAGCCGCACCGGGCCTGGGGCACGGCTCATCACGAACAGGGCCGCGCCTTCCCCGATGTTGATGCCCTGGCGATTGCGCGAGAACGGATTGCAGCGCTGCGCCGAGACCGACTCCAGCGCACTGAAACCCTCGACGGTGAAGCGGCACAGCGAATCGGCGCCCCCGGCGATGACAACATCGGCGATGCCGGCGCGCAACAGCCGCGCCGCCGACATCATCGCCTTGGCGCTGGAAGAACAGGCCGTGGACACCGTCCACGCCGGGCCACGCGCACCGCTGAGCTCGCGCACGAAGCGCGCCGGCGTGCCCATTTCCTGCTGGGCGTAGTGGAAGTCTTGCGGCCACGGCTGGCCGAGGGCACGTTGGTGCAGTGCGTGTTCGGCCTCGCCGATGCCCGAGGTGCTGGTGCCCAGCACCACCGCTACCCGATCGGCGCCGTGGCGCTCGACCGCCGCGGCCGCGCTCGGCGCGATCTGGGCAAAGGCTTGGCGCAGCAGGGCGTTGTTGCGACCGCGTAGTTCCACCGCGAGGTCGTCCATCGCCGGCAACGGTGACAGCACGCGGCCGAGCACCAGCGGCCGGCCCGGGGTCACGGCGTCGGTAGCGGGATTGGCCGGCGGCTGCAGGTCGAACAGCGCACGGGCGACGCTGTCGCCCTCGCCGCCCAACGCGCACACCACGCCCATTTCATTGAGGAAGACGTCTTTCACTGCGGGCTTTGGTCCAGCGGAGCGGATTCGATATCCAGCGCGTAGCCTTCGGCCAGGTTGCGCAGGTTCTGGTGGGTGTCGTCACGCCGCTGCAGCACCAGCCAGGCACGACCTTGGTGCTCGAGCCGGCGTTCGTCGCCCTGCTCGACCACTGTCCAGTCCGCCGGCAGTGCCGCGCGCACTGCGTCGGTGGGCCACAGCGCGAACTGCAAATCGTCGAGTACGCGCTCGCCGCGTACCTGCGCTGGCAGCCAGGGTGCGCGCTGCTGTTCCAGGCGGTGGCCATCCCAGCGCAGGGTGACGCCGGTCTGGCCCAGGGCCTGCACGGCCAGGCGCACTTCGTGGGCATCGGCTTCGAGCAACGCATCCATCGTGCTGCGATGGGTGCCGTAGCTGAAGACCAGGCGCTGCTGCAGGGCCAATGTCTTGCCCAGCGAGGCCGGCGCCAGCTGCAGCGGCGGCAGCGCGATGGCGGGCGTGCGCACGCGCGCGCCGGCGCAGGCCGCCAGCAGTAGCACCGTAGCCAACGTCAGCACACGCGCGGCGAAGCGAAGACTCATGCGCCGCACAGCTCTTCCAGCACCCGCAGGCGGCGGCCGCTGGGGTCGGCCACGTAGGCATTGTTCTTGTCCCAGGCGTAGCCGGCGAGAATGGCGCACACCATGCGGCGGATCTCCGGTTGTTGCTGCGGATGGAAGATGATCTGCTGGAAGCCGCCGGCATACCAGGATTCGACGAACCGGCGGAACGTCTTCACGCCATCGCGCAGCGGCACGGCGAATTCATTTTCCCAGTCGACACTGGCCCCGGCGTAGCGGCGGGCCAGGCACTCGGCCGCAAGTTGGGCTGACTTGAAGGCAATGGTGACGCCGGAGGAAAACACCGGGTCAAGGAACTCGCCGGCATTGCCCAGCAGCGCATAGCCTTCGCCCCACAGTGAACTGACGTTGGCCGAGTAGCCGGTGATGCGACGTACCGGCAGCACCGCCCATTCGGCCTTGGCCAGCAACCGGGTCAGGTTCGGGTCCTCGCCGACGATGGCCTGCAACTTCTGCAATTCGTCGCCTGGATAGCGTTCGAAGAACGCCGGCTCGGCCACCACGCCCAGCGAACAGCAGCCGTTGGAGAACGGAATGGTCCAGTACCACACGTCCACATGCTCGGGATGGGTGGTAATCAGGATCTTGTTGCGATCAAAGCCCGCTTCGGGCGCGATGTGGTCGCGCACGTGGGTGAAGATTGCACCGCGCACCGGGAAGTTGGAGGGCGACTCCAGCTTGAGCAGGCGCGGCAGCAGCCGGCCGAAGCCGCTGGCGTCGAGCACGAAGTCCGACTCGATCGTGTATTGGCGGCCCTCCGGGTCGCGCACGTCCACGCTGGGCTGGACGCCGGGGCGCATCGCCAGCACTTCATGGCCGAAACGCACGTCGGTGCCCAGGCGCTGCGCGCCCTTGGCCAGCACCTGGTCGAAATCGGCGCGCTGCACCTGGTAGGTGGTGCCCCAGCCGGGCGAGAACTTGTCGCGGAAATCGAATTGAGTGGTGCGTTCGCCGCGCACGAACGCTGCGCCATTCTTGTACTGGAACCCGGCCTCGACCACATCCTGCAACAGGCCGGCCTGCTCGATGTATTCCATGCTTTGCGGCAGCAGGCTCTCGCCGATCGAGAAACGCGGGAACTGCTCGCGTTCGATCATCACCACCTGCCGCCCTTGCTGGCGTAGCAGCGCGGCGGCGACCGAGCCGGCCGGGCCGGCGCCGATGATGAGGATGTCGGTTCTTTCCGTAGAACGGGTCATGCGGGGGCCTCAGTGGGGTAGGCGAGTAGTCAGGGGTGCGAGGCGGGGCGGAACAGTGGCGTGATCAGCCAGACCAGGCCAATGCCGAGCAACAGGGTCAGGCCGAAGGCGCGCAACGCCGGCGTCGAAGACAGGGCGAGCAGGCCGAACGACAACCAGGTGCTGGCCGCGCCGACACAAACCGACAGCCACGCACTGCGGTCGCCGCGGTGCTCAAGCAGGAAGATCCCGTAGTCGATGCCCATGCCGAGCAACAGCAGCAACGCCAGCACGTTGAATAACTGCAGCGGCTGATGGAGCCAGCCGAGCAGGGCGACGGTGAGCAGGCCGGCCAGCAGGGTCGGCGCGATCACCCGCCAGGACTGGCCGCGATAGCGCCAGGCCAGCACGCCGAACACCAGCACGACACCAGCCAGCAGCAGCGCGCCCATCATCCGGCGGTAGTGGCCAAGGAGTTCGGAGAAGTCGGCGGTGCGATCGACCCAGCGAACGCCTGCGAGTGCGTCGGCCTGCGCGCGCAACGTAGACAGGCCATCGGCACGCGCGAGGTCGTCGACCATCACCACCGAAGCCTGGCCATTGCCAAGCTTGCCCAGCCACAGATGGCGGAACGGCAGCGAGACCGGATCACGCAGGAACGCGTCGATCCCGACTGCGGCGCCGTAAGTGGGCCGGGTCAGGGTTTCGCCGGTGGCCTGGCCCACCTGCGCCAGCACCGCGCTTTCGACCTGCGCGGTGAGGGCGGCGTCGGCGTCCTGGCGCGCCCGCGCGGGCCACCAGTCGCTGATGGCCTGGTGGCCGCCGACGCGGCCTTGCGCTTCGAGGGCGTCCAGGCGCGCGACCAGCGCTTGCTCGCGTCGCAGCACCTGTTCGGCATCGGCGCCCTGCACCAGGAAGAACTGCGCCGGGCTCGGCATGCCGAGCAGGCGGCCGACTTCGATCTGCTGCGCCATCAATGCCGGTGGCGAGGATTGCAGGCTGCGCAGGTCGTCATCGGCACGCAGCTGCCACAGGCCGGTGCCGATCAACACCAGCGCGGCCACGCCGAGCCCAGCCCACAGACCGCGGCGCGTCTGTCCCAGCCGCGGCCAGCGATCGAGCGTGCCGCCAAGCCAGTCGGAAAAGCGCGTCGGCCGTACCGCCCCTTTGTCGAGGAACGGAAACCAGGCGATCACCGTCAGGAACGCGGCCGCCAGGCCGACCACCGAGAACAACGCCATCTGCCGCAGCCCGGGAAACGGCGCCAGGCCCAAGGCGAGATACGCCAGCGCGCTGGTGACCAGCGCCAACCACAGCCCGGGCAGCAAGTGGCGCAATAGCTGCCAGCGGCTACCGCCCGGTTCGGCCTGGCGCGAGCCGAACCAATGGATGCCGTAGTCCTCGGCCACGCCGACCAGGCTGGCGCCGAACACCAGGGTGAGCAGGTGCACCTTGCCGAACACCAGCGCGGTGACCGACAACGCGGTGGCACAGCCGATCAGCAGCGACATCGCCACCAGCAGGATCGGCCGCAGCGAACGGAACGCCAGCCACACCAGCAACAGGACCGCCGCCAGCGAGCCCCAGCCGATCGTGTTGATCTCGCGGCTGGCCTGCGCGGCGGCGGCTTCGGCGTGCAGCGGCACGCCGGCGCGCAGTTCACGTACGCCGGGGACCGCCGCGCGCGCGGACGCGGCGGCGGCGTCCAGCGCTTGGCCGATACGCTGTTCGCCATCCAGGCGGAAGGCGGAATCGCGGGTCTGGAACTGCAGCACTGCCCAGTAGCGGCCATCGGCCTGGAGCAGGCCGTCGTCGCCGACGCGCAAGCCGCTGCCGGCCGCGCGTGCCTGCCACCATTGCGACCACAGTCCGAGCGGGTCGCGATTCCACTCGGTCAGTCGCGGCGCGCCGACCGGGCCGTAGAGCGCGGCCAGGGCCTGCTGTCCCAGCGCGGCGGCATCGCTTTCGCGTAGCCGCGCGCGTTGCGCTTCGGTCAGCAGGCGGTCGCGATACGGCGCATAGAAGTTGCGCGCCTGCTCGAACCAGCCCTGCACCGATGCGTTCTCGACGATTGGCAAGGTTCCCGTACGGTCTGCAGCCTGCAACGCGCGCGAGTAAGCGGCCTGCGCGGCCTTGGCCCCGGCGGCATCGTTGCTGCCGAGCAACACCACGACCTGGCGGGCGCTGTTGTCGGCGATCAGGCGCGTGGCGTCCGAGAGCAGGCGGTCATCGGCGTCCTGCGGCAACAGTGCCAGCACATCGCTGTCCACGTGCGCGCCACGCCAGAAGCCCACCTGGTGAACGACCACGGCGGCAACCAGCAGCAGCCACGTGGCAGCCACCCAGCGCCACCGGCGGTGCAGCCTGGCGTCGCCGGCGTCGATGCCTGCTGGCTCAATCAAGGCTGTGTTCCTCGCCCGCGTCCAGTGGCGGCGCCAGGCGGAAGTTGTCGAAGCTCAGGCGCGTACGGTCGTGGTTGGCTTCCTCGATCTCGACCTGGCGCACATAACGGTCGCCTTCGAGCTCAAGCGAGGCAAACGCCTTGGCCAGCATCGCCGAGCGTGGCGTCAGGTGCAGGCGCCAGGCGTTGTCGGGCAGCAGCTCGGTGCGTATCTCAAAGCTGGCGGACATCGCCTGCACGTCGCCGCTCATCAACGCGAACATCATCGCGTTGATCGCGCGCATGGCCGGTTGCTGGCGGCCATCGACCTCGACCTGGATGCTGCCGTCGGCCTGGCGGCTGAGGATGCGGTCGCGGGTGAGCACGACTTCGGACGGGAACGGCTTGAGCGTGCGCCAGATCACCCCACGCTGTTGGGCCAGCACGAACTGGCCCTGCGAGCGCAGTGGGTTGCGAAAACCGGCCACCTGCTTTTCCTGGGTGAAGTCGGCACGCAGCAAGGCCGGGCGGGCCACCCGCTGCTGCACCTGCGCCAGGTCGGCAGGAACCTGCGCAGCGGCAGCCGGCGTCTTGGCCGGCGCGGCCAGCGGCAGGGCCAGCGCAAACAACAACACGAGCGACTTCATTGCGGTTTTACTCCCAGCCGCTCCCACAACACCGGGGGGCAGACGTACTGCAGTTCGCCGGTGGCGGCGAGCACGGCAACCTGGATGGTGTGGGCGCGCGTCAGCACCTGGCCGCTATCGGCATCGCGGATCTCATAGTCGATCTTCAGGCGGTTTTCGAATTCGCTGATGCGGGCGGAGACCTTCAGCGCCTGCGCGTACAACAGCGGCCGGATGTATTTGACCCGCGCATCGACCACCGGCCACAGGTAGCCGGATTCCTGCATCTGCGGGTAGTCGTAGTCATAGCGCGCCAGCAATGCGCAGCGCGCGATTTCGAAGTACTTGAAGTAGTTGCCGTGCCAGACCACCTGCATGGCATCGCAGTCATGGAAAGCGGGGCTGAGCGAGATTTCGGCGGCGAGATCAGTCGACATACAAGGTCCAGCTTTCCTGGCGGATATGCGCAACCAGCGCGCGCAACTCGGCATCCAGCGCGCGGTCTTCTTCGACCAGCGCGATGCGCTCGCACAGATCGGCATGCATGGCCTCGGCGGCCTCGCCAAACGCGGCACGCTCCTGCACGCGTTCGCGCAGGGTAATGCCCTGGCGCGCGGCAATCAGCATGGCGGCGATGACTTGCTCGGTGAGGGTGAGCACGCGCAGGCAGTCGCGCGCGGCGATCGTGCCCATGCTGACCTTGTCCTGGTTATGGCATTCGGTGGAACGGGAAAACACCGAGGCCGGCATGGTCAGCTTGAGCGCTTCGGCAGTCCAGGCCGAGACGCTGATCTGCAGTGCCTTGAGACCGTGGTTGATCGGCGCGCGCTCGCCATTGACGCCGGAGAGGTTGGCCGGCAGGCCGTGGTTGTAGCGGCTGTCCACCAGCAGCGCGAGCTGGCGGTCGAGCAGGTCGGCGACGTTGGCCACCGCGTTCTTCAGCGTATCCATGGCCAGTGCGATGTGCCCGCCATAGAAGTGGCCACCATGCAGGATCTGCTCGCGGTCCGGGTCGATCAGCGGGTTGTCGTTGGCGCTGTTGAGTTCGGTTTCGATCAACTGGCGCAGGAACGGCAGCACATCTTCAAGCACGCCGATCACGTGCGGGGCGCAGCGCAGCGAATAGCGATCCTGCAGCCGATGGTCGTTGCGGCTCGGGCGGTCGCTGTGCAGGTCTTCACGCAGGCGCTCGGCCACGCGCATTTGCCCCGGGTGCGGCTTGGCGGCAAACAGCACTTCATCGAAGTGGTGCGCGTTGCCGTTGCTGGCGAGCACGTTGAAGGCGGTCAGGCGGGTGGCCAGGCGGGAGACGTAGTCGGCGCGGCGCCAGGCCAGGCAGGCCAGCGCGGTCATCACCGCAGTGCCGTTCATGATCGCCAGGCCTTCCTTGGGCCGCAGCTTCAGCGGGGTCATGCCGATCTCGGCCAACACCTCGGCCGCGGGCCGGCACTGGCCCTGGTACATGACCTCGCGCTCGCCGCACAGGACCGCGGCCACGTAGGACAGCGGCGTCAGGTCGCCACTGGCGCCGACCGAACCTTCGGCCGGGATCATCGGCAGCACGTCGTGGCGCAGCAGCGTCGCCAGCCCTTCGAGCAAGCCCAGGCTGACGCCAGACATGCCGCGGCTGAGCGAGGCCAGGCGCGCGGCCAGCACCGCGCGCGTCTCTTCTTCATCGAGGAAACGACCGAGGCCGCAGCCGTGATAGGTGTAGAGATGGTGCGGCAGTTCGGCCACCAGTCGCGGCGGGATGTTCACCGTGCACGAGTCGCCGTAGCCGGTGGTCACGCCATAGACCACGCCGTCTTCGGCGAGCAGGCGGTCGAGGAAATCGGCACCGCGCACGATCCGCGCGCGGAATGCTTCGTCTTCGCTCAATGCGGCCACATGCGTGCGGCGGGCCAGGCCCACCACCGATTCGATCGCCAGCGGCGCGGCGCCGAAACGCTGCAGCGGCAGCTCATTGTCCATCTTCATGCGGCACCTGATCCCAGAAGGGGAAGAAATTGAACCAGTCGTAAGGGGCGGCCTTCACCTGTGTTTCCAGCCAGCTCGCCAGGCGCGCGGCCTGGGCGGCGATGGCGGCGTCGCGCGAGCCGCGCGGCAACACGATGCGTTCGGCGAAGGATTGGAACTCCACGCGATAGCCGCGCCCAGCGTGCAGGCACGACATGGTGAACACCGGGCAGGCCAGCACCGCGGCCAGCACGTACGCACCAATCGGAAACGGCGCCGGCCGGCCCAGGAACGGCACCCGCACGCTGCGGCCGCCGCCGACCGGCACGCGGTCGCCGGCGATGGCGACGAACTGGCCGGCGGCCACGCGCTCGGCCAGCAGCGCGGCGGTGCCGGGGCCCATGTCGGTCACTTGCAGCAGCTCGACGCTGTGGCCGGGGTCCAGCCGCCGCATCATGCGATTGATGCGCTGTGCGTGCGCGGTGTGCACCAGCACGGTAATGCGGAAGCCCGGTACGGATTCGGCCAGCGCCTGGCACAGCTCCAGGCAACCGATGTGCGCGGTGATGATCAGCCCGCCGCGACCTTCGCGCACCAGGTCGAGCACCTGCTCGCGATGCAGCGCCACGCGCTCTGCCGGATAGCGGCGCCCGGCGGCGAGCAGCTTGTCCAGTACGGTCTCGGCGAAGCAGGCGAAATGACGCAGGCTGTGCCAGGCGCCGGGAGGGCGCGCGAAGATGCCGGCATGTGCGTGCAGTCGGCGCAGGTATTCGAGCGAGGACTGGCGCGCGGTGGGATGCAGCAGCCAGTGCGCGAGGACCACCGGATACAGGCATATCCGGAATGGCCAACGCCCAAACCAGCGATGCACGCCGCAGAGGAAGGCAATGCCGGCGGCCGAGGTGGTCTCGCCGATCTCGGCCCAATGCGGGGTGCGTGCGGTGGTGTTCATGCCGCCGGCCCGGCCAGGCGCCGCCACAGCAGCCGCGGCGAACGCCGCAGCATGCCGAAGAACAGCCGCGTATGCATGCGGGTGATGCGAACGTTGTCGCGCCACACATCGAAGTGCGAGATGCCGTCGCTTGGATAGGTAACACGCGTGCCCAGGTTGATGACACCGACGCCGCGCCAGAACAGCCGCACGATCATGTCGGTGTCGAAGTCCATGCGCCGGCCGATTGGCTCTTCGGCAATCAATCGCAGCACCGGTGCCAGCGGGTAGACGCGAAAGCCGCACATGGAGTCGCGGATCGCCAGCGACCAGGTGTTGATCCAGACCCAGACGTGGGTGAGGTAGCGCCCGTAGAGGCGGCCTTTGGGGACGCTGTCGTCGTACTCGGGCACCCCGGAAATGATCTTGGCCGGGGCTTGCCGTGCCTGGGCGAGGAAGCGTGGGATATCGCGCGGGTCGTGCTGGCCGTCGGCATCGATCTGCAGGACGTGGCTATAGCCCAGCCGCGCTGCCTCGGCGAACCCAGCCAGCACTGCGCCGCCCTTGCCCTGGTTGTGCGCCAGGCGCAGCAGCCGAACGCGCGGGCCATGGGCAGCGGCGAGCATGTCGAGCACGGCGGCGCACGCGGCGCTGGAACCGTCGTCGACCAGCAGGCAGTCCTCGCCGCTGGCGAGGACACCGGCGACCATCGCACCGATGGCGTGCTCGTGGTCGTACACCGGGATGAGCACCAGCGCGCGGAAGCCCGCGGCCGCATCGCAACGGGGCTCATGCATGGCCGAAGACGACCTTGCCGCTGGCGTGCGGCCCGTGCGCCGATACCAGCTTGAAAGCCAGTGTTTGCTGCGTGGCACTCCACTGCAACGACATGCGCACGGTGTCGCCGGGCCGCAGCACGCGCTGGAACTTGAGCACGTCCATGCGCTGGAACGGCGCCTGGATGGCGAAGGTTTCGCGGCCGAAGTGAATGGCCCAGTCGAGCTGGGCCACCCCGGGCAGGATCTGTGCCTGCGGGAAGTGGCCGTCGAAGGCGGCCAGGTCGGGTTCGAGGAAGATCTCGAGCTCGGCAGCCGTCGCGCCGCGCGAATGCCACTGCGGCTGCGGGTAGTGCGGGCGGAACAAAGCCGCCAGCGCCGGCTCGGTCACCTTGCCCTGCGCGTTGGCGGGCAAGGCTTCGACAAAGCGCCAGCGCCGGGGCCGGGTCACCGCGTCGTGGCTGTCGGCCAGATGCGCCGACAGCCGCTGCGAAAATTCGCGGCGGCCGTGCTCGCGCAACAGCCGCCAGCCGTCCTCGGTCGGCACGATCGCCGCACCCAGGACGCTGCGTGCGCCCGCCAGTACCAGCACCCGCGCCTCGGCCACGGCCGGGTGGCGCGCGAGTTGCTGCTGCAAGGCATCGAGCGAAACGCGGCGCTCTTCGATCTTGACGATGCGGTCTGCGCGGCCCAACAGACGGAAGCCGCCCGCGGCCCGTGCCTCGGCGCGATCTTCACTGCGCCACCAATGCGGCTGCGCCAGATGCGGCGAATTTACTTCCAGATGACCGTCGGCATCGATGCGCCATTGCACCTGCGGCAACGGATGCCAATGCGGCGCGTCACTGTCCCACCGGCGCCAGGCGATGCCGCCGGTTTCGCTGCTGCCAAACACTTCGGTCGGCGCGACACCCAAACGTTTGCGCACGTCGTGGGCGGAGTCGGCCGGCAACGGGCCGCCAGACGAGAACACCGCGCGCAGGCGCCCGTGCGACGCCGCCCAGTCGAGCTGTTCGGGCAGCCGCTTGAGATGGGCCGGCGTGGCGACCAGTACGGCATCGTGGCCGGCCATCGCGCTGACCATGTCTTCATGGAAGAACGCGCGCGGCAGGGTCTGGCGACCGGCAGCGAGCGGCCACAACACCCGGAACAGCAGGCCATAGATGTGCTGGTGCGACACCGTGCCGTGTATTCGACAGCCTTCGATCTGCGCGCCGAACGCTGCCTGCAATGCCTCGACTTCGCGCGCCAGCTGGCGCAGGCATTTGTCGATGGCGGCTGGCTCGCCGGTGCTGCCGGAGGTGAACATCACCACGCCGGCGCTGTCTTCATCCAGTTCGGACAGCGTCGTCGGCACGCCGCTGCCGGCGACGGCGCGCAGCGGACGCAGCGATGCCGGGAGCTCGCCGGCAAAGCCGTGCACGCGCGTGGCCAGGCGATCGAGTGTTCCGGGCAGGTCGTCGCCGGGCAGGAAGACCCGCTTGCCGGCGTGCCAGGCGCCAAACAGGGCCGCGGAAAATTCGCCTTCGTCGCTGCAGTACAGTGCCCAGTCGCGGCCTTCGGCTGCGCTGAAGGCGGTGTGCCAGTCGGCGACACGCTGGCGCCACTGTGCGTGCGAAAGCGTGGGTGTGACGGCGCGTTCGCCGGACTCGGCCAAGGCCAGCTGCCGCAGTGCAATCCACTCAGCCATGGCCATGCGCCGCCCGCACGCGCTGCCGGATGCACCACTCGGCGGCAAACAGCAGCCCCATCATCACGTAGGCCAACAGTCCGTTGTAGAGCGCCCACGTGCGCTCGCTGGCCCACAACGCGGTGGCCAGGGCGAGCGTGCCGTTGAGCACGAAGAAGCCGCACCACACCTGGGTGACGCGACGGGTATAGGCAACCGCGTGCGGCGGCAGCGCCGGTTCGGATAGCCGCGCAATGCGCTCAACCGCGCTCGGCGGGAACCGCAGGCTGACCGCGAACACCGCCAGCAGCACCGCGTTGACCAGTGCCGGATAGAGTTTCAGCGGCAGGGCCTGGTTGAGCACGGTGGCCAGCAAGGCCAGCAGGCCAGCGCCGGCCGAGGCCGCGAGCCAGACCGGCTGCCGGGTGGCGGCCGCACGCAGCAGCGCCAGGGCGAACAGCAGCAGGGCCATCCAGCGCGGCTCGAAACGACCCATCGCCAGGTAGACCAGCAACGGGTAGGCCAGCGACAGCACCAGGAGCGCGGCCGCGCGCAGACGGTTCACGGCGGCCGCTCCCTATCCGGTCAGGCGGCCTGGTCGCGCAGCAGCCCGTGCAGCACGTCGATGATGTCCTGGACGGTGCGTACCGACTTGAAGGCGTCCGGCTGCAGGCTGCGGCCCAGCAGCGGCTTGAGCTGCACGATCAGGTCGACCGCGTCGATGCTGTCGATGTCGAGGTCTTCGTACAGCCGGGTCTCCGGCGCGATCCGCGAGGGATCGATCTCGAAGCTCTCATGCAGGATCGCCACGATCCGGTCGAAAAGTTCGTTCTTGGTCATGCTCTTCAATCTCTGCTCAGGCGCTCGCCTGCTGGCGCGAGGCCACGAATTCAGCCAGCGCGCGCACGCTGGCGAAATGCTTGCGGGTTTCCTGCGAATCAGCCGACAGGCTGACGTTGTAGCGCTTCTGCAGCGCCAGGCCGAGTTCCAGCGCATCGATCGAGTCCAGCCCCAGCCCTTCGACGAACAGCGGGGCGACCGGATCGATATCTTCGGGAGTGATGTCTTCCAATGACAACGAGGAAATGATCAATTCCTTGATCTCGTGCTCAAGTGCCTGCACGCGCTGCTTCTCCCGAAAAATAATGACAAAGGTGGTCGTTGAGGCGCCGGACCGCCAGGGCTTCGCTCCCGGGGGCAGCGGCGATCTCTTGCAGGAACGGCGCGATCGGAAGGTCTTCCCCGACCTCGATCAACATGTGAAATCGCCGTGAAGGCACACGATACCACTTCTGGCCCTTCCCTAATGTCGGCGGCACGCAGGAAATCCTTACAGGCGTGATGTCCAGACCGCCGCGCACCGCGATATTCGCCGCCCCCCGCTGCAGCCGCAGCGGCTGCCCTGGCTGGCTGCGGGTGCCCTCTGGAAAGATCACCAGATTGCCGCCTGCGCGGACCGCGGCGATGCACTCCTCCACCAGCCCGGCGCCCTCGTCGTTGGCGATATAGCCGGCAGCGCGCACCGGGCCACGCATGAACGGGTTGCGCGCCACCCCGACCTTGACCACGCAGTCGGCGTCGGGAAGCAGCGAAATCAGCATGACCACGTCGATCAGGGTCGGGTGGTTGGCAAGGATCAGCAAGCCATGACGCTGAAGGCGTTCATGCCCGCGCAGCTCGTAGGTCATCACACCGAGGTGGCGCATCAGCCAGACATGGGCGGCAAAGCTGCGCTGGATCCAGCGGCGGGCAAGATCGCGCCGTCGGCGACGGTCCTTGACGCCGAGCAGCAGCAACGGGAACAGGCACACGCGCAAGAACAGGCCGCCCAGTCCAAAGGCCAGGAAGCTCAGGCCAGTACCGACCACACGCCAGGCGTGGTCGAGCCAGCGCAGCGCGGCCGACTCAGCCATGGCGGCGCCAGCGCCAATGCTGGCCATCGAGGGTGGCATCGAGTTGCGACTGCGGTTGCAGCAGGAAGCGGTGCACCGCCAGGCCGTGCGGGAGCGGCGATTGTGCAGCGCCTGTGCCGGACCCGGCGTCGGCGTCCTCTTCCCATGCCAGGCTCAGCCGCTGCCCTGCTTGGTCAGCGGGTGCGATGCGCCAGCACCAGGCGAAGTGTGTAGCGGCTTCTTCGGCGAAATCTGCGTAAATGTCCGGTAACGGGCCGTCATAGCAGATGAGCAAGACTTCCGGTGCACCGTCGGCCAGTAGCCCGGCCGCCTCCACGCAGGCGTTCTCGACCGACGCCGCGCCTGCGGCCAGGGCGAGGTAATTGCCGCGGCGCTTGCGAACGATGGAGTACAGCGCGCCCACCGCGTTGTGCACGGACAGGCTGAACGCCGTGGGCGAGAGCGCTTCGGACTGGCCGAGGGCGTGCAGCAGCTCGACCGAACCGGCGACATCGCCATGGCGCGAGACGAACACCAGCGGCAAGTCGTCGCGGTTGGCCGCGGTATCGCAGGCATCGGCGGCACTGATCGCCATCCGCCCCAGGCGGTCGATGCGCCGGCGCATGACTGCCGGAACATCGGCCAGGGCGGGCGTGCCTTCGCCTGAAGGCGCCAGGGCGTCGGCATTTGCCCAGTCGAGCCAGTCCTGGGGCTGGGTCAGGCCCGGCGCCCATGCCGCCCAGCCGGTTACGGAAAATTCGATCATGCGGAGAACAACGGCCCGGAGTCAGAAAAATGAACGATTCCGGAACGCCCGGCAGTCGAGGCGGGGATCGTGCCAGCGCGCGTTCTGGTGCGTCAATGTGCCACCCGTGAAGGCCGCACGGTAGCCGCGCGTTGGCGCGCTATCATGCCGCGCCCCGCGTCCGTCCCCAGGAATGAGCTTGCCCGCTCCGATCCATCTGCAGTTCGCCTTCGCCGCGCCTGAGACGGCTGCTATCCACCTCAACGACCCTTGCGTCCTGGCGGTGGTGGATTTCTCGCACGAACCGCTAGCTCCGGCGCTCGCTGCAGACGCCCGACGCCTGCGTGTGCCACTGCAACCGATGGGGGCCGGCGCGCTTGAAATCTGGCGTGGCGATGCGCCTGTCCAGCATGGCCGCAGTGAGCAGGGCATCGCCTGGGCCGAGAACGGAACCTTGCAGTTCGGCGCGATCGTGATCGAGGAAAGCCCCGATCTCGACCTGGAGGCGGCCAGCGCCCTGGCCTATGCGCAGGTGAACCGCTTCATCACCGAGCGCGGCTATCCGCACGTGCTGCGGATCTGGAACTACCTCGATGGCCTGACCGAGGGCGAAGGCGACCAGGAGCGCTATCGCCGTTTCTGCGTGGGCCGGGTTCGCGGGCTGCGCCAGGTTGAGGAGTCGCGCCTGCCGGCAGCGACCTGCATCGGCAGTTTCGGCGGTCCGCGCCAGTTGCTGGTGTATTGGCTGGCGGCCAAGGAGGCAGGCGTGGCCATCGAGAATCCGCGCCAGGTCAGCGCCTATCGCTATCCGCGCCAATACGGGCCGCAGTCGCCCACCTTCGCCCGGGCGATGCTGCCGCCGCCGGGCAGCCAGGCGCCGCTGCTGCTCTCCGGCACGGCCAGCATTGTTGGACACGCCACCGCGCACAGCGGCGATGTGCAGGCGCAGCTGGACGAGATCCTGGTCAACCTGGAGGCCTTGCGCGGCGAGGCGGCGCGGCTGTCGCCGTCGCTGCCGGGTGCGGTGGCCGATCCCGGCACCCTGCTCAAGGTGTATGTGCGCGATCGGCACGCCCTGCCCCAAGTGGCCGCCGCCCTGGACGCCCGTTTCGGCGACCAGGTCCCGCGGCTGCTGCTGCATGCCGAAGTCTGCCGGCGCGAGCTGGCGGTGGAGATTGAAGGCGTGCTGGGCAACCCGCCAGGCTGAGAATTCCCGCTGGGCCATGACCTGTGGCCCAGCCGCCGGGAGGAGACCCGCTGTTAGGCTTGCGCTTCTTTGTCCCTGGCCTGTCCGCCCATGCCCAAGCTGATGCCGCTGTCCCTGTTGCTGCTGGCCGCCACCGCCAGTGCGCAGGCGCCTGTCTCCCCGGCGCCCACCGCCCTCACCATCGAGCAGGTCATGGCCGATCCGGACTGGATCGGTCCCGGCGTCGACAACGCCTGGTGGCAATGGGACGGCCAGCAGGTGCAGTACCTGCTCAAGCGTAACGGCAGCCCGGTACGCGATACCTATCGCCAGCGGCTGGATGGCGCCGCGGCGCAGCGCGTGGGCGACAACGAGCGCGCCGGCCTGGATGCGGCCAACCCCGCCTACGACACGCAGCGCCAGCGCATGGTGTTCGCCCGCAACGGCGACATCTTCCTGCGCGACCTGCGCAGCGGCGCGCTGACCCAGCTCACCCGCAGCAACGACACCGAATCGCGGCCGCAGTTCGCCAGCGACGGCGGCGTGATCTGGCGTGCCGGTAATGATTGGTGCCACTGGGCACCCGCTGGCGGCACCAGCCAGGTCGCCGTGGTGAAGGCCGCGCGTGACCCCAACGCGGCGCCCAAGGCCGATGTGCTGCGCGAGCAGCAGCTGGCGACCCTGGCCACGCTGCGCCGCGATCGCGAACAGCGCGAGACCCTGCGCACGCAGGAAGACGCCTGGCGCAAGGCCGACCCCACCCGCGCTGCGGGCCCGGTGTACCTGGGCGAGGACGTCGAGATCGTCGACAGCGCGCTGTCGCCCGATGGCCGCCACCTGCTGGTGGTGACCCAGGCCAAGGGCGCCGACGAAGGCCAGGCCAGCAAGATGCCGAAATACGTGACCGAATCCGGTTACGAGGAATTCCAGGAAGCGCGTACCCGCGTGGGCCGCAACAACCCCGTGCCGCACAAGCTGTGGCTGGTGGATACCGCCGCCGGCAACGCGCGCGAGCTGAAGTTCGATGCCCTGCCGGGCATCGCCACCGATCCGCTGGCCGCGCTGCGCAAGGCCGCCAAGCAAGATGCGCTGAAGGGCAACCGCGCCGTGCGCATCGAAAGCGACGGCGACGGCAGTGGCCCGGCGATCCACTGGAGCGAGGACGGCCGCAATGCCGCGGTGGAAATCCGTGCGGTAGACAACAAGGACCGCTGGATCGCCGCCGTCGACCTGGACAAGGCGCAGCTGCTGCCGCGCCACCGCCTCACCGACAACGCCTGGATCAACTGGGGCTTCAACGACTTCGGCTGGCTGCGCGACGGCCGCACGCTGTGGCTGCTGTCCGAAGAGTCGGGCTATTCGCATCTGTACACCGTGGCCGCCGACGGCAAGCCGCGCCAGCGCACCCGCGGCAAGTGGGAAGTCTCCACGCCGGTGCCCAGTGCCGATGGCAACGGCTTCTTCTTCGTCTGCAACCAGAAGTGGCCGGGCGACTACGAGGTCTGCAAGCTCGACCTGGGTAACGACCAGGTGACCGAAGTGACTTCGCTCGATGGCGTGGAGGACTTCAGCCTGTCGCCGAATGGCCAGCAGCTGCTGGTGCGCTATTCCGGCAGCTACCTGCCCGCACAGCTGGCCGTGGTGCCGGCCGCCGGTGGCCAGGCGCGCGTGCTGACCGATACCCGCAGCGCCGCGTTCAAGGCGCAGCCCTGGATCCAGCCGCAGTACGTGCAAGTGCCGTCCAAGCATGGTGCCGGCACCATTTGGGGCAAGTACTACGGGCCGCAGAATCCGGAACCGGGCAAGCAGTATCCGATCGTGATGTTTGTCCACGGTGCCGGTTACCTGCAGAACGTCTCCGAGCGCTACAGCGCCTATTTCCGCGAGCAGATGTTCCACAACCTGCTGGTGCAGAAGGGCTACGTCGTGCTCGACCTGGACTACCGTGCGTCGGAGGGGTACGGGCGCGACTGGCGTACCGCCATCTACCGCAACATGGGCCATCCGGAGCTGGAGGATTACCTGGACGGCCTGGACTGGCTGGTGGCCAACAAGCAGGGCGATCGCGCGCGCGCCGGCATCTACGGCGGCTCCTACGGCGGCTTCATGACCTACATGGCGCTGTTCCGCGCCCCGGGTACGTTCAAGGCAGGCGCCGCGCTGCGTCCGGTCGGCGACTGGATGCAGTACAACCACGAATACACCTCCAACATCCTCAACACCCCGGACCTCGACCCGGAGGCCTATAAGGTCTCCTCGCCGATCAACTACGCCGAGGGCCTGCGCGACCACCTGCTGATCGCCCACGGCATGGTCGATGACAACGTGTTCTTCAAGGACTCGGTGGACATGACCCAGAAGCTGGTGGAGCTGCACAAGGACAACTGGGAGATCGCGCCGTATCCGCTGGAGCGCCACAGCTTCACTCGCGCCGACTCCTGGCTGGACGAGTACAAGCGCATCCTCAAACTGTTCGAGGAAGAGGTGAAGTAGAGCAGGACAGCGCATGCCCACTCCCCTTCCCCCAGCCGTGCCCCGCAGCAGCTTCGTCACCGTGATGGCCTGGCTGAGCCTGGCGGTGGCGGTGATGAGCGCGGCCGGCAATGCCTTGCAGGCGATGGCCGCGCTGCTGGCGCCGGGACTGGGGGACCTGGGTGGGATGCTGCCTGCCGGCGCGCCGGTTCCGCCGCTGCTGGCCTGGCTGGGCGAGCACCTGGTGTCGCTGTCGCTGCTGGGCGTGGTCCTGTCGCTGGCGGTCGCCTGGGTCTCCTGGGCGCTGCTGCAGCGGCGCGAGTGGGGCCGGCTGGCATTCATCGCGGTGCTGGCGCTGGCGGCGCTGGCCAACTTCGCCTGCATCCCGCTGGTGGACGTGGCGCTGGCCATGGCCACGGCGGTGCTCGACCCCAGCGGCAGCGGCGACGTGGCCGCGCAACTGGTGGACGCCGGTGCACCGATGCTCGCGGCCCTGCGCCTGGTGTGCTGGCTGGGGGCACTGGCGATCGCGGTAGTGCACGGCTGGATCATCTGGCAGCTCTGCCGCCCGGCCATTCGCGCCGAATTCCAGCGCTGAGCGCACGCTGCCGCCTGCCGGGCCGCTCGCTAGAATGGCGACATGAACGAATTCGAGCGCGTACGTGAATACCTGACCGGCCTGCAGGACCGTATTTGCGCCGCCATCGAGGCGGCCGACGGCGAAGGCCGTTTCAACGAGGATGCCTGGCAGCGCAGCGAGGGCGGCGGCGGCCGCACCCGCGTGCTGCGCGAAGGCGCGGTGTTCGAACAGGCCGGCATCGGCTTCTCCGACGTCTGCGGCACGCGGCTGCCGCCCTCGGCCAGCGCGCATCGCCCCGAGTTGGCCGGCGCTACCTGGCGGGCGACGGGCGTGTCGCTGGTATTCCACCCACGCAATCCCTACCTGCCGACCACCCACGCCAACGTGCGCTACTTCCGCGCCGAGCGCGATGGCGAAGCGGTGGCGGCCTGGTTCGGCGGCGGCTTCGACCTGACCCCGTTCTACCCGTTCGACGAAGACGTGCTGCATTGGCATCGCACCGCGCGGACGCTGTGCGCGCCGTTCGGCGAGGACCGCTACGCGGCGCACAAGCGGTGGTGCGATGAATACTTCTTCCTGCGCCACCGTAACGAGACCCGCGGCGTCGGCGGCTTGTTCTTCGACGACCTGCACGGCGATTTCGAACAGGACTTCGCCTATCTGCGGGCGGTCGGCGAGGGCTTCCTCGAGGCCTACCTGCCAATCGTCGAGCGGCGCAAGGACACTCCCTACGGCGAGCGCGAGCAGGCGTTCCAGCATTACCGCCGCGGGCGCTATGTCGAGTTCAACCTGGTCTACGATCGCGGCACGCTGTTCGGCCTGCAGAGTGGCGGGCGCGCCGAGAGCATCCTGATGAGCCTGCCGCCGCGGGTGCGCTGGGAGTACGGCTACCAGCCGGAGCCCGGCAGCGCCGAGGCGCGCCTGGCCGATTATTTGATCCCGCGCGACTGGCTTGGCTGAATAGCGCCAGGAAGCTGGCGCCGGAAGCGTGATCCAGCGCGCGAAAACCTGAGCCGTTCATGCCGCTGTAGCGCCAAGGTAATGGCACGCGTTTATTTTGGTGAAGTGGGGCACGGTTCCCCACAGTCCGTTCAGTCAAAATATCGGCGTCCGGAAATAAAAAGCCCCGCAGACCAGGGGGAGGTCAGCGGGGCCAGGGAACGGGAACTTGGGGAGGAGTGCCCGTTCCAGAGATCTGCTCCAGGGGATGGGAGAGATCCGCGACAAGCGTTGCGCTTGTCGAGGGCTATGACACCATTTCGGACATTGATAGATCGTGAAGATTTGAGTTAAGAATTCGTCGGATTAAGGGCGGATTCATTACTTTCTGACAGTTTCACGTTGCATTTTCCGACGGATAAATGCGCAGCGCTTTCCGCGGGGGTGGAGGCGCTGCGCATTCATCAATGCGCTTCGTCCCAGTTGTCGCCGACACCCGCGTCCACCACCAGCGGCACTCGCAGCGATGCCGCGCCGGCCATCAGAGTGCTGGCCTGCTGGCGCAGTTCGTCGATGAAGTCAGCGTCCGCCTCGAACACCAGTTCGTCGTGGACCTGCAGGATCATCAGCGCGCGCTCGCTATGGGCGCAAATCCACTGGTCCACCGCCACCATCGCGCGCTTGATGATGTCGGCAGCGGTGCCCTGCATGGGCGCGTTGATCGCCGCGCGCTCAGCGCCAGCGCGCTGGCCCTGGCTGCCGCTGTTGATGTATTCCAGATACAGGCGGCGCCCGAACACAGTCTCGACGTAGCCCTTCTCGCGCGCTTGCTGGCGCGTGCTCTCCATGAAGTCGCGCACGCCCGGATAACGGCTGAAGTACAGCGCGATGTAGTCCTGCGCTTCGCCGCGGCCGATGCCGAGCTGGCGCGCCAGGCCGAATGCGCTCATGCCGTACATCAGGCCGAAGTTGATGGCCTTGGCGGCGCGGCGCTCGTTGTTGGTCACTTCGTCGATCGAGCGGCCGAACACTTCGGCCGCGGTCGCACGGTGGACGTCGGCGCCGGATTCGAACGCGGCCACCAGGCCACGGTCCTCGGACAGGTGCGCCATGATCCGCAACTCGATCTGCGAGTAGTCGCAGGCCAGCAGCTTGCGCCCCGGGGGCGCGACGAAGGCGCGGCGAATGCGGCGGCCATCGTCGGTGCGGATCGGGATGTTCTGCAGGTTGGGGTCGGAAGAAGACAAACGCCCGGTGGCCGCGCCGGCCTGGTGATAGCTGGTGTGTACCCGGCCGCTGTGCGGATTGATCATCTCCGGCAACTTATCGGTGTAGGTGCTGCGCAGCTTGGCCAAGCCACGGTAATCGAGGATCACCCGCGGCAATTCGTGCTGGTCGGCGATCGCCTCCAGCGCTTCTTCGTTCGTGGAAGGCTGGCCCTTGGGTGTCTTCACTACCGCGGGCAGCTTCAGCTCGTCGAACAACAGCGCCTGCAGCTGCTTGGGCGAATCCAGGTTGAAGGTGCGCCCGGCCAGCTCGGTGGCCTTCTGCTGCGCGGCCAGCATACGCTTGGACAGGTCCGCGCTCTGCCGGCGCAATTCTTCGGCGTCCACGCGCACGCCATTGGCTTCGATGCGTTCGAGCACTGACACCAACGGCATTTCGATTTCGCGATACACCCGCGCCAGTCCCGGCTCGGCCGCCAGCTTCGGCGACAACACGCGGTGCAGGCGCAGGGTGATGTCGGCATCCTCGGCGGCGTAGCGGGTGGCGTCGTCGATGGCTACATGCGCGAACGGGATCTGCTTGGCGCCCTTGCCTGCAACATCCTCGTACTTGACCGTGTCGTAGCCCAGATAGCGCTTGGCCAGGCTGTCCATATCGTGGCGCGCGCCGCCGGAATTGAGCACGAAGCTCTGCAGCAAGGTGTCATCGGCATAGCCGGCCAGCGCGATGCCGTGGCGGCGCATGATGTGCAGGTCGTACTTGCCGTGCTGGCCGAGCTTGCGCACGGCCGGATCCTCGAGCAGCGGGCGCAGCATCTCCAACGCCTGCGCCTGCGGCAGCTGGGCCGGCGCGCCGGGATAGTCGTGGGCCAGCGGCAGGTAGGCGGCCTGCCCCGGGGTGTCGCTGAAGCTCAGCCCGACCAGGCGTGCCTGCATCGGGTCGAGGCTGTCGGTTTCGGTATCGAAGGCGAATTCGCCGGCGGCGCGCAGGCGGGCGATCCAGGCTTGCAGCTGCTCGGCCGTGGCGATCGTCTCGTACTCGCCCTTGGCTGCCAGCGCGGGGTCGATGTCGGCGGCCGTGGCAGGCGCCGCAGCGCCCACGGTGAAGCCGCGGCCGCGGGCCTGGCCTGGTTCCTTCTCCGCCACCCCGGCACCGACGTCGCCGCCTTCCAGCTCCTTCAGCGCCTGGGTGAAGCCGTAGCGCTTATACAGCGCCGCCAGCGCCTCGGCGTCGCGCTCGCGCAGCCCGAGGGTGCGTGGGCCGCCAGGCAGGGCCACGTCGGTCTTGATGGTGACCAGCTCGCGGTTCAACGGCAGCCGCGGCAAGGCCGCGCGCAGGTTCTCGCCGATCTTGCCCTTGATGGCGTCGGCCTGGGCCATGACGCCGTCCAGCGTGCCGTACTCGGCCAGCCACTTGGCCGCCGTCTTGGGGCCGCACTTGTCCACGCCGGGCACGTTATCCACCGCATCGCCCATCAGCGCCAGCAGGTCGACGATCTGCGAGGCACGCACGCCGAACTTGGCCATCACCGCCTCGTCGGAGTCCATCTGGCTGCCGGTCATGGTGTTGACCAGGCGGATGCCCGGCCGCACCAGCTGGGCGAAGTCCTTGTCGCCGGTGGAAATGGTCACCTCCAGCCCGTCGGCCGCCGCCTGCACCGCCAGGGTGCCGATGACATCGTCGGCCTCCACCCCGTCCTCGCGCAGGATGCTCAGGCCCAGCGCCTGCACGATCTCGCACATCGGCATCACTTGCGCGCGCAGCTCGTCGGGCATCGCGGCACGGTTGGCCTTGTACTGCGGATACAAGTCATCGCGAAAAGTCTTGCCTGGCGCGTCGACCACGAAGGCGACGTACTCAGGCCGTTCCTTCAACGTGGCGCGCAACATGTTGACCACGCCGAACAGCGCGCCGGTCGGCTCGCCCTGTGCGTTGGTCAGGGGCGGCAACGCATGGAAGGCGCGATACAGGTAACTGGAACCGTCGATAAGGACTAGTTTGCTCATGGCCAGATTCTACGCCGCCATGCCGGGCCGCTCGCGCATAATCGAGGTTCCCCCGGCCCGGAGCGCCCCGATGAAAACGACCCCCCTGCTGCTCGCGATAATGCTCACGCTGGCTGGCTGCGCCAGTGGCGGTGCCGGCATGGTGGGCGCCGATGGCGCGCCGGTGGACCTGCGCAATGCCGAGGTCAGCAGCAAGACCATGGGCAACGGCGACACCGTCGAGGAATACCGCGTGGCCGGCCAGGTGCGCATGGTGAAGGTCACCCCGGCGCGCGGCGCAACGTTCTATCTGTACGACCGCGACGGCGACGGCCACATGGACAACGACAACGACGGCCCCTCGCCGGTGTATTGGAAGCTCTACAGCTGGTAAGCAGGCAGCCGCGCCGCGTAATCGATCACCGAATGACCAGCACCGGCACCGTGCTGTGCGTCAGCACCTCGGTGGTCTGGCTGCCCAGCAATACCCGGCTCATGCCGCGGCGGCCATGCGAGGTCATCACGATCATGTCGCTGCCGCATTCCTTGGCAGTATCGATGATGCCTTCGGCTGCGTAGCGGTCGAGCACATGGCGCGGATGTACTTCCACCCCTGCGGCCCGCGCCGCTTCCAGCGCTGGCGCCAGGATCTTCTGCGCACCTTCCTCGCGCTCCTTGCGGTACTCCGGGCTGGCTTCGTAGCCGACGCTCCAGCCCATCGCGTCGTACATGCCCATGGCCCACGGCTCGGACACGGTGACGATGTCTACCTGGGCTCCGGTGGCCTTGGCCAAGGCCAGGCCGTGCTCCAGGCCACGCTGGGCCAGCTCGGAACCATCGAGGGCAATCAAGATACGCTTGTACATGACTCGCTCCTGGCAACCGTCCGGCGACGGGTTAGTGGCAGCATTTCACCACTTTTGACGGCCAGGGTGCGTTGATCTGGATCAACGCAGCGTCGCGGCGCCGGCCGGGCGCCTGTTCAGATCACCGTGAGGTTGGCGTAGGCCAGCACCAGCCACTTGGCGCCGGCTTCGTCGAACTGGACCTGCACCCGTGCGTGCGCGCCGCTGCCCTCGTAGTCGGTGATTACACCGCCGCCGAACTTCGGGTGGCTGACATTGGCGCCCAGCGCGATCAATGGCGCTTCGATCGCCGCTGCGCCGCGGCTGGCACCGATGGCCGACGGCCGCGATATCTGCACCCGCGGCCGCACCTCGTTGATCAAGTCGCGCGGGATCTCGCGCAGGAAGCGCGAGGGCATGTTGTAGTTGTCCTGGCCGTGGATGCGCCGCGACTCGGCGTAGCACAGCAGCAGCTTCTGCCGCGCGCGGGTGATGCCGACGTAGGCCAGGCGCCGCTCTTCTTCCAGCCGCCCGCTTTCCTCCAGCGAACGCGCGCTGGGGAACAGGCCGTCTTCCAGGCCCGCCAGGCACACCAGCGGGAATTCCAGGCCCTTGGCCGAATGCAGCGTCATCAGCTGCACACCTTCCTCGCCCGCCTGGGCCTGGCCTTCGCCGGCCTCCAGCGAGGCATAGGCCAGGAACGCCACCAGCTCGGTCATGCCCTGCGTAGCTTCGTCTTCCTCATCCGGCCGCACGAAGCGCGAAGCCACCGAGACCAGTTCGTGCAGGTTCTCGGTGCGCGATTCCGAATCCAGTCCGCCGCGGCTCTCCTTGGCCCAGTACTCGCGCAGGCCCGATCGCATCAGCACATGGTCGATGCGTTCCTTCAGCTCCATGGCGCCGGTTTCCGACGCCAGTTGCTGGACCAGGTTGAGGAAGCCGGCCAACGCATTGCGGGCGCGGGCGGCCAAGTCGCTGGACTGGGTGCACAGCATGGCCGCCTGCCACAACGACAGCGCATTGGCGCGGGCCAGCCGGCGCACTTCATCCAGGGTGCGGTCGCCGATGCCGCGGGTGGGCGTATTGACCGCGCGCTCGAACGCGGCGTCATCGTCGCGGTTGGCCAGCAGGCGCAGGTAAGCCAATGCATCACGGATTTCTGCCCGCTCGAAAAAGCGCATGCCACCGTAGACGCGATACGGCATCTGCTCGGCGATCAAGGCTTCTTCGAAGGCGCGCGACTGCGCATTGCTGCGGTAGAGGATGGCCACATCGCCATAGCTGCCGCCATCGCGTACCCATTGGCGCGCGCGCTCGATCACATAGCGCGCTTCGTCGGTCTCGTTGTAGGCCGCGTACAGGTCGATGGGGTCGCCCTCGCCGCTGTCGGTCCACAATTGCTTGCCGATACGGTCCGGGTTGTGCGCGATCACCGCGTTGGCCGCACCGAGGATGTTGGCCGTGGAGCGGTAGTTCTGCTCCAGGCGAATGGTCTGCGCGCCGGGGAAATCGCGCAGGAAGCGCTGCACGTTTTCGACCTTGGCGCCGCGCCAGCCGTAGATGGCCTGGTCGTCGTCGCCGACCACGAACACGTGCCCCGAGTCGCCCGCCAGCACACGCACGAAGGCGTACTGGATGGCGTTGGTGTCCTGGAACTCATCGACCAGGATCTCGCGGAAACGCGCGCGGTAATGCGCCAGCAGCGCTGGGTTGTCGCGCAGCAGCTCATGCGCGCGCAGCAACAGCTCGGCGAAGTCGACCAGGCCGGCACGGTCGCAGCGCTCCTGGTAGTCGGCGTAGGCCCGGCGCAGGGTTTCGGTCCAGTCGTCGCGCGGCTCGGGCTGGATATGCGCAGCGCGCCGGCCTTCGTCCTTCTGCTGGTTGATCCACCACACGATCTGCTTGGGCGGATAGCGCGTCTCGTCCAGTTCCAGCGCCTGCACGACCCGCTTGACCAGGCGCAGCTGGTCGTCCGAGTCCATCACCTGGAAACCTTCGGGCAACTTGGCGTCTTGCCAGTGCAGGCGCAGCAAGCGGTGGGCCAGGCCATGGAAGGTGCCGATCCACATGCCGCGGCTGCCATTGCGCAGCTGCAGGTCGGCGCGGTGGCGCATCTCGCCGGCGGCCTTGTTGGTGAAGGTCACCGCGAAGATGCCGTGGGTCGGCACGCCCTGGACTTCGTTGAGCCAGGCGATGCGGTGGGTCAGCACGCGGGTCTTGCCCGAGCCGGCGCCAGCCAGCACAAGGTAATGACCAGGCGGTGCGGAGACCGCCTCGCGCTGGGCGGGGTTCAGGTGATCGAGCAGGTGAGAGACATCCACCGCACCATTTTACCGGCTTGCGTGCGGCGCGGGCGGATCGCGGCGGCGCGTGCGATTGCGGCGGACACTTGCCGCGGCCAAATGGTTCAGCGCGAAGCGGCGATCGCCTCGGCAATGGCCTGCGCCTGCACGCGCAGTTCCGGGATCGCCAGGCTTTCCCACAGGCGGCCAATGCGCAGGCTCCCGATCACCCACAAGCGCGGAGCGGCCTGCCCGGCGGCATTCAGCACATGGCCGGCCGCGTCGCTGTCGATGCCGATGCCGTGGGGCCCGGCTGCGGCCAGGCCTTCACCCAGCAACTGCTGCAACAGCGGATTGCGCATGGCCTGCACGCGCATCTCCACGCCGGTAGCGTTGATCACGCGCTGGACTTCCAGTTGCAGCGGCGCGCCCTCGTGCTGGCGCGCCTCGATGCGCACGCAGGCGCCGGCCATCCAGGCTGCGTCTAGGCGTGCACGCTGCAGCTGAAGTTGACCGGACCGGCGCATCGCTTCCAGTTGCGCATGCACCTGCGGGTCGATGCGATGCCGGTGCACGTCCCATTGGCGCGCCACGTGACGCAGGAAGCGCCGCTGGTCGGCTTCGTCCAGGCTCAACCACAAGGCCTGGCCGAGCGGCCGCAGGCATTCCATCACCGCCTGCCAGGGCTGCCCTTGCGCAGCGGCCTCGGCCACGCGCTGGCGCAGCGCGCGCATCCGGGCACGCAGTGGCATCGCCAGCAGCGCTTCGGCGTCGAACTCGAACGGCGCGGTTTCGGCGTGCGGCTGCGGCATCAGGCCATGGCGCGAGAGAACGTGGATCGGCCCGCGATGATCGCCGCTGGCCAGGGTGATGGCGCTGTCCACCATGCTCAGGCCCGAGCCAATGATGGCCACCGCTGCCTCCGCCGGCACCTCGGCGATGGCCTGGGTATCCCAGGCTTCCAGCCGTTGCGCGGGTGCCAGCGTGGCGGCGCCGCGCACCGGCAGCGGCCGCAACGCATTGCCGACGGCCAGCACGACCTGGCCGGCCTCGGCGCTAGCCCCGCTGTGGGTCTGCAAGCGATAGCCGCCGCGGTTCGGCTGCAATGCGTCGACCGCTTCCTGAAATAGCGCCAGGTGCCCGGCACTGGCGGCGCTGGCGGCGGCCAGGCGGTCCCGCAGGTAGGCGCCGTAGTGCATCCGCGGCATGTAGCGCTTGGACAGCGCATCGGCCGGCAGGGCGGAAATGCCGCTGTCGCGCAGATAGTCGACAAAGTCGGTGGGCTGGTCCGGGAAAGCGCTCATCTTGCCGGCCGGCACGTTGAGCAGGTGCTCGGGGCGGCGGGTCGCGTAGGCCACACCATCGGCGAGCGGCGACTTCGGTTCGAACAAGGCGATGCGGTAGCCGGCCGGGGCACGGTGCAGCAGCTGGATCGCCAGCATCACGCCGCTCGCGCCACCCCCGATCAGGGCAATGTCATGGAAATCTGGCGCGGGCGCTGCAGTCACCCGGTAATTGTAGGCGATGCCGGCGCGGCTGCCGACGCGCTACATCAGTGCATCGGCCAGCCGCGCGATCCCTTCGCGGCTGCGCCGCCAGGTTGGGCGTGCGCGCCAGCCCGCCAATTCCAGTACCTGGGCATCGGCCAGGTAGTCCTGCTCTATCCGGCGCAGTTGCTGGACGATGCGGCGGTCGTAGCAGAGCAGGCCGATCTCGGCGTTCAGGGCGAACGAGCGGATGTCCAGGTTGATCGAACCGAGGATCGCGATGTCCTCATCGACACTGAGGTGCTTGGCATGCAGGAAGTTCGGCCGGTACAGCGCGATCTTCACTCCGGCGCGCAAAAGCTCGTCGTAGTAGGCCTCCTGGGCCCAGGCGGTCAGGCGCTGGTTATTGCTCTGGGAGACGATCAGCTGCACCTCCACCCCGGACACGGCGGCGATGCGCAAGGCGCTCAGGGTGGCCTCGTCGGGAACGAAATACGGGGTCACCAGCACCACCCTGCGCCGCGCCAGGTGGATCAGGGCGTTGACCGCGTCGCGCGCGTTCTCGTAGGGATAAGCCGGCCCGCTGGGTAGCAGCTGGGTGGCGACATCGCCGTCGCTGGGCGCATCGGCGATCACCTCCAGGCGCTCGCCGGTTTCCACGAACCAGTCGCTGGCGAAGACCGCCTCCAGGTGGTTGACCACCGGACCGCGCACGCGGGCGACCAGCTCGCGATTCGGATGCCCGGGCACGAAGCCCGGCTCGGCCAGGTTCTGCGAGCCGACATAGGCGACACGGTTGTCGATGACCGCGATCTTGCGGTGGTTGCGCAGGTCCGCGCGCCCACTGCGGCGCCAGCGAAGGCCACCGGGCAACAGCGCCTGGACGCTGACTCCGCCCTTGCGCAGGCGCCGGCGGTAGGCGCGCAGCGCGCGCTTGGCGCCGACCGCATCGAGCAGCAGCCGGCAGTGCACGCCGCGCGCGGCGGCACGCAACAAGGCCTCGGTGACCGCTTCGCCGACTGCGTCGTCGAACATCAGGTAATACAGCAAATGCACGCGCTCGCGTGCGCCGTCGATATCGGCGATCAGGGCGGCCAGCGAGGCGCGGTAATCATCGAGCAGCTCGACGTCGTTGCCGCGCGTGGGCATGAAATCGCCCTGGCGTTCGACCAGCGGCGCGATCTCGGCGATCGAGGTATCGACCCCGGGTGCCCAGCGCAGCGCGGTCAGCGGCGCCTGTTGTTCGCGGATCACCTGCGAGGATTCGGCCTGGCGGACGATGCGCTGCCGCGACAGCCAGGGATGGCCGAACAAGAGATACAGCGGCAGGCCGAGCAAGGGCACGAACCCGACCAGCAGCAGCCAGCTGCGCGCTGCGCCGGGGGTGGTGCGCGCGGGGATCCAGCACAGCGCCACCAGCCGGATCAGCCAGTCCAGCGCCAACAGCCACGTGCCTTCCAGCCATTCGGGCCGCATCGCGATCCTCCCGGGAATGGCCCGATTCTGCCGCATGCCGGGCATCAACGGCGGGCGGAAACGACGAAGCCCGCCGGAGGGCGGGCTTCGCGTGGACAGCGGATCGGCAAACCAGGTCGGGCGCCAGGCGCCCGGCCAGGATCACTTGATCTTGCCTTCCTTGTAGATCACGTGCTTACGGACGACGGGATCGTACTTCTTGATCTCCATCTTGCCGGGGGTGTTCTTCTTGTTCTTGTCCGTCGTGTAGAAGTGGCCGGTGTTGGCCGAGGAAATCAGACGGATCTTGTCGCGCTTGCCTGCCATGATGTTCTACTCCTCAGACCTTTTCGCCGCGCGCACGCAGCTCAGCCAGAACGACATCGATGCCGTTCTTGTCGATGGTGCGCAGCGCGTGCGCGGAAACACGAAGCTTGACCCAGCGGTTCTCGCTGGCCACCCAGAAGCGGCGCTCGTGCAGGTTGGGCAGGAAACGACGACGGGTCTTGTTGTTGGCGTGGGAGACGTTGTTACCCGTCTGGACACGCTTGCCGGAAACTTGGCATACGCGGGACATTGCGCACCTCGATAGATTTGATGCCTCCCTTAGCCAGGAAGACGGCGGCCCCGGCGGTCTGAAGACCACCATGCGTCCAGGGAATCAAGCAGTTACGCTGTTTCAGGCAGGCCGGGGACGGACATCCGGCCACTACGCCGGTCTTGGACCGGGCACAGCGAGCCGCGCATTATGCCCGGCCCGCGGCCCGCCCGCAAGAGTTATCCACAATTCCGGCTCAGTGGCTGGCGGCTTTGCCCTTTTCAGACTTGGCCTTGCTCTGCGCGATGAACTGCCGCACCTGCTGTTCGAGCACCGGCAGCGGCACCGAGCCCTGGCGCAGCACGGCGTCATGGAAGCTGCGCAGGTCGAACTTGTCGCCCAGGCTCTTCTCGGCCTCACCGCGCAGCTTGACGATGGTGATCTCGCCAAGCTTGTAGCTCAGCGCCTGCGCCGGCCAGGAAATATAGCGGTCGACCTCGGTGGTGACTTCGTGTTCGCTCAGCGCGGTGCGGTCGCGCAGGTAGGCCAGCGCCTGCTCCCGGCTCCAGCCGTAGTGGTGCACGCCGGTGTCGATCACCAGGCGGCAGGCGCGCCACATCTCGTAGGTGAGCTTGCCGAACTCTTCATAGGGCGTCTCGTAGATGCCCATCTCCTCGCCGAGCTTCTCGGTGTACAGCGCCCAGCCCTCGCCATAGGCGGAGATGTAGTTCTCGCGCCGGAAGGCCGGCTGGTCGCCCTGTTCCTCGGCCAGTGCGCCCTGCAGCGAATGGCCGGGCGAAGACTCGTGCAGGGTCAGCGCCGGCAGGTTGTAGAGCGGGCGCGAAGGCAGGTTGTAGGTGTTGACCCAGTAGGTCCCCACGCCGCCACGGCCGGCGGTCCAGAACGGGGCAATATCCGGCGGCACCGGCTTGATGGTGAAGCGGCCGCGCGGCAACGTGCCGATGAACTTGCCGACCTGGCCATCGACGCGCTTGGAGATCCACGCGGCGCGGTCGAGCAATTCCTGCGGGGTCTTGGCGTAGAACTGCGGATCGGTGCGCAGGAACTGCAGGAAGGCCGCGAAGTCTCCCTTGAAGCCCACCTGCTTGATGATCGCGTCCATCTGCTGCTGGATCCGCGCCACTTCCTCCAGGCCGATCTGGTGGATCTGCTCCGGGCTCAGGTCCAGCGTGGTGTATTCGCGGATCTGCTGCTGGTAGAACGCCTTGCCGTCGGGCAGCGCCTCGGCCGCCAGCGTGGTACGTGCCTGCGGCACGTAGTCCTGGCGGTAGAAGGTCAGCAGCTTGGCGTAGGCCGGGATCAGCTTGCCGGAGATCGCCGCCTTGGCCTCGGCGCGGAGCTTGTCCTGCTCGGCGGCGGGAATCTGTGCCGGCAGTTGCTTGAACGGCGCATAGAACGCCGACTCAGTCGGGTCCTTCACTTCGGCGACGTTGGCAATGGACAGGTCGCGGCCGTCGAGCACCGCGCGTGGCACGCTGAAGCCGCGGGCCAGGCCGGCGCGCATGTTGGCAATCTGCTGGTCGAAGTAGCGCGGCACATCGTTCAAGCGCGCGATGTAGGCGCGCAGCTCGGCCGGGGTGCGCATGGGGCGCTGGGCCATGAACCCGAGGTTGGACCAAAACGAACTGTCGGCATTGAACGGCATTTCATAGAGCTTGAAGCGCACTTCGGCGGCCAGGTTCTCGACCTGGGGGCGATAGATCGCCAGGTTCACCTGGTTGGCCGGTGACAGCTTGGCCTGGTCGAGCTTGTCGAGTTGGGCCAGCACTTCGTCCCACACCTTCAGGCGGGCCTGCTGCGCGGCCGGCGAAACGTCGGGCAGGCGCGGATTGTTGCCGGTGCTGTCGCTGTCCTCGTCAGCCTGCCCGGTCTCGGCCTGGCGCCACTTCCATTCCTTCTCGTAGATCGCGCGGAACTGGGCGTCGGCGGGGCTTTCGGCCGTCAGTGTGGCCGGCGGCGCCGAGGGAGCGGCCAGCAGCGGTGAGGCCACGCCCAGCAGCAGGGCAAGGGAAACGGCGGAAACAAGCTTGGCTTTCACGGAAGAGCGCCCTGCGGTACTGGGAAGCCCCCGATGATGGCAGCGCGACGCGGCTTGTCCATCGGTCAAAAGTCCTGGGAATGCCGATACGGCAGCGGGCGGGGTGCTGATGACGCGTTGCGGATTGGCCCGATGGAGGCGGCCTGGGCGCACGGCGACCCTGTGGGCATGGACAGAATTTGTGGAAATGCAGGGCGTGGGCAGCCGAGGAAAGGCCGTAGGAGCGAAGGCGATCGCGTGTACCTGTTGACGACAGTCAGTTTCGGAAGGTTGCCGTTATTCGCCGATTGGCGTTGCGCCTGGGCGGCTGCCGACCAGGTGAACTCCAGCTCGAACTGGCCGGGTGCCGAGTTGCTGTGTTGGGTGCTGATGCCCGACCACTGGCACGGACTTATCCGGCTTCGGCGAGAAGGCAACTTGGCCACAGCAATGCGCCAGGCCAAGGGCTCGATGGCGCGGGCGGCCAACCTGGCGCGCGGACGGGGAGGAATTGTATGGGAGCCGGGCTTCCACGACCGCGCACTGCGTCGCGAGGAGGACATTTTGCCGGCGGCTCGCTATGTCGTTGGCAATCCGCTGCGCGCCGGTTTGGCGCTCAAGGTTGGCCAATATCCCTATTGGAATGCCAGCTGGCTCTGACAATCTTCGGCTTCGGAAGCTGTCGGGGCTGAAGCCCCTCCTACAGGGGGGGCTAGCCCTTCGAATTGCACTGTAGGAGGGGCTTCAGCCCCGACCGGAAAGCATCCGGGCCATGACCCTCAATGCGCGGCGCGATCCCGCTTCCACCCACGATGCTTGATGTCCAGGTACAGGCTGTACACCGCAGTGAACGCCGGGAACAGGTTCTGCAACACGCCCACCGAGTCCTGCTTGGCCGAGAAAATGAAGTAGCTCAGCGTCATCAGGCTGCCGACCACGCTCATGTACCAGAACGCACGCGGGATCACCGGCTTGCCCGCGCGCTTGGACGCCACGAACTGGATCAGCCAGCGGCCGCCGAACATCAGCGCGCCGGTGTAGCCAATCAACTTCCAGCCGGTGACATGCAGGCCGGTCCAGAACAACCAGGTCAACGGTTGGTCGAGGAAGGGGATGTCCATCTCAGCGCTCCTGCACGTCGGTGCGACGGCTGCGCGCAATGAGCCAGGCCATCCCGCGCAGGTCGCGGATGCCGACCAGCGCGCGATTGAGATTGTTGTACTTGGACACGCCGGCCGTGCGGTGGCGATGGTTCACCGGCACGCTCACGGTACGCCAGCCGGCGCGTTGCATCAGCGCGGGCAGGAAGCGGTGCATGTGGTCGAAGTACGGCAGGTCGAGAAAGGCGGCGCGTTCGAACAGCTTGATGCCACAACCGGTGTCCGGGGTGTCATCGCGCAGCATGCGTGCGCGGATGGCATTGGCCCATTTCGAGGCCCAGCGCTTGGAACCGGAATCCTGGCGACTGACGCGCCAGCCGGCGAACAGCTTCACCGCGGTGGCCGCACTGGCACGGGCGGCCAGCAACTTGGGGATGTCGGCCGGATCGTTCTGGCCGTCGCCGTCCAAGGTGGCGATCCACGGCGCACGCGCCGCCTTGACGCCGTTGCGCACTGCCGTGCTCTGCCCGCTCTGCTGCACGTGGTGCAGTACCCGCAGCTCGGGCACCTGCTGCTTGAGCGATTCGAGCACGGCCAGGGTGTCGTCGCGCGAATTGTCGTCGACGTAGACGATCTCGAAATCGACCTGGCCACGCAGCGCGTTGGTGATCTCCCCGACCAGCGGGGCGACGTTGTCGCGCTCGTTGAAGACCGGGACGACGACGGAAAGTTGGGGTTCGCTCATGGGTGGGGGACCACGGGTTGGCACAGCACAGAGGGGTATCGACCGCGCATTCTTACGTGCGCGCATGAGCCAGCGATGAAACTAGACCCGTACACCGAAATATTCGCGACACCAGCGCACCACCGGCGGCAGCCCGACCTCGATCGGCGTCGCCGGCTCGAACCCGAACGCCTCATGGGCGCGGCGGGTATCGGCCATGGTGCGGATCATGTCACCCGGCTGCATCGGCTTGTACAGCTTCTGCGCCGGCTGGCCGGCGGCCTGCTCGATCACCGCGATGAAATGCTCCAGTTCCACCGGGCTGTGGTTGCCCAGGTTGAACACGCGGTGCGGCACGGGCGCGTCGGAGGGATGATCGAGCGCGCCCAGCACACCGGTGACGATATCGTCGACATGGGTGAAGTCGCGCTGCATGCGGCCTTCGTTGAACACCTCGATCGGCCGGCCGGCCAGCACCGCGCGCGAGAACAGCAGCGGCGCCATGTCCGGGCGGCCCCAGGGACCATAGACGGTGAAGAAGCGCAGGCCGGTGGCGCGCAACTGGTACAGCTGCGCGTAGGTGTAGGCCATCAGCTCGTTGGCCGCCTTGGTCGCGGCGTACAACGAGCGCGGCTGGTCGACGCGCTGGTCTTCGGAGAACGGCGGCTGCGCCGAGTCGCCATAGACCGAGCTGCTGGAGGCGTAGACCAGGTGGCCAATGCCGCGATGACGGCACAGCTCCAGCATGTTGACGAAGCCGACCAGGTTGCTGTCAACGTAGGCGTAGGGATTTTCCAACGAATACCGCACGCCGGCCTGTGCAGCCAGGTGTACCACGCGTTCAGGCCGCACCTCTTCGAACAAGGCCTCCAGCGCGGCGCGGTCGGCCAGCTCGATCGTGCGGATATCGATATCCGGGCACAGCGCAGCGACGCGGTCGCGCTTGATCTGCGGGTCGTAGTAGTCGTTGTAGTTGTCCAGCCCGACCACTCGCTCACCCCGCGCGGCGAGCGCGCGGCAGGTGTAGGCGCCAACGAAGCCGGCCGCCCCGGTGACCAGCACCGTCATGCCGGCGCGCCTTCCAGCGCGCGCTTGCGCTCGGGCGTGAACGCCCACCACGGCTGCGCCGGGGCGCCTTCGACGAAGCGCGTGATCGACAGGAACACGTCGATCACGCAGGGATCGTGGATCTGCCCGGTCTGCACGCACAGCAGGGCGTACATGTCATAAGGATCGCGGCCGCGCAGCTGCGCTGGCGCCTCGATGCCGATGCGGCGCAGATCCTGCGCGCAGGCCGGGCCGACGTTGGGCAGGTCGGTGAGGCAGGACAGGCGGTTACGGTCGACTTTGTTCGGATTCATGGCGTGCCCGAGGCGGTGTTGCCTGTACTTGCTCAGCCCTGCGCGCGGGTGCGCAGCTTTTCGAGCACGCCGTCGAGCGTGTCCAGGTCGGTGTAATGGATGACCAGCTTGCCCTTGCCACCGCGGCCGTGATTGATCGCCACCTTGGTGCCCAGCGATTCGGACAGCTCGGTTTCGAGCGAGGCGATGTCGGCCTGCTGCGGCACGCGCGCCGGCGCGGCGGCCTTGCGCAGCGCGCCGGGCACCTTGCCGGCGGCGAACTGCTGCGCGCGATGCTCCACTTCGCGCACCGACCAACCCTGGTCGGCGGCTTCATGGGCCAGCTTGGTAGCCAGTTCCGGCGCCAGCGTGAGCAGCGCGCGGGCGTGGCCCATTTCCAGGCGGCGCGATTCCAGCAACACCCGGATCGCCAGCGGCAGCTCGAGCAGGCGCAGCAGGTTCGACACCGAAGCGCGCGAGCGGCCCACTGCCTCGGCGGCCTCGGCGTGGGTCAACGAGAATTCGTCGATCAGGCGCTGCAGGGCCTGTGCTTCTTCCAACGGATTGAGGTCTTCGCGCTGGATGTTCTCGATCAGCGCCATCGCAATGACGGTGCGGTCGTCGAGTTCGCGCACGACCACCGGGATCTCGGCCAGCCCGGCCAACTGCGAGGCGCGCCAGCGGCGTTCGCCGGCGACGATCTCGAACTTGCCCGGCGCCAGCTCGCGCACGACGATCGGCTGGATCACGCCCTGGGCCTTGATCGACTCGGACAGCTCGGCCAGCTTGGCCTGGTCCATCTCCTGGCGCGGCTGGTACTTGCCCGGCTGCAACTGGCCGACCGGCAAATGACGCAGCACTTCGCCCGGTTGCGGCTCGGCCGACGGGTCGATCTCCGGCGCAGCCACACTGACCGAAGCCGCGGCACCCTTCGGACCCAGCAATGCCTCCAGGCCGCGGCCGAGGCCACGCTTCTTGGCAGGGTTGGGCTTGCTGGTCATCAGGCGGTCTCCACGGCCCGGGCGGCCTTCTTGCGTTCATCCTGGCGGCGAATCACTTCACCGGCCAGGCCGAGATAGGCCACGCCACCACGCGAGGTGCGGTCGTAGCCGACGATGCTCTGGCCATGGCTCGGCGCCTCGGCCAGGCGCACATTGCGCGGCACGATGGTGCGGAACACGCGGTCGCCGAAGTGCTCGGTGAGCTCGGCGGACACGGCGTTGGCCAGGTTGTTGCGAATGTCGAACATCGTGCGCAATACCCCTTCGATCTCCAGGCCGGGATTGAAATGGTTGCGCAGCGCTTCGATGGTTTCCAACAGCGCGGTCAGGCCTTCCAGGGCGTAGTACTCGCACTGCATCGGCACGATCACCGAATCGGCCGCGGTCAGCGCGTTAAGCGTCAACAGCGACAAGGCCGGCGGGCAATCGATCAGGATGAAATCGTACTGGCCGCGCAGCGGTTCCAGCGCGCGCTTGAGCCGCTGCTCGCGCGCGTCCTGGTCCATCAGCTGGATCTCGGCGGCGGTCAAGTCGATATTGCCCGGCAGCAGGTCGAAGCCTTCCGGTGCGGTGACGCGGATCTGTTCGGCGGTGCTTTCGCCCAGCAGGACGTCGCAGGTCGACGCGGCGACCTCACGCTTGTCGATGCCGCTGCCCATGGTCGCATTGCCTTGCGAATCCAGATCGACCAGCAGCACGCGCTTGGGCGCGCGCGCCAGTGCGGCCGCCAGATTGACCGCCGTCGTCGTCTTGCCGACGCCGCCTTTCTGGTTGGCGATCGCGATGATCCGGGCCATGCAGGGGTGCCTCGTGGGCGGTGTGTCAGGACCGGGCATTATGGGGGCTGTGGGCCATGACGTGAAATCGGCGTGGTGACGCCGGGGCCGGGGGAGCCGGCAGGCCCCTGTAGGAGCGGCTTCAGCCGCGAGGGCTTTAGCGGTTGCCCCGGTCGCGGCTGAAGCCGCTCCTACAGGGATCTCCGGCCCCGGGAGGCCCCTCAGCGGCGGATCACCTCGACCAGATGCCGCTCCCCTTCCAGCCCCGGGACATGCAGGGGGTGGACCTGGGTCGCGGCCCAGCCGGCGGGTAGCGCAGCAATCTCCTCACGGGGGTAAACCCCCTTCATCGCCAGCAGGGTGCCGCCGGGCTTGAGCAGGTGCCCACCCACTTCGACAATCCCGGCCAAGGTATCCATGGCGCGCGCGGTGAGATGGTCGTAGGCGCCGGGTTCGTCCAGCGCCTCGGCGCGCGATTCGGCCACGCGCGCATTGCCCAGGCCGAGCTGGCGCACCGCTTCGCGCATGAAGCGCGCCTTCTTGCCGTTGCTTTCCACCAGCGTGACCCGCAGGCCGGGCCGGGTGATGGCCAGCGGGATCCCCGGCAGGCCGGGGCCGGTGCCCAGGTCGGCCAAGGTGCCCTGTTCGATAAAGGGACGCATGGCCAGTGAGTCGAGCAGGTGCCGGGTGACCATCTCACGGGGATCGCGGATGGCGGTGAGGTTATAGGTGCGGTTCCAGCGCGCCAGCAGCGCCAGGTAGGCCCACAGCGGGTCGGCGAAGGCTGGGTCCAGCGCCATGGCCTGCAGCCCGCGCACCAGGTCGGTCCGCGCGGCGGCGGGGAGGACGGTTTCGTTCATGGCGCCATTATCGCAGGCGCCGCGTCCGCTTCCGGGTACCAGGCCAGGGCTGCGCGGTAGCCGGGCGCGGCCAGCCATTCGTGCAGCGTCCATCTGGCCGGATCGCCGAGGGCCGGGTCGCACCAGGCCAGATGCAGCGCACCCTGGCCATCTTCGGCGAACTGCAGCCGGTGCAGGCCGAAGGAAATGCCATGGCCGTGCGCCTTGAGCAGCGCTTCCTTGGCGCACCAGAGGCGAAAGAAGCGATCGCCGCATTCGGCATCGGCAAGGCTGTCGAGCCAGCGCACTTCCTCGGGATGGAAGAAGCGCGCCACGACCTCGCGCATGCGCGGGCGTGGGCGCAGCCGTTCCAGGTCAACACCCAGGCGAACGTGCTCGCCCAGGCCCAGCAGCAGGTGGTCACCGCTGTGGCTCCAACCCGTGCCGTAATGCGCCCAGGGCGGCAACAGCCACGGCCGGCTACGCTCGTCGCGGGTCATCGGCACGGCCTGCGGAGCCAGCCCGAAATGTTCACCGAGCAGCTCGCGCGCTTGCGGCTCGCCGCGCGTGCCGGGCACATGCGGCAGCAGCCAGACCTGCACCGGCCCCCATTGCCAGGCACTAGCGCTCAAGCCGGGCCCCGGATGCGAAGGTTGCCTGAACAGGCCATGCGGCGATGCGACTTTTAACAGCCACTTCACGAATCGACGCGTTGAATGGCGCTGCCGCATCAGTCCCGGTGCGGCCACGCGAAGAAGAAGGAGATTCGGGCATGGGCATCATTATCTGGCTGATCGTCGGTGGCATCGTGGGCTGGCTGGCCAGCATCATCATGCGCCGTGATGGTCAGCAGGGCATCATCCTCAACATCGTGGTGGGCATCGTCGGCGCACTGCTCGCCGGTTGGCTGTTCGGTGGTGGCATCAACGAAGCGATCACGCTCCGCACCTTCCTGTTCTCGCTGATAGGCGCAGTGATCCTGCTGGCCATCGTCAACCTGTTTACCCGCGGCCGCGCACGCTGAACCTGCGCGCCGGTTGCGTCCGAGAAGCCCGGGCCCTGCCCGGGCTTCTTCTATTCACCGCCGTAGTCGGACGAATGGTGCACGCCATCCGAGACCGGGATGACCACTGTGAGCGCATAAGGATCCACGCCGTCCAGGCAACCGACGTTGTAGCCGTATTCCTGGGGGTTCGAGCGTCGGCGGTGATGGGTATAGATCCCACAGGTGGCACAGAAGTAATGGCGCGCGGTAAAGGTATTGAACTGATACAGCCGCAGCTGCTCCTCACCCTGCACCACGCGCAGCCCGCCAACCGGTACCGAGCCGACGATGGCACCGCGGCGCCGGCACATCGAACAGTTGCAGCGCCGCGGATCGACGATGCCGTCGGGCAGCTGCAGTTCCAGCACCACCGCACCGCAGTGGCAGCGCGCCGCATGCACCGGTTCGATCCGGGTTCCACCGACTTCGCGAATACCGGTCATCGCGCTAGCCCTCCAGTTCCACCCAAGCGGGTGCGTGGTCGCTCGGGCGATCCCAGGTGCGCGGCTCGCGGTCGATACCGGCCGCGGTTGTGCGTGCGCGCAGCGCTTCGGAGACCAGGGTCAGGTCGATGCGCAGGCCCAGGTTGCGGCGGAAGGCGGCGGCGCGGTAATCCCACCAGCTGAACACCCCGGCCTCTTCGTTGTGCAGGCGAAATGCATCGTGCAGGCCCAGTGCCTCAAGCTTGCGCAACCCGGCGCGCTCGGCGGTGGAAGTGAGGATGTGGTTGTCGCTCCACACCTCCGGGTCATGCACATCGCGCGCATCGGGCGCGATGTTGAAGTCGCCCAGCACCACCATTTTCGGATGGCGCTGCAGCTCCTGTTGCAGCCAGCCGTGCACGGCATCGAGCCAGCGCAGCTTGTAGGCGTACTTTTCGGTGTCCACGTCCTGGCCGTTGACCACATAGAGATTGACGACGCGGATATCGCCCACGGTCGCGGCGATCACTCGCTTCTGCTCGTCCTCGAACCCGGGCACGCCCACCTGCACGTCCTGCGCCGACTCGCGCGAGAGGATGGCCACGCCGTTGTAGGTCTTCTGTCCCGCGAACACGCTGCGGTAGCCGAGCCCGGCCAGCTCGCTATCGGGGAACTTGTGGTCTTCCAGCTTGGTTTCCTGGATACCGACAATGTCTGGCGCGGCGCTTTGCAGCCACTGTTGCAGGTGCGGCAGGCGCACATTGAGTGAATTGACGTTCCAGGAGGCGATGCGCATGCGATGCAACCAAGCGGCGACGGACAGCCTATTGTCCGGGCAGCGGTCGCCGCAGGCAAAGCCCTATTCCCCCTCAGTGCGCATGCGCCCGCCTGGAGGGCGCTATGCTGCGGCCACCTTCCTGATGGACGCACGGATATGCATGTCACTGGAGTGGGTGGTTTGTTCTTCCGGGCGCGTGACCCGGAGGCGTTGCAGGCCTGGTATGGCCAACATCTCGGCATCGGCCCGGTAGGCGACACCTGGACCTGGGCACAGGAAGCGGGACCGACGGTGTTCATGCCGTTCAAGCACGACACTGACTACTTCCCGGCCGACCGGCCCTGGATGCTCAACTTGCGGGTGCAGGAGATCGACGCCCTGCTGGACAAGCTGCGGGCGGCGGGCATTGCGGTGGAAACGCGCGCGGAATGGGATAGCCCCGACACCGGGCGCTTTGCCCGTATCCAGGACCCGGAAGGCTTGCCCATCGAGCTGTGGCAGCCGCCCGAAGACGACTGAGCGCCTAGCGCAGCAGCCAGTGCAACAGGCGATCGATCCGCGCGTAAGGCGGTTTGAGCAGATCGGTCGCCGAGCGTTGGCGCTGCCACAGAACCGGCAGCAACTTGCTGAGTGCGTCGAACCCCGCGCGGCCGTGGTACGCGCCCATGCCACTGGCGCCCACGCCGCCAAACGGCAGGCCATTGGCGGCGAAATGCAGCAGGGTGTCGTTGACGGTAACGCCGCCGGCCACGGTGCCGGCAAGGATGCGCTCGACCTCGGCGCGCCGCAGCGAAAATGGATACAGGGCCAGCGGCCGTGCACGCGCGGCGATGCCGGTGATTGCCTCGTCCAGCGTGTGGTAGCCGAGCACCGGCAGGACCGGCCCGAAGATTTCCTCGCGCATCAGCGCCAGGTCGGCCGGTGGGTCGAGGACGAGGGTGGGTGGGATCAGGCGCTCAACGTCGACGCGTTCGGGATCCACGGTCGCCAGTTCAATGATCTGCGCGCCGCGCTGGCGGGCCTCCTCCAGCCAACCGCGCAGCCGCGCGTACTGGGCGGCGTTGATGATGCGCGTGTAATCGGCGATTTCGCCGGAGAAATCACCGTAGCGTTCGCGCACCTGGTCGCGCAGCGCTTCAACCAATGCCGGCAGGTCGGCGTGCGGCAGCAGCACGTAGTCCGGCGCAATGCAGGTCTGGCCGGCGTTGAACCACTTGCCGCTGGCCAGGCGTGCCGCTGCCCGATCCAGGGGGTAGCCCTGGCAGACGATGGCTGGCGACTTGCCGCCCAGTTCCAGCGTCAGCGGCGTCAGGTTCGCCGCTGCCGCAGCCATGACCTTGCGGCCGACGGCGGTCGAACCGGTGAACACCAGGTGGTCGAGCGGCAAGGCCGCCAACGCGGCGGCCACCTCGGCGTCGCCTTCGACTACCGCCACGCGTTCTGCCGGGAACACCTCGGCAAGGAGCCGGCGCAGGAAAGCCGCCGTGTTCGGCGTGTGTTCGGAGGGCTTGAGCAGCACGTGGTTGCCGGCGGCGATGGCGGTGGCCAGCGGTACCAGGGCCAGGTTGACCGGGTAGTTCCAGGGCGCGATCACGCCGACCACGCCGAGCGGCGTAGGCCGGACTTCGGCGCGCGCCGGCCACAGCCGCCAACCGGCACCGACCCGGCGCGGCCGGCTCCAGCGCCGTAGGTGCCGCAGTAGATGATCGATCTCGCCGAGCACTGTCATGCCATCGGCCAGCAGCGACTCGTGGCGGGAGCGATGGCCGAAGTCAGCGGCGATGGCCTCGACCATCTCCGGGAGGCGCTGCTTCAGTGCGGCGCGCAGGCGCTGAAGGTCTGAGCGACGCTGGGATAGCGTCGGGCGCTGGCGCTGCCATGCGTTGCGCAGGGTGGCGAGGGTTATCTCGAGGGTTGCTTCGGTCATCGGGCGACTATATCGCGCGGCTGTGCGCGGGCTGGCTTCGGCAGCTGTCGGGGCTGATGCCCCTCCTACATGAGCAGATTCGCCTTTGTAGGCGGGGCTTCGGCCGCGACAGCTCAAAAAAAACGCCGGCCAACGGCCGGCGCATAAAACAGCCGGCGCGAACGCCGGCCAGGGGGGGACAGTTACTTGCTGAGATCCACGTCCTTGGTCTCGCGCAGGAACAGCGTGCCGATGATCAAGGTCATCACCGCTACGCCGATCGGATACCACAGGCCGTTGTACATATTGCCGGTGCCGGCCACCAGGCCGAACGAGATCGCCGGCAGGAAGCCGCCAAACCAGCCATTGCCGATGTGATATGGCAGCGACATCGAGGTGTAGCGGATGCGGGTGGGGAACAGTTCGACCAGGTAGGCGGCAATCGGGCCGTAGACCATGGTCACGTAGATCACCAGCAGCCACAGCAGCAGCAGGGTCATCGGGATGTTGATGCGGGCCGGATCGGCCTTTTCCGGATAACCGGCCGCGCCCAGCGCACCCTTCAGCTCCTTGCCGAACGCATCGGCCTTGGCCTTGGCGTCGTCCTTGGCCAGGCCGGTGGCGTCGTAGGAGGTCAACTCGGCACCGCCGACATTGATCTGCGCCAGCGAACCGGGTGCTGCCGGCTTGATTTCATACGGCACGCCAGCCTTGGTCAGCGCGGCGGTGGCCACGTCGCAGGCACTGGTGAACTTGCGCACATTGGCCGGATCGAACTGGAAGCTGCAGGTGTCCGGGTCGGCCACGACCAGCGCCGGGGCCTTGCTGCGTGCTTCTTCGATGGCCGGGTTGGCGTAGTGGGTGATGCCCTTGAAGATGGGGAAGTAGGTCACCGCGGCCAGCAGGCAGCCGGCCAGGATGATCTTCTTGCGGCCAATCTTGTCCGAGAGCCAGCCGAATACGACGAAGAACGGGGTGGCCAGGGCCAGCGCGCCGGCAATGAGCAGGTTGGCGGTGGTGCCGTCGACCTTGAGCGCCTGGGTGAGGAAGAACAGCGAGTAGAACTGGCCGCCGTACCAGACCACCGCCTGGCCGGCGGTGGCACCGAGCAGCACCAGCAGCATCAGCTTGAGGTTGCCGCCCTTGAGGCTGTCGCGGAACGGCTGCTTGGACCCCTTGCCTTCGGACTTCATCTGCTGGAACAGCGGCGATTCGCTCAACTGCATGCGAATCCACACCGACACGCCCAGCAGCACGATCGACACCAGGAACGGGATGCGCCAGCCCCAGGCTTCGAACTTCTCGGTGCCCAGGCCCAGGCGGGTGCCCAGGATCACCAGCAACGACAGGAACAGGCCCAGCGTGGCGGTGGTCTGGATGAAGCTGGTGTACAGGCCACGCTTGCCCTCTGGCGCGTGCTCGGCGACGTAGGTCGCCGCACCGCCGTACTCGCCGCCCAGGGCCAGGCCCTGCAGCAGGCGCAGGATGATCAGGATTACCGGTGCGGCAAAACCAATACTGGCGTAGTTGGGCAGGATACCGACCACGAAGGTCGACATACCCATGATCAGGATCGTGATCAGGAAGGTGTACTTGCGGCCGATGCGGTCGCCGAGGCTGCCGAAGAAGGCCGCGCCGAACGGTCGCACCGCGAAGCCCGCGGCGAAGGCCAGCAGGGCGAAGATGAAGCCGGTGGTCTCATTGACGCCGCTGAAGAACTGCTTGGCGATGATCGCGGCGAGAGATCCGTAGAGATAGAAGTCGTACCACTCGAACACGGTGCCGAGGCTGGAGGCGAAGATGACCTTCTTGTGCCCTCCGGTAAGCGTGGCCTTGTGGGCGTTGTTGACGGTAGTGCTGGACATGTCCGGCTTCCTCAGAAGGTGTATTTGACGTGCGTCTGCAGGCGGTTCAGCTCGCCGCGGTCGCCAGTTTCGATTTCACGCTGGCCCCAGATGTACTCGGCGCCCAGGTCCAGCTTCGGCAACGGCGAGTAGATGAGGTTGATGTGTGCCGATTGCGCCGACTTGGTGATGCCCAGGCCGGTGAGATCGGTGGGGTTGTCGTATTCGGCGCGCGAGTAGAAGACGTTGCCGCGCAACTTCGACGAGAACGCATGGCGCCAGCCGACGAAGCCGGCGATCGCGCCGATGTTGTCCAGGTCGCCGGTGGCATCGAGCGCGGCATCGTTGTTCAAGGCCAGGCCGATGTAGCGGCCCACGCCTTCGCCGCCGGTGATCATGTAGCGGATGTCGTCGTTCTTGCCGACGTTCCACTTGCCCGACAAGCTCAGGCCCCAGCCCATCTTGTCCGAGTTCACGTTGAGCGGGCCGTTCTGGTACTTGAGCTGGCGCACCAGGCCGGCAACCGAGAAGTGGCCCCAGTCGCCCTTCGGGTTGTAGCGGAAGGTGAAGTCCGGCATGGCGCCGTCGTCGCTCTGGATCTGCGCCATGTTGCCGCGGTATGGCGTGATGGCCGTCTCCGGGTTTTCCATCGACACCGACCAGGGGCCCTGGGTGTAGCGGATCTGGGCCTGGCGCACGAACACGGTGCCTTCAGTGGGGCCGAGGAAGTCGACCGTGTCCGGCAGCGCGGCAGTGTCCTGGAAGTTGGTCCAGGCCTGGCCGGCCAGCCAATTGTTCCATTGCACGTAGGCCTGGCGCACGGTCAGGCCGTAGGTGTTGGTGGCCAACTCATTGCCGGTGAAGGCGGTGCTGCCACCACCGAACAGGTCGAACTCCAAATAGCTCTTGAGCTTGTTGCCGCCGTCCAGGTCGGTATCGGTGGCGAACCAGAAGCGCGAGAACTGCGCACCCATGTCGGTGTCCGCGCCGCCTTCGCGGGTGTGGCCGCCGCCGACCGGGATGGTCTTGGGCACGTAGAACAGGCGGCCGACGCTGCCGTCGGCGATGTCGCCATCGTTGGTGCTGGTGACCGACGCATCAAGCTTGATGAAGCCGCCGTAGGTGAAGCGGGTATTGGGGCCGGCGCCGGCAGAGATTGCGGTCTTCTGGATCGGTGCCGGTGCGCCCGGCTTGGCTGGCGGCGGGTTGGCCACCGCGGCCTGGGCCGTTTTGACTTCGGTGATCTGGGTCTGCGCCTGGGTCAGCTGGCCCTGCTGCTGTTGCTGCGCCTGCAGCAGCAAGTTGACCTGCTGTTCGAGTTGTTCGACGCGTGCTTCCAGTGCCTTTTCCCGCGCCGTCTGCGCCCACGCCGCGCCTGGGGCGAGCAGGGCGACGAACAACGCGGCCGCCAGCGGACGGCGAACCAGTGATGCTTTGCGGATGTTCATTACTCCCTCCCGAATAATGGTGGGCCGCGCCCCGATGGGGCACGGCTCGTCCGGAGGGTGCGGCAGCGGCGAGGGGCCGCCTATTCGCCTTTGGTCGTAGCGCGGGCGATGTGCAGGTGCATTACGACCATGGTCTAAGCCCGGGCCCGGTGGCGGCATGGCTCAGCGCGGGGGCGATGCGGCAAACTGGCTGTCTCGGCTCCGGCGCTCGCGCCCGGTGCTGCCCAAATCCAAGAAGCTGAGTGCAAGTGAGGGTGCCATGGCTGACATTTATCCCGTAGATCCGACCTTCGCCGCCGGTGCGCGCGTGCGCAAGGACCAGTACGAAAAGCTCTACCGTGAGTCGGTGGAGCAACCCGAGCAGTTCTGGGGCAAGGCCGCCGAGCGGCTGGCCTGGTATCGCAAGCCGACCCGGATCAAGGACGTCAGCTACGACCTCAAGGACTTCCGCATCCGCTGGTTCGACGATGGCGAGCTCAATGCCAGCGTCAACTGCCTGGACCGGCACCTGGATACGCGCGGCGACAAGGTCGCCCTGCTGTTCGAGCCGGACAGCCCCGACAGCCCCTCCTACGGCGTCACCTACCGCGAGCTCTACGAGCGCGTGTGCAAACTCGGCAATGCCTTGCGCAGCCTCGGGGTCAAGAAGGGCGACCGGGTCACCTTGTACCTGCCGATGATTCCCGACGCGGCGGTGGCGATGCTGGCGTGCGCGCGGATCGGCGCGATCCACTCGGTGGTGTTCGGCGGCTTCGCGCCCAATTCCATTGCCGACCGCGTGATCGACTGCGGCAGCAAGCTCATCATCACCTCCGACGAAGGCTTGCGCGGCGGCAAGAAGATCCCACTGAAGGCCAACGTCGATGCGGCGTTGAAGGTGCCCGGCACGCAGAGCGTGGAGACGGTGCTGGTGCTGCGCCACACCGGTGGTGCGGTGGATATGCAGGCGCCGCGCGACCGCTGGTTCCATGACGTGGTGGACAGCCAGCCGAGCGAATGCGAGCCCGAGCGCATGAACGCCGAAGATCCGCTGTTCATCCTCTACACCTCCGGGTCCACCGGCAAGCCGAAGGGCGTGCTGCACACCACCGGCGGCTATCTGCTGTTCGCCAGCTATACCCACGAGACGGTCTTCGACCTGCGCGAGGACGACATCTACTGGTGCACCGCCGACGTGGGCTGGGTCACCGGCCACAGCTACATCGTCTACGGGCCGCTGGCCAACGGGGCCACCGCGCTGATGTTCGAGGGCGTGCCCAACTACCCGAATGTCTCGCGCTTCTGGGAAGTGATCGACAAGCACCAAGTGACGATTTTCTACACCGCGCCCACCGCCATCCGCGCGCTGATGCGCGAAGGCGAGGAACCGGTGAAGAAAACCTCGCGCAAGTCGCTGCGCCTGCTCGGCAGCGTCGGCGAGCCGATCAATCCCGAAGCCTGGCGCTGGTACTACGAGGTGGTCGGCGATGCGCGTTGCCCGGTGGTGGACACCTGGTGGCAGACCGAAACCGGCGGCATCCTGATCTCGCCGTTGCCCGGCGCGACCGACCTGAAGCCCGGTTCGGCCACGCTGCCGTTCTTCGGCGTGCAACCGGCCCTGGTCAACGCCGATGGCGAACGCCTGGAGGGCGCGGCCGAGGGCAACCTGGTGCTGCTGGACTCCTGGCCGGGGCAGATGCGCACCGTGTATGGCGACCACCAGCGCTTCATCGATACCTATTTCCGCACCTACCCCGGCACCTACTTCACCGGTGACGGCTGTCGCCGCGACGCTGACGGCTACTACTGGATCACCGGCCGCGTGGACGATGTGATCAACGTGTCCGGCCATCGCATTGGCACCGCGGAGGTGGAAAGCGCGCTGGTCTCGCACCCGAAGGTGGCCGAGGCTGCGGTGGTGGGCTTCCCGCATGACGTCAAGGGCCAGGGCATCTACGCCTACGTCACCCTGATCGCTGGCGAACAACCCAGCGAAGCGCTGCACAAGGAACTGGTGGCCTGGGTGCGCAAGGAAATCGGGCCGATCGCCTCGCCGGACCACCTGCAGTGGGCGCCGGGCCTGCCGAAGACGCGTTCGGGCAAGATCATGCGCCGCATCCTGCGCAAGATCGCCGAGAACGCACCGGACCAGCTGGGCGACACCTCCACGCTGGCCGATCCTTCGGTGGTTGATTCGCTGGTCAACGAGCGCCTGACGCGCTGACCTACCGCCCATGCCGACCCTGCTGATCGCCGACGACCACCCGCTGTTCCGCGAAGCCCTGCGCGCCGCGGTACAGCGGGTGATGCCCGGCGTGCAATTGTTCGAAGCCGACAACGTAGAGGCGCTATACGCCCTGGCCGATGCCCACGCCGACGCCGACCTGCTGCTGATGGACCTCAACATGCCCGGCGCCCAAGGCTTCAGCGCGTTGGTGCATCTGCGTGCGCTGCACCCGCAATTGCCGGTGGTGGTGGTGTCCGCGCGCGAGGAGCCGACGATCATGCGCCGGGCGATCGATCACGGCGCGTTCGGCTTCATTCCCAAGTCGGCCGACTCGGACACGATCGGCCAGGCGTTGTCGACCGTGCTCGATGGCGAACGCTGGATTCCCGCCGAGGCCCAGCACCTGCCGCCGACCGACCGCGAGGAGCGCGAGGTCGGCCAGCGCCTGCGCGAGTTGACCCCGCAGCAGTTCCGCGTCCTGCAAATGCTCGGGTCGGGGCTGTTGAACAAGCAGATCGCCTATGACCTGGGTGTGTCGGAGGCGACGATCAAGGCGCATGTCACCGCGATCCTGCGCAAACTGGGCGTCACCAACCGCACCCAGGCAGTGTTGATGGCGGGCAAGCTGGCCATCGATGCCGACGGGATCGTGCTGCCGCCGGAAGAAGACTGAGCCGGAATAGCCGTGGCTAAGAAGATCAGGCCGGCCTGCGCGTTTCGCCGCAGGCCGCCCAAACCGGCGATCGACCTGTAAACTGCGCGTCCCCTTGGGGAGTAGCCTGCTTCCGTACGGAAGCGCCCGCGTCAACATACTCGGCCATTGCGCCGTGGCGCCGGCAGCCATTGATGGTTGGCGAGACCAGCGGTCTGCGCGCGCAACGGCGGTTGGGCGTGTGCGCAAGCCGTTGTCGTCGTGCCCGACCCGAAGCCTCGCATGTCGTTCCTCTCTATCCTGCTCATCGGTCTTGCGATGTCCACCGACGCTTTTGCCGCGGCCATCGGCAAGGGCGCTGCCATGGGCAAGCCACGCTTTGCCGATGCCCTGCGCGCCGGCCTGATCTTCGGTGCCGTCGAAGCCATCACCCCGCTGATCGGCTGGCTGATCGGCCGCGCGGCCTCTTCCTATGTCGAGTCGTTCGACCACTGGATCGCGTTCGGCCTGCTTGGCGCGCTCGGCACCCACATGATCGTCGCTGGCCTGCGCCCGCAAGCGGAGGCGCCGGAGCAGGCCACGGCGAACGGCGAACGCCACGGTCGCTTCTGGTCGCTGGCCACCACCGGCCTGGCCACCAGCATCGACGCCATGGCCATTGGCGTGGGCCTGGCGTTCCTTGACGTGCATATCGGCGTGGTCGCCGCGGTCATCGGCCTGTGCACACTGACCATGGTGACGCTGGGCATCATGCTCGGGCGCGCACTGGGCGCATTTGCCGGCAAGCGCGCGGAAATCATCGGCGGCGTGATCCTGGTGCTGGTCGGCGCGACCATCCTGTTCGAACACCTCAACGGCGCCGCCTGATCGGCGCTAGGACGCGCTGCCGCGGGCCTGCTCGTGCAGCGCGCTGAGGAAGGCGCGCAACGAAGCCGGCTTCACCGGCTTGGTCAACAATCGGTAGCCGCGCGCGCGGGTGAGTTGCTTGAGTTCGTCGCGGCCATCGGCCGTCAGCAAGGCGCCCGGTAGCGGCGCGGTAGCGACGGCTTGCAGCGCATCGAGGGTATCCAGCCCATCCAGGCGGTCGTGCAGGTGGTAGTCGACCAGCATCACGTCTGGTTGCAGCGGCATTTTCGCCAGCGCTTCGTCCACGGTGGCCGCGGTGACCACCTCCACCTGCCAGCGCCCGAGCAGCGCGCGCATGCCGTCGAGGATTTCCTGGTCGTTGTCCACGCACAGCACCCGCAGCCCGGCCAGCGAGTCGTCTCGCGCGGTGGTACGCGCGCGGTCGGCGGCCGGCGCACGCAGCGGCTGGCCAGCGGCCACGCGCGGCAGCTGGATCGAGAACATGCTGCCCTTGCCGACTTCGCTGCGCGCGTTGAGTTCGTGCAGCAGCAGGCGCGAAATACGCTGGCAGATCGATAGGCCCAGCCCTAGCCCCTGCTCGCCCCAATCGAACGGCTGCTGGTAGCGATGGAACTCGTTGAAGATCTGCCGCATGTGGTGTTCGGGAATTCCCGGGCCCGTATCCCAGACCTGCAACTCGACCTGCGCGCCACGCGGGCGCATGCCCAGGATGATCCGCCCCTGTCGGGTATACCGCAGCGCGTTGGCGATGAAGTTCTGCATCACCCGGCGCAGCAGGCGGCGATCGCTGCGCACCCATATCTGCCGCGCGTGCACCTGCAGGCGCAGCCCACGGCTGGCAGCGACCGGCGCGTATTGGGCGGCCAGCTCGGCGATCAACACGCCAGCGTCGAAGTCCTCGATGGTCGGCCGCAACCCGCCGGCATCCAGGCGCGACACATCGAGCAGGCCATCCAGCAGCTCCTCGGCGGCACGCAGCGAGGCATCCACGCGCTCGGCCAGGTGGCGCTGCTCTTCGCTGTTCTGCGCGCTATCGCGCAGGGCCGAGGCGAACAGGCGCGCGGCGTTGAGCGGCTGTAGCACGTCATGGCTGATGGCCGCCAGGAAGCGGGTCTTGGATTGCTGCGCCACTTCGGCCTCGTGCGAGCGTTCGGCCACGCGCTGCTCCAGCGTCTCGTTGGCTTCGAGCAGGGCCTTTTCGGCGTGCTTGTAGTCGGTGATGTCGTTGTAGCTGGTGACATAGCCACCGCCAGGCAGCGCCTGCCCGCGCATCTCGACCACCTTGCCGTCGCTGCGGGTGCGCTCGAACACGTGCGGCGAACCGGCGCGCATATGGCGGATGCGGCGCTCGATCTGGTCTTCGGTATCGCCCTCGCCCAGCTCGCCGCGCTCGGCGTTGTAGCGGATCAGGTCGGCCACCGGACGACCGACATAGAGCATGCCGTCGGGATAGCCGAACAACTCCTGGTAACGGCGGTTCCAGGCAGTCAGGCGCATCTCGGGATCGACCACGCTGACCGCGGCACTGATGTTCTCCAGGGTAGTGGAGAGTATTTCGCGATTGAAGCGCAGCTCCTGGCCGGCCTCGTCGAGCACCGCCACGACCTCGCCCAGTTCCATGCCCGAGCCGCGCAGCAAGCTGGTCAGCACCAGGCGCGCGGAGGCCGCGCCAATCGAGGCGGCCAGCAGGCGCTCGGTGAACTGGACCCAGGCACGGTCGGCCACGGCATTGGATTGCAGTTCGGAGCCCAGCGTATTGGCCTGTTCGACGAAGGCGCGGTGGGCGTGGCGCTCGCCAACCACGCGCCCGGCCAGGGTCAGCAGGTCGGCGACGTGCACGTGCCCGGGCCACGCGCCAGCCACCGCCGGGCGTTGCGAGTAGGGGTCCAGGAATGGCGCCGCGCGCAGGCGCTCGTCCACGCCCGGACGCCAGCGTGCCGACACCACCATCAGCGCGCCCACGTTTGCCAGCAGCGACCAGAACGTGCCGTGCGCGAGCGAGTCCCAGCCGCTCATGCCGAACAGCTGTTGCGGTCGCAGCCAGGAGATCCCGAACGGTCCGTTGAGCAGCCAGCCGGTGTCGAAGCCGCCGGCCATCGTCATGGCCGGCAGCAGCAGGGTGTAGATCCAGGTGGCGAAGCCGAGCAACATGCCGGCCTCCACGCCCTTGCGGCTGGCACCCCGCCAATACAGCCCGCCGAGCACGCCCGGTGCGAACTGGGCGACCGCGGCGAAGGCCATCAGGCCATACGAGGCCAGCGTGCTGTCGTCGCTGCTGCTGCGGTAGTAGCTGTAGGCGACCAGCGCCAGCAGCAGGATCGCGATGCGCCGGATCCACAGCACCCGGCCGGCCGCCGCGACGGCGTGGCCGCGCGAGCGCCGCAACAGCACCGGCATCACCAGATCGTTGCTGACCATGGTGGCCAACGCGATCGAGGCCACGATCACCATGCCGGTGGCGGCGGAGAAGCCACCGACATAGGCCACCAGCGCCAGCACCGTGTTGCCCTCGGCCAGGGGCAGGGCCAGCACCATGCTGTCGTCGGCCAATTGGCCGCCGCCGCCGAACAGGGCCACGCCGGCCGAAGCGATCGGCACCACCATGGCCGAGATCAGCACCAGGTAGCCGCCGAACAGCCAGCGCGCGCGGCGGATGTCGCCGACATCGCCGCATTCGACCACCGCCACATGGAATTGCCGCGGCAGGCAGACGATGGCCAGGAAGCTGAGGATGGTCTGCGAGACGAAGCCGGCCGAGGGCGTGTGCTCGAACAGCATGCGCGCCGAATCAGCAATGCGCAGCTGGTGGTCGCCCAGCCAGGACCAGGCGAACAATCCCACCGCCAGCATCGCCACCAGCTTGATGACCGATTCCAGCGCGATCGCCAGCATCATGCCGTGGTGGTGTTCGGTGGCGTCGGCCTGGCGGGTGCCGAACAGCGCGGCGAACAGCGCCATCAACAGGGCGACATACAACGCCGGGTCGCTGAGGAAGGAGCGGCCGTGGTTGGATTGGCCGGTAAGCACTTCCAGGCTCATGGCCACGGCTTTGTACTGCAGCGCCAGGTAGGGAACGATGCCAACCAGGGCGATCACCGCGACCAGCGCCGCCAACCGGCGCGAGCGGCCATAGCGCGAGGAGATGAAGTCGGCGATGGAAACCGTGTTCTCCGAGCGCGCGATCAACGCCAGGCGCTCGATGATGCGCCAGCCGAAGATCAGCAGCAGCAACGGTCCCAGATAGATCGGCAGGTAGCCGACACCATTGCGCACCGCCGTACCGACCGCGCCATAGAAGGTCCACGAAGAGCAGTACACCGCCAGCGCCAGGCTGTAGACCGCCGGCCGCAGCCAGGGGCGGTCGGGATACAGCGGGCGGCGATCGCCCCACCACGCCACGCCGAACAGCAACGCGGCATAGCCGACCGAGACCGACAACAGGATCCAGCTCGAGATCAACGCGCCCCTCCGGCGGGTTTACTGGGGCAGTGTACCTGCGTGGATCAAATTGCCGGGGAGCTGCTGTCGGGGCTGCAGCCCCTCCCCCAAGGTTCCTGTAGGAGGGGCTTCAGCCCCGACATATTTCGGCGCCGACAAGCTATGCCGGCAGCAGCACCTCGACCACGTACCGCCTGCCGGCCTCGATTCCGCCAATGGCGGCCTCGGCGCAGGCCACGCCATCCACGCTCACCTGCATCGTCGCCACCGCCGCGTCACGGCGATAGACCACCTCGAACTCCGCACCACGGAACCGGCGCCGGACTCGCGCCTGCGTCCAGTGCGAAGGCAATTGCGGGCGCAGCAACAACAGCTCGCCTTCACCGCGCAGGCCGAACAGGCCTTCGATCACGTCGCGGTAGACCCAGGCCACGGTGCCGGTATTGAACAGCTGGCTGGAGCGCCCGGCGGTGCGCGGGATCTCGCGCCACGCGCCGCGGTAGTAGTTGGGCAGGAACACCGGCAATTGGCCACGCTGCAGTACATCGGCGCGTGCGGGGCCGGGAATCATCGCCCGCAGCACCGACCAGGCGCGATCGCTCTGGCCGACTGCATACAGGCTGTGCAGGTAGAAAGCCGCGGCGTGGTTGTACACGGCGCCATTTTCGGCCGAGCCCGGGTGTTTCTGGGTCAAGCGACCCACGTCCTCGCGCATGCCGGTATACGGCGGTGCCAGCATCACCGGGCCGTATGGCGTATGCAACTGCGCTTCCACCGCGGCCAGCAGGCGCGCCTGGCGCTGCGCATCAGCGGCCCCCGCCAGCATCGCCCAGCTCTGCGGGTTGAGGTAGATGCGACCTTCGGCGTCGTCGGCAATGCCAAAGCGCACGCCATCGTCGGTGATGCCGCGCGCGTACCAGTCGCCATCCCACAACTCGCGGTTGGCGACCACGTTCACCGTGGCCGCCGCCTCGGCATAGCGCAGGGCCGCATCGTTGCGGCCGTGGCGGGCGCACAAGGCCGACCACAGTTTCAATGCATAGGCGGTCGCCAAGGTCAGCCAGCCGGACACGCCCTGGCCACGGTAGCCGACCATATTCATCGGGTCGCACCAGTCGCCCTGGGCGATGTAGCTCAGGCCGCGCGCATCACGCGCCTGCAGCAGCCAGTCCATCGCCGCGTCCAGGCGCGCGGCGACGTCGAGCTGGCGGCCGCTACTGTCTTCGACCACCTCTTGCAGCAAACCGGCGTCGCCAGTCTCGCCCAGATAGGCATCGAGAAAGATCGGCATCCATACGCAGTGGTCGGTATGCGGTACCTGGTTGATGTATTTCAGCTCGGCCTGCTCATCGAGCAGGATGCCGTCGGGCATGGCGCCGCTGGCTTCTTGTTGCGACAGCGCATGCAGCAGCGATGCCCGCGCCACCTGCGGCGCCAGGTAGGCCATCCCGAGGTGGTCCTGCAGGAAGTTGCGGGTTTGCGGATCGGTGGTCAGGCGATTGACATCGCCGTGATAGAACACCTGCCGCGGCAGCCAGTGATTGACCAGGTTGTCGAACGCGGGATCGGGCGTCTCGACCTCCAGGCAGCCGCGCCCGGTTGCCAGGTGGGCCGCATACGCCCTTGCGGCTTCGTCGAAGCCGGCGACAGACAGATAGCGTGTACGTAGCGCGGCGATTTCGGCCTCGTCGCGTGCCGGGCCGAACAGATAGCGATGCGTCACGGACGCTTCCGGCGCCAACTCCAGTCTTTGTTGCAGTACGGCGGTCGGGGTTTCATAGCGCGCGTCGCTGTCGCCCAGACGCTCGCCTGCCAGGGCCGATGGCGCATGCAGCCCGCCCTCGCCTTCGAACGCCGATTGCCGGGCTTCCCAGCCCGCCACCGGCTGCTCATGCAACAGGAAGGTGCAGTCCTTGAAGTCGCGCTGGCGCCAGTAATCGGCGACCTTCTGGTACGGCGCCACGCTGCGACAGACGATGCCACCCAGGTCGGCGCGATACTCGCCGGACTGGTTCATCCACGACATGTAGCCCACCGGGAAGTACGGATACAGCGACAGCCGGCGCATGCGACCCGACAGGTTGCGCACGTGGCAGGTCCACAGCTCGACAGGTTCGTCCTCCGGTAGCTGCACCTGCAACTCCAGCACGATGCCATCGAACTCGATTTCCCAGGCGATATCGTGCTTGCCCACGGAGAAGGCAAAACGCGCTGGCGTCGCGCGCACCGGTTCGTAGGGCGCTGAGTACAGCGCACCCGTATCCTCGTCCTTTAGGTAGAAGAAGCGACCCGGATGATGCGCGTAATAGGGCTGCTCCGGCTGCATGAAGGTGCGCGCTTCCAGGTTCGGCGCATGCGCGTACTTGGCCGGTTCTGGCTGCATGAACTGGGCGGTGGCGTAGCCGCGGCAGGTCAGCTGCACCATCATGCGGCGGTTCCACAGGAACGCGCCAGCGTTGGGCATGGCAGTGGGGCTACGCAATAGGTAGCGCTCGCCCTCGGCATCGGGGCCGAGCAGGTCGCTGAGGTCGTCGATAGCGGTATGCGGGATCATGTCGAAGGATCGGAGGGGGCGCGACGCGCAGCCAGTGCCTGCTGGATCTCGGCCAGGCTGGCGTCGGTCAGGGGATAGAAGCGCATGGTCCACGCTGCCAGCAGCGCGACCATGCCCGGGATGACGGTCATCAACAGCACGATGCCGTGCTGCGAGGCCTGGCTCTGCGACTGGTTGGCGACGTAACCCATGCCCGCCAGCACCCAGGCAATGGCGGCAGAAGCAATAGCGCCACCGAGTTTCTGCGAGAACGTGGCTGCGGCGAAGGTCAATGCAGTGGCGCGGCGGCCGGTGCGCCATTCGGTGTAGTCGGCGGTGTCGGCATACATGGCGAAGGCCAGCGGCGACTTCGGCCCCAGCGCAAGGCCGACCAGGATGTTGAGCACGAACGCGGCCACCAGGCCGCCCGGTGGCACGAAATACATCGCGCCACTCAAGACGCCCACCGTGCACATCAGGCCGATCATCAAACGGCGGCGGTCGAACCAGCGCGTGAGCAACGGCGTGGCCGCCGCGCCCAGCGCCAGTGCCACCGAATAGCTGCCAAGGAACCAGCCGGTGAGGTCGGGCCGGCCCAGGTAGTACTTGAAGTAGTACACGCCGGCGCCGGCGCGCATCACGATCGTGATCATGATCACCAGCGCAAGCACGAACAGCACCAGCCACGGCCGGTTGTGCAGCAGGTCGGCAATGTCCTGGCGCCACGGGGTGCGTTGTGACGGCGAGGGCACCACGCGCTCGCGCACGCCGAAGAACACGCTGGCGAACAGCACCGCGGCGATCGCGCCGTACACCATCAGGGTGCGCTGCCAGCCGGTGGCGGCATCGCCCTGGCCAAGCGCACCGACCAGGTCGAGCGTGGCGTAGTTGACGAAGGTGGTGCCGGCGAAGGCAGCGATGAAACGCATGCTCACCAATACCGTGCGCTGCTGACCATCGGCAGTAATCACGCCGGAGAGCGCCGAATACGGAATGCTCACCACGGTATAGGCCAGCATCATCAGCGAGAACGTCGCGTAGGCCCACAACAGGCGCATGTCCGCGGCCAGCGGCGGTACGGTGAAGGCGAGTACGCCGGTGGCGGCCAGTGGCAGCGCCCCCCACAGTAGCCACGGCCGGAAGTGACCCCAGCGGGTGCGCGTGCGGTCGGCGAGCATGCCCATCAATGGGTCGGCGATGGCATCGCCGATCTTGGTCACCAGGATGAGGGTGCCGACCGCGGCCGCGGGCAGCAGCATCACATCGGTGTAGAAGATCAGCAGGAAGGCTGAAATGCTTGACCAGTACAGGTTGAGGCCGAAATCGCCGAGCGCGTAGCTGGCCTTTTCACGCAACGGTGGCGCGGTCGGAGGGTCGGTTCTTGGCGCTGGCGGCATGGTCGGGCCCAGGGTGCGGAACGAAGCGAGGCGTGCGAGGATGCCGACGCTACACCATCGGCGCGCCGCATGGCCGCCGCATGAAGAATTGATCTGCATCTATAACGGGGCACCATGACCACTGTCGCAACTTCGCACCCCACTGCCCTGGCGATCGTGGTGATGGGCGTGTCCGGCAGCGGCAAGAGCACGGTGGCGCAGGCCTTGGCCGAGCACTATGGCTTCGCCCTGCTGGACGCCGATGATTTCCACACCACCGCGGCCAAGGCGCAGATGGCCAGCGGCGTGCCGCTGACCGACCTTCAGCGCGAGCCGTGGGTGGATGTGCTGGGCGAAGCGCTGCGTGGCTACGTTGGCCGTGGCGAATCGGTGGTGCTGGCATTCTCCGGCCTGCGCAGCGCGCACCGGCAGCGCCTGCGTGCCAGTGGCGTGCCGATGCGCTTCGTGTTCCTGCACGCCGATCCGGCTGTCATCGCCGCGCGACTGGGCCGGCGTGCCGGCCACTTCATGCCGCCGGCGCTGCTGGCCAGCCAGTACGAAGCGCTACAGCCGCCGACCGACGAACCGGATGTAGTGGCGGTGGACGTGGATGCGCCGCTGGAGCAGGTCGTGGCAGCGGCGATTGCGGGTCTGGGGCTTTAACCGGGCCGGGGACTTCCTTGTGGGAGCGGCTTCAGCCGCGACGGCTATCTGACAGATCGCGACTGCGCTCATCGGGGCTCAAGCCCCTCCTACAGGTTGTCCAGCCGGAAACCTGCGGCGCCTGTTGCCCCGAGGGGTGCATTGTAGGAGCGGCTTCAGCCGCGACTGCCATTTGACAGGTCGCGACTGCGCTCGTCGGGGCTGAAGCCCCTCCTACAGGAGCCAAGCGCTTCTCAGGAACCTTCGCCTGATCAGCGCTTTGCCGGCACGCCCATCTCTTCCAGCAGCGCCGGCGCCGGGTACACCTTGGCCAGCAGCCAGCGCAAATAGCGCATGTCCACGTGGATCGCGCGCTTGAAGCGCGGGTTGTACCACCAGCTGGCGCTGACCGCCTCCCAATTACTGTCGAAGTTCAGGCCCACCAGCTCACCACGCGCATTGAGTACCGGCGAGCCGGAATTGCCGCCGGTCGTGTCCAGGTTGGTCAGGAAGTTCACCGGCTGGGTATTCAACACCGGGTCGACGGTGTCGCCGAAGTCGCCCTTGGCGATGGCGTCGAGCAGGGGCTTGGGCGCATCGAACGGAATGTGACCGGTGTTCTTCTCGACGATACCGGCGACCGTGGTGACCGGCGCAAAGCTCACCGCATCGCGCGGGGCCAGCGGTTCGACCCGGCCGTAGCTGATGCGCAGGCTGCTGTTGGCATCCGGATATACCGCGCGGCCCTGCTGCTGGCGCCACGCCACCAGGGCGCGCATGTAGGCCGGTCGCAGCCGCAGTTGCTCGCCTTCGCGCGCCTTGCGCTCATCCTCCAGGCGCAGTTGCGCGGGCGTGAGCTGGCGCGCGAGCACCATCAACGGGTCATCGGCCAGCGGCTGGCCGCTGCGTGCGGCGGCGAAACGCGACAAGCGTTCGGCCTCCTCGCCCAGGCGAGTGCTCGCGTAGCGCTTGTCCAGGGCCTGCTGCAATTGTGCCGGGGTACGCCCGAAGGCCGAGTCGAACTCGGGCACGCGCTGCGCCTGCGGCAGCTGCTGGTAGCGCGATAGCAAGGCGGTCAGCAGCGCCTTCTCCACCGCCGGGTCGTAACGGCGCTGGACCTGCTTGAGCACACCTTCGATCATCGCCTGGTCGCGCTGCTGGTAACCGGTTTCGCGCTCGGCATCGGGCTTGAGCGATTCCATCCGCAGGCGCTCCAGCAGTAGCGCTGCCCGCATCGCCTGGCTCTGGCTCGAGAGCAGGCCGAGCAGCAGGTCACGCTCGCCCAGGGCGGCGCCCGTGGCCAGGATGGCCTGCAGTTCGGTGATATCGCGAGCGTCCTCGGCGCCGGTGGCTGCGAGCATGCCGCGTTCGTCTTCGGCGCGCAGACGCACCGCGTCGCTACGGCGCAGGCCTTCGAGTTCACCGGCGGCGCGCTTGCGATTGTTCTTCAGCGACTGCAGCTGCGAGGCGTAACGCGTCCTGGCCTGGGCATCGCCCTTCCCGGCAGCTTCGATCACCCCGATGAGGTCGTCCATCACACTCACGCGCCCCGGCAGCACCTGTTCGACCTGCTCTCCGAACTCGGCCGCGGTCCGATGCCGATAGGTCACGCCGGGGTAGCCGGCGAGCATCGCGAAGTCGCCGGCCTTCAGCCCATCCCTGGCCATCTGCAGATGCGCCGGCGGGTGGTAGGGCACATTCTCCGGGCTGTAGTCGGCAGGCTTGCCGTCCTTGCCGACGTAGGCGCGCAACAGGGTGAAGTCACCGCTGTGGCGCGGCCACATGAAGTTGTCGATCTCATCGCCATAGTTGCCGATGGCCCTCGGCGGTGCGTAGACCAGGCGGACATCGCGCAGTTCGAGCTGGCGGATGCGGTAGAAGTCGGTGCCGTAGTACATGTTGGCCACGCTGCAACGCACGTTACCCTCGCGCTCGCACTCGGCCACCACCTGCTTGCTCGCCGCATCAACCGCCTCGTAGTAGGCCCGGCCCTGTTTGCCGCGCGCCTGCTTCAGCACCTCATCGGTCACCTTGTCGAAGCCGACGGTGACCAGCACGCGGAAATCGGGATTGGCGGCGCGCTCATCGGCGCGGCCGGCGGCGATGAAACCGTCGTCGATGAAGTTGTGCTCTGGCGAGCTGTTGTACTGGATCACGCCCATCGCCACATGGTGGTTGGTGAGCAGCAAGCCATCGCCGGACACGAACGAACCAGTGCCACCGCCGACCTTGACCACCGCGCTCAACGGCGCCCGGGTGACATCGGCCAGGTCCTTGGGATCGCCCCTGAAGCCGGCCTCGCGCAAGGACTTGGCGAGGCTGGGCAGTTGCGTGGGCATCCACATGCCTTCGTCAGCGTGGGCGGTGGCGGATAGCGCCAGGCCCAGGGCCAGCGAAGCGGACAGAGACGTGCGAAGCGGCATGGAGCGGTTTCCCGGAAAAGGCAGGCGGTGACCTTAGCGGGCCGTTGGCGTGGGGGCAATCTGGCCTTTTTGGACTTGGCCCTCATGCTCGGCCGGGGTTATGGTCGGGGTTCTGTCGTAGAAACGGTATGGCGCGGTGGCGCCAACTGGCGCACAATTAACGCCAGTTGGCAGAGGGCAAATTCCATGAGCGAAACCATCGACAAGGTGCTTATCTACCTGGGTGAGAAGCCAAAGAGGAGCGTGGCTTCTGCCCGTAGCCCGGTGTTATCCACGCGCGAGGCCGGCACTGGCTACGCCATTTCAGCGCATGCAAGGACGGCAGTGATGGAAAAGAATGTGCGCGCTCCACAGTTGCCAAGCCGTGCCGTGGGCCGGTTGGCGGCCAAATTGTTCGTAGCGCCCGAGGTCGTGCTGCAGGTGTCGGATATTTCCCCGCGTACGTTCCAGCGCCGTCAGGCGAAGCAAGAACCGCTCACTGAAAGCGAGTCTGATCGGGTGCTTCGTATTGCGCGTGTTGCGCGCGAAGCGGAGCGGGTGTTCGGCAGCGGGGAAAAGGCCAGTCGATGGCTATCGAGCGTCAGCCGCGTCTTGGGCACCAAGCCGTTGGACCTGCTGGCCACCGATGCTGGCGCCCGTGATGTGGAATACGAGTTGGTGCGAATAGATCACGGTGATTTCGCCTGATGCTGGTGTATCGGATCAGCAAGCCCGAATACATCGCCACTGCGCTGCTGGGCAATGGCTCTGCAGTCGCCCCAGGTCGTTGGAACAGCGTTGGCGTACGCCTGGCCTACGTGGCCACATTCGTGTCGCTGGCCATGTTGGAGATCTTGGTCCACGTTAACCGTGAGGACGTGCCGGAAGGCCTGCGATTGCTCGCCTACGACCTGCCGGACGACGCGATCCATGAGTCGCCGCGCGATCAGTGGCCAGCGGGATGGCGTGAGTTGCCTTACGACGACGACGTGCGTGCAGTGGGCGATGCGTTCGTGCGAGAGGGTCGGCACCTGGCAATTCGGGTTCCCAGTGCGGTTGCTCGTGGCGAGTTCAACATCCTCGTCAATCCCGCACATCCGCGGTTCGGGGAAATCGTCTTGCGCTCTAACGATGCGTTGGCGCTCGATCCCCGACTCTTCGAGTAGACCGGTTCGGACCAGCGTCTGCGCGTAGTTCGCTACTTCTCCTTGCGCCAGTTCACCGAGCCCTTGGTCTCGATCGTGCTGGACTCGATCTCCACGTCGAAGCCGCGCGTGAGCAGGTACTTCAAGGTAATGACCGAGCTGCCGCCCACCAGCGCTACGCCGTAGCCGACATAGAAACGCGGCGAGAGGTATTTGCCGAAGCCGACCACCGAACCCAAGGTGCCGGACTGGCTCACGCCGGCTTCGTCCAGGCCGAGCTTGGCGCCGAGCTGCGAGGCGATCAGGCCACTGCCGGCCGACAACGCGGCCGAGGCGGCGGTCACTTGCTGTGCTTCGCTGCCGCTGGCACTGGCCAGGCCGCGCCCGAGCACCAGGTAAGACAACGCTTCGGATTGCGACATCGATGGGCTGGCCCAGACGTCGGCGCGCGGTGATTCGGCGCGGCCACTGACGTCGATGCCGGCGGTGACATCGCCAATGCGGCGCTCGGCGCGGATGTTGATGCGCGGGTCGGAGACGATGTTGTTGCTCCAGGTGAGCTGGCCGCGGGTGATGGTCAGGTCCTGGCCATAGGCCTTGTAGCGGCCGCTGACATCCAGGCCGCCATTGGCCGTCATCTCGCGGCCGGGGCGTGCGCGCACCTGCAGGCGGCCGCTGAGGGCGCCCTTCAGGCCAAACCCGGCCATGTGTACGTTGTCGCCAAGGATCAGCGCCAGGTCCATGTCCAGCGGCGAGGCCGGGGTTTCTTCCGGGTCGATCGGGTCGAGCACCACCACGTCTTCGGACACCGACGCACCACGATCGAGCCGCTCCAGGTCGATGTCGGCTTCCGGCACGGTGACCTGGCCGCGCAGCTGCATGGTCTTGTCGACGATGCCGAACTGCAGGTCGGGGTTGGCGATGATGCGCAGTTCCGGCGTGTTGTAGAGCAACACGCGCTCGCCGCGAATGTTGAGTTTCAGCGGCGTGCGCTCGCCGTACCAGGACAGGTCGCCATCGACGTTGAGGCTGCCCTCGCCCGACTTCACCTGGGCGACGATGCGCGCAGAGCCGTCGGGCTGGGCGCTGAAACGGCCCTGGCCATCAGTGAGGGTCAGGCCCATTGAAGGATATTCGCCGGTGAAGTCCTTCAATGTCGCCTCGCCACCCAGCTGCGGCTGGGCGCGGGTGCCGCGCAGGCTGACATGGCCTTCGACCTGGCCCTTGGGCTGCACCAGGTCGGCGACGAACAGTTGCAGCCAGGTCAGGCGCGACATGTTGAGGTAGAGCTCGCCATTGAGCGGCGCATAGCTGTCCCAGCCCGTATCGAAGCGCGCGTCGACGAAGCCGTTGCCCTGGAAGCCGATACCCAGGTAGCCCTGGATCTTCTGCGGGTTGAAGTCGCCGTTGAGGCTGAAGTGGTCGTAGCGCACTACTTCGCCACGGCTGTTGTCGCCCAGGCGGATGCCGCCTTCGAGCGAGGCTATCTTGAAGCTGCCTTCCCAGGCATTGCCGCGCGGGCGGAACGTGCCGTCCACCGTGAGCTCGCCACGCAAGTGCACCTGGCGGCCCTCGTTCGGCGGCAGCCACGGCTGGATCAAGCTCAACGGCAGCGCCTCGCTATGGACGGTGACGCCTTCGCGCGGCCAGTTGGCTTGCACGCACAAGGCACCCCCTGCACCGACGGCGGCCAGGCAGGCGTCGCTGACGCTGAAGGCGGCGCCGTTGACACTGAACTGTGCCGGCTGGCGCAACGCCCAGGTGTTGCCCTTGGCCGGGGTGATCCGCAGCGCCGCCAGCTCGCCCTGCCAACGCGCGCCGTTGCGTCGCAGGCCTCCCTGCAAGGCCAGCTGGGCCATTTCATTGCGCACGTCGGCCTGCAGGCGCAGGTTTTCGACCGCGCCCTGCGCCTGCACCTGCACGCTGTCCAGCACCATCCCGGCAGTCACCGCGGTGCCCTGCAAGGTCAGGCTGCCGGCACTGCCGCGCCACGGCAGGCGCCCGCGCAGCGAGAGGCTGTCGGCGGTGTAGTCGTTCCAGCGCAGGCCGGTGCCGGCGAGGTCGGCAGTGATGTCCGGGGCGTCGCGGCGGCCGCCGAGTTGCAGCGTGCCGCGCACGTTACCGGTGGCGCCGGGGAGCAGATCGTCCAGCTGTAGCGGTTGCAGTTGCGCGGTGACATCAAGGCGGTCACCCACGCGACCACGCGCACTGAGGCGGCTGTTGCCCACCGCCAGGGTCAGGTCACCCTCGCCCTGGTTGCCTTCGAATGCGAAGCGACCGCGCGCGTCGATGGCGCGCTGACGCAGTTGGCCGCGCAGCGCGGTGATTTCCGCGGTCGCCTGGTAAGCGCCAGGCGTGCCATTGGCCGCCGGCGGCAGCTGCCGCCCCTTCGAGGCGATCTGTCCGGTCAGCCGTCCGTCCCAGCCCGGGGCGAAGTAACCTGGGTCGAACTGCGACAGCCGCGCGGCCACGTCCCAAGACAGCGTCGGCTGCCAGCCGACTTCACCGGTGAGGTCGAGTGCGCCGCCAGGCGTGATGGCGCGCACTTCATGCAGCTGCGCATGGCGTTGGTCGCCGCGGGCGTCCACGTGCAGTTCGGCGCGCTGTTGCTCGCGTGCGATCTCGGCGCGGCCATACACGGCCCACTGCTGCATGGTGCCGGCCAGGCCAAAGCGCGCTTCACGCAGTTCCACCGGCACCTGCTGCGCCTGCGGCGTGGCCGGGTCCGGTGCCGGCACGAAGCGCAGATCGCGAGCGTAGGCAGCCACGCGGAAGCGGGCGTTGTCGGCATCACGGAAGTCGGCAGTACCCCGTAGGCGCAGCTGTCCGCCAAAGGCGTCGACGACCAGCGGTGCGGCGGTGATCACCTGGTCCTTCAAGGCCACCCGCGAAGGTTGCACCACGATCTTCTGCTCGCCCTGGCGCACCCAGCCCTGCAGCGCCGCGCTGCCGCCCTTGCCTTCAGCGCTGAAGTCAAAGGCCAGCGGCGTGGCCGGGGCGGGGTCGGCTACGCCGGCGGCACCCATCAACAGGGCGGTGTCCAGCGCTTCGGTATCGGCCCGCAATTTCCAGCGCGGATCATCGCGGCCGGTGAATACCAGGTTGGCACGCAGCGGCTTTGGCGCGCGCCCAGCGATGGCCACTTCCATGTTCTCCAGGTCACCCCGTGCGACCAACCCGAAGCTGGCCGGGGTGCGGCCACGCGGTGCGGGCAGCACGGCGGTGGCGGTGAAATTGGTCTTGTAGTCGTCGCGTGGCACGTAGTCGCCGTTGAGGCCGAAGTTGCCGCGGTCGGTATCCACTTGCAGCCGACGCGTACGCAGTTCGCCATTGGCCAGGTCCAGCCCGCCGCGGACGCGGCGCACGTCGATCAGCGGCTCGCCCAATTGGGTCACGCTCAGCGAATCGACCACGATGGTGTCGGCCTGGATCGCCAGCGGCATCTCGATGTGCGGCAGGGAATCGGGCCAGCGCGGCAGTTCGAATGGCTCCTCGCTCTTGGCCAGGTTGAGCGTGGCGCCGCTGACCTCCAACGCATCGAGCTGCAGCTTGCGGCCCAGCAGCGGTCGCAAGGCCGCATCCAGGTGCACGCGGTCGGCGGTGAAGCGGTAATCCTGGTAACGGAAGTCCACGCCACGCAGCGTCAGTGGTCCGGCCAGGGGGCCGTCCACTTCCTTCCAGGTGAAAGTCGCCCCGGCGGGCAGCCGTGCCACCACCTGGGCCAGCAGCACGTTGCGCCCGGCGACCGTCTGCAGCAGCCAGTACACCGCCAGCAGCGCGAGTAGCGCCAGGCCGAGCACGCCCAGGCCGGAACCGACCCAGAAGCGGCGACGGCGATAGAAGCGCGGGCGCGGCGGCGGGACTGGCGCGCTCACAGGCTGGCCCCGATGTTGATGTACAGCTGGAACTGCGAATCCGGATCCTTCAGGCCATGGGCCACATCCACGCGCACCGGCCCGATCGGCGATTTCCAGCGCAGGCCTACGCCCACGCCGGTATGGAAATCCGGGCGGTCATCGAAGGCGCTGCCGCTATCGACGAATACCGCTCCGCCCCACGGCCCGCCCTTGAAATAGCGCTCGTACTCAATGCTGCCGGTGAGCACGTGCTTGGCGCCCAGCGCGTACTTGTCCGGTGGCGGCGTGCGCGGGCCGACTTCGCGAAACGCGTAGCCGCGGATACTGTTGTCGCCGCCGGCGAAGAAACGCAGGCTCGGCGGCATGGCGACCAGGTCGCCGGTCCAGGTGGTACCGGCTTCGCCGCGCAAGATGATGCGGTCAGTGTCGCCGACACCGATAAACCAGAACACCTGGGCGTAGGCCTGGGCGAAGCTGGTCTCCGAGCCGACCCCTTCGATACCGCCCCGCACGAAGCTGCGCGCGGCGATGCCGCGGCGCGGGAAGATGCGGTCGTCCACACCCGAATAGATCGCCTGCAACTGCGGGTAGAGGAACGTGGCGTACTGGTAGAACGGGTCGGGTTGGTCGTTGCTGCTGTAGCGCCAGCGTTCGCGCAGCGCGTTGATCGAAGCGATGGCGCTCCAGCGGTCATTGATCTCGCCGCTGCGGCTGGCGCTGAGCTTGACGTTGCGCAGGTCGATGTAGTCGGTCTGCTCGTCGTAGTAGCCGGCGGTCAGCGAGTACCAGCCGTCGAGCCAGCTGAAAGCGGGAACACGATAGGCGGTGGTCAGGCTCTTGCGCTTCTGCGCGAAGTCCAGCTGGGTGTCCATCTTGTGGCCGCGCGAATTGACGTAGCGACGCTCCAGCCCGCCGCGCACACCCGGGCCGCTCTCGCTGCCGTAGCTCAGGCCGGCGGTGTAGACCGTGCGCTTGGCCAGTTCCAGCCGCACATCGATCGGCACGCGCCCCTCGGTATCGGCTTCCTCGGGCTTGGGCTGGATGTCGATGGTGTTGAAATAGCCAAGCTTGTTGAGCGACTCGCGCAGGCGGTCGAGCTTGCCCTCGTGGAAGTAGCTGCCTTCCTCCCAATACACCAAGGGGTCGAACAACCCGGGCTTGAAGTACTCATATTCGAAGCGCACCGGACCCATGTCGTAGCGCCGGCCACTGTCCCAGGCCAGGTCGATGTCGGCGGCGAAGTCGGCGCGGGTCACCTCGACGCGGCGGCGAATGAAGTCGGCATCGAAGTAACCACGCTCTGCCAGCCGGCGGGTGATGCGGACCTTGCTGGCCTCGTACTGCGTGTGATTGAACGTCTGGCCCACGGCCGGCTGGAACGCGGCCACGTCGCGCTGCAGATATTCGTCTTCCTCGGCCCAACCGGCCAGTTCGATATGCGACTGGCGCACCCGCACCGGCTGGCCCTTGTCGACATGGATCACGATGGTGACCTTGTCCCCGTTGCGCGGCGCATCGATGGTGATGGTGGGGCTGTAATAGCCGAACGGTTCCAGTGCCTGCCTGGCCTGGACCTGGGCCTGGTTGAGCATGTATTCCAGGCGCGATTCGCCCTGCACCTTGCCGATGGCCTGGTAGAGCGACAGCGAGACCTCGAGGTTCTCGATCATCTCTGCATCGGCGCCGCTGTCCAGGCCTTCGATGCTCACCTTGTCGATCGTGCCACGGGCGTGCGCCGCCCCGGCCAAGGCCCACAGCAAAATCGACAGCAGCAGGGCCGAGACAGTCACGCGCATGGGACGAGGATATACCGGGAGCCGAACATCGCGCCGTTAAAACGGTGCGATGACTGGGGTGTTCTGCATGCTGGTTTCCGGTTGACGGACGCGGTTACCGCGCCCTGCCAGCCATCAACTGGACAAGTGCTCGATCGCCGCGACGCTGCCCAGGCGCTCGCCCAGGTGTTGCAGCAGTGCCAGGCGATTGCCACGCAGCGCGGGATCCTCGGCATTGACCATGACGCCATCGAAGAACGCATCGACCTGCGGCCGCAACAGTGCCAGGCGCGCCAGCACGGCGACGTAGTCGTGGCGGTGCAAGGCCGCGTCGGTGTCGCCGATGGCGCCTTCGACCGCTTCGGCCAGGGCTTCCTCGGCCGGCTCGCGCAACAACGAGGTATCGACCATCGCCGGGATTGCGCCTTCGGCCTTGCGCAGGATGTTGCGGATGCGCTTGTTGGCCGCGGCCAGCGCTTCGGCCTCGGGCAGCGCGGCGAACACGCCGATGGCATCGATGCGGCGGTCGAAGTCGTAGAGCGAGCCACGCGCGGCGCTGTGCCCCCCCGCGTCGCTGGCAAACAGCGCAGCAACGGCGTTGAACTGGGTGGCCGGCACGCCCTTGTCGGCGTAGTAGCCGCGCAGGCGTTCGAGGATGAAGTCGAAGATCTCGGCGGGCAGCGCAGTGGCGTCCGGCGTAACGGCCGCCTTGGGTGCCGGGTGCGCGGCCAGTGCCTGCAACGCGGCGTCGGTGCCGGCACGCAGCAGCGCCTTGAGGTCAACGTCGAACCCGCTCTCGATCAGCGTGCGCGCCAAGCCCAGCGCATTGCGACGCAGGGCAAAGGGATCCTTGTTACCGGTCGGCTTCAGCCCGGCGGCGAATCCGCCGGCCAGCGTATCCAGGCGCTCGGCGATCGCCAGCACCTTGCCCACCGGCGACAACGCAATGTCGTCGCCGGCAAAACGCGGCCGGTAGGCTTCGTCGATGGCCAGCGCGACTTCGGGCGATTCCCCGCCCACCACCGCGTAATGGCGCCCGGCGATGCCCTGCAGCTCGGGAAATTCGTTGACCATGCGCGATTGCAGGTCGTTCTTGCACAGCTCGGCAGCGCGCGCGGCCAGCACCGGGTCGGCGCCAACATGCGGCGCAATGGCCCGCGCCAGCGCGGCCACGCGCTGGACCTTGTCGGCGACGCTGCCCAGGCGCGCCTGGTAGGTCACGCCCTTCAGGCCTTCGCCCATCGCCACCAGGCCCTGCTTGAGGTCTTCGTCGAAGAAGAATTTGGCGTCGGCAAAGCGCGGCCGGATAACGCGCTCGTAGCCCTTGGCCACCTCGGCCACGTTGCGTGATTCGATGTTGGCAATACCGATGAATTTCTCGGTCAACTTGCCGCCGTCATCCAGCACCGGGAAGAACTTCTGGTTGATCTCCATCGTCTCGACCAGCGCTTCCTGCGGCACCGCCAGGAATTCACGCTCGAAGCCACACAGGACCGCCGATGGCCATTCGACCAGGTTCACCACCTGCTCGAGGTTGTCGTCGCTGATGCGGGCGTGGCCGCCCGCCTTGGCGGCGGCGGCGTTCACTTCGGCCACGATGCGCTGGCGGCGTTCTTCGGGGTCGACGATGACGTTGGCCGCGCGCAACGATTCGACATAGTCGCCGGGGTGGCTCAACCACACCTGCTTGTCGTGCATGAAGCGATGACCACGGCTCATCCGGTCCGAGTTCAGGCCGAACAACTGCGCCGGCACCACTTCCTTGCCGAACAACAGCACCAGCCAATGCACCGGCCGCGCGAAAGCGTACTCATGGTCGCCCCAGCGCATCGGCTTGGGGATCGGCATGGCGGCCACGGCCTCGGCCAGGATTTCCGGCAGCAGGTCGGCGGTGCGTGCGCCCGGCTTGACCGCGCGGTGGACGAAGCGCTCACCCTTGTTGTCGGTGGTGCGCTCCAGCGCGCTCCATTCGACCCCGGCCTTGGCGGCGAAACCCTGCAGCGCCTTGGTCGGCTGGCCGTCGGCGTCGAGCGCGACATTCAGATAGGGACCGAGCACTTCGGCACGTTGCTCGGGCTGTTCGGCCGCTACGGCCGGCAACAGCACCGCCAGGCGGCGCGGGGTGGACAGCGGGCGCGCCTCACCGCGTTCGACGCTGACGCCGCGCTTTTCCAGGCCGGCAATCACGCCGTCGAAAAAGGCCTGGGCCAGGCCGGGCAGCGCCTTGACCGGCAGCTCCTCGGTACCCAGTTCGATCAGCAGGGGGGAAACTTGGCTCATCGGTCAATCCTTGGCGGCTGCCGCAGCGCCGGTCTGCGGCGCGAAGAACGGCACGTAGTATTTCTGCAACACCGGCAGCGTCTCGTAGCGCGCCACGCGCGCTGCGAGGGCGGGATATTGGTCGAGATCGAACGGCACTGCGTCGCGTGCGTAGGTGCAGTAGCAGGCAACGGTGAGGTCGACCAGCCCGAAGTGCGCACCGACCAGCCACTCACGCTCGCCAGCTTCCTGGCAGCTCTGCTCAAGCACTGACAACGCGCCACGCATTTGCGTGCGACAGCGCTCCAGCCACGGCTCGTGGCGCTTTTCCTCAGGGCGGAAGACGCGCTCCATCACGATCTGTAGCGCCTTCTCCACCGCGCCGGTGGCATAGCCGATCAGGCGCAGGGCCTGGCGCCGGTCAGCGCCGTGCGAGGGCAGCAACGCACGCGCACCGCCCTGGCCGTCGAGCCAATCGAGGATCACCGCCGACTCGGTCAGCACTTCGCCATCGTCCAGCACCAACACCGGCACGCGGCCGAGCGGGCTGTATTGGCGGATGCGCTCGAAGTCGCGGCCGACCGACCAGTCGCGGTGTTCGAACGACAGGCCGAGCAGGTCCAGGGCCACGGCCACGCGGCGGACGAACGGCGAGTCGTACATGCCGATGAGGATCATGCGGCGTCCGTGGCGTGCTTGCGGCCGGGGAAGCCAAGCTTCTCGCGCTGCGCGTAATACGCCTGCGCTACTGCTTGGGCCAGCGCGCGCACGCGCAGGATGTAGCGCTGCCGCTCGGTCACGCTGATGGCACGGCGCGCGTCGAGCAAATTGAAAGCATGGCTGGCCTTGGTGACCTGTTCATAGGCCGGCAGCGGCAGGCCCACTTCCACCAGCTTCTGCGCTTCGCGCTCGCAGGCGTCGAAGCGGTGGAAGAGCTCCTCCACGTCGGCGTGCTCGAAGTTGTAGGCGCTTTGTTCCACTTCGTTCTGGTGGTAGACCTCGCCATAGGTCACCGGCGCGCCATCGGGCCCATAGGTCCAGACCAGGTCGTAGACGTTGTCGCAGTTCTGCAGGTACATGCAGAGCCGCTCCAGGCCATAGGTGATCTCTCCCAGCACCGGCTTGCACTCCAGGCCGCCGGCCTGCTGGAAGTAGGTGAACTGGGTCACTTCCATGCCGTTGAGCCAGACTTCCCAGCCCAGGCCCCAGGCGCCGAGCGTCGGCGATTCCCAGTTGTCCTCGACAAAGCGCAGGTCGTGCACCAGCGGGTCGATGCCCAGTGCCTTCAACGAGCCGAGGTAAAGCTCCTGCAGGTTGTCCGGGTTGGGCTTCATCGCCACCTGGTACTGGTAGTAGCGCTGCAGGCGGTTGGGGTTCTCGCCGTAGCGGCCGTCGGTGGGGCGGCGCGAGGGCTGCACATAGGCGGCATTCCAGGTTTCCGGGCCGAGCGCGCGCAGGAAGGTCGCCGGGTGGAAGGTGCCGGCACCCACTTCCAGGTCCAGCGGCTGGATCAGCACGCAGCCTTGTTCGGCCCAGTACTGGTTGAGGGTCTGGATCAGAGCCTGGAAGGTGATCGGTACGCGTTGGGCGCCTGGATGGCTGGACATGCGGCAAGGGCCGTGCGAAGGGGTGCGCTAGTATAGCGGCCGTCTTGCGGGGCTTTCCGCAGCGGGGAACAGCATGGAACAACGGCAGCAGCCTGTGGACACCACGATGGCCTCGGTGCGGGCAGAGCTTCCGCGCGGGCGCCTGGCGTTCGACCGGGTCGCGGCCGCCTTGCTGGCCGACGACATGGTCGCGCCGAGCGACCGCGAGCGCATCCAGTTCTCCGCCGGTGGCGCGCGCAATGCCAGTGAAGTGCATCCGCTGGTGCTGCTGTCCAACCTGAAGCTGCGCGCCGGCCAGTTGCCGGCCGGCGAGCTCGGCCTGGAGCGGCTGACCGAATGGCTGGCCACGCGGGTGGGCATGCGCTACCTGCGGATCGACCCGACCCGGGTGGACGTGGCCTCGGTCACCGGCGTGGTCTCCCACGCCTACGCCCGCCGCCACCGCATCCTGCCGCTGGCGGTGAACACCGAGCGCGTGCTGGTGGCCACCAGCGAGCCGCTGGCGCTGGAATGGCTGGCCGATGTCCAACACCTCACCCGTCGCCGGATCGAGGTGGTGCTGTCCAACCCGCTGGACCTGCACCGCTACACGATGGAGTTCTTCGGCGTCACCCGTTCGGTGCGCGGTGCCCACGGCGACGTCCGCAGTGGTGGCGACGCCAATACCGGGCTGCCGAGTTTCGAGCAATTGGTGGAGCTGGGCCGCACCGGCGATGTCAACGCCGACGACCAGCACATCGTGCATATCGTCGACTGGCTGCTGCAGTACGCCTACGAACAACGCGCTTCGGACATCCACCTGGAGCCGCGCCGCGACATGGGGCGCATGCGCTTCCGCATCGATGGCGTGTTGCACAAGGTGTTCGAGGTGCCACCGGCGGTGATGACCGCGGTGGTCAGCCGGATCAAGGTGCTGGGCCGCATGGACCTGGCCGAGCGCCGACGACCGCAGGACGGCCGCATCAAGACGCGCTCGCCCGGCGGGCGCGAGGTTGAAATGCGCCTGTCGACCATGCCCACCGCCTTCGGCGAGAAGTGCGTGATGCGCATCTTCGACCCCGATGCGGCATTCAAGAGCGTCGACCAGCTGGGCTTCAGCCCGGAGGAGGCGGCCGGCTGGACCGCGCTGGTGGAGCGCCCGCACGGCATCGTGCTGGTCACCGGTCCGACCGGTTCGGGCAAGACCACCACGCTGTACTCCACGCTCAAGCGCCTGGCCACGCCGGACGTCAACGTTTGCAGCGTTGAAGACCCGATCGAAATGATCTCGCCCGAGTTCAACCAGATGCAGGTGCAGGCCAATATCGACCTGGACTTCGCATCGGGCGTGCGCACGCTGCTGCGGCAGGACCCGGACATCATCATGATCGGCGAAATCCGCGACCTGGAGACCGCGCAGATGGCGGTGCAGGCTTCGCTGACCGGCCACCTGGTGCTCTCCACCCTGCACACCAACGACGCACCTTCGGCCATCACCCGACTGCTCGACCTCGGCGTGCCGCACTATCTGGTCGCGTCCACCCTCAACGGCGTGCTGGCGCAGCGCCTGGTGCGCACCCTGTGCCCACATTGCAAGCGCCCGCATGTGCTGTCCGACGACGATTGGGCGGTGTTGCGCGAGCCTGGCGAGGCGTTGCCCGAGACGCTGGACGTGCATGCCCCGGTCGGTTGCCTGGAGTGCCGCCGCACCGGCTTCCTCGGCCGCGTTGGCCTGTACGAGCTGCTGCCGGTAACCCCGCGCCTGCGCACGTTGATCCGCGCCGACATGGACCTGGCCGGGTTCAGCCGCGCCGCGCAGGGCGAGGGCTTGCGCACGCTGCGCCGCACCGGCCTGGAAAAAGTGGCCCAGGGTCTGACTACAATCGAGGAAGTCCTGTCCGTCCTGCCGCCGAAGGAATGAAGTCTCCCGCGCCGTTCCTGATCCTCGAAACCGGCCAGCCGGTACCGGCGCTGCGGCGCTACGGGCGCTTTCCGCATTGGATCCGCGTGGCCGCCGGCCTGGCCGAGGCGGACACCGTGGTGGTGAACGTCGAGGCCGGGGAACCCCTGCCGGACCGGCGCGCATTCGCCGGCACGATTGTTTCCGGCTCAGCGGCCTTCGTCACCGACCGCGCCGACTGGAGCGAACGCACCGCCGGCTGGTTGCACGAGGCCGCCCATGGCGGCATGCCACTGTTCGGCATCTGCTATGGCCACCAGTTGCTGGCGCATGCCCTCGGGGGCCGGGTCGACTACAACCCGGCCGGCCGCGAGTCGGGCACGATCGAGCTGGAGCTGCATCCGCCGGCCTTCGACGACCCGCTGTTTGCGGGCCTGCCCGAGCGCTTCCCGGCCCATGCCACGCATCTGCAGACGGTCCTGCGTGCTCCGGACGGCGCCGCGGTGCTGGCGCGCTCGCCGCAGGATGGCTGCCATGCGTTTCGCTGGGGCCCGCACGCCTGGGGCGTACAGTTCCACCCGGAATTTGCCACCCACCACATCCGCGGCTATGTCCACGCCCGGGCCGAATGCCTGCAGCGGCACGGCCGCTGCGCCCGCACCGTGGCCCGGGAAGTGAGCGCCGCCCCCCTGGCGCGGCGCCTGCTGCGACGCTTCGTACGCCATGCACGGACGCTGCCAGGGCCCGGCGGACACGGAAATGCGCCCGGAAAAGCGCGATAATTGCCGCGCGCCGGAATGGCCGGCGCGCACTGATCCGGAATGGGAATGAGCGAAATTCGCAAGCTGTCGGCCTCGGCCGGCGCGGAATGGCTGTTGACCGGCTTCGCCCTGCTGCGCCGCGCGCCGCTGGCGCTGGGCGTACTCGGCATGACCTGGGGCCTGGTCGCGGTGGCCGGCGCCGTGTTGGCAAACTCCCTGCCGGCACTGGGCATGGCCGTGCAGTTCCTGATGCTGCTGGCCGGCCCGGTGTTCATGGGCGGCATGCTGTGGGCGGTGCGCGAAGTCGACGAGGGCCGCGCCGCGCGTCCTTCGCACTTGCTGCATGGCCTGCAGGATGGCCGCGCACCGCACCTGCTGGTCTCGCTGCTGCCGCAGGCACTGGCGGTGGTGGTGCTGGCAGCATTGCTGTTGTTGATGATCGGCTTCGATGGGCTGCAGCACCTCTCGCAGGTGATGGGGCAGCTCGAGGCGATGAACCAGACCATGAGCCAGTCGGGCGCGCAGCCTGATCCGGCGCAGATCCAGGCCCTGGTCGCCGAGTTGCCGGCCGGCCGCATCCTGTTGTGGTTGCTGCTGGTGATCGTGACGTTCGCGGCGCTGAGCCTGGCGCTGTTCGTGATGTCGCCGCAGGTGATGTTCGATCACGCCACCGGCGTGCACGCGCTGCGCGAGAGCCTGCGTGCCGGTGTGCGCAACCTGCCGGCGCTGCTGGTGTTCTTCCTGCTGACTTTCGTGGCGCTGGTGGCGATCTATTTCGCCGTCGCGCTGGTGGCGATGGTGGCCTCGCTGTTGATCGGGGCGATGGCCATGCTGCTGGCCCAGCTGCTGCTGATGGCGGTACTGATGCCAGTATTCGCCGGTGCGGTGTACGCGGCCTGGAAGCAGATGTTCGGCCATGCCGATGTAGCAGCGCCGCCGCTGGCCGGCTCACGCAACGACATCTTCGTCGCCTGAAGTTTCACCGCGCCGGGCCAGCGCCCGGCGCCGCTCAGTCCTGCGGCTGCGGCTTGGGCACCACTGCGCGCGCGGCAACGATGCCCAGTTCGTACAGCAGGCACATCGGGATGGCCAGCAACAGCTGCGACACCACGTCCGGCGGCGTAAGCACCGCGGCCACCACGAAGATGCCGACGATGGCGTAACCGCGCCCCTGCCGCAGCTGCTCGGGTGTCACCCAGCCCAGCAACGCCGCGATCACCAGCGCAACGGGCAACTCGAAACTGCTGCCGAAGGCGAAGAACAGCACCAGGACGAAGTCCAGGTAGGCGTTCGCATCGGGCGTGATCGCGATGACGTCCGGGGTGAAGTTGGTGAGGAAGTGGAACACCGCCGGCAGCACCAGGAAATAGGCGAAGGCGCAGCCGGCATAGAACAGCAACACCGCCGACGCCAGCAACGGCATCGCCAGGCGCTTCTCGCGCTGGTACAGGCCAGGGGCCACGAATGCCCAGGCCTGGTACAGCAGCCAGGGCACGGCAATGAACACGGCGACGAAGAAGGTGAGCTTCATCGGCGCGAAGAACGCGCCGGCCGGATTCATCGCGATCATGGTCTGGCCGGCCGGCAACTGCGACACCAGCGGCCGCGCCAGCCAGGTATAGATCGAGCGGGTAAACGGCAGCAGCGCCAGCAGCACGACACCCAGGCCGAGCAAGGCGCGGACCAGCCGGCTACGCAGTTCGACCAGGTGTTCGATCAGGCTGCTTTCGGTCTGCAATTCTTCCGGCGCGTTCACGGCTGTTTCTCCGGCGGCGTCGGTTCGGCTCGCTCCGGCTCGATGGTCGGGCCATGTGCCTCGGCCGGGCTCGGTGCTACCGGCACGGCAGGTGCATGGTCAGTGCTGGTGCGGATGTCGACGTCACGGGCGAGATCCTCGCGCAGGGCCTGGCCCTGTGCCTGCACGTGGTCGTGGCCTTCGCGCAGCTGCGATTGCGCATCGCGCAACGAGGCCTGCACGCTATGCAGGTTGCGCTTGAGCTCTTCGGCTTCGAGTTCGCGCTCGAGTTCCTGCTTGACCGAATCCCATTGCGAGCGCGCCCGGCGAACCCACAGCCCGGCGAAGCGCGCGGCCTTGGGCAGGCGCTCGGGACCGAGCACCACCAAGGCCACGATGGCGATCAGCAGCAGTTCGCTGAAACCGATGTCGAACATGTGCCGACGCCCTCGCCTGGATCAGCGGTCGTCGCGCTCGCGCTCGCGTTCGGCCGACGACTGCGTCTTGTCGGCATCGCGCGACTGATCCTTGAGCTGCGCGGCACGTTCGTCGTCGTGCATGCCCTTCTTGAATTCCTTGACCGCGTTGCCGAGATCCTTGGCACCACTGGTGAGTCGCTTGGTCCCGAAGACCAGCAACACAATCACCAGCACGATCAGCCAGTGCCAGATGCTAAAGCCGCCCATGATCGTTCGTCGCTTGCAATGGAAGGAGATTGGAGGATAACGCACCGCGCCCCGAACGGGGCGGTGACCTTCAGGGCTTGCCGTCGAGCGATTCTGTGCGTACCTCACCCTCGCCGACGGGCTGGAAGCCCTGCTGCGGTTGTGCATTGGCGGGTACTGGCTGGATCGGCGCGGTGGCCGCCTCCTGCGGGCCGGCCGAAGCCGGCGCAGGCGTCGCGGCACTGGGGGCGGCACGCGGGGCCGGCGCCGGAGCGCCTTCGCCGCGGTTGCTGCGCGCGGTGTAGGTGGCTTCTTCGAGGCGGTCGCGGAAGGCGACCACATCCATCGACGGCTGTTCAGGCGCGCGGCCTTCGAAAATCATCCGCGGCGTGCTGCCCGGACCGTAGGCGTTGAGATCGGCGGCATCGTCGATCTGCAGGATCGCACCGTCCAGCGCGACGCCGGCAAACAGGCCACGCGCCCGCGACCACGACCAGATCTCGGCCTTGAGCTGGCCATCGGTAGCCGCGGCAGCATTGCGGCCAACCGGGCCAGCGGCCACGCCGGCATCGGCGCCGAGGGTCACCTTGCCATTGACGATGTTGTCCAGGCTGCGGTCGTTGCGGAACACCAGGACCACGTCGGAGGACTGCACGCCGGCCTGGAAGCCGATGCTGCCGCCGGTGAGCTTGACGAAGACCGGCGGCGACCAGGTGCCCTCCGGGGTCTTGATCGACATCAGGCCATGGCCACGGCGGCCGCCAATGACCAGGCCGGCCTTGATCGTGTCGGGGATGACCACGACCGCGCGGGCTTCGTCGAGCAGCTTGTCGGGGATGCCCTGCTCGGGGATCTTCTGGATGTCGGCCAGGACCCGCACCGCATTGCGCGCGCGCTGGTCTTCCTCGGGTCCGGCAACAGCGTGGCCGGCGGCGAACGACAGGGACAGCAGCAGGGCAAGACGCGACAGGCGGGGCATGGCGGGCTCCAGTGGGGATCGCGGAAAGATAAGGCAATAGCCGACGTTAGTCGCGCCGGGGTGAATCAGTCATTAGCGCAGCGCGCGTCGTGAGGGAACCCGCATCGCTCGCAATTCGTGGCCGCTATGGCCGCGATCGGATAGATCAGCGGGCGGACGCGCCAGGGTCTGCCACAATGCTGCCCATGCCCGACGCACCGAACACCGCCCTGCTGGCGGTCAATTTAGGCACGCCCGAGGCGCCTACGGCCAAAGCCGTACGGCGTTACCTGGCCGAGTTCCTCGGCGATCCGCGCGTGGTGTCCCTGCCACGCTGGCTGTGGCAACCGCTGCTGCGCGGGGTGATCCTGCCGCTGCGCGGCCCGCGCTCGGCGGAGAAATACGCCCAGGTGTGGATGCCCGGTGGCTCGCCGCTGGCGGTGCACACCGCCGCGCTGGCAAAGGCAATACAGGCCGAACTTCCGCAGTGGCGGGTGGACTGGGCCATGCGCTACGGCGAACCCGCGCTACTGCCCGCACTGGATCGCCTGCATGCGGCCGGCATCGGGCGTGTCGTGGTCTTGCCGCTGTACCCGCAGTACTCGACCACGACCACGGCCTCGGTGCAGGACCTGGTCGATGCCTGGCGGCAACGGCATCCCGAGGTGCAGGTGGAGCTGATCGAGGATTACGCCGAAGATGCTGGCTGGGTGGCGGCGGTGGCTGATTCGATCCGCCATTACTGGGATGCCCATGGCCGCGGCGAACGGCTGTTGTTCTCCTTCCATGGTTTGCCGCAGCGGGTCGCCAACGCAGGCGATCCGTATCCGCAACGCTGCGAAGCCAGCGCAAAGGCAATAGCCGATGCCCTGGGCCTGACGGCGTCGCAATGGCAGTTGGGCTACCAGTCGCGCTTCGGCCGCGAACGTTGGCTGCAGCCATACGCAGAGCCGGCACTGTGGGACTTGGCGGCCGCTGGGGTGCACAGCATCGATGTGGTCTGCCCGGGCTTTGCCACCGACTGCCTGGAGACCCTGGAAGAAGTGGCCATGGGCTTTTCCCGCACGCTGGCCGAGCGCGGCGCGCAGCTGCGCTACATCCCCTGCCTCAACGCAGCGCCCCGCCACGCGCAGGCGCTGGCGGCGCTGGCGCAGCGCGCGTGAGTAGCGTGCGCGAGTTCGCCTGCAGCCTGCCCTTCGGCGAGCTGCGCGGCCTGCGTTGCGGCCAGGAGGGCGGGCGCAAGGTGCTGGCGTTGCACGGCTGGCTCGACAATGCCGCCAGCTTCCTGCCATTGGCCCAGATGCTGCCGGGCCTGGACCTGGTCATGATCGACCTGCCCGGCCACGGCCACAGCGCCGCGCTGCCGGCGGGCAGCGAATACACCATGATCGGCGCGATCGGCAATGTGCTGGCGGTGGCCGACGCGCTGGGCTGGGACCACTTCAGCTTGCTGGGTCATTCGATGGGCGCGGGCATCGCCAGCCTGGTCGCCGCCGCAGTGCCGGCACGGGTGCAGGCGCTGGCGGTGATCGAAGCGTTGGGCGGCCTCGGCGAGCAGGTGGAGAACACCGCGCAGCGCCTGCGCGACAGCGTGGAGGCCGCGCACGCCTTGCCGGGCAAGCCGCTGCGGGTATTCCCGAACCTGGAAGCGCCGGTGCGCGCGCGCATGATGATCAACCAGCTGAGCGAACCCAGCGCGCGCCTGCTGGTCGAGCGCGGCGTGCGCGCGGTACCCGAGGGCTACAGCTGGGGCAGCGACCAGCGCCTGACCCTGCCGACCGCGGTGCGCATGACCGAAGCGCAGATCGACGTGCTGGTGGCGGCGATCGAATGTCCAACACTGGTGGTCTTCGCCAGCCCGGCGCAGCCGTATTTCCCGGAACCCTTGCGGACCCGCCGCGCGCAGCTGCTACGCGACGGCCGCCTGCATGTGATCGCAGGCACGCACCACCTGCATATGGAAATCCCCGAGGCGGTCGCCGCGCTGGTGCAGCCGTTCCTGGATGAGCACGCCCCGCTGCGATAGCGGCGTCAGCCGGCCTGCAGCAGCCGCCGCAACTGCGCCTTGAGAGAGCGGCCTTCGCGCTGGAAGTAGTCGCGCTCCTCACGCCAGGTTGGGAAACGCTGCTCGACCTCGCGCCAGAACGCTGGCGAATGATTGGCCTGCACCAGGTGGCAGAGCTCATGGACCAGCACGTACTCGAACGCCGAAGCGCGACCGAGCACCAACGCCAGGTCCAGCGCCATGGTGCCGTCGGGCGCCAGCGAGCCCCATTGCGAGGACATCACCTTCAGCCGCACCCGCGCCGGCGCGCGCGGCAAACCCGGCAGGTAGCGCGGTAGCCAGCGGCCGATATCGGCGCGCGCCTGCGACTCATAGAAATCGCGCAGGGCGAGCGCCATCGCGGCGCTGCCGGCGCGCGCCGGCAAATGGAAATGCGCGCCTTGCGCGTCGATCTCGATGCGCGCGTAGCGGGCTTCGTGCCAGTGCAGCGGCAACCGCTCGCCGCGTAGGGGTAGATGCTGGCCGGGCGCGCCGCGTTCGAGCAGCAGCGCCAGTGTGTCTTCGGCGTAGCGCGCCAACTGCTCGGCCAGCCATTGCCGGTGTTCAAGCAGGAAGCGCTCACCGGCGACCAGGCTGGCGCGCGTGGGCAAGGTCAGCCGCGCGCCGCGCTCATCCACGCTCAGCTTGATCCGCCGCGCACGCGGGTCGCGTACGCGCAGCACTTCGATTTCCTGCTCGTCGTCCAGGCGCAGGCGCACGCAATCGCGTTGCACGGTCCGGGGCGACGAGGCGATCAGTCGGGGGAGGAACTTCGCCATGGCCAGGACAGCATACGCCCGTGGCGGGCGCCTGCGTCACCTCGAATCAGGTCTCGGCCTTGCTCAACTTCAGCGCCTCTTCGAGCAGCAGGAACAGACGTCGCACCTCGGCGCTCATCAGTGCAAAACGCGCGTCCAGTTCGGCGCGTACTCCCTCCTGGTCAGTGCCTTCGAGCTGGTCCAGAGCGCCATCCAGGAACTTGAGCTTGCGGATCACCAGATCGTCGCCCAGCACGAAGGACACATGGTCGTCGAGGATCAGCGCCAGCTTGGTCACCTGCTTGCCGGCTTCCAGGTGCTTGTCGATTTCCTCGCAGCGCAGTTCCTGGTGCTGGCACTTGACCACCGCGCCGCCTTCGATCGGATCCTTCATCTCGCACTCTTCGCCCAGGCTAAGGCCTTCAGGCAATGGCTCGCCGGCGATCCAGCCGGTGAGGATGGCGCGCGGCGCCACTTCCGCATTCAGCGGCAACGCCGGGAACGACCCCAGCAAGCCGCGGATTTCCGACATCACGTTCTCGCCGCTCTTGCGGCTGGAGGTGTCGACCGCGACGTAGCCGTGCTGCAGGTCGAGCATGGCGTCGGTACGCGAGCTCTTGACGAAGGCGCGCGGCAGCAGCTCATGCACCAGGTCATCCTTCAGGCGCTTGCGCGCCCGGCCGCCGGGCCGGCGCCCTTCTTTTTCCTCGATCTCGGCGAGCTTGCGCGCGAGCAGGTCGTTGACCACCGAGCCGGGAAGGATCTTGTCTTCGCCACCGACGGTCAGCCAGAGGAAATCGCCCTCGCGGTGCGAGAGCACTTCCTGCTCATCGCGGCCAAACGGCGAAATGAAACCACGCGAGGTCAGCTCCAGCGGGCCGACCGGCTTGAGCAGGGCCTCGGGCAGGAGCTTGTCGATGTCGGAAAAGTCGAGAGTGGTGGGGAAACGAAACAGCGTCAGGTTGCGAAAGAACATGAGGGACCAGGAAAGAGAGACGAAAGAGAGCCGGCGTCGCCAACGGATGGCGCGTCGGGATTGGACGGTGACGCGTCGGCTGGACGGCCGAGCGCAAGGAAATCGAACAGTTGGCGATCGTCCAGGTGCGAAGGGTGGACCTGCCCCAGGGCGCGGGCGATGTGCTCGATGCGCCCGGGGCATTCCTTCTCCCACTGCTGCAGCATCAGGCCGACCTGGCGTCGCTGCAGGTTCTCCTGGCTGCCGCACAGGTTGCACGGAATGATAGGAAACTGCCGCGCCTGGGCGTACTCGACGATGTCGCGCTCGGCGACGTAGGCCAGTGGCCGGATCACTACGTGATTGCCATCGTCGCTGCGCAGCTTCGGCGGCATGCCCGACAGCTTGGCGTGGTGGAACAGGTTCATGAAGAAGGTGGCCACGCGGTCGTCGCGGTGGTGGCCCAGTGCGATCTTGCTGAAGCCATGGGCCTGCGCGTAGGCATACAGCGCGCCACGGCGCATGCGCGAGCACAGCGAGCACATCGTCTTGCCTTCGGGGATCAGCCGGTTCACCACCGAATAGGTGTCCTGCTCGATCACGTGGTACGCCACGCCGAGCGCACGCAAGTACTCGGGCAGCACGTGCTCGGGGAAACCCGGTTGCTTCTGGTCGAGATTGACCGCAACCAGCTCGAACGCCACCGGCGCCTTCTTCTGCAGCTGCAGCAAGATGTCCAGCAGGGTGTAGCTGTCCTTGCCGCCAGACAGGCACACCATCACCTTGTCACCGGCCTCGATCATGCCGAAGTCGGCGATGGCCTGGCCGACCTGCCGACGGAGCCGCTTGGCCAACGCGGCATGCGCGCCCGCGGCCGTGCGCGCATCACGGCGCGGCGGCAGGGGGTCGGGCAGGGAAACTACGGCGCTCATCGGCGCATTCTACCGGGTCGAGTGTGCCGGCCGACCCGCCGGTGTAAGCTCGAAGGCAATGGAAACCCTGGACCCCGCCACCGTTAGCGAACGCCTGAACGCGCTGCGTCGCGAACACCGCGACCTGGACGAGGAAATCGGCCGGCGCGTGGTTGATCTGGCGGCCGACGAGCTCACGATCAAGCGGTTGAAGAAGCGCAAGCTGCAATTGAAGGACTGCATCGCCCGACTCGAAAGCGCGCTGATTCCCGACGAGCCGGCGTGATCCACACCATCGGACATTCGAATCGGAGCTGGGAAGTCTTCCTTGGTTTGCTGCTGCCCGCCGGCGTGCGCTGGCTGGCCGACGTGCGGGCGATTCCGCGCTCGCGCTTCAATCCCCAGTTCAACGAGAAGGCGTTGACGGCGGCCCTGGCGACGGCGGGCATCGGCTATCGCCACCTGCCGGCACTGGGAGGTCGGCGCGAGGGCCACTACGGATTGCCGCCAGCGCTGAATGCGCATTGGGGCAAGGGTGCTTTCCACGCCTATGCCGACTATGCCCTTGGTCCTGAGTTTGCCGCCGGTATGGCTACCCTGCGCGAACTCGGCCGCGATGGGGGCTGCGTGATGATGTGCGCCGAGGCCGATTGGCGGCAATGCCACCGGCAGATCGTGGCCGACCACCTGCTGCACGCGGGCGAACCGGTGATGCATATCCTGGCAGACGGCGTCGTCCCGGCCAGCCTCAATCCCGCCGCACGCGTGGATGCGGCGGGCCGCCTGCACTATCCGGCAGTCGGAATCAGCGGCGACCTGTTCGCCTAGTTGAATCGGCGAGGTGCGCGGCACCTCACCTCAATCCTGCGTCACAACCTCTTCCGGCCTGGCCGCCGCAGGGCTCACCCGCTCGATAGTGTGGCGCAGCTCGCGGCCGAGGATGAACTTCGCATCCTTCGCCCACGTATCCAGCCTTTCATCGAACACCAGCTTGCTGTTCTCATCCGGCCACACCAGCCGCAGCTCGCGCATCTTCTGGATGAAGCCGCGGAACAGGCTCTTGTCGAAGAACTCCGGCGCTGCCGGCGCGTAGAGCAGGCTCAAGCGCTGCGCGGCCTGCTGGCACAAGCTCTCCAGCTCGGCGGCGCCGAGCGTGCCGGGGCCGTTCTTCACCAGCACCGAGATGGCGATGTAATAGCGCTCGAAGGCCTGTTGCAGCGAATGGCCGATCGCGCGCAGGCGGAACACTTCGTCGGTCTGGCCGGTGTTGCGGGCCAGGATGCCACCGTCGTCTTCGTTGACATTCATCAGCAGGCCTTCGCGCACGAAGACATCGATGGTGCGTTCAATGCGTGTGGCGAACTCGTCCTCGCTCCATGGCAGGAACAGCTCTGCCTGCAGGAACGGATACACCGTGCGACCCAGGCGTACCAGGCCAGCGCGGCTCATGCGGCGATTGTTCTGGAAGCAGCAGGCCACCCAGGACGAGGCAGTAAACAAATGAATGACGTTGTTGCGGAAGTAGCTCAACAGCACCGCGGTGTCGCCACTGACGCTGAGCACATCGCCCAACGGATGCGGCGTGCGGGTGAGCACGTTGATCTCTTCGGCGTGGGCGATGATGCGGTCCGGCGAATGCGGGGTCACCGTCACCCGGTCCGAATACGGCATCTCGGCCAGCAACTTCTTGCACAACTCGATCTGCGCGATCAGGTCGGCCTCGCCCATCGCATGCTTGGGCGTGGACAGCAGGGCCAGCGCCAGCAGGTTGATCGGATTGACGTCCGCCGCGCCGTTGATGTGTTCCTGGATCTGCAAGGCGAGGCTGTCGACAGCGCGCGACAACCAGCTCGGTTTTTCGTCCTCGGACACCGGCTGGCCGTCCCACTCCGGCGCCTCGCGCGCCAGCACGTCGTTCAGCGCGATGGGTTCGCCGAAGTTCACTACCACCTGGCCATAGTTCTGCTTGAGCACCTTGGGGATGCCCCACAGCAATGCCCAGATGGATTCCTTCTCCTTCGGCCGGCCACTGAGTTCGTCGAGGTAGCTGTTGCCTTCCATCAGCTTCTCGTAGCCGATGTAGACCGGCTGGAACAGCACCGGCTTGCGCGGCTGGCGCAGGAAGGCGCGCAGGGTCATCGCGATCATGCCGCCCTTGGGCTGCAACAAGCGGCCGGTGCGCGAACGCCCGCCTTCGACGAAGTACTCGATCGAGTAGCCGCCGGCCACCAACTGGGCGACGTACTCGCTGAGTACCGCCGAGTACAAGGCATTGCCGCGGATCGAGCGGCGGATGAAGAAGGCACCCCCCTTGCGCAGCAGGGTGCCCACCACCGGCAGGTTGAGGTTGATGCCGGCCACGATGTGCGGCGGCACGATGCCGCGCTCGTACAGCAGATAGGACAGCAGCAGGTAGTCCATGTGGCTGCGGTGGCTCGGCACGTACACCACTTCGTAGCCGGGCGCGGCCTGCTTGAGCTTGTCCAGGTGGTGCACCAGCACGCCGGCGTAGATCCGGTTCCACACATGCGACAACAGGAAGCTGGCCGAACGCACCACCGGGCTGGAGTAGTCCGCGGCCACTTCCCACGCCAGCGCATGCGCCTTGCGCCAGGCGTCGATCGGCTTGCTGTTGTCGCGCTTGGCCTGGGCCGCGATCGCCTCGCGCACCGATTCGGACGCCAGCACCTGGTCCACCAGCAGGCGCCGGGTCGACAGGTCCGGCCCGATCACCGCTTCACGGATGCGGCGGAAGTGGGTACGCAGCACCCGCTGCAGTTTGCGCAAGGTGCGCTCGGGCGGCAGGCCTTCGTCCAGGGTCTGGCGCAGCGAGATCGGCGGGGCGAAGCGGACGATCGTCGTGCGGCCGTTGAGCAGCACCGAGAGCAGCCGGCGAAAACGCCCGACCAGCGCCCAGTTTTCCGAGAACAGCACCGCGAACCAGCCGCTCTGCTTATCCGGCGCGCGGCCAACGAAGATCGACACTGGCACCAGGTGGACATCGAGGTCCGGGCGGGCGCGGTGCGCCTGCAACAGTTTGGCCAGCGAGTCGGAATGGGTCTTGGCGCCGCGCTGCTCGGGAATGAGCGAGTTGCTGCTGCTGCGGCGTGACAGCGCCAGGTAGGCGCGCTTGCGACCCAGCGGGTCGCCCGGCAGCGGCACCAGCGGCGAAGGCAGGCCGGCCTCGCGGCAGGCCTTGTCGAGGATCAGGGCGTTGGACAGACCGTAGTCCTCCAGCACGTAGACCACCGGCCGGCCGTCGTTGTACTGGCCGGGCTGCTCGGGTTCGATGGTCAGGCCCAGCCACGGATCGGCCAGGCGGCCGAGAAAGCGCGCCCACAGCGGGCGCCGCGGCTGGCGCGGAGTACCGCCGACGCCGGGAGGCACCATGGGCGTGCGGACAGCGTCCGTCGCCGAGGCCGGCGTCGGGTTGGCGGGGCGGTCCGGGTCGGGCTGGCCGTCCGGGAACGGCAATTTATTCTGTTCGGGCATCGGCGCCATTATGGCTTAGGCGGCTGCGCAGGCGCCTGATCTGCGGGTGCGGCCTGCGCGGCGGCCGGCACCGGGGCCTGCAGCACCCGCTTGACCTCGTCCTGGATGCCTTGCAGGTACCAGTGGCCGTTGATCCTCACCAGCGCAGCGCTGGTGTCGATCTGCTCGGTGGCCAGTGGATATTGCAGGTGCACGCGGGCCCGGTCGCCGTCCTGGCTGACCAGGCCGACCCGGGTCTGGTCCAGGCTGGTGTCCAGGGCCAGGCCGTAGGTATCCAGCACAGCCTTGAGCTCCTGCACGAACGGGCCGAGCCGGCGCAGGCTTTCCTCCATGCCGGCGGCCTGCATGGCGGCCGGGTCGGAGAAACCGGTACGGCGCGCGGCAGCGACCAGGCGCGGGATGGCGGCTTGCGCATGCGGGCGGTCGGCCAGCGGCGCGCCGCCCGCCCAGCCGGCGAGGGCGTTGACCAGTTGCACGTAATGGGCGCGCTGCTCGGGACTGTAGTCACCCTGGTTGCGCAGGTATTGCACGCCGAACAGGCCCAGCGAGTGCGCCGCCTGCTTCACGCCGGCGCCCTGCCCCGCAATCTGGGTGTCGAAAGCGCGTTGCAGGCGCTGCTCGGCGCCTGGGGCGGACAGGTATTGCAGCAGGCCCGGCAGATCTTCGCCCAGCGGCAGGCTGGTCAACGGCCAGCGGCTGTGACCCTCGCGCCAGGCAACGTCGAGCTGGACGTATTGCTCCGGCGTCACCGCGGCCTTGGCGAAGCCGACCAGATCGTTCGCGCGCAGGCGCTCGGCCAGCCCGCGAACGGTGGCGGCCGGCTCGGCGGTGGCGCCCGGCAGTTCGGCCGGCTCGCGCTTGCAGCCCGGCAGCAGGAGCAGGGCGGCCAGCAGCCACGGCAACGGACGCCACGATGCAGGGCGGGCGGTCATCAAGGGCATGGCGTTCGACTCCCCAATCGATCACGCATCTTGCCGGTGTGCAGCCCGCAGGGGCAAGGCGCAACGAGGCGTCCTGCGTGACGCGCGGGGTTGTCTCGCGCTGTCCGGCCGTGTCCTGGGGTGCCGCGGGCGCGCGGAGGCATGGCGTTTCCTGATGGCGATCACATATTGCATCGCATCATGTAAACGTTTGCAGTTCCTGTTAGGTTCCGCTCCCAGAGCCGCGATCCCCCCGTTGCGGCGAGGTTGGTAGATGCGCAACGCAGCGGCCCCAAGCGGCCATGACGAGACAAAGCAGGGCCAGGTTTGGGCCCGTGGAATGGGTGCAATGCCCGCCGTACACGGGCTTTGCCCCTGAGGTGCAGCTGGCCGGGCCGCAGACGACCGGCCAATCGTTACGAAATTTTTCCGACGCTTGCACTTAACCGCAAGATTTTCACATCCGAAGTTGTATCCGTCTTACGCATGAGACAAATCAACCATCCAGCGCACGGCCCGGGAGGGGTCTCCGTGAAAACCATTCGAACCAACGCCAAATTTCCCGTCCGCAGCCTCCTGTGCTGCGCCCTGGCCGCCAGCCTGTTCGCGGCGGCTCCTGGCGCGTTCGCCCAATCGGCCAACGCCAACCTCCGCGGCAAGGTGACCTCGCAGTCCAACCCGGCCGCCGGCACCGAAGTGGTCGCCACCAACGTGGCCACTGGCGCGGTCCGCCGCGCCACCACCGGCGCCGATGGCGCCTACACCGTCGTCGGCCTGCAGCCAGGCACGTACCGGGTCGAGGCCGCCGGCCGCACCGAGACGGTGACGGTGACCGTGGCTTCGACCGCCACCCTCAACATCGCCGCGGGCGAGGCCGCCGCGCCCAGCGCCGGCGCCGCCACCACGCTGGATGCGGTCAACGTGACCGCGCCGACCCTGCTGCAGGAAGTGCGCACCTCCGAAGTGGGCAAGACGGTCTCCCTGCGGCAGATCCAGACCACCCCGCAGGTCTCGCGCAACTTCCTCGAATTCGCCGACGCCGTCCCCGGCATGGTGTTCACCCGCGATGCCAAGGGCAACACCTCGCTACGCGGCGGCGCCCAGAACACCAGCTCGACCAACGTCTACATCGACGGCGTGGGCCAGAAGAGCTACGTCAAGGAAGGCGGCGTGGCCGGCCAGTTCGGCAGCGCGGGCAATCCGTTCCCGCAGTTGGCCATTGGCGAGTACAAGGTCATCACCTCCAACTACAAGGCCGAGTACGGCCAGGTGGCGAGCTCGGCGGTGACCGCGGCGACCAAGTCGGGCACCAACGAATTCCATGGCGAGGCGTTCTATCGCTACACCGATGAAGACATGCGCGCGATGACCCCGGCCGAGCGCCAGCCGGAGCAGGAAAAGGCGGTGTCGGCGGAGAAGGAATATGGCTTCGCGCTGGGTGGCCCGATCATCCAGGACAAGCTGCACTTCTTCATGACCTATGAAGCCAAGCGCTTCGACCTGCCGACCACCACGGTGCCGGACGACGGTGCTGCCAATGCGGTGGGCTTCCTGCCCGCTAACGCCGCTTCGCAGCTCGGCGCCGACGCGCAGGAGTTCCAGGAAGACCTGTACTTCGCCAAGATCGACTTCGAGCCGACCGACCGCGACCGCTTCGAGCTGTCCTACCAGGACCGCGACGAGACCCAGGAAAGTTTCTCCGGAAGCACGGCGCGCTCGCATGGCTTTGTCAGCGAAAATACTGACACGCGTTGGGCGTTGCGCTGGAATCACAGCGGAGACTGGTTCTACAACGAGGTGCTGGCCACCCACGAAGAGTCGTTCAACAACCCGATCCCGATCACCCTGGGCAACGGCTACATCTACACCACGCCCAATGGCAGCAACGACGCCACCATCGTCGGCATCGAAGGTGGCTCGCCGCTGGCGGCACAGACCAAGGGCCAGAAGGGTTGGTCGCTGGAAGACAACTTCACCCTCAACGCGATTGAGTGGCACGGCGAGCACACCATCAAGATGGGTGCGCGCTACAAGGACGTGGACCTGTACGCAGCCGACGCCTTGGACATCAATCCGCAGTTCTATTACTCGCTCGACAATCCCGACTTTCCCTCCGACACCCCGTACAAGGCGTTCTTCACCAAGCCGGTTACCGGTATTGGTGGATTGGCACCGAGCGTGAAGTCCAACGCCAAGCAGTACGGCCTGTACATCCAGGACGACTGGCAGGTCAACGACCACCTGATGCTCAACATCGGCGTGCGCTGGGACTACGAAAAGAATCCGTCCTACCTGAACTTCGTGACGCCGCAGAACGTGGTCGCCGCGCTCAATAGCCAGGATCCGAACGGCCCGGCTGGGCAGACCTATGCCGACTCGCTGCGGCTTGGCGGCCTGGACGTCAACGACTACATCTCCACCGGTAACAACCGCAAGGCGTTCGATGGTGCGTGGCAGCCCCGCCTGGGTTTCTCCTATGACCTCAATGCCGACGAGATGCACGTGATCCACGGTGGCGCCGGCCGCTCGTACGACCGCGACCTGTTCGACTACCTGCAGCTGGAAGTCACCAAGTCGGCATTGCCGCAGGTGACGGTGAACTTCCGCGACCCGGCCACTGGTGCCTGCTACCAGGGTGCGGCGCCGTGCTACGACTGGAACCCGGCACTGCTCAACGGCCTGGCCGGCCTGCAGGCACTGATCGGCAACACCAGCAATTCGGGTACCGAGGTCGATCTGCTCAACAACAACCTCAAGGCGCCCTACTCCGACCAGTTCAGCCTGGGCATGAGCAACCAGATCGGCGACTGGCTGACCGATGCCACCGTCACCCGCGTCCTCAGCTATGACGGTTTCGGCTTTACGCTGGGCAACCGTTACCCGAACGGAAACTTCTTTGATACGCCTTCGCTGTGTAACCCGAATGCCACGGGCTACAGCCAGCCCTGGGGCTGCGGCGTGCCTACGTTCGGCGGGCTGATCGTTGGCAACAACGGTATCAAGACCCGCACCACGCAGATCCTGCTGTCGGCGCAGAAGCCCTATAGCAAGGAAAGCGGCTGGGGCGCGTCGGTCGCGTACACCTGGACCAGCGCACGACAGACCCGTGACATCAACGAGCATTACGCCTTTGATGCCGCCACGCTCGATGACTACCCGTTCATCAAGTCCAACGCCGCCGCGCGCCACCGCTTGGTGGCTACCGCCAACTACGACGGTATCTGGGGTATCACCTTCGGCGGCAAGCTGACGCTGGCCACGCCGATCCCGAGCAACGAATTCATCTGCGGACCAGACCCGGCGTTTGGGTCGAACGAACCGGCGTGCATCCCCACCGGCTTCAACCCGCAGGGGAATGGCAAGTTCCTGGTCGGCGGCAAGATCTTCGGTTACCGCTCGGTGGACCTGCAGGCGACCAAGGACTTCAAGATCGCCGGCGACTGGAGTGCCTACGCGCGCCTGGACATCATCAATGTGTTCAACTTCGACAACTTCACCAACATCCGCTACGTGACCGATGCCAACGGCAAGCGAGCGTTCTTCAACGAAACCGGCGACATCATCGGTACGCCTCGCCAGGTCAAGGTCGAAGTGGGCGTAAGGTTCTAAGGCCGAAGCGCAAAGCTCCACGCAACAGCGAAGGCCCGCGGACCCCGTCCGCGGGCCTTCTTGCTGTTCGCGGCGCGGGTGCGCGGTACGCACAAGCGGGGCAATAAAAAAGGAGGCGGGATCGCGAGATCCCGGCCTCCTCAAAACCGGCCGAAGCCAGTGGACAGTGTTGTGGCACATCTCCGGCGGACCGGATGAGCGGCATGGTAGAGGCTGCCTGAATTTTGTGCAACAGGCGAAGTTTATTGAATAAACCTCTGAATTTTAACGATAACTATCCTTTTTCTTAGATTTATCGAACGATCTGGCGGATAGCACCGTCTTCGCGTTGAGCCAGCCCTTGGATCAGCCAATCCTCCCGGAAACGCTTTCATGCCTGGGAGGGCCACGTGGACAAGTCGCAGCAATCCCGCACTCTGGTTCGTCATCTGCTGGCCTGTGCCCTGGTGGCTTACCTGCCCCCGTCGCCTGCTTTCGCCCAATCGGCGAACGCCGCATTGCGCGGCCAGGTCGATGCCCCTGCGGGCACTGAAGTAGTCGCCACCGACATGGCCACCGGCTCAGTCCGCCGCACGAAGCTGGGGCCCAACGGCGGCTTTTCGCTGATCGGCCTGGCGCCGGGCACTTACCGGGTCGAGGCCGCTGGCCGCAGCCGTACCGTGGTGCTGAGCGTGGCCTCCACCGTCGCCCTCGATCTGGACGCCGTGCCGGCCGGCCCTGCCGATGCGACCACCCTGGACCGGATCACCGTCACCGCACCGGCCATGCTCGAAGAGGTGCGTTCGCCAGAAGTGGGCGAGACGGTTTCGCTACGGCAGATACGCACCACCCCGCAGGTTTCGCGCAATTTCCTCGAATTCGCCGATGCGGTGCCCGGGATGGCATTCACGCGTGACGCCAACGGCCGGACCTCGTTGCGCGGCGGGGCGCAGAGTACCGACGGCATCAACGTCTACATCGATGGCGTCGGGCAGAAGAGCTACGTCCTGGGTGGCGGCATCGCCGGGCAATTCTCCAGCGCCGGCAACCCGTTCTCGCAGCTGGCGATCGGCGAGTACAAGGTGATCACGTCCAACTACAAGGCCGAGTACGGGCAGATTGCCAGTGCGGCGGTGACCTCGGTGACCAAGTCCGGCACCAACGAATTCCACGGCGAAGCCTTCTACCGATACACCGACGAGCACTTGCGCGCACGCACGCCGAGCGAGCGCCAGCCGGGCAACGACAAGGCGGTGTCGGCGGAGAAGGAATATGGCTTCGCCCTCGGCGGCCCGCTGCTGCGCGACCGCGCGCATTTTTTCGTGGCCTATGAAGCCAAGCGGTTCTCGTTGCCGACAACCGTTGGCCCCGGCGGCGTGGCACGCAACGCCATCGACAGCCTGCCGGCGCCCGCGGCGGCAGAACTCGGGCCGGCGAGCCAGCCGTTCCAGCAGGACCAGGTGTTTGCCAAGATCGACCTGGAGCCAAGTGACCGCGACCGCATCGAGCTGTCCGTGCAGGATCGCAAGGAGTACCAGATTGGCCTGGGCGGCACCACGGCGCGCTCGCACGGCACGGTCACCAACAACACCGATCGACGCTGGACCCTGCGCTGGGACCACAGCGGCGATAGCTGGTTCAACGAGGTACTGGCCACGTCGGAGAACAGCTTCTACCAGCCCACGCCGATCACGCTGGACGAGGGCCTGCTCTACACCACGCCTGACGGGACCCAGGACCCGACGGTATTGGAGACCGCTGGCGGCTCGCCGCTGGACGCCCAGCGCAAGGGACAAAAGGGCTGGTCGCTGGAGGACAACCTCACCCTGAGCGGCCTGGAATGGCATGGCGAGCACACCATCAAGATGGGCGCCCGCTACAAGCGCATCGATCTCTTTGCCGCCGATGCCAGCGACATCAATCCACAGTTCTCCTACTCGCTGGAGAACCCGGCCTTTCCGGCGACGGTGCCGTACAAGGCGTTCTTCACCAAACCGGTGGTCGGCATGGGCGGCCTGCTGCCGAGCGTGCGTACGCGCACCGAACAGATCGGGCTGTATATCCAGGACGATTGGCGCATTAACGACCACCTGGAGTTGAACCTGGGCCTGCGTTGGGACTACGAGAAGAATCCTTCGTATCTCGGGTTCGTGACGCCACCGAACGTGGTCGCCGCACTCGGCCGGCAGGATCCCAACGCAGGCCCCGGCCAAACCTATGCGCAAACGCTGGCGATGGGTGGGATCAATATCAACGACTATCTCAGCACCGGGCACAACCGCAGTACCTTCAAGGGCGCGTGGCAACCCCGGCTGGGCTTCTCCTACGACATCGATGCCGACGAGCAACACGTGATCCATGGCGGCGCCGGCCGGGCCTATGACCGCGACTTGTTTACTTACCTGCAGCTGGAACGCACCAAGGCCGCGCTGCCGCAGATCACGGTGAACTTCGCCGATTCCGCCACCGGCAATTGCTATCGCGGCGCAGCGCCTTGCTACCCGTGGGACCCGGCCCTGCTCAATGGCCTGGATAACCTGCAGGCGATGGTCGGGCCTGCGAGCAATGCGGGCATCGAAGTAGACCTGATCAACAACAAGCTCAAGGCACCGTATTCCGACCAGTTCAGCCTGGGCATGCGCAACCGCATCGGCGACTGGAGCACCGACGTCACGGTCACACGCATTCTCAGCCACAACGGCTTTGCCTTCGTACTCGGCAACCGCTATCCCAACGGCAACTTCTTCGACGCGCCGAGCCTGTGCAACCGCTCGGCCGAACCAGGCTACATGCAACCCTGGGGCTGCGGGCTGCCGGGCTTCGGCAGCCTGATCCTGAGCGATTCGGGGATCAAGACGCGCACCACGCAGCTGCTGTTGTCGGCGCAGAAGCCGTACACCAAGGAAAGCGGCTGGGGGATGTCGGTGGCCTACACCTGGACCCATGCACGGCAGAATCGCGACATCTCCGAGCACTACGCCTTCGACCGGCCGAACATGCAGGCCTATCCCTTCGTCCGTTCCAATGCCGCCGCGCGCCATCGCCTGGTGCTGACGGGCAACTACGACGGCCCCTGGGGGATCACTTTCGGCGCCAAGCTCACCCTGGCTACGCCAGTGAGCGCGAACACCAGCTATTGCCAGGAGCTCGCCCCCTACGGCAACCAGCCCCAGTGCATGCCGGTCGCAGTCACGCCCAATGGCAATGGACGCTTCCTGCTGGGCGGCCAGATCTTCGGCTATCGCTCGCTGGACCTGCAGGCCACCAAGGAGTTCAAGCTGGCCGGCGATACCTCGATGTACGCGCGCGTGGACATCATCAACGTGCTGAACTTCGACAACCTGGTCGACCTGGACATGGCCAACTGGCAAGGCCAGCGCCACGCTTGGTACAACCGCGCCGGGAACATCACCGGCACGCCGCGGCAGGTGAAGCTCGAGGTCGGGGTGAAGTTCTAGCCAGGCGCCTGTAACAGCGCGCGGCTCAGAACGAGAGTACGGCGATCTCGGTCTGGATCGCTTCGGCGGCGGCCACCGGGTCGCTCGCCTTGCGGATGGGCCGGCCCACGACGATCGCGTCGGCACCCTCGCGGAAGGCTTCGGCCACGCCGACGGTGCGTTGCTGGTCGTCGCCCACCGGGCCCCCCGGGCGAATGCCCGGGCAGACGATGGAGAAGCCGGCACCGGTGGCCCGGCGGATCTGCCCCGCTTCCTGCCCAGACGCGATCACGCCATCGATGCCACTGGCCTGCGCGGCCAGCGCGCGCTCAACCACCACTTCGGCAGGTTCACGATCGATGCCCATGGCCCGCAGGTCGGCGCGCCCCATCGAGGTCAGCACGGTCACCGCCAGCAGGCGCATGTCGCCGCGGTTGGCTTCCACCGCGGCCTGCAACATCGGCGCGTGCCAGCCGTGCACGGTGCAGTAGCTCACCGGCCACTGCGACAACCGGCCGATCACCCCGCCGATCGTGGCCGGGATGTCGAAGAACTTGAGGTCGACGAAGATGCGCTTGTCACGCTTGGCCAACTCGTCGAGCACCTGGAAATACTCGCCCGAAGCCAGCAGTTCCATGCCGATCTTGTAGAAAGACACCGCATCGCCAAGCCGATCGACCCATTGCAGCGCTTCGGCGCGCCCGGGGACATCGAGCGCGAAAATCAGGCGTTCGCGCGCGCTGAGCGGCAGCGGTGGCCGGCTCATGGTGCCACGTCCAGGGCATCGCGCTTGGCCTGGCGGCGGGCCGCGCGCGGTTGGGTGTAGTCGTTGTTGAACTGCGCCGGCTCCCAGCCGCCGTAGCTGGGGTTGGGCAACATCCACCAGCGCTCGCCGAACCAGTCGTGGTACTGCTGCAGTAGTTCGCTGCGGCCTTGCGGCGTATTGGCGAGCACCTGGACGAAGTCACCCAGCTGGTCGCCAAACTGCATCAGCACGCGGTACTGCTGGCCCGCCAGGCGGCGGCGGCAGTTCTTCTCGCTGCCGTTCTGCTCGCAATCCTTCACCACCGTGCCCAGGCCGAGCAACACGCTGTTGTCTGCCACTGGCATGCCGACCTTGCGCAGGTTGGCCAGGGTCGCATCCTGCAGGTGCACGGCGCGGTTGGAGATGTAGAGGACGGTCACGCCCTTGGCATCGGCGGCCTTGGCGAAGTCGACCACCCCCGGGAGGGCCTTGGCCTTCTTTTCGGCCACCCACTGCGACCAGGTGACTTCGTCGTATTCCTGGTTGTCGCGGATCAGGCGCGCCTGGTAAGGCGAGTTGTCCAGCACGGTTTCGTCCACGTCCATCACCACGGCCGGCTTCAGGCCCTTGGCGGTATTCCCGCGCTCTTCCGGTACCAGCGCATCCCAATTGGCCTCTTTCAGGGCTTCGTCCAGGCGGTCGGCGGCGGCGCGGTAGGTCTGCTCGGAGAGCGCGCGATACTCCTCCGAACGCTGCATCCACAGCACCGCGTTGAGATTGTCATCGGCGGCCACGCCATCGGCCTGGGCCGGGTGCCCAGCCGTCTTGGGCGCGGCCGAGGGTGCCAATGCCGGCTTGGCGGCGGTGGCCGCTTCCGGTGCTTGTACCTTGCAGGCGGACAACGCCAGCAGGCTGGCGGCAACGAGGGTCAGGGTCAGGGAAGTGCTGCGACGCATGGGCTACTACCAGGGAAAGTGCGGCAATTTTACCGGCTTGGCAGTGACCTGCGGGTTTCAGCGGTCCGGCCCGGCTATCCTGCCGGCCCCTGCTCCCGGATCTCCTTCCCCATGAACGCCGCAGACCTGCCCCAGATTCCGGTCCTCGATCCCGCCCAAGCCCGGGTATTGGGCTGCCTGGTCGAGAAAGAGGCGACCACGCCGGATACCTACCCCCTGACCGTAAACGCGGCGCAGGTGGCGGCCAACCAGAAGACCGCGCGTGAGCCGGTGATGGCGCTGGAAACCGGCGAAGTCCACCGCGCTTTGCGTCAGCTGGAAGGCCTCGGTCTGGTCCGGCAGCAGTTCTCTTCGCGTGCCGAGCGCTACGAGCACCGGCTGGAGGCCGCGCTCGGCCTGACCCGCCAGCAGGTCGTGCTGCTGGCCCTGCTGTGCCTGCGTGGCCCGCAGACCGCGCATGAGTTGTTCGCCCGCAGCGAGCGCATGCTGCGCTTCAACGACGCCGAGGAAATCCGCCACGTGCTGGAGCGACTGGCGCAACGTGAGCTGGTAGCGGCGCTGCCGCGTGCGAGCGGACAGCGCGAGGAGCGCTATGCGCATGGCCTGTGCGGACCGGTGGATACCACGGCCGTGGCGGCATCCAGTGCGGCCGCTCCCTCGACCTCGTCAGCCGCGTCCGACCTGGCCGCGCGCGTGGCGATCCTCGAGTCCCAGATGGCCGAGCTACAGGCACGCCTGGACGCGATCGACGCTGGACGCGACTGAGCGTGCTTCAGAAGCTGACGGCGTAGTAGGCCAGCGGCTCGCGTTCGGCGGCCATCACGTACTCCCCTTCGCGGCGCAAGCCGAGCTTTTCCAGCAGCCGCACCGAAGCGGCGTTGCCGGGCGAAACGATGCCACACACCCCGGGCAAGCCCAAGGTCTCGCGCGCGTGGGTCATCACGGCGCGGGCCGCTTCTTCGGCGTAGCCGCAACCATGGTGCGCCGACAGCAACGCGTAGCCGATATCGGGCAGCGTGAGGTCGGCGCGCTGGATCAACCCGGCGGTGCCGATGAAGTTACCGCCCTGGCGCAATTCGATGGCGTAGTGGCCGAAGCCCACGCTGGCGTACTGCGCGCCCTGCCAATGGGCGAGGTACTCGCGTGCCTCGGCTTCGGTGCGCACGTTGCGGTCGGCAATGCCGGCGATGAAGCCAGGGTCGTTCAAGAGCGCCAGCATGTTGGCCGCGTCATGTACCGGCGACAGCTCGCGCAAATGCAGGCGTTGCGTCTGGATCGATAGCGCCAAGGTCAGGCTCCTTGCAGGCGAGGCCACAGCGTGCCGACGCCTGCTCGCGCTGGCAAGGGGTCAGTCGAACAGTGCCTGGATCGCGGCCAGGCCCGCACTGGCGCGCTCTTTCTTGCGCTCGGCGTCGGCCACCGGGTCGGCGCCGTCGCGCTGGATCTCCGCCGCCGGGATCTCTTCGAAGAACCGGCTGGGCTTGAGCCGGATCTGCTCGCCGAACTTGCGCGTGACCTTGCTGTAGCTCATCCACAGCTGTTCCTTGGCGCGGGTGATGCCGACGTACAGGAGCCGGCGCTCTTCCTGCAGGTTGCCTTCGTCCAGGCTTACTTCGTGCGGCAGCACGCCGTCTTCGCAACCGACGATGAACACGTAACGGAATTCCAGCCCCTTGGACGCATGCAAGGTCATCATGCGCACCTGGTTGCCGCCATCGTCCTTGTCGTTGCGCGACAGCAATGCCAGCTGCGCGGCGAGGTCGCCGGCACTGGCGCCGCGTGGGCCGCCTTCGAACCACTCGGCGAGTTCGTCCAGGTTGGCCTTGCGCCGTTGGAACGAGGCTTCGTCCTTGCTCTGGTTGCGCAGGTCAGTGAGCAGGCCGGATTTTTCCGCCAGCCGGCGCACCAGGTCCGCGGCTGGTAGCGTCGCCGACTGCTGGCGCAGGTCGCGCAGGATGTCGGTAAAGGCGCTCAGGCCGTTGGCCGCACGCGGCGGCAGGTGTTGCAGGGCACCCATCGATTCTGCCGCGCGCGACATCGGCACGTGCTTGGTGGCGGCCAGTTCGGCCAACTTGGCCAGCGAGCCGGCACCGACCTCGCGCTTGGGCGACTGCACCGCACGCAGGAACGCCGCGTCATCGTCGGGGTTGACGATCAGGCGCAGCCAGGACAACAGGTCCTTGACCTCCTGGCGTTCGAGGAAAGCGGTGCCGCCACTGAGGTGGTAGGGCACGCGCAGCAGCTGCATGGCTTTTTCCAGCGGCCGCGACTGGAAGTTGCCGCGGAACAGGATGCAGAAGTCGCTGTAGGGCACCTGCTTGGCGTTGGCGAGATAGGAAATCTCGGCGGCAACCTTCTCGGCCTCGTGCTCGCTATCGCGGCATTCCCAGACGCGAATACGCTCGCCGTCGGCCTGGTCGCTCCACAACGTTTTCAGGTGCTCATGCGGGTTGTGCGCGATCAAGGCATTGGCCGCGCGCAACACGCGGTTGGAGCAGCGATAGTTCTGTTCGAGCTTGATGATCTCCAACTTCGGATAGTCCTGCGCCATCTGCAGCAGGTTGTCCGGGTTGGCGCCGCGCCAGGCATAGATGCTCTGGTCATCGTCGCCCACGCAGGTGAAGTTCCCGCGCTCGCCGGCGAGCATTTTCAGCAGCCGGTACTGGGCATCGTTGGTGTCCTGGCACTCGTCCACCAGCAAATAGCCGATGCGTTCGCGCCAGGCCTGGACGATCTGCGGATTCTCTTCGAGGATCTGCACCGGCAGGCGGATAAGATCGTCGAAGTCCACCGCATTGAACGTGCTCAGCCGCGCCTGGTAGCGCTCGTACAGGCTCGCCGCTTCCTTCTCGCGATTGCTGCGCGCGGCAGCCATCGCCTGTTGAGGCGACAGCCCGGCGTTCTTGGCGCGCGAAATCAGGTTCTTGGCATCTTCGATCACATCGGGCTTGGCGCCGTGCAGCAGGTCCTTGACCTGGGCCGCGGCATCATCGGCGTCGAAGATCGAAAAGCCGCGCTTGAGCCCGGCCGCCTCGTGCTCGATCTGCAGGAACTTCAGCCCCAGCGCATGGAAGGTGCAGATGGTCAGCCCTTCGGCTGCCTCGCCGCGGATGCGCTTGCCCACGCGCTCGCGCATTTCCTTGGCCGACTTGTTGGTGAAGGTGATCGCGGCGATGCGCTTGGCCGGATAGCGGCCAGTGGCGACCAGTTGGGCGATTTTCTCCACGATCACGCGCGTCTTGCCGCTGCCGGCGCCAGCCAGCACCAACAAAGGACCTTCGCAGTGCAGGACCGCGGCGCGCTGGGGGGGATTGAGACCGTGCATGAGGCTTCCGTGGGCGGAGCATTGTAGCGGGCGCTCCAGCTGGTGCGAACGATTGACAGCGCTGCGGGGCTGGTCTATCAAGGCGCCAATGGAGCATCGTGGCCGTGCTCGGCCGATGCATAGCGAAGGAAATGGCCATGCGTACTGCGTTGTCGCTTTTCCTGGTGTTGGGTGCGCTGCCGGCAGCCTCTGCAGCGGACCAGGCGGACGATCCCCAGTTGCACCGCGTCACCCAGACTGCGGCCTATGCCGTGGCGCATCCGGGCGAGCAGGCACGGCAGTTGGGATTCCAGGCGCTGAAACAGGATCGTCCGGCCGAGGCACGCCGCCAGTTCCTGTTTGGCGCGCGCTATGCGGACAAGCTGTCCCAATTCATGCTTGGCCAGCTGTATTGGGAAGGCATCGGCGGACCGGTCGACCGGCCGCTTGCCTATGCCTGGATGGACCTGGCGGCCGAGCGCGGCAACTCAGCGGCCTTGGCTCGACGCGAAGTGATCTGGAATGCGTTGAACGCGGACGAGCGCGCACGCGCCGTAACAGTAGGCAAGCCGCTGCAGGCGCGCTATGCCGACACAGCGGCGCAGCCCCGGCTTGAAGCGGTGATGCGCCGCAACCGCAAGGACGTCACTGGCAGCATGCTTGGCTGGGTGGACAAGGTGTCGGTGTGCGTGGCCGAGGAGCACAAAGGAATGCGCAGAGGCATAGAGGGCACGTGCCCGCCTACGGTGGGTGGCGAGACCTACTACGACGACCGCTTGTGGGAGCCGAAACACTACTGGGCCAGCCAGGATGCAGTGATGACGCGCGAGCTCGGTACCCAGGTGGAGGTCGGCCCGCTCGAACCGGCGCCCCCCTCGGGGCGCTAGAACTGGGCGGCTGTCGCCGCGGCGGGAGCCACACCGCTAGAATTCCCGCATGGCCAAGCTCTATTTCTATTATTCGGCGATGAATGCGGGCAAGACCACGACCTTGCTGCAGTCGGCGCACAACTACCGCGAGCGCGGCATGCGCACGCTGATCCTCACCCCGCAACTCGACCACCGCGCCGGCACGGGCGTGGTCGCCTCGCGCATCGGCCTGCGCGCGGAAGGCCTGCCGTTCGACCGCGACCGCGATCTGCTGCAGCTGGTGGAAGCCGACATCGGCGCGCACGGCAAACTGGATTGCGTGCTGGTGGACGAGGCGCAGTTCCTGACGCGCGCACAGGTGTGGCAGCTGAGCGAAGTCGTCGACCAGCTGCGCGTTCCGGTGCTCTGCTATGGCCTGCGCACGGATTTTCGCGGCGAGCTGTTCGAGGGTAGCCAGTACCTGTTGGCCTGGGCCGACGAGATGCAGGAGATCAAGACCATCTGCCACACCGGCAGCAAGGCAACGATGACCGTACGCGTCGATGAACAGGGCCATGCCGTGCAGGACGGCCCGCAGGTGGAGATTGGTGGCAACGAGCGCTATGTGTCGGTGAGCCGTGCCGAGTTCAAGCGGATCATGCGCGGCGAGGGCCGGATCGAGCCGCTGCAGGAATCGCTGCCTTGGTAAAACGCCGCGCCCTGCGGGCGCGGCACGCCCGGATCAGTACAGCTTGCGCTCCGCCGCCGGCGGCGGGGTCCATTGGTACAGCCAGGTCTCGGTGAGCGGCTTGCCCTGCAGGCGCAGGAACAGGCGGATATCGATCTGCTGCGTGGAGTCGTCCGGCGGCACCACGTCGAACATGGCGCGATAGCCGGAAATCTCATGCAGCGGACGCGCCGAGACCACTTCGGTCTTGCCGCGGGACAACTGCAGCACCGCTTCGACTTGCAGGTTGTTGGCCTTGGCCAGCGCGGCCAGTTCGCCGCCGGCGAAATCCACGGCGAAGCGCCAGGAGAAATGCGTGCGCTTCTGTCCGATCACACCGCCCAGGCCGGTGCGCGTGGCCACGCACAGTGCCAGCGGCGAGGAAGCCGGCGGATGCGCGCCCCAGTAGAGCCGGTAGCCGAACAGCAGTTCCTGCCCGGGTTGCGGTTTGGTTTCGGGATTCCAGAAGGCGACGATGTTGTCGAAGGTCTCGTCCACGGTGGGGATTTCGACCAACTGGACCGAGCCCTTGCCCCAACCGCTCTTGGGCTCGACCCACAGGCAGGGGCGCTTCTCGTAGAAGACGCCATCGTCCTGGTAGTGGTCGAAGTTGCGGTCACGCTGTAACAGGCCAAAGCCGCGCGGGTTGTCGTCGACGAACATGTTGAAGCGCAGGTGCGGCGGGTTGGCCAGGGGGCGCCAGATCCATTCGCCGTTGCCGCTCCACATCGACAGGCCGTCGGTGTCGTGGATCTCCGGGCGCCAATCCCAATCCATGCGGCGGTCGTTTTCACCGGTCTGGTACATGCTGGTGCAAGGTGCGATGCCCAGGCGTTCGATCGGCTTGCGCGGGTACAGGGCGCTGTCGATCTCCATCAGCAACACGTCACCATTGGTGATGGCGAAACGGTAGGCGCCGGCGACGCTGGGAGAATCGAGCAGGCCGTAGACCACGACAGTGTCGGAGTCGGCCGCAGGCTTTTCGAGGAAGTAAGCGATGAAGTCGGGGAATTCTTCCGGACGGCCGGTGCCGGTATCGATGGCCAAGCCACGCGCCGATTGCCCGTACTGGCCTTCGGCGCCGACGGCACGGAAATAACTGGCGCCGAGAAAGGCGGCAAAGTCGCGGTTGGTGTCCTGGCGCGTATTGAGGCGGAAACCGGCAAAGCCCAGGTCGGCCGGCAAGCCCTTGCCCTGCAAGCCGCTCTTGCCATAGTCGAAGGCGGCGCCGTCGTAGGCCAGTTCCTGCGCCTTGCCGTCGACTACTTCGAACATGCGCACCGGCGAATGGAAATACAGGCCCAGGTGGAAGAACTTGGCCTGGAAGCGTCCGGGCTTATCGGCCCACAGCGCGTGGTCCTGGCGGTAGCTGATGGATTGGTACTGGTCCCAGCTCAGGTTCTCGAGCGGCCCGGGCAGCACGCGCTTGTGCGACTGGTACGGGGCATTGGCCATCGCACGGGCCTGGCCCTTGAGCGAGGCGAAATCGAAAGGCTGCGGTTGACCCAGGCGGCGCAGGCCGACGGCGGCCGGCGCGGCCAGCGCCCAGGCCGGGATCGCCGGCAAGCCAAAGCTGGCGAGGGCGGCAGCGGCGTTCTTGAGGAATTGGCGTCGTTCCATGGGCCGTTCGGGCGAAAGGTGAGAGGGAGGCACATCATAGCCAGCCGGCCCGCAGAGCGATGGCTGCTCAATGAATGCGCGCTTCAGGGACAGGCATCGGCCAAGGCCAGGCGTGCGGACTGCTCGCACAGGAATGCACGCTGTGCGCGCACCTCGTCCGGGCCGTCGTAGCGCAGCAGGGTCCAGCGCTCGCTGGCCTGCATCTGTTCGCCCGCTTGCAGTTGCCGATAGGGCGCATGGACTTCCATTTCCAGCAGCCCTTCGGCGGGCGAACGGGACACCGCGTCGAGGTACAGCTCGACCTGTCCCTGCTCGGCGTGAATGCGCTCGCGCGGTTGGTGTTCAAAGCGGATCAGGAACACCTGGTGCCCGGCGAACCCGGCCATCCATCCGGCCGACGGTTGGAGACGGTATTTCCCGCGCTGGATGGCGGGCGAGTCCGAACGCGCCGCCGAGAGGGAGAACATGCCTTGCTCCCAGGCATGGCGGGGAGCAACGGTGCCCGGGTCGGTGGATGCTTGCAGGTCGATATCATTCTGCGACGAGGCGACGGGCACGAAAACGCGAGTACTGGCGGCGACCCGCGTGTTGAACCACAGGTCCCATGCAACGGCGCTGTCGCGAATGTTCTGCGCCTGGGCTTGGAGGATGACGGTATCGGGTGATTCCTCGGACAAGCGGACCTGCTTGCGCAAGCGAACGCCGGTAACGGGACTGGAGGCGCCCTCCAGGGTGAACTGGATTGGGCCCTGCGACGTCACGCGGCTGGGTGCCAGGGACAGATAAGGGTCGGGCGGCCAATTGGCCGCGGCCTTGCGGCGCGCCGGGTTCTGGTCCTGGTGCAGCCACCACTGGCTTTGCGGGCCCACCCAGACATCGTGGCCAAGGTAGGGGATATCGCCCGCGCTGGCCGACCAATCCGGATGGGGATGATCACGGATGGCGTCCTGGCCGACCTTCAGGACGTTGGGTTCACCGACCAGATGCCAGGACAGTACGCGTCCACCGAAGGCGGGCGTGGCTTCCAGGCGGACGGTACCGTTGTCCAGGGCGAGCGTTTGTGGCGCCTCGGTGGCCAGTGCCGTGGACGCAGCCATGGCGCAGAACGCCAGCGATGCAATGAGAGCGCGGCAGGATTTCGACGACATGCGCAGGTTCCGTGGGGACGCGCTGCATTGTGGCCCGCTGCGTGTCGTCGGCAAAGCCCGGGCTCAGGCGTCGGCGGTCTGGCCTGCCAGGTTGCGTCGTATCCACTGCAACCACCGATGAGGCGCGGCATGCGGCTCGGCCGAGACACTTTGGCCGCGTTGCCAGCGGCACAGGTCATCGGCAAATGCGTCTACGCTGGGGTAGCGATCGCACGCGGATTTCCGCAGCGCCTTGAGCACGATGGCGTCGAGCGCGCCGCGCAGGCGGGTCACGCGCTTGGCCGGATCAGCAACGCCTGCGCTGGCGTGTTGCTGGTCCAACGCTGCCGAAGGCGGCGTCACTTCAGCACGCAATACGGCACGCTCCCATTCGGCGTCGCTCTGCCGCCGCAGGCGATAGGGCTTTTGGCCCGCCAATAGTTCGTACAGCACGACCCCGAGTGAGTAGACGTCGGCGGTGGTTGCGCAAGGTTCACCCCGGATCTGCTCGGGCGCGGCGTAGTGCAGGGTGAAGGTGCGGTCGCCACTGGCCGGAATGGCGTCAGCGGCGTCATTCACACGCTGGGCGATGCCGAAGTCGAGCAGGGATATCTTTCCCTCGACGTCGACCAGGATGTTGGACGGCTTCAGGTCGCGATGGACGACACCGCGCGAATGCACATGGCTCAGCGCTGCACACACATGCAGGAACAGCGCTACGCACGCTTCGGGCGAAAGCCCGAGTTGCTGGCAGCGCGTGGTGATGGGTTGGCCCTGGATATAGTCGAGCGCCAGGTACAGCTGTCCGCCGGCGTCGCTGCCGGCATCTCGCAATCTTGGAATCTGGGGGTGGCCGAGGCTGGCGAGGATGTCGCGTTCGCGCAGGAAACGGCCGCGCAGGTGTGGGTCGGCCAAGTCGGCACGCAGCAACTTCAAGGCGACGCGCCCAGCGTCCGGGGAGCGTTCGTCCAGCGCCAGCCAGACCTGGCCCATGCCACCTGTGCCGAGCAGTTGCAGCAGCCGATAGGCACCGATGCGATCGCCCACCAATGCGTGTTGCTCGTGCCTGGCCATGAGCGGCTCGGCAATGAAGGCATCGCTCTGCTTTTCCACTGCCAACAGCTGGCGCAGTTCACTCGCCAAGGCGGGGTCGGCGATCTTCAGCTGGGCCAGTCGGCGATGACGCAGGTCATCGTCCAGTTCGAGCAATTCGTCCAGGAGCGGTGACAGCAACGCCCAACGGTCAGCGTCCATGGCGGCTCAACGTTCCTGCATCGAGGCCAATAGCAGCATGCGCGCCTTCTGCCAGTCGCGGCGAATGCTGCGCTCGGAACGCTGCATCAACTCGGCAATCTCCAGCTCCGACAGGCCAGCGAAGTAGCGCAGCTCGACGACTTTCGCGAGCCTTTCGTCGAGATCGTGCAGGCGGTTCAAGGCAACGTCGAGTGCCAAGAGATTCTCATCCAGGCGCACGCCGCTTTCGCTGTCTTCCGGAATCTCGGCCACACGCTTGAGGTCGCCGCCGCGCTTTCGCGCCAAGCGGTTGCGGGCATAGTCGACCACGACGCTGCGCATGGCAGACGCGGCATAGGCGAAGAAGTGCGCACGATCGTCGAACCGCGCGCGCCCACTGGCTCCGAGGAGTTTCAGGTAGGACTCGTGGACCAGCGAGGTGGCGTCCAGGGTGTGGTTCTGCTGGCCAGCCAGCTGCCGCCGGGCCATGGCGTGCAATTCGCGGTAGAGCGTGGACAGCACGCGATCGAGCGCGGCACGATCGCCCGCGCGGGCCGAATCCAGCCACAAGGTGATGTCCGTTGTCTCGCCCATGGTGCAGTCCTTACACCGTTGATGGCGCGGACTATAGCTGCGGCGCGGGCGCCGGACGTGAAGGCGTCAGCGTTGGCAGCCAGGACACCAAACGGTGGCGCGCTGCCCGATGGAGGCGTGTCGAAGCGGCCGCCCGCAGCGGCTGCAGACTTCACCCTCGCGTCCGTAAACCAGCAGTTCCTGCTCGAAATAGCCAGGCACGCCATCGGGGCTGATGAAGTCCCGCAGGGTGGTGCCACCCCGTTGTATGGCGTGCGCGAGGATCTGCTTCACCGCTACGGCCAGTTGCTGGTAACGCTCGCGCGACACCTTGCCCGCCGCGCGTAGTGGGCTGATCCCCGCCATGAATAGGCTTTCTGCCGCGTAAATGTTGCCAACGCCGACGACGACACGTTGATCCATCAGGAAGCTCTTCACCGCTGCCTTGCGCCCGCGACTCAAGTGGAAGAGGTAGTCGCCGTCGAACTGATCGGACAACGGCTCGGGCCCGAGCTCGGCCAACAGGGGGTGGGTATCTCCTGCGGCCTGCCATAGGAGCGCGCCGAAGCGGCGTGGGTCGTTGAATCGGAGCAGGCGGCCATTGTCGAGGCTGATGTCGACGTGGTCATGCGCCCGGACCGGGGTGTCGCCCGGCAAGACCCGCAAGCTGCCCGACATGCCTAGATGCAGGATTGCCGTGCCGTTGCGTTCGGTATCGAGCAATAGATACTTGGCGCGTCGGCGTAGCTCGGTGATCTTCGCACCGGGCAGCTGCTGCTCGATCTCAGGCGGAATCGGCCAGCGCAGGTCCGGGCGGCGCAGGATGACGCCGTGGATCGTGCGCTTTAGCAGATGCGGCTCCAGGCCACGCAGCGTGGTTTCGACTTCAGGCAACTCAGGCATGGCGGCAGTGTAATTCCCGCCAGGTGCGCCGAGCGCATTTCCCACTGCGCAAAAAGACAAACCCCCAGCCTGATGGCTGGGGGTTTGAGGGTAAAGCCCCTGGCGATGACCTACTCTCGCATGGCTTGAGCCACACTACCATCGGCGCAGCTGCGTTTCACTTCCGAGTTC
>Ga0268297_1015_pt1 | contig 179681 bp, 176 predicted proteins | sample MetYM2_FD_190384 | JGI IMG/M metagenome (GOLD analysis project Ga0268297, IMG submission 190384) | Soil microbial communities from Anza Borrego Desert, Southern California, United States - Methylocaldum Y-M2 | ecosystem: Environmental > Terrestrial > Soil > Desert | place: USA: California...
TGCGTAAAATCTGCGTAATCTCTTCAGCTTTTTTGCGCGCTTCTGTGCTTTTTGTGCAACGGAAGACAGACTAGCGCATAGTAAAAACAAGTGGTTAAAATTCCAAGTCGCTTGTAAAATGCGCCTCGGTTATTTTAGAACAATGACTTACGACTGTTTTGCGGAACCATTGCGTAAAACGGCTGACGTAATCACCTCACCCTCCTCAAAACCGTCCACTCGCGATCTTGCTGCACGACCATTTCAGCTGCTTCCAGCAACCGCCCGATGTCGGCCGGCGAGTAATGCAACGTAACGTCACCCGTTGTATGATGGAGCAGCGCTTTTCGAATGTCGGGCGGCACTCCAGCGGCGGATAATCGCCTGCCGAACGTGTGCTTGAGGTTGTGCGGACCTCGGCACACGCTTTCGTCTGTCGGCAATCCGGCTTTTCTCCACGCCGTGATCCAGGCGCTTCGATACATGGTATTGAGGCGCTTGTCCCGGTGCGGGAACACGTAGACCGGGTGCTTGCCGCGCTGTCCGTCGACCACGGAGCGAGCCACGCGGTTTAGAACGACAACCTGGTCTTCCTTGTTCTTCTCGCCTGTCCATTTTCCGTCAGAGTAAATCCGCGGCTTGCCTGGCGTGATGAATACCGAGATTCCGAGTTCCGGCACTTTCACTTCCCAATCCCACCGTAGCCAACATATCCCTTGCTCTCTTAGCCCGGTGTTGACCCCGAACAGGGCCATGGCCGCTAAATAATCCGGCAGGAGCCTAAAAAACCGCTTTTGCTCTTCCCAATTGAGCGGGTAAGCCTGCGCCGCGTCTTCCCAATCCGGCATGGTAAACATGGGCACGGCCTGTTTGAGCCACGGGCGCCCTTGTTCGTCCCGGTACTGCCGGGCAGCCAGGGTCAGCACCCGGCGAATAATTGACAATTCCCTGACCACCGTTGACGACTTGATTCCCTCGTCCCTCCGGCTATCGATGAACGGCTGAAGCGTTCCCATGTGAACGTGCTCCAATTGTAGTGCCCCGATGAACGGATCGGCCGCTTTTAGGCAATACGCATCCCTATCCAAACTCCGCTTGGTCTCGCTCTTGAGATATCGCGTTGCCGCCTGCCGAAACGTATGGATTCCATTCTTCTCCCTTTCCTGATGGTCCCGTATTTCGCCTAGCCTTCGGTTGAGATAGGCGACGGCTTCCGCTTCCTTCCCCTTGTCACCGATTCCAGTGCGCTCAAAAAGTCGTCCGAATCCCTGGACTCTTTTATCGATGACCCATTGCCCGCCCGTATAGGTGAGCCCTGGCGTTTTTCTCTTTGCCATGGTTGCATCTCCTCTGTGCGCGGCGGTCTCCCGTTGCGGGCCTTATATTCCTCGAACCAGGCGTCTAGCTCAAGCCGGTCGAATCCAATGCCCCGAGCCATCATCGGAATTTCGGTCAGTAGGGGGCGAACAGTCGCATTGAAATCGTTTTTGTTTATGCCCAGATACCCAGGCGCATCACGCAGCCGAATAAATCTGTCCAGGATCATAGGGGCAAGTCTCGTTGCATGGGTGTATTTGACGGTTATTTCAGGATTAGGCGCCTAAAATGGTGTATAAAACCTAGTTAGGCGTCATTTCAAATCGTTTGGGGTAAAACATTTGAAACATCTGAATACCTTTTTTCTAATCGAGTACCAGCATGCAAAACAACTCATCTTCCCGCAGATTTCGCATTTCGGTAGGACGCCAACACCAAAACGCTTAGACATCATCGGTGATGTTCTTACCCATTCTCCATCAAAAGCCGTCTTTGCTTTCGCCATACTGATTCTCCGCATCACGCAGCCGAATAAATCTGTCCAGGATCATAGGGTCAGAACTCTTTGCATTCGCGCATCATTCCCCCCTTTCTCGCGGCTTCGATCTCGGCAACCCGATTAAGCTCACTTTCCAAATCACGTAACGCCATAAAAAAATTTCGTTTGTTGACAGCGTGAAATTTGAATACACGGGTCGCAGATTCGTGAACTCCCCGCAGCGCTTCGATTTCGGCGCTAAGGCGCTCGATTTCTTGAATAAGCTTTAACCCGGCCCATACGGCATCACCGTGGGTTGCGCGTCTCCTATCATGGTTCCATTCATCTACTAGCTGGATTGCTTCATCTAATTCGCTCATAAATCCTCCAATGGACAAAAGTGGAGGGTTTAGCTATAACCTCTTCCCGGTTTTCCAGCCCTCCAAAGCTCACCGGTGTAGGCACTTCATGGGCTCCGGCGCAGGTAGTGCCACTTTGCGCTTTCATCGCCTCTTTGGGTGTTCTTTCTGGCTTTTATCGATTAGGCACCTAATCAGGTGTATAAATCTTGTTAGGCACCAGTATCTACATCACCGAACATATGATCCTGAATCACGTCATCAGGCCCCTTGTCATTCTCAAGCGCCGTAATGGCGTTTTTGAGCTGATTCATTGCAATCATAAAAATCGGGTTGTTCTTCGCCCCCATTTTTCCAATGGTTTCAAAGTTGATCTGTGCGTTCTGCAATGCATCTAGTACGGTAGTGCTCATTTCGTTTATCCTTCGTCGTTGTTAAAAGCGCCTAACAAGCGGCCCGAGAGCGACGGCGCTGCACCGGAACGCTCCGCAAAGGTCTGCGTTTGGTGGCTTAGCAAAATGCTCAGCGGAATCATGGATACCAGGTTGTCCTTCGCGAACCATCTGTATGCCTCGCCGCCAAGAACGCCCATCATCTGCACTTCGCCGTAAATTGGGTGCGTCTCGCCCAATACCCACCGCGCCGCCGACCCCGGCGCTTCCTCATGCTGTTTCATGGTTTCTCCAGTTAATTGTCTAACCCGCCGATCTCCATCTCCGCGCCCGGCACGGTTTCGTGAACGGGCGCCAAGCAGTTCCGACATCGGAACACGCATATTCCCTTGCTTTCGTCCAGCGAGTAGAAAATCCGCTTGCGATCCCTTCGAAAATAGTTTTCGGAATTATGTTCAATAAGGAATTTCTGACCGCACGTGCATTTGCTTTCGGTAATCATTTAATTTCAACCCTCGTCCCGCTCTCCAGCACCGCCCCCGGCACGTCTTTCCCGGCGAGTAGATCGCACTTGATCGCGGCTTTGTCGATCTCAGGATCAGGGATCCGCGTGTAATTGAGCGGGATTAGGTTTTCGTCCTCGATCCTGACCGCGGGCGGATTAGCCTTTATCGAAATCTTGAACAGCGGGCACTCGATTTTTTCAACGCCCAGCCGTTCCATGTTGACCTTGAGGTATTCCCTCAGCCGCTTCGAATGCGCCTCACGCGAGCGGCGGAGTTCGGCTAGCCGTTTTTCCTCGGCACGGCATGCCTCGGCGTCGGATTCAAGGCGGTTGATGACGGCGACAATGTTCTCGGCTTTTTCCGTGATCGCGCCTTTCAGCCCTTCGAGCGTGTCGCGCAATGCGTCTACCGGCACGTCGGCCATGTTCAGCAATTCGAGCTGCTGGTTTGTGAGCTCGCGCAACGTTGGTGGGTATTTCATGTTAAGCCCCTTTATATCGAGATCCGCACTCATTGCACTCGTAGATATATGTATGTCCAGGTTTGGGTTTATGAAAGACGTTGCATCCGCAATCACATCTAAACAGCTTCCCATCAACGCGCACTATAAAATTCTCATTGCCCGCATCCGGCAACTTGCTTGCGCGTGGTTTACGGGGTTTGGTGTGGGTTAAATTCATGCCGCCGCCTTCCTGGACTGTTCCAGCTTGTTGATGATTTTCTGGTAAGCCGTCGCGGGAATTTCGGCGAAGGTTCGCGCCTTGCAGAAGGCAAGGATTTTATCCAGCGGTACGCCGACCTCGTCGGCCAAAGCCGCGATTTCGACGACCTGCTGTTCGCTCAGCGGCGCGAACGACGGCTCATGTTTTGGCGCTTCCCGCTCCGGAGGCTGTTCGTCCGTGCCGTCATCAGCGTGTAGATCTCCCTTGTGCCACAAATCAAGCGCCGCGCCGAATCGCATTGCGGCATTACGCAGCGCGTCGCCGATCGTTTCCTTGATCGCGTCGCCGCCCTGTTTGCCTTCGGCATGGCCATAGCCAAGCCGGGTAACACCGCATACGGTCAGCTTGATCCACATGCCGCCGCAGCGGTCCATGCGTGGCAGTCCGGATTCATCAACAGCCAGCGGTTCCCAATTCCATTCTGGATCGGCATCAAGCAGCCGGTTGGTGAGGGCCGCATGGCCAACGTAATCCAAATGCACCGCATCTTCCGGGTGATACCCGCGGCATATCGGGCACCGTATTTTCCGAGCTGTCGAATCCTTCCGAAACTTCGGAAGTTTAGAGATTTGACTCGGCGGGAACGGCTCGCGCAATAGAGCCAGGCCGGTTTTTTCAGAAGGGGACTGTTTCGACATCGAAAAACTCCTCTATAATTTCATCGTCCATTTCAGGACACTCGCCGCCCGGTTCGAATAGCACCTCGTCCTCGGGCGGTTCCTCCGTCCGCTGATCGATAATCAGCGCGTCTTTAATGCGGCTCATCTTGTTAGCCCGCAATATCCCTTAACCACTCCGTCAATAGTCTTTTCGTTCCACGCCATGCACCGAGAACCAAGGCACAAGGTTGTCGGTTTGTCGTGATAGTCTCGATTATGACCGCAGCAGGAACCAGTTATGGTTGACTCACCCCATACCCGACTACCAAACGGGCACCATTTCATTGTTGCGTCGCGTTCTGTTACTAACATCATTACCACTCCTCATCTTTCAATGCGGCTCATCTTTTCTGTGCTTAACTTCGTCTATCAAATCTTTCAACAGCGTTAGCATTGCAGCAGCGTCGTCTTGGTTCATTGGCATGGATATTTCAAACCGACCGCTTGTAAGCCGGAGTCTTTCCTGTCGGATAGATCGTTCCGCATACCACTGACCCCAGCCAAAACCGGCTGTAAAGATTACGGCTATCAATATCAGTAAACTGATCTTTTCCACTTAAAACTCCTCATCTTTCAAAGCCGACCACACCGCCCCGCACACCACCGCCGCCAGCGCGACAAAGAACAGCATCCACCCGGCGAGTTCCGCCAGAAAACCGGCGAACTGCCTCATTCCATGTGCTGCCATGCGTGCGGGATCGGGCGCGGCATGTTGCATTCCGCCTCGTCGAAATCGTCAGGCGTCCTATCGATTACGCGAGCCCAGTTTTTCTGCAGCTCTTTTTTGACTTCTCGTTGGCGGCTACGCGCGCGTTCCAGCGAGCGGACTTGGTTAACGGTTTGGTTCATGTTCGTCTCCAGTAAAAGAGCCATCCATGGCGAGTTGAAGTACTAACAAGATGGCTACAACCATCGGGGAGCGCTCTCTGTATCCAAGCGGCGCGGCTCATTTCACTGCTGGCCGAAAGCGCTCTCCGGTAGTTGCCCGGATAAGCTCCGGGCGGGCTCTTATTCCTCATCCTCCACGCTCTCGGATTGGTCTTCCCAAAAACCGACCTCGTCAAGCCGGATATGAGCATCCGAATTGCGATTGATTACAACTAAATCAGACCCTCTCCCCTCATACTCTTGATCTACTGGTAAATCTCTCGGCAATCTGGAGAGCTCGTCTATTAACTCTCCAACCGTATGCACAGTAATCGACCATTTCCCGTTGCTGAACGGCTTGTCTAAGCTCATGCCGCGTTCTCCATACTCTCAAACATGTCTCGTTCACGCCGGTCGCAAGCCGCGTTGTAGGCAAGCTCAAGCGCCCGGTTCACCCGGCGTTGCGCGTCCGAGCGGTGACCGCTGTAAACCTCGGCGGCCAGCCACTCGAATTCCATGTCCGGATCGAGTCCGGCCTTCGTAAAAATGTCCCTCCAGCTGTCCGAATCGTTCAGGAAGGCAATTTTGTCCTGAACGGTTCCGCGCGGGTGTTGGTCGTTGATTGCCGGGTTCAGCGCCCTGCCAAGTTCCAAAAATAATTCGCTCATGTCAGTGTTTCCGTGGTTGTTACCGCCATTGGCGGGTTATCTATAAGAACCTGCTCCTGCTCCTGCTCCTGCTCCCGCTCCAGCTCCTGCTCAAGCTCCAGCTCAGGCTCCCGCTCCTGATCCCGCTCCAGGTCCCGCTCCAGGTCCAGCTCCAGCTCATGCTCCTGCTCATGCTCCCGCTCCAGGTCCCGCTCCAGCTCCAGCTCCAGCTCCCGCTCAGGCTCCTGCTCCTGCTCAAGCTCCAGCTCCCGGTTCTGCTCTTAATTGCCGCATTCATTTCTATAAACTCCAGCTCCGGCTCCAGCTCCGGCTCAAGCACCTGCTCCCGCTCCAGCTCCTGCTCAAGCTCCAGCTCAGGCTCCCGCTCCTGCTCCCGCTCCTGCTCCTGCTCATGCTCCTGCTCATGCTCCTGCTCATGCCTTTAATTACCGCATTCATTTCTGCTTGTCCGGCAGCGGGTGAATCCATTCGGTTCCGTCGATCAATCCGCCCCTGCTGACAATGACGGGCCTGACGAATGGCTCCACCTCGCCTAGCTCTCCGTCTCGTAATGCGTTATGGAACCGGCCCGAATCCGCAACCCACGATGCGTCTTCTAGCACGAGATCGCTATCGGTGATCCGGACGAGCCGCCCGACCACGTGATAGGTGGCCGTGCGGATGAAATAGCATTTGCCGACCTCGTAAGCGGTCGATTGCGGCGCTTGCGCGCCAAACATGGCAGCCAGCTGCTTTGCTTGTCCGATGGTCAGTTCGTCTAGGTTCATTTTTTTCTCCAGTTGTTCATTTCGAAAAACCGCGCTCGAAAGGGCGCGGTAGGGAGGTAAAACACCGCTGTGGGCGGCTTGGGTGAAAGAGTACAAACTAAATTTGTGTCTGTCAACAAGTTTAATTTGTGTTCGCCGAAAAAATTTTTTGAGCGTAAAAAAGCCCGGACACGCCGGGCTTTACATTGTCGCAAGAGATGAAGTCAATCCCACGCGCTGCGCCGTCTGGGCTGCGCTTGAGGGTAGCTGTAAATTGACGGGTTTGAATACTCGTGCCGTTGATAGCCTTGCTGGCCAGTGTAGGGGTTGTAATTCCCTTGGCCGCTATAATTGTCGAACCGGTACTGATTTGGTTCGCTCCGGAAGTGTGGCGCTACATATGTTCCATCTTGCCGGACATAGCCGTCCACGTACTGATCGGCAGAAGCTGAAACGCAAAACCAGAGTAATGCAAACGCAACAATCTTTTTCATGCTCAACACCTCATGGTTGCTCTTCGTTTTCGATGATATCGCCGCCGCTTTTATGAGACTTCTTTTCGATAGTCAGATCAATGGAATCGGCCTTGAATTTAACGATGATATCGGATTCCGCCTGTGACGGCGGGTATTGCTCAAGAATGCTTCTGATTACGGCATCAAAGCTGCCCATAAGACCCCCGCTACGAATGTTGTTGCCGATTTGAGTATAGAAGACTACGCAGGCGCAGTTTTGTAATGCCTCGCTAAAAACCTTGTCGCCATTTTCCGACATAACGACCTCCCGATTACAGGCCCATGAACGCGCGTTTCACATCTGCGTCCGATGCCGTTACCTGGTTGCAACGCTTCATGTGCAGATAGAGCCGCGAGACAACCAAGAACTTATCTCTTAACGTCAACGATTTTCGATGCGAGATAAGGAATTGCTCTACCAGGAACTGCGCTTCGGTGAATCGCTCTTCATCTTCCCGCGAAGGCGATTCACCAAACCTTAGATAAGCCTCTGTTACGCCAAGAGCTTCGGCAATCTTCTTCAAACGGCGAGGGTTCTCGATAGTTCCATCTTCAATGGCCGCAATCGTCTGCTGTGTTTGCCCGATAGCTTTACCTAAGTCCTCTTGGGACATGTCTTTTTGCTCGCGGCATTTTCTGATTCGATCGCCTAATTTCATGTAGGTCATAGTACAAATTTTGTTTGTTACCTTGCCAACAGGTTTAACTTGTTGACAAAGACAAATTAAATTTGTAAGGTCTATACCCATGAACGGACTACTTAAAGCAATTTCCATAGCTGGCTCCCAAGTGAAGTTGGCTCAAATTCTTGGCGGGAACGTCAAGCAGCAGCATATCTCTTATTGGCTGCGGAATGGTGTTTCCGCCGAACGTGCAATTGAGATCGAGAAAGCCCTGTCAAACAAGGTTCGGCGCTCCGATCTGCGCCCCGATCTATGGCCGTCAGACGAGGCCGCCTAACCATGGAACCGACCGGAATCTTTACCCAACGATGGCTCGTGAGTGTTACCCGGATCGGTTCCGCCCTTTCCCTCCAGCGCCCTGGCACCGAGGCGCGAATATCGGCGCTGTCTCCTCCCCTACCGTTCGCGGCAGTTACCCCACCCGGCACCGGTTCGTCTGGTGTCGGGCTTTTTTTGCTGAAACACCAATAACCAACATGGATTACGTATGAGTATCGGCAGACCTCGGAAAAAGCCAGAAGAGATCCACGATATAGAACTCAAGGTCAGATTGACCGAAGAGCAATACCGAACACTCATGAAGCTGGCCAATCGCAAGGACATTCCAAAGTCGATACTGGGCCGCCAGCTGCTCATCAAAGGTCTTGAGCACTATTTGACCATCCTAACCGCCGCTTAAGGCAGGGACTCTAAATGCCCGAAATCATCATCAGCATCGATAAATCCCTAAAAGCTTTTTTAGGGACTATTAAGGGGAAGAGGGAAACTCTCCAAGAAGTTGCGGAACGTATTCTAGGAAAGGAGCTCGATCAAGAGGCGAACAAGCTGAAATGGACAAAACCAACATTTCGGATCGTTAAATGAAAACCATCCTCAGATTTCTCGAACGCATAGCGATTATCTACACCTGGTCCGATCCGAAATACTCATTATGGTGGGTTATCGGCACCGGCGCGGCGATGTTTGGGATAGGGATATTCACCGGCATGAGCATGGTTATATGAGCAGTATTATCGGGCGATGCCCGGAAGATGATAGCTGTAGATTATCCTGGCTTTTGGAAAAGGGCGCGACTCCGAGGCTTGTCGAATTCGCGCTGGCGTATCGAACGGAGAAACAGGCGGCTTCAAATCTAGGCATATCGCTGGACGACATACAGTTTCTGGCGTCGCGCTGGGGAATTACCCGAACGACGTTTAAAAAGGGTGCGGCATGAACGTTTACACCGAACGGGAATTAATCGCTGTCGCCGTGCTGTGCCTGCTGGCCGGGTTCCTCGGCGCGATAGGGTTGCTGGCATGAGTACACCAGCGGAAAACATGCGGCAGGATTCCGATTTTTGGGCTCTTTACGAAATCCTGAAACGGGAATGGATTGACGCTCACCCAGCCGCTACGCCAGCTGAGTATGAGGCGGCTATGCGGGTGATTTGCGAGCAGTTGGGGATTTGAGCGTGACAGCCGATCGTCTCCCGTTTTCTTTTGTACCGGTCGAAATAGCATTCGATAAGCGGCTATCTCTGACACATATTCGCGTTCTGATAGCCCTGCTATCGTTCCGTTCACGCGGAACCGATGTGATTTTCCCGAAAAGAGAAACTTTGGCGGTACGGTGCGGATTGCCTCTCTGCAAGATTTCCACGGCGACCACTGAATTAGTCAGGCTCGGATGGCTAGAAAAGTGCGGAAGCGGCGGCAGATCGTCGCCCACTCAGTACAAAATCACGGTTCCTACAGAAATCACAGAGGCGTTGAAAATCGCGTTAGATGCCAATGAAACGGTTACCGAATCAGAAACGGTTACCGAATCAGAAACGGTTACCGAATCAGAAACGGTTACCGAATCGGAACTAAACGGTTACCGAATCGGTAACTTAACGGTTACCGAATTGGTAACGGGCAAAGAAGAAACCAAGAAGAAACCAAGAAGAAACCAAGAGAAGAAACTCACTTCGTTCGTTTCTTCTGCCGAAACAAAAAAAATCGAGTTCGACGGGATTCAATTTCTGCACATAACACCCGGACTACGGGATGCTTGGCAGAGAGCCTATCCAGCCCTCAGTCTGGATGCCGAGCTTGCAAGGGCAGCAGCTTGGTTGATTGCAAACCCGAAGAACCGAAAATCCAACTACGCCAGATTCCTGACGGGTTGGTTGAGCAGAGCCCAGGACAGAGCGCCTAGAGTTGCCGCAATCAGCAATGCATCGATGGCGCGGACGGAACCAAAAACCCGAGCACGTGATTTTCTGACATGAACGCATTCGACATCGAACAAATCATCCTCGGCATTCTGCTACGCCATCCGGAGCAAATTGTTCGCGTCGACATCCGTGCCGATCATTTCCAGAACCCGACTTGCGGCCTGATTTTCCAGTCCATGCGGGCGGCGGTGGCGGCTGGACAGGAACCGGACGTGTTCAACGTGGCGGAACGCCTGGGACGGCAGGACGCGGTTTCAATCGTGGCGTCGTTGTGGAAGGACACGGCTGGCAGCGTATCGAACCTGGCGCACTACTGCGGGTTGCTGAAATCCGAGGCGCGGAGCCGGGCCCTGGCCGAGTTGCTGGCGAAATCGGCCGAGGACTTGCACGCAAGGACTGGCACGGCGGACGAGATCGCGGCGCGGTTGATTGCTCGGATTGCCGAGCTGGACCGCGACGGCGCGGGCTATGCGGTAGACGCCACGGGTTGGATGGCGGCGGCGTTGGATCAGGCCGAAGCTGTGCATGAGGCCGCCAAGCGGGGCGGGATCGTCGGAGTGCCTACCGGGATTGGCGGGCTGGATCGCGTCATGGGCGGGTATCACAAATCCGATCTGATCATTGTCGCGGCTCGCCCTGCTATGGGTAAAACCGCGCTGATGCTGACGTCGGCCTACCGAGCCGCGCTACGCGGGCGGCGCGCTGGGATTATCTCGGCGGAAATGCCGTCCGTTCAGTTGGGCCTACGCGCGTTGTCGCTGGCGGCTGATTTGCCGGCGAATGTGTTGCGGACCGGGAAGTTCACGGACAGGGATTTCCGAGAACTGGCCGAGGGAGCAGGGCGCTTGCAGGCCCTCCCGATCATGCTCTACGACAAACCGGCGTGCACTCCGAGCGACATCATGATGCAGGCCAAGGCTTGGCAACTCTCGGGCGGACTGGACGTGCTGTTTGTCGATTTCCTGACGCGGCTGACGCCTGACGAGGCGGACGTTTCCCGTACGCGAGAGGTCGGGAAAATGGCGGCGGCCATGAAAACGATTGCCCGCGAGCTCGATATTCCGGTGGTTTGCCTGGCGCAACTATCGCGCGAATGCGAACGCCGTGCCGACAAGCGTCCGGTGCTCTCGGACCTCCGGGATTCCGGCGAGATCGAGCAAGAGGCCGATATCGTTACGTTCCTCTACCGCGAACATGTGTACGACGAGAATGCCGATCCCACGGAGGCCGAAATCCTGATTGAGAAAAACCGGCATGGGCCGATTGGCAAGGTCCGGGCGTCGTACGTTGCGGAAAAAATGATGTGGGGCGATCGGATGGCGGAAACCGGCGGTGACAGGTGTGGCGACTGATGTACCTCGTCAAGCGCCCGAACGGTTCTTTCATGCCGGCCTACCCGCTGGACGCGGAAGAGGCCAAGCGGTTTGGCGTGGGCGAGATCGTGCAGGCCAAGGTCACCAAGCCGCGCAATCCGAAATTTCACCGGAAATTTTTTGCCCTGCTCAACGTCGGGTTCGACTACTGGACACCAAGCGCCGAATACAAGGGCCGGGCGGTCGAAAAAAACATGGATCGGTTCCGCGAGGAGGTCACGATCCTGGCCGGGTATTACGACGTTGTGGCTAGTCTGGGCGGTTCGGTGCGGCTGAAGGCGAAAAGCATAGCGTTCGCGAACATGGAGGAGGACGAGTTCGAGCGGCTGTATTCGGCGGTGATCAATGTGATTTTGCAGAAGGTTTTGACCACGTGGACGCGGGAGGATCTAGACGATGTTGTCGATCAAGTTTTGAGGTTTGCGGCATGAAACTAAGCACAGAAACATCAACATGCCTGGATCACCGCGAGGTCGACAGGCTCAAGCGCCTGAAATCCGAATCGCTCCCGCTCGAAATGCTCGGCGCCATCGAGCGGCGGCAGTTCTGCCGGGTGACGATCCTGGGAGAATCGCTGTTTGCCGATCGGATCACCGGGACATTGTACCGGCTGGACGGCTCACCGGTGTCGGGCACGGCACGGTCCCGCATCGTGTTCGGTGCGAAACCTACGGCCAAGATTCCGCGGGATGTCGAGGACGCGAACAGTCTGGCGGCGTTTACGATCAACCGGGATGCGACGCAGAAGCGGCGGGGCAGGCCGAGGAGGGCGGCATGATCACATACACCCTACCCCACGACATGGCCCGTTGCAGTGGCCACGACTGCCCGAAACGGCAGACCTGCCTACGGCATTTGTCGTTGCACGATATTGGTCCGCGCACGCCGTTTTACGGGCGGATGTGCGGAGGCTCGGACTGGACGAGTTATTTACAGATCAAGGAACAGGAGAACGAGAGTGCGTGAAAAAGCGACGTTGATTTGTTGGTTTGCCGGGGCATTCGTCGCCGGCTATTTCGGCGCGATGGCGCTGGACCATGCGTTTGGGATGAGCTTATGCCGGGTGTTGGGGTGAGCGCCTGTCAGTTGCCCGAGCGCGGCGTGTGCTGCTGTACCTGCGAGTATCGGCGGGTGCATGAGGGGCTGATAGTTGATGACTATTGGTGTGCGCATCTAAACGATCTGGTGGACGGAGCCGACTTTGAGCACGGCATCTGCGAGATGTTTTGGCCAAAAACCGAGCCGGTGGTTAGGGAGAGGCGGTAATGGCTAGGGAGCGCGAGCATGCGGAGCAATGCGCCCTGTTTCGGTGGGCATGGAGCGTTCGGCGCGAGCATCCTGAGCTGGAATGGATGTTTGCCGTGCCGAACGGCTATCACCGGGATATCCGTGTGGCGCGTAAGGTCAAGGCTGCTGGTGCGAAAGCAGGAATCCCAGACGTGGCGCTCCCGGTCCCGCGCGGCCCCTATCACGGGCTATACCTGGAATTGAAAGTGGGGCGAAACAAACCGACATCGGCGCAACGGCAATGGCTGGAATATTTGGGCAGCGCCGGCTATCTCGCAACTTGGTGTACAGGTTGGGAAGCGGCGCGGGACGTGATTGTGAATTATCTGAACTTGGAGGCCGCATGACCGATCGACTAATTACCGTCCTGGCGTTCGCCGTCGCGCTGGTCTGCGTGGCCGTGTCGCTCGTGCCGCATGGGGTGCGGTGGGTTAGGGGGTGGGCGGCATGAGGACAGGCCGGAAGCGATTGAAAGCCAAGGACGCCGCCGTGTCGGGCGGGCAAATGTTTTACTTCACCGGTAAACCATGTTCGCGCGGACACGTTGCGAATCGGTTCGTCTCGAATCGGAAATGTGTCGAGTGCGAGCATTTGGCCAATCGGCTGAACTATCAACGTCGAAAGAGCCGGCTGAATCGTGCGTCGCAAAATCAATTGTTCGCCCTCTGGCCTCCGCGTCCGGATCGAGTCTGGCGCGGTCCGGTGGGCAGATCGCTCGGGAGGGTGCGGGTAAACGGGGTGACGTTGGCGTGAGGCCGGAGCAAATCAAATGCCGGTATTGTGCACGGTGGGACATGTATACCGGCTGGTGCATGCAGCATAAGCGAAAAACCTGGCGAGACGAGAAATGCCGGGACTTTGTCCGGGAGCCGGGCGCGGACGATGACATAGACGAGGGCGACAAATGAACGGCATTAATGTGGCACAACTGCGAGATTTAATCATACGCCCGACGCTAGACGCGCTGGGAATGTACAGCAAAGCGGCAGAACAGTTGCTACTTGGCACGGCATGTCACGAATCGGAATGCGGCCAATGGCTAAAGCAGCGGTGGGGTGGGCCGGCGCTCGGCATCTACCAGATGGAGCCCGCCACCCATGGTGATATCCTCAACAACTGGCTGATGCACAATGCCGACCTGTACGGTCGCGTCATGCGGGTTATCGGCGACGGGCGGTTTAGCGCTGATCGGTTGGTGTACGACCTGCGCTATGCCACGGTGTTTTGCCGGCTGCATTACCGGCGCAGGCCGGAGCCGTTGCCGGAGGCGGGCGACTGGCCGGCGATCGCGGCGTACCATAAGCGTTTTTACAATACGGTGCTGGGAAAGTCGACGCCGGAAAAATTCTTGGCTGCGGTCTACCGTTTCGAGTTAGATAGAATCGCATGACCAGACGACGCAAAACCCCCCGCGATATCGTGATCGACATGCTCACCCGGTGGGGCGAGCACGAGGCGCTAGGGCTCTATGCCGCCGCTGCGGAGCGTTCGATCCTCGGGCGCATCCGCGACGGGGGCAGCCATCCGCCTTGCGGTGGCGGTCGACCGTTGCCGCCGGGGATATGGATTCCGGGCGATGTGATGGAGATGGGCCGTGTGTTGGCGCATTTGCGGGGGCATTATCATTGCGGCAATCGGTATTACGATGTGCTGTGGCGTAAATTCGTCAATCAGGAATCGATTTCAGGAGACGCGCGCGAACGTATGTACGAACGGGCGGTCAATCGGGTTGTTGAGATTTGGCTGTCCGGTGTGTGTCGGATTGAGAAAAATATGGGTAGCAACACATGCGGCGCGTCCTTCCGGCTGTAGCGTTGGGTTGTGCCGTTGCCAACTACGGAGAAAGAAGAGATGAGCGAAACGACCAGAAAAGTCTATGAGCCTACCGATCAGGAGAGTGAGGACATTAGCCGCGCCGGAATGATGGCTGCTTGGGAGGCGCTGCAACCGTTGAACACTGAGCAGCCGGAGGTTGCTGCCGGAGTGCTGACATGCCTGCGGGCATTCAAGGCGGCTCACGAGGCGGCGTCGAATGCAGAAGAGGCTTTGCTTGCCGACAGACCGGGTCATGAATACGTCTCCTATTTCGGCGAGACGACGGACATGGTTTGCAGCGCGTTGTATTGCATCCTGACTGGGATTGAGCCGTCCGAATGCAGCCCCTGCTCTGTCGGCGGCTCGCAGATTTCGATAATGTTCCAGGCAGCGAAGGCGCTCGAAGCGATGAGCATTGTTTACTCGGCATTCGATGCCGATGACGGCGTATTCGGCACGTACCTGGCAGAAGAAACCACTTCCCTGGCAGAAGCCGCGATGAAGCGGCATAACTCATAATTAAGCCGCGCCAACACGAGCTATTGCAAACTGTCGGTTTGTGCTATAGTAATCGCTAAGCTTCGGCAACTGCCGAAAAAAGAAAAGCCCCTGTTACGGGGCTTTTTTATTGGCCTTGGCTTTCCGTCGTTTCCAGGCCGATTTACAGGCGGGTTTCCGGCATACGACCGCGTATTCGTAGCCGGTGAATGTTTCTCCGCACACCGGGCAGGTTTTCTCTACCCGGCGGCGGAGGGACTGGAGGGCGGCGCCTGGGTTAGTCATTTTTTTCCCTATGCAGCGCTTTTCGTACTCTTTCCGCTAGTGTGTCGTCCACGGTTAATGGGATTCCATGGGATTCCGCTAGTGCGTTTGCTAGTCGAATCTGCCGGTCACAAACCAGGTCGCACCTTAGATGTAAATCAGCTATTACAACGGTGATAGCGTCGTATTCTCGGCTAGTTGTTGCGGCTCTGTGGATTCTGATCTTGCGTGCTATTTCCATTACACTACCTCGCTGATTGAGCCATTTTCATAAATAACGGCTTCGTAGTGGCGCTTACCTTTCGGTAATCTCAGGGTTAAAACAGTGCGCTGTTTACCATTGTGCGAAAATGGCTTTTCGGAAACCACGATGTAATGAATTCCGTTGATGTTGATTACATTCATTTTTCTCTCTCCTGCTATGCCCGTCCTTGGGCGTTGATGGGTTAAACGGGCAGCGCAAAAAGCTGGTTGGCAGGGGCTAGTCATGATCCGCCCCCTGATAGCAATAATATTTTTCCGCGGCTGAAATTTTCCAGTTCGATCCAGTGTCAAAGTCGTGCACTACATGGACTATGCTACGCCAGTTTGCGCCCCCGTTTCGTTGCATCAGTACCTTGATAATAGTGCTCAATGCCGCGTAAAACTCAGGCCAATCGTATGATTTGAGCAGGGCATCGAATCGGAAATCGTAAATATGCCGCTGGCCTGAGTTCGGAAAATCCGCCTTGGCATGTGCCAGGCCGGAGAAAATGTCTTCTTTATCGTTCATCCTGGCGGTTGCTAGGGATAACGCGACACATGCTATAGCATGGTGGCTCCAGTTGGGCGCGATGGCTCGCAGATGTGCATAGCATGGCAACATCAAAACACTCTCTAAATTAGAGTGTCGTAATTCGGCGATGCCACGAAATTTGAGGCCCTTGCGCCAACCCACGATTGCGTCAATGGCGTCCATGCCTCACTCCTCGTTCGGGGACAGGTCAGCGCTCAATACCGTGCGCCAGCCAACACCCCGGCTCAATGGTCGGGATTCTATAACCTGCCGTCGTCCGTGCGCGTAGACGGCTCTATTACCGGTGGTTCCCCTCCATCCGTGATGACACCGGATAGATTTGTTCATGTTTCCGGCAACTCCGTCCGGATGGTCGCATAGGCCGGCGCTGTAACGAGTACCGTGATTTCGCGGGAGCGTTGTTTCGACAGTGAAAAACGTCCCAATGGCGCCACATTTTGCAAATTCGCCATCGTCCGGATCGATATATTCGATCTCATCTCCTACGGCGCGGGTTTCTACAACAATGCGGCCGTTTTTCAGGTTTTTAACTTTTGTTTTCATCGTCTTATCTCCTGTTATGCCCGTCCGTGGGCGGTGGGTGGATGAGTTACGGGGCGGTGCGCAGGTTCCAAGCCGAACTGCCCCATGATTGCCAAGCGGCCTCCATGGCCTCGTCTTCGGTGCTGCCGCTGATTTCCGTATCCAATACGCAATCCCCTCCAGGGATGCCGTCCTGGTTGTAGTCTTGGCAGTACCACCGGAACCGTTCGCCGTCCAGGCGAAGCTCAAGCGGGATAGGTCCGGCGTTAGAGCCGTCCTTCTTCTGCCCGTCGATCCATAAAGTTTCGATTACATTTGCGTTCATTTTCGTCTCCCCTTGGTTCGCCTCGGTAGCTAGAGGCTAGATTAAACTGAGTTCGAGCATCCTTGCCTTGATATCAGCCCACAAATCCCGGCGGGCGGCGTAGGGTTTACCAATCAGGTTCGATACGTCCGGCATCGGACCTGAGTCCGGCGTGATCCGGAGGAGGAACATCCGTTGTCCCTCCTGAGTCTCGCGGATCACCGTGTGCGCTACAACCGTATGTGAGGGGGTGCGGCGCACGAGGAAGAGGCGGCGGATGGCCATTTAACCAGCCTCAAGGCCAAGGTCCGTCCAGTAGAACGGGCCTACTTGGCGGCCTGTTTTGTACGCCTTGCGGGCGTACTTGGTGGCTTTCCTCCTGTCCATGGAGATACCGAACCAGGCCAAGTCCTTGGCCCTTACTTTCCAAGTCATGTGACTTTTCATTTTTTTTTCTCCTAGGTTGCCTGCAACGGAACCGCCGTTGCGCCGGGCCTCGGGCCAACCCCTCAGCGTTGGGTATAGATTAGTCCACATGCGCATGTAGTGCAAATAACATTTTGTTATATCAAACTGTCCCGGCGGGCGGCGCTATAGGCGGCGTGTGCATTATGCAGCTATCTTGCACAGCAGCCATTTAATCTCCGCGCCCTCGGGCAGAGTGGTTGCCCCTTCTGGCAACCGTGGACCGCGATACTGCCCGATGACTGCCGAGTCACCGGGGTGAAGCTCGACGCTCACGCGCCGACACTCGACCGGCACGCCAAGCACTGCCGCAAACACGGCGGCTGTGTCGGCGTGTCCGACCGCCGATTCCGCATTACGTGCGAGATTAGCTGCCTCGTGCACCAAAATCTCCGTGAAAGTCACGGAGGACGGGAACTCGGCCAGCATGTTGGCCGAAAAAGCATTTAGTAGCTTTAGTAGCTTTGGTTTGTTGATGGTAGCCCATGGAGAGGTCCGCTCCGCCTTACGGGCGGCATATGTGATATCGGACACCATATCCGACACGGGGCCGTCATGGCCATTTGCCGCGAGGTAGTCATATACCTCGCTGATCGGCAGGAATACTGCGGGTCCAGCCCAACCGCGCGCAGGGTCTGCGGCGGGCGGGATTTCCAATCCCTCCTCCGTGCCGGCCCAGGCGAACACCCGGTATTCGATACCGGATGTCTCCGATACCCAGGACGCCGGGCGCAGCCATACGCCACGGCTCGACACATCCACGTCCATCCAGGACGTGTCCTTATCTGATCCGCGTTCGCGGAGATTAATCATTGAGGTCATGGCATCCTCCTAATCTATCGCCTCGGGCCAACCCCTCAGCGTTGGGTATAGATTAGTCCACATGCGCATGTGGTGCAAATAACATTTTGTTATATCAACCTGTGTTTTTATGCTCGAACTGAATCCGTACGGATTGGCCGCAAAAGCGCTCGCCGTGCTGCTGGCTATCCTGGGCGCGGCCTGGGCTGGGTGGTACTACGGAGATTACTACCGTGGCCTCGAATGTGAGATTGCCGTTGCAGTGGCTCGGCATGCGGCGGATCGGGCATTGACTGAGGCTGTACAGGAAAAAGCGGCACTCGAATCGCGGCTAGCCGATGCCCGCTATCAAATCGATACAGATGATGCTCAACGACAAACCGAAATCGATCGTCTGCGCGATGATAATCGCCGGCTCGCTAGCTCTCTCCGGCTGCGCGAACCAGCCAACTGTCCAAGCCGTGCAGACGCCGTGCCCGACAGTGCCGGAGCCTCCGCAAGCGCTGATGAAGCCGATCCAGCCGAGTTTTCAAGAGCGTGTGCGCGATTTCTTACGGAGTTGGCAGCCGACGCCGACAGAGTCCGAGAGCAAGCCGCAGCCGGGCGCGAATGGGCGATAAAAATCCATCGGGAAATCAATAAATGACCGCAGCAGCTCTTTTTTTTATCGGCCTGGCCGGGTGGGTCGGGCATTGGCTCAAACGCTATCTCGCTGGCCAGACGCCGAACGATCTCGTTTGCTATTTGTTCCACTGCCAGCCGAAAGCGACGGCGCGGTCGTTTTTTGCATTTTTTACCTCGTGGTTCGCGTTCATGGCTGCGGGCCAGCCTGAGCTTACATGGGGCGCGGCATGGGGTGCATTTTGCACCGGCTACGTCATCGATTCGACGCTGAACCGGGAATAATGATGAGCTGCATCGGCGAAAAATTGCTGGCCCTCAAAATCGCCAGCGCCAAATTTCCATTCCTGATCGCGGCAGCCGGGGGCGCTCAAATCAATACCGCTCGAATCGTCGAGGCATTGCTGATTGCCGCGCTGACTGGCGGCGGCACATATAGCGCGCTCAAATCGGATATCGATCATTTACGCGATCAGCAGGCGCAAATGCGGGACGATCTACGGCAACTCCGGCAGGATTTGTACGTGCCGCGATCCGGCTATCCGGAGATCAGGCAATGAGACTGAAATGCCTGCCGCGCACGCTCGGTGTCGATTGGCCGCGGTGGGTATGGTGGATTAGGGCGATAGTGAGGGTGCACAAAAATGGCTGGAGGTAGGCCTAGCACATACACACAGGCGGTGGTAGACGCGATTTGCGAGCAGATAGCGATAGGCCGATCCCTACGCTCGATCTGCGCGCAGCACGATATGCCGGGCCTAAAAACAGTCATGCAGTGGCTCGCGCGGTATCCGGAGTTTGCACAGCAATACGCGCAAGCACGGCAGGCTGGAGCCGACGCGCTGGCCGACGAAATCATTGATATTGCTGACAATCGCGAGCTGGATCCACAGGATCGGCGCGTGAGGATTGACGCCCGCAAATGGATCGCCAGCAAGCTCAAACCGAAAGCGTACGGCGAGAAAACGGAACTCACGCACGATGTCGGCGAGGGTCTCGCCTCGATTCTCGCGAAACTCGGCGGCAATCATAAGTAAAAACTTATGCATTGTATAAAAAATGGTCAAAAACGCCGGGTTAATACCGGGTTGTCGGCAAAACCGGCGATTGATCCATAAGAAAATCTTATGAATCCGGAACAAACGATCATCCGCTGGCGTGCTGGCGGACCGGCCCTGTTTGCGTCCGAGGTTTTGGGGGCTAGTCCGACAGAGCAGCAATGGGAGGCAAGCCGGGCGATAGTCGAGCGCCGTCGCGTGTCGATCCGCTCGGGTCATGGTACGGGCAAATCCGCGTTCATGGCCTGGTGCGTGCTGTGGTTCATGAGCTGCTACTACCCGTGCAAGGTGCCGTCCACAGCGCCGACGAGTCACCAGCTCGAAGACATTCTGTGGGCGGAAATCGCCAAGTGGCACGCGGCCATGCGTGAGCGCGTGCCGCCGCTCGCTAACGAGTTCGAGTGGACCAAGGAAAAGTTTTACCTCAAGAGCAATCCCAATGAGTCGTTTGCCGTGGCTCGGACGGCGCGTCCGGAACGCCCGGAAGCGCTACAGGGGTTTCACTCCGAAAATATCCTGTTCCTGATCGATGAAGCGTCCGGTGTTGCCGAGAACGTGTTCCAGGTGGCCGAGGGTGCGCTATCGACGGACGGCGCGTTCGTCGTTATGGCCGCTAACCCGACGCGCGAGGACGGCTATTTCTACGACTCGCACCACAAAATGCGGGATCGTTGGGCGGCGCTGCATTGGGACGGCGAAGAGTCGCCCATGGTATCGCGCCAGTACGTGGACGATATGCGGGCGAAATACGGCGTCGATTCGCCCATCTACCAAGTTCGCGTCAAAGGTAATTTCGCGACGGCTACCGATAGCGTTATCCCGCTATCGCTCTGCGAGGCGGCGAGAGTCCGCGAGGTGCAGCCGATCAGCTCAGCTCCGGTAATCTGGGGCCTGGACGTGGCTCGATTCGGCGACGACTCAACGGCACTGGCCAAGCGCAAGGGCAACGTGCAGGTTGAGCCCTGCCGCGAATGGTACGGCAAGGACACCATGCAGACGGCGGGGTTAGTCAAGCTGGAATACGACAGCGCGACGGAAAAGCCGAGCGTCATCAACGTGGACGTGATTGGGATTGGATCGGGCGTGGTGGATCGGTTGAAAGAATTGGGATTGCCGGTGAAAGGCGTGAACGTCTCGGAATCGGCATCCGCCAGCGAGCGGTATCATCGATTGCGTGATGAGCTGTGGTTTTTGGGCCGTGAATGGTTGGAGGCAAAGGATTGTCGGTTGGCGGATGATGATGAATTGATTGGTGAATTGGTGACGCCGAAGTATCAGGTATTAAGCAGCGGAAAGATCAAGGTCGAAGGCAAGGATGAATTGAAAAAGCGCGGCGTGGCGTCGCCGAACCGGGCTGACGCTTGGCTATTGACGTTCGCCGAATTGGGAATACCACGTGTGTACCAGCCCATGTACGAACCCAGACAGCGCATTACTGGACCGACCGGATGGATGACATAGTCAAAGAGGCCCGCGAGTTTTTCGAATACGCCGACGAGCGCGAGTCCGAAAACCGGCGGCGCGCGCGTGCCGACATTCGGTTCTCGGCGGGCGAACAGTGGGACGAGCGCGTACGCAATCAGCGGGAGTTGGATGGCCGCCCGTGCCTCACGATGGACAAGATGGGCCAGTATTTGCGGCAGGTCGAGAACGACGCGCGTCAGAACAAACCGGCGATCAAGGTAAGGCCGGTCGATTCGAACGCGGATGTCAAAACCGCCGAGATGCTGGACGGGCTCATCCGCAACATCGAGGATCAGAGCCGCGCGGATATCGCCTATATCACGGCATTAGGGTATGCCATCCGGGGCGGTGTCGGATATTTCCGCATCGCGACGGATTATATGGATGATGAGGGGTTCGACCAGGATATTTTTATCCGGCGCGTTCGCGATCCGCTGTCCGTATGGTTCGACCCGGACGCCGAGGAGCCGGAAGGATCCGACGCGGAGCGGTGCCTGATTTCCGAGTTGATGCCGATTCGGACGTTTGAAAGGCTGTATCCGGACGCTTCTAAGCTCGACTTCGAGTCCATGGGCGCATCCTGGGCGACGAAAGAGCATGTGCGCGTGGCCGAGTACTACTATCGGACCTACAGCAAAAAGACGTTGGCCCGCATTGATGGCGTCGTGCAGGAAATCAAGAGCACCGAGGGCGTGGACCGCTCGTTAATCCGGATCGTCAAGGTGCCGGAAGTGAAATGGTGCAAGGTCAACGGTCAGGAAGAGCTGGAATCGACGGTATTCCCGAGCCGGTATATCCCGATACTGCGGGTGCTCGGCAACGAAATCATGATCGACGACAAGCCGCGATATTCCGGCATGATCGATAGCGCGGCGGACGCTATGCGCATGTACAACTACATGGCGTCGGCGTTCGTCGAGCGCGTGGCCTTGGCTCCGCTGGCCCCGTGGATCGCCGAGGCCGATCAGGTGGCTCCGTTCGAGGCCGAGTGGAGGGACGCGAACAAGCGCAATGTCTCCGTTTTGCGGTACAAGGCCACGACTGTAAACGGCAATCTGATCGGCGCTCCGCAGCGCAACCCGCAGGCCGATATACCCGCGGCGTTCGTGACTGGTTTGCAACTCACCGAGCACGATATTCAGGGCGCGTTGGGCATGTACAACGCCAGCCTGGGCGAGCAGTCGAACGAAAAGAGCGGCAAGGCTATTCTGGCGCGGCAGAAAGAGAGCGACACCGCGACCTACCACTATATCGATAACCTGTCCCGTGCCATTCGGCACGCCGGGCGCATTATCGTTGATCTCATCCCGAAAATTTACGACCAGCAGCGCATCGTGCGCGTATTGGGCGAGGATGGTACCGCCAATAGCGCCATGATCGACCCGAATGCGCCGCAATCCTACATGGAGATGCAGGGCTTTAATGGCGATATCGCGAGGATTTACAACCCAAAACTAGGCAAATACGACGTGTCGGTATCGGTAGGCCCGTCCTACAACACCAAGCGGGTCGAGGCGGCGGAAATGATGACGGCCATAGTTTCCGCGGCGCCCGATCTCCTGAAGCTGGGCGGCGACATCATGGTGCGCAACATGGACTGGCCGGGAGCCGACGAACTGGCGAAGCGGCTCAAAAAGACGCTACCTCCGGAATTGCAGGAAGACGACGACTCGGGCAACCCGGAAATGCAGTTGATGCAGCAGCAGTACGAGCAAGTTATCCAGCAGATGCAGCAGCAAATGCAGGCGGCCATGCAAGAGCTCCAAAAAATACAGGGTTCGACAGAGGCCGTGAAGCTGGATGCGAAAGAACGCGAGATCGAACTAACCGCCGAAATCGAGCGGCTGAAAATCGAATTGGAGCGCGTGCAGGCTCAGGCGGCGCTACGCGAAGAGGCGCAGCGGAATATGTGGGATTTACACCGGGCGGAAATGAGAAATACTGATGACAACACAGCTTTTTAACCATGCTTCGACCCCTGTGGTTGACGGTAATCTGACGCCGTTAGGGTATGAGCAAATCACGGGGTTGAGCACGGTCAAGTCGTTGACCGTGCCGAGTGGGGCTCGGCTGGCGCTTATCCAGGCGGAAACGCAAAACGTGCGATATCGAGACGACGGGACAAACCCGGACGCCAACACGGGGATGCTCGTCGCATCCGGTTCGGATGTTTGGTACATCGGCAATCTATCGGCGGTTCGCCTGATCGAGACCACGGCATCGGCTAAGGTCAATGTGAGCTACTACAAATAGGTCGAAACCATGCCCAGTTACACCACAACGGTTCGCTCGAACCGAATGACGCAGGTGTTAAACGCCATCGACGCCGGAGCCGGGGCCGGAACGGTCAAGGTTTATAGCGGCACGGTCCCGGCCAACGTCGGGACGGCGATTACCGATCAGACGCTACTAGCAACGCTCACGCTTTCTGATCCGGGCGGTTCGGTATCGAACGGTGTTCTGACGTTCTCGGCCATAACCGAGGATTCGTCCGGAGACGCGAACGGCACGCCGACATTTGCGAGGCTCGCGGATTCGAACGGCAATAACGTTGCACAGGTTACGGCGGGCGTAGGATCGGGGGAACTTAATTTCGGCGCTGCGATTGTGGCCGGCCAGCCGGTACAGATCAGTTCGTTTGTGATTACCGAGGGGAATGCGTGATGACGCTCCTAACCGAACCCGTTCTCCGCGACCTATACGAGCGGTTCCAGCGCGAGAATGCCGAGACCATAGGCATTACAAAGCCCGAGCTTTACGCGGCGTTCGAGGCGGTCGATGCCTATATCGAATCGGTGTTGCCCGGTTTTTACCAGGCGTTCACAGGCGCGGCGGCAACCATGACCCCGGCGCAGAAAAAACACATCGCCTCGCTCATCGTCCGCAAGCGGTTCGAGGTATAAGCCATGGCAACGGTAAAAATTTCTCTACACCCGCGAGCGGCGATCCCGGCGAGCAGCAACGGCGCTCAGCATAAGATTGTGGACGGAACGAATTTCCCTGTGCCGTCCCTGGCGTTCGACGCCAGTACCGAGGAGTCAGTATTTTTCACCTTCCGGGCCGCGAGCTACGGCAGCGGCAACCTAACACTCACCCTGAATTGGTACGCCGATACCGCGTCTTCCGGAGATGTCGTCTTTGGGGCGGCGATTGCCGCGATTACGCCGAACACCGATACCCAGGATATCGAGACGAAGGCGTTCTCGACAGCGCAGACCGTGACCGATTCGCACATTGGAACGACCGGGCAGCGGTTGCACGAGTGCGCCATTACGATCAGTAATCTCGATTCGATTGCCGCTAACGATTGGGTCGTACTCAAGCTGTACCGTGTGGCGGCTGACGCGGGCGACACCATGACCGGCGATGCGTTGGTTACCATGGCGGAGCTCAGTTATAGCGATACGTAAATGGCGATTACCCTAGCCGGGTCAGGGAATGATAGGGTCGATTTCGGCGATATAGCCTCAATAGCCGGGGCCACGGCGATCACGGTTGCGGTGACGCTCAGGCCCTCGGCGATCAATGCCGCAACGAACAATCGGGTCATCCATCAATGGGCGTCGTCTACATTCGGCGCGTTTTTGATGCAGGTGGTCGACACCGACGAGATCGGGTTCACGGTCCGCAACGGATCGTCGTTGTATGGCCCAAAAACGACCGCGTTAAACCTGACCGCGGGCAATACCTACCGCATTGTGGCCCGTATCGGCGGGCTAGGCGGCACGAAGACCCAATCGATTTGGGTCAACGGGTCGGCGGCAACGACCACGGCATGGTTTTCGGGTAGTCCTGCCAGTGTTCAGAATTCCGCATCGTCGGTACAGATCGGACACGAAACGGCGGAAACCTCGGACGGCGTTGACGGCGATTATTCCGAAGCCGCGATTTGGCTTGAGTCGGTGCCGGATTGGGTGGCCGAGGCGTACGGGCAGGGCTACACGGCGCTGGTTTACCAAAAAAACCAGCTTTTATACGCGCCCCTGGAGAATACGTCTCGAACGAACGATATTGTCGGCGGGCTGATGGGCACGCTGACGGGCGGCGCGACGGCGGACCATCCGAGGATCATCTATCCGGCGTGGCCGGAGATCATTTTGTCGGCGGCTGCGGCGGCAAGCGGCGCGTCCGGCTCGGCCTCGATCACGGAAACGGCCGATTCCGTCGCAGGCTCGGCGAATATCATCGTTATCAGCTCGGCGGCGATTACCGAAGCAGCCGACACGGTAACGGCAACCGGCGTTTCGAGTAGCGCATCGGTCGGCACTGCGGCCATTACCGAGACGGCGGATAGCGTTGTAGGCGCTGGCAATATCGTTGTTATCGGATCTGCGGCGTCGATCACGGAGTCTGCCGATAGCGTTTTAGCATCGGATGGTTCAATAGCGGACGCAATCATGAAAATACGCATGCGGGCGCGTCGAACGCCCATGCAGACGAACAACTGAAACCGGCGATAAGCCGGTTTTTTTGTGCCCTCTCGGTGGCTAACCGAGCCCTACCGCGTCGTGAGACGCGCTTCCCATGGCTGGAAACCCATGACTGACGAAACCTTAAACACTGGGGTGGATGAACCCCTGCAAGACGTTGCCGCGCCGGAAAACGACGAGCAGCAACAGGACGAAGTGCAACTCTCCGAAGAGGAGCGCATCGAGGCGTTGGCCCGCGAGAAAGCGCGGAAATACGCCCAGAAACGTATCGACCGGCTGACCTGGGAGGCCAACGAGGCCAAGCGGAAAGCCGAGGAACTGGAAGCGAAGCTCAGGGAGCGGCAGGAGCGGCAGCCCGAGCCATCGGCTGCGCGTCCGAAGCCGGAAGACTTCCAGGATGACTACGCCTATGTCGAGGCGCTGGCCGATTGGAAAGCCGAGGAAAAGGCCAACAGGCTCCGTGACGAGCTGAAAGCCGAATCCGAGAAAACCAGGGCCAAGACCGAAGCCGACAAGCGCATGGAGGCGTTCAGGGCAGCGGAAAGCAAGGTCCGCGCTACCGTCCAGGATTACGACGACGCGATCCAGGACGCACAGGACACGCCGATGACGCAGATCATGTTCGACGTGATTGTAGAAAGCGACATCGGCCCGAATTTGCTGTATCACCTCGCGAAAAACCCGGATGAAGCCGAGCGTATCGCGCACCTATCGCCTGCAAGACAGGCCGCTGAAATCGGGAAGCTGGAAGACAAACTAGCCCAACAGCTGAAAGACCCGCCCAAACCCAAGGCTAGCAACGCACCGCCACCCGTGAACCCGGTCAGGGCTCGCGGTTCGGCATCCACCCCGCGCCTCGATGATCCCAATCTCTCGATGGAGGATTACTCGAGGCTGCGGAGAAAACAACTTTCCGAACGTTTTAGGTAATCTCCATGGCAAGCAACACTTTACTTACCATTGACCAGATTACGCGGGAAGCCTTGGACGTGTTGCACGCTAACCTGGGTTTCACGCGGACAGTAAACCGTCAATATGACAGCTCTTTCGCGAAGAAGGGGGCCAAAATCGGCACCACGCTCCGCATCCGCAAGCCTCCGAAATACGCCGTTACCAAGTCGGCAACGCTTTCGACCTCGCGTGACAGCGTGGAGGAATACACAACGCTGACCGTCTCGACGCAGGCTCATGTCCCGCTGGAATTCTCCAGCCTGGAACTGACCATGAAGATCGACGATCTGCGTGAACGCTTCCTGCAACCGGCCATGGCTGTCTTGGCGGCAACCGTGGACGCGGACGGCTTGGCGCTCTACAAGGACGTGTACAACAGCGTCGGAACGCCGGGCACCACGCCGAGCACCGCTCTCTCGCTGCTTCTGGCGCAGGAAAAGCTAGACCTCACCAATACCCCCAGCGACGGGCGGCGTTGCGCGACGATCAACCCGACCGCGAACGCCTACCTTGTGGACGGTATGAAAGGCCTGTTCCACAACGGCGACACCATCTCCAAGCAGTTCAAGAAAGGACTGATGGGCATGGACGTGTTGGGCCTCAAGGAAATCACCATGGACCAGAACGTTAACCGTCACATGGTTGGCACGATCTCCACGGCAACCAAGGAAATCAAGGGGGCGATCACGACATCGACTTCCACCATTTCCGTGGACGGTTTCGGCGCGTCCCAAACCGGCGCGGTCAAGGCGGGCGACGTGTTCACCATCGAGGGAGCCTACGCGGTCAATCCGGAAACCAAGACGGCCTTGGCGGTGCTGCAACAGTTCGTTGCGAAGGCGGACGCGAATTCGGACACCAGTTCGACGGCATCCATCACCATCGACCCGCCGATCATTTTCAGCGGTGCGCGACAGACCGTATCGGCGGCTTCCGATCAGATCGCGGACAACGCGGATGTGACGTTCGTCGGCAGTTCGGCGACGGCCTACACCCAGAACCTCGTTTATCACCAGGATTCATTCACGCTGGCGACCGCCGACCTTGTGTTGCCGGAAGGCGTGCACATGGGCTCGCGGGCGGTCATGGACGGCATTTCGCTACGTATCGTGTTCGACTACGACATCAACAACGACGTGTTCCTGGGCCGTGCCGATGTCCTCTACGGCTGGCTGTGCCAGCGTCCGGAAACGGCTTGCAGACTATGGGGTGAATGATGAGTGACGCGGGATCGAAAGACTATCAGGCCATTTTGAAGCAACTGGAGCCCTTGCGGTCCCGCAAGCTCTTTGTGGCAACGCCGTTCTATCTCTGTACGACGTGGCTGCAATACACCCTAAGTCTCGTCAATCTGATGATGACGCTTAGGAACCTTGATCTTGCGGCGGAGTTCAAGCCGTTGCCGGGCGATTCCTACATCGACCGGGCGCGGAACTCCATGCTGTCCATGTTCCTGTCATCGGACGCGAGCGACCTGCTGTTCATCGATTCCGACATGGGATTCAAGCCGGGAACGGTGTTGAAACTGTGGCTGGCCGACAAGCCCATTGTCGGCTGCGCCTATCCGGTTAAAAACGCCTGGGACCAGTTCACCACCCGATTAGCCGAGGACGCCGAAGGATTCACCATCCATGACGGCCCATTAATCCGCGCGGACATGCTCTCCGGCGGCTTTATCCGCTTCACGCGGGAGGCCGTCGAAGCGCTGTGGGAGGCGGAAAAGGGCCGGGAGTACAAGGACTGCCAGGGCCGCGCCTGCCGCCCCGTGTTCGAGCACGGGGAGCGGGACAACGGCTACTGGGGCGAGGATTATTGGCTGTCCAGGAAATGGGAAGCGCTCGGCGGCGAACTGTGGCTCGAACCGGATGCCGATCTGGTTCACGTCGGAATGAAGGAATTCAAGGGCAATTTCGCCGAACACTTTTTACGGCTTCGAGAAGAAGCCATGAGGCAAGTAGCATGATTCCACAAACCAATATTCAATCGATCCGGGTATGCCGTCTGACCATGGATCCGGCCTCTGTCAACGCGCAGACCAGTGCTGAGCAAACTTTCACGCTCAAGGGCGTGACGACCAACGATGTCGTGCTGAACGTCATCAAGCCGACCGCAACGGCAGGATTGGGCATCGTCAATGCCCGTATTTCGGCTAAGGACACGCTGGCGATTACGTTCCAGAATTCGGCCACGACCGCGGTCAATGCCGGGTCCGAGGAATACAAGATCGTTATCGCGCGTCCGTCGCAGGATGCGGGCGTATTGCCTAACGGCACGGTGGAGTAATGCCTTCGTACGTTTGCCACTGGACGGGAAAGACGGTTTCAGGCGATCAAGTCGCATGGACGGGAGGCGTCATTCCGGGCGTCAAAACCAGGTATCCGGCGGCTCCGGGTTACGAAGAGGCGCGGAAGGAATCCGTGCGCCTGTTCCACGAATCCGAACGTAATTGCAATACCTGTAGGTATTTGTCCCGCGTGCCGCACGAGAAAAACAAGGCGGGATTTTTGCGCGGGAAATGTACGAATTCCGAAAGCGATTTGAAGGAGCATCCGTATAGGCACCTGATGGACGGGGACGTGATGTCCTTCCATCCGGACGACCCGATGCACATGCCGTGCTATGAGAGCCGTTATGCAAATCGGTAACGGCTACATCGATGACATCACCTTCCCGTCCTGGGTTTACCACCCGGCGCACGGGAAGAAGATCATCCATTCGATGGACGAATGGGAGCCAGGCTGGTACGACAACCCGGACAAATTTAATGGACAAATTGGACTATCTGATTGCTTTGGTGGAGTCGCTATGCCTGCAACAGACCCCGGAAATGACCATGCGCCAGCAACTCGAACAGATGGCGACCGACTACCTGAACCGAAGCGCAGGGGCAGGAAGCCGAAGCGTTATACTGGAATCTGACCCGTTGATGCATTAGATGGCTACCGCACTGCAACTCATTACCCGCTCGCTTCGGCTGTGCGGAGTCGCGGCGTCGGGCGAAACGCTCCCCGCCGAGGAAGCGGCCGACGGACTGACCGCGCTGAATGCCATGCTCGACAGTTGGCGCATTGACGGCCTATTGGTCTATCAGATCAAGGAGGAAGCCGCGCAGACGCTAACCGGCGGGCAATCGCTTTATACCATCGGCTCGGGTGGGAACTTCGCCATCGAACGGCCCGTGCGGATCGAGCGGGCTTTCGTGCGCGACGGCACGAGCGATTACCCGCTCAGAGTCGTGAGCGTGGACACGTGGTCGGAGATCGGCGACCGGCAAACGACAGGCTACGTGCCGGAAATCCTCTATTACGAAACCGCCTACCCGCTTGGCAAGATCAGGCTGTTTCCGCCACCGGGCTCTGGGTATGAACTCTATCTCTATACGTGGCAGACGCTTCAAAGCTTTGCGAACCTGACCACTGATTTGGCGCTTCCTCCAGGTTACGAAAACGCCATCGTTTTTAATCTGGCTCTTCAGATTGCCCCGGAGTTTGGCGCGGAGCCATCCGCCCACGTCATCAATACCGCCAACGAAGCCATGGCCAACATCAAGCGGCTGAATGCGGCCAATCGGCCCATTATCGCCCGCTCCGACGTGATGCCGGAAGCGCGGGGAACGATTTTCGATGGCTATTGAGCAGATCAACTTCATCGGCCCCTACGCCGGGCGGTCGAAGGCCATAGGCGCGTTGCGCTTCGTCAATCTCTACCCAGAGATTTTGCAAAACGGTCAGATCGTCGCCCTGTACGGCACGCCCGGCCTGACCGCGTTCGTCAACCTCGGCGCCTATCCGATACGTGGCCTGCACCCGTTCGGAAACGTGCTTTACGCGGCATCCGGAAACACGCTGTACGAGATCAACACGGCTGGCGTTGCAACGTCGCTCGGCACGCTCGATACGTCCATGGGGCGCGTCTCGTTCGCCGACAACGGCACGCAAGTCATGCTAGTGGATGGCGTCTCGGGTTATATCTACAACACCGGCACGGACACGTTCGCGAAGATCAGCGACGGCGACTTTCCGACCGCTGATTACGTCACCTTCCTCGACAGCTTTTTTATCGTCAACAAAGCCGACTCCGGGCGGTTCTACATCTCGTCCGGCTACGACGGAACGACATGGGACGCGCTCGATTTCGCCACGGCGGAGTCCACCCCGGACAACCTGGTTCTGCCGTATGCAACCTACAGCCATTTGTACCTGATTGGCGAGTTTTCCACCGAGGTTTGGTACAACGCCGGAACCGCGTTCCCGTTCCAGCGGGCTGACGGCATGACGAGCGGGTACGGCTGCATGGCGCGGTTCAGCGTGGCCAAGGCCGACGCGACCGGCAATTCGTTGTTCTGGCTGGCGCGGACGCCGCAGGGCGCGGGCGTTGCGGTTCACGCCCAGGGCGGCAATGTTGTTCCGATCTCAAAACACGCGCAGGAATACCAGTGGGCGCGGTACGGCAACATCGCCGACGCTACCGGCTACAGCTACATCTCCGAAGGCCACACGTTCTACGTCCTGAATTTCCCGACCGCTAACAAAACCTGGGTTTACGACCTGACCACGGACGGCTGGCACGAACGCTCTTCAGGGCTCGAAGGCGGGCGGCACCTGGGCGAAGCGTACGCTTATTTCAATGGCTTCCACCTGGTCGGCAGCTACCGGGACGGCATCATCTACAAGCTGGAAAATGACGTATACGCCGACGATGGCGCGTCCATTCGACGCGAACTGATCTTTCCGCACCTCGGAACGGACGGACGGCGGACGTTCTACCACTCGCTGCAAATGGACATGGACGAGGGCGTTGGCATCGAGTCCGGGCAAGGCGAGGATCCGCAAGCGATGCTGCAATGGTCCAACGACCGGGGCAACTTCTACGGCAACGAACATTGGCGCGGCATCGGGCGCATGGGCGAGTATGGACGGCGGGTGAAGTGGAACAGGCTCGGGGCCGGATTCAGCCGGACGTTCAAGCTCAGCATCACGGACCCCGTTAAAGTTGCGATCAAATCCGCGACGCTGTGGGTATCATGAACCTCTCGCCCCCGCCCCTACAAGAATCCGTCAGCAACACCAACCCCCGTTGGGCGCTGTGGCTCAGCCGCATTCAGGAGTTATTCCTCAGTATCAAGACGGAGACGGCTACGCTCGATTTTCCGAGCATTCCGGCCGGCAACCACCAGGACCTTACCATCACCGTGCCGGGCGTCGTGGCGAACGATAGCGTTGAACTTGGACTCCCTGCCGCGCCCACGGCCGGACTTGTTTATCAGGCGTTCGTGAGCGCCGCCGATACCGTGACGGTGCGGGCCACGAACATTACCGGATCGCCGATCGATCCGGCGGCGCAAACCTTTCGAGTCACCGTGACGCATTTCTAATGACCGACATCATCGAACGCCCGGAACGCTTTGGGCACCGTGAACGGCTGGCCGACGCCATCCCGACCCGCGAGGCGCAGGCCCACGTATTCGCGCTGGAGGAGATCAATGGCCAGAAGCCGCAAGTTGAGCTGCCGCTCCGTCATTTCATCGCGGACGGCTGCTACGTGCGGGAAATCTTCATGCCTGCCGGGCTGGATGTCACCGGCCGGATCCACAAGCACGAGCATATCGCGATTCAGGTGTACGGCGATATCACCATTTTCGACCATACCGGCGCATACCGGATGTCGGGCTACAACATATTCGTTTCCCAGCCAGGCGCGAAGCGGGCGCTGCGCACCCATACCGACACCATGTTCTTGACGGTGCACAAGCTCCGGCAGCCGATCCGGGAGGTTACACCGGAACTCCTGGCCGAACTGGAGAAGGACTATGTGGCCGAGACCATGGAGGAGTATCAACTCTATCTGGCGCGCGAGAATTCACCGAGGTTCGAGGTACTACCATGAGTTTTGCAGCAACAGCGGCGGTAGCTGGCACGGCGATTGCGGCGGGCGGTTCCCTCGCCTCCGGGGCGATGGCATCCAGCGCGGCGGGACAATCCGCCAACGATATCCGGGGCCAGGCGGACTACAACAGCAAAGTCACCTGGCAGCAGCTACAGCAGAACGACCAGGCGTTCGCGCCGTGGGTGTCGGGCGGGCGCACGGCTCAAGGGCTCATTTCCTATGGGCTCGGCATGGGCGGCGTGACCGACGCGGATTTGTCGCAGGCGCAACGGGAATATCAGGCGGCGCTTGCCTCGTTCGAGGCCGGGCAACAGCAGAAGGTCAAGAAGAAGTATCAATCGCGCTGGTTGGCGCAGCAGGAACAGCTCAAGAAAAACCTGGACGACGCCGGGCGGCGCTTGGCCGATATCCAGCGAGCGGCTGAGGTACAGAAAAGCGGCGCGGTGCGTCCGGGCGAATTCTCGGAAAACCTGTGGCGCGAATTCTCGTTCACGCCGGAAGATGCCCGGAAAGACCCCACCTATCAGTTCTTGCTCGACAAAGGGCTGATCTCGGAAGGCAAGTGGGAAACCGATCCCGGCTATCTGTTCCGCCGGGACGAGGGCCAAAAGATCGTGGAAAACAGCGCGGCGGCGCGCGGCGGCTTGCTATCCGGCCAGACCGGGAAAGCCTTGCAGCAGTATGGCCAGAATTTCGCCTCCAACGAATTCGGCAATATTTACGACCGCTACCGGAATCTATTAGATTCGGCCTATGGGCGGGCTTATACGGGGCATTTGGCGGATTACACGGCTCGGGTTGGCGAGCGCGAGGCCAAGTTCGGGAAACTCACCGGTCAATCGGGCCAAGGGCTCCAAACGCTCGGGCAGTTGGCGCAACTGGCGTTTCAAGGCCAACAAGCGAACAATCAGGGCACGGCGAATGCCGTCAACGCCGCAGGCAATTACAACGTGATGGGCGCGAATGCGATGGCCTCCGGATTATCCAGCGCATTGAATAGCATCGGTTCGTTAGGCATGTATGCGGGCAGCGGTGGGTTTGGCGGAAGCGGCGGCGGCAGCGGCGGCGGCAATACAAGCACGTTCGCGAACAATCTCGGCGCAAACACCGCGTTTCAGAATTTCGGACCTAAATTCGGTAGTCTTTTGGGGTAATCATGGCGACACCGTACATGCCGAGTCTCGCTGAAATGGCGCGGGGCGCTGGCGCTTTGCACCAAATGGACGAGATACGCCGGCAAAATCAGGTTCGAAGCCGGCTAGGCGAGCTATTGAGCAATCCGAACGCGGATATCGGTTCGCCGACGACCTTGCGCGAGATCATGGCGATCGATCCTTCGACCGCGCTATCGCTTCAAAAAAACGCACTGGATTCACAGAAGGCACAGGCTGAGCTAGGTTACAAGCAAGTCCAGGCACGGAAGGCGCAAACCGATATCGCCGGCAAAAAGCATGAATTCGTGGTCGAAGGCGCGAAACGGTTGCGCGGCTATCTCGACACGCTACCGCCGGAGCAGCACCAGGCGGCGCTTGAGCAACTTTATCCGCGGTTCGTGCAATCGCTCGGGCAGACCGGGGCGTTCGATCCTGCCGAGCTTCAGGACATGGCGGCCAAAAAACCGGATCTTCAAGCGTTCTACGGACTGACCGGCGGCGGTATAGGCCTGGATGTCGCCAAGGCGCAGCGGATGGAGGCGGCGAAACTGCCGTATGACTTGGAGCGCAAAAAAGCCGAAGCCGAGCTATCGGCAAGTCGCCCGATAACGCCGTATCAACGGGAATCCCTGGATTTGCGACGCCAGCGAATCGCGCAGATGGGAGGGGGGCAATCGAAACCGCCGTCCGGTTATCGATGGGGCGCGAATGGAAACCTTGAACCGATACCGGGCGGACCGGCGGATAGGCCTACGCTCAAAGCGCCGGGCCACATGATCACCAAGGAATTGACAGGCCAACTCGACAAACTTGATACGCTGCGGCGTTTGAATCAGTCATTCGTCGATGAGTTTGCAGGAAATCCGGCGTTAGGACGTGTTGAGAACTGGATGGGGCGAACGTTTGGAGATCCGGCTAGTCCAGGTCAAGCGCAGTGGTGGCAGGATTACCAGGGCTATATCAACGACGTGCGGCATAGCCTCTTTGGCGGGGCGTTAACGCAGACGGAAAAGGCCGAATTCGAAAAGGCGATCATTTCGCCGGGCATGAACCCGAAGCAGGCGCGGCAGAACCTTGCGAGACAACAGCGGATTGTCGAAAACGCACTGAATCGCCGATTGCGGATTTATGGACGTCAAGGCTTCGATATGTCTCCGTTCCAGGATGGATTGCCTCAATCACCACAGGAGGGAGGCGCGACGGGATCATGGGGAGGTGGCGGCGGCAGTCCATCGGCAAGCGCTCCGCCGTCGTCGCAGCAATACGACATGAGCGATATAGAGTTCACGGCACAGCAATACGGCATGACGCCCGAACAGGTTATTCAGATGCTTGAGGGGCAGTAATGGCCAGAGACTTGATCGTCGAACATTACGAACGGCGCTTTGGGTTGCCGCCGGGCATGCTCGGTGCTTTGGTGGGCGCGGAATCCGGCGGAAACCAGAACGCCGTTTCGCGGAAGGGGGCGCAAGGACTCGCGCAGGTCATGCCCGCGACAGCCAAAGACCCCGGCTACGGCGTTCAGCCGATGCGGGATAACAGCCGGGCCGAGAACGTGCGCTTTGGCGCGGAATACCTGTCCGCCATGCTGAACGAGTTCAAAGACCCGAAGCTGGCGCTGGCGGCCTATAACGCGGGGCCAGGAGCCGTTAAGGAACATGGTGGGGTTCCGCCGTTTCCGGAGACCCAAAACTATGTTTCCAAGATCATGGGGGCCTTGAATCCCATGGGAACAGCGCAAGCCGAAGAAGTCGAACAGCCGAGGAGACAACCCGTTGACCTGTTCAAGGCTCGCGGTATCGACCCCGGAAAGTTACAGCAGGCTCAAGCAGCGGCAGACCCGACCGAAGGTATGAGCGCGTTCGAGAAATTCCGCGCCGGCATGGGCAAAACCATGGTGGACACCGGGCGCGGCATCGCTCAGCGCGGCATCGAGGCCATAAATGCGTTGGAGAATTACGGAATTCTTCCGAAGGACGAGCGTACGGCGCAGTCCATGCGCGAGATTCAAGCCAACATCGATGAAGCGGCAAAGCACGACGCGCCTTTGATGGAAACCACGGCGGGCAAGGTCGGCGCGGTAGCCGGCGCTATCCCTATCGGTATTGCCACGGCTCCCATACCGGGCGGCGGGACGGTGGCCGGATCAACCGCCATCGGCGCGGTCATGGGCGCTTTACAGCCGACGCGGACGGGCGAGAGCGTGGCCGGGAACGTGGTATCGGGCGGCATAGGCGGCGCGGCGGGCGGACTCATCGGAAAGGGCATTCAGGGGCTTACGCGTGGGCCGCTCTCGAAAGGCGTGACGCAGGAATCGAAAGAGCTTATGCGGCAAGGCGTGAGGCTTACGCCTGGGCAGGCGATTCAAGCCGATAAGCCTGGTATCGTCGGGAAGGTCGTTCGAGGAGTCGAGGAACGCGCAAAGGCGTGGCCGATTGTCGGGCCGATGATTCGCTCATCCGAGCGCAAGGCGTTTCAGGATTGGAACCGGGTTATCGCAAAGGAAGTTGCCCCCCCTGGATTCGTCCCGAGGACGCCGAAAGACGCGGCGATTGGCGACGTGGTGGGCGAGATCGCGGACGAGTTCAGCAATCGGTATCAGAATCTTCTCGGGAAATATTTCATCAATCTGGACGATCAGTTCATTGACGACATGGCGCGGCTCGAACGGAAGTACGCGCAGCTTGGAACGGGGGCCGGCGGGCGCGGCGAATTCGACCTCCGCATGTCGGAATTGCTCGACACGCTGGCGCCGAGCAACGGATTTCGGGGCGATCAAATCAAAATTCTTGAAGGGCAGATCAGGGAATGGAAGCAGTCCGCGTTCAATCGCGGCAACGCGCCCTTGGGTGAAGCGTTCGAGGAAATTGGAAAGTCCTTGAAAAAGATGATTCATCGATCCTTACCGAAGGAAGCGCGGAAGGAGATACACCCGCTAGATCGGCAATACGCGAAGTTCCTGCGGCTACAAGACGCGTCGGCGATGATTGGCGCACAGTCTCAAGGCGTGGTAACGCCTCGGCAGCTTTTGAGCGCGATTCGCCGGATGGACAAGACCAAGGGTAAGCGGTCTTTCGGACGCACCCGGTCATTGATGCAGAAAGAAGCCATACTCGCCAACGATATTCTAGGCAATACGCTTCCGGATGTCGGGCCTGGAACGGCTGAAAAGTTGATCGGCTATTTCGGACCTACGGCGGCAACCGGAAGCATGCTATACGCGGAACCGACGCTAGGCGCTCTTTGGTGGGCGGCGACTTCGCGCCCCGGCATGAAATACATGCTGGGCGGCTATCCCGGACAAGAAATCGCCGGGCGCATCGCGGAGCGCATTACGCCGTCGTTGGCGTCCATGGCGGCGCAGTACAAGTTGACCAATAAATAATCACCATAGCTCCTTGCCGAGAATCCGTTTTGCCTTGCCATTCGGCAAGCGGCGGATAATCCAGCTTCCCAGTTCCTTGATCAGCCAACCGCCGAGCGTGGCGCTGAGTCCGGCGACGAACGCTTTCCAGAAAACAAGATTTTCCATCAATACCGCTCGAAATCAAAACGGAAACGGGCGATGATGCACAGTAATCTCTTGAGGCCTGTTCATCTGCTGAATTATTAAGTAATCCCTGGCGAATTGCGAGCGCTGTTGTTGTTCCGTGGCGACGGCTTGCATGGCGTCCCTGTACATGTCGTCCATCGTGTCCGCCACGCATTCCCGGTACTCTCTGGTGCCTTTTTCTTCTGGGTGTTTATCGATACCCAGGACGTAATCGCACCGATTCATGGCCGGTCTTTCAAGATCGGCGCGCGTCGGTAATCGTTGAGCCGCGCAACCGGATGACAGAACCAAAACGCTAACCAGCATCAGCTTTTTCATTTTCAGCCCCTTAAATGTAATATCCCCATCGACAAAGAAGAGCGTCGGCCCAAAACCACCGATCCTTGACCATGCGTTTTGAGCGCAAACGGTAATTGATTAATACCACGGGCCACAGCAATAGAGCAATTGGCGCTCTATAGAAATCGGCCCATTCGAACCGACCAACTTTAGTCAACATTTTAGTCACCTAACCCGCCCTATGCGGGTTTTTTTCGTTTCAGAGGTTAGACCATGGCGACGGCAGCCGCAAACCCGCTTCTGCGTTTCGAGGACAGCAACGGCGATCCACTCGCGGGCGGAACGCTGGAGTTCTACGAGTCCGGCAGTTCGACCCCGAAAACAGCATACGGAGACTCCAGCGAGTCGACAAGCTTCACGACCAAAACGCTAGATTCTCGGGGCGAAGCGGTCGTCTATTTCGGCAGCGGAAGCTATAAGCTGGTCATCAAGGATTCCGGCGGCTCGACGATCAAAACGCTAGATCCCGTCATCGGAGCGATTACATCGGTAGCCGCTTCCTCCGAGTGGATCAGTTCGGGCGATACGCCCACCTACGTATCGTCAATCTCGTTCACCGTACCGGGCGACAAGACGGCCTCGTATGAAGTCGGTCGGCGCATCAAAACGACCAACACCTCGGGCACGACTTACAGCGTCGTTGCCGCGTCCAGTTACAACGACCCGAATACAACCATCACGGTCGAAAACCAGTCCGGCACCCTGGATAGCGGCCTAAGTTCCGTTGATCTCGGACTGATGACGGCAACCAACACCAGCATGCCGCGCATTCATGAAGGCTCCATGCGCGTCATCGGCTGCAATTGCGCGAACAACTCCAGCACGCCGAACACGCAATTCGACATGGACGCCGATGCCATCGTCCTCCGAAACAGCAAGAACCAGACGGTCACGGTTTGGAATCCGGGAGCCGCGATCACCAACAACATTTCGACCGCCGGACCCGCCGCGAACGGACGCGATCAGGCCGGCGCGTTCTCGAATTCCAGTTGGGTACACTTCTACTGGATTTGGAACGGAACGACGCTTGCGACGATCTCAAGCGCCACGGCTCCCCCGACCGGGCCTACGCTGCCGTCAGGGTACACCCATTGGGCGTATGCGTGTTCGGTATATCTCAACTCTAGCGGCGCGTTGCGCCTGGTCGTGTGTACTGGAAACACTGTTAGCTACGGTATCGCGGACGGTGGCGCAACGCAGATTCTGGCGGCAGGGCAACAAACAACGATGACTAGCATCGACTGTTCATCACTGGTTCCTCCATTACCGGGGTTGATTTTTTTGCACGGCACTATTCTTGTACAACATACCTCGGCGACTTCATTCGCCGGGTACGTTCGGCCTGACGGTGGATTTTTCGAGAATAATGGCCGCAGAATTGCGGGGGCTCAAGTTGCCGCAGCCAATCAATCGGCATCGGCAGATGGCAGCATATTCATACCAAATATAAGCCAGAGCATCGCCTATCGGATAAATTCAGTTCCAGCAACATCGGGTGGGCTATATCTTTCGATAGATGGCTACACCGTGCCGAATGGGGGCTAGAATGAGAAAAGCATTCATCGATCCAAACTCGCGCATCCTTAAAACGCACGGTTTCGTTTCCGCCAACGATCCCGGCGATATCGTCATCGACGTACCTGAAGATTTTGCCCTTGAACCGGGCAAATGGCGGCACGACGGAACCGATTGGGTGGAGGATAACGGGTGGCTGTGGGCCGAATATCAGAGCCGGGCATTGACGGCGCTCGCCAAAACCAGCGTCACCATGGAGCGCATCGCCGAGGCCGTGGCAACCGGAACGACGGTGATCAACGCGCCCGACGTGGTGGCCTTCACCGACTACAGAAAGGCGCTCCGGGCGATCCTTTCGCAGCCCAGGCCGGACGTGATTCCGGATTCGCTGCCGGCGCACCCTGGATTCCCGGCGGGCACATGATCGCCATTCCTCGTCTATTCATAAGCTTATGCCTATTCGCCGTTTGGCTTTTCCTATGGGCGCTCGGATTCCCAGCCGTCGCCCTCGGGCTTTTGTTCTGCGGGCCGGATGACGAGTTCATGCCGTGGCTATTCGGCCCATGGCAGAATCCGACCGGCATCAACGGCACGCTGAACGGCAACAATCCCATCTGGCCGAGGCTCACCAACGGCAAGAACCGAACCTATCGATATCGCTGGATTTGGCTGGCCTGGCGGAATCCGGTGTCCGGCTTCTCGCACTGGATTGGCGCTCCCATGAATCGGCCCGTCACGCATGTCGAATACCATTTTGTTACCGTCAACAAAATGCCGGGACGCTGGTTCACGTATTGGGATTACGCGCTTCGAATCCCGTACGGAAAAACCGGGCGCGGGCTATTGATCCGGTTCGGCTGGAAATTATCCGATCGCGGTCAGTTAATCAACCGTATCAGCCCGTGGAAGCGGTTTTGACGCTATAAGCGTATCAATAGCTCTTGCGTAAAATCTGCGTAATCTCTTCAGCTTTTTTGCGCGCTTCTGTGCTTTTTGTGCAACGGAAGACAGACTAGCGCATAGTAAAAACAAGTGGTTAAAATTCCAAGTCGCTTGTAAAATGCGCCTCTTAATTTCAAGAGGCTGCCCGTCACTGCTGCTTGCAAGATAGATTGGAACGGGTTTGGCGGGGCGGTGAAACTGCACGCATAGAGCCGAGTCCAATAACGAGCGAAACAGGCTGTTATCTGGTAACCCATACAGCTTACAGGAAAATTTGAAATGACTTTCGTAGTAACCGAAAACTGCATCAAGTGCAAATTTACCGATTGCGTCGATGTTTGCCCGGTCGACTGCTTTCACGAGGGGCCGAATTTTCTAGTCATCGATCCTGATGAATGTATCGACTGCACTTTATGCGAGCCCGAATGCCCCGCGAACGCGATTTATTCCGAAGATGAAGTTCCGGAGGGCCAGGAACAATTCATCCAATTGAACGCGGAGCTTTCGAAAGTGTGGCCAAGCATCACGGAAGTCAAGCCAGCTTTGGAAGATGCGGACGAGTGGAACGGCAAACCGGACAAGATGCAATATCTCGAAAAATAATCGGAAGGTCGTGGCTAGCGATGAGTTATACGGCGGGGAGTTCAATCGGGTTCGATAATTCGTCTTTTCGTCGCCTCAACTGAAAAGTCTCAATCTCCGCTGTCGAGGGCGCTGTTGAAGTCAGCAGCGCCTTTTTGTCGTGAACAGTCGGTCTTGAACCGAACACGTTTCAGCAGCTGCCGCTGCTGCCTTCACAATCGCTCAAGATTTGTCGTCCGCTCTTGGAAAACTGAACTGGGCGGCGCGTGCCGGGATGTGCGCACCAGGCTGCGGGGTCTTGCAAGATATACGGCTCGATCCCGATGAAATCGTCTTCATAAGGATCTTCGGTAATCATGCGGAAGTGCGTTCGCACGCCGCGATCCGCTCCCCGCGCGGAAAGATGTGTCCGTCCTCGTCGCGAAACTTTTCGTAGGTGCCGCGGTAAATGACCGCATGGCCGCGGTCGATGTACCCCTTCCCTTCGCCTTTTACGGTGGTTACGGTCACCGATCGGAATTCGATGCTCCGATGGCCTGCCACGGCGTCGTATCCCACTTGTCCAGCTTCACCGCAACGGAAGTCCGACTCGACCCATGCTTTCAAGAATTCCTGTTCCTGAGGCACCCGAAATACAAGCGCTCCGCAGTTTCGAGTCGGTTTTGAGGTGGAGCGGGAACCGGTTCGTCGGAAACGATACCGGCAACGGCGACAGGCGTTTAGCAGTCCTCGCAGATCTTACCTAGAGATAGAGTATTTGCCGAAATTCGGGGCTGCTCGAGGTTGGTAGCTTTTCGCGATTAATTCAGCCTTAGAGTTGAGCTTTGCGAAATGATGCTATTGAAAAGAGTATAATTTTTGTTTCCCTCGTTCACTCGGGATGACGCCGAAGACGCCATGAAATTGCAGCAATTACGCTATATCTGGGAAGTTGCGCAGCACGAATTGAATGTTTCTGCGACGGCGGACAGCCTCTACACGTCGCAGCCCGGAATTAGCAAGCAAGTCCGGCTTTTGGAGGATGAACTGGGGCTTCCGATTTTCGCGCGGAACGGCAAGCACCTGACGGAGATTACCGCAGCCGGCAAGCAGATTGTGGCGATTGCCGGAGAAATTTTGGGCAAGGTCCAGGATATAAAGAATATCGCGCAGGAACACCGCGACAATAAGGTCGGTTCGCTGTCCATCGCCACTACGCACACGCAGGCGCGCTATGCGCTTCCTCCCGCCATAAAGGAGTTCATGCGTCGTTACCCCGGGATCAAGCTCAATATCAACCAGGGCACGCCGATGCAGATTTCCGAATTGGCGTCGCGCGGGGTTGTCGATATGGCGATTGCCACCGAAGCGATGGAGCTCTTCGAGAATCTCGTCATGCTGCCGTGTTACCAGTGGAATCGCTGTGTCTTGGTACAGCAGGGGCATTCATTGACGGAAAAGGCGGAGCTAACTTTGCAGGATGTCGCCGAGTATCCCATCGTGACTTACGTCTTCGGATTTACCGGACGTTCGCAGCTGGATCAGGCGTTCGAGAAGGCAAATCTGCATCCCCAGTTAGCTTTGACTGCGGTGGATGCGGACGTGATCAAGACCTATGTAAGGCTCGGTTTGGGAGTCGGAATCGTTGCCAAGATGGCTTACGACCCTGTCGCGGACGCCGATCTGATTCCGCTCGATGCCAGTCATATGTTCGGTTTGAGCACGACGAAGATCGGGCTGCGGCGGGATATGTTCATCCGCGGATTCATTTACGAGTTCATCCGCTTATTCGCGCCGCATCTGACGCGGGAATTGGTGGAACAAGCCATGACCCAGCGGGAACAAAAAGACGTCGATGCCTTGTTCGAGAATATCGCGCTGCCGGTGCGCTAGTTTTCGCATGCCCGGCTTGGTGATGCGCCAAGGCCGGTGTTGATCCTCAAGCTTTTTTAGCTGTTTTCAGATTCCCGGCATGTAGGCCGCATTCCTTCTTCCCGGCATCTTCCCACCACCACCGGCCTTCGCGCTCATGCTGATTGGGCAGAATCGGCCGAGTGCAAGGTTCGCAGCCTATGCTGACGAAACCTTTACGATGCAGTTCGTTGAAGGGCACGTCGTAGGCTTCGACGTAATCCCACACATGCGCCGACGACCAGTTCGCGAGCGGATTGAATTTGATCAGGCGATGGTCGGGCGTGGAAAAAGCTTCGTCAAGCTCGATCTCGGCCAAATTTTCCCGAGTCGGGTTTTGGTCGCGTCGCTGACCGGTAATCCAGGCGTCCAGCTGACTAAGCTTCCGGCGAAGCGGCTCGACCTTGCGGATGCTGCAACATTCGTGATGGCCGTCTTTGTAGAAGCTGAATAAGCCTTTTTCTCTGACTAAAGCTTCCAGTTGCACGCGATCCGGCGAAAGAACGTCCAGCCGAATAGGGTAGCGCTCCCGAACGGTCTCGATCAATCTGTAGGTTTCGGGATGCAAGCGACCGGTATCCAAGGTGAAGACCTGAATGCCCGGCTTGAGCTTGCTGGCCAGGTCGATCAATACCACGTCTTCGGCGCCGCTGAAGGAAATGGCGATGTTGTCGAACCATGTCAGCGCCGCCTTGAGAATCGCGCGGGGATTTTTTCCGGCCAATTCGCCTTTAAGCTGATCGAGATCGAAGAATTGAGTACTCATGTCGTATCGGGGTAGAAACCGTGACGGATAAGGTAACACACGAGATTCAATCCTAAAAATTCTAAAAACAACTTTTGATATAGAAAAACGGGATAAGATCAGACGAAAAAGCCCCGCCGTTTTCGGCGGGGCTTTGGTGTTCTCGGTCGTGGAAGCAACCGATTACATCATGTCTTCCATTCCGGCACCGGGCATGCCGGCTCCTTTTTCTTTCTTCGGCTGTTCGGCCACCATGGCTTCCGTGGTGAGCATCAGACCGGCCACGGACGCGGCGTTCTGCAGCGCGGAACGGGTGACCTTGGTCGGGTCCAGGATACCCATCTGAATCATGTCGCCGTATTCACCGGTCGCAGCGTTGTAGCCGAAGGTGCCTTCGCCTCCCTGAACCCGGTTCAGGACGACCGAAGCTTCTTCGCCCGCGTTGGTCACGATTTGACGCAGCGGCTCCTCGATCGAACGGCGCAGGATGGCGATACCCACGGTCTGGTCGTGGTTCTTGCCCTGCAGATCCTTCAGCGCGTTTTGAGCACGGATGAAAGCGACGCCGCCGCCCGGAACGATGCCTTCTTCAACCGCAGCGCGGGTTGCGTGCAGCGCGTCTTCCACACGGGCTTTCTTTTCTTTCATCTCGACTTCGGTGGCTGCGCCGACTTTGATCACGGCAACGCCGCCGGCCAGCTTGGCCACGCGCTCTTGCAGTTTCTCGCGATCGTAGTCCGAGGTGGTGTCTTCGATCTGCTTGCGGATCTGCTCGACGCGAGCCTTGATGGCTTCCGCTTTGCCGGCGCCGTCAACGATGGTGGTGTTTTCTTTGTTGATCTGGATCTTCTTTGCACTGCCGAGATCGCCCAGGTCGACTTTTTCGAGGCTCAGGCCCAGTTCTTCGGAAATGACGCGGCCACCGGTCAGGATGGCGATGTCTTCCAGCATGGCCTTGCGGCGATCGCCGAAGCCCGGCGCCTTAACGGCGCAAACCTTGATGATGCCGCGCATGGTGTTGACCACCAGGGTCGCCAACGCTTCGCCTTCGACATCCTCGGCGACGATCAACAGCGAACGACCGGATTTCGCCACTTTTTCGAGCAGCGGCAGCAAGTCGCGGATGTTGGAGATCTTCTTGTCGTGCAGCAGGATGTACGGGTTTTCGAGCTCGACGCTCATGGTTTCTTGGCTGTTGATGAAATAGGGCGAGAGATAGCCGCGGTCGAACTGCATACCCTCGACAACATCCAGTTCGTTGTCCAAACCGGAACCTTCCTCAACGGTAATCACGCCTTCCTTGCCCACCTTGTCCATCGCGTCGGCGATGATTTTGCCGATGCTCTCGTCGGAGTTGGCGGAGATGGTGCCGACCTGGGCGATGGCTTTACTGTCGGTGCAGGGCTTGGAGAGTTTCTTCAGCTCTTCGATGACCACGCCGACCGCCTGATCGATGCCGCGTTTGATATCCATCGGGTTTGCACCCGCCGCTACGGATTTCAAGCCTTCGCGGACAATGGCCTGAGCCAGGACGGTTGCCGTGGTGGTGCCGTCGCCGGCGACGTCGGACGTCTTCGAGGCGACTTCCTTCACCATCTGAGCGCCCATGTTCTCGAACTTGTCTTTCAGTTCGATCTCTTTTGCGACCGAAACGCCGTCTTTGGTGACGGTCGGTGCGCCGAAGCTCTTTTCCAGCACGACGTTGCGGCCTTTCGGGCCCAGGGTCTGCTTCACGGCGTCGGCCAGAACGTTAACCCCGGCCAGCATGCGCTGACGGGCATCATCGGAAAAACGGACTTCTTTAGCTGCCATCAGTTAATTCCTCCAAAATCAGTCTGAACGTTAGGTCGTGGATCAGGCTTCGAATACGCCCATGATGTCGTCTTCGCGCAGCATCAGATATTCGGTGCCGTCGATTTTGACTTCGGTACCGGCATACTTGCCGAACAAGACTTTGTCACCGACTTTTACATCCAGTGCGCGCACTTGACCGTTATCCAGGGCTTTTCCGTTTCCTACAGCAACCACTTCGCCTTTGATCGGCTTTTCCTTTGCGGTGTCGGGAATGACGATTCCGCCCGGGGATGTTTTTTCTTCTTCCCAGCGTTTTACGACGATACGGTCATGCAAGGGACGAATTTTCATGATGACTGTTTTCTCCTTGAAGAAGTTTGAACCTCAAAAAAACACTGTAGTGTTAGCACTCTCTGTCGAGAGCTGCTAACAATATAGCGATGCGGATTTAGTTTTCAAGGGGCGCAATATGAAATTTTGATTACCGAATCGAGCTAGCATTTCAGAAAAGATGAAGGCCAGCGTTAGGCTGGCCTTCGGTTTTATGGCCTCGCGTGGCCGGTCTTGTGGAAAGCGGGTCGCCGCCCTACCTAAACGAATCGGCGAAGATGTTGTCGGCCCAATGGAACATGTGCTCGTAATTTTCCGACGACGGCTCCGCCGCTTCGCCGAACGAATCCTCGACGCGCTTCATGCTGTGCGTTGTCGGATCGTATTGGTAAACCGCAGTCAACCACGACGCTTCGGTCTCGGTGATGGGGCTGAAGCAGGCCGAATTGGTCGTCGGCTGCGGGTCCGATGTTTCGCCGACGAACGCGCGGGTGATCGAGTCGACGCAAACTTTGGCCTGGGAGTTCGCCATGTGGCCGGACTTCGGTTGTGCCGTTGCCTGAGAATCGCCGATCACATAGATGTTTTCGTAGACGGTTGAACCGTAAGTCAGCGGATCGACCGTCGCCCATCGGCCCGTCGGATCGTTGACCACGCCTGCGTCGAAGACGATCTGTCCGGCTTTCTGGTTGGGAATCATGTTGAGCACGTCCGCCGACAACGCGCCGATCGTGGTGTCTATTGTCTTGAGCGATGAATTGACTTGGGTAATGCCTACGTTGGCGTGGTATTCGAGCGTTACTGCATAGGTCTGGCTGAATGCCGTGCCGAATGTATGCGGCTCGGCCACGATGTCCGGGTTCGCATCCAGCACGATGATCTTCGAACGTCGCTTCTTGCGCTTCAGATAAGCGGCGATGATACATGCACGCTCATATGGGCCGGGTGGGCAGCGATAGGGCGCTTTGGGGACGTTCATGACGAACACGCCACCGTCCGGCATGGCCGCCAATTGATTCTTGAGCAGGGTAGTCTGGGGCCCGGCTTTCCAGGCGTGGGGCGTCAGGTTCGGGTCGTACAGACGTTCGGCTCCGGCCGGATTCGGGTTGATGAAGTCGATGCCGGGCGCAAGGATCAGATGCTCGTAGTCTAGTGTGGTGCCATTTGACAGACCGACCTTGCTACCGACCGGGTCGATGGCGGTAGCCAGGGCTTGGACGATCTTGACGCCTCGATTTCTTAAACCGTCGTAGCTTAGGTTGATCCGGTTCATCGAGATGGCGCCGGTGATGACCAGGTTGGACAAAATACAGGCGTAGTGTGTGGCGTTGGGCTCAACCAGGGTGACATCGATGGTATTGTCCCAATGTTTGAGGTATTTGGCCGCCGTCGCGCCAGCGAAGCCTCCGCCGATGATGACGACTCGATTCGAGAGCGGTGTCGCGGCGCTCAAACTTCTGGGCATGGCCGCAACAAGCGAGGTTGCGCCGGCGAGTTTTAGAAATTGCCGTCTGTTGAAAGCAGTCATATTTAGTCTCTCCTGTCGGGAGTTGGCGTCATTGGTCCTGCGGTAGGAGGCTAGTCGTCCGAGGACGAGGCTCGCGGAAGCGAGCCAAGGTAGTCGGCGATCAACCGTAGTTGATCATCGGTATAACCGCGGGCTTGCCTGTCCATGATGTCCTCGACCGGGCGGTACTTTCTTTCGATCAGCTCGTCATACAACTCGTCGGCAGACTCCCCTGCCAGCGACTCGTAGCCCGAACCGTCGGTTCCGTGACATTGCGCGCATTGCGCGGCAAGGAGACGTCCGGCGGGAGGCTCGGAAAAGGCGCTTAGTGGAGTGGCCGTGGCAGTAATCAATACGAAACACGTTTTTAGAGGGTAAAACAATTTACGCATGTGTTACCTCGCTCGGTGACGTTAATGAGGTTTGGCCAATTCGTTTGCCGTCGCGCGGTCACTTAAGTTTCCCCGCGCGACGGGACGTTTCTCTGTCGCCCTTGGTGGGGGGCAGGTTTCGGGTGTGTTTCGGTAACCCTACGGGATGTACTGAAATTTCCATGCCGCGGCCGCTTTCTGGGCGGATTCTTGTTCCCGAATACTGGGTTAACGTACCGGGTCGTGACCAAAGGAGTTACAGAATATGCTAATAAAACAATAAGTTGATATGGCATTAGCGGAAACCCGTGCTGGTGTTCACGCGGCTAGATTAAGCTGCGACGATGGACGCGAGCGGACTCGAGCTCGGCGGTTGTGACGCCGGCTAGCGACGAAAGAACAGGTTGATCAGCAGAGTCAACACGAGGCTGATGATGATCATGGAGGTGATGGGGATGAATATGTACCGATTCTCGTCCTGAATCCGGATATCACCGGGAAGCTTTCCGAACCAGCCGAACAGTCCCGGGGCGTAGGATAGGACCAATCCGAGCAGAAACAGGCCGATACCGACGTAGATGAGAATTTTCCCGAAAGACATCGCTCAAGTCCTCTTTGACGCTTCGCCACCATCAATCAAGTAGACCGTCGCGAACAGCAAGAGTGCTGCGATGCCTAGCAGCCACCGAATGTCGGTTTTGGTCGTGCGGCGCTCGACGAATTCCGGGGCGCGTAATGCGTCTATGAGACTTTCCGGCGTTTCCAGGCGATGATAGCGGAGGCCGGTTGTCGCGCTCAGTTCACGTAGATGGTTTTCGTCCAGCCAGGAAAGATAATAGCCTTCGCGCGGCGGTCGGGGTACGGTCTCGGTTGTTTCGTAGGCTGTGCTGGATTCCGGCATTTGCGCGATATCGGTGTTTTCCCAATAACCGATGAGCCGGTTTTCGCGATCGTATTTCGGCACTGTGGTCGGATGCAATCCGCCCACACCCACGATCAAGCCAGCGATTTCTCCCGGTTTTCCGGAAAATGTCGGTCGTATTGTTTGCGGCGGTGCTTCCTGGCCGTCGGTGAAGAGCGCCAGCCGAATGCCGGGATCTCGGTTTTTTACGTCCCGGATAGCGGCATAAACGCCTTGAGCGACAAAGCTGTTGGCTGCCCAGGCCATGCGCCAGTCGACATGGGCGAGCACATCGTCGATCACGCGCAGGTGTTCGCACACTTCTATGGGTTCGAACAGTAATTGAACGCTCTGAGTGGTGAAAAGTCCGAGCCCGACTTCCGAGCCGCACGGAAGATCATGCACCGCCTGCCGGATCGATTCCTTGACGAAATTGAGCCGGTCCGCCGGCATGTTTGCGACATGGTAATCGCGGACATTCATGCTTTGCGTGATGTCGATGACGAAGGCATAGCGATAGACCCGAAGCGGCAGCGGGAGTTTCGGATCGGCAAAGGTCAGCGCCACGAGCACGGTGGCAACGAACAGCGCCGTCGTGCGCCAGTCCCGGCGAACGAGCCGCATCCTCACGGCGCACCACCCGGAATCGTGGGCACGGTAGCGAATACACTGGGTTTCGCTCCGTGCCAATCCGCCTTTTCCCGCTCCTTGGCCGGCGGGGTAATCCTATGTGCGTATTCGAGATTGAAACGGGCATCCCAGTTAGCCGGATTCAGCCGAAGAGTCTTCTGCAACTGTTCCTTGGCCAGGGCGACCAGCGTGTTGACACGGACATATTCCAATACGCCTTTGGCGTTCCACAGCTGGGCAGCTTCCCGAAGATAAAGTGTTCCAAGATTGTAATGAACCTGCTCGCGAAGGCGCTCGTCGCCCCGGTCGAGGATGCTGGTGTAAAGGCGCAGGGCTTCCTGCGTCTCGCCCGATCGTTCGAGCCGATGGGCTTTGGCGAGTACCAGAACGGGCGGTGTTTTGTCGTCGACCTCGACCCTTTCCGGCTGGGAGATTAGAGTGTTTTGGCGGGCGATTCGGAAAACGGCATAACTTTCGTAAACGACTCCGGCCAGGACGGCTGCCAGAAGACCCCAGATCAGCATCGGCGAGCGCCACATTCGCATCAAGCTGGCCATGACTTCACCTCCAATGCCTTGGCGCTCAGGAGCAGTGCCAGAAATGCGAGGGCAGCGGCATAGCAGTAGCCGGAGATATCCCTTCGCGGCAGTTTTTCCAGGTAGTGCAGCGGAAGATTTTCCAACTGCTCGACCTCTAGAATTGCGCGCTGCAGCGCTTCCGGATTTTCCGCCTCGAAAGCCCGATAGGGGACGCCAAGGTTTTGGAAATATTGATGTAGAAAATATTCCGGTGTAGTGCTTTCGCCAGGATTGACCGGCTTCTCCGAAAGGCGTCCGCTCCTTGGATTTCGGAGGTAAATCCAGTAAAGGGTCGCCTGCGTTTCCTGAAACCATTGCCGTAGCTGGTCGCGGGTTTCCTCTTCGATGCGCGCCGCTCCGTCCGAGACCAGCAGAACGATTCGGGACCCGGTAAACGGCTTTCCGCTGTAAAAATCGAGCGCCATCGCCAATCCGGGCGCGATGTTGGTTACTCCGTGACCGCGACCGCTGGTCGCTTCGATAGCCGCTAAGATCGCCGGCCGATCTTGAGTGAAAGGCATGACGTAGATTGGTGCAGCCGAAAAATCGATCATGGCGAACAGATCGTGCTCCCGTCGGGCGACGAATTCGGCCAGCAGCTTGCGGGCTATGGCGCCTTTGGTTTCCTGCGCGCGACCGCCCATATAGCTGCCGGAGAAATTCTCGTTCATGCTGCTGCTCCTATCGAGCAGAAGCACGATGTGGGCCCCGGTCCCGACTCTTTCCACCCATTGCTCATGCAAGTAAGGACCCGCGATGCCCAGGCTGAGACTAAGCGCTGCAGCGGCGGCGCTAGACCGCAGCAGTCGATCGAGCATCGTCGACAGCGGATCGCTCGGGAGCATCGAGATGGAGGGATAGGAAATCGCGGCTTGCCCGCGTTTTAATAAAGGAATCAGGGCGGTAATGCCGAGAATCAGTGCCCAAGGTGCGGAAAGCCCGATGTTCAAACACTCCTCCGTTCAGCAAGGACACACTGGCGGCATAAGGCTTCAAGCCGGGAAAACAGGGAATCCGCTGGTATCGGTGCATCGGGGGCGGTGAAAAAGACTTGCCGGGACAGGGCGAAGAAATGGTTAAGCTCGTCTCGAAGCTCGGCGAAGGCCGGATGGTCTGCCAGGAAGGATTCCAATTCCCCGGCAAACAGACGAAAACCGGCGGTGTCGTCCAAGGCTCGGTGCAGGAGCTTGATCGCGGTCCGGTACGCATCGGCATCGGCCGGTTTACGGCTGAGCTTCTTGAGATCGCGCATGGTGCGCGCAAACGGCGGGGCTGTCTTTGTAAAGAACGGCAGCTTGCCGTAACGCCATGCGAGAAGCGGCAGTACGGCCAGGGTTCCGGCGAGATAGGCGATAAGCCTCAGGCGGTGTGACAGGATCGGAAGCGGCTCCGGTACCACGGATTCGCGGATTTCGACTTTTTCGTCTGCAATGTCGGGCGGAATGATCGGTGCGATCGTGATATCCCAAGGCGGCGTTTGCGCTTCTAGCGGGGCTTGTCCCTGAAAACGGACCGGCAGTGACGGGATGGTCAATTTTTCCGGTTGCCGTACGCCTTTGAACACCTGATAGGTCAGCCGCAGTCGGTAATGGGCTACGTCTTTCGCGTTAGTCTTGGTCCAACTGACGGTGCGGAGATCCAGCCATTCATCGAGCGCGCCGGGCTTGGGCAGATATTCGGTCTCCAAAGCATAGCTTTCGGGTACCGTGATGAGGATGTCGTAATCGATCAGGTCTCCCATGACATAGCCGAAATTCCGCGGTGCCGACGGCTCGATGCGAGGCGTCAATTCGGCGGAGCAGGCGAGGGCAGGGGCCAGTAGAAGCGCCGGGCTCAAGCCGAAAAGCAGTTTAAACATCGGGCGCATCGTTCAGGTTCGATAAAAATAACGGGTCAGCTCGTCCGGGTCGAAACGGTCGATCAGGAAGAACGGCTCTCGACCATGAAGCGCGCAAATCTGCCCCAGTTCCTCGCGGCGCTTCTCGAACGACGCCCTGATCTTCTCTCGTAGCGCGGGTCGCATGAGCAATCGCCGCCGGGCACCGGTCTCTGGGTCTTCGAAATTAACGAGACCCCACGAAGGTAGCCGATCGAATTCGGCGCTGTTCCATAAAACCACCGGCACCACATCATGGCGGACCAGGGCCTTGAGCAGTGTATCGAGGCGATCCAGGGTTAAATGAAAATCCGAAACGAGAAATACTAAGGCTTTCCGTTTCCCGAGATACGGTACGACCTCGTTCAGCCCGTCGGAGGATCTGCCCCGAGGGCGGAGGTTCTTGAGGTTCTCCAACAGTTCCGGCGCGGCGCCTTTATGCCAGCGCAGCGGCAGGAGCATGTCCTGGAGTATCGTGCTGTCGCAGCCGATAAAGCCGAAGAAGTCGCCGGTGCGGTAGGCGGTATAGGCCACCGAAGCGGTGAATTCGGCCAACAGTTCGGTCTTCGATCTCGTGCCCCGGAAACCCATCGATGCCGAAAGGTCGGCGACTACATAAACGGGAATCGCGCTCCTTTGGCGAAAAGTTCGCACCATGAGCTGCTCGAAAGGATCGTGCAGTGTGGCGCGTATATCCAGATTTCGCGGGTCCGGATTGGATGTTAATAGCGTATGACCGGCGAATTCGTAGCCGCCGCCCTGCCGTGCGCTACGGTGGTGGCCGGGATGGACACCCGGTGAGCGCCAATTAACGTGATAATGAAACTCGGGGATCAAGGCGCCGCGACGCGTTGCAGAATACCGCTCATGAGTTCACCGACCAGATCGCTTCGGCGAAGTTCATAAACCGGATTGAAGAAGACCCGGTGAGCGGTGGTGTCTACGAAGACCTGCCGAATGTCCTCGGGGATCAGGCTGGTCCGATCATTCAGCCAAGCCGAGACCCGGGCCGCCCGCATCATCATGCTCATTCCCCTGGGGCTGGCGCCGGCCAGGACCAATTGCCGCATGTCCACGCCGTCCATTTTGATGCCGTAATCCTGAGGTCGCCGAGTCGCCTGCCAGAGATCGAGCGCGTATTGTTGCAATGCGTCGCTGGCCTTGATCTCGCCTTGAATGACACGGGCGATATCCGCAATGTCGCGGTAGGGCAGAACGCCTGGCTGTACGTCCTCTATCAGCCGATCGGTGTCGTGAAACCGGGGGTCGAACATCAAGGCACGCTGCATAGCCGGGTCCTGCGGCGTTTCGATGTGTAGTTCCATCAGGAAACGATCGCGTGCCGCCGAGGGAATTTCGAAGGTTTCTTCCTTCTCGACCCGATTGCGATCGGCGAAAACCAGGAGATGCGGGAAAAAATACTCTCGGTTGAAGGCCGTTATGCTGCGTTCGGCCATGACCCGCAACAGTAATGAATGCACTTGAGGGCGGGCCCGGTTTACCTCGTTGAAGAAGAAAACGGAAAGCTGCTCGCCGTTCTTGAGGATGGGCCCCGGATCGACCTGCGGCCTGCCTACCTCATTAATATAGGTATGGTAAATGAGATCGTTGGGCATCAGGTCGATGGTGCCCTCGATTCGTTCGTAAGCGCCGCCCAGTCCCCTAGCGACTGCTCTAAGTAAAGTCGTTTTACCCACTCCGACGTCGCCTTCCAGCATGACGTGGCCGCGGGAGAAAATCGCTAGCGTGATTTGGCGGATGGCGTGATCGAGGCCGATTACGGCGTTTCCGATTTCTTGCTGGAAGCTCAGGGCGCGCTGCCGCCAATCTGACAGCAAGGTATCTTTATCGTATCGAGACATAGCGCAGAAACGGGTCAACGGAGTAGGGAGAAGCGCAGCAGCTGACCCAATAGGTTACAGCATCGGAAGGTGCAAAGGAAAAACCCCGCATTGCGGGGTTTTTGTCAGGATTGGTTGCCGGTCGATCGCTTGCTAGAAATGCATCGCGTAATCGTACGAACCGACATTCCTTAAGCGGTACCGGTCTCGGTCTGCTTTCCAGAATCGATAAGCGGATCGAAGCGCTGAATTTGGCTGTATCCGAAAGAGATCAGTTGCACGCCGATATCGACGATGAGTCTGTAAAGTTCCGGCATGCGCGAAACGAGATAACCGATGTAGCCCAAGGCCGAGATACCGAGTCCGGCGGCGAGAACGGTCGGCAGGCCAATGCCGTGGAAAATTCGAACAATCTGGGTCAGTATGTCCAGCGGCAACAGCAGCATGACGCCGAAATAGACGAGCGTCATAAAGGTAAACAACACGAATACGACGAACTTGAACGTCTTCGCCAAAATAAGATCTATTTTCATGCGTATTTTTTCCTTCCCAAGCTAAAGCTAAAAACCTCTTCTTCGGGCCGGACCGATGGGAGTTGTGATTGCCGCCTAAGCCTCCGCGGTAGATCGGGAGCCCCTTCAAAAAACAAAAGCCGCGAAATACCGGCTTGAATTAATATGACTGTGATAATTTTCGCGGCATTTTAGCATATCAATCCTCTGCGGCCAGCTTTAATCGGGGCGAAGGATCTTGACTCAAAGCGGACGGATACCGCAACGATCCGGTATCGCCGAGTGCCACGGGCCGGTCGGCTTTATCCGAAGAATAGCGATACTTTCGATCGTCATGAAATTCGACATGTGGAAATTCCGGATGTTTTGTATCGAACATGCGAAAATTGCTTCCGTTTCAGTGCGAGGCATCTATACACGGCACCTTTCTTTAAATGACCAAGAAAGTTTTTCGTCTGTTTCCTCCGCCCTTTGAAGAAGTCGTTCTAGAAGGACTTTATCTACAACTGAATCTGCACCGGCAGGGCACGCCCGATTCGCCGTTCGTCTATGCCAATTTCCTTACCAGCCTGGACGGGCGGATCGCGCTGGAGGATTCGAGCGGTCAGACTTACCTTCCGAAAAGCCTGACCACGCCGGATGATTTTCGGTTGTTTCTGGAGCTGGAGTGCCAGGCGGATTGCCTAATCACTCACGGCGGGTATCTCCGTTCACTGGCGCAGAAGCGCTTGGGAAACATTCTGCAAGTCGGTTTGACGGATACGAGTCGCGATCTCGCGAAGTGGCGCGAGGCGCAGGGGCTGAGCCCTCAGCCGGCGATCATTATCGCGAGCGCCAGTCTGGATTTTCCGATGCCGGCATCCATCAAAGAACATCGTCAAGCCTGTTATATCGCTACGGGAGAACAGGCGGACCCCGCAAAGCTGGACTATTGGCGCAAGCAAGGTTACGAGGTGATTCTGGCGGGAAAGGGCAGAATGGTGGAGGGCGACGTGCTAACGCGCAGGCTGGGCGAGCTAGGTTACCGAACCATTTACCTTATCGCCGGACCCCATATGTTGGATACGATGGTGCGGAACGGACGTCTGGCGCGCCTGTTTCAAACCATCACCCATCAGTTGATGGGTGGGGAGGCGTTCCGTACTTTGCTGCCGGGACCGGAATTGGGGCCGTTTGGACACTTGAAGCTGGTGTCCTTGTATTACGATCCGACCTCGCCGTTGGGGGCGGGGCAGTGGTTCGCGCAATTCGAAAGCAATCACTCGTAGATGCTGTGGGAGTCAAGGGGAATTGTATGGTGAAATCGGCGCTCGTCACTGGCGCGGCTCGCCGCATCGGCGCTGAAATCGTGCGTCGGCTGCATGCGGCCGGATACAACATCGTGCTGCATTATCACCGGTCGGCGACCGATGCCGAGGCTTTAGCCAACGAGCTCAATGCCGTGCGAGCGAACTCGGTTCGTTTGTTGCAGGCTGATCTGCTGGAAACGGAAAGACTGACCGAGCTCGTTCGGCAGACGGCGGCGTTTTGGGGTGGTTTGGACGTGTTGGTGAATAACGCCTCCGGTTTTTATCCTACGCCGTTTGGAGCGATCACTGAGGTTCAATGGAACGACCTCTTGGGCAGCAACCTCAAGGCGCCGTTTTTCCTGGCTCAGTCGGCCGTTCCCTATCTACGCGACCGTAAGGGTTGCATCATCAACATCGGCGACATTTACGCCGATCATCCTATCGAGAAATATTCGGTCTACAGTCTCGCCAAGGCCGGATTGGCGACGATGACCCGCGCTCTTGCCAAAGAGTTGGCGCCGGAAATTCGAGTCAATGGCGTCGCGCCGGGCGCCATTCTATGGCCCGAGCACGACGCCGATCCCGCGAAGAAAGCTGAAATCTTGGCGCGTATTCCTATGAAACGCGCCGGGGAGGCTTCGGATATCGCGAAAGCGGTATTGTTTCTGGTCGATGATGCGCCTTACGTGACCGGGCAGATGCTGGTCGTGGATGGCGGGAGGAGTTTATTCAGCTGATATCCGAGGCCGAGCCCACCCGCCACTGGTTGACGCTAGTCTTGTCGAATTTGGCCCACAGCTCGGCGTAGGTCTCGCCGATCACCGGATGCTTTCGATTCGGCGCGATCTCCGCGAGCGGCTCCAATACGAAGGCGTAACGGGTGATGTCCTCGCGCGGCAATGTAAGCTTTCCTTCTTGGAGCACCTCGTCGCCGTAAAGAATCAAATCGATATCGAGGGTACGCGAGGAGAACTTTTTGCAATCTCGTGTACGCCCATGATTGTTTTCGATCTCGCTCAGGATCTTTACGATCTCGGATACCGGGAGTTCGGTGGAAAAGGCCGCTACCAAGTTGTAAAAGCGAGCGCCTTCGAAGCCTACCGCTTCGCTTTCGTAAACGCCGGAGACAGTCAACGAGCCGACACGCTCTTCCAGCTCTCTCAAAGCGGAAGGAATGTGCTTTTCTCTTTCGATATTGCTGCCGATGCTCAGGAAAACATCAGGCATATTTTCGTTTATCTCCTCTTTCGATAATGATTCCGACATCGCTGGCTTTACGGATCGCGCCCTTCTTGTTTAGCGTCAACCTAAGCCACGGCACATCAAATTCATCGATAACGATTTGAGCGACCTTCTCGGCTAGAGTTTCCACGAGAAAGAAGTCGCTTTCTTCCACGAAAGAAATGATGCGTTTGGACACCGCTTTGTAGTCGAGCGTGTGTTCGATATTGTCCGATGCCGCCGCCTCGCGGATGTCGGTACCCATTTCCAAATCGATCAGGATGGTTTGCTTGATCTTTCTCTCCCAATCGTAGATGCCGATCACCGTCTCGATCTCAAGGCCGCGTAGAAATATAATGTCCATCGTCAATCCGACCGGTTTTCGCTATTTCGCGAATTGGTAACATAAAAATTACAAAACTGGCAACCAGGATACATAATAAGCGCATGGCGGTGTGGTTTTTAGTTCCTTTGGCCTATTTCCTAGGCTCGCTATCCAGTGCGGTAATCGTAAGCCGATTGTTTCGCCTTCCCGATCCCCGAGAACAGGGCTCGAAAAACCCCGGTGCGACCAATGTGCTGCGGTTGGGTGGTAAAAAAGCAGCCGCGATTACCTTGTTAGGAGATGCCGCCAAGGGGTTGGTTCCGATCTTGTTGGCCAAGGCTTTTGACGCTGACCTGCTTGTGATCGCTTTGGTGGGGTTGGCGGCATTTTTTGGCCATCTTTACCCGGTATTTTTCCAGTTTAAGGGCGGCAAAGGCGTTGCCACAGCCTTGGGGGTACTCTTGGGATTTTCATGGATGGTAGGCTTGGCTGCTCTATTGACGTGGATTGCGATTGCTTTCGTCTCGCGTATCTCGTCGCTTGCGGCTTTGGCTGCGTCCGTTCTGGCACCCGTCTACGTTTGGCTTTTGACCGGTTCCGAGGCGTTGATTGGCGCCTCGGTCGTGATGGTCTTGTTTCTGATTTGGCGGCATCGGGGAAATATCGAGCGTTTGCGTCATGGACAGGAAGCGCGGATCGGGCGTAAAGCCTGACGGTTTCAGAATTGCCGCTTGTTTAGGCTGTTGACTCTTGCGATAGGGCGAGCGGTGCTAACTTGCTTAAGGGCCACCGCGGAAGAGCGTTGATCTCGGGGGGCTCCGTTTGGCCGGCGAGCAGTCTCTGGCAGCCGGCAAATGCGATCATGGCGCCGTTATCGCCGCAAAATTCGAGTCGCGGAAAATAAACCCGGCAGTTTTCTTCGCTAGCCATGTGCTGAAGTTTGTCGCGCATAGATCGGTTGGCGCTGACCCCGCCCGCGACCACTAAGCGGGTGAGCCCGCTTTCCTTGAGCGCCCGCCGGCATTTGATCGTCAGTGTATCGACCACCGCATCCTGGAATGCCTTGGCAATGTCCGCTTTATCCTGTCGAGTTTTGGCGGTGGATGCGAATGTTTGTAACGTATGCGTTTTAAGGCCGCTGAAGCTGAAATCGAGACCTGGCCGATCGGTCATGGGGCGAGGGAATTCAAACCGATGCTCGTCGCCTTCCTCGGCCAATTCTGCGATCGCGGGACCTCCTGGATAGCCTAGATCAAGCATCTTGGCGGTTTTGTCGAAGGCTTCCCCGGCGGCATCATCCACCGATTCTCCCAAAATGTGATACAGGCCGATGCCTTCTACCTCGACGAGCTGGGTGTGGCCACCGGAAACGAGGAGCGCGATAAACGGAAAATCGGGTGGGTCGGACTCCATTAAGGGCGCGAGCAAATGGCCTTCCATGTGATGTACCCCTATCGATGGAATTTCCCATGCCCATGCTAGGCTGCGGGCGACGGAAGCGCCTACCAGGAGCGCGCCGATCAATCCCGGGCCGGCTGTATAAGCGATTCCGTCGATTTGCCGTTTGGAAATGCGGGCGTTTGCGATTACTTGCCGAATCAGCGGAACCAGTTTTTTGATGTGATCACGGGAGGCCAGTTCGGGTACTACGCCTCCATACTCCGCATGAGTTTTTACCTGACTATACAGGCGATGGGCCAAAAGTCCCTTGGTGGCGTGATAGATCGCCACGCCCGTTTCATCGCAGGATGTTTCAATGCCGAGTACGTACATACAAATTGACTTTTACCTTGCGCTCTGTAGTGAGTATAATTAGCACTTTTAAGTTGGCGGGGTAATCCTGCCTCGGGAATTTCATCATTTTAGTCATCAATCTTGGGAAGCTACATGCCGTCGATTAAGCTTAGAGAAAACGAGCCCTTTGAAATTGCTATCCGTCGTTTTAAACGTGCCTGCGAGAAGGCCGGTATTCTTTCTGAAGTGCGCCGCCGCGAATTCTACGAGAAACCGACCGAGGAACGTAAGCGCAAAGCGGCTGCAGCAGTGAAGCGGCATCTGAAAAAGCTTTCCCGCGAACGGTTTGCTCTGCAGAATTTGCGCAAAGGGCGTCCGCAAACCTGATAGCCCCTTTCGATGAGCGTATTGAAAGAACGTCTCCAGGCGGATATGAAAGCCGCCATGAAAGCCGGAGAAAAAGACCGGCTGGGCGTCATTCGGCTGATAATGGCCGCCATCAAGCAGCGCGAGGTGGACGAGCGGATTCAGTTGGATGATGCGCAAGTCCTTGCCGTTCTGGACAAGATGGTCAAGCAGCGGCGTGAATCCATCACGCAATTTCAATCGGCAGGGCGGGATGATTTGGTTGCTGCGGAACAGGCGGAGCTTGGCGTTATTCAGGAATACTTGCCGCAAGCGTTGAGCGAAGAGGAAGTGGAGTCTCTGATCAAGGAGGCTTTGGCGGAATCGGGTGCTTCCGGAATCGGCGATATGGGCAAAGTTATGGCCGTGCTGAAGCCAAAAATGCAGGGGCGAGCCGATATGTCGATGGTCAGCTTGCGGGTTAAAAGCCTGTTAAGCGGCTAGGACATGGTAGTCTTAATGTTTTTTAGGAACGGCGTAGCGTGAACTGAGCTGCCGGTATAAACGATGGCCGGCAAGATTCCCCGTCAATTCATTCAAGAACTTATCGCTCGTATCGATCTGGTTGATCTGGTTGATGCGCGCGTGCCGCTTAGGCAAGCCGGCAGCAATTTTACTGCTCGTTGTCCTTTCCATAGTGAAAAAACACCCAGCTTTACCGTAAGTCGCGATAAGCAGTTTTACCATTGCTTTGGTTGTGGCGCACACGGTAATGCCATTGATTTTCTGATGGGCTATGACCATCTGAGTTTTGTCGAAGCGGTGGAAAGTCTCGCTGCGTCGGCGGGGTTGAAAATTCCGGTAGACGCCCAGAGTGCGACGGTAGATCCGCAGTCTAAGATGGCGAAGGCCATTTACGAACTGCAGGATGCTGTTTCCCGATTCTATGCACACCAGTTTAAAGTCCATCCCGAAACGTCGCGAGCTATCACATATTTGAAACGCAGAGGGGTCAGCGGCGAACTCGCTCAGCGATATCGCTTGGGTTATGCTCCTCCGGGGTGGCAAAATCTACCGTCGGAGTTTTCGCGGGAGCTGCTGGAGGCGGCGGGTCTTATGATCATGAAAGACGATAAGGCTTATGACAGATTCAGGGATCGTATTATCTTTCCCATTCGGGATCGCCGAGGCAGGGTGGTGGGCTTTGGCGGACGGGTGATGGGCGACGAAACGCCGAAATATCTCAATTCGCCCGAGACTATCGTTTTCAAAAAGCACAAGGAAGTATATGGACTATACGAGCTGTTAAAGCAGTCTCCGAGGCCGGAGCGCATCGTCGTGGTCGAGGGCTATATGGATGTGATCGCCTTGGCTCAAAACGGCATTTCCAATTCGGTTGCAACGCTTGGAACTGCTACGTCCGCTGATCATGTCGAGCTGCTTTTTCGTTATACGGATGAACTGGTTTTTTGTTTCGACGGAGATTCTGCGGGACAGAAGGCTGCCTGGAAAGCGCTCGAAGCAAGCCTTTCGTTCTTACGGGACGGACGGCAAATCCGATTTCTGGTTTTGCCGGAGGGGCAAGATCCTGATTCCTTGGTCCGATCGGAGGGTGCTGATGCTTTCCTAAACCGTCTCGATACCGCGTTACCTTTCTCTGACTATTTCTTCAGGTGTTTGGTGCGTCGGCTTGATTTAGGCACCTTAGAGGGACGCGCCGCTTTGATTAACAAAGCCAAACCATTGATTGGTAAGTTACCTGCTGGTGTTTTTCGTGAGATGATCGACAAACGTCTGGAGGAACTTGCGGGGCATGGGGTAGTCGAACCATCCGATAAATCGGCTAAGCTTGTAGGACCGTCGGAATCAAGGGTTGCATCCGTAAGAGGTCGAGTGCAGCCCTCTGCATCACGTATCCTTTTGGCGCTTCTGGTCCAGAATCCAGAACTTGCGGCCATGGTTGGGGCTGACCTGCGTAGTAAGCTGCGTACGGTTAATAAGAATGGATACTTAATCGAAAAGGTGCTCCGGATTCTGGATGAAAATCCGGGTTCGACTAGCGGCGGTATCCTGGAGCATTTTCGCGGTGCGCCGGAGGAAAATTTTATCGCCAACCTCATAGAGTGGGATACTTTGTTGCCCAAGGAAGGTATACGAGCTGAGTTCTCAGATGCTTTAATGCGTTTCAGTCATCAGCTCAAGCGGGAGCGTTTGGATGAGCTCATCAAGAAATCGAAAAAAATGCAGCTCAGTTCCGAAGAGCGGGAGGAAATGCGAGTGCTCATGAGTCAATGAGGCCGGTAATTTAAGTTTCCTGTTTTCTCAAACTTTTAATATACTGTATTGTTTTGCGGGCATACAGCAGTCGCGGGTCAGTTGATGAATCTGGAACAACAGCAATCTCAGCTTAAAGAGCTTATCGCCAAAGGTAAAATGCAAGGTTACCTCACTTTTTCCGAGGTGAATGACCACTTACCCAGCGATATCGTCGATCCGGAGCAGATGGAAGACATCATCTGCATGATCAATGATATGGGAATTGAGGTGCACGAGGATGTGCCGGATGCAGATTTGATTCCCGAACCTGCCGTTGTTACCGAGGAAGATGAGGACGAAGCGGCGGAAGTCGCTGCGGCACTTGCTTCCTCCGTTGATGCCGAATTGGGCAGGACCACAGATCCCGTACGTATGTACATGCGTGAGATGGGAACGGTCGAGCTGTTGACGCGCGAAGGTGAGCTGAGCATCGCCAAGCGCATCGAGGAAGGACTGAACCAAGCGGCGAATGAGTTGGTTCGTTTTCCAGCTGCGATGGATCATTTTATCAGGGCCTTCGATGCTGTCGAAAAAGGAGAGGCTCGGTTGTCGGACTTGATTTCCGACTTTTTCGATCCGGCAGCCCAGTCGGAAGAGGTCTTGCTGGATGAAGAGGCAGACACCGAAATTCTCGATGAAACCGAGAGTGGGCCTGACCCGGAACTCGTTAGAGAGAAGCTCGAGCTTTTCAACAAGCAGCACAAAGCTGCTGTCAATGCACATCACAAGCACGGTTATCACCATGAACGTACGCAGAAAGCGTTCGACTCTCTTGCGGAAAGTTTCATGGAGTTCAAGAAAACGCCCCAGTTTTTCAAGGAGTTGACCGATCTGTTGCACAGTGCGGTCGAGAAGATTCGGGAGCAGGAGCGGATTATTCAGGATATCTGCGTCGTCAAAGCAAAAATGCCGCGCGCAGAATTCATCGCCTCTTTCGCCGGTAACGAAAGCAATCCCGATTGGTTTCAGAAACTGTTGGGGGCGCGCTATGGTGAGATATTGGCTTCTTATGCCGACGAGGTGAGGCGTGCGCAAAGCAAACTGGCGCAGATAGAAAAAGATAATCAACTGTCGATCGCCGATATTAAAGAAATCAATCGGCGCGTCTCTGTTGGCGAGAGCCAGGCACGTCTCGCCAAAAAGGAGATGATCGAAGCCAATTTGCGTTTGGTCATTTCCATTGCCAAAAAATATACCAATCGGGGATTGCAGTTCCTCGATTTGATCCAGGAAGGAAACATCGGCCTCATGAAGGCGGTCGATAAATTCGAATATCGACGCGGTTACAAGTTTTCCACCTATGCGACGTGGTGGATTCGCCAGGCAATTACGCGTTCGATTGCCGATCAGGCGCGCACCATCCGAATTCCGGTGCACATGATCGAGACGATCAATAAACTGAACCGTATCTCGCGTCAGATGTTGCAGGAAATGGGACGGGAAGCGACGCCGGAAGAACTGGCGGTCCGCATGGATATGCCCGAAGATAAGGTTCGCAAGGTTCTAAAGATCGCCAAGGAACCCATTTCCATGGAAACCCCCATCGGCGATGATGAGGACTCGCATTTGGGTGATTTCATCGAGGATTCTCGGGTGATGTCTCCGATCGAGCATGCGACCGTCGCAAGCTTGCGCGAAACGACTCAGCAAGTGTTGGCCGGATTGACGGCTAGAGAAGCGAAAGTCTTGCGGATGCGTTTCGGAATTGATATGAATACCGACCACACCTTGGAAGAAGTGGGCAAGCAGTTCGACGTGACCCGCGAGCGTATTCGTCAGATCGAAGCCAAGGCATTGCGCAAACTCCGTCATCCTTCGCGTTCCGAGCAACTACGCAGTTTCCTTGACATGGATTAACGACCAGTTCTCGGGCCCTTAGCTCAGTTGGTTAGAGCAGGGGACTCATAATCCCTTGGTCCAAGGTTCAAGTCCTTGAGGGCCCACCAAGTAAATCAAAGGCTTGCAGCGATGCAGGCCTTTTTCATTTTGAGCGAATGCCCAATTTCTGCTCAAGACTGGACTTTCGCTCCCGCCTGATTCTAACGACCATTCTCTTTGGTTGTTCCTTATCCGATAAACGTTTAACCGAGGCTAATCCCTCACTGCTATCCCAAAAATGCCCGGAGACGGCTGCAAGTCACCGTAAAGCTTGAGAAGCGAAGCGCCGGGCATGGTAGAGCTGTGTGATATGCCGCATATAGTGAGTCATAAGCCCTAGTTTGCGAGGCTACATCTAGATTCCCACTCGAATCAGGCGCGGAAATGCGCTCGGCACAGACCTTGCTCGGATAGTTCAGCCACGATCTTCCTCTCGAGGCTTGAAAACTGTACTTGCTCCTCGATGGCGCCAAGACCCGTTAAGGAACAACAATAAATGAAATCGTCCGTTGCGCTTATTCAGTCGACTTACTTGGAAACTCGAAAACCCTTGCTGCAATTGCTCAAGCGCCGTCTCGGTTGCAGCGATACTGCGGAGGATGTAGTCCAGGAGGCCTATTTGCGGGTTATTCAGCAAAACTCCGTCGACGAAATAGTTAATCTGCCTGCTTACCTGTTTCGTATCGCGAGCAATTTGGTGGTCGATTACGGGCGGCAGGCCGTGGCGTCGGCGCAGGCTCATCACGAGCCGCTGGAAGAAGACCTGATCTGTCCGAAACCGCTTCCCGACAAGATCACGGAAGCAGGCCAAGAGTTGGACCTCCTTGGCCAATCGATCGCTGAACTGCCTCCGCAATGCCGCCGTATCTTTCTGCTGCACAAGGTCCAGCACCTCAGTCATGCCGAAATAGCCGAGCGATTAAATATCTCCCCTCGTACTGTGGAAAAACAGGTCGGTAAAGCGTTGAAGATTCTGCGCGATAGAATGCGGACTAGATAGCGCCGACGTTCTACTACGAAAGAATAGGGTGCGGCAAATCCCGTTCTGACGTGTCCATCCTTGATGGTGCCCAGTAAGACCAACTTGCGTTCAAACTGGCAAAGTATTTTTCAGCGTTATTTTCCCAACGAACTCGTTATCATTTGACAAGGAGGAGTTGACCGGCTGTAATCGAAAAAGCTGGCAAGTACCACGCCAGTTCGTCGCGCAGACAACAAGATAAAAAGAGCGGTTATGCATCCAAACCCCGTGGAGACGACGATCTCCGACGAGGCGATCGAGTGGTTCTCGAAACTCCACTCCGGCCGGGTTACGCCCGAGGATCGCAATCGTTTCGAGGACTGGCGAAAGCGTAGCTCCCTGCATGCCAAGGCTTATGCGGATGTCGAAATGTTTTGGGCGCTGCTGGACGAGCCGGCCCGACGGGTCTTCGAACGAGAAGAGGCTTTGGCGTCGGAACAGACGGATGCGACCCCTCTCATCCGTAAAGCTGGGCAAAGGGTCGCTAGGCGACCGGCGCGCCGTGCCTTCGTGGGCTTATCTCTGGCTGCTGCGCTTGTCATGTACCTTTGGTTGCCGGGAGCTTTTCGCTTTTGGACCAGTGATTATCATACGGAGTGGGGCGAACGGCAGGAGATTACGCTGGAGGACGGCTCCCGAGTTTCCCTCAATACCCACTCAGCCTTATCGGTCGAGTTCTCCCCGGAACGACGCGTGATCAAACTCCTGGAAGGCGAAGCTTATTTCCAGGTGAGCCACGATCCAGACCGTCCCTTCATCGTCCTTACCGCTCATGGCGTGGCCAAAGTCACGGGCACCGCGTTCAATGTATATGAGCGGGATGACCGTATGACCGTCACCGTGTCCGAGGGGCGGGTGCGCGTCTACACCGAGGGGGCCGAGGATCGGGCGATAGAACTGAGCGCCGGATTGCAGGCGACCGGCAGCATCGACGGCATAGGCCCTGTTCTCCGCGTGGATGCCCGGCAGGCGTCGGCCTGGCGCGAGGGACTCTTGGTGTTCAACATGCAGCCGCTCGCCGCCGTGGTCGACGAGATAAACCGTTATTTCCCCGGCAAGATCATCATCGCCGATCCGCGCATCCGCGAGCGGGTCGTCAGTGGCGCCTTCGACCTGACCCGGCCCCGCGATATTCTTACCGCCATCGAGAAAACCTTAGGACTAAGCTCGGTAAATCTTTCCGGCGCTCTGACCTTGCTTTACCAGCCCACCCTCTGAGCTCTCAGCCGCCGCATCCGGCCGAGGGCTGGCGCACCTTCCCTCGCCGCCTGAATTCCTTTCTCACGCCTATCCCAAAGCCGTAGTCGTAGGTCGGCAATCCTTTGCCGACAAATGCACTTGCCGAACTGGGGTGTCGGGAAAGGATTCCCGACCTACTGAGGGCACTACACCAAACCTGACAACGCTCCAGCAGCACAGCGCATCCATTCCTCGGACACACCTCGCTTCAAATCGCCCTCAAAAATTTTCGTCCCGGAGTACGGGGTCGGTTTTGTGTTTTCGTCAATACGGATATCCGGGGCAAAAAACCTCGGCGACGAAAACCGATCCTGGTTGCTTGAACTCGAATCTGGAGGACGAAAACATGGCTTGGGATGAAGACGATACGACGATTTACCACGTGGTCGTCAACCATGAGGAGCAGTATTCGATTTGGCCGGAATACAAGGAAGTGCCTATAGGATGGCGAACGGTCGGCAAGAGCGGTCCGAAGCAGGAGTGTCTGGACTATATCAAGGATGTGTGGACGGACATGCGGCCTTTGAGTTTACGCAGACACATGGAGGAGGCGTCCCTTCAGGAAGCCGCGTCGGCGGGGAAGGAGGCTTGATGCGCATGGGAATTCTCCGGTTCGGAGGATGCTCTTTCTGAGAAGGCGATACGGATGTCTCGGCCAGTGATTTCTACGCCTAATTTCCCTCGGCTGTCGCCGGTCCGAGTCACGGTTCGCCACTGGGTGGAAAGCACGACAACGACCAAGCCGGCGACCGCCGTTCCTTCCCGTGAATCCGACTCGAGAGCGATTTCTAGTACGACCGGAAGCATGCTGGGAAATGCTGGTTTGAAGGGTACGGAACTACGCAGGCATTCGGAGGGAGCATGGCGAATTTGATGCTCCGGAAGCCGGCGATCGAAACGGCGGCAGACGCGCAACCGGGGAATCCGGCTGCAGGTAAGGTATACCCTCCAATCGAGCGCAGAGCAAAACTCTCATCCGCCGATTTTTTCTCCGGGTACGTGGCCAAAGGCGTTCCGGTAGTCGTAAGCGGGGCGCTCAACCATTGCCCGGCACTCGCTCGCTGGACATTCGACCATCTGCGCCGAGTCTCCGGCCAACGCTTCGTCAAGCTCAAGCAAGGGCTGGCCGATGAAGGCGTCGCCGGTTTGAGGACGGTCGACGCCAGGTTGAGCGAGTATCTGGATCAACTGGAGGCCTACCAATCCCGGCTTGAATCGGACGAAATGGCAGCCAAGGATCGGCCGCCCTATTTTCACGACGTGCCGCTACTCAGCGTCTTACCCGATGCGGCCAACGACCTCCGCGGCTTTCCGTCGGACTATTTTCCGGGCTGGTACCGACCTTATTGGTTGCAGTTCGCCCAGTTCTTCCTGGGGCCGACACACAGTCTGACGCCGCTCCATTTCGATTGCCTGCTCACCCATAACCTGTTCTTCCAGGTGGCGGGGCGCAAGCGTTTCATCCTGCTGGATCACGACCAGCTCTCCTACTGTTACCGCTATCGGTGGCGCTGGTGCGAAGTGGACGCCGAAAACCCGAATTTCGTGCGCCATCCGCTTTTTCGGGAGGCGCAGGTTCGAGAGTGCACCGTGGAACCGGGAGACATGCTTTACATGCCCCCGGGAATGCTTCACCACGTCCGCAGTCTCGACTGCGCCATCTCCTTCAACGTGGACTGGCATACCCGCGACAGCTCCGTTCAGGGAATCTTGGCATTGGGACGAGGGATGCCGCTCAAGAACGTGTACTACAACACGGTGATCGCCCTCGGGCTATGCACCGGCGTTTCCGCCAAGCGGGTACTCCCCTGGTACCACTCATATCTGAATTACGTTTCATAAAGGAGGCCGCAGTGCGCAACTTCGAGGAGTCCGGAGTGACGGGAAATGTTGGGATGACTTGCTCCAATCTGGTCGAGCTGCTGGGCGCGAGAGCCAACGAGGATGCCTTAGGAAAAGGATACGTTTTTCTCGCCGACGGCGAAATCGAAAACGGCCGGCTGACGTTCGCCGATCTAGACCGGCGGGCCCGCGCCATCGCCGCCCGCCTTCAGACCCTGGGGATGGTCGGGGAACGAGCGCTGCTGCTGTATCCGCCGGGGCTTGAATATATCGAGGCCTTTTTCGGCTGCCTGTATGCCGGAGCCATCGCGGTACCGGCTTATCCTCCGACCCGCCAGCATCTGCCGCGCCTCCAGGCCGTGATGCGCGACGCCGCACCTGAGATCATCATGACCACGGCGGAACTCGCCGCAAAGTTCCGGGATGAATTCGTGGGAGGCGCGCTGCGCGCCGCGTCGAACTGGTTCGCCACCGATACCGTGGCTTCGGACGAAGCCGGGTGTTGGCAGGCGCCCGTACTCGCGCCGGAAAACATCGCCTTCCTGCAATACACCTCGGGTTCCACCGGCGACCCCAAGGGCGTGATGGTGAGCCACGGCAATCTGCTCGCCAACCAGGAGGCCATCCGGCAAAGCTTCGGACACACCGAGCGCTCGACCGTGGTCGGCTGGCTGCCCCTGTATCACGACATGGGCTTGATCGGAAACATCCTCCAGCCGCTTTATGTCGGCTCTACCGCCGTCCTGATGCCGCCCATGGCCTTTCTGGAGAAGCCGGTACGCTGGCTGAAGGCCATTTCCGAATTCCGGGCCGCGACTTCCGGCGGTCCCAACTTCGCTTACGATCTCTGCGTTCGCAAGGTGACGGCCGAACAAAAGCGCGACCTGGATCTCAGCGCCTGGACATTGGCCTTTAATGGGTCCGAACCGGTACGCGCCGCGACCTTGGAGCGTTTCGCCGGCGCCTTCGCCGAATGCGGCTTTCGCCGCGTAAGTTTCTTTCCTTGTTACGGTCTGGCCGAGGCTACGCTGTTTGTAACAGGAGCGAGGCTAGAAACCGGAGGCGTGAGGCTGGAGGAAACAAAGGCCAAACCCAAGATCGGCGATTCCTCAAGCCTCAAGTCTCCAGCCTCCAGCCTCGTTTCCTGCGGCTTGCCCGCGGATCGCCATATTGTCCAAATTGTCGATCCCCATACGGGAAAACCGTGCCTGCCGGGCCGGGAAGGCGAAATCTGGGTCTCGGGTCCCAGCGTGGCGCAAGGCTACTGGAACCGCGCCGAGGAATCCGAGAACACCTTCAGGGCGAGGCTAGAGGCTCTAGACTATAGACTTCGGACTAGCGGAATCCGGCCCATGGACTCGGGCCTAAAGCCTAAAGCCTCATACCTCCGCACCGGCGACCTGGGATTACTCGACGACGGCCGGTTATACGTTACCGGGCGTATCAAGGACCTGATCATCATCCGAGGGCGGAACTATTACCCGCAGGACATCGAGCACGCACTGACTGACGGTGTGGATGTCCTGCGTCCCGGAGGCTGCGCCGCATTCTCTGTGACCTGTCGGGACGAGGAAAAGCCGATCGTGGTCGCGGAACTGACCCGCGAAGCCATACGGAAGGCCGATTACGAAGCGATTTTCGCATCCTCGCGGAGCACCCTGGCCGAGGCTTGTGAATTGACGGCCGCCGAACTGGTTCTCGTCCAGCCCGGCGGCGTTCCCAAGACCTCCAGTGGCAAACTGCGGCGCCAAGCCTGTAAGCAAGCGTACCTGGAGGGTGCTCTACCGGTGTTGGCGCGGTCGGACGACCCGAAGGAAGGGGGCGCGCAGCTTGCCGGGCAGGACAGCCCGGCTACTTCGGGTGGGATGAGGAAGGCGAGCGAACACAAGGCGACGCCGCAGGAATTCCAACTCCAACTTCTGCAGGAAGCCTTGTCCGTCGTTCCTCACCCGCAGCGCGCCGCGCTGATCGCTCGTTTCCTCCGGACCAAGATCGCCCATCTGCTGAAGATCGAGGAATTCGCCGTATCCATGGAATCGCCGCTGCGAGCGTCGGGCCTCGATTCCCTGAAGGCCGTCGAACTCAAGCACACGGTGGACGAATTATTGGGCATCGAGGCCCCGTTGACGCTATTCCTGTCCGACCGGTCGGTGGTGGAAGTGGCTGAAGCTCTTGCCTGTCAGGCTGAAGGTTTGAGGCTGGAGGCTGTAGGAAATGACAAGGAACAGGCAATAGTCTCCGTTTCCTCAAGTCTCGAGTCTCTAGCCTCGAGCCTTTCTTCGACCCAGCTTTCCATGTGGACGATGCAACACATGGAACCGAACAGCATCGTTTACAACCTGCATCTAGCCTTGCGCATCGAGAACGGCGCCGACGCGGAAGCCTTGCGGCGATCCTTCTACCGCCTGGCGGAGCGGCACGAAATGCTGCGCACGGTTTATCGCAACGAGGGCGACGAGGTCTTCCAGTCGGTATTGCCGCTGGCCGACCTGCCCGACTTTTTTACTGCCGTCGACGCCTCGGTTTGGTCGGAATCCGAACTTCAAGACGACATGGCGCGGCGCATCCGCGAACCCTTCGACTTGGCGCACGGACCGGTCTTGCGGGTGGTCCTCTATCGACATGGAACCAAGACTCCAGACTTCAGGCTCAAGACTTCGGATGTCCAGGAACCTATAGCCCATAGCCTAGGGCCTCAAGCCTCTCCGCATACCCTCCTGCTTTGCGCCCACCACATCGCCCTGGACCTTTGGTCGGTGCTCGTGCTCGTCGACGAGTTGAGAAAAATCCGTTCTGAATTGGGTGAGACGGTTCCAGGGCCGAGCTTGTCCCCACCGGCTTCCAGCTATGCTGAATTCGCGGCCTGGCAACGGAACTATCTGGAAAGTCCGGCCGGCAATGCCGACTGGGATTACTGGCGGCAACGGCTTTCCGGAGAACTCCCGATCCTCGCCCTGCCCACTGACCGTGCGCGGCCTGCGGTACCGAACTACCGCGGCGCTTCGGTAGCGGTTCGCCTGAGCCGGGAGGAAACCGACAGGCTAAAGGATTTCGCGGCGCGGAGCGGCGTCACCCTGTTCACCCTATTGCTCGCGGCGTACAAGGTCCTGCTCCATCGCTACACCCGTCAAACCGACCTGATCGTAGGCGTTCCCACGGCCGGGCGCAGTCAGGCCCGACTCGCTTCCGTGGTGGGCAACTTCGTCAATCCGGTGCCGCTGCGCAGCCAGCCCGCCGCCGACAAGCCTTTTTCAGTTTATCTGGCGGAGATACACGACGCTTTATTGGGTGCTCTGGAACATCAGGACTATCCGTTTTCCCTCATGGTGGAACGCCTGCATGTCGAGCGCAACGCCGATCACTGGCCGGTCTATCAAACCCTATTCGTGCTGCAGCAGGCGCAAGCGAATATCGGAAGCGAACTGGCGCAGCTCGCTCTGGGGGAAAACGGCGAGATGTCGGTCGGGAACGATTGGCCAGTGCGCCCCCTGGCCATCAGGCAGCGCATAGAGCGGTTCGATCTCAAACTGATGGCGGCCGAAGATGGAGCCAGCCTCCTGCTGTCCTTCCAATACCGCACCGATCTTTTCACGGAACGGACGGTTTCCCGGATTGCCGATCATTTCCGCAATCTCTTAGAGGCTGTGGCGGCGAATCCCGCAACAAGTATCGGCGGCTTGAGGCTGTTCGGCGAGCAGGAGCGAAATCACCTGTTGGACCAGGCCGTTGGCCCGGAGATGTCGCTTCCGGAAGAACCGTGCATTCATCGGCTGTTCGAGCTGCAGGCGGCCAACACCCCCGATCTTCCGGCCGTGGCCTGCAAGGACCAACGCCTGACCTACCGCGAATTGAACGCCGTCGCCAACCGCTGGGCGCATCATCTGATAGCGCTCGGAGTCGGGCCTGGCAGCCGGGTCGGCATTTGCGTCGAGCGCTCCGCGAATTTCGTGACGGCCATCCTGTCCGTGCTCAAGGCCGGCGCCGCCTACGTTCCCCTCGACCCCGCTTATCCGGAAGACCGGGTGGCCCGCGTGCTGGCCGACGCCGGCGCCGGCCTATTGCTGACGCAAACCGGCTTGAACGCTTCCAGCCATTTTCCCGCCATCGTCCGGCTCGATATGGATCTATGGCCGGAAGGACCGGAACCGGCGCACGACGATCCGCACCCTGCGATGACGCCGGACCATCCCGCCTATGTGATCTACACATCGGGGTCGACCGGACAATCCAAAGGCGTCGTGGTTTCTCACCGGAGCCTCGCTAATTACACCCAGCTTATTGCCGGGCAGATTTCCGCGATCACCGGATTTCGTTACGCAATGGTATCTACGCCCGCGGCGGATCTCGGCAATACGGTCCTGTTCGCTTCCCTCGTTTCCGGCGGATGTCTGCATGTATTCGACCAGGATGCCGCCACGGATGGGCGCGTGTTCGCCGACTACATCGAACGCCAGCCGATCGACGTGCTGAAGATCGTGCCCTCTCATCTCGCGGCCCTCCTGGATTCGGCCGAAGGCAGGACCATCGCGCCTCGACGGGCGTTGATTTGCGGCGGCGACGTGCTCACCTACGATCTGGTCGGCCGGATCATCGCCCAGCGTCCGGAATGCCTTATCTTCAATCACTACGGCCCCACGGAGACCACGGTCGGATCGCTGATTCTTCCGATTGAACCGGACGTGCGGGAGAGCGGGGCAAGGGAATCGGTACCGATCGGCCGCCCGATCGCCAACAGCCGGGCCTATGTTCTCGACGGCAATCTCGAACCGGTGCCGAACGGTGTCGCCGGCGAGTTGTACATCGGCGGCGCGGGGCTGGCCCAAGGGTATCTGAATCGTCCGGACCTGACCGCCGAACGCTTCGTTCCCGATCCGTTCGGTGCAGGCCCCGGCGAGCGCCTGTACCGGACCGGCGACCTCGTGCGTCGGAGAGCCGACGGCCTCGTCGAATTCCTGGGGCGCGCTGACCATCAGCTCAAGATTCGAGGCTTTCGTATCGAGCCGGGCGAGATCGAGGCCCGCCTGCGGACCCATCCCGAAGTGCGGGATGCCGTGGTGACGGCCTGGGAAGACGAACGCGGAGTCAAACGTCTTGCCGCGTACATCGTATCCAGCGGCGACGAACCGGACCCGGAAGCCCTGCGTGTCCATGTCCAAATCGCTCTGCCGGACTACATGGTTCCGGCGGCCTTCGTGTTCCTGGACGGTTTGCCGCTGACTCCCAACGGCAAGCTGGATCGGAGGTCCCTGCCTAAGCCCGATCCTTCCCGTCAATTGACGCGCCGATACGCCGCACCCCGAAACGACGCGGAAGCCCGGCTGGCTGCCATTTGGGCCGAGGTGCTGCGCATCGACAGGGTCGGCATCCACGATAACTTCTTTTCGCTGGGAGGGGATTCCATCCTCAGCATACAGGTGGCGAGCCGCGCTCGGCGGATCGGCTTGAACCTGGCGCCGCGGCAGATTTTTCAGTACCAGACAGTGGCGGAATTGGCGCTGGCGGCGGAAAGCGCGGCTCCGTTCGAGGCCGAGCAAGGCATTATCGAAGGACCGGCTCCTCTAACGCCGGTCCAGCAGAAATTCTTCGCCCAGGATCTCGCGAATCCGCATCACTGGAATCAATCCCTGCTGTTGGACATGCTGCATCCGTTCGACCCCGGCCTGATGGAGCGCGCCGTGGAGCAACTGGTGTTCCATCATGACGTCTTGCGGCTGCGGTTTTCCCGCGACGCGGCGGCTTGGCGAGCCTGTTACGTCGGGAAAGAGCGGCAGCCCATGTTTCACCGGGAAGATCTGTCCGCTATCCCTAACGCGGCGTTCGAGGCCTTTCTTGCCGAACGCGCGGAGTATTGGCAGCGACAGATCGATCTCGGCGAGGGGCCCACGCTCCGGGCGGTCTGGTTCGAACTCGGGCGGGGACGCGGCGCGCGGCTGTTGCTGGTCATCCATCACCTGGCCATGGATATCGCGAGCTGGCGCATCCTGCTGGACGATCTCGTGCTCATCCACGACCAATTGGCCTCCGGCCACGCCGTGACCTTGCCGGCCAAAACGACCTCTTACCGGCAATGGGCTGCGCGGCTTCAGGACTACGCCGGAACCCTGGCGGGGGAGGGGAGAGCGCCATCCTGGTGGCACTCGCGGGAGGCTGCTGAAACGGCTTTGCCGGTCGATCGCGACGAAGGCACGAACACCGAAGCCGATGCCGCCGAGTATACGGTCAAGCTCTCCGAAAAACTCACTCGGGCGCTCATTCAGGAAGCCGGAGCGGCCTATCGGACCAGCGTTCAGGAATTGTTGCTCATCGCCGTCGTCAAGGGTCTTTCGGACTGGTCCGGCCTGCACCGGTTGCGGGTGGAGGTCGAAGCGCACAGCCGCGACAACGGCCCGTTCAGGGATTTGGATTTTACGCGGACGATAGGACGGTTCACGACCTCCTACCCGGTGACCTTCGATATCGATCCGGCGAACGCCACCGGAGGCATCATCAAGGACCTCAAGGAGCAGTTCCGCCGCCAGTCCGCACGGGGATTCGACTACACCGTCTGGCGCTGGCTCGGCGAAGGGCGGGAAAAAGGCTGTTCGGCGGATGCGCCCATCCTGTTCAATTATCTCGGCCACCTGGACCTCGGAACCGACGCCCACGCGTATTTCCGGCAATGCGCGCTGGCATCGGGCATCGCCCGCGCCTCGGCGAACCGCCGGACGCACGAATTGGCGGTCAACGCCGCGGTCAGCGGCGGGCATCTCCAACTGACCTGGATTTACAGCGCGGCGCGTTATGGCGGCTCGACCATCGCCCGCCTCGGCGACGCCGTGATCCAGGCATTGGAGACGCTGATCTCCCACTGTCTCGAACCCGGCGTGTCCGGGCTAACGCCCTCCGATTTTCCGCTGGCCAAGCTGTCCGCGCAGGAGCTCGACAGACTGCCTTATCCGCCGGGAAACATCGAGGATGTCTATCCGCTGGGGCCCATGCAGGAAGGCATGCTGTTCTATTCCCTGATGTATCCGGGATCGGGCATCTATCACATGATCGATCGCTACGAAATCGACGGGGATGTCGAAATCGAGGCTTTCAAGGCGGCCTGGCAGGAGGTCTTGGACCGTCACCCCATCCTCCGCACGTCCTTTCTTTGGAAAGACTATTCGAGTCCGCACCAGTGCGTGCAGAAGCACCTGGCGCTGCCGTTCGATTATCAGGACTGGAGAGGAATGGACCCAGTCGAACAGGAACGGCGGTTCGAGGCGTTGATCGAAACCGAGCTGAAAACGGGTTTCGATTTCACGGTGGCGCCTTTGATGCGGATACGCCTGGTCCGGTTCGGCGACCGACGTTACCGCTTCATCCGCAGCCATCACCACATTCTCATGGATGCCTGGTGCAAGTCCCCGGTTTTGTTGGAGTTCCGGGCGAACTATGAGGCCAAGGTAAAAGGAGAGCCCTGCCCGCCCAGGGAGGCTGCGATACCCTATCGGGACTATATCGGCTGGCTTGCGGAGCAGAACCGGGAGGCTGCTGAAAATTTCTGGCGCCGGTATCTTACCGGATTCGGCGAACCCACGCCGCTGGTCGTGGACAAGCCGGTTCCGCCGGAAACAAAAGGCACGAGCCAGGTCCGGGATCGGGTGGCGCCGTTGTCCGAGGAAGACACCAAGGCGCTTCATGCTTTGGCGCAGCGTTGCCAAGTGACGCCGAACAGCGTCTTGCAGGCCGCCTGGGCGCTGATGCTGGCCCATTATTCGCGGTGCGACGAAGTCGTGTTCGGAGTGACTGTGGCGGGACGCCCGACCGATTTGCCCGGGGTGGAAACGGCGCTGGGATTGTTCATCAACAGCCTGCCGTTGCGGGTCAAGGTCAAGCCGGACCAGCCGGCCCTGGAATTCCTGCGCGAACTGCTGTACCACAATCTGGAGCTCCGCCAATACGAATACATGCCTCTGGTACAGATACAAGCTTTGAGCGAGCTTCCCAGAGGCCAGGCGCTCTTCCAGCACCTGTTCGTGTTCGAAAACGCGCCGGTCGATCCGACCTTGCGGGGTTCCAAGGACGTCTTGAACATCGTCGACGACAAGCACCGCACCCATTCCAATTATCCGATCAACGCGGTGCTGGTTCCTTCCCCGCGTTTCCACCTGCAAATTACCTATGACGTAAACCGTTTCGAACCGGCCGCCGTGGAACGGATGCTCGGGCATTTCAAGACCTTGCTGGAAAGCCTCATCCGCCATCCCGACGCCCGCCTGGGCTCGCTCCCGATGCTGACCGAAAGCGAGCGCGGCGCAATCCTGGAGCAATGGAACCGGACCGATCATCCCTATCCCGAACCTCGGGACATCGTGGCCCGTTTCGAAGCGCAGACGGCGCTGGCGCCCGAGGCGGTCGCCGTCGCCTGCCGCGGCGAGGCATTGACCTATCGTGAACTCAACGCCCGCGTCAATCGCCTGGCTCACGCCTTGCGCGCCGCTGGGGTGGGCCCCGAGACGCTGGTCGCCCTGTTGAACGATCGCGGCATCGATTTCCTGGTGATGATGTTGGGCGTGTTCAAAGCCGGGGGCGCCTATCTGCCGCTCGATCCCGGCCATCCCGACGCACGCCTGACGCAGGTGCTGGAGGAAGCCCGCGCCGCTCGGCTGCTGGTTGGCAAGTCCTTCCGGGAACGGGCCGAATCAGTGTGCCGGACGGTCTCCCGGCGGCCGGCGCTGCTGGTACTGGACGAACCCGTGGCGCAAAGCTATCCGGCCACCGATCCCGAACGCCTGCACGGCCCCGGCAACTTGGCCTTCACGATCTTCACGTCCGGCTCCACCGGAACGCCCAAGGGGGCCATGGTCGAGCACCGGGGCATGTTCAACAACCTGATCACCAAGGTTCCGACTTTGGGTTTGAGCGAAGCCGACGCCATCGCCCAAACCGCGGGACAGTGTTTCGACATTTCCGTCTGGCAGCACCTGACGGCTCTCGCATGCGGCGCTCGGGTCGAGATTTTCCCGGACGACATCGTGCGCGATCCCGGCCTGCTTCTCCGCCAAATCGCCGAACGCGAAGTCACCGTTCTGGAGGCGGTTCCGTCGATGATCCAGGCCCTGCTGGAAATGGCCGGGGGTATCGAGCTGCCGCGGCTGCGCTGGCTGATCGCCTGCGGCGAGGCGTTTCCGCCGGACCTCTGCCGGCGCTGGATGAAACGCTTCCCGCACGTGCGGGTGCTCAATGCCTACGGTCCCGCCGAATGCTCGGACGACGTTTCCTACTACGAGGTACCGGAAACGCCCGCAGAAACCGAAACGATCGTGCCGGTCGGGCGCCCCGTGGACAACACCCGGCTGTATCTTCTGGATGCCTGGCTCACCCCGGTTCCCGTGGGCGTGCCCGGAGAAATCTGCGTGGCCGGTATCCAGGTCGGGCGAGGTTACCTGCACCGGCCGGAAACGACGGCGGAAAAGTTCGTTCCGGACCCGTTCGGCCCTGTCGGCGGGCGCTTGTACCGCACCGGCGACCTCGGCCGTTACCGGGAGGACGGCGCCATCGAGTTCCTCGGACGCATCGACCACCAGCTCAAGATTCGCGGGGCGCGGATCGAACCGGGCGAAATCGAGGCGCAGCTTCTCCTGCATCCGGCCGTGGAGCAAGCCGTGGTGGTGGCCCGAGACGACGGAGGCGCGGGCGGCAAACGTCTGGTGGCCTATGTCACGGTACGCTTGCCGTTTTCTCCCTCTCCCTCCGGCAACGGGCCGGATGCGCAACCCGGAGAAAATTTGGAGAGCAAGCCGAGTATCGCGGCTCGCGAGGAAACCGCGGACGGTCTTTCCCTGATCGACCAGTTGCGCGCCTATCTCTCGGCACGGCTTCCGAACTTCATGGTGCCATCGGTCTTCGTTCGCCTCGACGCCATGCCTCTCGGTAGCAACGGCAAAATCGACCGCAAGGCCTTGCCGGCGCCGGACGTCGCCGCTCAAAGGGAAGCGCGCTACGTGGCCCCGCGCACCCCTGCGGAAGAAATTCTCGCCGACATCTGGAAAGACGTATTGGGCCTGGATAGGGTCGGCGTCGAGGACAACTTTTTCGATCTCGGCGGGCACTCCCTCATCGCCGTACAAGTGCTGTCTCGGGTACGGACCGCTTTCGATGTCGAGGTTCCCCTGAGACGCGTCTTCGAGGCCTCCACCATCACACAGCTCGCCTTGGTGATCGAGGAATGTCTGATCGAACAACTCGAATCCCTTTCGGAAGAGGAAGCCCTGGCGTTACTGGAGGACGGATCATGAACTGAAGAAACACTGTAAGAAACCTTCCCGTGTGGGTAAAGGCATCTACTGAAGTCGTCGCCCCGGCATGGATTGCCGGGGTCCAGAAGCCAAGGACGGCAAAGGCCTCTTAACTCCTGTGCTCTGAATTCCGGCACGAATTCGCCCGGAGCCGAGTGATTCTGAGGTGTCATTCGACCAGCCTGCAGAAAGAAAAAATAACGATGAAAACGACCGATAACTTGAAATTTACTGGGGAAGACGTCCTGTCGATTAACAAGGATCGACAACAAGAAGCTGTCGCTCATCAAGGAGGGAATGGTGTTGAGACAGGTTCGAAGAATGGCCTGTACCCAGGTGCCCTTACCCGCAAGAGTACGGCCATTGCCGCGGCTTTTGCGGCCTATGTTCCGCTTGCTTCCGTCGGCGCCGAGCCGCAGCCCGTTGGCAAGGCCACGACGACCGCTCAAGCGCCGATCCAATTCGACATTCCGGCGCAAGATTTGCCCCGCGCCCTGTCCGCCTTCACCGCGCAGAGCCACGTCCAGGTCCTTTACGAAGGCGATGTCGCCAAAGGCTTGCGCAGCGCGCCCGTCAAGGGCGCCTACGCCCCTGAAAAGGCCGTGAAGATGCTGTTGACGGCGGCTCCGGTGCAGGCCCGTTTCACCGGCGAACGGACGGTGACGCTGGAACGCAAAGCAATACCCGCTCAATCCGGTAACAATGCAGCCGACGCCATCGCGCTCGGGAAAGTGACTGTCAGTGCGGGAGCGGAGGCCGATCCGAACGATCCCTACAACGAGGACTACGCCGTTTCGGAATCCTTTCCCGCCACCAAGACCGACACGCCGATCATCGAGACGCCGGTATCGATTCAAGTAGTGCCGAGAGCGGTGATGGAGGATCAGAAAACTACCAGGATTACGGATGCTCTGGAGAACGTGAGCGGCGTTCGAGCGCAATCCTCCCTCGGAGCGGGCACCGGCTTCATCGTTCGCGGATTTCGCAATCCCTTGATCTACCGCAACGGCCTGATGGCCATACCGAGCGGTTTCCGTTCCGAATTCGATACGGCCGATCTGCAAAGCGTCGAAGTGCTCAAGGGGCCGGCGTCGGTCCTGTTCGGACGCGCGGAGCCGGGCGGCTTGATCCATGTCACGACCAAAAGGGCGCTCGACATTCCTTATTACTCCCTGGAACAACGGTTCGGCTCGTACGACTTCTATCGCACCGAATGGGACGCTACCGGCCCGATCACCGACGACAAATCCTTGTTGTATCGCTTCACCGGCTCCTACCAGAACAACGAGTCGTTCCGGGATTTCATCTCCAATGACAGGATCATGGTTTATCCCAGCGTCACGTGGCGACCGACCGAGGCAACCGATATAACGATCAACATCGAGGGGCTCAATCAGGACTACCAAGCCGATTATGGCATCCCTGTCATCGGCAAGCGCCCGGCGAATATCCCCGTGAGACGTGCCTTCGGCGATCCCAACGATCCGTTGGACAATATTTCCAGGGTGTTGCTGGGTACCGAAATCAACCATCGGTTCAACGAAGACTGGGCCATCCATAACCGGTTCCTCGCCAACTTCGGCCATGGCGACGAAACCTTTCTCAACCCTACACCGGCGTTCGGGAACGCATTGAATCCCGTTACCGGCATCCTTCAGCGCAACGTCTTTTTCCAGCGTTATGACAGCGAGGGCTACACTACCAACCTCGATTTGACCGGCAAGTTCCGGATCGGTCCGACCCAACACGACGTCCTGGTGGGATACGACTATTTCCGGTCCTTCACCAAATACCGCACCCAGGGTTTTTTCGACACCCCCGACCCGGCGCTGGCGATCAACATATTCAATCCTTCGCCCAGTTATGGAATAGACAAGGCAGTATTCGACAGCGCCGTATTAGAAACGGAATTTCCGAACAACCGCTCGGTGATCAAAGACGAGTGGCACGGCGTTTATTTCCAGGACCACATCACCTTGTGGGACAAGCTGCATATCATGGGGGGAGGCCGTTACGACTGGATCGAAACGGGTAGAGGTCGGGGCAGCTCCTTCTCGGCTGCCGACAAAAACCTGCCGGACACCATCCGGAAAGACGACGGATTCAGTCCGCGCGTGGGCATTCTCTACCAGCCTTGGCAGTGGCTGGGAGTTTACGGTAATTGGACGACCTCGCTCGGCGCCAACAATGGGATATCGGCAACCGGGAGATCCTTTGATCCTCAAATCGGCGAGCAATTCGAAGCCGGAATCAAGACCTCTTTGTTCGAAGATCGTTTGCTCGCTACCTTGGCTTACTACCACATCACCAAGGACAACCTGCTCACCCCCGACCTGACGACGCCCGATCCCAACGACAGCGTGGCGATCGGCCAGCAGCGCAGCCAGGGAATCGAACTGGACGTAGCGGGGCGTATTACCGACAACTTGAGCATCATCAGCAGCTATGCCTTCACCGATGCCCGGATTACCAAGGACAACCGAGCCCTGAATGGCCAGATTAAGGGGTACGAGGGCAAGCGACTGAACAATGTGCCCGAGCATGCGGCAAGCCTATGGCTCAGATACGACCTCAACGGGTACGAAGCGCCGGACGGTTGGAGTTTCGGTCTAGGCGGCGTACTGGCGGGGCAACGGGAAGGCGATGTCGAGAATACCTTCCAATTACCCGGCTATGTGCGGATGGACGCCTTCGCGGCATACCGATTGAAGGTAGGGCCGACGCGCGTCACGGCTCAATTCAATATCCGCAACCTGCTCGACAAGACGTATTACGAGTCCACCGATCCGGATATCAATGTATCGCCGCGCCTGGGCGTTTATCCCGGCGCACCGCTGACGGCCATCGGTTCGGTGCGGGTGGAATTTTGATGTTCAAGTATTTGGATAGCTAAGACGACCCGAACACGCAATGCCGATGAGCCTCCTTGCAAACGTCCTTGAAAGAGAAGCTGGGTTTCAGAGCGGTGCGCGACGTCTCGGTCGCTCAAGGCGCGTGCAGGGTCTGGCTTAAGGTACACCGGTGGATCTGGGGTGAACCAGCAGAGGCGATTCAATCGGCCGGGAAAAGAGGATTGTGATGTGTAGTATCAAAACCATTTCTGCGCTCCCCGGCCATCCGGACCCGGTGGTATTGGAGCCTGACTTCAACCGGGTTCATGAAATCTTCGAGAAGCTAGCGGACCGGTACGGAAAACTTTTCACGGTTCAATTTGCGAACCGGCCGCTAGTAGTCGTCGCGAATGCCAATCAGATCAATTTCATTCTTCGCAAAAGGCCGGAGCTTTTCGGCCCATATAGCAGGAAAAACAGAGTTCTCGAAACCATGAAAGTGGACGGAATCGAGGCTGCCGACGACCACGGCTGGAAACGTCAACGGGAAGTTATAGCGGCATCCATGGAATCCCGCCATATGGCCCAATATTTCGAATATATCAAGGCGGCTACCGGAGATTTGAAAAACCATTGGATCACTCATGGCGAAAACCTTTCGAAAATTGATTTGGAAGCGGAGGTTTTGGGCTTCTCGATATCGGTATTTACATCGATGGTATTCGGCGATCTGACCGATATGCCAGTGGGCGAGCAAGAGGTCACGAAGAATATCTTACATAACCTGGTCCCCATTTTGGGCAGGCGCATCGATGCCTTACTGCCGCAAATGCATTTGGAAAGCTTCTCCGAAGACAATTATTTTGACGAGGACATTAGGGAAATCTTCAGAGCCGTTAAAAATGTCATTGCACGTAAAGGATCCCTTTTAAATGACACAAATGGGGCTGGTAACGCGGTGAGCATGGTCCGGCTTCTTATAGAAGCCATGAAAGAAAAGGGTTCTGATATTCGCAATATAAAACTCATCGAAAATATTCTGTTGATAGTCCTGGCCTCCGAACCCACTACAGCGAATACCCTGCTCCGGGTGCTCTTCTGCATTGCCAAAGACCCCCAGGTCCAAAGGGACATTCAGGACGAAGTCGATGCTGTACTAGGCAATGGCGGCATTATCGAGGACATTGAAGATATCAAGAAGCTCAAATGTATCGACGCCGTTATTTTAGAGACGATGAGAACGTCGTCTGTATCCCGCCTCGCGATCGTGGAGGCCAAGGCGGATTTGGTAATGGACGATGTCGAGATACCCGCTGGAACTCCATTGGTATTGCTGATCGCGCGTTGCGCTCTGGACGATGAAAATTTTCATCAGGCCAGGGTATTTGATCACCGGCGATGGCGCAGCGAAACCAAAGCGGAATCTTCCAAACATAACGGCAAAGCCTTTTTGGGTTTCGGCTCGGGGCCGCGTTCATGTCCGGGAAGAGGTTTGGCCATGCTGGTTATCAAAAGCGCCTTGGCGATGATTTGCGGAAATTTCCAAATCCGACTGTCACCCGAAAAACAGCCTGGCGATAAAACCGGTTTCAATGATAAGCCGCTGTCCTTTGGTCTTACTATCGAAATTCGCGATAGGCGTCATGACGTCGCGCTTTAGAAAAGATTAAACCTATTGCTGTACGAAAAAGTACTCCAGGAACGCGAACATGGAACGAAACTCGGGACACCTTACTCTTCGACGGCGTTTTCGCGCTTTCTGGCTCAAGGTGCATTTATTTATCGCCTTGGCGGCAGGGTTTGTTTTCGTCGTTCTCGGCCTGACGGGGTCGGTTAATGTTTTCTTCCGAGAATTGGAAGAACTCGGTTTGCCGCCGCAAACCCATCACGAAGACCATGTGCAACCACGTTCATTGGACGAAATCATGCAAACCCTCACGGCGGCATATCCACAAAGAAAGGGGCAATGGATCTTGGTATTGCCTGGGTATGGGAAAACCTATTTGTGGGCAATATATCCGAACCCCGAGGAAACGATGGATGAATTTTACGCACCGTTGCGGGTTTTGGTGGATGTTTACAGTGGTGAAATCCTCAAGGAGAGCTTTTGGGGGCAAACCTTATCGACCCTGATTTACGAGATTCACGCCAGCTTTCTATTGGGCAAGCTCGGTTCGAAACCCGGCAAACTGGGTTTTGACATAGTCTGTTTCTCCGGCCTGCTCCTGCTGCTTTCCGCGTTGAGCGGCTTGTACCTGTGGTGGCCGCGTTGGAGCAAAATGAAAACTGCAATCACTTTCAAACGAAGGGCGAGTCCGGAACGGTTTTATTTCGATTTGCATAAAGTAACCGGCTTTTACGCAGCAACGGTTCTCGTCACACTGGCTTTTACCGGGTTTTCGTTCAGTTACGATGATTATCTAAAGCCGTTGATACGATGTTTTTCGCCTATCGGCGCCGAGCATTTAAAGGACCCCGAACTTAAATCGGAATCAGCCGCCGGTGGGCGCCGGATTTCGATAGCCGACGCCGTGGCAATAGCCGACTCCGTTTTTCCCGGCGCAGAACTGCGTGGAGTACAGACGCCGGACGGTCCCGATGGCGTCTATGTCATCGAGAAAAGGCAATCCGGAGAAGCTAACCGGCTCAGGCCGCGCACCAAGATCTGGATCGACCAGTACACCGGCAAGGTGCTGGCGGTTCAGGACCCGAATCAATTTACCGCCGGCGAGACATTCCTCAACCTCATGTGGCCCCTGCATAGCGGAGAAGCGATTGGCCTTCCGGGCCGCATCGCATGGTGTGTCATCGGTTTCACGCCCTTGATCCTTTACGTCAGCGGAATCGTGCGCTGGCTACAGAAGCGAAAGGCGGCAAGGCGGAGCGAGGCCGGGTTCAAGAAACGTCTGGAAAGGACAATGGGATGAAAAACGAGATCGAATTATCCGAATCCAAGTCTGCATTATCCGCAAGCAAACGAGCGCTTTTGCAAGAACGCCTGCAAGGGCGGCTGATTCCCCGTCGGCTTGGACCATCCACGATGCCCAAGCGGCCTCAGGGACCATCGCCTCTGTCTTTCTCCCAACAGCAGTTGTTCTTCCTCGATCAATTGGAATCGGACAGCGCCGCCTATAACTTTTCCATTGCGGTTCGGCTTAGGGGAACGCTAGTCGTTGATGCATTGGAAAAAGCCATCAACAAGATCATCCGTCGGCACGAGTCCTTGCGGACCGAATTTGTCATCGCGAACTCCGAGCCGATCCAGCGAGTGCTGCCGGAACTTAGCTTGTCCGTCAGTGTGGAGGATCTGAGCGGACAATCTCCGTCGGAACGCCGCGACTACCTTGGAAAACTGCTTAACCGGGAATCGAGAACGCCTTTTGATTTATCCGAATGCCCGCTGCTGCGCGTCAGGCTCTTTCGCTTGGCCGAGGGCACCCAAGACGAACAGGAGCATGTTCTCCTCATCACCATGCCCCACATTATCACCGACGGCTGGTCGGCGGCTGTTCTATACCGGGAGCTGGCCACGCTGTACGAAGCTTATGTCCTAGGCCGCCCGTCACCGTTACCCGAGTTGCCCATCCAATACGCCGACTTCGCTTATTGGCAGCGGCAGCGGTTGCAACCGGATGTCCTCGCGAAAATGTTTTCGTTCTGGGAGCGTCATTTATCCGGTTCCGATTCCGGTTTCGAGTTGCCGACCGATCGGACGAGGCCGGCGGTGCAGACGTATCGCGGGAGCGACTACCACTTTTTTCTGGCCAAGGAACTCACCGTAAAGCTGAACCAGTTATGCCGCCGGCGGAACGTGACTTTGTTCGCGCTCTTGTTTTCCGCCTTCAATGTGCTCCTGCATCGCTATACCGGTGAGCAACATATTTGCGTAGGGACCCCGGTAGCCAACCGCAACCATGCGGAGCTCGAAGGGCTGATCGGTTTTTTCGTCAATGTATTGGCACTGCAAACCGATCTTTCGGGCAATCCGAAATTCACCGCCTTGCTGGGCCGAACCCACGAAACGATGTTGGATACCCAGCCGCATCAGGAGTATCCCTTCGAGTTATTGGTTAAAAAGCTCAAGCCGATTCGAGATGCGAGTTCCAATCCGTTATTCCAGGTCATGTTCGTACTGCACAATGTGCCGTTCGACTCGATACGGGTAACCGGACTGGATATCACGCCATTCTCGGTCGAGAACCATATTTCAAAGTTCGACTTGACCCTGCACGTTACCGAAGAGCCGGACGGTCTGCGCACATCCCTGGAATACAACGTCGATTTGTTCGACGAGAGCACGATCGCCCGCATGGCGAGTCACTTCCGGGTATTACTGGAGCACATCGCAGACGCTCCGGACACGCGGATCAGCGAATTGCGGCTGCTGACGCCGGAGGAAAACCGGCAACTGACCGAGGAATGGAGCACTGTAACCGCCTACGTGTTATCGGATGGCGGTCCGGAGAGTGCGAATGGCCTGCCCGCGCGCTCGGGAGAGACGTCGGCGGACGGATTCATCCACGCACTGTTCGAGGATCAGGCGCGGCGTGTGCCGTCAGCAATCGCCCTGTACGGCAACGGATCGACTTTGACTTACGCGGAGCTTAACGCCAGGGCCAATCAACTGGCGCACTACCTCCGTAGCAAAGGGGTAGGACCCGGAATCACGGTCGCACTATGTATCGGTCGCTTGCCGGAAATGGTGGTCGGGATACTCGGCGTTCTGAAAGCCGGCGGAGCCTATGTGCCGATCGATCCGAAATACCCCAAGGACGAGATTGCGTATCTGCTGGACGATTCCGGCGCAGCGCTGCTTCTGACTCGGGAATCGGTGCTGGCGGCGTTGCCGAATCTATCGATAGCGGCGACATGCGTCGACTGTGATTGGGAAGCGATTGCCGAACAACCCGTCGTGGATCCGCGGGTGACGATCGATTCCGGCGACCTGGCCTACGTTATTTACACCTCCGGGTCCACGGGAAAACCCAAGGGCGTAGCCATTACTCATCGCAATGTCCTGCACTCGACCCAGGCCCGGTTTGCCTATTACCGCAACCCGGTGGAAAGCTTTTTGTTGCTTTCTTCCTTTGCCTTCGACAGTTCCGTGGCGGGCATATTCTGGACCTTGAGCCAAGGCGGAAAACTGTGCATTCCCGATGATTCGACTCATACCGTTCCGGCGTTTCTGGTCGATTGGATCAGGAAAGAGCGGATTACCCATTTGTTAGGCCTGCCGTCTTTTTACAATATCCTCCTCGAGCAAGCGGATGCGGGGCAACTCGATAGCTTGCGGGCGGTTATCGTCGCCGGAGAAGCTTGCTCGGCGGGAGTGGCCGAACGCCACTACGCACAACTGCCGGGAACGGATCTCTATAACGAATACGGCCCCACCGAAGGCACCGTCTGGTGCACCGCATATAAAATCCCGCCGAAATTTTCCGAGGACTCGATACCCATCGGCCGCCCCATTCCCGGTGCGCGGATATATCTATTGGATGCCTATTTGAATCCGGTGCCCGTTGGCGTACCCGGCGAGCTTTATATCGGCGGCGAAGGTCTTGCCGCCCGGTATTTGAATCAGCCGGCATTGACCGCCGAACGTTTTTTGCCCAACCCTTTCGATAATGCCTCCGGGGCTCGTCTTTACCGGACGGGAGACCGTGCGCATTTCCGCGCCGACGGCAATGTCGTGTTCTTGGGGAGGGCCGATCACCAAGTCAAGATTAGGGGGTTTCGAGTAGAGTTGAGCGAGATCGAGGTCAAGTTGCTGAAGCACCCGGATATCGAAGCAGCGGTCGTGACCGATCACGAAACCCCTTCGGGAAGCAAGCGCCTGATTGCGTACCTCGTGCCAAGGCAAGGCGAACGCGCGGCCGACGCCGACGGGTTACGCGCGTTTCTGCAAAACATGTTGCCCAGCTACATGATTCCGTCGGCCTTTGTATTTCTCGATCGTCTCCCGCTGACGCCCAACGGCAAACTGGACCGCAAGGCATTACCTTCAGTGGACGTCCGGGATCAATCGGAGGACCGCTACGTCGCACCGCGCACCAAGATCGAGGCCGTGTTGTGCGCTATCTGGGGGCAGGTATTGGGTCTGGAGAAAGTCGGCATCCAGGATAACTTTTTCGAGATCGGCGGCGATTCCATATTAAGCATGCAGATGGTGAATCGGGCGAAGCAGGCCGGCTTGACCATTCATCCCCGGCAAGTCTTCGAATACCAAACCATCGAAGCATTGGCGAAAGCAAAGGACCGCGACACGGACGTGCAGGCGGAACAGGGCATCATTACGGGAGAAGTTCCCTTGACGCCCATCCAGCGGTGGTTTTTCGAACAGTCCTTCCCTAACCCGAATCATTGGAACCAATCGGTTCTGCTGGAGGCAAAACAGCCGATCGTCCCCGCGGTACTGACAGACGTCATACGGCACCTGCTGCACCACCACGATGTTTTGCGCACCCGTTTTCGCGAGTGCGGCGGTCTTTGGACGCAGGTGCTGGCGGAGGATGTCGAGGGCGCAGTCGAAATCGTTTCGGTCGATTTTTCGGGTCTCGCCGAGGATCGCCGGCAAGCCGCGCTGACCGAACAGGCTTCGCGGTGGCAGCGCAGCCTCGATTTGCGTCACGGGCCTTTAATTCGGGTGGTGTGGTTCGATTGCGGAGGCGATTCGAGCAGCCGTTTGTTGATCATCATCCACCACCTGGTGGTGGACGGAGTAAGTTGGCGCATTCTTTTGGAAGACATGAGCGCCCTTTACCGGCAGGCTCTCGCGGCGCGAGAGATGAGGTTGCCGAAAAAAACCACCGCCTTCAAGCAATGGGCGGAACGCCTCGCGGATCATGCGCAAACGGCAATGCCGGAGCGCAACGTCGCCTATTGGCTGAACACCGATTGGAGCCGGATCGCTGCACTGCCGATGGATTTCGCCGGGGGCGTCGATTCCGAGGCAACCGGCGAGACCGTGACCATTTCGCTGGACCCGACGAAAACGTCCGTTTTGCTGCAAAACGCCCCGCTGGCCTATGGCGCGCGGATCAACGAGGTTCTTCTCGCGGCGGTAGTGGCCGTGCTGGCCGAATGGGCGCAAAGCGACTCGGTATTTTTGGAAATGGAAAGCCATGGCCGTGAATACCTTTTTGACGATGTAGACATCTCGCGCACCGTAGGCTGGTTTACCGCCTTATTTCCGGTTTTGTTCGAAATTTCGCCCGATCGGGCTTTTCCGGAAATAGTCCAAGCGGTGAAGGAGCAACTGGCCGTCATCCCGAACCACGGCATCGATTATGGCGTCGTGCGCTATCTGAATCGGAATCCCGATCTTGTCAGCCGGCTGGAAGCCGTTCCGGAGCCTCAAATTGGGTTTAACTACCTTGGCCGAATCGATCAAGGAACCGCGGTCGATGCTTGGTTTTCTCTCGCTCCGGAACCCGCCTGCCGCCTGAACGATCCAGCGGGAATGCGGCCGCGCAGCCTGTCGATCGATGCCTCGGTCGTGGCGGGTGAATTGCGCGTTCATTGGAGCTACAGCCATGCCTGTCATTCGCGGGAAACCATCGAGCGACTTGCCGGCAGGCTTTTAGGGATACTCGAAGATGCCGCCGCGGCTTGTTCGGCAGCAGCATCGCTCGGCGATGCCGTGAATTCGGAGCACGAAGAATCATCAACTTCCATTGTGAATCTGGCGGCGGAAGCGATTCTGGATTCGTCCATCACGCCGGCTTTCCGCCCAGGGAAACCGAACGGACTTCCTCGCAATGTCTTGTTGACTGGAATTACCGGGTTCGTGGGCCCTTTTTTACTGGACGAACTATTGGCGCAAACTCAAGGAAAGATTTTTTGCCTGGTGCGTTCCGGTTCGGCTGAGGACGCAGCCAATAAAATCGAAGAAACCCTCGATCGCTATGCCATCCATAACCCTTTGGCAAAACAGCGGATCGTGCCTTTGCCCGGTGATTTGGCAAAACCGTTTCTCGGACTGCCGGCGGCGCGGTTTCGGGAGTTGGGCGATGAAGTCGACGTGATCTACCACAACGGATCGTCGACCAACCTGATCTTATCTTATCCGGCTTTGAAACCCGCCAACGTGTCGGGTACGCGGGAGATCCTTCGCCTTGCCTGCACCGGCACGGTCAAGCCGGTTCATTACGTATCGACGTTGTCTATTTTCGACGACGGAACCGAGCCCGAGCCGCCAGGATTTTCGGAGGACGATCTGCCCAGCCTGAATACCCGTTTGACCATGGGGTATTCGCAGAGCAAGTTGGTGGCCGAGCATCTGATTCGAATCGCGCGCGACCGCGGCTTGCCGGTTACCGTTTACCGATTGGGCACCGTGACGGGACATGACGGCACCGGCGCTTGGAATCCGAATGATTTCCACTGCCGGTTTCTTAAGGTGTGCCTCGATCTCGGGATATTTCCCACGAATAGGACGTCATTCGTGCTGACACCCGTCGATTTCGTCAGCCGCGCCATCGTGGGGCTGTCCGCCCTCGATTCCTCGCCAGGGCGTACCTATCACGTTTTCAATCCTCATCCGACACCGGTATCGGATCTTATTGCCTGGCTCGACAGGTATGGGTATCGGATTGAAAAGGCTTCACCCCCGGAATGGATGAGCGCCTTTTCCACGCTCGCCTCTCGGTCGCCCGATCAGTCTTTGCACACCATGGCCGGAATGGTGGAGTCCTTTGTAGAACATCATCACGATGGTTCAGTGCCTTATCGATGCGGCACGACGGCTGAAGCATTGAGGCAAGCCGGAATCGCCTTGCCGACGGTCGATGAGGGCGTGTTTGCCAAATCGCTCGATTATCTGGTCGACGCGGGCGTTCTGGAACGGCCCTTTCGTTGAGCGACTTGCAAGCATCCACCCTGAAACAACACGCCGGATTAGTTCGATGGACCTGCTCAAACGCAAAGTAGCAGTAAGGTGCCCCGGTTGGGATAACGACAAGCCGACCCGATATTTTTCCCAGCCTTATAGCCTCGTCGAGGGATTGGAGTGGATTTACCACGTCCTGATCAATCCGCCGCGAAGCCACGGCCCATTCGAAGAATTCTTTCCCGATAACAGCGTGATAAATACCGTTATGCCTCGGATAAAGCTGGGTTTTATCGGAGATATCATGATCCTCGAAGGAATGGATTTAAGAATCGGGGAGGATATCAGGCGCTTTTTCTCTGATACGGATTTCCTGGTCGGTAATTTCGAAGGGACTATTGTTACCGGCCACCGCAAGCAGGTGTTTATGGCCCAGGCTCACACCAAGGAGATTTTGGACCATCTGTCCAAGCTTTTTCCACCTGAGCGCACGGTTCTGTCCTGTGCCAATAATCACACGGGCGATTATGGCTGGGATGGGTTTTGCGAATCCTACCAGCGGCTGCAAGATTATGGCTTTATAACCGTGGGAAGGCGGGATGAACCGTCTGTGCTCATTGACGGTAAGGTAAATATAGTCGGTTGTACCCGTTGGTCGAATCAAAAATGCGAATTCGTAGCGACGATAGATGAGGTCGATGATTATTTTGCTGGCGATGCCGAATTCAATATTTTGTATCCGCACTGGGGATACGAAATGCAATTGCGTCCTAAATATCATCAGGTGCTGCACGGCCGCAGATTATTAAATATGTGGGATATGATCATCGGCCATCATTCGCATTGTCCGCAACCAGTCGAGCTTTGTGAAACTAATCGAAATACAAGATTATTAGCTTATTCATTGGGAAATTTTTGCTCCTCTGAAAATAGGGGAGATACCCCTATCGGGATTATTCTGAAAGCCGATATCGGGCCGGATAGCAACGGTGTCTGGGGTGTCGGCAGAATGAACTGGGAGTTTATATATGCGTTCTTGCACAAGAAGCAGCGATGCGTCGAGCTCGAAATACGCCGCACTGAACCTGCTCGGTCTTGATAATGTGACAACCCGATGAGTGATTTATTCGGCTTTCTTTCGTTTCGGTCATGGATCGCGCTCTTGATCGCTGCCCTAACGGGCATGGTTAGTGGGCTTAGCGGGGTCGCACTGCTCGCCGTGATCAATGGCGCATTGCAGCCCCCTGCTTCTATAGACGAGTATTGGCCGGTATTCGTCGGACTGTGTGGCAGTTTTATCGCGGCCAGGCTCGTATCGGAATACGTCGTCATATTCCTAGGACAAAATACGATTCGTGATTTACGAATCAGGCTGTGTCGAGAAATTCTCGAATTACCGCTGGCTGAATTTCAGAAAATGGGTCCCGGCAAGGCCTTGGCAAATCTCACAGAAGATGTGGCGGCAGTCTCCGAGGCGTTCACCCGAATTCCTTCCATTTGCGTCAATATCGCCGTGGTGTTCGGCGGCCTGGGTTATCTCGGCTGGTTATCGAGGGATATCCTCTGGATCGTGTTAGGGGCCATGGCCGTCGGCGTCCTCAGTTTTAGGACGATTCAATACTGGGCCTATCGATGGCTGGTGGTCGCCCGCGAGCACGAGGATTCGGTATATAGATACATTCGGAACATGACCGATGGAATCAAGGAGCTAAAGCTCAATCAGCCGCGTCGCCGGGCGTTTTTGTCGGACTGCGTGGAAGCTTCGATTATCAATTGCCGTCGGAATAGGCTATCGGCAATGCTGTGGTATGCGGTCGCCATCAACTGGGGAAACGGATTGTTTTACGCAGTGATCGGTACGATTCTTTTCATTCTGCCTCAGTGGCAGGAAATTCCGTCCGAGATCGCGCGAGGCTATTGTTTGATCATTTTATACATGGCTATGCCGCTCCAGCTTCTGCTCGAAGTTATTCCTATCCTGTCGAAAGCCAGGGTGTCGGCCGGAAAGATTCACGCTCTGGAGAAAGGGCTTTCCGGCAAAAATCAGGATTACGGGCTGCTTCCAAGAAGAGATCCCGAAACGCGTACGCCGATTTTGGAGCTTTCGAAAGTCCAGCATTGTTATCGTGGAGAAGACGGGCGCGTGGAGTTCGTACTCGGCCCTATCGACCTAACTCTATACCCCGGTGAAATCGTTTTTATTATTGGAGGAAACGGCAGCGGGAAATCCACGTTAGCTTTTTTATTGGTTGGATTATATCGGCCGGAAAGCGGAGAAATACAGTTGGATGGCGAACCGATAAACGATGGAAATCTCGAATATTATCGACAGCACTTCTCGGCCATTTTTTTCGACTTTTTCCTGTTCGAAAACCTATTGGGCTTCGACAATCTGGAATCCAACAGCAAAATATGGGAATACCTGAAGCATCTGGACCTCGCTCACAAGGTCACCGTCAAGGACGGTAAGTTTTCTACGGTCAATTTATCGCAAGGGCAGCGAAAACGGCTCGCACTTCTGGTTGCTTATCTGGAAGATCGTCCATTCTATGTGTTCGATGAATGGGCTGCGGATCAGGATCCGATATTCAAGAGGATTTTCTACCGAGAGATTCTCGGTTCCCTAAAATCCCGCGGAAAGACGGTTATCGTGATTACTCACGACGATGCGTATTTTTCATTGGCGGATCGTTGTCTCAAGCTGCGGGACGGAAAGCTTTTCGAGGTGCCGGTGGCCAAGGCGAGCGATAGCCATGGGAGAGCCGAAAATTTCGCCGCCCCTACTACGACAATGTTAGAGGTCGGCCATGGAGCCTGAAATGGGTTGCTCGAGCCCTGGAGACAAGGAAGAAAAATCGGCGGTTTCGGCAGAGCTATCGAACCGAATGTCGTCACGGCGGTGGAACCGAACGAGCACGAAAGTAACGCATCGCCTGTTTTTCGGCGCCGTCATTTTGATCGGTGCCGGCTGCTTGGCGGGGTATTGCTCGCTACGACTATCGTTGCCCCCCGAGCAGGGAACTTACCGGCTTACTAAGCTTGCATCGGGCGTCGTGGTGGAATTCGACAGCCAGGGAATTCCCTCGATTTCGGCAAAATCCCGCGAGGACGCCTTTTATGCGTTAGGTTTTGTGACCGCTCGCGACCGCCTGTTTCAACTCGATCTGCTGAGGAGGCAAATGGCGGGACGGCTGGCCGAGGTCATGGGAGAAGATTTGGTGGAGTCGGACCATCGGCATCGGGTAATGGGTTTCGAACATGTGGCCGGAGCTATTGTGAAACGCCTTCCGGAGGATCAGTTGCGGGTGTTGGAGGCTTATGCAGCGGGGATCAACCAGGGAATGGCGTCCATGCCGGTCGTACCGTTCGAATTCTTGCTGTTGGGATATCGGCCTTCCGCTTGGCGGCCCGAGGACAGCCTGCTGGTGGTGCTGGCCATGGAAGAGGACTTGGGATGGACGGGGGAAGCGGAGCGCATGGCCACGGTCATGGAGGCCGCCCTGCCGAAAGCGGTAAATGCGTTTTTCTCTCCGGCCGTCGATCGCTACACCAACCAACTTCTAAGCGGCAAAGCCCCTCGGACTCGGCGCCCTCCGATTCCCAAGGAGGACTTGTCTGCCTTACTGAGGAATGCTGGAGAACACTACGCCGGTTTGGCAACGGACGGTCCTGCCCCCAAGGGATCGAACGGTTGGGTGGTCGGTCCTTCGAAAACTTGGGACGGACGAGCCATCCTCGCAAATGATATGCACTTGTCGCTACGTGTCCCCAACATATGGTACCGGGTGCAAATTCGCTATGAGGACGTGCAGCTCACCGGTCTTAGCTTACCGGGAATCCCTCTGGTCGTGGTGGGTTCCAACGGTAAGGTGGCCTGGGGCTTTACCAACATAGAGGGCGATTTCGTCGATTTGGTGGAACTGGAACTCGATCCGGACGATCCCGGACGCTATCGCACGCCTCAGGGATTTGCCCGCTTCGGCGAACGCATCGAAACGGTGCCGGTACGGGACGGAACCGAGCGCACGTTCAAAGTACTGGAAACCATCTGGGGACCCGCTCTGCCCGAACCCCTACTGGGCAAGCGGGTGGCCGTGCACTGGACCGCCCTGGATCCGGAGGCTACCGACCTGCATCTTCTCAACCTGGATGCGGTGGAGGATGTCGCTGCCGCCCAGGCCGTGTTCAACCGGGCCGGCGGTCCGCCCTTGAATGCCATGGCGGCGGATAGCCGAGGCAACATCGGTTGGACTTACACGGGGAAAATCCCGAGACGCTTCGGTTTCGACGGATCGGTTACCCGCTCTTGGGCAGATGGCTCGCGCGGCTGGAAAGGTTACATTCCGCCCGAAGAGCTGCCACGCTCGGTGAATCCGTCAGCCGGTTTCATCGTCAACGCCAATCAGCGGATGCTCAATGACGATTATCCCTATGTCATCGGCCATGATTTCGACCACGGGCACCGCGCCCACCGAATCGCCGAAAAACTCTCCATGGCCAATAATCTCGACGAGCGGGATATGCTTACCCTGCAACTCGACACGCGGGTGGAGTTCTATCGGTTTTATCAACGGCTTGCCCTGTCTCTTCCGCCCGGCGATGCCCGCGAGGCGGGGGAACGTTGGCGGGAGAGCTTGGAAAGGTGGGACGGTTCCGCGGAAAAAGGGTCGGTAGGATTTGCGCTGCTGGTGGAATTTCGCCGCTTGTTGCTCGACGAGGTTATTTCTCCCTACCTGACGAGGTGTCGTAGCCTAGATCCCGGCTTCCGGCTTCAGAGAGCGACCATCGATGAGCCCTTGCAGCAACTTCTAGAGGCGAAATTGCCGGAATTGTTGCCTCACAAAGAACGCTATCCGGATTGGAATGCTTTTCTCCGCGATCTCCTGATACGGTCGGAGCGTAACATCTCTGCTAAGTATGGAGGCGAGTCCGCGGAATCGCTGACTTGGGGCGCGGTCAATCGCGTGTCTATCGCCCATCCGTTTTCATCCGCGCTTCCATTGCTCGGCACCTTCCTGGACATGCCGCCGGTTCCCGTGTCGGGATGCCGCGAATGCGTCCGAGTTTACTCGCCCGGCTATGGAGCCAGCGAGCGTATGGTGGTCGCGCCGGGTCATGAACTCAACGGCCTTTTCCATATGCCGGGAGGCCAATCCGGGCATCCGCTGTCGGCACATTATGACGACCAACACTCGGCTTGGGTGGAAGGAACTCCTACGCCTTTTTTAGTCGATGATCTCGTTCATCGGCTTTATCTGGTGCCAGTGGAGGACTGAATTCAGTGGGATTGGAAGAGATGGGGCAAGGATTTGCGGAAATGCCCGGTGCCGCATGGCAGTGGGACCAGATGCCCGGAAGTGCTTCGAGCAACGAATCGCATAAAACTGAAACGGAGTTGTCATCATGACGCACATTGTTGCGGAGCCGAAAATTGACCTTCCCTCGCAGGAACCCTTAGCCGGGGCCGACGGATTATCGTTGGCGCCATCGAATCGAACGAAGCGGGACGATATTTCGGGCAACGCGTATTATCTGGATCGGCAGGCCGGCTTCGAATCCAACGCCCGGACCTATCCGCGCAAGCTGCCCATCGCCATTCGCCGGGCCGAAGGCATTCATGTCGAGGATACCGACGGACGGCGCTATATCGATTGCCTGGCTGGGGCGGGGGCCTTGACGCTCGGGCACTACCATCCGGTGGTGGTGGAGGCGGTGCAACGCGCGGTGGCCGATGGCGTGCCTTGGCAAACCCTGGATTTGACGACGCCGGTCAAGGACGCTTTTGTCGAGGAGCTTTTCTCTACGCTGCCGAACGAATTCGCCGGCCACGCCCGTATCCAGTTCTGCGGTCCGTCCGGGGCCGATGCCATCGAAGCGGCGCTCAAGCTGGTCAAGACCGCCACTCGCCGGAGCTCGGTTCTTGCTTTTCATGGGGCCTACCACGGCATGACCCACGGCGCGCTGGGCTTGACCGGCGAGACCGGGCCCAAGCTGGCGGTCAGGGGACTCATGCCCGAGGTGCATTTCTTGCCTTATCCCTACGCCTATCGCTGCCCGTTCAATCTCGGCGGCGAGGCGACCTGGCGCGCTTCCGTCGCCTACATCGAGAGGCTGTTGGACGACACCAACAGCGGCATAGCGCCGCCCGCCGGCATGATCCTGGAGGCCGTGCAAGGGGAGGGCGGGGTGATTCCGGCGCCGGACGAGTGGCTTCGCGAAATCCGGCGCATCACCCGCGAACGGGAGATTCCCTTGATCGTCGACGAAGTACAGACCGGCGTAGGTCGCACGGGAGCGATGTATGCCTTCGAGCATGCCGGCATCCTGCCGGATGTGTTGGTGCTTTCGAAAGCGGTGGGCGGCGGACTGCCGCTTAGCGTGGCGGTCTACCACGAAAGTCTGGACCGCTGGGAGCCCGGCGCCCACGCCGGCACGTTTCGAGGCAACCAATTGGCCATGGCGGCGGGCGCCGCGACTCTGCGATTTGTCAAGGAGCAGACGCTCGACCGCCATGCGGACGCGATGGGCGAGCGTTTAATGGCCCATCTGCGCCGTATCCAGCGGGAGTCGCCTCATGTGGGCGACGTGCGGGGACGGGGCCTGATGATCGGCGCCGAGATTGTGGATGCGCGAGCCGAACCCGATCGTCTCGGCGCCCGCCCGCCTTGCCGCGAACTGGCGCGCCGGATTCAAAAGGAATGTCTGGATCGCGGCTTGATTCTCGAACTGGGCGGGCGTCAGGGGAGCGTGGCCCGCTTCCTGCCGCCTCTGATCGTGACCGCGGACGACATCGACCGGATCGCCGAGATCTTCGAAGAGGCGGTGCGGGCGGCCTGAGACTCGAGGCTGTTCAAAGGCGCGATATTATTAATCAGGCCCGTAAATACCCTCCTGGTATTTCGGGCCGCCGCCCAGGCCCGGTACACGCCCGGCCTGGGCTCACGCGGCTTGTCGCCGCGCCGGGGCATCCCTGCCCCGGATTAACCCGGCCTATATTTATAGGCCGGGTTAATAATCGGTTTTATGCCATTCCCCTGTAGTGCCGGGGCGGTGCGTGTGCGACCGGCATCACCGAAAAAATAAGCGATAGGAGTACGGGTTTTGGGGCGGTCAAACGTCTTATATGAAATGGCTGCGGCAAATTGCCTTTGGCCGAGTCTTTGGTTTTGCAGTTCCCTTCAGGAGTAATCCGTGAAACGACGAACACTGACTGCCGCCCTTGTCATGCTGATTGTTGCGCTGGAGATCCATGCCGGTACTCTCGCCGACGGCAAATGGAGTCCGGCAAGTTGCGGAACGCGGCCGGCCGTGCCGGAGATCGATTCCCGCAGCGTCGACGCCTACAACCGCAGTCTCAAGGTGGCGAGAGACTGGCAGCAAAAGGCGCAGGCCTACAACGACTGCATCGTCAAGGAAGCCAATGCAGACAACTCGGTCATCGCCGAGACGGCAAACGATGAACAGGCACGTTTCCGCGCCGAGGTCGAACAGATCGGTGCCGTGGCGACGGCCGCCAAGGCCAAGCTGGATAGCCGATGACACGGATGGCTGAAACGCCGCCCGGCTTTTTGGGTACAGATACACGCCGGACCGGTCTTGCGATGGCCGGTTTTTTTGATTGTGATGGGCCTGTCTCGGCAGGGCTTTGGCCGCTCCGCCGGGATGGGCTTAGGCCCACGCACCAAACGGGGCAGGTGAACTGCCGGTGAGTCTTGGAGAGGCATGAGGCTGGTGACTTTGGACGTTGGACTTGAGGCCGAACCGAGAGCGTGCGCCGGGTGCCCGCCCGAGCAGCGAGATAGGCGTCGAAGCTTGGGGCTTTCCCTCCGGCGTAGTTAACGTCTAGATGAAAATCCTCCTCCCCATTCTCGTGTTGCTGACCGGCGCGGTCGGCGCTTACGCCATCGTATCCCACCGGCCGGCGCTGGAAACCCAGCCCGCCAAAGCGGAACCGCCGCTGGTCTCTGTCGTTCGTGCCGAGCCGCAGACCGTTCGGTTGAACGTGCGTTCACAAGGTGTCGTCGTGCCCCGCAACGAAATCGACTGGGTGGCGGAGGTGGCGGGCAAGGTGATCCGATTGAATCCCGATTTCGTCGCCGGCGGGTTCTTCGAGATGGGCGAGGAACTCGTGGGCCTCGATCCCCGCGACTACGATCAGGCCGTCCTTGCCGCCGAAGCCCAGCTTGCGGAGGCTAAGCGTCGGCTCGCCCAGGAGGAAGCCGAAGCGGAACAGGCTCGAAGCGAATGGCAGGCTCTCGGCGAAGGACAGCCCTCGCCGCTCATCCTGCACGAGCCGCAACTGGCCGAAGCGCGGGCCAAGCTGAAAGCCGCCGAGGCCGATTTGGTCAAGGCTCGCGTGCAGCGGAGCCGGTGTGAACTGCACGCGCCGTTCGCAGGTCGGGTATTGGCCAAGTACGTGGGACTCGGCCAATACGTGCAGCCCGGCGAAAAACTGGCGCGGGTCTATGCCACCGATGTGGCCGAGGTGCGCTTGCCGGTTTCGACCGATCAACTGGCATACCTCGATCTGGACCTGGGCCGGCGCAACGGCCATGGCGGCGAAGGCCCCAGGGTTATTTTGACGGCGGATCTCGGGAACGTCGAACAGCGCTGGGAGGGGCGCATCGTGCGCAGCGAGGCGCAAGTCGACGACGCGACCGGCCTCTTGCATCTCGTGGCCGAAGTTCGGGAGCCGTATGCGCAAAAACATCCCCAACCCTTGCTGACCGGTTTGTTCGTCAAGGCCGAGATCGATGGCAGGGAACAGTCCGGGGTTTTCGTGCTGCCGCCCGGCGCCGTCAACGCGGCTCAGGAAGCGCTGGTGGTGGACGCCGAGCGGCACCTCCATATCCGCCGCCTCGCGGTGCTGCGCACCGAAGCCGATCGGGTCTTGATCGGCGGCGGACTGGCTGCCGGGGAGAAGGTGGTCATCGGCGGCGTGCAAGTGCCTGTGGAGGGAATGCTCGTGAGACTTGAGGCTGGAGACTTGGGGCCGGAGGAAAGGAATGACCGTGCCTCCAATTGATAGCTCTCAAGCCTACAGCCTCAAGTCTCAAACCTTTTCCTCGGGTCTCGTCGGTTGGTTCGCTTCCAACCCGGTCGCCGCCAATCTCTTGATGCTGCTGATCCTGTTCGGCGGAATCGGCAGCCTGATCGTCATGGACAAGGAGGTGTTTCCACGCTTTCTCCCCCCGCAAATCGAAATCAAGGCGATCTATCCTGGTGCCGGGCCCTTGGAGATCGAGGAATCGGTATGCATCCGCATCGAAGAGGCGGTTTACGATCTGCCGGGCGTCAAGCGGCTCAAGTCGGAGATCAGCGAGGGCGAATGTAGGGTGAATGTGGTGGTTCTGCCGGGTCACGACAAAGACCGGGTGATGAACGCCGTGCGCGGGCGGGTCCAGTCCATTCAGCGACTGCCGAAGACTCTCGAAAAGATCGAGGTGCAGCCGGCTTACCGGGAGGGCGACGACGGCGTCATCTGGGTGGCGCTGCACGGTCCCACCGATCCGCTCATCCTCAAGCGGCTCGGCGATCAGATCCAAGCCGATCTGGCGCGTCTGCCCGGCGTTACCCTTGCTTACAACTATTACGATCGGCCTTACGAAATCGCCATCGAGGTGTCGTCCGAACGGCTGCAGCAACACCGGCTGTCATTGCATGAGGTGGCCGAGGCGGTCCGGCGGGCTTCGGTAGACCTGCCCGGCGGAGTGGTGAAGAATCCGGCCGGCGAGCTGCTGCTGCGGGTGAAGGGCAAAGCACGGGACGGTGTATCGGTCGGCGATCTGGTGCTGACGACCCGTGCCGACGGCAGTCGGGTGTTGCTCCGCGATGTGGCCACCGTCACTGACGGCCTGGAAGAACGCATCTCGGCATGGCGCCATAATGGCGAGACGGCTCAGGGCTGGGAAATCCACGCCGAGCATGACACGGTCGAGGTCGCCCGCCGGGTCAAGGCCTATGTGGAGGAGATGAGTGCCCGGCTGCCGGAACGGCTCTCGATGATTACCTGGTGGGACGATTCCCAAGCCTACGACGAGCGCATCCGGACTCTCATCGAGGACGGCCTCTGCGGTTTCGTTCTGGTGTGCGCCGTGCTGAGCCTATTTCTGCGATTCAAGGTGGCTTTGTGGGCCGGCGCGGGGATTCTCACCTCGGTGTTCGGCGCGCTCTGGCTGATGCCGATGCTGGGCATCTCGCTCAATATGCTGTCCCTGTTCGGTTTTCTGCTCGCCATGGGTATTCTGGTGGACGACGCCATCATCGTCGGGGATGCGGTGCATAAGGAACAGACTCTAGGCTCTAGGCCAGAGTCCCCAGGCCATAGGCTGAAGGCTCAAGGAGAGGCGCTAGGCTCTAGACCTCAGGCGCTGGAAAGTCAAGACCTAGAGTCTAGAGCCTATAGCCTCGCCTGCGCCATCCGCGGCGCGGAAAGCGTCGCCCAGCCGGTGATTCTGGCGGTGTTGACCACCCTGGTTGCCTTCCTGCCCGGCCTGTTCCTGCCCGGCTGGGCGGGGGAGATGATGCGGCCGATCTGCCTGGTGATGATTCTCACGCTGGTATTTTCTTTGATCGAGGCGCTATTGATCTTGCCGGCGCATTTGGCCGCTCCCTCAAGACCCGGCCCATATGTCTCTCGCTTGGAGAGATTGCGTATCAGGCTCAACCGCGGTTTGGAGGATTTCGTCCGGCGGATTTACGGACCCTTTCTGGAAAAAGCCTTGGCATGGCGCTATCTCACCGTTGCCGCTTTCGCCGTATTGCTGATGCTGGGCGCCGCGCTGGTGGCCGGCGGCCATATCCGGTTGTCGTTGCAGGCGGACGTCACCAAGGACAGCTTCTGGGTCAATCTGAAGTTACCGCAGGACGCGCCCTATAGTGAAACCCTCCGGGCGGCGGAAAAAGTGGAGCGGGCTTTGCTGGAGTTGCGGGATGAACTGGATCAGGCTGGAGGAAAAGGCAGAGAGAAAACAGCAGCACTATCTTCCTCAAGTCTCCAGCCTCAGGTCTCAGGCCTGGAGCCAGCCTCGGTAATCGTCGGTCTGGAGACGCTGGTGTGGGAGCACGGCGCGGGATTCTGGACCGAGCTTTCGCCGGAAGGACGGCAACGCATCGTGGTCGAGGATTTCATCCGGGAATGGCGCCGGCGCATCGGCGACATCGGGCGCGCGAAAATCGATTTTCTCTACAAGGAAGGCGATGTTCCCTACGATATCGAGCTCGACCTCGGGGCGCCCGATCCGTCGCTGCTGACCGCGGCGGCCGAACAGCTCAAGCGCAAACTGGCCGCATATCCCGGCGTGTACGACGTGGTGGACTCCGCCGAACCCGGCAAACCCGAGATCCGCCTTCGCCTGAAGCCTGAAGCGGAACGCTTGGGGCTGCGGCTGGAAGACGTCGCCGAGCAGACGCGGCACGGCTACTACGGCGACGAAGTTCATCGGCTGCAACGAGGGCGCAGCGAAGTCAAAGTCATGGTGCGCCTGCCCCGGAGCGAGCGGCAGTCCTTGGACGATCTGCATAATCTGCCGATCCGCCTGCCCAACGGAGCACAAGCGCCGCTTCGGACCCTCGCCGAGATCGACCTCGTGCCCGGCTACGCCAAGCTGGCCCGGCAGGAGCGGCAGCGTGTGCTGAAAGTGCAAGCGCGGGTCGATCCCAAGTCGGCGGACCTCAATGCGATCTATGCCGATCTGGAAGCAGCGGAAATTCCCCGTTTGAAACAGCAGTTCCCGGGACTGGACGTAGGCCTGGGCGAGGAGCGAATCGAGCAGGAGGCGTCCGTTCATGCTCTCGCTTTCTATACCCTGATCGCCCTGGTGGTGATCTACGCCCTGATCGCCGTGCCGTTCCGCTCCTATGTCATTCCGCTAATTTTTCTGCTGGCCGCGCCCGTCGCCTGGTGCGGCGCGGTTTTCGCCCACTGGCTGGCGGGTCTGCCTTTATCCATGGAATCCCTGGTGGGCATGATCGCCGCCAGCGGCGTGGTGGTGAACGACAGTTTGGTCTTGCTTGACTACATCAAGGAACATGAGGCTACAGGCCCTAGGCTCGAGGCTCCAGGAGAATACGGCGAGCAAGATTCGCCTATCGTTGCTTCCTGTAGCCTAGAGCCTAAAGCCTACAGCCTCATTCTCGATGCCTGCACCGTCCGCTTCCGCCCGATTCTGCTGGCGTTTCTCACGACCTTCGCCGGTTTTCTGCCAACCCTGTTGGAGACCAGCCAGCAAGCCCAATTTCTGGTCCCGATGACCTTGTCGCTGGCCGCCGGGCTGTTGTTCGGCATGGGGGCCAGCCTGATACTCACGCCGGTCTGTTACGCCATTTTGGGGCAGTCGCGGCAGGTTGCGGCCTCTAGCGCGGTTCCTACCGGGGTATAGCTGTGTCGGCAAAGGATTGCCGACCTACGAAAGGGCGTCGCTAAGTAGGTCGGCAATCCTTTGCCGATATGCGCTTGTTCAGACAAAGCTTGACCCGAGGAGGGCCCGATGGTTTGCTTTCAGGCACGCTATCCAGGCCCGCGGGCCGCTTCAGTTAACGAGTTATCGAACGTCTTAGGGAATCCCATGAAGAAATTCATCAACACTGTCGAGAGTTTGCTGGATGAAAGCGGGCGCGGCTTTGCGCTGGCGCATGCCGATATCGTTCGCTTCAATCCGGAACCCCGCTATATGGCCCGCATCGCGCCGCGCGTACCGGGCAAGGTGGCGCTGATTTCGGGCGGCGGTTCCGGGCACGAGCCCTTGCATACCGGTTTCGTCGGTCTCGGCATGCTCGACGCGGCCTGTCCGGGACAGGTATTCACCTCGCCCACGCCTGACCAGATGCTAGCCGCCGCGGAGGCCACGGAAAACGGTGGCGGCGTATTGTTCATCGTCAAGAATTACGCCGGCGATGTCATGAATTTCGAGATCGCGGCGGAAATGCTCGACTGTCCCCACGAGACGGTACTGGTGCACGACGATGTGTCCATCCCCGAGCACCAGGGCATGGGCCGGCGCGGAGTGGCGGGCACGACTATCGTCGAAAAGATCGTGGGCGCGGCGGCGGAAACGGGCATGGATCTCGCCAGGTGCAAGGCGCTGGGCGAGCGGGTCGTGCGGGCGACGGCATCCATGGGGGTGGCGCTGACCAGTTGTACCGTTCCGGCCCTGGGCAAGCCCACCTTCGAGATCGCCGACAATGAAATGGAAATGGGCGTGGGCATCCATGGGGAGAAGGGCAGGGAGCGCATGGCTTTGGCGAGCGCTTCGGAAATCGTCGAGCACCTGACGCAAGCCATCGACGGCGAGCTGAAACCCGCCAAAGGCCAGCCGGCCCTGCTGCACGTCAACGGCTTCGGCGCGACGCCGCTCATGGAGCTTTATCTGGTCTACGATCTCGCTCGCCAGTTCTGGGATCAGCGCGGAGTGAGCATCGTCCGTTCGCTGGTCGGCAATTTCACCACGTCGCTGGACATGGCGGGCTGCTCCGTTACGCTCACCCTACTGGACGAAGAGATGATCAGGCTGTGGGATGCGCCGGTTCATACGGCGGCGCTGCGGTGGGGGTGTTAAGCCCAATACCGTTAAGTTAGGTCGTCATTCCAATCGCAAACGGTCGTTCTGGGAGCGCCAGAACGACCCTTCCAGCAGGGAATGCCGGACCAATCCGCCGGGAGCGGATTGGCACTGGCCCGCAGGGTGCCGGGCAGGACAGCCCGGCATGAATCCAGAACAAAGGGATATGACACGTCTCTTCCATCCATGGCTTCTGGACCCCGGCAGTCTCAATCGCAAACGGTCGTCCAGGGAGCGCCAGGACGACCCTTCCCTGCCGGGGTAACGTCATTCGCCTTAACCCTTAACTTAACGGCATTGGTGTTAGGCCGACGGCGAATTCTTCGCCACCACGTCCCCGATCGCCCCAATCATCAACTGACTGGTCCTAGCCCCCGCATCGATATGGCCGCGGGCGCGTTCTCCCAGAAAGGAGGCCCGTCCCTTGGTGGCGATCATGTCGCGGGTCGATTCGCAGCCCGCCTCGGCCACGCGATTGACGGTCTCTATGGCTTGCGGCAAGCCCCAGGATTCTTGCGCCGCCTGCCGCAAGGCATTCGCTACCGGTATCAAGACGTCCAGCATGGTTTTTTCGCCCAAATCGGCCTTGCCCCGCTGCTTGACCGATTCGACGCCCTGGCCGAAGGCTTCGGCCAGATTGGGCAGATTCATGTCCTTGTCCCGCATGGCCTTGCTCATCGATAGAAAGAACGTGCCGTAGAGCGAACCTGAAGCCCCGCCCACGCTGCTCATGAGGCTCATGCCGATTTTCTGGAAGGCGGCGGACCAGTCCATGCGCCCGAGCTCTTCCGCCAACGCGTCCAATGCGGCCAGACCCCGCTGCAGGTTCGCGACATGATCGCCGTCGCCGATCGCCTGGTCGAGTTCGGTGACTTCCTCGGCGTGTTCGCGGATGACGGCATCGGCAGCCTGGATGTAGGCCTTGATTTGAGTGGTGCTTGCTGACATGGGACTACTCTTCGCAGTTGGTGACGGGTTCAAAAATGCGGCCGAGTCTCGACGAGCCGGCCATCAAAGGGTAATTTAGGCGCGCTTCGATCGGCAATCCATAATCGGCAATCTATCCCATGACACTCAACGACATTCGCGCCCTGATCATCGATATGGACGGTGTGCTCTGGGAGGGCGATCGCCCGATGCCCGGACTGGTGGAGTTTTTCGAGACCCTGCGGGCCCGTGACATCCGTTTCGTATTGGCCACAAACAACGCCAGCAACACGCCGGAGCAGTACGTCGCCAAGCTCGCCCGCATGGGCGTTGGCGTCGACCGGGAGCAGGTGATTGGTTCCGGCCTCGCCGCCGCGCTGTATCTCAAGCAGCACGCGCCGGCCGGTGCCAAGGTGTTCCCCATCGGCGAGGACGGCGTCTGCCGGGCTTTGCTCGAAAACGGTTTCCGCCTGGCGGAACTCTACGAAAAGGATGCCGATTACGTGGTCTGCGGCCTGGACCGAACCCTGTCGTGGGACAAGCTGGCCACCGCCACCCTGAACCTCCGCGCCGGGGCGAAATTTATCGGCACCAATCCCGACACTTCTCTGCCGACCGAGCATGGCATGACCCACGGCAACGGCGCGGTCTTGGCGGCCTTGAAAGCCGCCACGGGTATCGAACCCACCATCATCGGCAAGCCCGAGCCGATCATGTATCAACTGGCGATGGAGCGCTTGCAAGTGCCGCCCGAAGAAACCGTCGCCTTGGGCGATCGCCTGGACACCGACATCCTCGGTGCCGTGCGCGCAGGCATTCGGAGCATTTTGGTGCTTTCGGGCATTTCCACGCGGGCGCACTTGGCCGACCTCGATTATGCGCCGACCTGGGTGATGGAAGACATCCGCGAAGTCATCGGCGCGATTCGATAAAGGAAGCTGTGAAAAAGCCCTCTCCCATTGGGCAAAGGTACCTACATGTTTTTCTATTCTCGCTGTCATTCCGGCAGGGATTGCCGGACCAATCCGCCGGGAGCGGATTGGCACTGGCCCGAAGGGTGCCGGGCAGGACAGCTTGGCATGAATCCAGGGCACAGGGACGTGAGCCGTCTCCGCCGTCCATGGCCCCTGGACCCCGGCAATCCCTGCCGGGGTGACGACTTGTGTAGCTGTGGTAGGTCGGCAATCCTTTGCCGACGAACCCTACGTCGGGAAAGGATTCCCGACCTACAACGGCCCAGCCATAGGAAGGCAATCCTTTGCCGATAGATTTAACCTTATGAGGAGAACACGATGTCCCTGTTTCTGGATTCAGCCTTCCCCGCCGACGCACGCCAGGCGATGACGCTCGGCTTCGTCGCCGGGATAACGACCAATCCGACCTTGATGGCGAAAGTCGACCGCAAGCCGGAGGATGTGATCGCCGAACTGGCCGACATTTGCCCCGGTCCGGTTTTTTATCAGCTGACCGCGCCGACCGTGTCCGAACGCGAGGCCGAAGCGCGGCGTTTCCTGGCCTTGAGGTCCAACGTGGCGCTGAAGATCGGGATGACCACCGAAAATCTGGTGCTGGCCGCGAAGTTCGCCAAAGAAGGCGTCAAGGTCGGCATGACTGCCAGCTACAGTGCCGCGCAGACGTATCTTACCTGCGAGGCGGGCGTGGCGTATTCGATCGCCTATGTGAACCGCAGCACGCGTCTTCAAGGCGACGGCGCGGCGCTGGTTTCGGAGATGCGTGAGGTGGTCGATGCCTGCGACACGCCGACCACGATTCTGGTCGCGAGTCTGAAATCCGCGAGCGAAGTGGTGCAGGCTGTGGTCGCGGGCGCTCATCACGTCACCATTCCTTTGCCCCTATTACTCGAGATGGGCGATCATCCCCTGTCCGATCAAGCCATCGAGGAATTCGGACGTGCGGTTCGCAATGCTTGAGGTCGCCGGCTTTCCGATATTCGATTACTCGGGGCGGCGGTCCCGGTTCTCCGGCGGAGCAGTCAGCGATTTCGCCAGCCGTTTGCAAGCCTTCAGTGCGACCTGGCGTAAGGCATAGGTCCTGGCGTAAGCGATCTTTCCGCTCGACCAGACCACGACACGGTATCCATCCAGAGTCCAATATAGCTCGATCGAGATGCCCGATTTGACCATGGAAATCAGCAACCAGAGTGCTGAGACGAAAGATAATGCCGGAAACGATGATTTGGATCGAATAACCCGAAACGCGTTTCTTTCTTACTGTCTTTGAGCGGCTTTTGAGCGTACGCCTATGCCTCGGAAAACACTTCCGCCTGAATCCGCCGAATTTCGTCGCGCAATCGTGCCGCTTCCTCGAATTCTAGTTCGCGGGCGTGGGTGTACATCTTTTCTTCGAGCTGCTTGATCAGCTTGGCGGCTTCCGCCGGTTTTACCGCGTGGTAGTCGGCGCCTTTCTCGGCCACTTTGGCCAGCTTCTTTTTCCCGGAACCCGTTTGTAAAGCGCCCGGTATCGGGACTTCCAGGATGTCCGTCACGCGCTTCGAGATACCGGTCGGGGTGAGGCCCGTTCGCTTGTTGTAGTCGATCTGCTTGGCACGGCGGCGTTCGGTTTCTTCGATCGCCCGCTGGATCGAGCCGGTGACCGTGTCCGCATAGAGGATTGCCTTGCCGCGAAGGTTGCGGGCGGCGCGGCCGATGGTCTGAATGAGCGAAACGGTAGACCGCAGGAAACCTTCCTTGTCGGCGTCGAGGATGGCGACCAGCGAGACTTCGGGGATGTCCAGACCTTCCCGCAGCAGGTTGATACCCACGAGCACGTCGAACCGACCGAGCCGGAGGTCGCGGATGATCTCGACGCGCTCCACGGTTTCGACGTCGGAATGGAGGTAACGCACGGCGATGTCGTGCTCGAACAGATATTCGGTCAGATCTTCCGCCATGCGCTTGGTCAGCGTCGTGACCAGCACCCGTTCGCTGCGGGCGATGCGCTCGCGAATTTCCGAAAGCAGGTCTTCCACCTGGCTCAGGGCCGGGCGTATTTCAACCTCGGGGTCCACCAGGCCGGTAGGTCGCACCACTTGCTCGATGACCGCTCCGGAATGCTTGAGTTCGTAAGGTCCCGGTGTCGCCGAAATGTAGATGCGCTGCGGCGAACGGGCCTCGAACTCCTCGAACTTGAGCGGCCGGTTATCCAGGGCGGAGGGTAGGCGGAAACCGTACTCCACCAGCGTTTCCTTGCGCGAGCGGTCGCCCCGGTACATGGCGCCGAGCTGCGGAATGGTGACGTGGCTTTCGTCGATCACCAGCAAGGCATCGGCCGGCAGGTAATCGAACAGGGTGGGCGGGGGTTCGCCCGGCGCGCGGCCGGAGAGATAGCGCGAATAGTTCTCGATGCCCGAGCAATAGCCGACTTCCAGCATGATTTCGAGATCGAACAGCGTGCGCTGCTCCAGGCGCTGGGCTTCCACCAGCTTGTTCAAAGACCGGAGCTCCTCCAGCCGTACCTTGAGATCGGCCTTGATCTGGTCCATGGCTTCCATGATTTTTTCCCGCGGCGTGACGTAATGGGTCTTGGGATAGACCGTGTAGCGGGCGATGCGGGAGATGATCTCCCCTGTCAGGGGATCGAACAGCGATAGCCGTTCGATCTCGTCGTCGAACAACTCGATGCGCAGCGCTTCCCTTTCGGATTCCGCCGGAAACACGTCGATCACATCGCCCCGCACCCGGTAGGTGGCGCGGCGCAGCTCGGTTTCGTTGCGGGTGTATTGAAGTTCGGCCAGCCGGCGCAGAATCGTTCGCTGGCTGATCATGTCCCCGCGCACCAGATGCAGCACCATGCTGAAATAGGAGGCCGGCTCGCCCAAGCCGTAGATGGACGACACGGTCGCCACAATGATCGTGTCGCGCCGCTCGATCAGCGCCTTGGTGGCCGACAGGCGCATCTGCTCGATATGCTCGTTGAGCGAGGCGTCCTTCTGGATATAGGTATCGGAAGCCGGGACGTATGCTTCGGGCTGATAGTAGTCGTAATAGGAAACGAAGTATTCCACGGAGTTTTCCGGGAAAAATTCCTTCATTTCCCCGTAAAGCTGGGCGGCCAGCGTCTTGTTCGGCGCCAGGATCAGCGTCGGGCGCTGCACGGCCTGAATGACATTGGCGACGGTGAAGGTTTTGCCGGAACCCGTGACGCCCAAAAGAGTCTGGTGTAACAAGCCGTCGCCGAGACCTTCGATCAGTTGCCGGATCGCTTCCGGTTGATCGCCGGACGGCTTGAATTGGCTATGAAGATCGAAACTTTTTCCCCTGGTGGGATTCAGGGGCAAGGTTTCATCGAGTATCATTTTTTGCGGCATAAAGCCTGACCTATTTGACCAATCTTTAACTCGACACAATGAACATTAAACTTTCCGACCGCGTACAGTCGATCAAACCCTCACCTACCTTGGCCGTGACCGCGAGAGCGGCCGCCATGCGCGCCGCCGGCAAAGACATCGTGGGCCTCGGAGCCGGCGAGCCGGATTTCGATACCCCCGAGCATATCAAACAGGCTGCCATCAAGGCCATTCAGGACGGTTTCACCAAATATACGGCGGTCGACGGTACGCCCGGCCTCAAGAAGGCGGTGGTCGCAAAGTTCAAGCGGGAAAACGGCTTCGACTACGATGTCAGGCAAGTGTTGGTATCCTGCGGCGGCAAGCAGAGCTTTTACAATCTGGCGCAAGCGCTTTTGAATCCGGGCGACGAAGTCATCATTCCCGCGCCCTACTGGGTGTCCTACCCGGACATGGTGCTCTTGGCAGGCGCCGTCCCCGTCATTATCGACGCGCCGCAGTCGCAGAAGTTCAAAATCACGCCCGCCCAACTCAAGGCGGCGCTGACGCCGAAAACCCGGTTGTTCGTGATCAACAGCCCGTCCAACCCGACCGGCATGGCGTACAGCGAAGCGGAGCTTAAAGCCCTCGGCGAGGTGTTGAAAGACTATCCGGACGTGGTTGTCGCCACCGACGACATGTACGAGCACATCGTCTGGAAAGCCGGCAGCTTCTGCAATATTCTCAATGTCTGCCCGGAGCTGTACGAGCGCACCATGGTCTTGAACGGCGTATCCAAAGCCTATTCCATGACCGGCTGGCGCATCGGCTATGCGGCGGGACCCGCGAAGCTGATCGAGGCGATGACCAATATCCAGTCGCAAAGCACATCCAACCCCACGTCCATCTCTCAGGTGGCCGCAGAAATCGCTTTGACCGGCGATCAGTCCTTTATCGGCGAGATGGTCAAGGCCTTCAAGGAACGGCACGATTACGTGGTGAGCGAGTTGAACAGCATTCCCGGCGTATCCTGTCTCGAAACCGACGGGACCTTCTATGTCCTTCCCAATGTGCAGGGCGTGATCGACCGCATGCCGGGAATTTCCGACGACTTGGGCCTATCGGAGCATCTCATCGAGCACGGCGGCGTCGCCGTGGTTCCGGGCTCCGCTTTCGGCGCTCCGGGTCATGTGCGCCTCTCCATCGCCACCAGCATGGCCAATCTTCAGAAGGCCATGGAGCGGCTGAAGAGCGGTTTGACTTAAATCTTGGCTTTCGTGCCTTGGCCGCGGCAAGGATGCTGTTTCCAAGGCGCTAAACATTCATTTTCTTGAACTCGGCGGATAGGCGGCTTAGCCGACTATCCGGGGTTCACTGGCAGGCGATGAGTGATGCGGGCGATTCGCCGGCCGAACCGTGTTAACATCGGGCCGACGATGCGGATTGCCCGGCATGGCCGCTGCCCGGGTGCGATATCCGCTAACCGGAATCTCGCCGTTTGATGGAGACAGGATTCTCGTCATGGTTCACTCCAAGCTCTCGTCCGTATCGGCGTATGCCCTATCGTTCGGCGCAGCGGTTGCCGTAGCGCTGGCCATATTGCTCCTGCGCCAATCGTATCAAGGCGCGCCCATAGTGATGCCCTTTCTGCTGCCGGTGCTGATAGGCGCTCTTTACGGCGGATTCGGCCCAGGGCTGCTGGCCACGTTATCGGGCGCCGTGCTGGGTACTTATCTCGCGATAACTCCGGTTGGTTCGCCGAGGGGCGAGGGGGCTGACGAATGGATTCCGCTAAGCGCTTTTGTCGTAGTGGGACTTGCCATCGTCCTACTGGTCCATCTATGGCGCACCGGGCTCGTGCGTCGCGAGTTGCAGGCGCGACAGCGATTGGAGGACGAGATTTTCAGACGCCAGCAGGCCGAAGAACAGCTCCGCGTCGAGCGCGATCGTTTTGTCGTGACCTTGACCAGCATCGGCGATGCGGCCGTCGTCACCGATACCGGGGGTTGTATAGAACTGTTCAATCCGACTGCGGAATCGCTGACCGGATGGATTCAGGATGAAGCGCGCGGCCAGCCGCTGGAGAACGTGTTTCGCGTCGTTAACGAGGAGACGCTCAATCCGATCGAAAACCCCGTCGAAAAGGTACTGAGAACCGGCACCGTCGTCGGTCTCGCGAATCATACGGTGCTGATTGCGAGAGACGGACGGAAAATTCCGATCAGCGACAGCGCTGCGCCCATACGAGGCATTGACGGCCGGTTATTGGGCGTGATTCTGATTTTTCGGGATGTCACTGAAAGCCGCCGCGCGGAGGCTGCTCTCGCCGAATCGGAGGCGCTCTATCGTGCAATCGGCGAGTCGATCCCTTTCGGAGCCTGGATCTGCGAGCCGAACGGCGATATCCGCTACTTGAGCGATTCGTTCTTGAAAATGACCGGGATGACGCTGGACGAGTGCATACACGTCGGTTGGACCTCGCGTGTGCATCCGGAGGACCTGCAGCCCATCCTGGATCATTGGAGGTACTGCGTCAAAACCGGCTGCTTCTGGGATTACGAATATCGTATCCGGAGCGCGGAAGGCTCTTACCGACACATTTTGAGTCGCGGCGTCCCGATCCGGAACGCCGAAGGCAAGGTGACGGCCTGGGCGGGCATGAATCTCGACATTACCGAAATGAAAAAGCTACAGGATGAGCTGATCCGTAAGACCGAAGAGTTGACTGCCGCCGACCGGCAAAAGGATGAATTCTTGGCCACGCTGGCGCACGAAATGCGCAACCCGCTGGCGCCGATCATGAGCGCCGTACAGATCCTGCATCGAACCAGCGGCGACGGACCGCAGTACGCTTGGGCCAGAGATGTCATCGAGCGGCAGACGAAGCATCTCACCCGGCTGGTCGACGATTTGTTGGACGTGTCCCGCATCAGCCGCGGAAAGGTCACCTTGAACAAGCAGCCGCTGGAACTGGCCACCATCGTCAACCACGCCATGGAAACGAGCCGGCCGCTGATTCAGGCTCACGGCCACAGCATCAGCCTATCCCTGCCTTCCGAGCCGGTCTGGATCGAAGGCGACCAGATCCGAATCGCGCAAGTCGTATCGAATTTGCTCAACAATGCCGCCAAATATTCCGAGCCGAACAGACAGATTTGGCTGACGGCGGCAACGGAGAACGGACAGGCCGTCATCCGGGTGCGGGATGCAGGTGTCGGGATCAGTCCGGAGGTGTTGCCCCGCATTTTTGACCTTTTCGCCCAAGCCGACCGTTCTTTGGATCGTGCGAAAGGTGGGTTGGGCATCGGGCTCAGTCTTGTGAAACAATTGGTCGATTTGCACGGCGGCAGTGTCGAGGCAAAGAGCGAGGGTATCGGCAAGGGTTCCGAATTTATCGTCCGGTTGCCGTTGCTATCCGATAAGCCGGCGGAGCAATCGACAGCCAAGCCAGCGGACGATACCGATGCGGAAAAACGCGCTGCTCTGCGCGTGCTGGTGGTTGACGACAATGTGGATGCCGTCGAGGGATTGTCTTTGCTGCTCGAGTTGGAAGGATGCGAGGTCGAGCGGGCGTCGGATGGCCCTACAGCTCTCGCGATTGCGCAGAGATTCGCCCCGGATGTGGTCTTGCTGGATATCGGGCTGCCCGTGATGGACGGCTGCGAAGTGGCGCAGAAGTTGCGCGCCATGCCTCAGATCCGGCAGGCCCTGTTGATCGCCATCAGTGGCTACGGCCAGGATCAGGACCGTTACCGCTGCCTCACGGCCGGTTTCGACCACCACTTCATCAAGCCGGTGAGGCTGGAGGACATCACCCGCGTGATTGCCGAGCATCGGCTGAGGAAGCCGGATACCGGGTCACAGTTCAAGACTTCGAGTTGCCAGTGATCGGATCGTGGACGACATCGGTCATGGCAGATATTTGATCAGCCGAGCCTGGATTCGCGTCATGGGAACCGTGTTGATCCCTCCCGCCTGATGTCCGCCGATGTTGCCGCCGGCAAACAATATGACCACATCGCCGTAATGGTAGGGCGGTCCGAAGAGGACGGCATCGGCACCGGCCGCTTTGGCTCGATCGACGATTGCGCCTACGGCCTCCCGGTCGGCACGGGCCGTAATCTCCGCGATTTCGATGAACGCCCTGTGTTCGGGCCAGGAATCCAGAATATCGATCTCGGCCGTGGGGGGATAGATCCGGCTGGTCAAGGGTTCCTCGCGTAATATCGGGGCGCACCCGGCCAGCAATGACATTACGATGACAAGCAGATACTTCATGGCAGAACCTCGCGTCCTTGCGAAGCTTGGGCTTCGTATCGGCAAAATATGAACTCAATCAAAAAACCGCCTCTCATCCTTGAAGCAAAGCGGCGGATACATTCCTATCCGAATCTTAGACGTGACGGAGACATTTGGGTTCCTAAGCGTGGCACAGGCCGGCCGAAACGTCGGAAAGCCGGTGCATCGATCTCAACCCCGATGGGGCCCCGCAAAACCCGCCAGTCCGTAAAGCGACAAGGCGGCGACCAATAACCAGAACTGACCGACGTGAATGGCCAATACCGTGGCCAGAATGGCGGCGATGACCGATGCGCAGCCGTTGATTCCGAAAGCCCAGGGAATCAGCCGCTCCGCCTCGACCGCCAGCCGCGAAAGCCCTAGCGGAAAAGGCATGCCCATAAAAAACGCCAACGGCGCGATAAGGGTGAGGACGACCGTCACTTTGATAGGGGCGGGAAGGGCGATGGATACATCAAACAGCGATGGTAGCGTTAAGAAATAAACTGCGGAGACGGCAATAATCGCTTTGGTAGCCCGAGAAATATGCATTCCGGCCTGTTGGGGCGTAATCCTCGCCGCATATCGGCTTCCCAGTCCGGCGAAGATCAGAAATCCTGCGAGTACCATCGCCACGGCATAGAGCGGATGACCCAGGTAAAGAATGAATTTCTGTATGTAAACGATTTCCGTAAACATGAATGCCAGGCCGATCGCGAAGAAATAGCCGAAAACCGGGGATCGTCGGCTATTTTTCAGCCCGCCGTCGCTCCGATGCATCAAGACCCCGAGCGGGGCCAGGATCAGCAAGGTACTGATGATCACTGATTGGAGCAGCGTTGCCAGCAGGATCGGATAGCCCATGTCGAGCAGCGAAAGTCCTCCCGACCCTTTCAGCTTGAAGGCTTCCGCTAGAAGCGGCCATTTGAAGAAGTGAAAGAAATACGGCCGGTCGTCGGTGGCTGGACGGACATCGAACTTGTAGCGCTCTGTAAACGATTCCCGTTCGGGACTCAGCAAGGCCGTCGCCGCTTCGAAGAAATAAGGTTCTTTCAACCGGTTGTGGAGATTGGCTTGCTGTGCTTCGATGCCGGGATAGTAGGCAAGGTCGAATGAGCGTTCGTCGCAGAACTGCCGCAGCGCGGCGATCTCCGGATCGGAAATTTCGCCGTTCTTGATCAACAGGGTGCTGGTCTGCCAGCCGCGGATCCAGATCAAGCGCCGTTCCGGCGCGCTCGCCCCGGCACGCGCCAAGGCGTCGGCAGCGGTCGCGAACAGCTTGATCTCGTCCCGGGGCGGCAGGCGGACCCAGCGGGTGATGGCCAGAAAACCGCCGGACCTCAGGTGCGCCAAATAGGCTTGCAGGGCCTCAACCGTATAGAGATAGCTTTCGTTCAGTGCATACGAACCCGCCGACGAGGTGTTGAAGGCGTCCAGCAAGGCGATTTGAATCAAATCGTAATGCTCCGCCGACGCGGCGACGAAACTCCTCGCCTCGGCCGCATGTGCGCGAACCGACGGCTGACCGTAAACCTGCCCGGCAAAATCGGCAAAATCGCGGGATACCAGGTCGATCATTTGCGGATTGAGTTCCACGGCGTCGATACGTTCCGCATCGTGATAGATCGCCTGAAGCACCTCGCTGCCCCCTCCTGCGCCCAAAACGAGGACTTCCGGCTTCCGAGCCAACAGGTGATACGGCAGGGCGGACGGCACGTAATCGAGAAAAGCGAGGCTGCCTCGGCTTCCATCCCAGCGATTGATGGCGCTCATGCCTTCGCCATCGGTAAACACCGCCAGTTGTTCCGGCACCGGAACCGGGCTGTTCAGGCTGAGCCCCGGCGCATGGCGGAACGGTACTTCGGGGCTGCGTACCACGCTGAGCAGTCCGAGCGGGCTGGAACGTTCCTCGATTCGCTCCGCTCCCGACACGCGCAATGCCTGGGAGAGGCTTTTGTATTCCACCGGCCGGAGTTCCGCACCGCTCCAATGAACCAGAAGCCACAAAGCGGCAATCACCGCAACTAAAGTCGCGATCAGTTCGCGGGGGCGCATCCCCAATGAGATCCAGGCCAAGGACGCGGCCACAAATCCCACTCCGCTCGCGAGGATCAGCGCATTCAACGGAAACACCAGGAACAGCATAAGAACGACGGCCAAAGCGCCGGTTCCCGCTCCCGTGAGATCGGCCGCATAGGTTCGGCCAATCGTTGCTTTGTAGCGCTGGAAGGTCAGGCCGATGCAGTTGGCCGCGAAAAAGAAGGGCGGCGCCAAGATAAGGTAGATCAGAACGAGATGCCCCCATTCCCGATGACTCCAAAGCACTTCCAGCGCATTGAAGGGCACTTGCTGTGCGGCCAGAAAGCACAATGTCGCGCTCAAGCCGAACAAAGCCGCGTTGAGAACGAATGCGGCGCCGAAACGGGACAACAAATATTCCCGTGCGAGCGTCAGAAACGTTCCGCTCGCGCCGTAGCCGAGCAGCGCCAAGCTGATCATCATGTAGGCAAAGTGATGCCATTGGATAATGGAAAAAAGCCGCATCAAGAGGATTTCATAGACCAGCGCCGCAGCCGAAATCAGCGAGACGGAGAGCAAGAGCAGCCGCGGCGGCGCGTCATGGCGCGCGCGCTCCTCGTCGCGGCGAGATTCGATCGCGGAATCGGCCATGTCTAATGAGCGCCCGTCAAAGGCACGAATTGCACCGGCACGATCTGCCGGGTCGAGATCTTGCCCTGTTCGCTCTTCTCGACGAGCACCAGGTACTGCGGCAGGAATTGTCCGCCGACCGGTATGATCATCCGGCCGCCCGGCTTGAGCTGTTGCACCAGCGGCGGCGGAATTTGCGTGGGGGCGGCGGTGACGATGATGGCATCGAAAGGCGCGTGTTCCGGCCAGCCGTAATAGCCGTCTCCGGTTTTGGTCTCGACCTTGGCGTAGCCCAGCCGTTTTAGGCGCTCCGTTGCCATTTGCGTCAAACCCGGCACGATTTCGATGGAGTAGACCCGCTCGGCCAATTCCGCCAGGACGGCCGCCTGATAGCCGGAACCGGTGCCGATTTCGAGCACCGTGTCATCCGGTTTGACCCGCAGCAGGTCGGTCATCAGCGCTACGATGAAAGGCTGGGAAATGGTTTGTCCGTAACCGATGGGCAAAGGCCGGTTCGCATACGCGATACTGCGCAGATCCTCGCTCACGAACTCGTGCCGGGGAACCTTCCCCATGGCGGCCAGGACCTGGGCATCCAACTCGGTTTTGCCGATTTCGCTGCTGACCCAGCGGGTTTCGCTTCGGATTTCATCGATCAGAGCCTGGCGTTTGGCGGCATATTCGTCGGCGGGAGCCGCTGTGCCGAAGAGTCCGATGCACAGCAGCGCGACCGAGAATCTCAGACGGCGAGTGAAAGGCATCACTGAATCTCCTCCTGACGGATCCCCCGATCATACCGTTAGAGAGGGCTCGTGAGTCTTGGTATCCGTGAATGCCGGAATAAAGTCGAGTCTGCGGCCGAATCCGCGACTCGGGGTAGCGTGTGAAGGGGTGTCGTCGAAACGAAAAGACGCCCGCTCAAGCGCCATAGTGTCGCTTGAGCGGGCGGAGAGCTCCTAACTTTGGAAAAAGAGGAACCGTTTCCGGATCAGTGCTTGCCCTCTGATTGCACGATCTTTCCGGATAATTCAATTCCGCGTTGAGCGGTCGTCAGAGCGCCCAGCCAAGACTCGACCTCGGCGCTGAGCTGGCCCGAGCCGGCCAGTTTGGCGGTTTGCTCGATCCAGCCGTGATCGGCGACGGGCAGCGGCAGGACGCCTTGGCCGCCCATGCCGTTGTTGCCGACGATATCGGCATCCTTGACGTCGGCGAGCATCACGCGGCCGGCGATTTCGAGCTTATCCATGTCGACCACGATGAGGTCGTTGGCGAACTTGCTGGCGACATAGGCGTAGTAGCCTCCGCCTTTTTTCATGCCGAAATTGACGCCATGGCAGCCCGGTTCGCAGGGCAGGCTCTTGAGCACCTTGTGCGTCGACGTGTCGGTGATGGTAATGGTCGCGCTCAGCGTATTGGCCGTGACCACGTATTTTCCGTCAGGGCTGATCGGAGTCTGGATCGGCAGCAGGCCGTAAGCCTCGCCGGTCGTCTTGCCGCTGATCGGATCGTAATCCGCAGCGAGATTGATGTCCTTGATCTTCTGCTTGCTCTTGATGTCGATCACGCTCAGAGTGCTGAGCAGCGGCGGCGTCCCGAGCAGGTTGGCTACATAGGCCTTGTCGGTCGCGTCGCCCCAGATGGCGATGGGAATCACGCCGACGTTCGGCACGGTGGAGGCCTGGCCGCTGTCCAGATCGACGATGGATACGGAGCCCGCCAAGGCATTCGGCGTCAGCGCGTATTTGCCGTCATGGGTCACGTGATGGCCATGGGGTCCGGAGTTCGGGCCAGTGTTAACGCTGTCCTGAGCCGTCGGGTGCTTGCCTCCGGTCAGCTTCAATACGCGGTCTTCGCCGTTGAGTGCCACGGTCAGGCTGTCATCCGACGGTCGCGACATGACATGAGAAGGCGATTGGCCGACCGTCAGAGCGCCGTAAATCTGTCCGGTTTCACGGTCGAAGGTGACCAGGCGCTTATCGAACCATTCGGTTTGATAGATGTACTTGTAGGACCTGTCCGTCCACATGTTGTGGGGATTGTTCATATTGATGTCGACGCCCTTGACCTTTTTCTTGATGGTCCAGTTCGCTGCGTCAACTTGTGTGGCGGAACCCGGCTTGGACTTACCCTTGATGGTCTCGAACTGAGCGTTCACCCAGACCTCGCCGACACCGGGCGTAGCCGGATTGGACAACTTGTTCGGCATGGATACGTTCAGCGCATCCAGGCTGATGACGGTTCCGCCCAGATTCAGGGGGATGGACGGCAGCTTTAGGTCCCAGTTCGGCTTGGAGTAGTCACGCCAGAGCGAGGGCGTGGTGGCAACGAAGAAGGTCCGAAGCAGCTTCTTGGCGATATCGCTGGTGGTCGGCACTTTTGCCCCGGTGACGAGCTGGATTTCGCTGCCCAGATCCAGTCCTTCCGTATTGGGGTCATCCACTACGACGGCGCCAAACATGTAGGGATGGACCTTGCAGGTAAATACGTACAGGCCGGGTTTATCGAACGTTTGTGTGACGCTGGCGCTCGACGGCTTGTCCTGGTCGACCGGGAACTTGGCGGCGCCGGGCTGCCACAACAGGCTGGTAATCGTGTGTTCGGCGTTGACGTCGGTCATCTTGATCAAGACCGCGTCGCCGGGTTTGACCACGACCAGGCTGTCGCCATCCGTCGGGTCTTTGAACCACCGACCGGGCTCGTCGGTCATTTCCAGCGCGCCGACCGGCATGACGCCCGGAACGCTGAGAATGACGTCGTCTTCGGACGAGGCTGTTTCGGCGCTCACGATGGGCGTCAAGCTCATGGTTCCGAGACTCACGGCAATGGCGGTGGTCAGTTTGCGAAACTTATTCATATTCATAACCTCTTGTTTTGATGTGATTTTGATAGAGCTTACTTGACGACTTTGAAGTCACCCATCATGCCGGCCTGCATGTGCTGGATGACATGGCAGTGGAAGTGCCAGTCGCCGGTGCCGACGCCTTCGCCGGCTTGGACGACGAACGTGTCGCGGCTGATCGGTCCGATGTTGACCGTATCGACGACATGGGTGGTGCCGGGGTTGAGCCAACGGTGCCCGTGCAAATGGAAGGTGTGGAAGGCGGTTCCCAGCCCGATCACGTGGAAGCGGACTTTCTCGCCGAGACGCGCGCCCACCGTGGGATTGGTCCACAGCGGAACCTGCTTGCCCTTGAGGATGTTATTGACTTCCATCCCCCAGAATGTCGTTTCGTGCATCCACAGGACGAACTCGCGTTTGATATCGCCGACATTCACATCCTCGATCTTGCCGTTGATGAGTGCCGGCACCTTTCCGCTACGCGGATTGACGATCAGGGTGCCGAACAGTCCCTTGTCCTCGGCTCCGAGCATGGGATTGCCGAAGGTGTGGTCGTGATACGGCCAGGTGCCGGCGGTACCGGGCGCTGCGGTCCATTTGTAGGTGTACGGCTTGCCGGGGAAGGCGGCTTCGTCGGCAACGCCGTTGAGCATCTTCATCGTGCCGTCGCTGCGGATATCGAAATGCACCCCGTGCACGTGCAGGCTGACGGGCTGATCGGTGTTGGGGATGCCGTTTTCCAGGGTGATTTCCGCAACATCGCCCTCGGTCATGACGATGGCAGGGCCCGGAATGGTCGGCTTGTCGCTGTACCGCGCAGTGACATCCTCGGTTTGGCCACCAGCAGTCTGGATCTTATGGCTCACCATCTGATAGCCGAATTGCCCGGACGGTAAGGGGGCTGCACGCAAGGTGATGCGATGGGTGCTCCCCGAAACCGAATCGGTTTTGGCAGGGACATACTCCGCTTGCGCGATCGGGATAAAAAAGATCGCCAACAGCAAAGGTGATGAGAGAAACGATGACGTTCGTCGGAGAATACACGAGAGACTCATAGTCACACTCCTAATAAAGGGTTCCAGTCCGTTTCCGGACCTGACGTCGGCCCAAAAATTGATGCATCTCTTATGGCATCTTGTTTATCATGCATATTAAATACATGATTACGGTTCTAATGTATCGCACATGCATGTTTATATTTCAAGACGGCATGACCGAAAAAGTCAAGAAATTATTGAGTCGAAACTTTTGTGCCGCATTTGCCTTAACCCAATCGGTATCGTAAAACGGCTCTAATTGTCCATTCGAGGTGCTAAATGCAGCTGACCCGTTACACCGATTACGCTTTAAGAGTGCTGATGTATGTCGGCATACATACCGAACGCATGGTGACTATCGCCGAGATCGCCAGCGTGTTCGATATGTCTCACAACCATTTGATGAAGGTCGTTCAGGAGCTGTCCGCAAAGGGCTATGTCAAGAGCACGCGCGGAAAGCATGGCGGGATAGAGCTCGGACGCCCTCCCGAGGAGATCAATATCGGCGAGGTCGTACGCCACATGGAGAGCAACTTCCACGTTGTGGAATGCCTTGATCCCGGACGCAGTTTGTGCCGAATCATTCCGGGCTGCACCCTGAAAAAGGTACTCCAGGAAGCGGTCTCGGCCTTTCAGGAAGTTCTGAATCGGTATACGTTGGCGGATCTTCTTAAGAATCGCGCCGTGCTGAACCGATTGCTGACCGAGCGACGAGTCGTCAGCAGGGCTTGAGACGGCCGCTTCGTGCTGATTTACAAGCCGTGGAGACCTGGTTTTTTCTGGAAGTACCGGCGCAAGAGATCGAAACTAAGCGCCGTGGCGGTGGATTGTTTACGTGCGGTACCGCCGCCTATAGTCCGAGTTTGCCGCCAGACGCCATCGGGAGCCGCAAGGATGAAATGGACTTCGATCGTTGCGGTTTCGTCGTGTAGCTTGTCGCGGGTGTAGTAGGCGATTTGAGCAAGCGCATGATCCGCGCCTTGCTCCCGTAGACGCGGGGCAATCCATGCTGCGGCCCGGGCAAGATCGTCGGACGGCTCCACGCCGAAATATCGGCACAGGCCGGCCGAATCCGGAATCACGACCGCTCCGCGGAACCAGGGCTCGCCGGCGCAGCGGTTGGCCAGCTTGCCTCCGCTCAGAGTTTCGACGACATGAAGCGTCGACCGGCGCGCGGCGAGTTCGTGGCCGACCACCGAAGCTATGTCGTTTTCCGCTTCCCCTGAGCCGCCGATAGCAAATACTGCATCCCCGATTGCGTCGGCGGCGCGTTTTGCGATGTCGTTGATCTCGGTCTCGGAGAAATCGGCGGGAAACAGCAGTTTGACCTGGTTTTCCGGTCCGCCGGCGCGAAAGCCGAGTTTTACCTCGGGCGGCAAGGCGATTCGATCGAGACGCTCCTGTAGACTCGATTCGCCCATGCCCACAGTGTTCAATACCACCAGCCGCGCCGGACACAACCGAAAGCGACGGTGCAGATCCGGTTTGATCCAGCGACGGAACATCGCCTTCATCTCGCCGGGCACGCCGGGCATGAAGACGAAGCGGCAACGGCCGGCCGTGAGGGCGAAGCCGGGAGCGGTGCCCCACAGATTGTCGAGACGCTCCGAGCCGCGCGGGAGGAGTGCCTGCTTCCTGTTGACGTCCGGCATCGCGCGTCCGAATCGCATGAAATAAGACTCGACCTGAGCCAGCGCGTCTTCGTCCAGTTCGAGGGGCGGGCCGAAAGCCTGGCTGACCGCTTCGGCGGTGAGATCGTCGCAGGTCGGTCCCAATCCGCCGGTACAAATGCATAGATCGGCGCGCCCGGCGATTTCGAGGAGCAGATCGACCAACGCTTCCAGCCGGTCGCCGACCGCGGTATGCCGGGCCACGTCAAACCCCAGTGCAGTCAACTTTCGCGACAGCCAGGCCGAATTGGTATCGGTGATTTCGCCGGTGACGACTTCATCCCCTTGCGAAAAGATTTCTGCGACAGGTCTTTGCATGATCAATGTCCGGAATGTATGGCGGCCACCCGATGATGCCAGAAGGGTAGGGAGGCCATGGCGAAGAGCGTGGTCAGCGAGACGGCCAGGGCGTAGAACGAGGTGTCGAGGCGGTAGCGGTCGCAATAAACGACGCCGAGCAGCATGCTCGGCATGGCGGCCTCCAGCACCAACGCAGTCAGGGTATCGCCCTCGAATCCCAGGGAGAGTCCCAATCCCAGACCGAACAACGGCATGGCGCCCATTTTGAACGCCACGACAAGCGAAGCGAGCGGCAGGTTACGGCTGTGCCAGGAATTCCAGCGCAGGCCGAGTCCCAGTGAAATCAGCATGAGAGGCACGACGGCCGCAGACAAGCCCATCAAAAACCGCTCCATCCAGGCGGGTTGCGCCACGCCCGCGAAATTCAGGCCTAGTGCGACCGCCGCGGCCCAGAGCGGCGGATTGAGCAGGAGAGAGCGGAGCATCGAACCGTTTTCCGAGTTCGTCGTACCGTAGTGCCGGGCGATCAGGATGCCGAGGGTAAAAACCAGCGGCATGGATGCGAACAAATCGATTTGAATGACGATGGTGCGTGCCCACGTACCGAAGGTCTGCTCCAGCACGGGAAGCCCCATGTAGGTTACGTTCGAGAACGCGATGCTCAGCATCGCGGCGCCCAAGCGTTGCGGTGCCAGCTTGATGAGACGGGCGGCCAGCCAGGTGATGGCGATGCCGAACAGAATGATTCCTGCGCCGAACAGTGAGATCTTCAGCGTTTCGATACCTAAATCGGCCGTCCACAGCACGGAAAGCACCAGCGCCGGCAGCAAGAGATGAAATACCATAGCGATCAGCACCAAGCGAGTTTGATCGGCATCCAGCCCGCCAGGCCGTATAATGCGCCACATTGCGCCGCACAGGATCAATACGGCCATCTGCATCAGCACGGAAACCATTCGCGACTCCTGGGTTCGAGGAGGCGTTATTCTAGCAATCGCAGTGCCGACACGAGACCACGGCGGCCGAACGACCCGAAAACGAGGAACAGCATGACCGACACTCTTTCTAAAAAGCCCATCCCCTCCCGAGACCGCCTCATCATGGCTCTGGACCTTCCGAGCGTGGCCGAAGCGAAGAACCTGGTGGAAACCTTGGGCGATTCGGTGAGTTTTTACAAAATCGGGCTGGAACTGTTCATGGCCGGCGACTACTTCGAATTGATCGAATGGCTCAAGAAGCGGGGCAAGAAGATCTTCGCCGACCTCAAGTTTTTCGACGTGCCGGAAACGGTTGCGCGGGCAGTTAGAGCCCTGAGCGCCCATGGCGTCGAATTCGCCACCGTGCACGGCAACGATGCGATCATGGAAGCCGCTGCGAAAGCCAAGGGCAATCTCAAGATTCTGGCCGTCACGGTATTGACCAGCCTCGATCAAGGCGATCTCAGGGATCTCGGCTTCGAGTGCGACGTGCAGCGCTTGGTTCTCTCCCGCGCCCGGCGCGCTTTGGCCTTGGGCTGCGACGGCGTGATTTCTTCGGGCCTTGAGGTTCCCGCATTGCGGCGGGAGATCGACGAAAAGCTGCTGGTCATTTCACCCGGCATTCGTCCCGTGGAAAACCGTCCGACGGACGACCAGAAGCGGGTCGTGACGGTCGAGCAAGCCTTCTTGAATGGCGCCGATTACATCGTCGTCGGCCGTCCGATCCGGGACGCGGACAATCCGCGCGAAGCGGCGGAAAAGGTGCAGGCGCAGATCGAAAACGTGTTCAGAAGGGTGGCGAGTTAAAACGTCAGCTCTGGCTTGTCGTCTCGCGAGTCCCGCTATGCAAGCCCTTTGGCTGGAAGACAGACGGCTCTCCATTCGTAACGATCTTTCCATTCCCGTCCCGCCCGCAGGCGAGGCGCTGGTTCGGGTGCGGCTCGCGGGCATCTGCGGCACGGATTTGGAGTTGGTGCGGGGTTATTATCCTTACGCCGGCATTCCCGGACATGAATTCGTCGGCGAAGTCGCCGACTCGCCCGATGGTACGCTCATAGGCTGCCGGATAGTCGGTGAAATCAATGTCTCTTGCGGAGAGTGCGAGATCTGCCGGCGAAATCTTCCCACCCACTGCGAGCGCCGTACCGTGCTCGGTATCCGCGATCGGCGCGGCGCATTCGCCGAATATCTCACCTTGCCTTTGCGGAATCTGCATCGGGTGCCGGACACCGTGCCGGACGAGGCGGCGGTCTTTGCCGAACCACTCGCCGCGGCGCTGCAAATTCAGCGGCAAATATCGATAAATGCCGGCGATCGAATATTGTTGATCGGAGCGGGCCGATTGGGACAGCTCATTGCCCAGACGCTGACGCTTACCAGCTGCGATTTGTGCGTTTCGGCGCGACATCCCCGGCAGAAAACGCTGCTTCTGAGTCGGGGAATCCGGTTGATTGCCGAAGACGAGATTGCCGCTCGGCATTACGACATCGTCATCGAGGCGACCGGTTCGCCGGCCGGTTTCGATCTTGCCCGGCGCGGCGTCCGCCCGCGCGGCACGCTGGTGTTGAAATCGACTTATCGGGACAGCGTAAACGTGAATCTTTCTTCCTTGGTCGTGGACGAGATTTCGCTGCTCGGTTCTCGCTGCGGTCCTTTCGACTCGGCCCTGCGCTTGCTGGAGCAGAAAGCCGTTGATCCCTCTCCGTTGATCGATGCGGAATATTCTCTAGCCCGTGCGGTCGAAGCCTTCGAATTGGCCAAGAGGCCGGGCATCCTTAAGGTGCTGATTCGTCCATAGTCGACTTTTAGCGGCGGTGGACGATTCCCGGAACCACTATCGGATATGGCGCGATCGGAATATGCCTCGCGGCCTCAACCTTTCGGCGTGCCCGTTCCAGTTGATCTTGCTGGGTTTGAATCGTTTCGTCTTTCGATTCCAAAGCTTGCTGCAAGCGGGCCTTCTCCTCCTGATATCTTTCCTTCAGCCGTTCCATGTCCTGCCCGCTCGGAGACCTGAATTCGGACGCCTTCCTGCCGCTCAATAGGGCAGCGCGATGAGCGAGCAAGTCCAAAATCAACTCTTGCTTGGCCGCAGGCGTCAATTCGTACTCCGGTCCCAAACCGGCCGGCATCTTCTTTATCCGATCCATTTCCCGATCGATCCGGCGCAAATGGTCCTTGGCGAGATTTCGGCAGACTGCGTCGATCGGGCCTTTATAAACGTTTCGCTGCTCGTCCTCGGCCGGAGTCGCATGCATGCCTGCGGGTGGATGATAGCCGTAGCGGACTGTGCCCGAATTATCCGTCCAATGATAAAGAGTCGCGGCTCCTGCCGGCGTGGCCAGACTCGCGAAAAGAAGACAAACAGCAGCAAAACGCAGTTTCATGGAATTTCTCCTGCGATGGCGGTTCTTAATCTGACTGTGGGACCCCCGATTCGCTCCCGTCGACTCGCCTGAACGCCGCTCGACGAAAGGCTCTCCAGGATACGTGCCGAGGCAGCTTATCGTTAAGCCCGATCTGTTATACCTATAAGTTTTTGTGCTATCGTTCGCCCCCTTATGCACCATCTTGAAACCGCGTTCAGCACGTCCTATCTCGTAGCCCTGCTGATGGGGCTTTTCAGTTCCCTGCATTGCTTAGGGATGTGCGGTTCCATCATCGGTTCGCTGACCCTGAGTTTAAGGCGGGAAATCCGCGAGCAAAAATCCCTGCTCATGCCCTTCGTATTCAGCTACAACTTGGGGCGCATAGCCAGCTACTCGTTGGGGGGGCTGATTGCGGGTCTTGCTCATCATGTTCTCAGTATGCCGCTCGGAGAAGGGCACGGGCATCGCATCTTGCAAATCATATCCGCGCTGATCATGGCCGGAGCGGGTCTGCATATCGCCGGCTGGTTTCCGCGATTCGCTTACATCGAGAAGGCCGGCGGAATCATCTGGAAAAGAATCGAGCCTTATGGCCGGCGCTTGATCCCGGTGGAGACCTTGCCCAAGGCTTTCATATTCGGCATGATTTGGGGCTGGCTGCCGTGCGGTCTGGTCTATACCGCGTTGGCGCTCGCCGCGACGACCGGAGATGTGGTGCGCAGCACCTTCACCATGTTGGCGTTCGGCATAGGTACTTTGCCTGCCGTCATGGGCGTCGGTATAATGACCTCATTAATGGTGCGGTTGTCCAATATGAAGAAATTTCGCCAGGCGGCAGGGGTCACTCTGATTGCCTTGGCCCTATTGGCGGCATTCCCTTGGCTCAACCCCATGGTTCGCCATACAATAGGTTCCTAAAAGAAGGAGGAGGGTGAGATTATGTTTGAGAAGCTGATCGGCCAATCACCGAATTTCGAGGCGTTATTGCGCAGCGCCAGAATGATTGCCGCGACCGACGTGACTGTTTTGGTCGTCGGAGAGACCGGTACCGGCAAGGAGGTGCTGGCGCATGCTTTGAAAGAACATAGTCCTCGTGCAAATAAACCTTTCATCACGCTGAATTGCGCCGCACTTCCCGAGGCGTTGGCCGAGTCGGAATTATTCGGGCATCGCAAAGGCTCGTTCACCGGTGCGGTGAATGGTCAAACCGGCCGTCTTCAAGCCGCTGACGGGGGTACCGTATTCCTCGACGAAGTCGATTCTCTGCCCATGGCTCTGCAGGCGAAGTTCCTGCGCTTCCTCGAGACCGGCGAGATTCAGCCGGTCGGCGAAACCCATACGTTGAACGTAGACGTCCGGATTATCGCCGCGACCAATGCCAATCTTCAGGAAAAGATTGCGCGGGGAGAGTTCCGTAAGGACCTCTATTACCGTCTCAACGTCGTTCCGATCGAGATACCGCCGTTGCGCGAGCGCATGGGCGACATCCAGTTGCTGCTGCAGCACTTTATGATGCAGTTTGCCGAAGAGCATAAGCTTCCGGAGGCTTCGTTCAGCAAGGCGGCTCTCAGCCGGCTTGCAACTTACTCTTGGCCTGGCAACGTCAGAGAACTTCGCAATGTGTGCGAGCGACTGTCCATCCTGCTGGCCGGGCGGACTATCGATGAGGGCAATCTGCCTCTGGAGATCGTCAATCGGGTGCCGTCGCAGAAGCCGGTATTTGACTTGCCTGAGCTGGGCATCGATCTGGAAAAAGTCGAGATGGATCTGATTCGCCAGGCCTTGGCGCGGACCAATGGCAACCGCAGCCGCTCGGCCCGGCTTTTGGGAATCTCACGGGATACTTTGCTTTATCGCATGCAGAAATACGGAATCAGCTAAGAGACATTTTCCTGGGCGGTCTCACTCTCCCGCCCTATGAAATTCTAAAGCCCGCGGTAAGACCCACTGCCATTAAGTTAAGAAGAGATGTCCGTCATCCCGGCAGGGAGGCCGGAATCCAGCGTCCATGGATGGCAAGCCGGCTAACATCCTTGTCCCTGGATACTGGCATCCCTGCCAGTATGACGGCTTAACTTAATGGCAGTGGCGGTAAGACCGCGGGCTTTTTTCGTTTAGACGAACTTCAGGCCTTTCTTCGCAGCAATCCGCATGCGTAAGGCATTGAGTTTGATGAATCCTTCCGCGTCTTTCTGATTGTACGCGCCGCGATCGTCCTCGAACGTGGCGATACTCATGTCGAACAGGCTGTTGCTGTCGGACTTGCGGCCGACGACGGTCACATTGCCTTTGTAAAGCTTCACTCTGACTTCGCCGTTCACTGCCGCCTGCGAGGCGTCGATTAGTTCTTGCAGCATCAGACGTTCCGGGCTCCACCAGTAGCCGTTGTAAATTAGGCTGGCATAGCGGGGCATCAGTTCGTCCTTCAGATGCGCTACTTCGCGGTCCAGCGTGAGGGATTCGATGGCGCGATGGGCTCTGAGCATGATGGTGCCGCCCGGTGTTTCGTAGCAGCCGCGGGACTTCATGCCGACGTACCGGTTTTCGACGATATCCAAGCGGCCGACGCCGTTAGCGCCGCCCAGTTGGTTGAGCTTCGCCAGGATTTGTGCGGGTGAGAGCGATTCGCCGTCGATAGCTACGATGTCGCCGCGCTCGTAACTCAGCTCGATGTAGGTCGGTTTGTCCGCTGCTTTTTCCGGGGACACTGTCCAGCGCCACATGTCTTCCTCGGGTTCGGCCCATGGATCTTCGAGAATGCCGCCTTCGTAGGAGATGTGCAGCAGGTTGGCATCCATGGAATAGGGCGATGCCTTGCCACGTTTCATTTCGATCGGAATGCCGTGCCGCTCGGCATAGGCCAGGAGCTTCTCGCGCGAATTCAGATCCCATTCCCGCCAAGGGGCGATGATCTTGATGTCGGGCCGCAGCGCGTAAGCGCCCAATTCGAACCGGACCTGATCGTTGCCCTTACCGGTAGCGCCGTGGGCGATGGCGTCGGCCCCGGTCTCGTTGGTGATTTCGATGAGACGCTTGGCGATCAAGGGTCGGGCAATCGACGTTCCCAAGAGGTATTCGCCTTCATAGATCGCATTGGCGCGGAACATCGGGAACACGAAATCCCGGGCGAATTCCTCCTTGAGGTCGTCGATGTAGATTTCTTTGATGCCGAGAGCCTGAGCTTTGGCACGCGCGGGCTCCAACTCCTCGCCCTGGCCGATGTCCGCGGTGAAGGTGACGACTTCGCAGCCGTAGGTCTCCTGCAGCCACTTGAGGATGACAGAGGTGTCGAGCCCGCCGGAGTAGGCGAGGGCGACCTTTTTTACAGTCTGGTTGGACATGATGTTCCCGTTGCGTGAAGAAGAGAAAAACGGCGAGATTATAACGTTGTCGCGAAGCTCGCGCAGCGTGAGGCTACGGATTTCGAACGTTTCGAGAGGTCAAGGTTCGGATGACCTCGGATGAATTTTTCTGCTATCCCGATCTGACGGTCCCGTGAGAGTAGGCGACCAACAGCGATCGTCTGGGAAATCCCGCGTTGATCGCGGAGCTGCTGTCGTGTCCATGGCCGAGTTCGATCCCCCAAACACGCGGGACGGTCATCGAGTTCGTCGCCGATGCCGGCTCGTAACGGCAACGATATCGCAGTTCTTTCACAGCCCGTACTTCTTCCGCTTTCTCCAAAAGGTCGCTCGGCTCATGCCGAGCAATTGCGCAGCGCGGTCGATATGGCCATGGGCGGATGCCAGGGCTCGGCGAATGCGATCGGCCTCGTTTTCCGTTACCGGCAAGTCGGCGACCGTCGGCGATAGGGGCTCTTCTCGAAATTCGGGCGGCAGATCGTCCAGCTGCAGTACGTCGCCCCGTCCCACGGCAAAGGCGTATTCCACGACATTTTGCAGTTCGCGCACGTTGCCGGGCCAGTGATGATCCAAAAGCACCCGGATGGCTTCCGGTTCGATGCTCTGGATACGGCGCGGCCCGTGAAGATTGTGCTGGTCGATGAAGCGCTGCAACAGAAGACCGATGTCCTGCCGCCGTGCCCGCAGCGGCGGCAGAAAGATGGGGACCACGCGCAAGCGGTACATCAAATCCTCGCGGAAGTGTCCGGCCTTGACTTCCTCGCGCAGCGACCGGTGGGTGGCCGCGACGATGCGCACGTCCACGGTGATCGGATGATCGCCGCCCACCGGGATAAAGGTTTTCTCCTGGAGTACGCGCAGCAGCTTGGCTTGCAGCTCCAGCGGGAGTTCCGCGACTTCATCGAGGAAAATCGTGCCGCCGTCGGCGCGTTTGAACAGTCCCTGGTGATCCTTGATCGCGCCAGTGAATGCGCCGCGAACATGCCCGAAGAGCTCGCTTTCCAACAGATTGGCGCTAAGCGTGGCGCAGTTTATGGCTAAGAACGGATGACTGCGGCGATGGCTTTCCTCGTGTAGGGCTTGAGCGACCAATTCCTTGCCGGTGCCCGATTCGCCCCGGATCAAAACCGTTGCTTCGGTCTGGGCGACGTTGCGGATGATTTGGAAGGCTTGCTTGAGGGCGGAATCGCGGGTGATGAGGCCATGAAAGACTTCCGCTTTATCCGCCGCTTGCAGTCCGATGCTTTTCGTTCTGGGCTCGGCCTCTGCCGGCCAAAGCATTTCGATCGCTCCCGCAAAACGCCCTTGGGCGTCGAAGAAAGCTTGGGCCGAGCGTTTGACGCGGACGGTTCCGCCCTGTGCATGATCGAGTTCAATCGAAACGCCGTCGATCCTTCCTTCTTGGGCAATGCTATTTCGAACATCGCGATCTCGGCAACGGATGGCAGAGCTACAAGGTTGTCCCAGCACTTGCTCGCTGGAAAAGCCGAGCAGGCGCTCTGCTCCACGGCTCCACAGCAGAATTTCGCCTTTTGCGTTAACGACGAAGACGGCGCCGCCCATCAGTTCGGCCAAAGTCGATACGGCTCTATCGGGTCCGACGGTGCTCAACCAACGATTCAGAAAAGGAGAGAACTGGCTCACAATGAGGCGATCGAAAGGTTTCGGGGGTGTTTCAAGCGACGTGTTTTGTTGCACATAATGTATCACGCGAAACGTATAATGAAACGTCGGGTAGGTAGGGCCATGGCCAGGAGTCGTAAAAACCCGCGAAACGCCGGGCACGCCGTAGATGCGAAGGGTTGTTCCGGCGTAGGCACGGTCTTTGTAAGTAGTCAGTCAGAGTTGGCGGATTCCTGATCCAAAGGAGGCTACGATGATCTTCAAACAACTTTTTGAACCCGATACCTTTACCTACACCTATCTGCTCGCCTGCGAACGGACCCGTCGCGCGTTGCTGATCGATCCGGTCGCGACCGAGGTCGAAAATTATATTGGCCTAATAAAAAAACTCGACCTTGATCTGCGCTACACGATGGAGACTCATGTCCATGCCGATCACATTACGGGCTCCGGGCTTTTGCGCGAGCGTTTGGGCAGCAAGAGCGTAGTGCACCGTGACGCGGGCGCCATGTGTGCGGATCTTTTGGTGACCGACGGCATCCTGCTTCAGATAGGGGACATCGAAATCGAGGTGCGGCACACTCCCGGCCACACCAACGGCTGCGTAAGCTATGTCGTCGGCGACCGGGTTTTTACCGGCGATGCGTTGTTCATCGGAGGTTGCGGGCGTACCGACTTTCAGCAGGGCGATGCCGGTCGGCTGTACGACAGCATCACCAAGAAACTGTTCACCCTGTCGCCCGATACTCTGGTTTATCCGGGGCATGACTACAACGGCAACACGGTTTCTACCATCAAACAGGAGATGGCCAAAAATCCACGCGTGGGAGGCGGCAAGAGTCGCGAGGAATTCATCGATATCATGAATAAACTTGACCTGCCGTATCCGAAGTACATCGATCAGGCGTTGCCGGCAAACCAAGCCTGCGGCCGGGAACTCGCCGTACGCCACGGCTGAAACGCTCGCTCGCCAGAGAAACATTACCGGAACCCGGCCTCTGTGCGTAATTGAGAGGTCGGGTCATCCGGTATTTGAGGGAGATTGCTCATGACCCTCGTCGTCATCTTATCGCTCGTGATCGGTTTGCTGCTGGGATTGCTCGGCGGTGGCGGATCGATACTCACAGTCCCGGTGCTGGTCTATTTGGTCCATATCGAACCTAAAACAGCCATTGCTACATCTCTAGTCGTCGTGGGCGTCACCAGCCTCGCCGCAGTTGTCAATCACGCCCGCAACGGGCGGGTCTGCTGGCGTACCGGACTGATCTTCGGCATCGCGGGCATGGTGGGTGCCTATGGCGGCGGACGGCTGGCGGCCTATGTTCCGGGCGGCGTTTTGCTGTTGCTGTTTGCTGCCATTATGTTCGGCACAGCTTTGGCGATGTTGCGCGGGCGACGGCAAAACAACGTGGAAGCGGATGCGGTTAAGCCGATTTGTCCGGCCGATCTCCCTTTGCTGGCGATTATATTCGACGGGCTCATGGTTGGTGTCCTCACCGGATTGGTGGGTGCCGGCGGCGGCTTCTTGGTCGTGCCTGCCTTGAATTTGCTCGGTGGATTGCCCATGCACGCGGCTATCGGCACCTCATTGTTGGTCATCGCCATGAAATCGTTTGCGGGCCTCGCCGGATATATTACTCACGTCAGTATCGATCTCGAATTGGTTTCCATCGTCACCGGCGTCGCAATCGTTGGCAGCGTGTTAGGCGGACTGCTCTCTCGCCATGTCAGTGGACAATCATTGCGGCGGATCTTTGCGGTATTCGTCATCGCGATCGCCTGCTACCTCCTGTACAAAGAATTGACGCCCCAATTGATCGCAGAGACTCGGGAAGCGCTTCTGAATCGTCCCGATTTCTTTTTAGGTATGGCCACCATGCTGGGGATCATTGCGATTGCACGGCTTTGGCGATGGATTCATGCTCAAGGCCTGCATCAAAAAAAAAGTAGCATTTACGCTGAATCCCGGTAAAGTGCTGAGCGCTATAAAGATGATTGGCATGCAATTTCGGTAATATTGGCATCCGGCACGGAATTGTTCGGCGATTCTGAGAGCGCCAAATTTGGCGCTCAAATGCCCATTCACCAGTTTACCCATTAAGGGCTGATCGACCAGGACATGCATAACATCCGCTTACCGTTTCCCCGCTCTGGGCTTTATGCCATCACTCGAGAAGCTTACCGGAATGAACAAGCCTTGGCCGAGGCTGTGGCGGCAGCCATTCGGGGCGGGGCTGCCGTGGTTCAGTACCGCGCGAAAGCCTCCCGCGATCCGCTACGCGAGGCGGCGCGTCTCTTGGCCGTCTGTCGCGACGGCGGCGTGCCGTTGATTATCAATGATGATGTGGAACTTGCCCGTCGTGTCGGTGCCGACGGGGTGCACGTGGGTAAGGACGATCTGTCGTTGACGGAAGCGCGGGACGTTCTGGGGCCGAACGCCATCATCGGCGTATCCTGTTACGATTCGGTCGATCTCGCCGTCCGGGCCGAAGCCGGCGGTGCCAGTTATGTCGCTTTTGGCCGGTTTTTCCCTTCCAAGACCAAGCCCGACGCGCCTTGCGCTCACCTCGAAACGTTATCGTTGGCCAAGCGGCAGTTAAGCATTCCTATCGCGGCCATTGGCGGCATTACGGCTGAGAACGGTGGTCAGTTGGTACATGCCGGGGCGGATTTATTGGCGGTGATCGAGTCGGTATTCGGGGTGGGCGATCCTTGCCTTGCTGCCTCGGAATTTGCTCCTTTGTTTGAACACGTAGGAAGAAGCGAAAGGCCCGTCTCGCCGCCAGCACTTTAACTGGAGTGGCGGCTCAGCGCGGACCAATGGATAACACTTCAGTTAGGCAGTTAGCGTCTTCTTGCCGCGACGAGTTTTCAGCAGGGGAATGCCCCATGCCAGCAACAAGAGGCTCGCCGGCTCTGGAACCGGGCTTCCCGAAGTCGGGGGAGGAGTGCGAATCAAGCCGTGCAGCGCGGCGATCTTCACGAAGTCGTCTTTCGTAGTCAATCCACAAGTCTGTCCAGACCCGCAGGAAATTTTCGGATTGTAGGCGCTGACCAGCCAATATTTGGAGGTGATGCCGCTCGGGTTGATGTTCGTCGGCTGGTCTTTTTGTAAATTGGCGTAGTTGTCAACCAAGGACCACCCGCCGGTCGTGGTTAGATTGCTATAGTTGTATCCGGTTAGGTTCGGCAACACAGCGGTGTCGCTCGTATCTGCGGTATACGCCAGAACCGTGATATCCGTGTCGCAGGTTATTTGAGTATAGCCAATGTCACATTGGCTAGTGTTGCCAAAATTCGGCCATCCGATGGTGATTTGGTCCAGTGCGACGGCTGTATCGAAAGCGAAGACTATCGAATCAATGCGTCGGTAATTGTCCATCGCGTGTTCCGGTGTGGAGCAACTTGAGTCGCCGGCGGAACAAACGCCCAATCCTCCGGAATAGGTGCCTACGTTTGCTGTCCGGAGATTTCCGCTTCCGTAGGTGTTGCTTGAATTTACGTAGGCTGACCACTCTAGGCCAGGAGCGCCGCTAGTCGTCGTGATGCCACTGTTGGGGAGTCCCCAGGTATAGTTCGCCGAAGCTATGGGCGCTAAAAATGAAGCAAAGAATCCAACCAAAGCGAATTTACCGAGTCGTTTCAGTGTACGCATTCTGTTACTCATCGTTTTATTGTTGTTACAGCAAGTATTATGCAACCGAGGTGCCAATACTGTTTTTTTGTGCATTTTCAATGGTATGGGCTTTAATGTCGCTAATGAGCGACGGCCATATGGAAAAACTGTAAAAAAAACTGACATGAGGACGTGCTTGTGGGAACAGAACGAGAACGAAAAACTTGGGTGAATCGGTGCTCGTTTCTTAAGTAACGAATTTTTCAAGCGATTGTTCTCGACAAGGAAAATGTAAGCGTCGTACAGCGATCCGAATCTCGACCCGCTTACCGATGATCCTGCAGCTTAGCCTGCAATTTCTTCGCGTCTTCGATCTCATCGAACATCGTATTCGCACGTAAAGCTTCGTTTAGCTCGTTAAGGGCCTCTTTTCTCCGGCCCAGTGCATCCAAGGCGACGGCAGTGTGGTAACGGATTTCGGGGTCGGACGACGAACGAATATGGGCGTTCCGCAAGTAGGGCAATCCTTCGGCAGGCTTTCCCTGTCGCACGAGAATCCATCCGATCGTGTCGTTCACCGAGGGGTTGTCCGGAGCCGCTTTGTGGGCTCGTTCCGCGAGCTCCAAAGCTCTCGGGTCGTTTGCATTCGAATAGAGAACAGCCAGGTTGTTTAAGGTAGGCGGGTAGTCCGGGTATCTTTTGAGAATCCGTTCGAAATACCCGATCGCCTCAGCCTGTTTCCCAGCCTGGAGATAGCCCTCGGCGAGGGCTTGCATCGAATTGAAATCCTCCGAGTGGGAACTTACCCATTGCTCCAGGAAACGGAACGCTTCCTCGCCTTTCCCCGCCAGTCTTTGCGCCTGATAGAGCCTGACGGCGCCCAGTGAATCTTGGTTCTTCTGGAAGGCGGATCGATAACTGACAATGGCCTCGGCGTATTGGGATTGATGCATCCGAATGTCGCCCGTCAGTTGATCGCTCAAAGCGAGGTCGGGATGTCGGTTGTGCAGATTCTCTACTACTTCGATGGCTTTTTCGGTTATCCCAGATTTTAGGTAAGTCTCCACCAAAGCCGCCTGGACGGGAAGATAATCCGGGTTGGCGCGGGCGGCGCTTTCGAGAGACCAGATTGCGTCGCTCACGGCATCCGCAGCGATTTGCAATCCAGCCGTTTTAAACAATCGCTCGGCATCGTTGAATGCCGAGCGGGCTATCTTCTGCAAGATAACTTGCGCGACCGGTTTTTTACCAAGGGCAAGCTGACAGCGGGCGGACGCCGTCAAAACGTCCAAATTGTCGGGAGCTATCGTTTCCGCTTCCTGAGCCACAGCGAGTGCTTTTTGGGTATCGCGGACTCCTAGATACCTGTCGATCAGTTTGAGTTTGATGTGTATGGCCTTGTTATCGGCGGCTCGCGCTTTTTCGAGCCACCGTAGAGCCTCGGTGCTGCGTCCGCGGGCATCCTCCAGCGCAGCGAGTTGGATCATGGTCTGCGTATCCTGGGGCCGTTCTCGAAGAATACCCAAGAAGCGATTTTCGGCCTGCTCGATTTTCCCTTCGATTAGATCTAACTTGCCGAGATTAATCAGCGAAGGAAGAAAGCTGGCGTCTTTTGAGAGCGCTTTTTCGAAATTCTTCCGGGCTGAATCGCGCTCCCCGGATGCCATTTGGGCCGCCGCCAGCATGTTGATCAGCGTCAGGTTATTCGGTTCTCGCTCCAGCGACTTTGTCAGAATCTTCACGGCTTCCGCTGGCTGCCCCCGTTTTAGGTACAGCACACCGAGCGCGATTGCCGCTGGGCGCTGGCCGGGATCGTTCTCGAGAATGGATCTCAGTTCGCTGATACCGATGTTCTGCTGACTCGTTCCCAAGCGGCTAAATGCCAACTGGGTTTTGACCTCCGCTAAACCGCCGCTGGCTTGGCTCGCTTTCTCGAGTGCGGTGATCGCGTCCGAATGCTGGCCTTTGTGCATGTAAGCGGTGCCGAGCAAATACAGCAAGCGGAAATGATCGGGATGGTACTTGAGTGCCTGGCTGAGGATACGGATAGCCTCGTTATGGTCTCTTTGCTCCACCAGCACCGAGCCGAGCGCTTCGGCGACTTCTGCATGGCCTGGATATTGCTCGAAATAGTGGGTCAGGAATTCACGAGCTTTTTCGAAGTGGCGCAGGTTGTAATTAGATAACCCCGCCACCAGCAATAAAGTAGGTTTTCCCCTTACGACTTGCGTATCGAGTCCATCGATAACGGTTACAGTTTCGTTCAACGCGGTTTTCGCAGCTTCGGGCGCACCTTTACGCGCCATTAACAGCGCGTAAAGGTAGTTGGCCCTAGGCTCGAAGGGTTGCGTCTTTCGCAGAAAATTCAGGTCTTCCGAAGTATGATCGTTCTTGCCCAGCTCGAACAGCAGGCCGGCGCGGGCGAGTCGGGCCTCGTAGTGCTTCGGTTCTAGGTCGATCACGCGGCCATATTCTTCTATGGCTTGTTCATGTTGCCCCTTGGCGTGACTGATCGACGCCTTGAGATTCCAGCCATCGGCATTGGTCGCATCGCGGGATACGGCTTCTGCTGCGATCTTTTCGGCGTCGTCCACCATGCCTCGCCGCAAGAGCAGGGTTCCCTGCCCAACCAATGGCGAAACGGCTTTCGGATCGAGTTTCCCTGCCTCCCGGAAACTCGCCGCCGCTGCTTCGAAATCCCGCACCTCCGTATAAGCTTGTCCGCGTAGAGCGAGAATCTCGGACCGAAGCTCCGGTGGAAAACCTTCGGCCGACACCGTCGCGAGCAGATCGTGGTACTTCATCTGCGTTAGTAGGGCCTGGGCGAGTGGCACTACGGTCAAGGAGCGATCCGCGCCCAGGCGATTGGCGTTAAGCAGTTCCTCGGCCGCTAGTTCTCCGTTTCCTAGTTTGAGATAAGAGAGTCCCAGAAGCAGATGAGCCGAAGGTAGTCCAGGTGATAACTGTAGAGCATTCTTCAGTTGAATCACCGCAGTGTTGTAATCCTCCTTGTTGTAATAAACCAAGGCGTCTTCATAAAAAGCGGAGGCACTCTGGGTTTCGGCCCGGGAAACAGGAGACGTTAGCAGGACGGCCACAAAAACATAAGCCATTTGAACTTTAAGAAATACAAAAGGCTTAAAGACTCGAGCCTTGATCGATTGCATGAAATGGTCTCGACAACAATAAGTGGATTGGATCTGAGCTCTCAATGATAGAAGAGCAGTTGAAAAATATTACGAGCCGGACGAGAGGAAGCGGAAAAACGCAGCCTGGAATTTTCGTGCTTTTCTTCTGATTCTAGCGGCTATCCCGTCCCAGATGTCCGCTAATACGTTCTGCTGTCTCTTTTCATAAATATAGTCATATCATGAACTGGAACTGGTCTATTACCAATCTTTTCGCTGCGTTGCTGTTGCCTCCGCTCAACATGCTCGTTATCGGAGCAATCGGTTTCTGGCAGCTCAAGATGCGGCCTCGGCTGGGCCGCGGTTTGATCGCCGTCGGCCTTTTCGGATTGGGGCTGCTGTCGATACCTTACGTGTCCAACTGTCTGTTGGCTACGCTCCAGGTTCCGCCTCTGCCTGCCGTCGACCGCGATGCGGAAGCCATCGTGATTCTCGGCGGGGGCATTCGGTCGAATGCACCGGAGTATGGCGGCGATGCAACCGTCAATGATCGCACTCTGGAAAGGATTCGATACGGAGCGTCCTTGTGCCGCAAGACCGGAAAACCGATCTTGGTCACCGGCGGCGCGCCCGAAGGCTACGCGGCGGAAGGTCCTATCATGCGCTCGATTTTGGAGAACGAGTTCGGCGTCCCGGTCCGCTGGGTCGAAAGCAGGTCCCTAAATACGAGAGAGAATGGCCGATTCTCCGCGCCGATTCTCAGGCAAGCAGGCATACGCCGGATTTATCTCGTCAGCCATTCCTGGCATCTGCCGCGAGCGGTTCCGGAGTTCGAGCGGGAAGGCTTGGAAGTGGTCCCTGCCGGAACGGGATATGTGCCGACGGACCGCCTCAGGCCGATCGATTTTGTACCCAGCTATCGGGCCATAACCAACAGCGCCTTCGCATTTCACGAATGGATCGGCCTGGCGTGGTATCGGATTCAAGGCTGACGGCGGGCAGTTCCGGGAGCGATTAGGAATTGGTCCAAAATTCTTGTCAGTTCAACGGGCCACTGCGATCCATGCGGCGCCCTGCCAACTGGGCGATCTCTGAAAGCGGCAGCGGCCGGCCGAACAAATAGCCCTGGCCAAAATGGCAATGGTGGCTGCGGAGAAATTCGAGTTGTTCGGGCGATTCTACTCCCTCGGCAACGACCTGCAGGTTGAGATTGTGGGCCAAACCGATGATCGCTCGAATGATTTTTCCGTTATCGTTCTCCAAACACGCGCCGGCGATGAAGGATTTGTCGATCTTAAGGGCGGAAATTTTGAATTGCCTCAGGTAGCTTAGCGAGGAATAACCGGTGCCGAAGTCGTCGATCAGCACGTCGATCCCCATGTCGGCCAGCTGATCCAACACGGCGATGGTCTCTTGCACCTGCTGCATCGCGAGGCTTTCGGTCAGCTCCAGTTTGAGCCGTGACGGCGAAAGACCGACGCGTGACAGAATGCACCCGATGATTTTGGTGAGGTTATTCCGGAATTGATGGCCGGATAGGTTCACCGAGACGCTGAGATCGGTTCCCAGGATTTTCCCGAACTGAAGACAGTCCCGACAGGCCTGCTCGAGTACCCAATCTCCGACCGGATTAATCAGGCCGGTGTCTTCCAAAAGCGGCACGAACTGGTCTGGAGGAATCATGCCGCGGTCCGGGTGATTCCAGCGGATGAGCGCCTCCATGCTGACGATGCGGCCGTTTCGTAGGTCAACCTGAGGTTGATAATGAAGCGAGAATTCTCTTCGCTCCAGGGCGTTGTATAAGTCGTTTTCCAAATCCAGCCGCGTGCTGTTTTTCTCGTGGATTTTGCCGGAATAGAACTGATAGGTGTTCCGGCCTTGGTGCTTGGCATCGTACATCGCCAAATCGGCGTGGCGGATCAAGTCGTCGACGTTTTCGGCATCGCGGGGGCTCAAAGCGATGCCGATGGTCACGGTAATGCGGCGTGTACGATCGCCGAACAGAAAAGGTTCCGTAAATGCCTCCAACACCCGCTGGGCGATTTTGTTCGCATCGTCTGGGCCACCCAGGTCGTTGACAATAAGTGCAAATTCATCGCCGCCCAGCCTTGCAACGATGTCGCCTCGGCGGGTGCGTCCATTTTCACGCAAGCACTTTGTCAGCCGCTCGGCAACCTGTTGCAGCAGGCGGTCGCCGATCTGGTGGCCGAAAGTATCGTTGATGGTCTTGAAGCGGTCGATGTCGAGGTACAGCAACGCCGCCTGCTTGCGTTCGCCATGCGCCCTGAGGATGGCTTTTTTCAGGTGATTGCGGAACATCAGTCGGTTAGGAAGTTCGGTCAGATGGTCGTGATTGATCAGCTGATCGACGAGAGAATTCGTAAATTTTCGGGAGCTTAGATCGGCGAATACACCTATGTAGCGAATGACTTGATGTCCGTCGTCCTTCAATGCAGTGATGCTCAGCCATTCCGGGTAGATCTCGCCGCTCTTCCGTTTATTCCAGATTTCGCCCTGCCACTGGCCGGATTCATCCAGGCTGAGCCACATTTGGCGATAGAATTGCCGGTCGTGCCGTCCGGAACTGAACATCGAAGGTTTGCGTCCTATCACCTCGTCTTTCGAGTAGCCGGTGATGGTGGTCAGCGCGCGATTCACCATCACGATATTGGCTTTGGCGTCGGTGATGAGGATGCCTTCCGAACTGGTTTCGAACACGCTGGCGGCGATTCGAAGCTGTTCTTCGGCGCGCCGGCGTCCTTCTTTGTTCCAGATATTCCGGATTGCCAAGGCTAAAGTATCTGCAAAGGTGGCGACGAGAAGTTCGTCGTCCCCGTCGAAGAACCCGCCGTCTGTCTTATCGCAGAGATAGAGGCGCCCATACGTCTCTCCGTTGTGGGAAATCGAGACGGCGAGAAGGTTGCGCATGGGCGGGTGGCCCGGCGGAAATCCCGCCGCATGCGGGTGTTCGTGCAGATTCTGCAGCCGCAGAAACTGGTTCCGGGCCAGTGCCCTCCCGAGGAGTCCCTTTCCTTCCGGCCAGTGTTCGATGCGCTGCGCCTGTTCTTCGCTCAAACCTGTGTAGATGAATTCGGCGAGTTGGCCTTGCTCGTCGAAAATCCCGATCGCCCCGTAGCGCGCCGACAGCAGACGGGTCAGATATTCGAGAGAACTTTCCAATAGATGCCGTTCCAGCTTTATCGTATTCATGATCCGCAGCAAGGAACGGGTCGCTAGGCTAAGCGATCTCAGCTGCTCGGACCATGATGGCGAAGGATCGCGATTCGTCGACAATTCGGCATGGCGATGCGATTCATCCGACAAAAGCTGCTTTTCGCGCTTCAGGAGCGCGTCAATCAGGCTGGTTTGGGTTACGGCTCCGATAAAATCGCCGCTATCGTTGAAAACCGCTAGAGCCGCCAGGTGCTCGTTTTCCAGCCTGCTTTTCACGATTTCGAGCGGCGTGTTTTCATGGACAGGGGCCGGAATCGGGTCAACCACCAAGTCCGCCAGTATCCGGTCCGGATTCCGGGCGATTTGTTCGCTCGATATGAGTCCCAGAAAGAGACTTATCCCAGCGGGGAGGACATCGAAAACGCTATAGATATAGCCCGGCTCGAGCTCCTCTCGTGATGGCCGGTCGTCGGCTTTTGCTCTTGTCAGTTGATCGGTTAATGCTTCCCGTGCGCAAAGTCTCGAGCGTCCGATTGGATGGTTAGTCGAATCGCTCATTCGTCGGCCTGGGCGAAACGGTTCATGAGGTTTTCAAGATCCACAGCCAACTGTAACGCTTGTTCACTAGTGTTGGCGGTCCGCTCAGCCTCTTTCGCGATGTTCTTGGTTTTTTGGTTGATGTTTTCGACGTTGCGCATGATTTCTTGAGTGACGCAGGATTGCTCCTCCACGGCACTTGCTACCTGCACATTCATATCCTTGATTTCTTCAATCGCTCGCGTGATCTCGGAAAGCGTTTCATTGCAGACCTCCGCCTGTTGCACGCTCACTTGAGCTTGCCGGCGGCCTTTCTCCATAACGGCGGTGGCTTCCTGGGCTTCTTTCTGCAGCCGCTCGACGATTTTCTGGATTTCCCGGGTCGAACTCTGGGTGGTGGACGCCAGCTTGCGTACTTCTTCGGCAACGACCGCGAAACCGCGTCCACGCTCGCCCGCGCGCGCAGCCTCGATGGCGGCGTTCAAGGCCAACAGATTGGTTTGGTCGGCGATGTCGCGGATCACGTTGACTACGACATCGATGCCTCTGCTTTCTTGTTCCAGTTTTTCTATCACCTGTGCGGCATTCTCGACCTCATGGGCCAAGTCGTCGATTGCAACGCTGGTCTGCCCCACGGCATGCTTGCCCTTGCCGGCTGCATGGGTCGCGCGGTCGGCTGCGGAAGCGGCTTCTGCGGCATTGCGGGCGATACTCTGAACGGTTGCCGTCATTTCATCGACCGCCGTCGCTACCATGGCGATCTCCGACTGCTGATGGGTGAGGTCGTTGCTGGTCTGGCCCGCAGCCTGCCGGGCGTGAGTCGCCATGTCCTGGAGCCGGGCGGCGGCATCATCGAAGCGCCCGATTACGGTTCGCAGCCTAGCCTGCAAGGAGACGATAGCGGTCTGCAATTGGCCCACTTCATCATCTCTTCCGGCATAGACCTTTCGGGCGATGCCGTTGTCGATGAACTGCTTGGAGAAATTCGCAGCCTGGGTGAGCGGCCGTGTGAGAAGACGTGCCATGAATAACGAGAGGGCCACACTAACGGCGGCTGCCGCATAAAACACGGGTTGCGCGCCGGCTCCGGTAAAACCGAGCGCTAGCAGGGGCGCCATGGCGACGAGAAATCCGACGAACGCTTTCGCCGAGAAGCTCAATCGGAGCAGCGAAGGCAGCTTGAACTTTTTTTCGCGGAACGACCGGTAGAGCGCTTCGGCCCTAGCAACGTACTCCCGTGAAGGACTCACCCTCACCGATTCGTAGCCGATTATGCGGTCTTTATCCAGCATCGGCATAACGAATGCGTCCACCCAGTAATAATCGCCGTTCTTACATCGATTTTTGACGATGCCCATCCAAGGGGTCCGGTTTTTCAAGGTGGTCCAGAGATCGGCGAACGCTTCCGGCGGCATATCCGGATGTCGAACGATATTGTGGTTCTTATTTAATAGCTCCTGTTCGGTGAACCCGGCGACCGCCTGAAAGTCCTTGTTCGCGTAAGTGATGATTCCCTTTAGATCGGTAGTCGAGATCAGTTGTGTACCGGCGGGATACGTCGATTCGTTTGCAGTGACGGGAAGATTGATTTTCATAGAGAAGCCTTTATTCAGTCCGCTCGGCAGGCAAAGCGCGGGCGCGCGTTCCGTTTGCATCGTCGAGGCAGGGTTCGTTCACGTTGCGAAAAGGCCATCCGCGCTGGTGTTAGGAAAAATCCGGGGACCATGGGGATGACGGCCTAGAGTATAGGTGGGAGGAAACAAGAAATTTCTTATTTTTAGCGCTGGCGTTTCCCTGGTCCGTGTACTGCCAGCGAGGCAGTTCGGATAGTAGGAGGCGAGCGGCGCCAAGAGCGGCGGCGCAGGCCGAATCGCACCGGCCCGATTCGCATATTCGCCGAACTGGTCTAACTTTTGGGCCAGTTCTCCAGAAGTTCTATAGTGACTGTCGGGATCGGAACGAGCGGCGGCTCCAAGCCGTCGGACCGCACCGGCTGGAGGCTCCGGTTTTCTTACAGGCGCTTTTTAGGGGTCCGTTATGTCCGAACACACCGATACACTGATTGGTCATTTGCTGGAAGTTCGCAACGGTCAATTCGTAGCCAAGCTGTTGAGCGAGGAAGAAGGCTTTTGCCCGACAGTGTCGGTGGACGGTGAGCTCAAAGTGGTCGGACAACCGGGATCTTACGTGTCGATCCGTCAGCACGGTTTTCGATCCTTGGCGCTGATCAATCATGTAGAAGCAGATCGTTCCGGTGGTCGAACATGCCGTTCCGCGGCCGGCAGCCTGGTCGCGCTTACGCCGCTCGGACAAATTACCGATGAAGGCGCGTTCCAGCGCGGTGTAAGGCATTTTCCGACACCCGGCGCCGAAGTGCACATCGTGGCCGAGGACGAGATCGATTCGATTTTCGCGAATTACCGGCAGTATCGGTTCAATCTCGGCTATCTCCGCAGCCATCCCTCGACCGGCGTTTACCTGGATCCGTCGGCTTTGTGCAGCCGCCATTTCGCTATTCTCGGGCAGTCCGGCTCCGGCAAGTCATGGTCGGTAGCAAGCTTGATTCAGCGCATGGTCGATGCCATGCCGAACGCGCATATCATCCTGCTTGATTTGCACGGCGAATATTGCTGGAAGGATAGGAGCAGGGCTCTCCATTCCGCCTTCAAGCCGGAACAGACGCGTTATCTCGACGCCCGAGCCCTGGAAATTCCTTATTGGCTGATGACTTTCGCCGAGTTGCTCGACCTCTTAATCGATCGCAACGACCCGGGAGCCGCCATACAGACTGCGTTCCTGCGCGAGACGATTTACGAGTTGAAGAAAAAATCGGCGAAATCCCTGGATTTGGAAACAATCTCGCTCGACTCGCCAATTTATTTCTCGTTACAGGAGGTTTACGACAGCTTCAAGGAAGCCAATGAATTCCGCACCGATTTTGGCAAGACCAAAGGCCCGCTGTTCGGCCAGTTCGACGAGTTTCTGGTCAAGCTGCTGAGCCGGCTCAATGACGTGCGCTATGATTTTCTGCTCAATCCGGTAAGACGGAACCGCTCGGAGAGTCTGCCCGGGCTGCTGCGGGATTTCGTCGGATTGGGCGACCCCAAATGTCAGATCACGATTATCGACTTGAGCCCGGTACCTTTCGACGTGCGTCCGACCGTTTCCGCGCAGATCGGGCGCTTGGCCTTCGAGTTCAATTACTGGAATCCGTTCAATCGAGAGTTTCCCATTCTCCTGGTCTGCGAAGAAGCTCACGCCTATATTCCCCGTGAATCCAACACCCAGTTTGAAGGCACTCGCAAGACCATGGAGCGAATCGCCAAGGAGGGGCGCAAGTACGGTGTCGGTTTGGGGGTTATCAGTCAGCGGCCCCACGAGTTGTCGGAAACGGTATTGTCGCAATGCGGCACGTACATCTGCCTGCGCATTACCAATCCCGACGACCAGGACTATGTGCGCAAGCTGGTGCCGGAGGGCGAGTCCGATTTGGTCGATATCCTGACGTCTCTCAGCCGGGGCGAGGCCATGATCCTCGGCGAGGCCATCCCACTCCCTACCCGGACCCAGATTCATAAGCCCGACCCGACGCCCAACAGCAACGACGCGGATTTCTATTCGGCGTGGAAGTCCGGTCCGGAAGATTTAGACATCGAGGGCATCGTCGATCGATGGAGGCGGCAGGGGCGGTAAGCCGGATGCTTGTCCGGCACTGACCAAATTTCCGCCATTTTCTTTAATGTCTTAGATCGCCAATCTAAGGCCGGCCCACAATCTTATGCACAGGGACGGTGAACAACTGTCGTTCCTGCTTTAGTGGAGCGGCCACGCCTCAACGGTTATAATGCCGGTTGGTTATTTACGCGGCGTATCTGAAGCGGCGCGGCTCCTTTACGGTACAGCACTCCCTCATGACTTCCTTCGCCAAAGAAATTATTCCGGTCAGTCTCGAAGACGAGATGAAACAGTCCTATCTCGATTACGCCATGAGCGTGATCGTGGGGCGCGCCTTGCCGGATGTGCGTGACGGTTTGAAGCCGGTACATCGGCGCGTGCTTTACGCCATGCACGAGCTGAGCAACGATTGGAATAAGCCTTACAAGAAGTCTGCCCGCGTCGTGGGTGACGTCATCGGTAAATACCATCCGCACGGCGACGCCGCGGTGTATGACACGATCGTGCGCATGGCCCAGCCGTTTTCGCTGCGCTATATGCTAATCGACGGTCAGGGCAATTTCGGGTCGGTCGATGGCGATCCGCCGGCGGCCATGCGTTATACCGAAGTGCGCATGGCCCGCATTGCGCACGAATTGCTCGCCGATCTCGAGAAAGAGACGGTCGATTTCATCCCGAACTACGACGAATCGGAAAAAGAGCCTTCGGTACTGCCCACGCGCATTCCGAACTTGCTCATCAACGGTTCGGCAGGCATCGCGGTGGGCATGGCGACGAATATCCCGCCCCACAATCTCACCGAAGTCATCAGCGCCTGCTTGTTGCTGATCGAGAACCCGGATGCCGGCATCGCCGAACTGATGGAACACATCCCGGGACCGGATTTTCCCACAGCCGGCATCATCAATGGGGCGAGCGGCATCCGTGAAGCTTATCTCACCGGCCGGGGCCGCATTTACATCCGTGCCCGCTGCGATTTCGAGGAAGACGGCGGACGCACCAGCATCATCGTCAGCGAGCTGCCGTATCAGGTGAACAAGGCCCGGCTCATGGAAAAAATCGCCGAGCTGGCCAAGGAGGGGAAGCTGGAGGGCATCTCCGGACTGCGCGACGAGTCGGACAAGGACGGCATGCGCATGGTGATCGAGCTCAAGCGCGGCGAAGTGCCGGAAGTGGTGCTGAACAATCTCTATCAGCAGACCGCCATGCAGAGCGTTTTCGGCATCAATACCGTAGCCTTGCTGGACGGACGTCCGCGCTGTCTGAACCTCAAGGAGTTGCTCGCGGCGTTTATCGATCATCGCCGCGAAGTCGTCACCCGGCGCACGCTGTACGATCTTCGAAAAGCGCGTGAACGTGCGCATATCCTGGAAGGTCAGGCCGTCGCTCTCGCGAATATCGACGAAGTGATCGAACTGATCAAGACGTCGCCCAATCCTGCGGAAGCGAAACAGCGGCTATTGGAGCGCACCTGGCGTCCCGGCGTGGTTTCGGATCTTCTGGCCAGGGCGGAAGACGCGATACGCTCCCGTCCGGAAAACCTCGCGGCCGGTTACGGTCTGACCGAACACGGTTACAACCTGTCGCCGGAGCAGGCGCAGGCAATTTTGGATCTCCGTCTGCACCGCCTGACCGGGCTGGAGCAGGACAAGATCATCGATGAATACATGCAGCTGTTGGCGCAGATTGACGAGCTCCTCGAAATTCTGGCCAGCGACAAGCGATTGATGGAAGTCATCCGCGACGAGCTTGTCGCCATCCGCGACCAGTTCGGCGACAAGCGTCGCACCGAAATCATCGAGGACCGTCTCGATTTGTCCGCGGAAGATCTGATCACCGAGGAAGACGTGGTGGTCACGGTTTCTCACGAAGGCTACGTGAAATCGCAGCCGCTCGGCGCCTACCGGGCGCAACGGCGGGGCGGACGCGGCAAGGCGGCGGCGACCACCAAGGAAGAGGATTTCATCGAAAAACTCATCGTGGCCAACACCCATGACACCATTCTGTGCTTTTCGAGCGTGGGCAAGGTGTACTGGCTCAAGGTCTACGAACTGCCTTCGGCCAGCCGCGTGTCGCGTGGCAAGCCTTTCGTCAATCTGCTGCCGCTGGAGCAGGGCGAGCGCATCAATGCCATCCTCCCGATTCGGGAATTCGACGAAAGCCATTACGTTTTCATGGCGACCGCCTCGGGTATCGTCAAAAAAGTGGGGCTGCGGGAGTTCGAGCGTCCGCGCCCGTCCGGGAAAATTGCCATCGATCTCAGGCAAGACGATCACTTGGTGAACGTGGCCATCACAGACGGCAAGCAGCATGTCATGCTGTTCAGCAATGCGGGCAAGGCCGTGTGCTTCGAGGAAGAGGACGTGCGGCCCATGGGGCGTGGCGCAACCGGCGTCCGCGGCATGACGCTGCACGACGGCCAGAAGATCATTGCCCTCATCATCGGCACCGAGGGTTCGGTGCTGAACATTACCGAAAACGGGTTCGGCAAGCGTACGGCGCTGAGCGACTTTCCGATACACCGCCGCGGCGGCCAAGGCGTGATCGCCATCCAAACCAGCGAACGTAACGGTTCGGTAGTCGGCGCCGTACTCGTTCAGGATTCGGACGAGATCATGCTGATCACCGATGCCGGCACGCTGGTGCGGACGCGAGTTGAAGAGATTCGGGAACTCGGGCGCAATACTCAAGGCGTGACGGTGATCCGCCTCAGTCCGGGTGAAAAAGTCGTCGGAGTGGACAGGATTCCGGTCCTTGAGGGCGAAAACGACGAGTTGGCGGAAACGGATGAAGACCAGGAGGACGACGATGGCTAGGGTTTACAATTTCAGCGCGGGACCCTCGATGCTTCCCGAGGCGGTGTTGCTCCGCGCGCGGGAGGAGTTGCCGGATTGGCATTCCACCGGTATGTCGATCATGGAAATGAGCCACCGCGGCAAAGATTTTGTCGCCGTCGCCGAGAAATCCGAGTCGGATCTGCGAGAGCTTCTGACGATTCCGGCGAATTACAAGATCTTGTTTTTACAAGGCGGCGCGACCGGGCAATTCGCGGCGGTACCCATGAATCTTCTTCGGGGAAAATTCAAGGCTTGCTATGTCAATACCGGCCTCTGGTCGGAGAAGGCCGTTTCCGAGGCCGAGCGGTACTGCTCGGTCGCTGTTGCGGCGAGTTCCAAGGAAAGCGGCTTTACGACTGTCCCGCCTCGCTCCGATTGGCGCATCGATCCGGATGCGGCTTATCTCCATTACACCGCCAACGAAACCATCGGCGGGGTCGAATTCCAGGATGTTCCTGACTCGGCCGGGCTGCCGCTGGTTTGCGACATGTCGTCCAATATTTTGTCACGCCCGCTGGATGTCGGCCGATTCGGCCTGATTTACGCCGGCGCGCAGAAAAACATGGGGCCGGCCGGTATCGCCGTGGTGATCGTGCGCGAAGATCTGATCGGGCAGGCCCTGACTGGTACGCCGTCGATCTTCGACTATAAGAAGCAGGCGGACAGCGGTTCCATGCTCAATACGCCGCCGACCTACAACTGGTATTTGCTGGGCCTGGTGTTGGAGTGGCTGAAGGATCAGGGCGGATTGGCTGCCGTCGAAGCGCGCAATATCCGTAAGGCGGAAAAACTGTACGCCGCTATCGATGGTTCGACGTTCTATTCGAACCCCATCCAGCCGGCTTATCGTTCCCGCATGAACGTCCCGTTCCGGCTGGCGAAAGCGGATCTGGAAAAAACGTTTTTGGCCGAAGCCAAAGCAGCAGGATTAGTGAACCTAGAGGGGCACCGGTCGGTAGGTGGATTCAGGGCAAGCATCTACAACGCGATGCCTGAAGAAGGAGTCGATGCCTTAATCGAATTCATGCGCGAGTTCGAGCGCAGACACGGATAGTTTCATGTTCAAGATTCTCACCTACGACAACATCTCGGTGGCCGGCTTGGAGCGGCTGCCCCGCGACCGTTACGAGATTGCATCGGAAATTCAGCATCCCGACGCGATACTGCTGCGCTCGCATAACCTCCATGGCGTGCCCATCCCGGAATCGGTGAAGGCGGTGGGGCGTGCCGGCGCCGGGGTGAACAACATTCCCGTCGCGGCGTATTCGAAATGCGGCATTCCGGTGTTCAATGCACCGGGTGCCAACGCCAATGCCGTGAAAGAGCTGGTCATTGCGGGGATGCTATTGGCGGCCCGCAACATTTGTACGGCTTGGGACTTTGCCCGCCAGTTGGAGGGCGACGACGAGACGATTCATCACCGCGTCGAAAAAACTAAGAAACAGTTCGCCGGTTTCGAGCTGGCGGGCAAGACCTTGGGGGTTTTGGGACTGGGCGCTATTGGCGTAAGAGTGGCCAATGCGGCGACGGGTTTGGGCATGCATGTGATCGGTTACGATCCGCTGCTTACGGTCGAAAGCGCTTGGCAGCTGTCTTCGTCGGTTGCGCGGGCCGCGAGCATCGACGATTTGATTGCGAAGGTCGACCTCCTGACCTTGCACGTGCCGCTGAACGACCAGACGCGCCACCTCGTCAATGCGGCACGAATCGGCATCATGAAGAAAGGGGCGGTCTTGCTCAATTTTTCTCGCGCCGGCATCGTGGACGACGCCAGCGTGTACGGCGCTTTGAACGCAGGCCATCTCGTCGCTTATGTATGCGACTTTCCTTCGCGCGCCATGCTGGACCATCCCCGCGCAGTCGTACTCCCGCATCTCGGTGCCTCCACCGCCGAAGCCGAGGAAAACTGTGCGGTAATGGTGGCCGATAGGGTGCGGGATTTTCTGGAAAACGGTAACATCCGACACTCGGTGAATTTTCCGGACGTGGTCATGCCGCGGACCGAGGGCGTCCGCCTCGGAATAGCGAATGAGAACGTGCCCAAGATGGTAGGGCAGATTTCCGGTGCGCTGGCCGACGCCAACCTCAATATTCTCGATTTGTTGAACAAGTCGAGAGGTGAACTTGCTTATACGCTCATCGACCTCAATGCCGAGGTGCCCGCCGAAACGCTGGAACATATCCGTGCCATCAAGGGAGTGCTCTCCGCCCGCGTCATATAACGAGTTGTCATGGAGAATTCGAACAATACATCGACTGCCGATACGGCGTTGCTTCACCTCCGCAAGGAGATCGATGCGATCGACGATCGGATCTTGGAGCTGTTGAACCAGCGTGCGCGCTGCGCCCAGCAAGTTGCCGAAATCAAGACGGCGGCGGGCGAGGTCGATTGTTTTCACCGCCCCGAGCGGGAAGCGGAAGTGCTGCGGCGCATCGCCGAAAACAATAGCGGTCCTTTGAGCCAGGAAGCAGTCACCCGTTTTTTCCGCGAGCTCATGTCGGAATGCCTGGCCTTGGAAAAACCGTTGACCGTTGCTTTTCTCGGTCCTCAGGGCACGTTTACGCAGCAGGCCGCTTACAAACACTTCGGCCATGCCATTCAGGCGGTGCCCTTGCCGGCTATCGACGAAATTTTCCGGGCTGTCGAAAGCGGCGCCTGCCAGTACGGCGTGGTGCCCGTCGAAAATTCTACCGAAGGGGTGATCACCCACACCCTGGATAGCTTTTTGCGATCCTTTTTGCTCATCGCCGGCGAGGTGGGGCTGCGTATTCACCACAACCTGATGAGCAAGCTGAGTAGCTCCGAAGAAATACGTGAAGTTTTCTCCCATCAACAATCTCTCGCTCAATGCCGCGAATGGCTGGATCGTTATCTTCCGAACGTTCGGAAGACCGCCGTCAGCAGCAATGCCGAGGCGGCACGACTTGCCGCTGTCATGCCGAATACCGCGGCCATAGCGGGGGAAGTGGCGGCCGAGCTGTATGGACTCAATGTTCTGGAGCGCAACATCGAAGACGAGCCGGACAATACCACGCGGTTCTTGGTGATCGGGCGGAATCCGGTCGGAGCCACCGGAAACGATAAGACGTCGTTACTCCTCTCGACCCGGAACAATCCCGGCGCTCTTTATGCTGTCCTCGAGCCTTTTGCGAGGCACAGCATCAGCATGACCAAAATCGAATCCCGACCGTCTCGCCGGGGTACGTGGGACTATGTCTTCTTCGTCGATGTGGAAGGACACCGGAATGAACCTCGATTGGCGGAGGCATTAAAGGAAGTTGAGAAAAGCGTCACGATGTTGAAAATTCTCGGTTCTTATCCTCGGGCCTCGTCTTGATCGTTCGATCCTAGTATTCGATTCATCTTTATGAAAGCAGAACATTTAGCCGTTCCCGGAGTTCGGGCGCTCACGCCTTACCTGCCCGGCAAACCGATCAGTGAACTGGAACGGGAGTTAGGGCTACGCAATATCGTCAAATTGGCATCGAACGAGAACCCTCTAGGGCCTAGCCCGAAGGCGCTCGAAGCAGCACGTCGTGCATCATCCGAAATCCACCTATACCCGGACGGCAGCGGTTTCGAGCTCAAGGCCGCATTATCGCGCAAACTCGAGGTCCGACCCGAACAGATTACCTTGGGTAACGGTTCCAACGACGCACTGGAGTTGGTGGCCCGCGCTTTCCTGTCCCCGCAGTCGAAAGCGATCTATTCCGAATATGCCTTTGCGGTTTATTCCATCGTGACGCAAGCCGTCGGCGCACAGGCGGTCGTTGCACCGGCCCATGACGGCTCTCACGGGCCCCGTTATGGCCATGACTTGCAGGCCATGGCCCCGGCAGTTGATGAATCGACGCGGGTCGTATTCATTGCCAATCCCAATAATCCGACCGGGACCTATTTGACGAAATCGGAGTTGTGCAGTTTTCTCGGCGACCTTCCCGAGCATGTCATCGCCGTTGTGGACGAGGCGTATTTCGAATATGTTGAAGCTCCCGACTATCCCGATTGCATAGAGTGGCTGTCCGATTTTCCCAATTTGATCGTGATCCGGACTTTTTCCAAAGCCTATGGACTGGCGGGGCTGCGGGTCGGGTATGCGGTGTCGAGCCCAGCGATTGCCGATCTTTTGAATCGCGTGCGGCAACCGTTCAACGTCAATTCTCTGGCCTTGGAAGCCGCCAAGGCTGCACTCGACGACAACGATCATCTGACCCGTTCGGTGAGCTTGAATCGAGAGGGCTTGCGTCGACTAAGCGAAGCCTTCACCGAGCGCGACTTAAGCTTCATTCCTTCGGTCGGCAACTTCATTATGGTCGACATGGGACGACCGGCAGCCCCGGTTTACGAGGCGCTGTTACGGCAGGGCGTCATCGTTCGGCCGGTTGCCAATTACGGTCTTCCCAAACATTTGCGGGTCACCGTCGGTACCGAGGAAGAAAACCGGATTTTCCTGGCCGCACTGGACCGTGTCTTGGCCTTATGATCGAGCGTCTATGCATCATCGGCGTGGGGCTGATCGGCGGATCGGTGGCGCGTGCCGCGCGCGCCAAAGGGCTCTGCCATGAAATCGTGGGCGTCGATGCCGATACCGATAACTTGCGAAACGCATTGGAATGCGGTGTCATCGACGTCGGATATTCCGATACATCGCAAGGCGCTGCAAGTGCCGATTTGGTCATGATCGCGACCCCCGTCGGAACCTTTGACGCCATTTTGGGCGCGTTGAAACCGGTATGGTCCACCCAAGTCGTCGTTACGGATGCGGGCAGCACGAAGTGTAGTGTGATCGAATCCGCCGAAAGAATTTTTGGTGAGGTTCCCGAAAATTTCGTGCCGGGCCATCCGATCGCCGGAGCTGAACGGAGCGGTGTGGATGCCTCGACCGCCGATTTGTATCAGGGCAAGCGAGTTATCCTGACGCCTCTAAACAACACGTCGCCGCTGGCCATCAAGCGGGTTGAGCGTTTTTGGCGAGCGATAGGAGCCAAGGTTTCGGAAATGGAGCCAGCCCATCACGACGAAGTGTTGGCCGCGACCAGCCATTTGCCCCACGTGTTGGCCTTTACGCTGACTTACATGCTAGGTAAGAAAGACGAGCAGCAGGAAATTTTTCAGTATGCCGCTGGCGGATTTCGGGACTTTACCCGTATCGCGTCCAGCGATCCGAAAATGTGGCTGGATATCTGCCTCGCGAACCGGCGGCAAATCGTATCCTTGATCCATCAGTTCCGCGAAGAGCTTAGTGTGGCCGCTGGTCTGATTTCGAGAGGGGCCGAGGACGAACTCTATTCTTTATTCTCCGAAGCCCGCAGTGCGCGACAACGATTCTTAGATCAACTTGAAAAATAACAGGTCCATGCAGAACAACACGATCAGCTTTCGGGTGCAGCCGGGTGGCACGCTTCGCGGAGAGGCCCGGGTGCCCGGCGATAAATCCATCTCCCATCGATCCATCATGTTGGGTGCGCTGGCCGAAGGCACGACCCGCGTCACCGGCTTTTTGGAAGCGGAAGATTGCCTCGCCACTATGAATGCGTTTCGGGCGATGGGCGTCGACATCGAGGGCCCGCAAGACGGGCAGGTGTGCATTCGAGGTGTGGGGCTGCATGGGTTGCGTGCGCCCAAAGAACCGTTGTACCTGGGGAATTCGGGCACGTCGATGCGTCTCCTTTGCGGTCTGTTGGCGGGGCAGCATTTTGACTCGGTTTTGACCGGCGACGTTTCTCTTTCCCGCCGCCCCATGAAGCGAGTAACCGAGCCGCTACGTACGATGGGCGCAGTGGTGGAAACTACCGAGGCGGGAACCGCTCCGCTCAAGATTAGAGGCAGCACGAAGCTGAGGGGGATTCACTACGATATGCCGGTGGCCAGTGCCCAGGTCAAGTCCTGTCTTCTCTTGGCCGGGCTTTACGCCGCCGGTAGGACGTGTGTGCGCGAGCCGGCTCCTACGCGCGATCATACCGAGCGCATGTTGGCCGGATTTTCCTATCCGGTGGTTCGTGAAGGCGATACCGTATGCGTACAGCCGGACGGGAGACTTGTTGCCTGCGACATCGATGTGCCTGGCGACATATCATCGGCGGCATTTTTCATGGTCGGCGCAGCAATCGGCGAAGATGCCGATGTCACCCTCCGGCATGTGGGCGTGAATCCGACTCGTACCGGGGTTTTGGACATTCTGCGTCTGATGGGGGCGGATATTCAGGTCGTCGATGTCCGCGAGATGGGCGGTGAGCCGGTTGCGGATATCCGCATCCGTTCAAGTCGCCTGCGCGGGATCGAGATTCCGCAAGAATTGGTGCCTTTGGCGATCGACGAGTTTCCGGTTCTGTTTGTCGCCGCGGCTTGCGCCGAGGGAGAAACTCGATTGACCGGCGCCGAGGAACTACGGGTCAAGGAAAGCGATCGTATCCAAGTAATGGCTGACGGTTTGCAAGCCTTGGGCATCGACGCCCAGCCGACGCCGGATGGGATGATTGTACGGGGCGGAAAACTGTCCGGGGGGAAAGTAAATTCCCACGGCGACCATCGTATTGCCATGGCATTTTCTGTTGCCGCGCTGCGGGCCGCCGGCCTGATCGAAATCGACGACTGCGCGAACGTCAATACATCCTTTCCGAGCTTCGTGGAGTTGGCGCGCGATATGGGCCTAAACATCTCTGTCATTTTCGGCGAAATCCTATGACAACGAAGGTGCCGGTGATCACCGTTGATGGGCCGAGCGGTGCCGGCAAGGGGACGGTGAGCCGTGCGTTGGCCAAGACGCTGGGCTGGCATTTCTTGGACAGCGGGGCCATCTACCGTTCATTGGCCTTCGCCGTTACCCAGGCTGCGATCGACCCCCACAATGTCGACGCCGTTGTCAGTGTCGCTCGGTCGATGGATCTTCAATTCGAGGCGAACGATCCGCCGCGCATCCTTCTGAACGGCCAGGATGTTACCTGTCAAATCCAGACGGAAGACTGCGGCAACACGGCTTCGAAGATCGCCGCTTATGGACCGGTACGACAGGCGCTCTTGCAGAAGCAGCGCGATTTTCAGCGAGAACCCGGCTTGGTCGCAGACGGCCGCGACATGGGCACAGTCGTTTTTCCCGACGCCCCGTATAAGATATTTTTAACTGCCAGCGCGGAAGTGCGCGCAAAAAGGCGGCATAAGCAGTTGAAAGAGAAGGGGGCTGATGTTAACCTTGAACGCTTAACGAAAGAGATTGAAGAACGGGACCGGCGCGACAAGGAACGTGCTGAGGCGCCGCTGACTGTACCGGATGGCGCTGTTCTGATTGATTCGTCCGATCTCACGATTGATCAAGTTATCGCCCGATGTCTCGATATTATAGGCGGTAGGTGAGATCGTGATCGGTAATTTTTGAGGCGTTGCCGGCGGTTGCTCGGCAATTTGTTTAACCAATTAACCCAAACGGCTAGGGAAACTTGGCTGTTAGAACCAAGTTCGTTTTATGAGCGATAGCTTTGCACAATTGTTTGAAGAGAGTCTGGCTCAGGCGGAAATGCGCCCAGGCAGCATCATCACGGGCACCGTAATCGATATCGGCCCCGATGTGGTCGTAGTCAATGCGGGATTGAAGTCGGAAGGCGTCATACCCAAATGGCAGTTCTTGAATTCCGACGGACAAATCGAAGTACAGATCGGCGACACGGTCGAAGTGGCGCTCGACATGCTGGAGGACGGTTTAGGGGCTACGCTGTTGTCCCGCGACAAGGCAAAGCGGTTGAAGGCATGGCAAGAGCTCGAACAGGCGTACGAGAAGAATGAGACCGTGGTCGGTAGAATTACGGGCAAGGTACGCGGAGGCTTCACGGTGGCCGTCGGTGCGTTGCGCGCCTTTTTGCCCGGATCTCTGGTCGATGTGCGTCCGGTCCGCGACACGTCCTACTTGGAAGGGCGCGACCTCGAATTCAAGGTCATCAAGATCGACCAAAAGCGCAATAATGTTGTGCTTTCCCGCCGCGCCGTAGTGGAATCCGAGTTCAGCGCCGAGAAGGAAGCGTTGCTCGAGAACCTGAAAGAAGGTGCGATCGTCACGGGCGTGGTAAAGAACCTGACCGATTATGGCGCCTTTATCGATCTCGGCGGCATCGACGGCCTGCTCCACATTACCGATATGGCTTGGAAGAGAGTGCGGCATCCCTCGGAAGCCGTTCAGATCGGCCAAGAAATCCAGGTCAAGGTACTTAAATTTGATCAGGAAAAGAATCGCGTCTCGCTTGGCTTGAAGCAGCTGGGAGAGGATCCGTGGCTGAATATCGCACGTCGTTATCCGCCGGGCACGCGCCTTTTCGGAAAGGTCAGCAACCTTACGGATTACGGCTGTTTCGTCGAGTTGGAAGAGGGCGTCGAAGGCCTCGTTCACGTATCCGAGATGGATTGGACCAACAAGAACGTCAACCCGGCCAAGGTTATCCAGTTGGGTGAGGAAGTCGAGGTCATGGTACTCGACATCGACGAGGAGCGTCGTCGCATTTCTCTCGGCATGAAGCAGTGCAAGCCCAATCCTTGGGAAGAATTTGCTGCGAGCCACAAGAAGGGCGACAAGATTAAGGGCAGCATCAAGTCGATTACCGATTTCGGTATTTTCATCGGACTGGAAGGTGCTATCGACGGTCTGGTGCATCTGTCGGACATTTCTTGGTCCATTCCGGGCGAAGAAGCGATTCGCCAGTACAAGAAAGGCGATGAAGTGGAGACCATCATCCTGGCCATCGATCCTGAGCGGGAACGAATCTCGCTCGGCATAAAGCAGTTGGAGCAGGATCCCTTCCAGAATTACTTGGCGACCCACGAAAAAGGCAGCATTGTCAACGGGGTTGTCAAGGAAGTCGACGCTAAGGGGGCAGTTATCACCCTGGCTGACAGTGTTGAAGGCTATCTCCGCGCGTCCGAAATTTCTCGCGATCGAGTAGAAGACGCTCGTACCCAGTTGAAGGTAGGCGACGAAGTCGAAGCGAAGTTCATCGGGGTCGACAAGAAAAACAAATCCATTACTCTCTCGATTAAGGCGAAGGATCAAGAAGAGGAAGCTGCTGCAATCAAGGGGTACTCACAGCAATCTTCCTCCGGTATGCCTACTTTGGGAGATATCTTCAAGGAACAGATGGAAAATAAATAGTCAGGTCAAGCAAGGGGGGCGGACACACTGCCCCCCGCTATTTATGGAAATGACAGTGACAAAGTCAGAATTGATCAATCTCTTAGCAGAGAAGTACGGCCACTTGGCGTTTAAGGATGTCGAGTTGGCGGTAAAAGGAATGATCGAACATATGACCCATGCCCTTTCATCGGGCGAGCGCATCGAAATTAGAGGGTTCGGGAGTTTCTCGCTGCATTATCGTCCACCGAGGATGGGGCGGAATCCAAAAACAGGCGACTCAGTCGAGTTGGCTTCCAAGTTTGTACCTCATTTTAAGCCTGGCAAAGAACTGCGAGATCGAGTCAATCAAGCGCGGAGTTGAGTTGCCCCTGAGGCCGCCACAAATTAGGCGATATAGATTTGGTCCATTAAAGGCATCGTATTGCGTCTCCGTCCCTCTGTCTCTGTCCTAGCATATTCTGTTTAGCACACCAGTCGGTGTAAGTCCTTCCTCACAAAAATTGCCATCCAGCCGTGACGTGCTCCGACGTGCATTGCTGCACTGGGATCGTCTGGGTCCGGCGACAAGTCAATCTTGGAAAGTGCAGTGGAATGCGCTGGAGTGTCAGCAACCACGCCTATCAACTGCCTTGAAGGTGTCTATGAGAACGCCTCCAATACTGTCCGCTTCGGCAGTAACAGAACCCAAGCGCTGCTTTCATCGGTCTCTCATCTGTAAAGCACTGCCTAAATGACTTGTCGGCAAAAGCTTACGCAAAAATCCGAAAATTCCTACAGTAATTTCAATTGCATATGCGGCATCGACTGCTAGCTTTAAGCTTGCAACATATTTGCAACCTACAGGAGCCGTCATGTTGAAGCTTAGGAAAGTTATATTTGCATTAATGCTTTTTAGCTGTGCGTGGTGCGTATCAGCTGAACCAGTAGATATTAATTCCGCTACGGCCGACCAGCTTGCCCAAAGTTTAAACGGTGTAGGCAAGGCAAAAGCGGAAGCGATTATTCAGGATCGTGAAAAAAACGGCAAATTTAAGTCGGCGGATGATTTGGCGCGTGTCAAAGGAATTGGCGCCGCGACAATCGAAAAGAACCGCGACAAGATTACTGTCGGCGCTGAAGCACCAAATTCGGCAGCGGCATCTGCCAAGGCCAAATAATCAAAAATCGACTATCGATTCCGAAAGGCTCCTTCGTGGAGCCTTTTTTTTGAAAAATAAATTTCCATCCTTGGTGAGCGCCATCGAACTCAAGGCTAAAATACTCGAGGGAATTAAAACGAGTGAAAGTGATTTCTATGAGTTCAAACATCGTATGGCACAACGCGTCCGTAACACGAGAAAAGCGAGAGCGGCTTAATGGGCACAAAAGCTTTATTTTATGGTTTACCGGCCTTTCCGGGGCTGGTAAATCGACCTTGGCTCATCGTGTCGAAGAACTGCTGTTCGAACGGGGATGTCGTACCTACGTGTTCGATGGCGATAACGTACGGCATGGACTTTGCTCTGATTTAGCGTTCAGTATAGAAGACAGACGGGAAAATATCCGCCGCATCGGCGAGATGAGCAAGCTGTTCATCGATGCGGGCGTTATTGCTCTGACGGCTTTTATATCCCCGTTTCGACGGGACCGACAAATGGTGAGATCGCTAGTCGGTGAGGGAGATTTCATCGAAGTTTACTGCGATGCATCGGTAGAGGAGTGCGAAAATCGTGACGTCAAAGGTTTGTATAAGAGGGCTCGACTTGGCGAAATTCCTGATTTTACAGGCATCTCTTCTCCGTACGAGGAGCCAGAAAATCCTGAAATTACCTTACATTCAGGTGTCGACTCTTTGGATACATGTGCTCAGATAGTGCTTCGATATCTCGAGGATAAACACAAGATTTAATGGTTGAGTAAAGAGCAAAGCAAACAATGAAGAGGATTGTAAGAAAAGCAGTTTTTCCGGTTGCCGGCCTAGGAACGCGATTTCTTCCAGCCACTAAGGCGAGCCCGAAAGAAATGTTGCCTATTGTAGACAAGCCATTGATCCAATATGCCGTGGAAGAAGCGGTTGCGGCCGGGGTCGACGTCATGGTGTTCATTACTAGCCGGACGAAAAGGGCAATTTCAGATCATTTCGACAAGGCCTACGAACTTGAAACCGAGTTGGCCAACCGCGGTAAGTCGGAGATCTTGCGGATTGTTCAAAACATCGTCCCGCCCCATGTCACTTGCGTTTACATTCGCCAAGCGGAAGCCTTGGGCTTGGGGCACGCAGTCAATTGTGCTCGGGCTGTGATTGGAGATGAACCCTTCGCCGTGTTGCTGGCTGACGACATGATCGACGATGGGCATACCGGCTGTCTGTCGCAGATGGTTAAAATCTTCGACGAATGGCAGTGTTCGGTGCTGGGAGTTGAGAGGATCGCTCCTTCGGAAACTCAAAGCTACGGCATCGTTAAAGCTAATCTGATTCAAGACAACATTGGAAAGTTGGAGCAAATCGTCGAGAAACCGAAGCCAGAAAATGCACCTTCGAATTTGGCGGTAGTTGGCCGGTACATTTTAACCCCAGCCATTTTTGACAAACTCGATAACGTGGCTAAAGGGGCCGGCGGCGAAATTCAACTTACCGATGCTATTGCGATGCTGCTGCACGAGGAACCGGTTCTAGCTTATGAATTCCATGGTAAACGTTACGACTGCGGTTCAAAGCTCGGATATTTGATCGCAACGGTAGAGCAGGGCCTGAAACATCCAGAACTGAGCGATAGCTTCAAGGAGTATTTGACTACCCTCAAGTTGTCGTAGTGGCGCTTGAGGGGTATTACCAGCGGATGGAACTTCCGTACGCGGAAGTAGAGGGGATCAACTAAGATCGGATATCTAATTCAGAGCGCCATCGCACGACTATTTATAAACTCAGACGTTGCGAGTTGTGCGCTCTAATGCCGAGCAATGAGGCGAAGCGTGACGGTCGAGTGATCTTTCTCGACCGCCGCGCTCAAATCATATTCTGTAAGCGTTTTATTGATCGCTCAAGCAGCGAGTGGTGCGCGAACGGGCGCTATTCGGTATCGGAGAAAGCGATGATAGGCCCAGTTAACGCAAGCCTTCGGAAAACAGCGAAACACTCTATTTCAGTTTGGCCAAGCCTTCGCCTCTCGGATCGCTGGCGGCGTAAACGCGATTAATGCTCTTGTCCCAGAGAACCGATTGCATGTCACCGTAGCGGCGATCGATGGGTTTCAACTCATGACCCCTTTTCTTAAGTTCCACTTGCTCCTCCTCGGTTAGGCCGCCGGGTTCATATTGGATAACATCCGGTAGATATTGATGGTGAAATCGAGGAATGGACACCCAAGAATCCGGTGTGTGGCCTTCGGCGAAATCCAAAACGGCTAGCAGTACCATGGAGACGATACGGCTTCCGCCGGGGGTTCCGATCATGCCTATGCGATGCTGGTCCTCAACAAACGTCGGCGTCATGCTGGACAGCATCCGTTTACCGGGTGCAATGGTGTTAGCCTCACCGCCTACCAATCCGTAAACGTTGCTTGAGCCGGGATGAGCGGCAAAATCATCCATCTCGTCGTTCAGCAATACGCCGGTGCCAGGAGGCATAAATCCGGAGCCAAAAGGATAGTTGATGCTTAGAGTGGCGGCGACACGATTGCCTTCCCTGTCTAGAACGGAAAAATGAGTGGTGTTTTCGCCATCCGGCTCAGGGGCGTTGAACTGACTTAAATACAGACTCGGGAGTGCTCGGTTCGGGTGTATCGCCGCGCGTAAACCGGCGGCATAATTCGGGCTGAGTAACCGACGTAACGGCATCATTACGAAATCGGGATCACCCAGGAATCGCTCGCGGTCGTGATAGGCGCGCCGCATGGCTTCGACTATGAGATGCTTGCGGGTAGTGCTGTCGACGGCTTTCAGATCGTAGCCGGACAATATGTTCAGGATTTCGATCAAGCCGATCCCGCCCGCGGAAGGCGGTGGTGGCGCGGTTATGCGTATTCCACGGTAGAAGCCTTGAACGGGCTCCCGCTCGACTACACGATAATCGGACAAGTCTTGTACGGTCCAAATGCCGCCGGCACTTCGGACGCCTTCGACTAATCTTTTCGCGGTATCGCCGTTATAAAAGCCGATCTTGCCGGATTCGCCGAGCTGCTTGAGCGTATTCGCGAGTTCCTTTTGCTTCAAAAGCGCACCGGGCTCGGGCATTTTCCCATTGACTAGAAAAACGTTGGCTGCTGCTTTCGACCTGCGCAATACGTCGGCGCGAAATGACAGTAGTCGACAATGACGTTCACTTATGGGAAATCCGTCTTCGGCATAGCGAATAGCCGGCGCTAAGTCGCTAGAGAGTGGGAGCCGTCCGTAATTCCGGGCAAGATGCACGAGCGCAGCCGGCATGCCTGGAATGCCCGCAGAAAGAGCTCCGTTGACTGATTTGTTGGGCACGGCTTTTCCTTCGTCATCGAGGTACATGTCGGGCCGGGCCGCCAAGGGAGCCCGCTCTCGACCGTCCAGCATCACCGTTTTGCCGTCGGACGCTCGATGAAGAAGCCAAAAGCCGCCACCGCCGAGCCCCGATCCCGCAGGTTCGACCACTGCGAGTGCTGCACTGATGGCCACCGCGGCATCGAACGCATTACCGCCCTTATCCAGAATTTCAAAACCGGCTTCCGTGGCGAGCGGGTGCGCGCTGGCGATGGCAGCTTGTGGCGGAGCAGCCGTCGCTACCGGCAAGAAAAAGATAAGGCAGAAAGTGAGCCGGATTAGCCGCGGCTTAAGAAACGACCTGCTAAGAAGTTTAAGCGTGTTGACTTGGCGGTTGACCCATGGAGAGTACGGACGGAATCGACTGTCCATTACCTAATTGTCACGTTAAGGCGAAGGTAAGCCGTTAGGCCTTGAGCCCCAGTACGTCCTGCATGTCGTAAATGCCCGGCGTTTTGTCCATAAGCCAAATGGCGGCGCGCATGGCTCCCTTGGCAAAGGTCATGCGGCTGGTCGCGTTATGGGTAATTTCGACGCGCTCGCCTTCGTCGGCGAACATCACGGTATGTTCGCCCACGATATCGCCAGCCCGAATCACGGAAAAGCCTATCGTTTTGGGATCGCGTTCCCCGGTGTAGCCTTCCCGTCCATAGACGGCGCATTCGCGCAGATCTCGGCCGAGTGCGGCGGCCACGACCTCGCCCATACGTAATGCCGTCCCGGAGGGGGCATCCACTTTATGCCTGTGATGGGCCTCGATGATCTCGATATCGGTTTGCTCGCCGATGACCTTCGCAGCGATTTCCAACAGTTTGAGGCAAAGATTTACCCCTACGCTCATGTTCGGTGCTAGTACGAGCGGTATCGTAAGTGCGATATGTTCGATATCCGCTTTCTGTTCAGGCGTGAAGCCAGTCGTACCGATAACGAGTCGTTTACCGTGCTCCCGACACACCGCGAGATGTTCCATGGTTGCCTCGGGGCGAGTGAAGTCGACGACGACATCGAGGCCCGAGATGACGCGGCTCAGGTCGTCAACCACGGGGATGTTGAGCTTCGACAGTCCGGCAAGCTCTCCGGCGTCCCTCCCCGTTTCGGGGCTGCCTTTTCTCTCCACCGCGGCTGTCAGGAGCATTCCGTTGGTGTCGAGGCAGGCGCGTATCAAGGCTTGTCCCATGCGACCAGCGGCTCCGACGATTCCAACTTTGATCATTATGGTTTTCCTGAGATATGGCTTTGGTATTTTCGTGTCGATCAGTGGCCTTGCGGCGTTTCGACAATCCGGCAATTAAAGCCCGAGTTTGTCGAAAAACTGTTTCACTCCGTCGAGCCAGCCATGCGCTTGTGGACTGTGATGACTGCCGCCCCCGCTCAGGGAGTCGTCCAGTTTCTTGATCAACTCGATCTGGTCCTTATTGAGATGTACCGGCGTTTCGATACGGACTCGGCACAACAGATCGCCCTGCGGGCCGCCGCGCACCGGTTTTACCCCTTTGCCGCGCAGCCGGAACAGCCGGCCGGTTTGGGTTTCCGCGGGAATCTTAAGTACCACTTTGCCATCGAGCGTTGGAACCTCCAGTTCGCCGCCCAAACAAGCGGTCGGGAAGCTGATCGGAACCTCACAATAGAGATTGGCACCATCCCGGGTAAAAATCGGGTGCTCTTTAACGGAGATTTGTACGTACAAGTCGCCCGGTGGTCCTCCGCTTTCTCCCGCTTCGCCTTCGCCGGCCAAACGGATACGATCCCCCGTGTCCACACCTGGCGGGATCTTGACTGATAGCGTTTTGGTTTCCTGAACACGTCCCTGCCCGTGACAGACGCGACAAGGATCCTTTATTTGCTGGCCCGTACCGTGACAGGTCGGGCAGGTTTGCTGCACGGCGAAGAAGCCTTGCTGCATGCGGATGGCGCCATGGCCCTGGCAAGTAGAGCAGGTCGTGGGTCCCGTGCCCTTCTTGGCGCCGGTGCCATTGCATTCGTCACAAGTTACGAAGGTCGGTACGCGGATCTTGACTTCGGTACCCGCGACCGCTTCCTCGAGGGTGATCTCCAGGTTATAGCGAAGATCGGCACCGCGTTGCACGCGACTGCCCCGTCTTCGGCCTGTCGCACCGCCACCGAAGATATCACCAAAGACATCACTGAAGATGTCGCTGAAACTTTCGCCGGTAAAGCCAAACCCACCGGCTGCGCCCATGGATGGATCAACTCCGGCATGGCCGAATTGATCATAAGCGGAACGCTTCTTCGGATCGGAAAGCACATCGTAGGCTTCCTTGATCTTTTTGAACTGCTCTTCCGCTTTCGGATTGTCGCGGTTGCGATCTGGATGATATTTCATCGCTAAGCGGCGAAAGCTCTTTTTGATGTCGCTATCGCTCGCGTTTCGCGCCACGCCTAAAAGTTCGTAATAATCTTCTTTCGCCATAACATAAAGAGCCGCAGGGCTTTGCCTGCGGCTAAGTTGGAGTCAATGCGCAGGACGCATCAAACTTGCCCGAAATACTCAGGCGTTAATTCCTCGCCACCTTCCCTCACCCGAAAGCTCGACTGCTTTAGGCATAAACTTAGGAGAGGAGGGCGGATGAGCAGAGCAGTTTGCTTCCGCTCATCTGCATTCATGGCACAGTGCCAAACCGAGCGATAAGGCCTTATTTCCGATCCTCTTTCACTTCTTCGAATTCGGCATCGACGACATCTTCGCCTGCCTTGGCTTCCGTCGGTTGTTCGGTTTCAGCGCCGGGCGAACCAGCTGTCTCGCCTTTCTGTGCGTATAAGCGTTCCGCCAGTTTACCCGAAAGCTCGGTCAGATGTTCAGTCTTTCGCTCGATTTCCGCCTTATCGTCACCGTTCATGGCGGTCTTCAATTCACTAATCGCACCTTCGATTTTGCTGCGCTCGTCGCTTTCCACTTTATCGCCAAGTTCGTGCAGCGTCTTGTTCGTTGCATGGATCATGGCGTCTGCGTTATTGCGCGCAGTTACCAGTTCGTGCAGTTTCTTGTCTTCTTCGGCATGCAGTTCCGCATCCTTGACCATACGCTTGATCTCGTCCTCGGTCAGGCCGCTGGAGGCGGTGATGCGGATCGATTGCTGCTTGCCAGTAGCCTTGTCCTTTGCCGACACGTGCAGGATGCCGTTGGCGTCGATATCGAAAGTCACTTCGACCTGCGGTATGCCGCGCGGAGCCGGCGGGATGTCGGTCAGATCGAATTTGCCGAGAGACTTGTTGTCTTTCGCCATTTCACGTTCGCCCTGCAGGACGTGAATCGTAACCGCGGTTTGGTTGTCCTCGGCCGTCGAGAAGACCTGCCCGGTTTTGGTGGGGATGGTGGTGTTCTTCTCGATCAGCTTCGTCATGACACCGCCCAAGGTCTCGATGCCTAGAGACAACGGAGTGACGTCCAGCAGCAGTACGTCTTTGACCTGTCCACCCAGAACGCCGCCTTGGATCGCCGCACCGAGCGCCACCGCTTCATCCGGATTGACGTCCTTGCGAGGCTCTTTGCCGAAGATGTCCTTCACGAAATCCTGAACTTTCGGCATGCGCGTCTGCCCACCGACGAGGATAACCTCGTTGATTTCGCTGGGCTTGAGGCCAGCATCCTTGAGCGCGGTTTCGCACGGGCCTTTTGTCTTCAAGATCAGATCCTCGACCAAGGATTCGAGCTTGGCACGGGTAAGCTTCATATTGAGATGCTTGGGCCCGCTCGCATCGGCCGTGACGTAGGGCAGGTTGATGTCGGTCTGCTGGCTCGAAGACAGCTCGATCTTCGCCTTTTCCGCTGCTTCCTTCAGGCGTTGCAGAGCCAACGGATCATTGTGCAGGTCGATGCCGTTCTCTTTTTTAAACTCGTCGCAGATGTAATCGATGATGCGCAGGTCGAAGTCTTCGCCGCCAAGATGGGTGTCGCCGTTGGTGGAAAGTACTTCAAACTGATGCTCACCGTCGACTTCGGCAATTTCGATGATGGAAATATCGAACGTACCGCCGCCGAGATCGTAGACCGCAACTTTGATGTCTCCGTGCTTTCTGTCCAGACCGAAGGCCATGGCTGCGGCGGTCGGCTCATTGATGATGCGCTTGACATCGAGCCCAGCAATGCGGCCGGCGTCTTTCGTTGCTTGGCGTTGGGAGTCGTTAAAGTACGCGGGTACGGTGATGACCGCCTCTTTGATCTCCTCGCCGAGAAACGCTTCGGCGTCCTTTTTCAGCTTCATCAATACGCGTGCCGAAATTTCCGGAGGGGCCATTTTTTTGCCGTTGACTTCGACCCACGCGTCGCCGTTATCGGCTTCGACAATCTTGTACGGCACAAGATGTATGTCTTTTTGAACCACAGAATCCTTGAAGCGGCGTCCGATAAGCCGCTTTATGGCATATAAGGTATTCTTGGGATTGGTGATCGCCTGCCGCTTAGCGGACTGCCCGACCAGTACCTCGTTATCGGCCGTAAAGGCCACGACCGAGGGGGTGGTGCGAGCGCCTTCGGCATTTTCGATGACGCGCGGTTTGCCCCCTTCAAGAATGGCCACACAGGAATTGGTGGTGCCCAAATCGATACCAATAATCTTCGCCATTTAATTCTCCAAATTAATCAATAGCTTGTGGGTTGGGTGTGGGTTTAGCGTTAATATGGGGGCGCCAAGGCTGATTTCAAGCTTGCTCGTCGATGCGCGTGGATTCTGCGGCGGCTTGGGCAATAACCACCATGGCCGGACGTAACAGGCGATCATGGAGGAGATATCCTTTTTGGAAAACTTTTACCACCGTATTGGGCTCGATATCAGTGGTCGGTTGCATCGCCATGGCCTGGTGTAAGTCCGGATTGAACTTTTCGCCTATGGGATCCACTGCTCGGACGCTGAATTTTTCCAGTACCGAATTCAGCTGCTTTAGCGTGAGCTCCATGCCTTCGCGCAATTTCACCACATCCGAGGTCTCTCCGACGGCCGCTTGCAGCCCGAGTTCGAGGCTATCGACCACGGTCAATAGCTCCTTCGAAAATTTCTCCAGAGCATATTTATTGGCATTCTGGAGTTCTTTTTCCGAGCGTCGGCGCAAATTCTCCAACTCGGCCTGGGTGCGTACGAATTTGTCCCAATTCTCCTCCGCTCGGCGAGTTGCTTCGGTCAATTGCTGTGCAAGTTGCTCGATCGGCGTTGGTTCGACAACACCTTCTTCCGTTGTGATTGCCGTGTCGACAGAAGCGGCTTGTTCCGCTTGATCTGGCGCCTTTGGCGCCGATTCGGGCGAAGCCTGGTCTTTGCTCATATAACTGCTCCTCAACGAAAAATAATGAGCCCGTGTGCCTATGCACGCACACAGGTCGACGATTTCTACCAATATGGGTTAAGAATTAAGATGGGGTCAGCGATTTTTGATTCAAGGCGGCCCCCAACAATTTCGCGGTAATGTCAACCAAAGGAATGACCCGCTCATACGCCATGCGGGTGGGGCCGATAACGCCGAGTACGCCTACCGCCTCGCCATTGAGAGAGTAAGAGGCGGTTACCAGGCTGCACTGATCCAGCGCACGATAGCCGGATTCCTCGCCTATAAAGATCTTGACGCCGGGGGTTTCTAGGCAACGGTCTAGTAGATGGACTAAGTCTTCCTTCTGATGAAACGTTTCGAATAAGGAACGGAGCCGCTCCATATTGGCCAAATCGGCAAAATCCATCAGATTGATTTCGCCGGTTAGCACAAACGGGTTCCGACGTTTTCCTTTATCCTTAAGTGCCAAATCCGCGATTTCAGCCGCATCAATAATTTCCTGGCTTAAACGATTCCGCATTTCCTGCAAGTCGTTAAATAGACTCTCGCGGATCGCAGTTAGATCCTTGCCTGCATAGGTTGAATTGAGGAAATTTGCTGCCGCTTGCAAATCGGCAGGCGTGAACTGACGGGGTGAGTGAATGATCTTGTTGTGGACTTCCTGTTCGTTAGTGACCAGGATGACCAGCAAGCGTTGACCGGACAGCGGGATAAATTCGATGTGTCTGAAGGTGACTATCTCCCTGCGCGGCAACATCACGAGGCCCGCCATATGGGTTACTTCCGAGAGCACGCGAGAGGCGGCTTCGAGCAAATCGTCGGGATCTTCCTGAGTATTCAGGTCCTGGCGGAGCTGTCGGATGATGTCTTGCTGCAAAGGTTTGATGGTCAGCAAGGTATCAACAAAAAAACGGTAGCCGGTTACCGTCGGCATGCGTCCCGCTGACGTATGTGGCGATGTGATCAGCCCTATGTCTTCGAGATCCGCCATGATGTTGCGGATCGTCGCCGGGCTTAAATTCAAGCCGGTGTCGCGCGCTAAAGCCCGCGAACCAACCGGCTGGCCTTCGCCGATATAACGCTCCACCAGCACTTTAAGCAAGTGTTGGGCTCGCTCGCTCAATTGGGGATATTTAGGCACCGGTATCCTCGAATGGTGGGGGTTTTAGCACTCGAGACCATCGAGTGCTAAAAAGTTAGCAACCCCTAGATAATGTGTCAAGAAGCTCATACCATATCGAGCAAAGCGGCGTCTAATTAGGTGTAAATCTTAGGTCACCACATGGCGAACGCTTCCATATCCAAGGAGAGAATTATGCAAGGCGACTCGACGGTTATCGATTATCTTAATCGCGTGCTGGGCAACGAACTGATCGGCATTAACCAGTATTTTCTTCATGCGAGAATGTACAGGAACTGGGGGTTGGGCGAGCTCGACAAGCACGAATATGATGAATCTATCGGTAAGATGAAGCGTGCCGACAAGTTGATCGAGCGTATTTTGTTTCTTGAAGGATTGCCAAACTTGCAGGATTTGGGGCATTTGAAGATCGGAGAAAATCCGGAGGAAATGCTCGGCTGCGACCTTCAGTTGGAACTTCAAAGCGTATCTTTGCTGCGCGAAGCGGTCGAGTTTTGTGAAAAGGCCGGAGATTATGTCTCCCGAGATCTTCTGGAAGAGATACTCGAAGATGAGGAAGAGCAGGTCGACTGGCTTGAAACGCAGGCGGAGTTGATTCGGAAAATCGGCCTGCAGAACTATTTGCAGTCTCAGATGTAAGCTGCGGTACCGGTCAGCCCCATTTACAGTGACGCGGGACGCTCGCGGCTTCAGAAACATATGCCATCCATTTTCCGGAACGTAGCCCTAATCGGGAAGCCCGATGCGCCACGCATAGCCGAAACCCTTTCCTCGCTTTACGGACATCTTACCGGGAGATGCCTGCGTGTTTTGGTGCAACGGGACTGCGCTCATTTCGTAGCCGATTCTTCGCCGGAAACGTGTACCGTTGCCGAAATAGGCCAGTGCTGCGATCTCGCAATTGTGGTTGGCGGCGATGGCACACTTTTATCCGCCGCGCGTGTTCTCGCGCAGTTCGAGATTCCATTGATTGGGGTCAATCTGGGGCGATTGGGGTTCCTGGTCGATATTTCTCCGTCGGACGCCGGAGCGAAGCTCGATGAAATTCTTGACGGACGCTACAGTGCCGATGAGCGCTTTCTGTTGCGGGCGAAAATTTTTCGCAACGGTCATGTGATATACGAGCAGACGGCGGTTAACGAAGTAGTCGTGCATAGCGGGAATGCCGCCAGCATGATCGAGATTGAGGCATCGATCAACGGCGTTTTTCTGAATTCGCAACGCTCTGATGGGCTTATCGCGTCAACTCCCACGGGCTCTACGGCTTACGCCCTGTCGGCTGGAGGTCCGATTCTTTATCCCACGCTTAAGGCTATCGTATTAGCGCCGATCAATCCCCATACCTTGTCTAATCGTCCGATCGTGGTGGATGATGACAGCGTAATCGAAATTGCCTTCCGTCCCAGCAAACAATTCAAAGCTCAGGTCGTTTGCGACAATGTGTCGTTTCCTGATGTCGAAATAGAGGATCGCATCGAGATTCGAAGAGAACCTAAGACTTTTCGCATTCTTCATCCGCTTGACTATGATTTCTTTGAGATTCTCAGAGCGAAGCTCAACTGGAGCTCCGGTTATCGAAGCTGACTATGCTTGTCCACCTCAGCATCAGAGATTTGGCCGTCGTCCGATCACTCGATCTGGAGTTTGAGCGCGGATTGACCGTGCTAACCGGCGAGACCGGCGCCGGGAAATCGATATTATTAACTGCTTTGGGGTTGGCTTTGGGCGAGCGTGCCGATTCGGGGTTCATCCGCCCCGGGGCTGCGCGCGCCGAGATCAGTCTTTCGTTCGGCTTGGAGGATGCTGCAGATGCGCGTCGCTGGCTCGACGAAAATGAATTATCGGAGGACGGCGAGTGTCTGGTGCGGCGGGTTATCAGTCAAGACGGCCGTTCGAAGGCTTTCGTCAATGGTCGCCCGGTTACCTTGCAAGCCTTGCAGGAGTTGGGTTCCAGCTTGGTCGAGATACACGGCCAGCATGCTCATGTACATCTTCTGAAGGCAGCGGAGCAGCGCCGGTTACTGGATGAAGCCGCTGGGAACGAATCGTTGTTGGTCCAGATCGGCAATCTCTATGATCGTTGGCGAAGTACTCGGTGCGAGCTGGAAAAGCTTACCAATACAGCCAAGGATCAAGCTGCCCGCGAAGAGTTGTTGCGCTACCAAATCGACGAGTTGGAGCAGCACGACATCTCTGGGCTCGATTACCCGGCCCTAGTTGACGAGCATACACTCCTTGCCAATGTTGGCAAAATTCTCACCACCGGTCAGGCGCAGCTCGAACTCCTCTATGAAGATGAAAGTCAATCGGTCAACGCGCGCCTGGCGCAAGCTATCCATGCCCTATCGGATTTGAGCCGGCTGGCTCCCGAACTGGAAGAAACGACCGCTCTCCTAAATGAAGCGCAAGTGCAAGTTAAAGAAGGGGCATTGCAGCTCCGTCGTCAACTGGAGCGGACTGAGGCCGACCCCGGTCGTCTGGACTGGCTTGAACAGCGCCTTGGCGATATCCATCGTTTGGCCCGCAAACACCAGGTCCGGCCGGAAGAATTGCCTGGACTGCTTGATTCGCTACGCTCGGAATTGAACGGTATCGCCCATGGATCGGAAAGAATCGAAGCGTTGGAGTCGGATCTTCGGCAGGTCCTCACGGATTACGGGAAAGTTGCCGATATGTTGTCCCAACGCCGTCGTACGGCCGCTAGCCGGTTACAGTCACGGATCTCGGAGATGATTCAGGAATTGGGCATGCCACAGGGGCAGTTTTTGGTGGATGTGGGTGCCGAGAATGCGAAAGAACCGACCCCGTTTGGCCTGGATCAGGCCGAGTTCTTGGTAAGCGCCAACCCGGGATTGCCGCCGCGTCCTTTGGCCAAAGTCGCGTCTGGCGGCGAATTGTCACGCATCAGTCTAGCCATTCAGGTGGCTGCTACCGACTCCAAGACAGTTCCGAGCTTGATATTCGATGAGGTGGATACGGGAATCGGCGGCCGGGTGGCCGAAATCGTCGGTCAAAAACTGCGCGCGCTGGGACAGGGGCGGCAGGTATTTTGCGTGACCCACCTGCCTCAGGTTGCGGCTCAGGGTCATTACCACTTGTTAGTAGAAAAAGTCAGCACCGATGGGGTAACACTATCGACCGTCCGAAAGCTTTCTCGTGAAGAGAGGAAGCAGGAGATTGCGCGTATGCTTGGTGGAATCCGTGTCACCCAGCAAACCTTGGCGCATGCCGAGGAGATGTTGAATAGCCACTTGCAAAGCGAGTTGGAGGTGTGACTGAGCGCTGAAGATTGTTTAAGAAGTGAACTGTACGAGCCATTTGCAGCGCGACAAAGGCCCTCGGATTATACGGTAGATCTAAGACAAACGAAGAACTTGTCGGGCGGCAGAGCCGCCCGACAAGTTGACTAGCACGCTATTTCTTTCTCCCTGGCCAAAATCACTCCGTGCCACTTTCGACACTCGATTTGTCCGGTACGACAACGGCAGTAGTGCTCCGACTTTCTTCGGCTGGTCGGTGCTCATCGGTGGCTCGGTTGTCATTGGCCGTCGAGACCACTTCACCCGTTTCGCGGCGATCTTCGTGAATACTGTCATCGGGTCCTTCGCTGGACTCACTTCGTTTGGCGCTAAACCTCTTATCTCGTCTGCCGCGCCCCCGGCGTTTGGCCAAGGATCGGCGAGGCGATTTACGCGCTTCGAGACTCAAATCTTCCGCTTCGGTTTCCTCGCTATCATCCGATGGTGAATCAAGCTCAAAGGACCCAATAACCGGCGTACTAACTGAGCTTATGCTTTCGCGCTCGCCCCGAGATTCCTCGGGCGCCCTGGGCCTTGGCAAATGGACCGCAGGAATCTCCGGCTTTTCCTCTTTCTCCAGCGACGGACGGTCTGGTTCGGTTACGATTTGGACCCCATTGTCGGAAACCAGAGCGGACATGATTGTCTCAGTCGGTGCCTCTTCGGTAGGTTTGTACCCAATCGTTTGACGCTCCGGGATCGGGAGATTGGCGTCTTCGATTTTCTCCGGGGCGATCTCTCTAGCTTGGTTTTGCTGGCCGCTACGCGCTAAGCCGGGCTCGCCCCGCCTCGGGCGTCTCCTGCGCGACCCCCCGCGTCTGGACTGATCTCGGGTTCGCCGGTCACCATTGCCGAATTCCTGTTTCTCCGGAATTGGAGTTCGGGCTTCGATTTCTCTGGTTTCAAGCATTTCCCCGCTCATTGACTGCTGACGCTGTTTGAAGTCGGCTATCCGATGGGGGCGGTGTTGAGCGACTTGTGAGAGTATCGGCTGAGGCTTTTCGACGACAGCTTCCGCTTCGTCCTCAAGTTTGCCGCCGGTCAAAATCGACCAGAACCGCTTTATGAAGCCACCTGCGGCGTGTTTCCCTGCGCTAGTAATCGGAGCCGGATGAGCGGGCAGGAATTCCTTAACGGCAGGCTCCGCGCTGATTGATGCGCTTTCCCTCGTAAATCTCGGGAGCTCGGATTCAGCTGACTTCAGCATCTGATAGCTCGGTTTCCGCTCTCCTTCTTCCTCTGCGCCAGTGCTTCGCACGCGCTGGATTTCATACGCAGGCGTCTCAAGATGTTTGGTCGGTATTACGATAACACTAACTAGGTGGCGCTTTTCGATGTCCGCGACAGCCGAGCGCTTTTCGTTGAGAAGGTAGGTAGCCGAATCTACGGGCAGATGCGCGATAACCTTGTCGGTATTTTTTTTCATCGCCTCTTCTTCGATGATACGCAGTACCGAGAGTGCCAACGACTGTACGCTGCGCACGGAGCCTTGGCCGTTGCATCGTGGACAGGTGAGCAGGCTGGATTCACCGAGCGACGGTCGGAGGCGCTGACGGGACATCTCGAGCAAACCAAAACGAGAGATTCGGCCGATTTGTATCCGGGCTCTATCCGCCTTGATCGCGTCACGTAATCGGTTTTCGACGGCCCGCTGATTACGCGCCGCCATCATGTCTATGAAGTCGATCACGAACAAACCGCCCAAATCCCGCAGTCTGAGTTGGCGCGCGATTTCGTCGGCGGCTTCCAAGTTGGTATTTAGCGCTGTTTCTTCGATATCGCCGCCTTTGGTTGCCCGGGCGGAGTTGATGTCGATCGCTGTCAAGGCTTCGCTGTGATCGATTACGATGGCTCCACCGGATGGCAAAGGGACCTCGCGGCTGTAAGCTGTTTCAATCTGGCTTTCGATCTGATAACGACTGAATAGCGGGACTGTGTCTTGGTAAAGCTTTGCCTTTTGGATGAACTGCGGCATGACCTGCTGCAAAAAGCTGCGCACCAGCTTGAAAGTGCCCGCATCATCGATCAGTATCTCGTCGATATCGCCGCGGAGATGATCTCTCAGCGCACGAATGATCACGTTGCTTTCCTGAAAGATTAGGAACGGGGCGGCCTTTTCCTTGGCCGAGCGGTCAATAGCCTCCCACAATTGCAAAAGGTAATTCAGGTCCCATTGAAGTTCTTCGGCTGACTTGCCGCCCCCGGCAGTCCGCACGATAAGCCCCATGCCTTCCGGAATTTGGAGTTGATTCATAACCTCGCGCATGTCGGAACGAATATCGCCCTCGATACGTCGAGAAATGCCGCCGGCGCGCGGATTATTGGGCATTAGCACCAGGTAACTGCCGGCCAGGCTGATGTAAGTCGTTAACGCCGCCCCTTTGCTCCCGCGCTCCTCCTTCTCGACCTGAACTATGACTTCCTGTCCCTCTTTGACTAAATCCTTGATATCCCGGCGGGAAAATTCCTCGTCCAGGGGCTGTCCGAAATAGTTCGGCGTAATTTCCTTGAATGGCAAGAAGCCATGGCGGTCGGCGCCATAATTGACGAAGGCCGCTTCGAGACTGGGTTCAATGCGGGTAATAATACCTTTATAAATGTTGGCTTTTTTCTGTTCTTTGGAAGGGATTTCTATATCAAAGTCGTAAAGTTTTTGTCCGTCCACCAGTGCAACCCGAAGTTCTTCGGGCTGAGTGGCGTTGATTAACATTCTTCTCATCCGGCTGGTCCTTTAGCGGTTCCCCGAAGAAGCGGGCAAGCGGTTTCATGCAGCCATTGTTCTTATCAATCAAAGCGTGTTCTCAATTGACGTGAATGCGCCTATTGCGCTGAAAACCGAATCTTGACGTTGCGAGGGATACCCTGCCTCAATCGGAGGAGGGGGGTTCCATTCTTCTCTTCAGGTCACGCGATACTCGCTCGTCATGGGTCGAGCGAAAAAACCCTACTGTTGTCGTTTTTTCCGGCCAAATTTTTCTGTTTGGTACTTTGACCTTCTAAACAAAATGTTCTGTCTGTCGCCAATAATTCCGTTCAGCAAACGGTTCTCGGTTAGATCTGGCATTTGCCAGGGATGGACTATTTTGGGCTGACGTGTGAGCAGTCGAGCCCCGCTACCTCGAAAATCGAGTCGTATCCCGCCGCTCTGCGCGACGGCGTCCTCATTTAACCGCGAAACTTACGATTCTCCCGCCCCATGTCATGTAGCCCCGAGACAGATTGCTTTATAGGCATTCTTATCGACCATTTAGTCCAGGCCGTTCTAATTCTTCATGGGCTATCACCACCGGGCACGGTCCGGATAACTACTAGGCGTTCGGTTGCTGTCAACCGTAAGCTAACTATAACAATCTTAAGGAGAGTCATCAATTTGGCTGGGCAAAGCTGATATTATGTTCCAATGAAACAAGCATTGAGTGGCGCCTCTGTCAGATGGATCGAAGTGGATGAGGAGAGCGCGGGGCAGCGAATCGACAACTTTCTATTCACACGCCTTAAGGGAGTGCCGAAAAGCCATATTTATCGAATTTTGCGTACCGGTGAAGTCCGCCGAAATGGCGGACGCATTCAGGCCCAAGATCGGCTGGATACGGGGGATGTGATCCGTGTTCCACCGATTAGGGTAACGATGAGCAATCCCAGCCAAATTCCGGAGACTTTCGTGCGAGCCCGTTTGGAGCCTCGCATTTTGTACGAGGACGATGATCTTTTGGTCCTTAATAAACCTGCTGGCATGGCCGTGCACGGCGGTAGTGGATTGAGTTTCGGTGTGATCGAAGGGTTGAGGGAAATCCGGTCGGAGGCACGGTTCTTGGAGCTTGTGCACCGTTTGGATCGAGATACCTCCGGTTGTTTGCTGATCGCCAAGAAGCGCAGTGCCCTGCGAGCTCTGCACGCGCAATTTCGTGGTGACGAAGTAAAGAAGGTTTACCTGGCACTGCTTGCCGGAGTGTGGGCGAGAGCGCGATGGATTGCGGATGCGCCGTTAAAAAAGAATGTCTTGCAGAGCGGCGAACGGATGGTTAAGGTCGCGCGCGAGGGTAAGCCCGCAGTTACCGAATTCAGGCGAAGGGAGCGCTATTTTGATTCGACGCTAGTTGAGGCACGTCCGGTTACTGGGCGAACCCATCAAATTCGGGTCCACGCTCAATCTATGGGGCATCCCATTGTCGGCGATGAGCGGTACGGCGATGAGAAAGTCAATCGGGAGTTTCGTCGACTTGGTTTGAAACGTCTTTTTCTTCACGCTTTGGAAACGGTTTTTCTCCACCCGCGTACGGGCACTCCGATCGAGGTAAAGGCTCCGCTTGATCAGGAGCTTTCCGAATTTCTTAAAGTGCTGCCGCGATGAGGAACCAATTCGATCTTTTGGTTTTTGATTGGGATGGCACTCTGTTCGACTCGGTCGGATGGATCGTGGATTGCTTGCAGCGGGCTGCGCACGGCTGCGGTCTCCCTATTCCGTCTGACCAAGCGGCTAAATCCGTCATAGGTCTCGGGTTGATGGAGGCGATGGAGGCTTTATTTCCCGAATATCCTTCCGAAATGGCGCGCCGCTTGGCGGAAGGTTATCGCCGTCATTACGGTGACAGGATAATTAGTGCGGATGGTTTATTCGCTGGTGTGCTCGATATGTTGACGGAGTTGAGGGGGCGCGGTTACCGCCTTGCGGTCGCTACTGGGAAGACCCGCGCGGGGTTGAATCATGCGCTTGCCGCAACTGGGACGGAGCTGTTTTTTCATTCGACTCGCTGTGCGGATGAGACGGTTTCCAAGCCGAACCCGGAAATGCTCTTTCAACTCATGTCTGAAGCCGGCATCGCCCGAGAGAGGACTTTAATGGTGGGTGATTCGCTTCATGATCTGCGCATGGCTCACAATGCCGGGGTCGCTGCGGTAGGTGTCGGATGCGGTGCGAATGATTTGTTCGAGTTGGCTGAGTTTGATCCTTTGGCATGTATAGAGCGGACTACCGACCTTCTGGAAATTCTGAGCTGACGAATTACTTTGGTTTGAATCTGAAGCAAACGAAGTCGACTGAGATAACACTATGGACCAACGCGACATGAGTGAAATCGAGCAAGAGCCGGAAAAACCGACGCCTTCACCCGCGTGGGAGCGCGATACGCTGGAAAAAGTGCTGTTGGCGTCTCTTACGGAACAGCGACAGGCGAGGCGCTGGGGAATATTTTTTAAGCTGCTTATGCTGGCCTACTTTGGCGTTGCGCTTTGGTTGATTGCACAACCGTTGTCGGATCAACGTAGTAGGGGGGAGAAAAATCATACAGCTGTTATTGACGTGGCGGGAATGATCGCCGCCGGGGAAAAGGCTAATGCCGATGCCATTATCGAAGGGCTTAGGGCAGCCGCGGAAGCAGTTGGTGCAAAAGGGATCATATTGCGCATGAATACGCCAGGTGGTAGCCCCGTTCAGTCGGCTTACGTTTACGAGGAGATTCGACGGATAAAAAAACTAAAACCGGAGCTCCCGATTTATGCGGTGGTTGCGGATATGTGCACTTCTGGTGGGTATTACATTGCCTCCGCTGCCGATAAGATCTTCGTCAACCAATCGAGCATTGTCGGATCGATCGGCGTAATCATGGACAGCTTCGGATTCGTGGATGCTATTAACAAACTCGGTATCGAGCGCAGAGTAATGACGGCCGGAGAACACAAGGCGATTCTCGATCCTTTTTCGCCGGTCGACCCCGTGGCAAAAGAACATGTGCAATCGGTGTTAAATGCAATTCATCAACAGTTTATCGATGCCGTCCGTCAAGGGCGGGCCGGACGCCTCAAGGAGAATACTCCTGAACTGTATTCGGGGCTGGTTTGGACGGGTGACGAAGGTATTAAGCTCGGACTAGCGGATGGGCTTGGGGATGTCCGTTCTGTTGCAGAATCGGTGATCGGTGCCAAGGATATGGTCAATTACACACCGGAGGAAAATCTTTGGGACCGCGTCACAAGTCGCATTGGTATCACATTCGGCCACATGCTGCGCACTGCTGTATCGGCCGGCCCCTATTTGAACTAGGTCGGCGCAATTATGAATGAAATCGACAAGGCGTTCGAGTTGATCAAGGAAGAGCCGATCTATCGCGGATTCTTCAGTCTGTCGCGCATACGATTTAGGCATGCATTGTTTCGTGGAGGCTGGAGTGACTATTTGGATAGGGAGTTGTTTCATCGTGGCAGGAGCGTTGCCGTTATTCCCTATGATCCTGTGGCGGATCAAGTGGTGCTTATCGAGCAGTTCAGGGTCGGAGCCATGTTTGTGAATGGGGATCCGTGGTTGCTCGAAATCGTGGCGGGAGCCTTCGAACAAGGGGAAAGTCCAGAAGACGTCGCCTATCGCGAAGCCGCCGAGGAGGCGGGATGTGAAATCACTGAGCTTATTCGTATTGCCGAGTTTTTTCCGACGCCCGGCGGTTGTTCGGAAAAAATTACGCTGTATTGTGGAATCGTCGACTCACGGGGCTTGGGTGGTATTCACGGTGTTGAAGAGGAGCACGAAGATATTCTGGCTCGCGTGGCGAGCTTCGATCAAGCGATGGACTGGCTTAGTCGGGGCCGAATTGAGGCCGCTATTCCCATCATAGGTCTTCAGTGGCTCGCATTGAATCGGCATCACCTGCGGGCAAGGCATGGGTAGAGGTTTGCTGTGGGAGTGCTCTGATTCGTTTTTGCTGGTGCGTGATCTTTTCCGGTTAGGGCCGGTGCAACTATCAGAAGCGGTGAAGTTGTTAAGAAAAATAATTTGACGAGGCATGTGCCATAATTCATAATACGCCTTCTGCCGCGCGCCTGTAGCTCAGTTGGATAGAGTACCTGGCTACGAACTAGGTGGTCGGGAGTTCGAATCTCTCCAGGCGCGCCATCTTGTACGGTTTGCGTGGGGTTTGACAGGGGATTGGTCTGTTTCTATAATCCCACGACTCAATTTGTTCCCCTGTAGCTCAGTCGGTAGAGCAGCTGGCTGTTAACCAGCGGGTCGGCGGTTCGAGCCCGTCCGGGGGAGCCACATTTCCATGTTGTGAGTTCTGTTCGCTTTTTGGTGTCAGGCTCGCGAGTAAGAAGTCATCGTGCGATCTCTGGGGCCGCGGGGCGGTCCTGGCAAGGTTTCTTTCTTATCCCTTCTGTCTTCTTGGGTGTCATCAGTCCGCGGCGATTGGTGTGATGGGCTGTGAAGATGCGTTGATGTGCTCGATCGTCATTGTGAGCCGGGATTGAGGGTAATTGGATTGTGGGTAGCGTCCAAGTTCGCGGTTCTAGTTTATTCCTCCGTAGATCTCGGCGCTGCTAAGAAGGGATGTTTCTCGAAGTGCCAATTTCTTTGTGTCTCGCGATTCTGGGGTTTTTAGGTTTCGGTCGCGTGATGTTGACAAGTCGGTTTTTTAGTTTTAAATTTCGCCGCTTTACCAGCGCCTTTTAACGTTTTGGGTGGGCAAGGTTTCTGGTGACGATTTTTCCGAAGGTTGAGCGAAAAAGTTTTGGAGTTTGGTAATGAGCACGATAAACCAGTTGGTTCGGAAGCCGCGAGTCAGAAAAAAAGACAAAAGCAATGTGCCGGCCCTGGACAGTTGTCCTCAAAGGCGTGGCGTATGTACGCGCGTTTATACGACTACGCCTAAGAAACCGAATTCCGCTTTGAGAAAAGTGGCTCGTGTTCGCCTGACGAATGGTGCTGAGGTGACCAGCTACATTGGTGGGGAGGGTCACAATTTGCAGGAGCACTCCGTGGTTTTAATTAGGGGTGGTCGTGTAAAAGACTTGCCGGGTGTGAGGTATCACATTGTTCGAGGTAGTCTTGATACTGCGGGCGTTCAAAAGCGTCGCCAAGGGCGGTCCAAGTACGGTGCGAAAAGACCGAAAAGTTAACTGAGTTCCAGGTTGCGTTATGTCTAGAAGAAGAGTCGCTCAAAGAAGAGAAGTTATTCCGGATCCGCGCTTCGGCAGCGAAATACTGGCTCGTTTCGTCAATATGTTGATGTTGGACGGAAAAAAGTCCGTGGCTGAAAAGGTGGTCTACGGTGCTTTGGATCACATTTCTGCCAAGACCAGTCAATCGTCCCTGGATGTGTTGACCAAGGCCCTGGAAAACGTTCAGCCCCTGGTGGAGGTCAAGTCGCGTCGCGTTGGTGGGGCTACCTATCAGGTTCCAGTTGAGGTTCGTCCGGCGCGTAGGGCTGCTTTGGCTATGCGTTGGCTAATCGATGCTGCTCGCAAGAGGAGCGAGAAGGGTATGGTCATGAGGTTGGCCGCCGAACTGCTCGATGCGAACGAGAATCGCGGATCGGCTGTGAAGAAGCGTGAAGATACGCACCGAATGGCAGAGGCAAACAAAGCATTCTCTCATTATCGCTGGTAAGCAGTGACTTCTTATCTCCAATTAGGTTAGCGAAGGTTAAAGCAGTGGCACGCACGACTCCAATCGAGAGATACCGGAACATCGGGATTTCCGCGCATATTGATGCGGGTAAGACTACCACCACAGAGCGTGTGTTGTTTTATACCGGCATAAATCACAAGATCGGTGAGGTTCATGATGGCGCCGCTACTATGGACTGGATGGAGCAGGAGCAGGAGCGTGGTATCACCATCACCTCTGCGGCGACTACGACCTATTGGCGGGGTATGGGTCTCAACTATCCTGAGCACCGTATCAATATTATCGATACTCCTGGGCACGTCGATTTTACGATCGAAGTAGAGCGTTCTATGCGCGTTTTGGATGGCGCTTGCATGCTCTACTGCGCGGTTGGTGGTGTTCAGCCCCAGTCGGAAACGGTGTGGCGCCAGGCTACGAAATATGGCGTTCCCCGCATCGCGTTCGTAAACAAAATGGATCGGACGGGGGCGGACTTTTTTAAGGTTTATAAGCAGATGCGTGAGCGTTTACGCGCGAACCCGGTTCCGATTCAAATTCCCGTTGGTGCTGAAGATTCGTTCAAAGGCGTAATCGACCTTGTGAAGATGAAGGCTATTGTGTGGAACGAAGAAGACCACGGCGCGACGTTTGTGTATGCGGACATTCCTGCAGAGCTCGCGGACGCTGCTGTTGAGTGGCGGGAAAAGATGGTCGAGGCTGCGGCCGAGGCTGACGAAGAGTTGATGAATAAATATCTGGAGCAGGGTGAGCTCTCTGAAGACGAGATTAAAGGCGGGCTCCGTAAGCGGACTATCGGCCTCGAAATCGTTCCAATGCTCTGTGGCTCCGCCTTCAAGAACAAGGGTGTGCAGGCCATGTTGGACGCGGTTGTCGACTATCTACCGTCCCCGGTGGATGTGCCTCCTATAAAAGGAGCGGATGCGGATTCCGGGCAGCCTGTTGAGCGCAGATCGGAAGATAATGAGCCGTTTTCGGCGCTTGCGTTCAAAATTATGACCGACCCGTTCGTGGGTACCCTGACCTTTGTTCGGGTTTATTCGGGTGTATTGAGCTCCGGCGATAGCGTAATTAATTCGCAATCCGGAAACAAAGAGCGCATCGGTCGATTGTTGCGCATGCATGCCAATACCCGTGAGGAGATAAAAGAGATTCGCGCTGGCGACATTGCTGCCTGCGTCGGCTTGAAGGATATTGTTACCGGGACGACCCTTTCGGCTGTGGATAAGCCGGTGGTTCTCGAGCGAATGGAGTTCCCTGAGCCGGTAATATCGGTTGCGGTGGAGCCGAAAACCAAGAGTGACCAGGAAAAGATGGGGCTCGCGCTGCAGCGACTGGCTCAGGAAGATCCGTCTTTTCGCGTTCACACTGACGAAGAGTCGGGGCAGACCATTATCTCCGGCATGGGGGAGTTGCACCTGGAGATTATCGTCGACCGAATGAAGCGCGAGTTTAAGGTTGAAGCCAACGTGGGTGCGCCCCAGGTGGCCTACCGGGAAACCATCCGCAAGTCGGTCGAGCAAGAGGGGAAATACATTCGCCAGACCGGTGGGCGCGGTCAGTATGGGCACGTGTGGTTGCGGATCGAGCCGTTAGAGACTGGCGGTTACGAGTTTGTCAACGGGATCGTAGGCGGCGTTGTTCCGAAGGAATATATTCCGGCGGTGGATAAAGGTGTGCAAGAGCAACTGCAAAATGGTATATTAGCCGGCTACCCCGTTGTTGACGTAAAAGTCACGCTGTTCGACGGTTCGTACCACGACGTAGACTCCAGCGAAATGGCATTTAAGATCGCTGGCTCGATGTGTTTCAAAGAGGGTGCCCGTAAGGCCAATCCGGTCCTGCTTGAGCCCATCATGAGTGTGGACGTCGAGACGCCGGAGGATTATATGGGTGATGTCGTGGGTGACTTGAACAGGCGGCGCGGCATGGTGCTCGGGATGGAAGATAATGCCGGCATCAAGGTGCTGAAGGCGGAAGTTCCCTTGGCGGAAATGTTTGGTTATTCGACCACTCTGCGCTCATTAAGTCAGGGTCGAGCCACTTACTCGATGGAATTCAAGAAATACCAAGAAGCCCCTGCGAACATTGCGGACGCGGTGATTAAGAAGGCATCTGTGGGTTAATGTTTAGAAAATAAGAAGTAGCGAGGTATCCAGGTCGTGTCCAAAGAGAAATTTACGCGCACAAAGCCGCATGTGAACGTCGGGACGATTGGTCACGTTGACCATGGCAAGACGACCCTGACGGCGGCTCTGACCAAGGTGGGTGCGGAGCGCTTTGGTGGCGAATTCAAGGCATACG